>Ga0194120_10000024_pt1 | contig 219570 bp, 159 predicted proteins | sample TA2MahCa65mmetaG_FD_148642 | JGI IMG/M metagenome (GOLD analysis project Ga0194120, IMG submission 148642) | Freshwater microbial communities from Lake Tanganyika, Tanzania - TA2015019 Mahale Deep Cast 65m | ecosystem: Environmental > Aquatic > Freshwater > Lake | place: Tanzania: Lake... | reverse complement strand
TCCTGGACTATGTGCTGACATTGCCCGATTCATTGGCCTGTCGGTTTGACCGGGAGGTGGAGGATATCGAGGAGGTCTTGAATATGCCTTATGTGACCAGCATCGAACGACGCGCGCGCCAGGAAGGACTCCAACAGGGAATCCAGGAAGGGCTCCAACAGGGAATGCAGCAGGGTCAACAGGAGGGGATTCTCCAGGGCGTGCGTGACTTGTTGCGGCAGGCGCTCGAGGTGCGGTTCGGCGCGCCACCCGATTCGGTGCTATCGAAGATCGAACAGTGCCGGGATGCGGCGGCGCTGCGCGCCTTGCATCAGCAGGCGCTCACCGTCTCATCCATCGGGGAACTCTCGTTCTGATCGGTCGCCATCTCTCGCGATTCGGAACGGCCCCGCCCAAAAAAGCCTGAAAGGCCGTAGGGCCGCTGCGTGAGCAGGCCGTTGGTGGAATCGAACCCAACTCCCGCGTGAATCGTGTGTGGTGTCGTTGAACAGGACGAGGCGCGGGGAGTCGGGGACCGCGCACCATCGCCTCCGCCGTGCGAGCCTGACGGCTCGCACGACTCGGCTTCGCGTTTCACGATTTCCGTCGGACGACCTGCGTTCCGCCTTCCGCCACTTCATGCCGGCGCACGGCCGCCGCATGGCGTTCCGCGCCGAAGTCCCTCATGAACCGTTGAACACGATCCGAATCCCTCATGAATCGCGATTGACAGATCGCGACGGTTTCGCGTGTGGCGTCGGGATATTCCAGTCCATCGGCACGAAGTCGGTCGAGGGCAGCCGTTTCGAAACGCCATCGATAGGCGGAAATCCGCAGATTCACGTTGGCGAATTCGATGAAACACCGTTCCTGTGGGCTGACGCGATCCATGGGGACATCCGAAGGAGTCTCGTAGTAATGCACGTCCTGGGGCCGCAGGCACTGCTCGATCCAGAGATCGTGGGTTTCGCGCACCGTCGGCAGCGTATCATCACGCGAAACGAGATGGACGACGGCGCCGTCGGTCAGATGGCGATACGCCGCGAGGAAACCATCCTGAAGTGCGTTCTGGTGGACGAGCGGCAAGGCCCTCTTTGGAGCGATGGAGTGAATCCGAGGAAGATATTCGGCGCACAGGAACCGCTCAGCCGCCTGCCACAACTGATAGAGCCCGAATTGCGGCCCGCGGTAGTGTCCGTCGCGACTGTCGCCAACGACAATCGACGGCCTCACGATCAAATACGGCAGGCCGCTTTCCGCCACGATCCACTCGGCCTCACGCTTGGTTCGGGTGTAGGGAGTCGGATCAGGTCCGGGATCCTCATGCAACGTCTCGCGAATCAGCCCGTCGCGGCATCCCGAGGAGAACGCGGTGGAAACCAATACGAACCGGCTCACCCCAAGGCGCTTGCCCATTTCCACGAACCGACGAGTCAGTTCGACGTTGCCGGCCGTCAACTTCCGAGCGTCCAAATAGTCGGCGCTCCCAGCGCAGTGAATGATCTCGCGCACACGATAGTCGCGAGCGAACTCCAGGAGGCCGCCGATATCCGGTTCGGGGGGCAACGACGTGATCACGAGTCGTCCGAGATCCGACTTCGTCGCCGGGCGCCCGGCGACCGTCATTTCGGTCGCGATCCGCCGCCGAACACTTTCGGGATCGCGTCCCGGTCGCACGGGGAGCACCACGACGTCCGGCGATTCGCAAAGGAGCTTTGCGACGATCAAGCTGCCGACGTAGCCGCTCGCTCCCGTTACCAGAACGGCGCCGCGATGGAGTGCGTTTCGAATCATGGGCTTCCCATGGAATGCGGGGTCGGGAAACGCCGACTATCTTCGATCGGCTCGCACGTTACAAGCCATCCACCGGCGATTCGAGGGCGGGGCGCCTGGCGCCCAACGCGTTCCGACCCGTTTCGTGTGAACCGCCAAGCTCTTTCCTCAGCCGTCTTGCGAACCGATCCTCCACGCGGACAATGGGGGATCAGCCGCGGGGACTCAAGTCCCCGTCGATAGCGTTTCCGTTGTGCCGATGCGCGATTCCATCTGGTGAGGAACCGACTCATGTTGACCCGATCGCTGCTGAGTTCCGCTCTGATCATGCTGGCATGCTCGGCGGCCGTCGCCTCTGAAGGAGACGTCCGTTTGTACGAGCTGCGCGTGTACTATTCGCCTGAGGGGCGACTCAATGACCTGCACGCGCGGTTCCGGGACCACACGATCAAGCTCTTTGAAAAGCACGGAATGACGAACGTCGGCTACTTTGTGCCTGTCGAGAATTCGGCCAATAAGCTCGTCTATGTGCTCTCCTATCCCAACGCCGAAGCGCGTGAGAAATCATGGAAGGCGTTCATGGCCGATCCTGATTGGGCCGAAGTGCGCAAGAAGACCGAGGCGAATGGGCCGATCGTGTCGAAAGTCGAGTCCCTCTTGATGGCCGCCACGGACTATTCGCCGCCAATCGCCGTTGAGGCGAAGGGGCACCGCGTCTTTGAAATGCGCACCTACACCGCGACGCCCGGAAACCTGAACCACTTGCACGCTCGTTTTCGCGACCACACGGTCAAGTTGTTCGCCAAACACGGCATCGCGAACATCGCCTACTGGTCGCCGATCTCCGGCCAGCTCGGCGCCGACAATACGCTCGTCTATGTCCTCGCCCATGCGTCGGCCGACGCCGCCAAGGCATCGTTTGATGCGTTCCGAAAGGACCCCGATTGGATCGCCGCGCGCAAGGCCTCCGAAGAGAAGGCCGGCGGATCGCTCACGACCGAAGGCGGCGTGAAATCGGAGTTCCTCGCGCCGACCGATTACTCGCCGCTCCAATAGGCCAAGACGCCCGTTTCCTGGCTATTGAGCAGGGCCCACCAGATGTCGTTCAGGACGATGTCGGGTTGGCGTGCGTCGCCGAGCATGGCGAGGCATTGGTCGAGCTCGGCCTTGCTGGGTCGCCGGCCGAGCGCGGCGAGATGCAAGTGGCGGATCTTCTCGGCCGGATCGAGCGCGGCGTCAAGCAATCTCCGAAGCATCGCGTGGTGTTCGACACGGTCGCTTTGCGGAAGACGCCGTTCGTCGGCGGGTATGAGCCTCGCCGCGTGAGGGCGCCCCATTTGGACGGCGAATTGAGCGAGGAACGTCGAACGATCGACCTGGTTGCCGCCCCGACGGCGCGCCTCGGCCACCCATCGAAGCGAATCGAGGGCCGTCGCGGGCCGCGCGGGCTTGGGATAATATCGGCTGAACCACGGCAGTTCACCCCGCTCGGGCGCGTCGGCCAGATTGCCTTCCGAGGGCTCCTCCGACCGCTGGAACGCGTCGCAAAGCGCGAGCCACTCGACGAGGTCCTTCAAATGGCTTCCGTGTGCGGCGAATTGGCTCGACACCATGTTCAGCAGTTCGGGATGCGTCGCCGGATTATGAGGTCCCCAATCATCGATCGGCTGCGTCAACCCGTATCCGAAAAGATGCGCCCAAACGCGATTCACGACGGTTCGCGGCAGGTCGTCGGAACGCGCGACCCATTGGGCGAGCGTTTCACGGCGGCGTCCGTCCGCCACGCGTCCCGAACGCGCGATGGGTGTTCCGCCAGGCAGCACCGGATAGGCGACCCGTTTCACACCATCGGATTGCTCGAAGAAGGTCGCGTCCGACGCCATATCGCGGTCCTCGAGACGCACAACTTTCGACACGGGGTCCCGATCGATGCCGATCTGCCCGAAAAACGCGTTCAGTTCCCAGAAAGCGCGCTGGGTCAGCAGCGTCCGTCCATCCGAGGAACCATCCGATTTCGCATCATGGCATTGAATGCACTGGAAGCGGCGTCCAAGCAAGAGACGCGTCATCGCGCTCGTGGCCTCCGTTCCGTCCGCGTTGTGATGCGCGAGAAGGAAATTCACCGCGCCGTTGAACGACGGTGAACCCGGCGACGACGTTCCGTTCGCCGCGATCACCTCCCGCACGATCGCGTCAAATGGGCGGTCCGCCGCAAACGCCTCGCGCAAATACGCCTCGAATCCATCGCGACTCGCCAACTCGCTCGATCGAGCACCCGATGGACGCCCAATCCATGACTCAGCCCAAAACGTCGCCCAATGGCGAGCAAACTCGTCGGCATACTCGGCGCCCCGAACGAGCCGTTCAACGAGCGCTGCGCGGCGCGTTTCGGGCGGCGCGGCGCGGAACGCCGCCCATTCCGCATCCTTGGGAGTACGTCCCAGCAGGCCAACGAACGCGCGGCGACACCACGCGTCGTCCGATGCCCGTTCCGACGGAACCAGGGCGTGCCTCGACCACGACTCGCGCAGACCCGCGTCGATTCCCGCAATCACGGCCTCGGCGGGAAGCACTTCGGAACCACTCGGCGCGTCGAGCGGCGGCGCGTCGAGCGGCCGACTCGATGCGGTCGCCGAGGCTGGGAGACTCGGTTCGGTCGTCTTTCCGAACGGCGTATCGAGCGGTGGGTTTCCGGAATCGGCGTCGGCCGGCGGCGTTGCCGCAAGATTCGGATCGGCGGCGCGCGCCGGACGGACCCCGTCGGGCATCCTCCGGCGCAAGGGGCGCGCCCCACTGGAACCGGCCCGCGCGCCGTCCCCGCCGCTCGCCTCCGTCGAATCACCGCCCCCCGCCGCGACTCGATCCGGAGACGCGTCCCACGACCGGCCATGCCATGCCACGATCCCGACGCTCGCCACGACAAAGACCGTCAGCGCGGCGGCATATCCGACCCAGGACCGCGTGCGGCGTTCCGTGGTGGGCGACGGAATCCCGCGCCCCGCCGCCGACATACGGTCGGATTCGGTGGATCGCGCCGGACCTCCCGCGTGCGATCGGCCGTTGGCAATCGGGATGGCCGGCGCGGGCCATGCGACGTCTCCGTCGCCCGACAAGTCGGGGCACGCCGCATCCACCGCGTCGCCCAGGCTACGAATCCATAACCCGCCTGATTCGGCCGCGCCCGGCTCGATCTCGATCGGATGCCGCGCGAGCGCGCGCAGGATGCCGGGCGCGAGATCGGGAGGCTGGACCACGCCCAGCACTTCCTCGAGACACGCGTCGAGCACGGGATCTCGATCGTCGTCAGGCATCCGCGGATTCACTGATTTTCCCCTCGACGCAATCGCGGAGCTTCTTCTTCGCGCGCTGCATCAGGTTCTTGGCTCCATGTTCGGTCATCTGCAACGCGTCGGCGATCTCCTGCCGCGAACGACGCTCCTCAAACCGCATCTTCAACGCATGCAACGCGCGGGGGCCGAGCACCTTGAGGCAGCCCCGCAGCGCCCGCAACGCATCCTCACCGTCCCCGTCCCCCGCCCATCGATTCCAATCCCGCTCGTATTGCTCGATGTTCTCCACCGCCACGACCCGGCCGGCACGACGCTGCTGCGTCACGAGCAGATTATACGCGACCTTGCGCAGGTACGCTCGCGTCGCAACCTCGCTGTAGTCCTGGAACGGCCGCTGCAATACGATCAAGAACGTCTCTTGAGCCAAATCGTCCGCCACCTCGCGAGCACAACCCAGGGCCCGCAAATACCGCCACAGGCCCAGTTGATGGTCCTGGATCAGCTTCAACGGATCAAAGCCCATGGTGCTCGGCAAACCCGCCGGCTTCATTTCTACCATTACAGCGAATCCGAGGCGAAAATGTACTCGATGGACCACCCCCCCATTTCCTGTGGCGCATCTCGCGCCCGAAGTGGTTCCGCTCGTCGGTGCCGACCAACGATCGAAAGCTCGACGCCTTCCATTCTAGCCGATCGCGTCAAGAGATCCCATTACGCGAACCTCCGGGAAACCGTGTATCGTTCCGCTCCACCTGACGTGACTTGATGCGCGATACGGACGACCCAGGGCGACCGTCGCAAGAGGCCTGACCACCGCAGTCCGGGATGGGACGCCATCCGCAAGGGGAGGCTCGGAATCCGAGGCGGTCACCGTCGCAACAAGAAACCGATCCTCTCGACGGGCGAGCCGGTCACGCTCGCCTATCGCCAGGATCGGTCATTCGCGGGAGCCCTCGCAGTCGACGGGGAAGGTAGCAACTTCCGTTCCAATCGCCGGGGAGCCTTTGCACGTCTTGGAAAGAACGGGGTCATCCGCCGCGAGGGCGTCCCGACCCGTTCGATGGTTCCGGCGCATCCAGGTGTTGGATACGTTCGACCATGGCGCGGTGGTTGGCCACTTCATCGACGCGCACGGTAAGGCAGCAGGCCGCATGATGGCTGGAATCCAAGATGATCTGCATCGCGTTGGGAACCAGGAATCCGGCGTCGCACGGTTCGTGCCCGTGGATCAAGACGCGCGCGTCGACCGCTCGAGCGAAGGCCTCCGCCGTTCCAGGACGATAGTCGCGTCCCCAGAGCATGCTGAACACGGGTCCGGCCGGAGTCAGATCGAGTTCTTCGAGCGGTTGCTCCAGGCGTTTGCGATCGATCGGCGCGCTGAGCGGTTCGGGCAAGCTGTGGCTGATGAGGACTCCGTTGGCGAGACGCACGGCGAGCGGGCACGCGCGGAGAAAATCGAGGTAGGCCGAGCGGACCGACGAGGCAGCGGGGCCATAGAACGTCTCCGTACCGCGTCGGAACATCAGGTTCAGCATCTGATGCCCCTTGCGGATCGGAAAATCGGTCAACTCGGCGAATTCGTGATTCCCCAGAATGAAGTGGACTCGGCCCGGGAACTCGATGACGCGCCTCGCAACGTCCTCCAGCAGCAGGTGCGACATGCATCCCCCGTCGCCCGGATATTCGGGCCCCCCATGGCAAACCTCCTGGAGGATCAGATGGCGGCGCGGACGGAGTCGGAGTTCGGCCGTCCGCAGGATGCGGGTGAAGTTGATGCGATGGCCGTGCAGGTCGGCGGAAATCACGACGTCATCGGCGCGTTCCGAGTCGAGATGCACGACCGATCCCAATCGACCGGGAGTCTCCCGCAGGATTCGAGCGGCGCGCCGGCAATCGTCGATCGTCGCGGAAGCGGTTTGAGGTGTCGCGGCCATGATTCCCATCGAGCGATCCGACCGAGTGATCATCGAGTGATGACCGGAAACCGAGCCCCCGATTCACGCGGTCCGGATATTCCGAATGGCTGAATATTTCCTGGAATGCGTCCGATGATGACTACAGAAGCGATGGCGTTCCGGGCGCGCACGACGGACGGGAGGGTCCGTCGGACGTTGCGGGCCCGCCGCGCCGTTCGATTCCCGACGCCGTCCCACGACCCAGGAAGCAATCGACCATGAAGCGCACGCTGTTGGTATTGGCCGTCGCGGCCGTTTCGTTCGTCGCGGCCGGATGCCGCCACCACAATCTGGCCGGAAACTGCGGCAGCCCGTATTGCGGCCGGTGTGGTGGCATGGCGAGCCGTCCGTCGATTCCGGAGGGACTTCCGGTCGGCTATCAGCGCGAGATTTGCCCGCCCGGTCCTCCGTCCGCCGCGACGGCGTATCCCTATTACACGGTGCGTGGACCCCGCGATTTTCTCCAAAACGACCCACCGTCGATCGGTCTCTGATTGTTTGGCGTCACCCGGTGAACCGTCCGACGGCGAGCGTCACGTTTTGGCCGCCGAAGCCGAAGCTGTTGTTCAGGGCCAGATCGCAGCGCGCCTCGCGCGCGACGTTCGGCACGTAGTCCAAATCACAGTCGGGATCGGGGAATTCGTAGTTGATGGTCGGCGGGAGCACGTTGTCCCGGATCGCCATCAGGCAGACGATCAACTCGGTGACGCCCGCCGCCGCGATCAAGTGCCCCATCATGCTCTTGGTGCTCGACATGGGCACCCGTTTCGCGTGCTCGCCGAATACGGCTTTCGCGGCGACCGTTTCGACGCGGTCGTTGACCTGCGTACTCGTGCCATGCGCGTTCACGTAATGAACGTCGGAGGGCGAACGGCGCGCGTCGTTGATCGCCATCCGCATGCAGGCGATGGCGCCGCGACCTTGCGGGTGGATGTCGGTGACGCGGTAGGCATCGGCCGTCGAACCGTATCCAAGGAGTTCGCCGTGGATCGGAGCGCCGCGCCGCCTCGCGTGTTCGAGTTCCTCGAGGACGACCATTGCCGCGCCTTCGCCGAGCACAAAGCCGTCGCGCCGCCGATCGAACGGACGCGACGCTTTGGTCGGTTCGTCATTGCGGGTCGATAGGGCGGTCAACAGATTGAAACCGGTGACTCCGAGCGGGTGGATCATGCAGTGCGCGCCGCCGGAGATCATCGCGTCGGCATCGCCCCTTCGAATGATCTCGACCGCCTCTCCCACCGCCTGGCTGCTCGCCGCGCACGCGGTCAGGCAGTTGCTGTTGGGTCCCTGCGCGTTGAACATGGCGGCGACGTAACCGGCGGGCATGTTCGGTTCTTGTTCGAGCTCGACCGTGGGTCGCAGGATCTCGAATCCTTTCCGCATGAACCGTTCGAGGTCGAACGTCTCGCCATCGAGTCCGGCGACCATCATCGCGGCGAAGGAGACGAATTCCTGACTGCCCTCGCCCGATCCGAGATAAACGCCGAGGCGCGTCGGGTCGAGATTCGCGTCGAGAATTCCGGAGGCGTGAACGGCCTGGCGGGCGGCCCCGATGGCGAACCGCGTGTGCCGCCCCCGCTCGTTCCACTCGCGCGGTTCGAGGCCGACCTTGTCCACATCCCACGCCTTGACCTCGGCGCTGAACCGCGTCGGGAATCCCGACGCGTCAAAGACGGTGGTGGGAGCCACGCCCGAACGGCCTTCCCGCAATCCGTTCCAAACCGATTCGACGTCGTGTCCCATCGGGTTCACCACGCCATATCCCGTAATCACCACCCGACGTCGCATGTGCCGTCACCCCGTTTGATCGCGCGACCAGGCCGTCCCGCCGTACGACGCCATTCTACGCGCGCCGCAGATAGGCGGGGAATGGGATCCGGTTTCCCTCTTCGTCCCGAGCGACGTCGTACAGTCGAAACTTGTCGACAAACTCGCGGAGTTCGTCGGGCCCGAACAGCTCGCGAGGAAACCGGTCATCCAGGTGGGCGAAGACCAGCTCCATGTCGGCGACCGGATCGCCATCGACGGCGGCCTGGCCCTGCACGATCGCGCCTTGCGGGTTGCAATCGAGCATATCGGCGGAATAGGTGAGCCGGTCGCCGGGAAACACCGGACGAAAAAAGACGACTCGGTTGATCTTCGCGAGCACCACGCGTTCCCGAAACTGGCTCAATTCGCCGACGAGCAATCCGCCGGCCTGCGCAAGGCCCTCGACGATCAACGACGGCGGCAGGACCGGAAACCCGGGGTAGTAATCGTCGAGCGATTCCTCGCCGAGCGTCACGTTCTTGATGGCGACGGCCCGCCGCCCGCTCGTGAATTCCAGGAACCGATCCAGCCAATACCAACGCATGGGAACCGCCTCGTCCCGCTTCGCCACAAAGAACCGTCTCGCGCATCGGCGCGTTTCGACCCGCGCCGCGCGCCGATCGCAATCCGACACGCGGCCGGCGCCGGACAACCGAACCGCGCGCTCGGACAACCACCCGTGTCCAGCGGATTACGGCCGCGCGGCCGCCAATTTGTTCTCGATCAATCGGCAAAGATTGGAGACGGTCAGCAGGTTCCCGAGGTTGTGGATCTGGGGTTCGCTTTCAAAACGCGAGAGGTCCGCGAACGGCATCCGCTTCCTCAATTCGGCGATGCCGTCCGCGGTGAGCACGCCGTCCTTGACGAACACGGCGTTCGTCAGGATGTCGTCCGGGAACAGCTCCGAACGTTGGATTTCGACACCGAAGAGTTTTTCGAGTTTGTACGTCATGTCGAGGAAGTCGATCGATTCGGCGCCCAGGTCGCCGACGATCGTCGCTTCGGGCGCTACCTGATCGTCGTCGACCGCCAGGGCGTCCACAAGCACATCGCGGACTTTCGCGAAGATCTCATCCGATGTCGGCGGCATTGCGTTGGTACCTCCCAATTTCAGTTCCCATTCGATATGGTGCGGCTCGATCGTGAGCGGCTCGGATCGGCGCGGACGGGTTCGATCAGCAGGGCGCGGGCGCCATTTGAAGGCCGTTCAACAATCGCCGCATTTCCCGGCGCAAGAAACCATCGACGTCGATCCGGTCCGGATATCGGTCCGCGACCTGATACGACTCGATCACCATGCGTCCGGAGACAGCCGTCGAATCTCCGACCGCGCCTTGAACTTTCAGCGTCGCGAGATCGCCGTCCCGACGCTGAAGGTGAGCCGTCACCATCAATACTTCTCCGGGTTCGACAAAGTCGGCGAACTTGACGTTGCGGGCTTCCTTGAGCATCACGGCCGGTTTCGTGAATTCGTCGGTGGCGAGGACGAGCCACATCGAAGCCTGAAAGAGGGCCTCCAGCATGAGCACGCCCGGCATGACCGGGAATTTCGGAAAATGGTCCCGCAGGTAATCTTCGGTTCCCATCAGGCGCTTTTGCGCGCATATCGAACGACCCGCGGAAAGTTCCACGATTCGATCGAGTTGACGAAACCGCATGGTGGACATGGTCATGCCGTCCCAGGTTCCCCATGGCCCCAGGTCACCCATGGCCCGATGACCGGCGGGAACCCGTGTCGCCCATGATCCCATGTCACCCTATCCAAACGGAACCGGGTACGGGAAAGGGAGCAGTATAATTGTCCCCGCTTATCGGTACAACGGGCATCTTGCCTCGGCCGCCACTCGGGGGTTTGGTGGCGATGCGAGGCGACCGATGGTACATTTGCCCGACATGAGGAAGGGAATTCCAGTATCTCCGGGGGTGGCCATCGGCACGGCCTATTGCATCCACGCCATCTTCGTGAACCCCGAGAAAGGCAGCGTCGCGGAAGGGGAGGTCGCGTCGGAGCTCGCGAGGTACGAGGCGGCTCGGGAACGCACGGCCGCCGATCTGCTGGCGTTGCAGGACAAGGTGGCCATGCAGGTGGGCGAGCGTGAGGCGGCCATTTTCGCGATGCACGCGTCGATTCTGGGTGATTCCGCGTTCACGCACCGGATCCGGTCCTGGATCGCGCACGATCGGATGACGGCTCCCGCCGCGCTCAGCCGGCTCCTCGACGAATACACGGCCCTCTTCTCCCGCACACACGACGAATACCTGAAGGAACGGCTTCACGATGTTCAGGACGTCGTCGTGCGACTCAGCGCCCACCTCTCCGACGTCCTGAAACCGAATTCGGACGCCCTCGAAGGCCCGCTCATCGTCGTCGCCGAGGAACTCCTGCCTTCCCAGGTCGTGGCGCTCGGCAACATCGAGGTGCGCGGGATCGTGACGCAAGCGGGAAGTCAGACGAGCCACGCCGCGATCATTGCGCGGAGTCGCGGCATCCCGGCCGTCTCGGGCGTCGCCGGCATCCTGCGCCAGACCCGTTCCGGCGATACGGTGGTCGTCGATGGGCGGCACGGCCACGTGCTCATCAACCCCGACGCGGAAACCCGGAGCGCATATCGGAAGCTGGAGCGTGAGTTCTTCCTGCTGCGCGATCAGTGGGCGGCGAATCGCGACCGGCCCGCGACGACGCTCGACGGTGTCGCGCTGAGCCTGCTCGCCAATATCAACAACGTCCAGGACGCGCAGGCGGCCGCCGCGATGGGAGCGACGGGAGTCGGCCTGTTCCGCACGGAGTACATCTATTTGACGCATCCGAGCGTTCCGGACGAGCAGGAACAGCTCGCGCGCTACCGGGAAATCGTCGATGCGGCGCCCGACCGAACGGTTACCGTCCGCACGCTCGACATCGGAGGCGACAAGACGGTTCCCTATCTTGGCCACCACCACCAGGAAGCGAATCCGTTCATGGGTTGGCGGAGCATCCGCCTATCGTTCGAGCATCCCGAGTTCTTCGCGACCCAGCTGCGGGCGATCCTGCGGGCGGGCGCGTACGCGCGTTCGCGGGGCGGGCAGATCCGCGTCATGTTTCCCATGATCACGACGCTCGAGGAGCTCCATCGCGTGCGCGGCATGATGCGCCGCGCCTGCAAACAGCTCGAAGCCCGCCGCGAGGAATACGCGGTCGTTCCGTTCGGCATGATGCTCGAAGTTCCAGCCGCAGCCGTCGCGATCGACGTCCTCCTTCCGGCCGTCGACTTCGTATCGATCGGCTCGAACGATCTCGTCCAGTACCTCATGGCGGCCGACCGGGACAATCCGAAGGTCAGCCACCTTTGCCAACCGCTCGCGCCCGCCGTGCTGCGCACCCTGCATCAAGTCATTCGAGCGTGCGGTCGCGCGAACCGGCCGGTCACGCTCTGCGGGGAAATGGCCGGTCAGCCCCGCGCCTTTCCCCTGCTACTGGGAATGGGCCTTCGCAGTTTCAGCATGAGCCCGGCGTTTGTGCCCTCGATCAAAGACCTCGCCGCACACCTGGACATCCCTCGGTGCCGCGACATGCTCGCCCACGCCCTGCAGCTCAAGACGACCGCCAACGTGAAACGGTTCATGTCCGAGCAGCTCAAGCGGATCGCGCCCGATCTCGCGGCCATGGACACCGCTTGAACGGGCCTTCATGCGGCCACCCGGCTGGAACGGACCCGCCTTCATCGGGCCCACAAGAATCGGGCCCTGCCACGCACGGGTCGAGACCCTCGACGCCGCTCAGCCGGCCGCCGAATCGAGGGCTTCCTGGAGCTTGGATTTGGGCTGAATGCCGACAAACCGCTGCGCCACTTCGCCGCCCTTGAAGATCAGCAGCGTCGGGATGCTGTGGACGCCGTACGTCTGAGCGGCACCCGGACTGTCGTCGATATTGAGTTTGCCGACCTTGACCGCTCCCGCGTTCTCCGCGGCGAGCTGTTCGATCATGGGTCCGATTTGGCGGCAAGGCCCGCACCAGGGAGCCCAAAAATCTACCAGGACGGGAACGTCCGATCGCAGGACTTCGTTTTCAAAATTGCCGTCGGTGAATTCCGCCGTGTTCGCCATGCGCGACGCCCCTCGGAGAGTTTGGAAACGTAGCGAATTGTAGCCGCGCGGTCCCGCCTGTCAACGAAGAGGGCCGACCGCCTACTTCTTGCCAGGCGAGGCCTTTGCCGCCGCCGGCTTGGCGGGGGCCGCCGCCTCCTCACCCTCTTCCTTCTTGGTCTTTTTCTTCTTCTTGAGCGAGACCTTCACGACGCGCACTTTGGGCAACCCGATGACCGGATCTCCGTCCTTCCAACGCTCGGCCTCCTGCAACTTGGCGAGCCGTTCTCCGCGCGTGAGCACATTCCGGTTGCGGATCATGCCGGCTCGAACTTTCAGCGTCTTGTCGATGGTCATCGGTCCACCTGGCGTCACGGACTGCGGAGGGCGAAGCAAGCGTCGGCTTCGCGGAATCCAGGAATATAGACGCCCGACGCCTTCCGATCAATGCCTCAGGCCGTCCCGCCATACGCTTCCCGTTGTGCCGGGAACGATCGACGGCCATAATTCCCGTGGCGAACCGTTTTGTCTTGGTTCACCCGGCGCACGGCGACAGGGGCGGCAAATGGGTGTGTTCGTGGGACTCTCCGAATGGCGCGAGGCGCTCGGCCGATGCGGACTCGATCTGGCGGACGAGCCGCTCGGACGCGTCGCGGAATACGCGCGGCGACTTTGGGAATGGAACGAGCGGATCAACCTCACGCGCCACACGACGCTTGACCGGTTCGTCGGCCGGGACCTGCTCGACTCCGTGCGGCTTGCCGAATGCCTTGCCAAGGACGAGCGTATCGTCGATTTGGGGTCGGGAGGCGGCGTGCCGGGAATCCTGATCGCCATCCTGCGTCCGGACGTTCGAGTGGAATTGTGCGAGTGTGTCGGGAAGAAGGCGCGGATCTTGGCCGCGATGTGCGACGAGCTCGGTATCGAGCGAATGGTGCATGCCGACAAGATCGAGCGTATCCTCGCGCGACCCGGGCCGGTCTACGATTCGGTCGTGGCTCGGGGAGTCGGTTCGCTCTCCGACCTGCTCGGCATGATCGGCTCGGGATGGGAGCGCGTCCGCCGGTTGCTGGCGATCAAGGGTCCGAAGTGGGTGGAGGAGCGGGGAGCCGCGCGGCATGTCGGCCTGCTGCGCGCATGCGATCTGCGGCGGATCGCGACGTATGGGGCTCCCGGCGCGGAATGGGAAAGCGTCATCCTGCAGGTGACGCGCCGAACCGCGGAGCCTTCCTCCGAGTCCGGCTCGGCGTCGGCGGACCGGGCGTCTTGCCAGGGTTCGACGGGGTCTTCATAATCCGGGCAGCCGATCGGAGAACCGAGTGGCCGGCGATTCGCCCCTACGAACGACGCCGCGCGGGTGTAGCTCAATGGTAGAGCGTTGGCTTCCCAAGCCAAACACGAGGGTTCGATTCCCTTCACCCGCTTTTCCGTGACGGATGACGGCGGCTTCCGACGACCTCGTTCCGGTCCGTCGATCCGCGGCGCCGGGTTCGGAACGGCGATTCCTCGCGCGGCCATGTCCGGAAACCGTTCCATGAAGACACTCGTCACCGGCTCGACCGGACTTCTCGGCAACAACGTCGTTCGACGATGGATCGAGCAGGGTGACGCGGTCCGTGTGTTGGTGCGCGCGTCGAGCGACGCGCGGGCCATCGACGGCCTTCCGGTCGAAGTCGCTCAAGGCGACGTCCGGAACGAGGATGACGTGATGCGCGCGATGCGGGGCGTCGATCGCGTCGTTCACTGCGCGGCCCATGTTCGGATCGGCCGTTCCGAAGGCGCGTTGGCCCGCGCGATCAACGTGACGGGAACCCAAAACGTCTGCCGCGCCGCGCGAGCCGAAGGCGCTCGCATGGTGCACGTGTCGAGCGTCGACGCGCTTGGTTTGGGCAAACGGGGCGAACCGGCCGACGAGGACACGCCTCGCATCGTCAAATGGCCTTGCCCGTACGTGCTGACCAAACGCGAGGGCGAAGAGGTCGTGCGGAGCGAGATCGAAAGAGGATTGTGGGCGGTGATCGTCAACCCGGGATTCATGATGGGGCCGTGGGACTGGAAGCCGAGTTCGGGGCGCATGATGATCCAGGTGACCCGATTCCAGCCGCTCGTGGCGCCCGTGGGAGGCGCGAGTCTGTGCGACGTTCGGGATGTGGCGACGGGTATCGGCGCGGCATTCGAGCGGGGCGAATCAGGCCGAAGCTATGTGATGGCCGGTGAGAACCTCTCGTTCCGCGCGATTTGGACGCTCTTCGCCCGCGCCGCCCGCTCGCGAGCTCCCCGGTTCCCGATGGGGCCGCTCATCCGGATCGGCGCGAGCGTCTTCGGCGACCTGTGGTCGTTGGCGTCGGGGCGCGAATCGGAAATCAACTCGGCCGCCGTCCGCATGGCCGCGCTGAAGAGCTTCTACCGAAGCGACCGAGCGGTCCGCGAACTGGGTTATCCGATGCGTCCGGCGGAACAAACGGTCGGCGACGCGTGGTCGTGGTTCCGATCGCACGGTTACGTCCGCTGAATTCGGACGGGTGTCGTCCGACCAATGGCATCCGAGGGCCCGCGCGCGGCTACTCGCCCTCGGGCAACCAGCGCCGGCCCGCGAGCGTCGGTTCGAAGTCGTCGCGCCCGGCGAGGCGAGCGATTTCCTTGAGGCACTTGATCGCGGCTTCCCTCACCGCGTCGGCGTCGTTGCACCGCTCGTAATACTCGGCCAAGTCGATCGGTTCGCCGAAATGCACGCGGACCCGCGCCCGCATCCGGATCGGGCTTCCCGCCGTTCCTCCGTAGGGGCTGCCTTCGATGTAGCACGGAATCACGGGCACGCGGGCGCGAAGCGCCACGACGATCGCGCCAGGCCGGCATGGCAGCAACAGATCGTCGGTCGCGTTGATGCGGCCCTCGGGGAACATGCCGACGTAATCGCCTTCGGCGGCGAAACGTATGGCCGATTTGGTCGCCGCCGTATCGGTTCCGCCGCGATTCGTCGGAATGACCTCGCACTGCCGGAGGAACCATCGGAACCGACGATGCTCGCAGAATTCCTTCGCGACCATCCAGTGCATCGGACGATCCGAACGGACCTGCAGGAAGAACGGATCAATGCTGCTGCGGTGGTTCGCGATGTAGACGGCTCCCGACCCGCGCGGGCAGGGCATGCGGCGCGCGTACCGAGCGCCCCATCGCAGGCGAACGAGACCTGTCGCGAGCACCATCAGGACGCGCTGCACGGTCGTGAAGCGGCCCGGCACGGCGATCCGCAGGCCGATCCAGGCGGTCGCGGCGACGGCGGCGACGAGAGCCGCGATTCCGCCCAAGATCCTCGCCGTGGTTTGCATCGCCGTTCGCCGTCATGCTGGTTCCGGATGGCCGACCCGGCCCGCTCGAACGACTCACCCCGCGAGCCTCCGGATCCGCTGGCTCGCCTCCGCGGCCGCCGGATCGACGTGACGGTACTGCATGAGGTACGCGTCCTCGACCGTGTCATCGTAGAAATCGCGCAGCACCGAAATCGCTCGGAAGCCGAGATCGCGGAAAAAGAGCTGGGCGCTCAGGTTCGTTTCGCGGACTTCGAGCAGGATGCGGTCGCGACGCTCGGTCGTGAGTTTCCCGGTGAGTTTCTGGATCATCTTGCCGCCGACGCCTCGACGGCGGCACGCGGGATTGACCGCGAAATTGAGCACGTGGAGGCGGGACCGGTGGAGCTCATAGATCATGAACCCGACGATCCGCTCCTCGGATTCCGCGACCATGCCGATGCAGTTCCGTTGGCGCAGGCAACGCACGAAATCGTCTTCCGACCACGGGAATTCGAAACTCGCCGATTCGATCGCCGTGACCTCCGGCATGTCGCGCCGGATCATCCACCGGATATGGACAAACAGCTCTTGCCGAACGGTGTCGCTCATGCCGAATCCCTTGCTGCGGTCCCCGCGTCACCGCGAACGGGCGATCGATCGGACTTCGGTCCCGATCGGGACAGGCTCGCGCCGCCCACGGCTCTCCGTGCGTTTCGGGCGGAAAGGTAACAAATCGGCCGATCCATGCCAAGATCGATGCGGTCCGGGCCGCAAGAACCAAGAACCCAAGGACCGGGAACCAAGGTCCAAGAACCGATGGCTCCCGCCGCCGATTCCCATCAGCGCCTACGCGCGTCCGGGCGTGCGGCGTCGCGTTCGCCGCGCCGGTTCGGTTCGCCAGGGGCTCAGCCACGCCGAGATGGCCGCCGCGACCAACACGAACCAGCCGAGAAGGGGCGGTTCGAGGACCACGAGGCAGACGACTCCCGCGACGGCGAGCGCCGTCGGCGGGTATTCGCGCAGCCGCGCGGCGGATGGATACGACCATCGAAGGCGCGCGGCGAGGACGCCGGCGAGCAGGGCGGCGAGCGAGGCGAACGCGCGGGGCCACGGCGTCACGTTCGACTCGATGGCCGCATCCTTGAGCGATGGCCCGTCGGCCGAACGGCCGTCGGCCGATGGCCCGAACGCGGTGAGCGAATCGCTTGAGAACCGGCTCTGATCCCATGCCGCCCGCAACCCTTCGGCCCCGGCTGGGTCGCCCTCGAACGCGATCGAGGCGGCTTGGGCGGCCGGCGGCCGGCCGTCGTCGCGCCATGCCCGCTCGACGTCCGCAAGCCGTCGCGCAACCGCCCGCGATGTCGGCTCGTCGATGCGTTCGAGCCGATGTCGAAGGTCCGCGCGGATACGAGCGGTCCTCGACGCCCAGAGACGTAGCCAGTCGGCCGCCGTCGTGAGCCCGGCCTCGGTCGCCAATTCAAGGCCGGCGTCCACCGCTCGGCGGGCGCTCTCGAGCCGGATCACGTCCTGTTCGGCACGCGGCGCCTCGTCCCGCCGCTCCCGCTCCGTCCCGGTGGGTCGGCGACCCACGATCGTCCAGAGCGTTTGATCCACGGGAAAATCGCCGATCCTTGGCCCCTCCATGGGGTCGTCGGCCAACCCATCGTGTCCGAATTCGTACAGCAACTCGAGCTGTTGAGGCCATTGCGGCGAGCCGAGCGGAATGGTCGCGATCCCATCCGGCGATGACACGGAGTCGATCGGCAAGCCGTCGATCATCGCTCGGCGCAGCGTACCGCCGTGCGGAAGCCGGACACGGCATGCGACGGTCCCGCCCGGTTCGAGATCATATCGAGAAACGCCCAGAAACCGCGCGGCGCCGATCGGTTGGATGACATGATCGGCGAGCGAGATTCGCGGGGAACCGGCCGCGCGCTCGACCCGCTGCAAGTCCACTCGGAACGTCGAGCCAAGAATCTGGTACGATTCCCATCGATCCGAAATCGACTCGGACATCGGGAAGAACCGAGGCAAGGGGCGCGCCACCGCGCCGCTCGTCGACCAAATGAGTCGTTGGGTATCCCATTGCGTGGGCAGGACGAGGAACCGGACGGTTCGCTGCGCATCGAGCGGCAGGACGTCGGGAACCCGGCGCATCCGTTCACTCGAAAGGGACCACGGCGCGCGGATCCGCCACCGGAATTCGCCCGTGATCGGTTCGGGAGGGCGAATGACAAGTTCCTGCCGATTCCGGCCGGGGCGCGGGCGCCGCTCGAACGCATGGGCCGGTTGCAGATCGAACGGTCCATCCCAATCGACCGGCAACTCGATCCGAACCGTATCGAACAGGCCGTCCGATACGCGCAGGAGCAATTCGATCTCCGCAAACGATTGCGATTTGTCCCGCACGAGCCGCGTGGCGACGAACGCGTCGGCTCGAACCGCATTGCGCCGGACGCGCAGCTTGGCCTTCGTGTTCCTCCAGGAATCGGGCGAAACCTGCCAAACACCGACAGGCCGCGCCGAATCGATGGCGAGCGGATCCTCGGGCGGAACATCCGCGCTTTGCCATGACTCGCCATGTTCCACGGTCACGATGCCGGCCGTGGGTCGGCGATAGACCTGGACCAGCGAGCCGTCGCACACGCCTTCGGCCCATTCGATGCGCGGGAATTCGGCTTCGCCCGTTCGAGGCATCGGCATCTCGCCCTGGACCGTCCATTGCCTCCGCCCCTCGGGCGACGCGCCGACAAAGACATTGAGCACTCCGTCCCTTCCCGCCGCGAATCGAAGGGGTTGAGGTTCTCCGTCGCGCATCATGAGCACCGATTCGACGCGGAAGTCGGGTGGAATGCGAATGTGATGGAGGAACGTGGGCCCGACCGTGGAATCGACGACGGCGTCCCAGGTGACTCGCAATGAATCGGCCCGCGCCTCGACACGCGTCGTATCGGTCCAACGCGACGTCACCGCGCGGAATCGGGAGTCCCATCGAACATCGGGAATCGCTGGCCCCTTCGCTTCGTCGAAGGTCACGTCGACGACGAATGACGGGGGTTCGGCGTCGTCGCCCCAGAGAGTCATGAACGCGTCAATCGACGCGCGCGGCGCGTCGGCCGCCCCGCCGATCGCCGTCAACCGCAACGTCGGAGCGGCGCCGACGGCAAGCCACGATCGAGTCATCCGGACACCGGAAAACGCCACGCGCGGCGTATCCAGTCGGCCGACACCCGTCGAGTCGACCCAGTGGAACGGAATCGTCACGTCGATTCGATTGCCGCTCGTCGGTTTCAACTTCCACCGGATGCGCGTCGCCTCGCCGGGTACGATTTCCGGTTCGCCATCGAATGGACCCGCGCCCCCGATCGGCAACAGCCGAAGCCTCGGGTCGACCACGCATTCGAGGACGTCGAGTTTTCGTTCGGTCGAACGGATCCGCGCGCGGACGTCGAGCACGACGGAGTCGGGACGAATGCGCAGCCAGTTGAGCTGTTCGCCGGTCGCCGCCTGCTCGGCGACTCCCGGCGCGGTCGACCCGATTCGGACGGCGAGTCGGCGGGTCGAGCCGAGGATGGAGGGAGACGCATGGGAATCGGGATCGAGCCGGCCCAGGCGCTCGGGGAATTCGCCGGTCTCCGCGCCGTCGCCGGATTCCCACGTCGCGGTCGCAAGATGCGCGGCGGGAATCGCGATCACCAGATCCGCGCCGCGCGGCGGGCGCGGCGCGCCGAACGTCAGCTCCAATCGGTGCGCGCCGGGCGATCCGGGCTCGACGATGAGCGTGGTTCCCGAGGGGCTCCACCGCGCTCCGGCGGGTGTTCCGTCGAGGGCGGCATCGAGCAGACGCGCCTCGGATCGCGCGAACGGCAAACCGATCGCTCCCGCGCCTCGGGTCTCCAGCGTGAGCGCCGCGCGGATTTCGATTCGATCACCGCCGCCGCCGGCCGTATCGAGCGGACGCGCCGTGTAATGGGCCGAGCGGATCCAGACCGCGTCGGGCTCCGAGTCGACGCTTGGTGACTCGATTCGGTCCCGGAGCATGGGCGGGACATAGACATACTCGCCGACCGGATCGCGCTGGTCGTCGACGGGCACGAGAACTCGGAACACGCTCGCCGGCTCTTGGGGCGGGACCGTGGCATCGGATTCCTGTCCTCGGCTCGAGAGGGCGGCGACGGCGATGAGTCCCGCCGCGCCGCTCGCCGCCGCCGACCGAATGCTCGGCCGCCGGACGACTCGCGCTCCGCCCGCGACAGGCCGGACCGCCGCCGCCGCGAGGCCCGCACAAACACCGAGAAACACGGCCGCGCCCATCGGGGTCCAGGACGCCGGGACAAGCCAGGCGATGGCCGCCGCGGCGCCCGCCATCACCATGCCCGCGGACGGCCGAGCGGAACGAACGACCATCGCGGCGGCGGCGACGAGGAAGAACGCGGCCCAGGATGCCGCGCGCCACGCATGACGGTGATAGACGATGACCCGCGCGCCGCCGTCCGCCGCGTTCGGCGCGACCTCGACCTCAACCGAGTACCAGCCCGTTTCCGGCAATGCGTCCCATGGCGGAACGCTATCCACTTTCCACGGCCCCGACACCGAAGGGGAATGGGGATGCGCGCCGTCCGGATCCGCGTCAACCAGGGGTTCGCGAGGATCGGATGCGTCTCGCGGGATCGAACGCAACCGAACCGCGTCGCCAAACAGACGCGCGAACAGGCCCGGCTCACGCTCGCCTCGCGTCGCAAGGCCGCTCCCTTGGATCATCGCCCCGTAATCACCGGGCATGACCACGGTCCAACGGCCGATCGACACGGGCGCGTCCAACTCGGGCCACGGCGCCGCGATCGACGCGCGGACACCCAGCGGCGGAATGCTCGTTCCGTATCGCAGCGTAACCACCACGTGTCTCGGCGCCGCCGCAAGCGGAATCCGCGCCTCGCGCACCGGACCCCGCGCGAAGGGCACGGGCTCCGAATCCAACCAGATCCCCGCGACGAGGACCGGATCCGCGAACCGGACGACCATCGGATCGGCGCCCGGATTCTCCAGGAAATAGGTCGCTTCATGCATCGCGCGGCCGTCGGAGAAGACGCGGGTCGTGAGCTGGTTTCGCCATACCCAAAGTCCGCCAGCGGGAACGGGCGGAAGTCTGTGGATCACGAGTCGCGGCGCGTGCGAGGGCGAATACCGGAAGAGGCCTCGCGCGGGCGGCGAACCGGTCAGCGACGCGCGATCCGGCGGAACGGCTTCGAGGCCGGTCGCGTCCCACCGGACGGCAAAGCGCGAACGTAGGACCAGGCGCCCGGTTTGCGACAAGGCCTGCGGAACGGACACGAACGCGACGTCGATCGATCCGTTCGAATTCCATCGCCGCGACGCGGTGATCGAAAAGGGGCCGCCCATCGCGTCCGGCAGGTCCACCTCCCAGAGCTCGTCGCCCGCCTCCCCTTCCGCCCGTTCCGAATCGGTGATCCGGCGAATGGCCAGAGGCTCGTCGCCGTCGTTGACCTTCCACACGAGCGGAACGTCGCGCGACCGGGACAATTGAACGCGGAGTTGGCGGAGCGGATTCGACTCGGGAACGCACCGGATGCGATATGTCTCGACGCAGTCCTGCCCGTCGAGCGTGACATCGAGTTCCGCGTCGGAAGTGAAGGTGGGTTCGTCCCGCGCGACCAGGGCCATGACCGACGACGGCGTTTGGATCCGGATGACAGATCCTTGAGTGAGGTCGCCGAGCCGCGCGCGTTGATCGGCGTTCAGCGAGGCCGGATCGATCCGTTCCACATCGCGGTCGCGGATCAGCCGGACCTGATGGGGCGCCGCCGATTCGAGTCGCAACAGCTCGTCGACATGCTCGACATCCAGGAACTCCCAGAACTTCAGTTGATTTCCGTCGAGGCCCGTGCGTTCGGGAGGCGCGGGACGATGGCCTTCGACAGTCAGGACGAGCCGCCGGCCGACGGTGACCGGTTGGGTCAGCGGGATATCCAGGATCCCATTCTCGAATCTCCACGACCCGGCCCGCGTATCGAGGGCCGATGGCGGATCGAGTTCCACGCGATCGATCGACCAAGGGCGCGTCACGCGCATTCGCACGTGGAACGCCTCACCCCAGGTCGCCGAGAGATCCGCCGCGATCCGCGCCGTAACCGTATCGCGATCCATGTGGATCGCGGTCCCCGCGTCCACGCGCACGGCCGGGGAGCGGCCTTCGATCCGAAGTTCATGGCCGGCGTCCGCGGAAAGCGCCTGGAACTCCAGCGTCTCGACCCCCGGCGCGGCGACGCCGCGGCGCGTGCACTGCGCCGATCGGGATTCGATGTCCCGCAGGACGAGCGAATCGGCGAATACCAGCTCGGCCCGCCCCTCGCTCCACCACGATTCGACCACCTTGACCGTCGGAAGCTGCCAAGGCCGATCGATGACAAGATCACCGTGGAACACGAGCCGCACGATCCGATCGGCGCCGGTCATCGGTTGGGGCGGGCGGAACGTGTAGCGGTCCCATCCTCCGGCCACCGGTTCGACCGACCAATCCAAGACCGATTCGCCGGAGCGCGCCTCGATCAGCCGCAGTTCGGCGGACGCCGTGATCGCGAACGTGTCGCAGGGTGGGCCGAGGCAATCGAAGTGGAGGTCCTCTTGCAGTTCCAGCCGCGAGGGGAGCATGGTGAACCGTTGATTCTGGCGCACGCGGATCCCGGGCGGCCCTTCGTCGGCGGACAGCCTTTCCATGACCAGCCCGCACGCGCCGTCCCCCTCGATATCGATCCGCACGACCTCCGCGCCTCGGGTGACGGCGGCCCGAAACGGCGCGTTGGAATCCAGATCGGACCACGGTTCCTCCTTCCACGGTCCGATCGACACCACGCCGCGATCGGTGCGCGCGCGGGTCGATTTGGGAACCGCCACGAACAAGGCGCTCGTGGGGCATGGGAAACCCGCGAAGCCGAACGCGATGCGACCCGCGCCGTCGGCCGCTCCCCGAATCGTCCACGGAACGATGAGTTGATCCGAGTTCGGCACGAGGATCCGGAATCGGCCGAGGGCGTCGGTTCCGCACCGGGCGGGCTCGGACATCGTTCGCCAAACCGGCGCGCCGATCGCCAGGTCCAGCCGATCGAAGGCGGCGATTTGCGCGGGGTCGGCGTCGAGCGGCACCGGCGCGGCGGGCTCGGCGCGATCGCTCGACTCCGCGTTCCCACCCGCATCGGACCCGCCTGCCGCACTCGGTCCCGATTGGAAGTCGACAAGCGCGACGCCGTCGCGCAGCGCGTCGTGGTCGAGCACGGCGAAATAGCGGGCGCGGACGACCATGGGCCACACCGATCCGCTCGACTGGCGCGGCGCGGCCCACTCCTCGAATCGGTCCCGACGGAAGGGCACCAACCCACGCGTCAGTTCGGCCTTGTCCCGATCCGGGATAAGATAGCGTCGGAACCGGATCGTCCCCCGCCCGGTCGCCGCGTCTCCCGGCGCCGCGTCGGCCGCGATTTCGGGCGATTCGGACGTCGTCGTCTGGCCGAACGCGGCGACGTTCGCGAACGGCGCGGCGCCGAGCGCGATCGCGGCGGCGATCCAGGCGCCCGGGATCGACCGAACCGATCGCGCCGACGCGCACCGAAACCAACGCGTCCCGCTCATGGCCTCGACTCGCTCGACGACATCTCGAGCGGCACGCCGGCGGCGCGCGTCGAGCTGACCGCTTGTACTGACACAATACTGTCACTTCGACCCGACTCGGCCGGCGCGGCCGGAACGCCCGCCGCGCGCGGGGACGCGAGCGGACGCGCAGCGGGCGGAACAAGTCGGCTCGCCAACCTCGCGAGCATCCCGAGCGCGACGCCGGCCGCCGAAGCCTGGGTGAGCAGAATGCCGAGACTCGGATAGGCGATCGCTCCCGCAAGGAGGCCCGTTCCCAAGACGACGAGCTCGGGCAGGCCTCGCGCCGCGCGGAAATGCAAACCGAGGAACGACCACGCGAGGAAGACGCCGGAACCGGCAAGCACCAGAAGCGCCCGGCTCACGATACGCGCGCGGACGGGACCCGAATCGCCCAATCGCGAAAAGAGATACTCGTTCGCCCCGGGACCCACGGGATCCGCGCGGACGGCGCTGCTCCAGTCCTCGAGCCCGCGCTGATCCAGGTGGCAACTCCGCGCCAGGAACGGAAATCTCCATCGCCACGAATGCTCGGCGGTCATCCCCGCCGGTTCATCGAGCAGGTGCCAATGCGCGGGCATGATCAACCGCCAGTAGACGACCGACAACTCCGATGCGCCGCGCACCCTCGCGAACTCGAACTCCGTCGGTGATCCGCCCGCCGCTTCCGGCTCGAACGTGTACCACACCTCGACCACCGTGTCCGTGACGACGGCGGGATTGTCAAGCGGAATGGAGAGTCGGCGGTCGGGAGTGAGGCCGACCGAGGACGGTTCGTGGCCGTTGACCGCCACCGTCAGGTCGGAGGCGCGCGGCGAGGCGCCCCGCGGAAGCTGGATCTCGACGCGCGGTTGCCGGGTCTGGATCCGAAAGACCGATCGGTCCACGCGACTCGAACCGGTCAGAACCGTTTGATGCCAGACGCGACGAACGTCGATCGGCCCTTCTCCGATTCCTTCGGCCATCACCTCGATCGGAATCGACGCGACCTGGCCCGCCGTCGTGTAGGTCGCTCCCGCGGTCTCCTGGGCTTCGAGCCGCCATTCGCCGGATAACGGACCAAACTGCCACTGCGATGCGTCGGATCGCAGGACGAGGCGCGTTTCCGTTCCCAGGACTTCGGCGTCGACCGCGGTGACCGACGCCGCCGGAAGCACGCCCGAGCGGCGATCGGGCGACGCACCGGACAGCGGGACGCGGTAGGCCACGCGAACAATGGCCGAACCGCTAAGCGGGACCGGCAGCGCGCAATGCCACTGGACTCGATCGATCGGACCTTCGAGTGGAACCGGTGTCGTCGCGAGCGGCTCCTCATTGCAGCGAACCGAGAGCGGACCGGCGGCCAGCGACGATGGGCCCTCTAGCACAAGGGTCGTCAACGGCTGATGGCGGATCGTCAACGTGATCGTCTGAACGACGTCGAATTGCGTGCCGTCAAACCGGGCCGCGATTTCCGAACGCGATTCGATCGAACGCGGCCGCGATCGGACGAGCCCCACCAGTCGGATCGGGTCGGAACCCGACGACGCGCGAAACGTGAGCGGACGACGGCCCGCGGTTCCGGTTTCCGGTTCCGGAAGGACCCACTCGGAGGAATCGATCGACGAAGGCGTCAGTTCGGGCATCGAGGTCAACGCCGGAATGAACTCGACGGAATCCGACGGAATGACGATCACAGAGGCGGGGGCGATGACGAGCGATTCGTCGGGCGCCTGGCCTGTGCCGCGCGGGCGGATCAATTCGAGGGCCGTGGGTTCATTGGCGTTCGGCGCGATCGGCCGGTCGGCGCGGATCCGCAGCTCGAATTCGCCGCCCGACGGAAGACGCTCGGGCGCGAGAGCCACGGTGAGCGATCCGGCCTCGGAACTCCGCACGGCCCCGTCCCCTTCGAGATAGTCGCTCGGACCCACGTCGCGCAGCGTCCAATCCCCCAGCCAGAGATCGAATTCCCGCGCGGGCGCGCCGCGGACTTTGCATCGGAGCGTCACATCAAGGAGGACGCGGGACTCGGCCATTCGCACCGCGTAGAGCGGCTCGACGGCGATGCGCGACTCCTGGGCCTGGACCGTAACGCGGTGCGACGCGGGCTGGGTTCGATTCGCGTAGAACGTATATTTCGCGATCCCCCCGAGATCCCGTTCGGCGTCGGTGAGCGTTCCGACGCGGCGGACATTGACCGAAGGCTCGGCGCGCACCGACCATTCGCCGGCGACGGCCAACAGGAGTTCCGTGCGTTGATAGAAAGCTTCCCGAACTTCGTAGCCGACCGTCTCGACGGCGCCGGAATCGCCCGCGTCCCGCGAAAGCTCCGCGTACAAACGCACTGTCGCCGGCGCGTCGGTCGGTTCGTCCAGGTCGACCCGCACCCAAGCACCTCGTCCTCCGTCCCCGGCTTCGACCACGCGCGCCGCATAACCGGCCGTCTCGCGCGCCACCAGCGCCATGCCCGGCGGAAAACGGACATGGAACGTCCGGAACGCGCCGTGCTCCGATCGCACGTGCAACGTGATCTCCGCGCGCAAATAGGTCGGATCCTCGACCGTGAGCACGGTCGCCACATTCGCGTGCAAGGACGGACGGTTTCCGGACGATTCCTCGACCGTCGTCCATCGCAGGTTGAGCCGACCGCCGTATCCGTCCAGTTCGAGCCGGGCTCCGCCGTTGGCGAGCGGCGTTCGGGGATGGATCAGGAACTGGTCCCCTTCCACGATCGGCTCGGCGCGTTCCGGCGCCAGCGTCAGGTCGATGTGCGACAGGACTTCCGGAAGGGCCAGGTCCAGGCGGGTTGTCTCGCCCACGTGCCGGATCGCGACCAGGAGATCGAGCGTCAGCGCGTGCCGTGACCCGAGTTCCCCCTCGATCCACGCGACGTACGCGCCGCTTTCCCGGTCGAGCGTCACGGCCCCTTGTCCGGGACCTTCATACCGCACGCCGCGCAGGATGGCGGGGGCGAGTCCGAGCGGCACGCGAATCGGGCCGGACCGCGCTCGGTCCACCTTGATTTCGACCCGCGATTCGAATTCGCCGCGATCCGCCGAAACCGTACCCGAGAGGCGGGCGCTCCCCATCGAATACGAAGGCAAGGCGCCGTCCGCGCCCGCCGCCCGGTTCGCCGAACGCTCGAGATCGTCGAGCGAGACGTCGGGGACCAGGACCAGATTCCCGTCCGCGTCCCGCAGATAATAGATGTCCGGCTTCGCGGCTTCGGCGCGGGGCGGCGTTCCGGGACCCTCGGCGGGCACCGGTGGCTGGCCCCGAGCATGGACCGCCAACGAGAACATCGCGGCGATGGTGAACCATCGCACCGGGCTGTGGTTGCCTGCGGTCAATGCCACGCTTCGGGATCAAAGGACTTCGGGACGAGGTCAAGCGGAGGAAGGCGTCGCGACGCCTACCCTCCAGTCTAGGCTCGGCCGTCCCGGAATTGAAGCCTCGGACGATCCAAGAAAGCGGTCCCGGTCCTCCGGGTCGGATCGCGCGTACGACGGTTTTCTCGGCGATTCGATCGCGTCAATCGCTCTCGGCCCGTTTGAGGAGTGTGGCGAGCGCGCGATAGAGTTCGGGTGTGGCCGCGCTGATCAGTTCGGGGCGAGCCAGTTGGAACCGGCTTCCGTCGAGCCCTTTCACGACCGCGCCCGCCTCGTGCAGGATCAAAGCGCCCGCCGCGACATCCCACGCCTTCACGCTCGTCGCCCAATAGGCGTCGAGACGCCCGCAGGCGACGTACGCGAGATTGAGCGCGGCCGATCCCATGCGGCGGACGCCCTGCGCTTCGTGGACGGCTTCCACGAACCGGGCCACTTCGAGCGACCCGCGCGGAACGTTCGGCGCGAAACTCGCCGCCACCATCGCCTCGCGCATCGCCACGCATCGGCTCGGCCGGATCGCCTGGCCGTTCCGTTCGGCCCCTTTTCCCGAGGCCGCCCGGAAACACTCGTTCATCGTCGGATCGAAGACGACGCCCGCGACCGATTGGCCATGTTGGACGAGCGCGACGGATACGGCGTACGAGGGCAATCCGTGGACGTAGTTGGCGGTTCCGTCGAGCGGATCCACGACCCAGCAGGGGACGGCGTTTCGATGCGATAGGAGGGTCGCCGCGTCGACGCCGACGTCCTCCTCGCCCAGAAACGCGTGGTCGGGGAACGCGCCGAGCACCATGTCGCGAATCGTCCGCTGGGCCGCGAGGTCGGCTTGCGTGACCAGATCTTTCGGCCCTTTTTCGCGGGCCGAGATGCTCGATTGCATATCCAAGAGCAGATCGCCCGCCGCGCGCGCCGCGCGTTCCGCGATATCCAGGTATGGCGTCATGAGGCGTTCAGCCCGGTAATGGCGAGCTGTCTCGCAAAGTCGTGGTTCGCTCCGCGAACCACCCGAATCGCCCGAATCGCCCACGGTCCGGATGCGTAGGGCCCGTTGATCGCGGAGCGATCCGCGGCATGCGTTCCGATTATAGGTGACGGATTGGGACCCGCAACCGATGCGTGCCGAAGCCGTCAGGCGCATTGACGCGCGCGCGGGGCGTTCCCACAATGTTCCCCATGATCCATCCCCTCGCGCAAGACGACCCCGTCATTTGGTCGGCGATTGTCGACGAGTCCCGCCGCCAACAGGACGGGCTCGAGATGATCGCCAGTGAGAATTACACGAGCCCCGCCGTCCTTCAGGCGGTGGGAAGTGTGTTGACGAACAAGTACGCCGAGGGATATCCCGGCCGGCGGTATTACGGCGGGTGCGAATACGTCGACGTCGTCGAAAACGTGGCGCGGGACCGCGCGAAGGCCCTGTTCGGCGCGGCGTTCGCCAACGTCCAACCCCACTCCGGATCCCAGGCCAATCAGGCGGTCTATCTCGCGGCGCTCGAGCCGGGCGACAAGGTCCTTGGGCTCGACCTGGCGCACGGCGGACACCTCACCCACGGGATGAAGCTCAACGTGTCCGGCCGGCTGTACCACTTCATCAGCTATGGCGTGACGCCCGACACGCACCGGATCGATTTCGACCAGGTCGCTCGACTGGCGCGGGAACACAAACCCAAGATGATCGTGGCGGGGGCGAGCGCGTACCCCCGGGAGATCCCCCACGCTCGGTTCGCGGAGATCGCGGCGACCGTCGGCGCGAAGTTGTTCGTCGACATGGCCCACTACGCGGGGCTCGTCGCGGCGGGCCTGCACGACAATCCGACGCCCGTCGCCGATTTCGTCACATCGACCACGCACAAGACGCTGCGCGGACCGAGGGGCGGCTTGATCCTCGCGCGCGAGGCATACGAGGCCGAGGTCAACCGGTCCGTCTTTCCTGGGATTCAGGGCGGGCCGCTCATGCACGTCATCGCAGGCAAGGCCGTCTGTTTCGGGGAGGCTCGGCGACCCGAATTCAAGACGTACGCCCGCGCCGTGCTCGACAACGCCAAAACGCTCGCCGACACGCTGCTCGCCGGCGGCCTGAAACTCGTCAGCGGCGGAACCGAGAACCACTTGATGCTCGTTGACGTCACGTCGGTCGGCCTGGGCGGAAAACGGGCCGAGTCGGTGTTGGGCGAATGCGGCGTCACGGTCAATAAGAACATGATTCCGTTCGACACGCGCAAGCCGGTCGATCCCTCGGGGGTCCGCATCGGCACGCCCGCGCTCACGACGCGCGGCATGGGGCCTTCCGAAATGAAACGCATCGGCGACTGGATCCTCGGCGCGCTGCGAAACGCCGACGATCCCGTCACGCTCGCGCGGATCCGGGGCGACGTGCGCGAGTTATGCGGTCATTTCCCGGCGCCCGGCGCGCCGTGGCCCCCCATACAACCCTAGTGGCGGCTCGCGCGGGCCTAGGGGCGGCTCGCGCGGGCCTAGTGGCGGCTCGCGCGGGCCTAGGGGCGGCTCGCGTGGGCGCGGAGGTTGGTCGGCGAGCGGGATCCGCGCCGAGCGGGGGGGACGGGGTTTCGGCACGCATGGGAGGAGCGACGATGGCGCGCAAGAGCCGCATTCTGATCGCGGACGACAATCAGGCCAACAGCGAGTTGTTGGAAGCGTACTTGACCGACATCGAGTGCGAGATCGCGTTCGCGGTCGACGGCAAGGATACACTCGATAAGGTCGCCTCCTTCCGGCCCGATCTCGTTCTGCTCGACGTCATGATGCCCAAACTCAGCGGCTTCGAAGTCTGTAAGAAGTTGAAGGGCGCGCCCGAAACAAGCCGCATCATGATCCTGATGGTCACCGCGCTGAACGAGCACGGGGATATCGAGCGCGCCGTCGCCGCGAAGACCGACGACTTCCTCTCCAAGCCGATCAACAAGGTCGAATTGACCAAACGCGTCGAGAACATGCTCAAACTGAAGGATGTTACCGACGAGCTCGAGCGGCTTCGTCGCTACATATCGAGCATGGAGGAGGCCTCCGGGCCTTCGTAGGCGAAGGGGCGAAGACGCGGACGAAAGAGCCGTACGACTCGATCACCCGGTCGCGCGAGAACCGTTGTTTTCTTTCGATCCGCAAGCCGCCCAGGAGACTCGGCTCGCGCACGCCCGGCCCTCGGGCGCGGGATTTTCACGTTGCCGCGAACAACGGGCGTCGAGTATCCTGAACGGATCGTCACGCATCGTCCGTTCGGATCGGGGTCGGATCGGGGATCGGCCATGGTACGGAGAGCCGCGTCGCAGCGTCCGGATCGGCGCCGGTGGTTCGCGCCCGCGTTGCCCGCGCTCGCTGCGGCGACGGCCGCGCTCCTCGTCGGAATCGCGCCGACGCGAGCCGTTCGAGCCGACGACGAATCGGCGTTCACCGACCGCGACCACCGCGTCCGCGCGCTCATCGAACAGCTCGGCGACCCCGACTTCGCGCGGCGCGAACGCGCGCAAAGCGAGCTCGAACAGCTCGGCCTGGAGGCGTTCGACGCGCTGCGCGAGGCGCAGCAGCATGAGGACATCGAGGTCGCGCTTCGGGCGCGATACCTCGTCCGCCGACTCCAGGTGCGCTGGTATTCCGATCAGGATCCTCCCGAAGTGCGCCGCGTGCTGCGCGATTACGCTCGGCAAACCGAAGTCGACCGCCGGTCGCGCATGGATCGGCTCGCCATGCTGCGCGACGGCGAGGGCATTCCGGCGCTCTGCCGGCTCGTCCGATTCGAGTCCGAATTGCGGCTCGCCAAACACGCCGCCCTGTTGATCCTCAAACAGGGCGATCCGGGTCCTGGCGAGGAACGGCCGCGCCGCGCCGAGTTGCTGCGCGATTCGATCGCCCTCAGCCGCAACAAGGCCTCGCAGTGGGTGAGGGCCTTCGCCCAGTCGCTCGACGATCCCGCGGCGACCGACGCGCTTTGGGTCCGGTTGATCGACGAGGAGCGGACGACGTTCGCGCAGTTTCCCGACCAGACGTCGGCCGAGCTTGTCATCGACCTGCTGCGATGGCGGTGCGAACGGCTGCTCGACGTGGGCCGCCGCGACGAGACGCCGCCGCTCGTCGCCGACTCGGTCGACATGCTGGGCGGGCGGCGCGAATCGCTCTTGACCGCCGTCGACTGGCTGATCCAGCACGCGTACTGGGAGCAGGTGGATACGCTGGCGAACCGGTTTGGCGACGCGTTTTCCGAGAACCTCCTGCTGCAATACCGCGTGGCCGAGGTGATGATCAAGCGAGGGGACCCGGAATCCGCGGAACGCGCGGCCGAGCGTGCGGTGGCCGCGAAGGCCGACCAGCACGAGGAACATATCGAGGCCGCGACCGTCCTTCAGGAACGCGGGTTGTTCGACTGGTCCGAACGGGAATGGAAGACCGTCATCGAGCGCGCCGGGGAAGGAACCTCGCCCAACCTCCGCGCCCGTTTCCTGCTCGCCGAAATGCGGCACGACTTGCTTCGGAACGGCGACGCGGCCGATACGCTCCAGGTCGTGGTCGACACGATGTCGACCAACGCCGACTACCTGAACCGCGTCAAGAACCTGAGGACCGAGCCGGGCGAGGTCGTGGCCCGTCTACACTTCTTCCGGTCCGAGCAGTTCGCGGAGACCGACCGCGCCAAGCAGAAAGAGCACTTGCTCAAGGGCATCGAAGCGTACCCCCGCGAGATCGACCTGATCATCGCGATGCACGCGTTTCCCGACACCGACGAGAAATGGCGCGCGCAAACGAGGCGATGCCTCGATGATACGGCCGGATTCTACCGCGAGCAGATCCGCGCGCTGGCCGATCGGCTCCAGCAGAACACCGAGCCCGCGCTCGAAGACACGCTGCGTTCCTGGATCGCCCGATTCAACAACCAACTCGCGTGGCTCATCGCGAATACCGAGGGCGATTTCGATGAAGCGGTCCGCTGCAGCCAACTCTCCCTCGAATACCTCCCCGATACGGCCGGATATCTGGACACGCTTGGCTGTTGCTATTACGCGAAAGGGGACTACGAGAACGCGGTGAAATACCAGACCCGCGCCGTTCGCCTCGATCCCCACGCCGGCCAGATGCGAAGGCAACTCGAACGGTTCGAGAAGGCGCTCGCCGAATCGCGCGGCAAAGCGGCTCCCTAACGGCAACCGTCGCGAAGCACCCGACGCGAGGGGCCGAACGCGAGGGGCCGAACGCGGCGGAACCGACTTGAGGCAAAGCGACCAGGGGAGAGGAAATCGGAATGGCGGGGGACGGACAACGCGCGTCGGACGCGCCGGAACTTCTTGAAGGGCCATTCGACGGACCGCTCGTGTTCGTCCACGGATTCCCGCTCGACCATTCGATGTGGAGTCATCAGGTCGACGCGTTCGCGCGGGTCGGACCCGTGCTCGCGCCCGATCAGCGCGGATTCGGGAACGGTCCCGCGTTGGATGAACGGTCGCGGAACGACCCGCGCGGCCTGGCGATGGAGCGGCTTGCCGACGATCTGGCCGACCGGCTCGACGCGCTCCGCATCACCCGACCGATCGCGCTCGTCGGGCTCTCGATGGGCGGCTACGTGGCGTTCGAGTTTTGGAAACGGCACGCGGACCGGCTCGCCCGGCTCGTATTGTGCGACACGCGCGCCGCATCGGATTCCCCGGACGCGGCCGCGATCCGGTTGCGGACGGCGGATGCCGTCGAGCGGGACGGGGTCGAGCCGTTCGTGGACGGATGGTTGGCTCGGCTATTCGCGCCGCGGACGATGGAGGAGGGTCCGCCGATCGTCGGCGCGACGCGTTCGGTCATGTCGGCCACTCCGCGCGAAACGGCCGCCGCCGCGCTCCGCGGGATGGCCGCCCGCGCGTCGTACCAGGACCGCCTTGTGCGAATCGACGTGCCCACGCTCGTCGTATGCGGCCGGCACGACATCCTGACCCCGGTCGCCGAGATGCGCGCGATGGCCGGCGCGATGCCCCGCGCGCGATTCACGGAAATCGCCGACGCGGGACATATGGCGCCCCTCGAAGCGCCCGACGCCGTCAACGGGGCGATCCGCGCGTTTCTTGAAGAGCCCTTCTAGGGCCGCCGGCATGAGCGGAGGGCCGGGTGGGGATGCCACGCCGAGACTTTTCCCTCGGCGCCTCTCTTGGTTATCGTGGTTTGCTCCCGTGGGACCATGGCGGCGAATTCAAGGCGAGAAGAACCGGCACTCGATCGAGATCAGGATCCCTGAATCGAGAAACAGCCGAATAACTCAAAATCCGGTCGGTTCAACGACAAGACCGAACCGATCCCCGCCGCGTGGAATGTTGCCGCGAGCTGCGTGTCCAATAAGCGCTTTCGGCCGAGGCGGTGTCGGCGCATCCAGGTGAAGAAACACGCGACGCCGGCGTCACTCGGCAAGAGTCGTACGGTTTCCACAGCGTTCCAGAGTTGCGACGCGCGATCAAGAGCATCGCCCATGGTCAAGGGTTTCGCACATCTCCTTGAGTCGGTCACGATGTGAACGAATTCCGCAAGCACCTGCGGCGCGAGTCCAAATCGATCGCCGATTTGATGGAGCGAAAGCAGTAGTTGGCGGGCGGCTACGTGCTGAGAATGCGATGAAAGTTCCACGGCGACCAAGAATGACGTATCAATCCCGTGAATCATCCAACATCTCTCCAAGCGGGTCGTCGTCTCGCGACGTTTCCTGAAATCGGCCAACGTCAACCGGTTGAAGTGATCGCCAACTCGGTCGCTGCCCGGAAATATGAACCGGCTTGACTTCGACCGGCGTGCCATCGGGCCAATCAACCGGCGAGGTCAATTCGAGACGCCCATTTCGATAGATGGCTGTCACGACGTTCATTGGCGCATCCTCGACTCGATACGTGGCACCCGGATTATAGCACGTCGATTCGGCCGCATGGGAGGCTCAACGACGGCAATCCGGTCGAGCGTTGGTCCTGGCGCCGGTCGCCGAGATGCGCGCGATGGCCGGCGCGATGCCCCGCGCGCGATTCACGGAAATCGCCGACGCGGGACATATGGCGCCCCTCGAAGCGCCCGACGCCGTCAACGGGGCGATCCGCGCGTTTCTTGAAGAGCCCTTCCCGTGCCGCGGGCCCTACGGCAGCTCGAACGTCGATCGGCTGCGCACGATGGCGAAATCATCGGGGAACGTGTGGAAGGCCTGGACGCGCATGCTGCGCGAGCGCGTTTCGACGTGCATGTAGCTCAGCGCGCCGAGCGCCATGCGTCCGCTCGAATCGAACTGATGCATGAGGCCCGATCGTTCGCCTTCGCGGGCGAGCTCCTGCTGGAGAACCCAAAACAGCTCGGGGGCGATCGTGTCGAGCTGGAACGTCGTCTCGTAGACGATCCCTCCCCGGCATTCGACCCGGTCCGAACGTTCGTCGCGCAGCCGATAATTGAGCAATCGACGCCGCTTGGGGAGCGGGTGGTTCGCGGCGGCCGCGACCTCCGTCAGCGTGAGTCCCCGGTAACGCCATGTGATGACGTGGCCCGCGCTGGTGATGTCGAGCCGCGCCTCGTGATCGCCCCGCTGCGCGCGGCACGATCGAAAGACCTTGAACAGTTCGGGGTGCAACGCGCGGCCATAGAGCTGGAAAGCGAGTTCCGCAACCTTGGGTCTTACGGACAACACGGCGTTCACTTCCTTATGGGAAGGTATTGCTTCGAGCGATGACGGCCGATCACGCGGCCGGTCACGGGCTCATTATACGCGCCGCGGAAAACGGGAACAAAGGCACTTTTTTTTCCGCGCGCGGAACGCCGCGAACGGGCTTGACAAACGGCGCGGACTCAGGTTCGCCGACTCCCCTTCATCGGCTCAGAGCAGCACGGCGAAGATGTCGTAGAGCGCGTGCGATCCGGCGGCGATTCCGAATCCGCGCGCCGCGAAGAGCGACGCGAAGAAGACGCCCGCGAGAAATCGGAACGAGAAGCTCGACCACGCGAACGCGTCTCCGTACGGGAGATGGAGGCGCCAGGCGCCGAGCGGGACGTCGAGCCGATAGTGCGCGAGGGCGAACAGCGCGCTCGTCAGCACGATGGCCGCCGCGAGACTTGTCCGCCGATCCAGGCCGCACCAGCGCAGTCCGATCACGGCCGCCGGCAGCAGGGCGAGCCGGAACAGGAGTTCCTCGTAGATCCCCGCGCCGAGATAGGCGATCAGCGCCGCGGCCGAATCGGTCGCCGCCCCGCGGGTCGCGGCCGGCGTTCCGCGCGCGAGTCCCGCGATCCACTCCTGCTGCCACTGCGCGAACAACAGCAGGCCGATCGCGAGGACCGTCGATTCGAACGCCATGCCCGAAAGCACGTCCCAGCGCAGCCGCCACGGTTCGTTCCGCGTGTGATGCCACGCGAGCAACAGGCCGCACGTCAGCGCGGGGAGCAGGAAATAGGAAAGGCACGCGCTGAACCCGAGTTGGTCGAGCCATCCGCGGAGCCACAATTCGGCGCCGTTCCGCGCCGAACGCTCGTCGACGAGCAGCACGCCCGCCTCGTAGACAACCAACATCGGCGCGACGAAAACGAGGCTCGTCAGCGGCTGCGACGATTCCCGCCAATACGCCGGTCGGCCTTCCATCGTCATGGCTCCCATTCCCTCGACCGTTCTTCGGACGCCGCGCCGCCCCGCCTTGACCCGCTCCCGCGCTCCGCCGCGCGAATCGATTGTCGCGGTTGCGCCGACGACGCGCGGCGCGATCGACGATCGACGGGACGAAACGGCGCGCGGGAGGATTGTGCCGATCACCCGGCCCGGCGCTGTCGCAAGCGGGTCAAGCACGCCAAGCGCCGACCGTCCGCTCCATCCATCAAGGCCGCGATGGGGTATGTTTTCGAGGTCCCCATCCCGATACCTTGGATGGCGGACGTGTTGCCCATCGGGAGGACCGATCGTGAGAATCCTGTTCGCCGGCAGCGAGGTCACACCGTTCTCCAAGTCCGGCGGTTTGGCCGACGTCGCCCAGTCGCTCCCCGACGCCTTGCATCGGCTCGGCCACGACGTCTCCGTGATCACCCCCGCCCACCGCTCCGTCTTCCTTACCGATCATCCGATCGAACCGACGGGCATTCCGTTCGATGTTCCGATCGGCAACAAGATCGTCTCGGGCCGCCTCCTTCGGGCACGGTCCGAATCGGGCGTTCCGACGTACTTCGTGGACCAGCCCGAGTATTTCGATCGCGCCGAACTCTATCGGGAGGCGGGCCGCGACTACGACGACAACTGCGAACGGTTCACGTTCTTCTGCCGAGCCGTTCTCGAAAGCGCCCGATTGCTCGGCGGCCACTTCGACGTCGTGCACGCGAATGATTGGCAATGCGGATTGATCCCGGCCTACCTGCGGCTCGAATACGCCCATACGCGAGGCTACGAATCGATCGCGTCGATCTTCACAATCCACAACATGGCGTACCAGGGCACGTTCTGGCACTGGGACATGCTGCTGACCGGCATCGACTGGCGGTATTTCAATTGGAAACAGATGGAGTTCTACGGCCAGTTGAACCTGCTCAAGACGGGCCTCGTCTTCGCCGACCGGATCACGACCGTAAGCCGGCGCTATGCGGAGGAGATCTGCGAATCGCCCCTTGGATGCGGGCTCGAAGGCGTCCTTCAGCACCGCAAACACGTCCTGCACGGCATCCTGAACGGGGTCAACTACGACGATTGGAACCCCGAAACCGACCCGCGCCTCGCGCGCCGCTACTCGATCGACGATTGGGCGAGCGGCAAGGCGGAGAACAAACGCCGCCTTCAGGAGGAACTGGGCCTGCCGACCCTCGCCGATGTGCCGCTCATCGGAGTGATCGGACGGCTCGCCGACCAAAAAGGCTGGGATCTGATCGCCGACGTGATCGGCCGATGGGCGTCGCGCGAGGACGCCCAGTGGGTCATCCTGGGCACGGGTGAGCGCGCCTATGTCGACCTGCTCGGACAGCTCGCCGCCGAGTACCCCGGCAGGATCGCCGCTCGGTTCGCGTTCTCCGAACCCCTCGCGCACCGGATCGAGGCGGGCGCGGACATGTTCTTGATGCCGAGCCGATTCGAACCGTGCGGGCTGAATCAACTGTACAGCCTGAAATACGGAACGGTGCCGATCGTCCGGGCGACCGGCGGACTCGCCGACACGATCACCGACGCGGCGCCCGAGCATCTCGAGGCGGGCATCGCCAATGGTTTTTCGTTCGAACCGTACGACGTCGCGTCGCTGGACGAGACGCTCACCCGCGCGTGCGGCGTCTATCGGACCGATCGCCCGTCGTGGAGAAGGCTCGTCGAAATCGGCATGCGGCAGGATTGGTCCTGGGACGAGAGCGCGTCGCAATACGTTCAGCTCTATGATGAAGCGCTCGCCGCCAAACGGGTTCCGGCGTCCGTGTGAGGCCCGCTTGCGGGAGTCCCGACGAGCATGTCCGAATACCGCCATGATCCCGTGAACGGACACTGGGTGATCCTCGCCGACAATCGAAGCGATCGGCCGGACGAGTACATCGAGACGGGGTGGGAGCGGATTTCGGAGGCGTGTCCGTTCTGCGAGGGGAATGAAGGCGAGACGCCGCCCGAGATCGCGCGGTACGCGCCGCGGCGCGGGCGGACGTGGCTGGCGCGCGTCGTGCCGAACAAGTACCCCGCCGTGGCGCCCGGCGCCCGGCCTCCGATCGGACGGCCTCCCCCCCTCGAAGCGCTCGAAGGGTACGGCGTGCATGAAGTCGTCATCGAATCGCCGAGGCACCTGGTCAGTTGGAGCGAGATGCCGATCGAAGGCGTTCGGCTCACGTGCCGCGCCTACCAGGAACGGCTTGCCCACCTGCGCCGCCGCGGCGACCTTGTGTACGGCGTCGTATTCAAGAACGTGGGTCCGGCGGCCGGCGCTTCGATCGAGCACGTGCATGGCCAGGTGCTCGCGACGGCTCTCCTTCCGCCGCCGATCGCCGTCCGCCTCGCGCATTGGCGCGAGGGCTACCACGAGGCGGGTAGGACGGTTGTCTCCCGATGGCTTGACGACGAACGGCGCGACGGCGCGCGGGTCGTCGCGGAGACACGGCATTTCGCGGCCGTCTGTCCGTTCGCGAGCCGCGTTCCGTATGAGGTGCGGATCGCGCCGCTCGAACCGATGCCCTACTACGAGGCGATACCCGCCGGATGGCTTGGCGAACTCGCTTCGCTCCTCCGCGACGTCGTGCGGCGGATCGAACGGGCGTCGGCGCGGGCGGCGTACAATCTGATCATCCATACCGCGCCGTTCGACGCGGGCCCCCACGACCATTTCCACTGGCACATCGAGATCCTGCCTCGCCTGACCCGCGCCGCCGGCTTCGAATGGGGAACGGGTTGCTTCATCAACCCCCTCCTTCCCGAAACGGCCGCCTCACGCCTCCGCGCGCCCCATCGAACGAAGCCGTGAATGCGGAAGTTCCACCCCGACGATTGCCCCGCGCAGCCAGCCGAAATAGGATGGCGAACGTCCCGTGGTGGGGGCGGTGTCCGATGCCGCCTCGGTCGACCCTCCAACTCGCCAGGAGTTCCTGCCATGATGAGTCGCCGTACGCTCGTGTTCGCCACCCTGTTCGGGATCGTGATCGCCGTCGCGCCGGAAATCGCCGAGGCCGGTGGATTCGGCCGGTGTGGACGACGCCCCTTGTTTCCTCGCCGCGCGCTCCGCGCCGCCTGTTCGCCGTGCGATCCGTGCGGTCCGTGCTCGGCGGCGCCGCCGTGCGCGTGCGAGTCGGGCTCAACCAAGGGCGCGGCCTCGAAGCACCCCTGCGACGGAAAGCTCTGCCTGGAAGTCTTCATCGCCGAGTTCGTCGACATCGACGGCAATTGCCTATACAAGACGTACGGAGGCACGCGCTGTCTTCACGGTCCGGCCACATACGACGCCGCATGTGAAGACGTCTTCACTCTTCCGCAGGGAACGTGTGAGAATGCCCAAACCTGCCTGCATTGCCTCGATGTCGGATCCCTTGCTCAGGTGGCGTCGGCGGAAAAAGGGGCTCAGGGATTGCATCATTGCAAGAAGGCACTTGTCGATTCGGGGATTCCGAAACGGGCCGTGAGCATTAAGCCCAAGAATGGCGCGCAGGTGGAGGACGTTGGCGTCATCCCGATCGAACTCAAACCCGGTCAAGTCCGGTCGTTCCACCTCTATTGGATTCGAACGCGCGGCGGCTTCACATTCGGTGCCGCGCTCGACGCGGACAATGACGCTCCGATGCCGACCCTGCCCCCTCTTTCGTTTCAGAGGGTTGGCAAGACGGGAATCGAGATTCGAACGGCGGCACCGAATCAATCGCGCGTGTATTTCGGCTTCGTGCGCTAATTCGGACCGCTCGTGGAACTTTTTTCCCCGGCGGATTGCATGGTGGACCGCGGGGTGAGGCGGATGAAGTCGTCGCGTCGGATCCGCGGCGTGGCGCTCCGCGCGCAGCGGAACCCGAGGAAATCGAATTTGAGCGGTCGCGTGTAGATGCCGCAGAACGAAGCGCCCATGAGATTCGCCGGCGACGGATCGCCGGCGCCCGGCCCGCCGCGCACCACGCGCCGATCGATGCCCGTCGCCGTTCCGGCCCACCAGGACGACGTCCATTCCCGCGCGTTCGAGAAGAGGTTGTAAACGGGACGTTCGGCCGGATCGGACTCGATCACGTCCTGGCGATGCTCGTGGACCGAACGGGTTTTCCAATTGTCCTCGGGCGGCGCGGCGTCGCCCCACGGATATTGGCGCGTTCCTCCGGCCGTCGCCAGATACGCGTATTCCTCGTCGGTCATGAGTCGTTTTCCGAGCAGTTCGGCGCACCAGACGGCCATGTCCCAGGAAACGCGCGACACGGGGTGGTTCTCGTCCGGCGGCGTATCTTCGCTCGAGCCGAAGGCGACCTCCTTGTTCGCCATGTCGCGATAACATACTTCCGTGCGGTCGATGTAATACGCCGGGATCCGGACGTCGGCTTTGACTCCCAGATCGAAGCTCGGCAAGACGAACCGTCCGCCGCGCACGCGCGCCATGTGCGGGACGATATCGGACGAGCGGTGCAGGCGGATGAGCGGCAGGACGATTTCCCCCGTGGCCGGATCGCGCCACCAGTGTTTGTGCGGAAACTCCGCGTCCAACTCCTCGTGCGTGCCCGGCACGTGCCGTTGGACTTCGTGGAACAGATCGTCATCGAAATAGGCTACCACGACATAGTCGCCGGGAATCAACTCGGTGCGCGCGGGCGTCGCGCCCAGCGCGCGGATTTCCTCGACGCGGGGCCGGCCGTGGACCGGGTCGAGCCGCACGGTGACGACCCGGGCGCCCGGCGGATCGGTCACGATGCGCACGCGCCGCAGATCCAGATCGCCCGGCGGAGGCCGCCGGAGGATGAGCGGAACGGCGGCGGTCAGCAGAAGGAGCAGAACGATCACGGCGACGCGCGACGGATGCCGGCGGCTCCATCGCCATGCCCGCTCGACAATCCCCGCTCGACGCGTTCGGATCGGAAGGCCGGCGGCGAACGCCTCGAGCTCCTCGGCCATCTCCCGCGCCGTCGCGAACCGATCGCTGGGCGATTTGGCGATCGCCTTGAGACAGATCGTGTCCAGATCGCGGGGAACGGACGCGTTCCTCGATCGGGGAGCGCGCGGCGATTCATGCAGCACTTGATACAGGATGCTCGTCTTCCCGCCCAGGAACGGACGTTCGCCGACGAGCATTTCATAGAGAATGACGCCGAGCGAATAGACGTCGCTGCGTCCGTCGGCGCTGCTGCCCTCGCCACGCGCCTGCTCGGGAGGCATGTACGCGGGCGTGCCGAGCGGATGGCCATCCATGGCGATCGAGAGTTCGACACCCTCGCGTTTGGCGAGCCCGAAATCGAGCAGATGCGGTCGGCCGGCCGCGTCGATGATGACGTTCGACGGCTTCAGGTCGCGATGCACCACGCCCCGTTCGTGGGCGTGGTCGAGCGCGCGGCCGATCGTGGCGCACAGCAAGGCCTTTTCGCGGAACGTATGGTCCCCCGACCGCATCCAGTCGCGGAGCGAACTGCCTTCGATGTAGTCGCGGATGATGAAGATCAACTCGCCGTCACGACCGATTTCATGGATCGGGACGATATTCGGATGTTTGAGCTGGGCCGCCGCACGCGCCTCGCGGAAGAAGAACTCGACCTCCATCGCGGAGAGCTGGTGCCGATGGGGGATCTTGACCGCCACGACCCGATCGAGCGTTTCGTCGGTGGCTCGCCAGACCGAACCGAATTGGCCGGCCCCCACTCTTTCGTGGAACCGGAAATGGCTGAGCTGTTCGACTTCCGGCGCGAGGGTCACCGTCTCCTCGGAGAGATCGATCAGATTGAATCGGCTTCCGCACGACGGGCACGACAGGTCGCTCAGCGCCGCGTTCACGCCGACTTGGACTTCGCGCTGGCAATTCGGGCAGCGGACATTCATGCGAGCACTCCGAGACCCGCTTCCGGATCGAGTCTATCATCCATCCAGGGTGGAGCCACCGTCAAGGGTCGGTGCGGACGGTCGACTTGTGGCGCGCTCCGAAAAACGGTCTATTTGCGTAAGGCGGTCCGGTTGTTGGGAACGACGGATCGCCTCGCCGCGCGCGTTTCGGGCACGTGACCCGGGCGGCGCGCGATCGGGTTCGGGGGAATCGCGGGGATCGCGCGGGTTGGGGATGGTGGCGGTCATGGCGACGATGAAAGCGGCGTATATCGAACGAACGGGCGGACCCGAGGTCATCCAATACGGCGATCTGCCGCGACCCGCGCCGCGCGGATCCGAGGTGCTTGTCCGCGTGCGGGCCGTCGCCGTGAATCCGATCGACACGTATATCCGCAACGGAGCGAACTACTGGGAGCTTCCCAAGCCGTTCATTGTCGGATGCGACCTCGCGGGTGAGATCGAGGCGGTCGGTCCCGAAGCGCGCCGGTTCCGCGTGGGGGATCGCGTTTGGGGTAGCAATCAAGGACTCCTCGGTCGGCAAGGCACGTTCGCCGAATTCTGCTCACCGGACGAATGCTGGCTCTATCCGACGCCGCCCGACGTCGACGACGCGACGGCGGCGGCGAGCGCGCTGGTCGGCATCACGGCCCATCTGGGCCTCTTTCGCGAAGCGCGGATCCAAGCGGGCGAGACGGTCTTCGTCAACGGCGGGTCGGGAGGCGTCGGTTCGATGGTCGTGCAGATGGCCAAGGCGGCCGGCGCGCGGGTCATCGCGACGGCGGGCGGGCCGGAAAAAGCCAAGGCCTGCCGCGAACTGGGCGCCGATCTGGCGATCGACTATCGATCCGAATCCGTCGCCGACGCGGCCCGACCCTTCGCTCCGCTCGGCGCCAACGTCTATTGGGAAACGACCCGCGATCCCGATTTCGATCGCATCATCCCGCTGCTCGCCGATCGAGGGCGGATCCTTTTGATGGCGGGGCGCGACGCGCGGCCTCCGTTCCCGGTCGGCCCTTTCTATGTCAAAGGGTGTTCGCTGCGCGGCTTTGTCATGTTCAAGGCGACGGCCGACGAACAGCGATCGGCCGCCGACGCCCTCAACGGCTGGCTCGCCGAACGGCGCATCCGGCCGAAAATCGACCGCCGCATGCGGCTCGCCGAAGCCGCCGAAGCCCATCGATTGCAGGAAGAGAATACGCTCCGCAAGTCCGGAACGCTCGCCGGAAAAATCGTGCTCGTTCCCTAGCCGCAAGGCGAACACCGGTCCGAAACCACCGAGATCTTAATCCATGCAGGACTCCAACGGTCCATCGCACCCGGACGACCCGAGCTTCCACGAGGTGCAGTCACGTCATCTGTCGGCCCGCGTGCCGGAATCGGTTCGGCGGGGCGTTTTTGGAACGGGGGCGATCGTCATCACGGGTCCGGCCGAATTCGTCGTCGATTTCGTGCAGAACATCGGAGCGCCCGCGACGATCGTCGCGCGGGCCATTGTCCCGCACCCGGTCATGCCCCAATTGATCGACGCGCTCCGATCGAATTGGGATCTGTACGTGCAGCGGTTCGGCGTTCCGGCCGAGCCGCCGCGCGGAGCGCCCGATCCGAACCAACGTCGGCCGACCGTGCAAGAGCTCTATGACGAGCTCAAGATTCCCGACGAGCTGCTCAGCGGCGCCTATTCGAACGGCCTGATGATCGCGCACAACGCGTGCGAGTTCAAGCTCGATTTCCTGACCAACATGTATCCGCACTCGGCCGTTTCGTGCCGCGTTTTCCTTTCCGCGCTCCAGATTCCCCGCTTGATCGATTCGCTCCACGCGACTTTCGTCCAGTTCCAACAACGGATCGCCCAGCAGCGCCGGCCTTCGGAGGAGGGCGAACCTCCACCCAAGGACCCGCCCGGGCGATGACCGCGGTGTTGTCCGCATGGTTCACGAATCAGTCATAGAGCCACCCGAATCCCCGCCGCTCGACGACGGAGCCGTGCTCGGCGGCTGGTGGCGCGAGGTCGAGGACGGGCGCATCGCGTGCGAACTCTGTCCGCGCGCGTGCCGGCTCGCCGCCGGCGACGCCGGGTTCTGCTTCGTTCGCGAAAACCGCGGGGGCCGGATGGTGCTCGCGACCTACGGCCGCAGCACGGGGTTCTGCATCGACCCGATCGAAAAGAAACCGCTCCATCATTTCCATCCGGGAACGAGCGTTCTGTCGTTCGGAACGGCGGGATGCAACTTGGGATGCCGGTTCTGCCAGAACTGGGACATATCCAAGTCCCGCGAAACGGCGAGGCTCAGCGATCGCGCCGATCCGGCGGCGATCGTCGCGGCGGCTCGACATTGGAACTGCCCGAGCGTCGCCTTCACCTACAACGATCCGGTGATTTGGGCCGAGTACGCGATCGACGCGGCGCGGGCGTGCCGAGCCGAGGGCATCCACACGGTCGCCGTGACGGCGGGGTACATCTTGCCGCGGCCGCGCGAGACGTTCTTTTCCTGGATGGACGCGGCCAATGTCGATTTGAAGGGATTCGACGAGGATTTCTACTTCCATTACACGTCGTCGCACCTCGCGCCCGTGCTCGATACGCTCGAATACCTCGCCCGCGAAACGGATGTCTGGTTCGAGATCACGAACCTCGTGATCCCCGGCGCGAACGACGACGCCGACGGCATGCGGCGCATGTGCGATTGGATCGTCGACCGGCTGGGCGACGAGCGTCCGGTGCATTTCTCGGCGTTTCATCCCGACTTTCGGCTGCGGGACCGCCCGCCGACTCCCCTCGCGACGCTCATCCGCGCGTACGACATCGCGCGGGCGGCGGGAATCAAGCATGTCTATGTCGGGAACGTCAGCGATTTCAGCCGTCAAACGACATCGTGTCCGCAATGCGGCGCCGTGCTGATCGCGCGGCGCGGGTATGAGATCGCCGAATACCACGTGCGGGGCGGACGCTGCGCGCGGTGCGACGCTCCGATCGCGGGCCGATTCGACGATCGGCCCGGCACATGGGGAGCTCGGCGACAACCGGTCAACATGTCCGATTTCGCGCCGAGCCGCCCGGAATCCGACGACCCGAAACGCCGTGGGGGCGGCGAGGCGCCGGAATTGAGCGCGGAGCAACAGTCGGTCGTGCATCGCGCGGCGAGTCGGGTCATCATTGCCGAGCTGCTGGGCCGCAAAGTCCGGTGGCCCGATCCGACGCTGCGCGGCGCCGCCGCGATGCGCGTCGAAGGCGCGTTCGTCACGCTGAAACGGAGCGGCGATTTGCGCGCCTGCTGCGGAACGCTCGGCCGGACCATGCAACTCGATGCCGCCGTGCGGCAAGCGGCGGCGCGGACCGCCTCGCAGGACGTGCGCCTTCCGCCGATCGCGATCTCCGAACTGCCCTTTCTGGAACTCGATGTCACCCTGTTGCACCGATTCCGTTCGCTCCCCGCGGAACCTCGAGCGCGGCGCGGGGCGATCGAGATCGGACGGCATGGCCTGCATATCCGGCACGGCGAACAAGGCGGTCTTCTGCTGCCGATCGTCGCCGTCGAACACGGGCTTGACGCCGAAGGTTTCCTGTGTCAAGTCTGCCGCAAGGCCGATCTTCCGCTCGACGCCTGGCAATGGCCCGACACCGAGTTGAGGACCTTTGAAGGCGTCGTGCTGGAAGGACCGATCCCCGACGAACTCATCGCCGCCGGAATCGCGGAATGCCCGCCCGCGTGCGGTCACGCTGAAATCACGCGCCTTTCCGACTTCGTGCGAGGGAACCTGCTGGCCCATCTCAGCGGAGCGACGCCGACCTATTATCTTCCCGATCTTCACGACCGGACGGTCGCCGGCGTCGCCGTGCAGGTGGAAGTCGGGAGCGGCGATTCGAGAACGTGGTCGCGCCTCTTGTTTCGACCGGGCCTTCCGCTCCAGGCCACGCTGTTCGAATTGACGGCGGTGGCGGCCGAGTCGTTGCGGGGGTCGTCGCGGGCCGATCCGCGCGGTTGGAACGTGTCGGTCGCCGTGCTCGATGAAATCGCCATGCACGGAACGGTCGCGCAATCCGATTTGCGGGGTTTCGATCCGCGCGAACGGGCCCTGCTCCTGCTCGAACAAAACCGATCGACGTGGCGGTTCGATCCGGCGTGTCGGGTCGACGAATCGGTCGGAAGGCTCGTCGAAGCGGGCCAGGGCCGCCGTCCCGAGTCGGCGAGGCTGTTCAGCCTCCGCATCCGGACCAACGCGCGGCGGATCGACGCGGCGCAAACGCCCCGTCCACTCGCGGGTTCGCTTTCCCGCGCGCCGGCCGTCGCGGGCGCTTTCTACCCGGCCGACAGCGGCGAGCTCGACCGGATGCTCGACGCGCTGATCCCCGAGCCGACCGAGGCACCGCGGCCTTGGCCCGCCGCCATGGTGCCGCACGCGGGCCTTCGCTATTCGGGGTCGATCGCGGCGCGCGTCCTGCAACGCATCGAGGGTTCGCCGACGATCGTGATCCTCGGCCCCAAACACACACGCAACGGAGTGGATTGGGCCGTCGCGCCGCACGACGTTTGGGAATTGCCGGGCCGGTCGGTCGCGTCCGATCGACGGCTCGCCGAAACGCTCGCCGCTCGCATCCAAGGCCTCGAACTCGACGCGGCCGCCCATCGCGCCGAGCACGCGATCGAGGTGGAACTCCCGTTCATCGCGCGGTTCTGGCCGAACAGCAAGGTCGTCGGAATCGCGATCGGACCATGCGACTACTCGGAGGCCGAGTCGTTCGCGGACCAACTGGCCGACGTGCTCCGCGGCATGTCGCCCCGCCCCGTGCTGCTCATCTCGAGCGACATGAACCACTTCGCCACCGATGCGGAAAACCGCCGGCTCGACGAAATGGCGCTCGCCGCGATGGCGACCCTCGATCCGCGCGCCCTCTACGATACGGTGATCGACCACGGCATCAGCATGTGCGGCGTGCTGCCCGCCGTGATCGTCATGCTCGCGCTGAGGAAGCTCGACGGCCTGCACACGTTCGAACGGATCGCGTACGGCACGAGCGCCGACACGACCGGCGATCGGTCACGGGTTGTTGGTTACGCCGGCGCCTTGCTCGCCTGATCCGGCCGGTGGAGTCGATGCCGGTGGAGTCGATGCCGGTGGAGTCGATGCCGGTGGAGTCGATGCCGGTGGAGTCGATGCCGGTGGAGTCGATGCCGGTGGAGTCGATGCCGGTGGAGTCGAATCGGGCGCCGCGTCGGGCGTCCCGGCCGGCAGCACACGGTCCTCGTCGGTGGGATCGACATTGAGCCACTTCGCGCGGACATCCTCGGGGACCGACGCGCGCCAGATGGCGAGCACTTCCTTGATGTCGACGTGGGGACAACCCCGCTCATTGCCCGGCTTGCCGCCCGGAACCGGCTGACGGGGGACCCAGAGCATGTCGACGTAGGCCGTATCGTTGTAATAGCGGCCGCCCTGGATGCGCCCTTCGGAATCGACATCGAGCACATAATGGAACGTCAGACTCCGGTGCATGGGCGTCGATTTGTCCGCCTCGTGGTTGCTGTTCATCGCATAGGTCACGGTCATGCGGACCTCGGATTGGCGATCGTCGATTTTCCTCACGACCGACTTGTACGCGTGGATCGGATAGTTGACGACCACCTCGCCAACCGCCGTTTCCACGCCGACGGGATGTCCGCCGCGGCCGAGCCAGTTGGTGAGCGAAAGGTGGAGGATCGCGGGATGGATGACCGCGTCGTTGCCGCCGAGGAACTCGGTTTGCGAATACATGTAGATTTCGGCGAGCAGGCCTTTGATGTCGGCCGGAGTGAAGACGACTCCGTTTTTCACGACGCTGCGTTGCGGTTCGGCGTGCCGGATCGCGGCCGCGGTCCAACCGTTGCAGTGTCCGTACCAGCCCGGCGTGCGCCGCGCGGCGCGGGCGGCGGCGATCCGGGCGAACAGGCCGACCGGTTCGCCGCGCAGCATGCCTCGATGCCCGCCGACATCCTGCCGCTCCCATTCGGTGGCGACATAGCGGCCGTTGTGAAAGGCCGCGTCGTACTTGCGAAGCGCATCGATCGTTCCGCCGCCCCGGTCCGGATAATCATGACCCGAATAGGGAACGCGGAAATCGGGAACCGCGCCGGCGAGCGGAAGCTCGGCCAACCGCGTCTCGAGATCGATTTCCCACCATTGGCGGAAGGCGTCCTGCTGATACTTCAATTCCTCTTGATAGCCCGACAATCGGCCGGTGCCGTCGGTCTGAAGCAGCGCGGCGAACAGAACAGCGGCCGCAGTGAAGGACGTCCCCATCGTTGGTTCTCCTCGGATTGCGCGTCAATAGGCGGCGTGGGGCCTCGATCGGCGAACGGCCCCGCATCCGCGTGGCCCCGCACGAACACGGCCCGTTTGAACATAGCATAGATACGGAAAAACAAAGACCTCCCCGAAGCGAACTCAAGGGAGGTCTTTTTTCGCGTCCTACCGATCCCAACCGCGCGCGGCGTCGAGCGGGGGAGCGGCGATCCACATTCGCGCCAATCGGCGTGATGACGACTTGATCGAATTCGAGCGGATACCCGAACCCGACCGGAAACGAACAGTGCCTAGCGGCAGCAGCGTCGAGCCAGCAAGCCGGTGCGGGCCGAGCCGCAACCCTTCTGCGTCGGGGCCTGGCATTGCTTGCCGCCCTTCTGCGTCGGAGCCTGCGTCGGCTTCTGGGCCGGAGTCACTTTCTGAACGGGGGCCTGGGTCGGTGCTTGAGCGGGCTTCTGTTCCTGCGCCTGGACAAACGCCGGCGCGACGGCCAGAACAAACGCACATCCAACCGTGGCAATCAGACGTCGCATCTTTCGGGTCTCCTAAAATTCGCGACTTCACTGGGTAACCCAAACGTCAAGGTTCCACCCACCGGAACCCGCGACGCATCTTATGCAATATAGGTCGCGTTTGCCAGGAGGCTCCGACCGCATTTCTTGAATTGGCCCGCTCGGGACGGCAAGTCGTTGCGACACCGGAAGTAACGCGCTTGCGTACGTTCTTTCAAGGTGCGACAATGGGCCCGTTGCGAGGGTACGCGGGTACGTATTTCGGTGTTTCATGACGGATCCATCGTCCGCCGAACGCTCCGTCGCCGGTTCCGTTCGGACGCCGAACGCGGCGGAGGTCACCACGGTCTTGCGACGGCTCCGGGAACGGGTCAAACGCGTTCACGACGAGCTGTGCAAGGCGATCGTGGGCCAGCGCGAGTCGATCGACGCGGCCCTCTTCGCCCTCCTCTCGCGCGGACACTGCCTGATCGAAGGCGTACCCGGACTTGGCAAGACGCTCCTCGTCCGCTCGCTCGGCCGCGTGCTCGACCTGAAATTCGGCCGCGTGCAGTTCACGCCCGATCTGATGCCGGCCGACATCACGGGAACGGTCATCCTGCAAGAGGAACGTGGAAATCGCGATTTCGCATTCAAGCAGGGTCCCATTTTCACGCATCTGCTGCTGGCCGACGAGATCAACCGGACGCCGCCGAAGACGCAGGCCGCGCTGCTCGAAGCCATGCAGGAACGGACGGTCACCGTATCGGGACAGACCTTTCCGCTCGAAGACCCGTTCCTTGTGCTGGCCACGCAGAATCCGATCGAGCAGGAGGGCACATATCCGTTGCCCGAGGCACAGCTCGATCGGTTCCTGTTCCAGGTTCGCGTCGATTACCCGACGATCGAGGAGGAGCGTCAAATCGTCGCGCGGCATTCCTTCACGCCTCTGGACGACTTGGAGCCCGTGCTGACTCGCGAGGAGATCCTCGAATTCCGCGAGGCCGTGCGTCGGATCCCGGCCGCGCCCAACGTCGTCGATTACGCGGTGCGTCTCGTGCGGGCGACGCGTCCGGGTCATTCGGAGAGCCTCGATTCCATCACGCGGTGGATCCGATGGGGGGCGAGTCCGAGGGCGAGTCAGAATCTGATTTTGGCGGGCCGCGCGAGGGCGGCGTGCGAGGGCCGTTTCAACGTCGCGTGCGAGGACGTCGCGGCCATCGCGCCGCTTGTCCTGAGGCACCGCATCATCCGGACATTCCACGCGGACGCCGAGGGCCTTTCGGCGGACGACATCCTGCGGCGCATGATGCACGACATTCCGATGCGCGAAGCAACAGCGTGACGCGCGGACTTTGGGCCGAGCCGCGCTCCGGCGGAGGCGTGAGGCATGTCGACGGCGAGTGCGGAGAAATCGGCCGGCCAACGATGGCAACCGTTCGAACCCGACGTGCTCGCGGCGCTCGGCGGGCTCGATCTCAAGGCCCGTTATGTCGTCGAGGGCTACTTGGCCGGCCTTCATCGGAGTCCGTTCCACGGGTTCAGCGTCGAGTTCAGCGAATACCGGGACTATCAGCCGGGCGACGACCTGCGCCACCTCGATTGGCGGTTGTTCGCGCGGAGCGATCGGCTTTGCGTCAAGAAGTACATCCAGGAAACGAATGTCCGGTTCTATCTGGTTTGCGACGCGAGTCCATCGATGGCGTACCGCGGCGCGGCCGCTTGGGGCTCGAAACTGGATGTCGCGCGCGTCGTCGGGGCGGCCATCGTCTGGCTGATGCTCCGACAGAACGACGCGGCCGGCATGTTGACCGCGCACGGACTGCGCGGCGAGCTCGAGTTCATCCGACCCTCGCAAAAACCAAGCCAGCTCGGCGAGCTGCTGCGGCGGCTGGACCTCCTGCGCCCCGCGCCCGACGCGCGGCTCGCCGTCCTGCTCGAACACGCCCAGCGGCTCTTCCATCGGAGGAGCCTGCTCGTCATCCTCACCGATCTGCTCGAATCCCCCGATCAGCTCGATGAACCGCTCAAGCAGCTCCGATTCCAAGGCCATGAATGCCTCGTGTTCCAGATCCTGGACCGCGACGAACTTGAATTCCCGTTCGACCGTCCGTCGGTGTTCGAGGACTTGGAAAGCGGGGCGCGGCGGAAGGTCGATCCGCGCGCGGCGCGCGTCCGATATCTCGAGCGGTTCGGCGCGTTCATGGACGACCACCGCGAGCGGCTGCGTTCGATGGGCATTCCGTATTGCCTGATTCGGACCGATTCGAGTCCCTGGCCGGCGCTATCGGCGTTCCTCGCCGAGCGGGGGCGGCGCCCATGAGCATCGCCTTCCTCTATCCGCTCGCATGGCTCGGCGCGCTCGCCGTCGCCGCGCCGTTGTGGCTGCACCTCCATCGGCGGCGCGAGTCGGACCGAATCCTGTTCTCCGCGCTCCGGTTCCTCGACGACCAGCCGATCGCGCGCCGCCGACCGCTCTGGCCGCGCGATCTCCCGCTCCTCGCGCTGCGCCTCCTCGCGCTCGCGCTGCTCGTGACCGCGTTCACCTGGCCCTATGTGCGTCGCGATGAAACGGAGCGAACGGTGACGCAAAGCACCGTTTTCCTGCTCGACAATACGCTGAGCCACCAAGCCGGAGGCCGGTTCGAGGCGGCCCGGGATTCGCTCGCCGATCGAGTCCGGGAAGTCGATCCAAGCCGACAGGCGGCCGTCGTCGTATTGGAGGCGCTGCCGCGCGTCGTCGCGCGATTCGGCGATCCACCCGAACAAGCCGCCGCGCGCGTCGCGGAACTCGAACCGTCGCCGTCGCGCGGTTCGTACCTCGCGGCGCTGCGGATGGCCGGTGAGCTTCTCTCTGGATCGATCGGCTCCCGACGCGTCCTCGAACTGTATGTCGACGATCAGGCGAATCAGTGGTCCGAACTCGACTCCACCCCTCCGTTTCTCTTCGACACCGAAGTCCGCGCCACCCATGATCCCGACGCATCGCGCGCCAACCTCGCCGTCTGGAACCCCCAAGCGCGACGGATCTGGATCGGGGACGCGGCCGGGGTCCAAGGCACGGTCCAGGTCTTCCACCAAGGACCGGCATCCGAGTCCGAAATCGAGTGGATCGCGGATGGGCGAACGGTCGCCCGCCGCACGGTGCGGCTCGCCGATGAACCCGAGGTCGTGAACGTGGCCGCCGAGTGGGACTGGAAGGGCGACGCATGGATTCGCGGCGAGGTCCGCGTCCGCGGGACGCCCGATTCGCTCGACGTCGACAACCGCGCTTGGTTCGCCGTTCCGCCCGTGGTGACCGGTTCGGTCGAGTTGATCGCCGATTCGCCCTACCTGCGCGCGGCCGTGCGTCCGGATATCCTGAGCGGCCGATGGACGGTTCGAACGACGGAACCCGGCGACGAGGCGACGCGGGATCCGTTCGATGTCATGATGGTGGAGGTAAGCCGTCTTGCGGCCGGGCCTGTCCGCGAACGTCTGCGCTCGCACTGGGCGGCGGGCGGAGGGATCGTGCTGTTTGTCGACTCGGTGCCCGATCCGGTCGTGGGATTTCTTGAGGACCTGGGAATCGAGAGCGGCGCGACGCGCGACTTGCCCGATGACGGATCGCCAATCCGATATTTCCATCCGGACCACCCGTTGTTCGCGCCGTTCGCATCGGGCGAATTCGGCGCGCTGACCGACGTTCGGGTCCATCGATACACGACCACCCGCGCGCCGAACGGCGTCCCATGCTTGTTCGCCGCCGACGGGGAACCGATCGGTTGGGACGTCCCCGCGAAAGGAAAGATGTTCGTGTTGGGGTTCGGGATGGAGAAGACGCACACCGATTGGCCACTGTCCGTTTCGTTCGTGCCGTTCGTCGATCGGTGCCTCGACGCATGCCGCGCGCCGCCTCCGCCCTGGGAGGCGTACGAGCCGGGCGAACGGTGCGTCTGGCGACCGCCGAACTCGGAGACCGCGGCGCGCGTCGTGTTGCGGGACGGCTCGGAGATTCGCTCCCGAGCGAACGTGGAAGGAGGCGCCGCGCGGCTCGATCTTCCGGCGGCGCCGGGACTCTATTCGGTGCATTATGACGACCGGCGGGAAACCGTGGGGATGATCGGCGTGAATCCGTCGCGATTCGAGTCGATCCTGGCGTACGCGGACGGCGGGGCGGTCGTCGACCGGTGCGTGGTTTCGGACGTCCGCGAGCCGTCGCGCGCGGCCGCCGGACCTTTGTCCCAAACCGAGGCGTCCATCCTCCGCCAGCGCATTTGGTGGTGGTTGTTGCTCGGCGGTATCGGCGCATTGACCGCGGAGACGATTTGGCTGGCCATCCGGAGGGAGCGGCGATGAATGCGGGTCGTTCGTTCTTTCCTTCGATTGAAACGCAGATCGATCGCGCCGACCGGATGCGCCGCATGCGTTACGCGCTGAGGCATTCCGCGGTCCTTGTCGCGGTGGTCGCGCTCGGCGTGCTCCTGGTCGGAGCGGCCGCGGTCGGAGGTTGGTTGACGTCGACGGAGCAAGCGGCCGCCGTTCTGCTGATCGGACTGGTCGCCGCCGCCGTCACATGGTTCGCCATGTTGATCGTGGCTTGGGGTTCGCCCTTGGACCGGGAACCGCTCGTGCGCGCGATCGAAGCTTCACATGGCTCGCTGATGGACCGGCTCAATACGCTCGAGTATCTCGCGCGGCGCGCGCCCCGATCGCAATTTGTCGAACCGATTCAGGTGCAGGCGGCGAACGAGCTGCGCCGATCGGCGCCGCCGCGCCCCTACCCATTTCGTCCGATCGCCGCGCATCTCGCGGTCGCCGCGTGCATGCTGCTGCTCGCCCAATGGTATTGGAATCGCTATCAACCGTGGCAGCGGCTGGTCGCGGCCGAGCGGGAGGCTTCCCGGCAACGCGAGGAACCGGCCGCGCCGAAGCTCGACATTCCCGGGTGGGACGCCGAGTCGTCCCCGCCCGGCGCGGCGCGCGAGTGGCGCGAGATCCGGTTCGTTCGGCCGGGCCGCGATTTGCGAGCCGCCTCCTTCGAGATCATCGACCTCGAACTGGAGGTCGTCTCGAGCCGTCCGGTGACTGGAACGCGCTGGATCAGCTCGATCAACGGCGGTTCGCCCTCGACGCACGCGCTCCCCACACCGGCCGACTCCGGCTACGGAGTGCTCGAAGCCGAACTCGACCTCCCGGCGCTCGGCGCGCGCGATTGGGATGTCGTGCTCTATTACGCCGAGGCGTCGATCGAAGGAGGGATCGAGGCCGTGTCGGATCTGTACTTCGTCGAAGTGATCCCTCTGCGCGCCCGGCTTGCCGAATTGCCGGGCGGCGAGTCCGGACTGGCCGCCCGTCTGATCGACGCAACCTGGTCGAAGGTGGAACGGCAGCTCACGCTCGTGCGCGGCGCGTTCGACGTCGCGCGTCGAGCCGATCGGGATCCGGCTCCGTCCGACCCAGGCGCGCCGGCGCCGTCGCGAGGTCCCGATTTCGACGGTGCGGCCCGCCCGCTCGGCGCGTTGGCCTACAGCGAAAGCGCACTCGCCGAGGAAGCGCGCGGGCTGGCCGACGCGATCGACGCCGAGCTCGGCGAGCAAGGCGCGCCGCTCGCCGAACGATGGCGGCGCGCCGCCGAAAAACTCGCCGCGATCCGCGATCGCGTCCAACAGCCCGGCGCCGACGCGACCGAAGCGATGCGCGAGTCGCTGCGCGAACTCATCGACGCGCATCGTCAGACCGAGTCGCTCGTCCGCGACCAGACCGAGTGGTTCGCGCAATGGGAAAGGGAATTCGGGAGCGGCGGCGCCGACGCCGGGACGTCCGATCCGGCGCGAACCGCCGAGGAACGGCGGGCCGACACCGCCGAGCATCATGAGCGGCTCACGCGGGAACTCGAGGCGATTGATCGCGAATCGTCGGGATTCGAAGAGGCAAGGAAATTCGTTCGGGAGACGCTGCACGCCCAACGCACGATCCAGCGCGACAGGGACCGCCAACACACGGACCTCGCCGAAATCGCGCGGCGCCAGCGTGGTCTGCATCGCTCGTTCGAACAACAAGGCGATGCGATGCCGGCGATGCGGCCCGTCGAGACTCCTCGAAACAAGGCGGGCGCGGCGATGGCGATCGCGGCCGACGCCGCCGAATCGAGGCGACCCGATGCGTCCGAACGGCTCGACGAAGCGGGCAACGCGCTCCAGGAATTGGACCAGGCCCTCTTGATTCAGCGGGCCGCGGCCGAACGCCGCGCCCGAAACAAACTCGCCGAATGGGCGATGCGGCACGCGCGGCGACTCGACTCGCTCGCCCACGAACCCGACCCCCTCGATCGGCGCACCATCCCCGAAGCGGCGCGCGACGCCAAGGAACTCGGCACACGCATGGAGAAACGGATGCCCGCCGGGGAGCCGAACGCGGCGGCCCATTCCGATCGGCCGGCGAATCCGGCGCCGCCAACCAAGGAACTGGAATCGCAGGCCGGCCGGCTCGCGGATGCCGCGAAATCCAACGATGGCGCCGAATGCCGCAAGGCCGCGGACGGCGTGTGCCGCGCGCTCGAATCGATGGCCGACGCGCTCCGCAACGGCGCCGGCTCGTCGCTCGCCGCCCGACCCGGCCGTTCGCAACCCAATCGCGAGCAAGCCAACGGCCCTTCATCGACGAACGCGGCGCCAACGGAAGCCCGTTCCGCCGGATCCTCGGCCGGTGGGTCGAGTGGGTCGTCCTCAAGCGGCATCCCGTCAGAAGGGGCGCCGTCAACGGGTGGGAATACGGCGACCTCGACGTCCGCGGGAGAGGGCGCGCGAGGGACGTCGCTCCGCGAGTCCGGGCACGACGCGTTCGCGCGCGGCCTCCGTGAACTCGACAGCTTGGCTCGGGACGGAGCGCGGTCGCGGCGGATGACCGGCGAGCAGCGACGGGAACTCGAACGGGACGCCGCCTCCCAATTCGCGGAGGCGATCCCCAATCTGTTCGGCCACAACGCGCGGTCCCAAGCGATCGTCGAACGGCTGAACCGGGACCTGAACGAGCCCAGGGATCCGGTGGACAACGAGACCATCCGCGCGCTGGTCGCCGAGCTCGACGCGCTGCGCCGCGAATCGGCGGCGATGGGGACCGAGCGTCGGGAACCGAAGGAGCGTTCGCAGGTGGATCGTGCGCGGATTCCGCCGGAATACCGGCGCGCGATCGAACGGTATTTTGAGCGGTTGTCGCGGGAGGAATAGAGAGGGCCGCGGACGTGGTCGTGTCGTTTGAATCGCCATGGGTGCTCTGGTGCGGCTTCCCCGCGCTGCTCGGACTGATCGGGTGGACCTATCGACGGTTCCACGCGGTCCGGCCGGGCCAGACCGGGATCCTCCTCGGACTGCGCGCCGCCGCGCTCGGCTTGCTGATTCTGCTCGCCGCGCGACCCATCTGGTCCTCGTCTCCGCCGACCGCCCCGCCGCGCGATCGAATCGTGTTGCTCGTCGACGACAGCGAGAGCATGTCGCTCGATGATGGCGGCCGGACGTCGCGCTATGCGCAAGCCGTCGCTTTCGCGCGGGATCGGCTCCTGCCCGCGATCGAACGGGCGGGTTTGCGCGCCGAGGGCATGGTCTTTTCGGAAGGGGCGAGGCTCGCATCGGGTGCCGAGATCGCGGGCGGAACGCCGACAGGCAAGGAGACCAACCTCGCGGGCGCGGTGGTGTCCGCCATCACGTCCACCGACCGCGCGCCGCTCGCCGTCATCGCGCTCACCGATGGCATCGCGACCCGAACGTCCGACAACCACCTCGCCGGGACCGCCCTGCTGGAAGACGGCGTTCCGCTGATCGGCATCGGAGTCGGCGACGATCAGGGATCGCGGGTCATCACGCCGCGATCGGTCCACGCGCCCCGGCGCGTGCCGCCGAACACCGAGTTTCGTGTCGAGTTCGAGGCGAGGGCGGCGGGCGAGGGTTTGTTTCCGCCGGTCGAGTTGATCTTGTTTCGCGACGGCGCGCTCCTGGACCGCAAGCGAATCCCCGCGTTCCGCGACGCGCGGTGGATCCGCGAGTCGTTCAAGGTCAAGGAGACGTCGGCGGGTCGGCACACGTACGCGGTCCGGATGCTCGCCGACGCCCGCCAGGACGTTCGGATCATCGAGCATCAGGCATCAACCCTTGTGACGATCTCGGACGAGGCCGAATGGCGCATCTTGTTCGTGCAAGGCGGACTGACCTGGGACTATAAGTTCATCCAGCTCGCCTTGCGGGGCGATCCCGCGATTCGGATCGCGGGTTTCAGCCGGACTTCGAACGAATCGCGGTTCTTCCAGAGCGCGTCGATCGACGGCGAGCAGGCGCCCGGTTTGCCGGAAACACTCGAACGATTCGCGGACTACCGCGTCGTGGTGCTCGCCAATATCCGGCCGTCCGACCTTCCCATCCACCACCAGAAACTGCTGGTTCGGTACTGTGCCGAGCAAGGCGGAAGCGTGTTGATGGTCGGGGGGGGCGAGACATTTCACGCGGCGTGGCGGGATAGTCCGCTCGAGGAACTCCTTCCCGTCCGTTTCCCGAGCCGGCCCGCGCCGAGCGTGTCCGAGCCGTTCACGATCCAACCGACCGATGCGGCGCTCGGGAACCCGGTCTTTCAGATCGGCGGTTCCGGAAATCCCCGCGACGCGTGGAATCGCTTGCCGCCCTTCCACGCGTTCGCCGAAATCGAACGGCTCAAACCGGGCGCCCAGGTATGGGCCGAACAGGGAGGTTCGCGCAGCGACCGCCGTCCGTTGATCGTCGCCCAACCGTTCGGCGCGGGACGGACCGCCGCGATCCTGGTCCCCAACCTCTGGCGCTGGAGGCTCGCGCGGGACAGCGACCCTTCGCAGTTCGATCGGTTCTGGAGACAACTGCTGCGGTATCTCGGCGGCGGAGACCCCCGCGCCGTCGACATGCAATTCGTCGACCCTTGGCTCTCGCCCGATACCGATTTGCGAGTCGTCCTGAATCGCCGAAAGAGCCCGAAAGAGACGGAAGGGGCCGTCGAGACGGTTCGATTTGTTGTCGCGGATTCCGCGGCGAACGTGATTTCGGAACAACCGGTCGAATTGGCCGCCGATCGGCCCGCCGAGATCGTGTTCCGGGTTTCATCCGACGGACTGTTCACGCTGCGCGTCCAGGACGCGCAGCGAATCGAAGTCGGATCGCGTACGGTCGACATCCGAAAGACGGACCGCGAATTCGCTCGGACAGGCCGCGATCTGGAACACCTGCGCCAATGGGCTCGGTTGAGTCGAGGTGAGGCGATCGCGATCGAGGAGTGCGATGACGTCGGGGCACTGGTCGAGGCGGCGCGCGGCCGCGCGGCCGATGCCTACGTCCGACGCCCCGTCCAAAAGCCGGCGGGTGTCGACCCGTGGACGATGGCCGCGCTGGTGGCGGTCCTCGCGGCCGAATGGACCTTGAGGCGGCGATGGGACTGGACGTAGAACGAGGACGCATGCGGCGAGCCCGGCGTCGCCGCGCGGGAGGAATCGGTATGCGACGCGCCGTGTTGGGGATCGTGTTGCTCGCCCTGGCAGCCGGTTGGACGTGGCGACTCGCCGCCCAGCCGTTCGACGGCGCGCATGGGTCGTTCTTCATGGGACGCCTGCGGTACAGCCGAAACACGGGAAACGACTGTTCGGGCGTCGGTCGGAACTTGGCGCAACTGGTCTCGCAGATCGCCACCGTGCCGATCCGCGACGAGCGGCGGGTGACGCTTTCCGACGACGTGATCTTCACGATTCCGTTCGTCTTCATGAACGGGCATGACGATTTCGTGCTGGAGGACGGCGAATGCGAACGGCTCCGAACGTACCTGGATCACGGCGGGTTCCTGTTCGCGTCGGGATGTTGCACGAACCCCGCGTTCCCCGCGGCGTGGCGCCGGGAGATCGGCCGCCTTTTCCCAGGCGAGTCGGTCCGGACGCTCGAGTACGACCATCCGATCTACCGCGCGTTCCACACGATCCAAGAGGTCCGAAGTCTCCATGAGAACCGCGCGATCCGCCTCGAAGGCCTCGTCCACGACGGCCGACTCGTCGCCGTCATCTGCGAGGAGGGGCTTTGCTGCGCGTTCAGCATGGACAACCAGTGCAACGTCGGGTACGGCGTGAGTCCCGAGGATGGCAAGAAGCTGGCGCTGAACATCGCGGTCTACGCGATGACGCATTATTGAGGCGAAACCTTGGCGGTTCGAACGCGTTCTTGGGGCAATACCGGCGAGCATGACGGCGTTCAAGGAGATCCGGACGGCGCCGTTGAGGGCGCGCACCCGACTCGCCGAACGCCGGCCGTTCGCTTAGAATGGGGCCCGATCCGACGAATCCATCCGTAGGAGGCCAATCATGGGCCGGCAACGACCTCGCTGGGAAGACGATAACGACGACGATATCCGCGAGGAGTTTGATTTCGTGGACGACGAGGGCGACGACGAGCCCGCGGGCGAGGGCGATTCGGCCGGGGATACGGAAAAGGCGGATGACGCGGCGCGGGGTCCGAGCGGCCCGGGTCGGTCGCGACGCCGAGCGGGCGGCGCAAGCCAATCGGCGAACGCAGATATGTCCGAACCGCGACGCAAGGAACCAGGTCGGCGGCCGCGTCCCGGACGACCGGCCGGACCGTCGCCTCGTTCCCGCGGCGGCAAGGAACCACCACCGGCCGAATCCGCCGAAGCGCCGGACGGGAAACCCTCCGACCCGCCGGTTTCCGAGGGCGGACCGGGACGGGACGCGGGAGCGACACCTGGGGGTTGGCGCGGCGCGCGCAATGCGCCGCCCGAACGCGGGCCGCGCCGCGAGCCGCCGGGCCGGTCCGCGTTCGACGATTCCGACCGGGACGACGAAGACGACGACGAGCCGCTCGAAGGGCTCGACGCCGAAATGGCCGACGAGGGGATCCCCGAATCGGACGAGCTCGATCCCGTCGACGCGATCGAGGAAGAGCCCGAAGTCGACGATTCGCTCTTGCCGCCCGACAATCAGGACGCGATCCGCGCGCTGCGCGAGCTTGGCGCGCGCGTGGACGTGAACGAGCGGGGCCGAGTGTGGCGGATATTCTTGTACGAGCGGAACAAGGACAACGCGCTCGCGCAGATCCACGGTTTCCCTCGGCTTAAAGAGGTCTGGCTCCTGGGATCGCGGGTTTCCAAGGAAATGGTCGACCGGCTTCGTGAGATCCATCCCGAGCTGACGATTTACGTTTAGACCGGCTACCCGCCCCGATGATCGCAGCCATGATCGTCAAAGGCTGGATCGTGGCCGAATAGGCCGCGATTCCGTTGTTCGCTTCGTGTCCGTCTCTTGGACGCCAAATAGATCCGTCCGATCCAAACCGTCCCGTCGGCGCCTCCGGGATGAGTTTGTCTTCCGGCCTTCGGATCCACGAGCCGCGAAATGAACCCGGGAGCGGATCATCGATGGCTCCAGAGCTTGCCGAGCAGGTCAAACATGCCGGAATCGTGACGCTTCAGTTCGTCGCGCGTGAACGGAAAGAAGTCGTTGCGCGAGAAGAACGACTCGGTCGTCTCCGCAAAATACTCCTGCGGATTCGTCATCGCGTACGACTTCTCGAAGACGCTCGGCGCGCCGTTTCCGAAACGCCGCTCGACGTTGTCGTAGAGCCCCGACTCCTTGGCGAGTGTGAACGCGGCTTGAATGTCGGCGTTCGCGAACCCGCCCGCCAACACGAGGTCGTGATAGGCGTGGGCCAATTCGTGCAGCGCGAAGTTCGGCATGCGAGCCGTCTCCGCCTCGAAGATGCCAATGTTGCTGAACTCCACGCTCTTCACCATCGTCGGATCGCGGCCGTTGTCGCGCAGCCAATCGGCGCCCGGATGGTATTCCGCTCGGGGACCTTGACCCGGATACTCCGGATTGAAATACAGGGGCACCTTGCGCAATTCGGCGACGGCGTTATCCGGAACGACCCGCGCGATCTCGTCGAGCATCGTCTTGAGCAGTTCGACCGCGCGTTCCGTTTCGGTCCCGCGGGTCGTGAGCAGTGTCTTGTTGATGTGCACGGTCCACCCGGACACGACGCGCGTCTCGCGTTCCACCGGCCCGGACGGCGAATCGGGTGATTCCGGCTCGGGAGCGGGGGCGTGCGGGGACTGGAGATTGTCCCGCAGATACCGCGTCATCGTGTTCCAAAGATGGGGCACCGTATTCTCGCCCTCACTCACCGCGTGCGTACGGTTCGGATAGGGGAGTACGGTGAACGGCTTCCCTTTCGCGATCAACGCGTCGATCAACCGTTCGGTCCCCTGGTAATGGCAGTTGTCGTCGCCCGTTCCGTGGATCAGCAGCAGGTTGCCGCGCAGCCTGTGGGCGTGCGTGATCGGCGAACCGTCGCGATAGGCGTCGGCGTTGTCCGTCGGCAACCCCATGTACCGTTCCTGATAGATCGTGTCGTAGAGCCGCTGATCGGGGACGGGAGCGATTGCGATCGCCGTGCGATAGCGGTCGGGGAAGCGGAAGAGTCCGTTGAGGCTCATGCTGCCTCCGCCGCTCCAACCCCAGACGCCGACGCGCGTGGGGTCGACGAACGGCCAACGGCCCAGCAAGGCGCGAACGGCTTCGGCCTGGTCCTCGGGCGCGAGAATGCCGATCCGCCGATGGACCGACTTCCGCCACTCCCGGCCGCGCGGCGCCTGGGTGCCTCGGTTGTCGACGCTCGCGACGACATACCCCTGTTGCGCGAGCATCCAGTGCCAAAGACCGCGCGGGCCGGGCCACGCGTCCCGCACCGTCTGGCCATGCGGTTCTCCGTAGACGTGCATGACGAGCGGCAATCGGGACGACGCATCGATCGTGGAAGGCCTGATGCACCAGCCGTCCAGCGCCATGCCCGCGACATCGACTTTGAAAAATTCGATTTCGGGTCGTTCCAGTGCGGCGATCTTGCTCCGCAGAGCCGCGTTGTCGGACCGCACGCGAACCACCGAATGGTCCTTCAAACAAACGATCTCGACGATCGGAGGCGTGGTGAACGTCGACCACGTATGAACGGCCCACCGCCCGTCGGGCGCGATGTCGTATTCGTGCCAACCCGCTTGATCCGAAGGCGTCACGCGTTCCGACGCGCCGCCGCTCCATGGCGATCGATAAAGGTACTGCCGCGTCGCGTCTCCGGGAGACGCGTGGTAATACACCCATCCTCCGGCCGCGTCGATGAACTCGACGTCGATCACATCCCATGCCCCTTGCGTGATCGGAAGAACGGGCGACCCATCGATGGGAACTCGGTACGCGTGGCGCCATCCCGACCGCTCGCTGAGCCAGAGCAGGTCGTCGGCGCCATCAAGCCGGCGCACCGGGTTTTCGTTTTCGAGCCAGGCCGCGTCCGTCTCGGTCGCCACCGCGCGCGGTTCGCCGCCCCGCGGATCAACGAGCCACACCCGCAATTCCGTCTGCGGCCGATTGAACTGTTCGACGAGGATCCGCGAACCGTCGCGAGTCCATTCGGCGTGCGGAAGGTAGTGTTCGCGCGGGTCGCCGGGCGGTTCGATCCATCGCGTCTCTCCGCCGGTCGCCGCGATGACGCCGAGCCGCGTCGCCGAGTTCGTCTCGCCGACCTTTGGATACGCGAACGACTGGATCCGCGGCGAGCCGGAAACGACGTTGTTGACCAAATGGAATTCGGAGACGCCCGTCGTGTCGAATTGCCAGTACAGGATCCAATGGCCGTCGGGGCTCCATCGAAAACAGTCCCGCAGATCGAGTTCCTCCTCGTTGACCCAATCGGATGTCCCGTTGATCCGCGTCTTGGAGCCATCGGTGGTCAGCGGCGTGATCCGCAGGCTCTCGAGATCCTGCACGTAGAGGTTGTTGTCGCGCACAAAGGCGACGCGGGTGGCGTCCGGAGAAAACTTGGCGAACCGGAGCGTCGACGGCTCGGCGTCGCCCCCGAGCTTTCGGAGTTCACGGGAGGACACGTCGAGCAGCCAATAGTCGCCTCGCGTGTTGCGCCGCCACACGCGCTGACTGTTCGTGAAGACGAGCAGCCGGGCCTCATCCGCCGAGAATTCGAATCCATCGAGGGGGAGCGGTCCTTTCGCGTCCTTCGGCGCGAACGCCGACGCGGGCACCACCGTCTCCTTCGATCCCGTGGCGGGGTCGTTTCGCACGAGATCCCGCCCCTCGCCCTCCGCCGGCTTTTCGAGCGTGAAATAGGTCGAGGTCCGCTTGCTCCAGTGAATCGCGGGTATCGACTCCGTCTCGAATTCCTTCGCTCGGAAGATTCGATCGACGGTGAGCTGCGATTCGGGCGGACCACCGGCCGCGAACAGGGTCGAAGGAGCCGGCGCGGCGGCCCACGCGACGACGATCGCGATCCATGTCGCGCCGGCACTCAACGCTTCGCAACGCATGCTGTGTCTCCCTTGCGTTTGCCGTTTCCGTCATAAGATCTCCGGTCGAGGATTCACCGTTTATGGAGCGAAGATTCCGGAAATCCGCAGGTCGGCTTCCCGTTCCAGGGGCAGTTCGACGAGGTCTCCGGAATGGACGCCGACTGGCTGGTCATTGATTCGCGCCGCGCGGAGCGGACGGCCATCACCCGATCTCAGTCGAATGACGATCCGAGCCGGCGACGCGGCCAGATCCCGCCAACGAAGGTGGACGTCGATCGAATCACCGTCCGCGGCGACATGGGATTCCAGATCCACGCGTCCTCCAAACCACGTTCGCATGTCGCGCACGGCGATGCGGTCATTGGGGCGCAGCCAACATCGGGGAACGGCCTGCATGAACCAGAGCGATTGCGCGGATCCGTCCCAACCTTCGCGCTCGTTCACGAACATCCTTCGAACATACTGCCACCGTTCACCCTCACCCGGAGCCGTGCTCGGCGCGCCGTCGAGCGACTCGACACCGACGCGCCAATCCTGGTGGATCGTGACGGCCAGGTTATGGAAGAGCCATTCGAAGAAGCGGGGGAGGTCGTCGCGCGCGAGGAATAACGGCCCGCCGATCGGCCACATCGTTTCATATTCGACGTAGTGCCGCCACATATGGTGCCGCGGCGCGTTGGGATCGCTCACGTCGGCCCAGTTGATGTCCGCCGCGGGCCGCGCGCCGACCGCCTCGCTCGCCGCCGCGCGCGCCGCGCCGAAATAGCTGCCCTGCGCGCGGGGCATGCCGCCCTCGAGGAACGCGAGCGACTGTGTGACAAGTTCATCATGCGGATCCAAGGCGCCCCATGCGCCGGCGCGAACGGGACTGTACCCGCTGTAGGTCCAATCGAGTCGGCGCCAATCCAGTTCCTGCACGATGCGCGGAACGTACGGAAGGCTCGATCCGTCCGGAAGGGGTATCGGCTCCGCTCGGTCCCGCGCCGCGACATACCGGTCGCGAAGGCACGCGCGATAGTCGGCGACTTCCTTCGCGAACGCGTCGGCCTTCGGGTGTTCGATTTCCCGCAGCAGGCGCGCCACTTCGGCCATGCCGAAGATGCAATACGCGTCGTTGAAGATCGTGTTGCCGGCCAACCAATCGTGCGCGGACGCGGCGGGCAAGAGACCCCAATGCTCGACCTTCACTCCGTCGACTTCGCGCATCGTGCGCCGGCGCTGAGCGCTCACCCAGTCAAAACCGTCCAACATGGCCTGCAGGGGCGATCCCGGCCCTTCGCCGAGCCAATCCCGATCGCGCAGGATGCGGTAATGGCTCGCGAGCGCCCAAAGTCCAAGTCCATGGCTGACCAGCAACGGGTTGGCGGTCCATTCGCCGAAAGCGCCCAGGAAACCATGACGTTCCTCGAACCCCTCGCTCCGCAGTCCTTGCTCGTTGCCCAATGCGCCCTTGTGCATGTTGCGCACGTCGCCCGTTTGCTGCCTGACGAACTCGCCAAGCACGGGCTCGACCATCGAATCGAGACCGCGGAGGTCCAGGGCGGGTAGCGCCTTGGCCGCATTGCACGGCCAATAGCCTTCGTAGTGATTCGGACTCGTCTTGTACATCCAGACGCCCGTCCGCGCGCGGTGGGCGATTTGCTGCGCCATTTGGCCCGGCACGGCGGCGAGATAGTCATTGACGAAAGGGTCCGGCGTGATGATCTGGCCGGCGCCCCGTTCGATCCGACGCCAGAAATCGCGGGTCTTGTCGAGCTCCGCCGCAACGTCGATGGCGGCGATCCGCGCCCCGGTCGCCGCATCGACATGACCGTACGGCAAGCTCAGCCGCGCCGACGCCTCCTCGCCCGGGGCGAGTTCGACTCGCCATTCGATGAGTCGCTGCGCGGGCGTCGATGTGTCCGGTGGAGGGTCGATCGCGTCGTGCCAACGGATTTCCCCACGCTCCGGCGCGGGCATGACATAACGCACGAGGTCCCCGACCGTGCCGTTCGGCTCGTGATAGGTGTGCTCGATCGAAGACGCGAGATCGGGAAGTTGAGCGCACTTGTAACCGAAGTGGACCTTGTCGGTCGTTCCGAAATGCAGCCAGAGATGGCCCGTGCGGTGAACCAACCCCTCGTTTTTCACGCGGAAGACCGCGTGGGTCACGAGCGTTCCGTTCTTGGCGAGCTTCATTCCGTCGTCAAACTCGCCGTCCAGGAGATGAGCGAAGACCGTCTCGTCCCACGTGAGATCGCCGTCCCGCGTGAGCACGTGCGGAATCGGAAGCCGGCCTTCCTCAAGCCACCGTCGCAGGAGCGGATTGGCGGTGCCCTTTCGGTCCACGAACCGCATCGAATCGCCGAACCCGACCGATAGGTGCAGCCTTGTTTCGCCGAGCGGCGCGCGTTCCGCCCGCATGACCTGGAGCTGCAGCCAATCCAGGGGCCCGAAGACGAGCGAGCCGTCCCACATGACGCCCGCCTGGAACTGATACCCCGGAACGCCGACGTGCTGCACGGGACGCACCATCGGTTGCCAGCAGGCGCGGGCCTGCTCGAGGGTCCATTCGACGTCATCCAGGCTCCAGAGTCGGGGACCGCACAGCGCGGCTGTGTGAAAGACGACCGCGGCAAGAACCGATTTCACCCGAATCATGGTTTCAACTCCCTGTTCCCGTGGGGAGGACTTCCGGCTTGCCGCGATCAAAGCCGTTCGTACGCGGCCGAACGATCGCGGCGTCTGGCGAGTTCACTCGCGTACTTCGCGCCCAACGTGGACGCGTTTTCGCGCGCCCAGTCGGTCAATCGCGTTGGTCCCGCCGGCGGCGACTTCGTGACGAGCAGATTGCGCATGAGACCCTCGATCTCCTCTTTCGTGACCACCGTGTCGCCGACCAACTTGCCTACGATGCAGCCGACCCAATAACCAAGCCACGGCGGGACGGACACGATCGGCCGCGGCTTGCCGATGATCCGGCCGATCGTTTTGACGAGTTCCCGATAGGTGAACGTCTCGGGTCCGATCGCGTCGATGGTCCGCGAGCCGGTCGAAGCCCCCTCGTCAACGGCGAGTTTCGCGAGATCGTCCACGTAGATCGGCTGGAGCTGGTATTGGCCGTCGCCAAACACCCCGAAGAAGGGGAGCCGTCGGAGCATCCACGCGATGTTGTTGATCAGGATGTCTTCCTTGCCGAACAAGACCGTGGGACGCAGGATCGAGTGGGGAATGCCCGTTTCGCGGAGCGCCCGTTCGAGGGCCGCCTTGCCTTGAAAATACTCCAAGTCGGAGTCCTCGGACGGGTTCGTGATGCTGACGTGCACGATGCGACCGACGCCGCCGCGCCGAGCGGCCTCGAAGAGCCGACGCGTGTTCTCGACCGCTTCCGCGTGCGTGAACGTACGATGGTTGAACCGCACCCAGTAGGTGTTGTAGAGAACGGCCGCGCCGCGCAGCGAATCAGCCATCGCGTCGACGTCGTCGAAACGGTACCGAACGGCCTCGACGCGGTCCCGGAACGGATTCGCGCGATCGACCGAGTTGGTCAACGTGCGTACGCGGTGGCCGAGGTCGAGAAGCCGAAAGGCGATGTATCGGCCCGAGTACCCGAATGCGCCTGTCACGACATGCAATTGGGGTTCGCTCACGGCATTCTCCCTTCATTGGCTCGAATCGCCCACATGGAATGAAAGACCTGGATCGGTATCCGCGCGGTCCGCGATTCTCCCTCGACGCTCATTCTCCGTGGATCGGCCTGCCGGGGGGAGGCGGCGGGGGTTGTCGCCAATTCCAATCGGTCTGGTACGCGATGTTCAGCCAAGGTGTTTCCATGACTCGGCCGCCGTCGCGGCGCGAGACGAGGAGCGCGTCGAGCGCGCCGGTCGTGAGCAACGTGCGTTCGACGGGCCATACCGGCCGGCCCGTCTGCATCAGGCGGGCGATGTCCTGCGTGAGGAATGTGAAGTGGAAGAACGGGCGCGCCTCCTGCGTCCAGAAAACGGTCGAGTCGACATGGCCCGAGGCGTCCCGCCAGGCGACCGACCATTCGACCACCGCGTCATTGAGCCGGAAGATAAACGCCTTGAGTCCATCGGAATACTCGACGATCATCAAGTCCGGGTCCTTGGCGAGCTGTTCGAGGTCGGCGCCCTCGGGGAGCGGGCGTTCCTTGAGCCGCGACGTGGCGGCGTCGAGCAGCGCGCGGTCGAAGAGGCCGGCTCGACCCGCCTCCCAAACCTCCGGGCCTTTCAGGAATCGCACGCGCGCGATGCCCGTCTCGCCTCCCGCGCGGCGCTCGGCGAGCGACTGCACGACTTCGAGCGCATGGAAGCCGTACGAATCGAGCCGCCCATAAGTCGTCGCGACGATTTGCGTGAGCTTCGCGCCGCGAGGCACGTCGGTCGGCGGATAACGCCACAATACGGGCAGCGAGGAGCCCGCCATCATCGGGATCCTCAGTCGACGCGCCTCGTCGTGGATCCACTTGGCGTCGGCCCAATTGTCGGCGAGATGCTTGTCCAGGAAGACCGGAACCGAGCGTCCCGACCGCTCAATCTCCGCCGCGATCGCGCCGAACATCCGGCGTTTGGGATAGATGAACTGACCAGTATCCGATTCGGGATAGTCGCCGTGTTCGGCGATCAGCAGGACACCGTCGACATCGAGCTTTCCGGTGCCGAGCGTCAGCGCGCCGGAAACGGAATCGAATCGGGGAACCGCGTGTCGTTCCGCCAATCGGACCCCGATATCGCTCGCCGGGGTCTGTTCGCAATACAGCGACGCGAGCCGCATCGCGGGCGCGGCGCCGCGCCCGTCGAGCGTATCGGTCCGCATCAGCCGGCTGAAAAACATGTCCGCGTGCGCGTTGTGATAATAGATCGTCGTGATGCCCGCCACGCGCGGGACGCGGATCGCGTGCAGCGTGAACGGGTACAAGGTCGTGACATAAACCGTCCCGTCGCCCGCCGCGCAGATCCCCATGATGACGTAACGCGGCACCATGGTTCCGTCCGATAAACGGTGCACGCCGTGATGGTACGGCTTCGGTTTTCCCGACGCGTCGACAAATGTCGTATAATCGGGATCGCCGACCGCGATCGGTCCGTGATCGGTCGGCCCCGCGTCGCCCGGCCGATAACTGACCACATGCAGGAAGTCGCCTCGACCTTCAAACGTCGCGTTGACACCGGCCCAGACGGTGCCGTCGCGCCCGACGCACAGAGCGCGACAATCCGTCTTTTGGGCCGTCGGCACTAGAGGGCCAAGGGCGCGGCCTTCGAGCGTGTCTCCGTCGCGCGACAGGTCGTACGCAATCAACTGATTGACGCTCATCGCCACCGCGTAAAGAGTCCTGCGGTCCGGCGCGATCTCCCAGTTGATCGGATGGCTCTCGGGATGCGCGAGCATCGACGACTCGCTCGGCGCCTTCCCGTCGACGGTCTGCTTCAGTTGTTCGAGCGCGCCGGTTCGCGGATCGAACCGCGCGATCCCGCCGCCCAGGATCGGATGGTACGCTCGGCCCCGATCGTCCACGACGATGAATGCGTACATGTGGCGGCAGTCGAGCAGATCGTTGTACTTGCCCGATTCCAGGTCGAGCGTCATGAAATGCGCGCTCTCGATCGGCCGCTCGTCCGAGCAGGTCGAGACATAGGCGATGCCCCGCGACTCGTCGGGCGCCACGCTGATGACCCCCTGGCCCGGAATCGGCATGGCGTACACGCGCGTCGTTCCCGCGCGCGGATCATAAACCATCGGATGTCCGCCCGGATAATCGGTTCGCGGCTCGCCCTCCTTCGGATAGCCCTGTTTGGTTCCGAAATAGATCTTGCCGCTCGCTCCGACGTTGTTCCTCGTGTGGATCTTGGCTTGGGCCGCGAACCCCTTGCGATCGACGCCGATTTCCTTTTCCGCGTCCACCACGACGCGCATCGCTTTCGACCGGGGATCGAACTCGACAAGATACGCGTTGTCGCCGTACTTGGCCGTCCCGATGTAGATGCGCCCGTCGAGACCCTCGACGATCGAGAAGTACCCGCTCTGCTCGCTGGTTGTCTCGTCGGGGATCTTATGCGGAACCGACCAAAGCCAGTGGCGATCGCGAGCCGATTCCTCGGCGCGGACCGGCGCCGCGAACCCGACAGCCCACGTGAGGATGAGCGTCGCGGCGGCGCATTCGAACGACGGAGGGCGCGAACCCGGTCGCGAGGGCATGGAGGAACTCCCGATCGAGGCGCGCGGCGGATCGCGCGCGGACGATCACCGTTGCCGATCGTCGCGGATGCGAACTCGATTCCCTTTGACAATCCACTCGACGTGGTGTAACCCATGGCGATAGCGCATGCAAGCGCCGCTCGTCACATCGACGGTGTTCCCGTCGCGCGCCGACCGGCTCCCGATCGACTCATGCACGGCGGATCATGCAAGGAATGGGGGGAGGAGAATGGTCATGCGGAAGTTCGCGTTGTTCCTGGTCGGATGTCTCGTGTTCCCGGACGATGGCAAGGCGCTCGGCGCGGACGGCCCGCCGCCGCGTCCGAACATCGTCTTCGCGTTCGCCGACGATTGGGGGCGCGTGGCCGGGGCGTATGCGGCCATCGACGGACCGGGCACGATCCACGACGCGGCGCGCACTCCGCATTTCGATCGGATCGCGCGCGAAGGCGTCCTGTTCCGAAACGCGTTCGTCAATGCGCCGTCATGCACGCCCTGCCGCAGTTCGCTCCTCTCCGGCCAGTATTTCTGGCGCACGGGGCGCGGCGCGATCCTGCAGGGAGCGGTCTGGGACCCGTCGATTCCGACATGGCCCTTGTTGCTGCGCGACGGAGGTTATCGGATCGGAAAGAGCTGGAAAGTCTGGAGTCCCGGAACACCGGCCGACGCGCCGTTCGGCGGCCAACAGTACGCGTATCAACAGGCGGGCGGACGCATCAATCGGTTTTCGCAGAACGCCGCGCGGCTGATCGCGGACGGCAAGACGTTCGAGCAGGCGAAGCAAGAGATCCTGGACGAGGTGCGGGCGAACTTCCAGGCGTTCTTGGCCGAACGCGCCGAGGGCCGTCCGTTCTGCTACTGGTTCGGTCCCACGAACGTCCACCGCCAATGGCTCCAAGGGTCCGGAAAGAAACTCTGGGGCATCGAGCCCGACGACCTGAAGGGCAAGATGCCTCCGTTCCTGGCCGATGTTCCGGAGGTTCGCGAGGATCTGGCCGACTATTTGGGAGAGGTCCAGGCGTTCGACGCGGCGCTCGGCGTCTTGCTCGATGCGTTGAAGGACTCAGGGCAATACGCGAATACGCTTATCGTCGTGAGCGGCGATCATGGTCCGCCGGGCTTCCCGCACGGCAAGTGCAATCTCTACGATTTCGGGACGCGCGTTCCGCTGGCGATCGCGGGTCCGAACGTGCGCGGGGGGCGCGTCGTGGACGATCTGGTGAGCCTCCCCGACCTCGCGCCGACCTTCCTGGGCGCGGCGGGGATCGCCGTTCCCGAAACGATGACGGCGCGAGGCCTGTGGCCCGTGCTGACGGCCGATCGCGACGGTTGCGTCGACCCCGAACGCTCGGCCGTGTATGTCGGCCGCGAGCGGCATGTCGAGATGGCGCGCACCGGCTATTTGCCCTATCCTCAACGCGCGATTCGCACGGCCGATCACCTGTTCATCATCAATTTCCGGCCCGACCGGTACCCGCTCGGCGATCCGTATGAACTCGATGGCCCGAGCCCGCCGACCGCGACCGAGGTGGCCCGGACCACGTTCGTGACGTTGCCGGACGAGGACGCGGGGCCCGCCAAGGCGTGGCTTGTCGCGCACCGCGGCGATCCGCAATGGAAGCCGCTCTTCGACCATGCCTACGGCAAGCGGCCTCGCGAGGAATTGTTTGATCTGAAGGACGATCCGCATCAGATGCGGAGCGTGGCGGCCGATCCGGCCTACGCGGGCGTCGTTCGGGACCTGCGGGAACGTCTGATGGCCGAGCTGCGTCGCAGCGGAGACCCGCGGGTCGTGGACGACGGCCGGTACTTTGAAACCCCGCCGCTCGCCGGCCCGCTTCCCGACGACGTTGCAAAACCCAATCGCGGCCGCAATCGGAAGTGAACGACAACGAAGCCGCGAGACTCGCCGCGCGGGCCCGATAGGCGGCCTATTTCAGCTTGTCGCCAAGCTCGGTCTGCATCGCCTTCGTCTTATCGGTTGGGAGTTGGATCGCGCGGGGGACGGACCCGTCCAAGATAGCGTCACTTTTCTTCGTTTTTGGTCGCGCCCTTCCCTTCGGGGTGGATGGCTTTCCACACGCCATCATCGGTCTTGTGGAATCGGACGATCCAGTCCGCCGCATGCGTGGACTCGGAGCCGTCGCGCCCTTCGCAGGTTACGACGCATTCGATCCGAACGGGATACGCGCGAACCGTCAGGCCCGTGCCGGGGGCGAGATGAACCGGCTCTGGTTTAAGGTAGGTCAGTTTCTTGAACTGGAATGAGAATCGGGCCGTTGAGTCGATGAACGCGATTGTCCGGCTCTCATTTTGCAGTCCGAAAACGACGGCCCGCCAGAGCACGCGGTAGTTCTCGCTGTACGATTTCTTGACCTCGGCTTCCGACGGAGCGTTGGGATCGCGATCGGGGGCGAACAGGCGCGGCGGTTCGTCGCCGTCCTCGCCGTCGGCGATCCGATCGGGCTTGCCTTCATCGGCATTCACGGCGCCGACGCCTTGGAGATCGAAGCCCTTGGGCCATCGCGTCTTTCGATCGTAGACCGCTCCCCGGAATTCGCACGACTGATAGTAGGACGCGCCGGGTCCGGCGAGCGCCGCGCCGCGCAGGTCCGCGTTTCGGAAGTCGCATCGCGTCACCGTGATATGGAGGCCGCCCTTGAGATTCGTCAATTCGGCTCCGCGAAACGAACAATCCTGGAGACCCCACAGGACATGCAGGTCCTGGCCATCGAGATTGGCGTCGTCGAGCCGCGTGTCGGTGAAATGCGCCCCTTCCAGATCGGCCTCCCTCAAGTCGCAGCCGGTCAGGTCGGCGCCGTCGAGCCGGGCGCCCGACAGGTCGGCGCCTCGAAGATCCGCGTACTTCAGACTCGCGTTCTGCAATTGGGCGCCAGTCAGGTTGGCACCCGAAAGATCGACATCGTCGAGGACCTCGTCGCGCAGGTCCCGGTTGCGCCAATCCTGTCCTTTCTCGTCCCGGCCGGTCCCGACCGGCCGCCGCTTACGCTCGGGTGGTTTTTCGGGCTTCGGCGCCGTCTTGGGCGGCGTCGTTCGAATCACGCCGTCCGCCTTGACGGGTGTCCGTCGTTTGCCGCCCTCGGGTCGCGGCTCCGCTTCGGGCCTCGGTTCATCGAGCCGTGGTTCCGCGGTCTTGGGTTCGTCACCCGCCGACCTCACCGCGCCGGCCGTCTCGGGATCCACGCCCTTGGGGAACCGCGTCGCATCATCGTATTTGGCTTTCGTCCACTTCGTCGACGGCGTTTTCCAGTCCTCGCCGTCCTTCAAGTTGGCTCCCCGCACATCGGCTTCGGAAAAGTCGCACGAGGTCACCTCGGTGATCCCGCGCGCGTGTTTGAGGTCCGCGCCGCGGAAGGAGCTTCCTCGGAAGGACGAGTAGTTTCCCAGATTGGAGCCGGCGAGTTTCGCGCGGGCGAAGTTGGTCTCGCGCGCCATGGTCGATCTGAATTTCGCGTCGGTGAAATCGGCAGACGCGCAGTTCGCTTGGTCGAGAGTCACTTGCGAAAGGTCGGCGCCGACGAACGAGGCGTTTTCGAGGTTCGCGCCCGTGAAGTCGGATCCATAAAGCTCCGCGTTGTCGAACGACGCGCCCGATAGATCCTGGCCGCGAAAGTCGTGCTTTTCGAGTTTCTTGCCCGAGTAGTCGGGCGGCTCGACGGTGTAGGCCTCGTTCGCGCCGACGAGACCGAGGGCGAGAAGGACGGCGAAGAGGATGCGGCGCATGGTCGTTCTCCAGGACGGGTGCGGTCGGGTCATCGGGGTAGGGTCGAGCCTTCTTGCAATCGGGATGTTAACCTGTCGGAATGCCTGTCGGAATAATCGGATTCCGTGAACGATCGGACGTCGCGAACCGCGGGAAACCTATTTTCGTTCCAACGCGAACGAGGAAAAGCCCTCGCCGTCGGCCCCGTATTTTCCGACAAGCCGACCATCCTTGACCGTGGCGGCGCCGCGGCCGGGCGCGAGTTCGGACGTCTCGCCGTCGGCCAGGCGTTTCGCGCGTTTCGTTCCTTGGAAGACAAGCTGTCCGTCCTGATCCTCGCCGACCAGATCTTCCTGGATCGTGGGGCCGCCATCCTTCGGCGTGAACGTCGCGGCGATGCGGTATCGGGCGCCTCGCAGGACGGTGATTCCCAGCGTCGCGTGGTACGAGGCCTTGTCGGGCTCTCCGAACCGGCCTTCCACAATTCCCTCCCATCGCCCTCCGAATCCCGAGCGATCCTCCTTCGCCGGTCCGCTGCCGAGCTCGGGAAGCGTCACGCCCGGGACGCCCTGGAGTCGGATTCCCCAGCGTTCGAGGATGTCGGTCGGAAGGGGCGGCAATTCCGGACTCGAAACGCCTCGCCCCCATTCGGCCGCCACGTCGACCTCGATGAACGCGCCGTCCTTCTTTGCGGCTTCCTCGGTCTCCCGGGCCATTCCAACGGCCGCGTCAAAACCCACGCGCGTGACGCCTTGACCGCGCAGCCCGCCGCGAATGCCGGTCGCTTCGAGCGGCACGCGGAGCGTCTTCCCGTCTTCGCCTTCACCCTCCCGCAGCTCGAAAATCGGAAAACAATGGCCCTCGACGAGCGCCAACTTGCAGTCGATGCCGAGCTGATGCGCGATGGCGGCGTGGAGGATGGCCAATTCGATGCACGTTCCCGACTTGTCGCGGAGCACGTCACGGGGGTACTTGAGGTTCTGCACGAGTTTCGAGTCGAACGAGAGTCGGGTGTCCTGCAATCCGACGGGACTCTTGTACACGAAATCGTTCAGCAACATCAGCTCGTACGATGCCCGCAGCGTTTCCAGTCCGCCCTCGATCCCCTGGATCGCCGCCACGCCTCCCGCGCGGCGGCTGACGAGCGACGCGTATTGTTTGATCACCGGATCGTCGCGCGACACCCATGCGGCGAGGAACGGCGCGTTGCTGAACGCCTCCTTGAAGGTCCAGCGTCCGGCCTCGACCGAACTGAACACGAATTCGCGGCCGCCCAGCAGCGTGATGCGCTGCGTCGCGTCATCGAGCACCCAACCACTTGAACCGCGGTACTTCCATTCAACGTCCAGTTGCACCGGCGTGCTCGACTGCAGATTGATGATGTCGCCATCGAAGAGCGGATGGTAAGGCACGGCCAATTCCCGACCCGGCTCGCAGTCCTGGGCGCGGGACCACTCGCTCCAGGGTGTGTGGTCCGCGATACGGAACCGAACCTGAAAACCGCGCACGTTCTCTTTGCCCTGATGCGTACACACGGCCGCCGCGAGCCACTGGTCGGGGAACTCCCGAGGCGATCCATAGACCTTGTAGAGCCCGGTCATGACGCGGTCCTTCGCGACGATCTCGACGCGGACCGGCGGGGCGGCCGCGATCGCGGCCGCGACGAGCAAGGAGACCATGGCACATGGCATGCGATCATTCCTGATACCAAGCGCGCCCGTCGGCTCGCGCGCCGATTCCGCCACGCTCTGTCAAGCGTGGCCACGATCCAATCCGATTCCGCCACGCTCTGTCAAGCGTGGCCACGATCCAATCCGATTCCGCCACGCTCTGTCGAGCGTGGCCACGATCCTAGGGGAGCGGCAAGTCGGTGAACTCGAACGGGACGTCGATCTCGACGACCTTCGTGGGCAGCTTCCAGATGAGTTTCGCGGGGTCGCCCACCGGTTCGTTTTCCTTGTCGACGCGCGGCCGGAATCGAACATGCCATACGCCGCGTTCCGCCTCCTCCCACGACTGGGCGAAATACCTTCTTCCCGCGCCATCGAGGAGCTCGATCGCCGCGGCTCGATCGTCGCCCGTACGCGCCGGCCAACCGAAGTCGGCCGTTTCACCGAGGCCGAACGACGCGAGCGTAAGGCGGAATTGGCGCTCGTCGCCATCGGGTTCGGGGATGAGCGATCGGATCGCGAACTGAGCTCCCCCCGCGCGGCGCGCCGATCCCTTGTCGGACGCGTCCGCGCCCGGGACCACCGAAAGGTCGGAAACTTCCCAACGCTCGGACTCGACCGTGGCCACCAAGTCGGATAACACGCCTTGGATCTTCCCGATCCGCGTCGCGCCTTGTTCGGGAAGATCGACGACGGCCGTGAGCCGCCACATCAACGGCGACAACATCTGCACGTCATGGGGCCAGGAATACTCGGGGCCCACAACGGTGAGCGGATTTCCGCGATCGTCGAGCACTTTCAGATCCCGACCGCTCGGCCTGCCCCTCAAACGGACCCTTGGATCGACCAGGATGATCAGATCGATCATCGCTTGGGTACCGCGCGGCGGCTCGGAAGGTTCGGTGAGGTATCGGGAACGGACCGAACGGCTCGCCACGATCACGAACGGACCCTCGACGCGCGAAGGCCCTTGGACGCGAGTGTCGGCGCCGGAACGCAGCTCGAGCATCCATCCGCTTTCGTGGCTCCAGAAGTCCGGTCGTTCGCGGAAGGCTGCGTGAATGCCCAGCCGCGTCGTCACCGAGCGCATCACTTGCCAAAACGGTTGATCTTCGACATCGATCGTCAGCGGGGGCGATTTGCCGAGCGTTTCACGAACGTCATAGTCGTCCAGGCCGACGCCCGCCTGGCGAGCGATCTCGCGCAGCACGGTGGTCGGCGACTGCTCGCGCGCGTGGACCGTGATACGGGTCACTCCGCCGAGTTGTTCGGCGGCCGCTTCCGGTGTGACATGTTCGGGAGGCGCGTGTTGCGGTTGACCACGCGCGGCCGGGCCCCAAACGGCGGCGAACAAGAGACAGACCGCCCTCGCGACGAGTCCGGTTTTGGGGAAACGACCGGCGCTGTGGGCCATGGATACCTGCTGTTCCTTCGCTGGGCAACGCATCGAATTCGAACCGGCGCATGGTCCTGAATTCCGGGTCCGACTTCCCGAGCCAGAGTGCAAGTTTATCCTGAGTACGCCTTCGACCGCAATGCGCGGCGCGCGATTGCGTCGGAGACCGACCGATCATCGGCTCGCCGGTCGGCTCAGCAGGTTCGCGGCGGCCCGTTTGAGCCGTTCGAGACCCGCCGGATCGATACGGTCCGCCTTGGCCGTGCCCGCGTCCGCTTCGCCCCGTTGGTCGATCCGCGTGTCGAGTACGACGTATTCGGCGAGAAATCGCCGCATCGATCCGCTCGACCAGTTCCGGCGCGCCTTGAGCTGCGCGAGGTATTCGATGAGCTGTTCGACTTCGCGATAGGCTTTCAAGCGGGCCGAGTGTCGGATCACCGTTCGGCCCTCGTCGTCCTTGGTGAAGATGAAAAGGCCCAGCGTATCGGGACGGTTCATCGCCTCACCCGTCTTGTCGACCGTCTGCCACGGCACAACGCCCGTCGCTCCGAATCGCCATGCGTCGAGTGCCCACGCCTGCACGTCGCGATTGGTCGACTCGATCGGATTCGACGATCCATAGACCCAGACCTTCAGCGCGTCGCGTTCGATCCGGTCGGTGACGAGCCGCCGATAGTGCTGGAAGGCCGACGACGACACGACCCACAGATCGCCTCGCCGGTCGAGCTGGCCTCGGCAGAATTCCGGTCGCGAAATGTCGATGCGGAAATCGACCCGCACGTTGTCGGATCCCGCGCGGCCGCGATCGGTCAATTCGCCGAAGTACCGCAGCGCGCGGTAGTCCCAATACGACGCCGGCTCATCGAGAATCCAAGGCGCCTTGGCCTTCTCGGCCAAACTCCCCTTGTTGTTGAAGTAGACCTGGAACCCCGCCTCGCGCCACCCTTCCGAGCCGGCTCGGCGGATGAAGTCCCGAAGGATTTGGACGTAGGTCTCCGAGTAGACGGGCGCGTCGGCGAACGCGCGGTACGCGTCGGGATCGCCGTTGAAATAGGCTCGGCAATGGAGCGGCCAGCTCTCGTGGAACGTCAGGTAGAACCCGGGCGCGGGGACGGGCCCCCGGTGCCCCCTCTCGAACAATGAACCCGTGAGGTGGGGCGCGAACGCCTCGGCGAAATCACCCCAATACGCCTCCCGCGCCCCGGGCGATACCTGGTCGTACCGTCGGTTGTCCATGCGGCGGCCCGAATGGAGGCGCATGTCCAGATTGCTCTTGCGCGCGCCGGGCGCCGCCGTGTGATGCGAATAGTGCAGGATGTTCGCGTGAACCCGGTGATCGTAGGCGACTTGCTGCATGGCCTCGTATTCGGCCACCTCGTCGGGCAAACCGTATCCGTTCATTTCACACAGGAACGACGCGCGGCGCGGCAGCGTAAGCGGCAACACGGTGATTTGGATCGGGACGACGCGCCCGTCGGAAATGGTGATCGCGCCGCGCAGAACGCCCGGCCGAATGTCGAACGGAAGATGGATGTCCGCGAAGAACGCCTGATCCTCGTCCCGTTTCAACGTGACTTTGGAAGGAACGGGAACGAGCGGATCGGGAATCCAGCGATCTCCCACCGGCACGTAGATCGCCTGGTACAGGTCGATGCGAGCCGGTGTCCCGTCAAGACGTACGCCGATCGATGCGTCACCCTCGCCCCTCGCCACGATTTGGAACCCGAGCACTTCTCCCGCCGCCCCGATCAGCTCGACCCGCTCCCCGTTGTAGATCGGGTTATGCGACCGATAGTCGTCGGGCAACGCGCCGATCGGCGTTCCCGCGCGATCGTACTTGTCGGCGAGAGGCACGACCGAGAGATCGGGAATGGGGTTCGACGCGGGGGGAGCCGATGGAATCCGCGGCGCATCGACCGACTGCTCTTCGAAGAGATCGCCCCGCGCGGAGGCCGCCGCCGAACGCTGACCCGTACGGTTCAGCGTGACCACGCGCACTTCATGCGGTCCCCGTACGGTGATCGATGCGGGTAAGTCGCGAATCGGGATCGATTGCTCGACGCCCGGTTGCACGAGGGGGATATTGTGCCGTCCGAGCGGTTCGCCGTCGATCCGGATTTCGTACGCGAAACCACTTGCGGGACCTTGCAGCGTCAGGCGAGCCGACTCGCTGTCGACCGCGTGCAACGCGAGGCGCGACGGAGGTTCCGGCGCGGCGTCGGGCGTGTCGCTCGCCTCGATAAGCAGATACGGCTGCCGGCCCGATTGGTCGCGCGCAAAGATCGTGGGGTTGCGGCTGTAATCCGCGTCGTGTTCGTGGATCGCCAATCCGTACGCGACGCCCACGGCCATTGCGTGGACCATGTCCGGCGGCACGTCCCAGCGATACGTGTCGCCGTCGATCGGCGACAATTGGCTGTGGACGAGCGTAAAGGCGTTGCCGCCCGTGACGGCCGGAAACCGCGCGTTCGCGTAACCCCAGCCGTCCCGCCCACCCCGTCCGTTCATTCCGCCGGTCAGACCGTTCGATCGCATCTCGTCCCAGGGCGCGGCAATGGTCGACACCGTCACACCGGCGATCGACTCGTCCGCTCGCCCGCACACGAGCGTCGCGCGCTCGACACGTTTGCCCGCCACGGCCGACAGATCAAACGCCATGGCGACGATGTGCTGGTTGCCCTTGATCCGAATCCGACCTTGGCCTCCCGCGTTGTCCGTCCATTCTCCATCGACGAGCACGATGGAATTGTCTTGCGTCACGGGCGCCTTGACGGGCGATCCGACGGGCGCGGCGACGAGTAGGGCGAGTCCGAGGAGCCATCCTTCGTGGAACGTGGTCCAGGCCATCGTCGGTTCTCCCGCCAAAGAAGGTCCGTCGCTCGCGCACGCACGACACGATTGTCGGTCGCGCACGGCGACCGCTCAACCCTGGATCGCATGCGATTGGCCCGATTTCAAACAAGGAGGGTCCACGAACGACGCGAATGGACGAAAGGACGAGTCCCCGTTCTTGGCTCCGACAACGCCCTAGCCGACGCCACAGGACGGACCGGCCGATGTTCCGCGGACGCGGTTCCAGGGCATGCGGGCGAGCAACATGCCCATGCCGCACGTATCGGTGATTCCCGCGAAGATCAGCCCGGCTCCCACGAACGCCGCGAGGCCCATCCAGTAGGGGTGGACGAATGCTCCGAGCGTCGATCCGATCAGCACGAGCGATCCCGCGGCGATGCGGACCTGGCGTTCGAGCGACATGGCCTTCGCCCCTCGAACCACCGGCAGACCATCCTTGTCCCACGCCAACGTGCCGCCCTCGACGTTCACGACCCGCGGGCAGCCGGCGGCAACCAGTTTCTCGCATGCCTGTTTGCTTCGCCCGCCGGACCGGCAGATGATGTACACCGGACGCGGCCCGCCGTCGGCGCCGACGCGCGGAATCAGATCGTCCGGTTTGAGTTGGTCGAGCGGAACGTTGCGCGCGAACGTGACGTGGACCTCGCGGTACTCCACGGGCGTTCGGACGTCGATGAGTTCGACTTGGGCACCCGATTGAATCTGTTCGAACAACTGTTTCGGTGAAATCGTGGCGATCGCCATGGCAAGCTCCTTGAAATCGGCCCATGCCGAGCGGCGTTCGGGCGCGTCCCGCGCGGCCGCTCTCCCCCCCCCACATTGACATACTAATATATCGGAATATTCCGATCCGTCAAGCGTCCCCAATCGGCCGCTTTCTGCGAGTCGCCCGTAGCCACCGTCGTCAGGCGGGGGCGGGCAGGTCGCGGCGGAGGAAGACGACGAGCCCCGCAATGTAACACCCGACGCCGGGTACCAGCAGGATCAAGTCGAAGGCGAGCGGACCGAGGCGCCGGTACTGGCCCGACCCGTCGAGCAGGACCAAGGACCAGACGTCGTTCGGCGAGTCCACCGCGATGCTCACGATGAGTTCCGGTTGGTACGCCGTGAAGCATGTCGCGTAACGCAGCCATCCAAACGATTCGGACGCCATCGAGACGATCCGCAGGACCATTTGCACGACGACAAATCCGCTCACGAGTCCGATCGTCCGCCATCGCAGACGGTCGCAAGCGGACAGCAGCGTCGACAGCCCGCTCAGCAAGACTCCGAAGCAGAACAAGTTGATCGTCGGATACATGAAGTAGGCCGACCGCGTGCGTTCCCGCATGGGAACACGGTCGATCCGCTTCTCGCCGATCGGCACCGGGACATCAAGGCCAAGCCCCGGGATCGTGAAACTCGGCAAACGCTCTTCGCGGACATGCACCGTGGCGATGCCCGATGCCATGCCCGCCCACACGGTCGACGCGAGCAGGACGAGTCCGAGCAACGTGACGCCGGCCTGCGTCGCGAATACGGCTCGGCGGCTGAGCGGCTGCGCGAGGATCAACTCCATCTCACCGCGTTGGATTTGGCCCGCGATGGCGTCGGATCCTCGCGCGATGGCCCAGACCGCGATGCCGAACAGGATGATCGGTTCCTCGAACGCCAATCCGACTCGACCGTGGTACGTCAGCAGGTGGCGCAACGGGACGGGCGAGAATTTTTCGTACTTCTCCCAGACCTGTTCGAGGATGATTGAGAAGGAGCCGGTGGTGAGCTGTGTCACGAGCCAGACTCGGATCCAGCAGAACGCGAACAGGCCGACGGCGCAAGCCAACCACAACCATCGGGCCTCGCCGACCCACCGCTTCCAAAGCGCCCAGCCGTTCATGTCGCGGTCGTCCTGAATTCCGGGCGGCCTTCGCCGTGGATTCGATCGTAGACCGCCCGAAGGCTGGCCGATTCGACGCGCAGGTCCTTCAGATCGAGGGCGGCGAGCCAAGTGAGGACGGGGGCCAGGGCGCCCGACGCATCGCACCGCACCGAGCCGTCGGCGTCCCGTTCGACGCGGACGCGTTCGGCCAATTCGCGCGGCGGTTCCAAAACGGCGCCCGCGACGCGCGCGGTAATGCGGTACTGGTCGCGCAGTTCGCTCAGCTTCTGGGAATGGGCGACGCGTCCTTGCCTTAGGATGAGCACGCGGTCGCACGTCTCCTCGACTTCGGAAAGCACATGCGACGAGAAGACGATCGTGCTTCCCCGGGCGCGCGTCTCGCGGACCAGATCGAGCACGACGCCGCGCGCCGAGGGATCGAGATTCGCCGTGGGCTCATCAAGGATCATGAGGGATGCGGCGGACGCGATCGTCAGGGCCACGGCCAGTTTTTGCCGCATGCCGGTCGACATGGCGCCGACGCGCCGTCCCAAGTCGAGTTCGAGGCGATCGGCGAGTTGGAACGAAGGGTCGGGAGGAATGCCGCGCACGTCGGCGAAGAACCGCAGCACGTCGGCCCCGCGCAAGCCTCGGAATACACACGCCTCACCCGGCAAATAGGCGGTACGGCGGCGGATCGCGAGGCTGTCCCGGCGACAATCGAGACCTTGGACGCGGGCCTCGCCCGACGTCGGGCGCAGGAAACCCAGAAGGAGCCGGATGAGCGTGGTCTTGCCGGCGCCGTTGGGACCCAACAAACCCAACACCTCGCCCCGCTCGACCCGCAACGTGCAATCCTCCAGCGCGGCCACGGGGCCGTATCGCTTGCTCAGTCCTCGGGTCTCCACCCAGGGAGCCTCGATCATGTCCATGCCCGACTATACTCCGGGCCGCGCATCCTGATAAGGGGCGCGCGGCGATCCGACGCGATCCCCCGCCCGCTCGACGCGATCCACGCGCGACAACGCCCCATTTCGGGGGAGGTCCCTTGAAGAGTGCATTTGCGGGATGGGGGCACCCCATGGTAATCTACACGGCCGGTTTCCAGTCCTGGGCGGCGAGGTGTGGGCGTGTCCGAGTCACCGAGGTTCCAAGACGTGTTCGCACGGGCCCGCGACGGGTCGGAGATCGATTTGCGCACCTTGATCGACGAATACGGCGATTACATCCGGCGCGTCGTTCGGCACCGGCTCGATGCGCGACTGCGTTCCAAGTTCGATTCGCTCGACTTCGTGCAGATGGTCTGCAAGTCGTTTTTTTCCGATCCGGGCGGGTTCGACCGGTTTGAATCGCCCGATCGATTGATCGCGTACCTTGCGGGCATGGCGCGGCACAAGGTGGCCGACGAGCAGCGCCGGAGGACGCGGCGCCGCAACGGCACCGACCGCGAACAACCGATGGCCGAGAACCTGTCGCTCCTGCCGCCCGCGAACGAAACCACGCCGAGCCACCACGCCATGGCGCGCGAGGCGTACGAATTCTTCGAGGCGACCGAATCGGAACGGGATCGTGAGATCATGCGGCTGCGCTGCGAAGGTTTGACCTACGACGAGGTCGCGCGGCGCACCGGACTCCACGAACGGACCGTTCGCCGCATCGTCGAACGCCTGCTCACCACCCACTCCCAAGACTGAACGGACTCGGGTTACACCACGGGTCGCACCTGTGAAATCGCTGATCCATCGAGTCGTCGATACATGGCGTAGGGGCGTGGCTCCGAGCGCCGCCGGTGCGCTTTCGCATCACCCCGAACTTCGGGCGGACGCGAGCGCCGTGCTCGACCTCGCGCTGGCCGAATACCGCATGCGGCGGGCGGCCGGTGAATCGGTGGAAGCGACCCGTTTCTGCGAACAGTTCTCGACCTACCGTGAGGAAATCCGGAGGATGCTGAGCGTCGAGCGGGGGTTGCCCTCGTGCGACGACCCCGACTGGCCGGCGTGCGGCTCGGCGTTCCTCGAATTCGATTTGCTGAATCTCCTCGGAACGGGGGCCGCGTCGCGGGTCTATCTCGCGTCGCAAACGACGATCGGGAATCGCCGCGTCGCGCTCAAGGTCACACCCTATGGAACGGGTGAGGCGGGAATCCTCGGCAAACTCGACCACCCCCATGTCGTACCCGTGTTTTCGGTGCACGAGGACGCGGATACCGGCCTTTCCGCCGTCTGCATGCCCTATCTGGGAGCGGCGACGTTGCAGGATGTCGTCCAGGCCGTTTGGTCGGAAGGGTCGCGCCGCGCGCGGCCGACCTTGGAGCACATCGTTTCCGCCGCGACGATGGGAACGCGCGGCGACGCGCCCGGTTCGGCGGTGAGCGGTCGAGACGACCGGTTCGAGTGCGAGTCCCACTTCGCGAGGGATCGCGAAGCCGGACGGCCCGCGCGCGGCGCGTGGATCGAACGCGCGGAACAATCCCCGCCGAGGAAGACGACCTATTGGCAAGCGATCGCGCGGATCGGTGCCGATCTGGCGGACGGGCTGGCCTACACGCACACGCAGGGCATTCTGCACCACGATCTCAAGCCGTCGAATGTCCTGCTGACGCCGGCCTGCCACCCCATGCTGCTCGACTTCAACCTCGCCTGGGACGCGCGCGGCGCGGGGTCCCGGATGGGTGGCACGCTCCCGTACATGGCGCCCGAGCAGTTCCACGCGATCTTTCTTGCGACGGGCGACGCGGCGCCGTCGAGCGATCCGCGCACCGATCTCTATTCGCTCGGCGCCGTCCTCTTCCAGCTCGCGACGGGCCGGTTGCCACGCGGCCTTCCGCCGAGCGACATGGGCGCGGCGGTCAAGTTCATGACGCGGGCCTACCTGGTCGACGCGCCTCCCGTTCGGTCGATCCGGCGCGACGTGCCGCGACGCCTCGCGGCCGCCATCGACGGCTGTTTGAAAACGGCGATCCTCGATCGTCCGCCCGACGGTTCCGTCTTGGCCAACGAGCTCCGCGCCTGCGCTCGGTCCCGACGCCCCGCGCGCATCCTTCTCGTCGGCGCACTGGCCGCCGCCGCCACGCTCGGCGCGGCCGATCGCCTGGGCGCACTGTTGCCGAATGGCGATGCGATCGTCGGCAAACGCGGACCCGACGCCTCCGCCGCGCCGCGCGCGGTCGCCTTCGACGCGGACCGAGCGTTCGCCGAATGGCTGGTCGCATTCCGAACACACTGGAACGCGGGCGCGTATTCCAGCGCCGAGACAGCCCTCGAACAGGCGATCGCGGTGCGCGATTCGGCCGACCTGCGGCGCGTCCTGCTCTATTGCCGGTTCAAACACAACGCATACGGGGACGCCATCCATATCGGTCGCCAGCTCGCCGCCGAGTTTCCGGACGATGCGGCGATCGCGAACAACCTTGGTCGCTGTGCGTTGCAAAGCGGCGATTATCGCCTGGCACGATTCCACTTGGACCGCGCCGTGCGCCTCGCTCCAACGCATTTCGTGCCGCTCCACAATCGAGCGTTCTTGAACACATTCATTCCCGAACCGCTCCGGGACGCCGATGACGGCACGTCGCTGATCGAACGGGCGATCGCCGCCGCGCCCGACCGACCGGTCCTGCACTGCGCGGCGGCCGTCCTCTACGATATGGCGGCCAGCCGGTCCGGCGCGAACGGACCGGACCTGGCCGAACGGTTGAAACAACACGTGATTCGCGCCGCGGAACTCGGCTTCCCTTCGCGCATGCTCGCCGGGCAACCGTTCGCACGATCCTTCGCGAACGATCCTTGGTTCCGTTCGCTCGTTGAAACAGCGGCTTCCAACGATCGCGGCGGGCCGTTCGATTTGCGCGCCGAAATGGAATCACACGCCTTCATCGCGCCGTCGCCCGAGCTCGCCGAGCTCGGCGTCGAACCGACGCCCAACGAAGTCAGCTCCCAAGCCAAACGGATCGGCTCGCAATTCACATCGCGCTGAGCGATCCAAGGTCGGCATTCGTTTGGTCTAGTCCACCATGATATAGACCGATTCGAGGTTCGAGAAAACGCCGGTTGGCGTGAATGCTTGCGCGGTCACTTCACCCATAGTGCCCTGTTCGTAGACGTGCGTGTACTCGAAAAACGAATCGGCTCCGACGGGGACGGTGACATTGTCAAGCAAGCCGTTGAGTTTGACGACGAGTCCAACGGGATTCGAATAGCCGACCTCGCCCATGACGGTCCATTCGTGGTAGCCCGTGCAAACCGCTCGATAGTTCTCGATGACGGGAACTTCGCCCACCGGCGGATCTCCGGGAGCCGGCGGTTCTCCCTCGGGGCCGTCCTCGACCATGGCGGGCCGCGCGAGTCGACTCGCGATGGTGGGGCTCGGCGCGACGCGCAGCGCCATCACCGTATCGACCAGCGCGGGATACGCGGGTCCGTAGGGTCGGCTGAAGGAAATCGGTTCACCCTCCGCGCCGGTGTTTCCGTTGACAGCCGAGTCGCCGAGCGATTCGGGCGCCGCGAGGACGACGGGGCAGCCAAGCACACCGTGATCGGGCGCGGCGGGGATTGGAGCCGCGTCGAGGATCGGGTTGGCGCTGAGCACGGCTCTGGATTCGAGCGATTCCACGGCCAGTTTTCGGCCGCGAGTCCGTAGGCGATCTTGCATGCGGCGACTCCTTTGGCTGAATAGATGATCGACAACCACCACGAAGCGATTCGGATGGGGAATCGCGCGGAGCATCCCGGCGCTCGACGGGACCGGACAGGCGGGATACGTCAGGTCTTGATTACGAGAGCGGCCGGTATCCTGAAACGGCCCATCAATGGGCCTTGGTTCCATAGTAGTTCGAGCAGGCGTGGATTCCAAAGTCGTGGTTCGCTCCGCGAACCACCGGCATCACGGTTGACTCGGATTCCAGCACGGGTTGACTCGGATTCCAGCACACGTTGATCGCGGAGCGATCAACGACAAATGGGGAAAGGCGAGGCGACCGCTGCCCCTTCGGAACCACGAATTCCGGTCGCCGTCGCCGCCGGTTCCCGCGCACTTGCGAAACCATCCCGGAAACCGCGGAATCTCCGAGACCGGCGTGCGCGCGAGTCCGGCCCGCGGACGGGTGTCCCCACTCATTCCAGTCGTCGAAAGGGACAAGAACCGGGCACGCCACGCCGCTTATTTTCTTCTTTTTTTCAAATCGGGCCGGTTCGCGGCGGGCCGGCGTCCCGGACCGCGATTTCCCCAATATGGCCTTTTTCGGCGCATGGCGTCGCGGAGATTTCGGGAAAGGCAAATGCCCATTACCGTGTCGTATCGTCAATCCATGAGGACCCAACCATGAGGACCACGATGGCTCGCAACACCGGCGCCCGGGCGCTCACGATCGGCCGACGGGCATACGCCCCTCCTCCATTGCTTTCGGCGGTTTGTCTCGCGGCGCTGGGAGCACTGGTCCCCAGTCGCGACGCCGGCGCGGGCCTGATCGTCACCACCGGCGCGGCGGCTCCATCGACGCGCGTCATCGAGCAATTCGAGGTGGGATCCACGAGCTTCAATTCCGACCTCTCGTGGCGCACATCCTCGGGTTGGCCCCATTGGGCGCCACGGCACCGCGATATCGGTCAGTCGTTCCGCGTCGACGAACCGAACGACGTCTGGCTCGAAACACTGACACTGCACATGGGATCCCTGGGCGCGATGGGGACGATTGCGGACGCGGGTTTCCATTTGGAGGTCTGGTCGGTCACGGATGCGAGTGATGCGTCGGGAAATGTCTTGTTGAGTTCCCAAAGCGGCTCACTTCCCGGCAGTGGCGCGATCTCGTCCGCCATCCCGTATTGGACATTCGATTTCGACGACGTACTGGTCCAGCATGGTCACACGTATGCGATCATGCTGGCCCTTGACGGCTCGGACGTTGAGCGGTCGTTGTTCTTCGCCAACACCTGGGGTGGGGACTACGGGTACGGTCGCCAAATGGCCCGTATCGATGGAGTCTGGGACGGGTCGTTTTCCAAGGACCTTTGGTTCTATGTCCAAGGCTCGCAAACACCCGAGCCGACTTCGGGCGTACTCGTGGGCGGCTTGACGACAATCGGCGCCTTGGTGCGATGGCGCAGGCGGCGCGGCTCGTCGCCATGTCCGGAACAAGGCGAGTCGGCACGCGTCGCTCTCGGTTCCGAGTCGTGAAACAGGGCACGGGACGCCGCGCCGCCGGAACGGCCGTCGCCGCTCAGAGCGCGCGATGGGGAGGATGGTGAGCTACTTCGAAGGAACGTCCGGCGAACTCGGTGTCGGCGATCCGGCCACGAGGTCGACGAATGCGAGTTCGTCCCAAAGGGGCGCGAGGTCCTCATCGACGGCGAGCGGGGGCGCGTTGCGGATGCCAAGACGCGTTTCCGAGCGCAGCGCGCCGATCGCCTCGGCGACGCATCGGGTCCGTTCGGAAGCGTACCGCTCCGTGAACGCCCGCGGCGCCCGTTCGTCGATCCACCGCACGCATGCCGCGAACTCCCGCGCCGTGTGACGCATCTGATCGGCGTCGTCGGGCCACCATTCCGCTCGGAGCCGAATCGCGGCGACGGCCCGCGCGTATTCGCCGTTCGCCAAGCGCGCTGCGACAAGCCGCTTCAAACGATGACTCAGTTTTGAAACGCGGTCTTGATTCGACGGCGCCGCAGCGACGAGTTTCCGATGCAGGTCCACCGCCTCCTGAAAACGGTCGGCCGCCGTCCCGCGGCGCCCGAGGTCGTGTTCGAGGATCCCGACATTCAAGAGCGATCTCGATAGGTCCTCGATGTATTCGATCTGGTCGCCGTGCATCGCACATAGCCCGCGGGTGATTTCGATCGCTTCCACATACGCGGCAAGCGCCGCATCGTAATCCTCAAGCCGTTTGCAGGTGATGGCGAGGTTGTTCGCGGTCAGCGCGAGTTCTTGCAGAGCGCCTCTGGATTCCGCGTTCGTCTCCACGCATGCGCGGCACATGGCGATCGCCCGCTCGTGGCCCGCTCGGCTTTCCGCGAGTCGGCCCGCCGATTCGTCGAGGTCGGCGAGCGCCGACACAGCGCGGACAAGGACAAGTTGCCAATTCTCCCGGGCGCGTTCCGCCTCAGGGCGCGTCTCGAGGATGGTCAGGACCCGCTGAAAACAGGCGCGAGCCGGCGCATCGTCCGGCGGCGTCGATTGCCGGCCTTGGTCCTTGACATACATACCGAGCGAGAAGACGGCCTTCGCGAACTCGACGTGGGTATCCGGTCGCGGGTCGGATTCCGAGGCGGCTTGTTCCCAAAGCGCCACGGACTCGCGCTGCGCGGCGATCGCCCGTACAAAACCTTCTTCACCCCGGAATCGGAGGATACCGGCCATGTTTTGAAGCATTCCGGCGACATGGGCTCGCGCGAGCTTCTCGGTCGGATCCGCCGCGAACGCTTGACGTTCGAGGTCTAGCGCCTCTTGATAGCATCGCAATGCCGCGTCCTCCGATCCCATTTCCCGTTCGACGTCGCCGAGCCGGAGCAAGGTGAGCGCGAGATCGCGCCACGTTTGTGGCCCGGCATGTTCTTCCGTCAGGAACAGGCGATAATACGACTCCGCTTCGGCGAGCAGGCGTTTTCGCACGGGGTTGGCCTCGCGAACGCGTGCCAGGTCGCTGCTGCTGATCGTGGTCAGGAGTTCCACCAGCTCCGACGCGCGCCGGTAGTTGCGTTCGAAGGATCGCTGCGCGTCCTGTGCCGACGCAAGGTGGCGGTTCGCGCGATTCAACTGCCAGAGCGTGCCGGAGAAGCCGAGCAGGATCGCGGCGACCACGGCCGCCGCGAGGCTGGCGACCACCGGATTGCGGCGCGCCCATCTCCACGCCCGAACGAGCCGTCCCACGGGTCGAGCCGAGACCGATCGGCCGTCGAGAAACCGCTGCAAATCCTCGCGCAGCGCGCCGACTCCGGCGTAACGCTGCCTCGGTTCCTTGCCCAGGCATTGGAGACAGATGTTCTCAAGATCCCGCGGGACGTTCGGTTGCAATCGCGTCGGCGCGACCGGCGCGAGATCGCGGACCTGATCGATGGTCAGCAAGGGCGACGCGCCGCGGAACGGCGGACGGCCGGTGAGCAGTTCGTAGAGGATGGCGCCGAGTCCGTAGACGTCGGTGGCGGGGCCGACGTCGCGACGGCCCGCCGCCTGTTCCGGCGACATGTAGCTCGGCGTGCCGACCACCAACCCGCTTTCCGTTGACATGGCGTCGCGCGTGAACCACTTGACCAATCCGAAATCCGCGACCTTGGGCTCGCCGGCCGCCGTCACGAGCACGTTGGACGGATTGAGATCGCGGTGGACGATGCCCTGCGCGTGCGCGTGTTCGACACCTTCGGCGATGCGCACGGCGAGAGATGCGGCGTCGCGCGGCGGCATGGGCGCGCCGGCGAGACGCCGCGCGAGCGAATTGCCGTCGACGAATTCCATGGCCATGAACGGTCCCGACGCGTGGCGCCCCACCTCGAAAATCGACACGATCCGAGGATGATGCAGGCGGGCCAGCGCGCGTGCCTCGTCAAGAAATGCCGACTCGCGCTCCGGGCTCGACCAGTCCGCGCCCCGCAGGACTTTGACCGCGACGATCCGATCCAAGGCCGTTTGGCGCGCCTTGTACACGACGCCCATCCCGCCCCGCCCCAATTCCTCGAGCAGTTCAAAACCCGCGACGATCGGCCGTTCGGTCGGCGACCTCGTGTCGAACCCGACTGTCGCGCAGTCGGTCCGGGAATCGCGCGGCGTGCGGCGGGTGTGGAACGCGAACCGCAGCAAGGACCGGTGGTCGGGGAACCGGGCGAGATACTCATCGAGTAAGGGCGACTCGCCGGCCGCGCGGCGCAGTTCGATTTCCAGCGCGACGAGCGCGGCGAGACATTCGCCGCGCTCGTCGCCCGCCATGCCCTCAAGCAACCGTTCGATCGCGAGACGCGAACCGCTCAGCCAACCGGCCTCGAATCGATCGCATGCCGAATCGATTCGGCGCGCGAGGGACAGATCGCGTGATGCATCGGACATGGAGCGTTCGATTGCGTTGGAAGTTCTTGAGGTGGGAACCGCGATCGTCTTGCGACATTATGGCATACCCGACGCCCCGGCGCGATCCGAATCGCCGGGTTTCGACCCTTCGCCGAACGCATGGCTCCAGATACGGCGAACCAAGGCCAGCTTCCGCTCGACGGTTCGGCGGGCGCGTCCAAGGCGCTCGGCGATTTCGGCGATCTCGTAACCCTGGAGTCGGAGCACGGCGATCGCGCGCTGGACGTCGTCATCCAATCGGGCGAGCATCGTTTGGATCTGGTCGGCGAGCGTCGCGGCGACTTCCGGAGTCGGATTCGGATCCACGATATGCGGACCGACGCGCCAGCTGGCGCCGCTGTCCAAGGAAAGCCGCGCCGCGCGGCCGCCGCCCCGCTTGCGGCGTCCGGCGTGCCGCCGCGCATCCACGGCCTTGCGTTCCGTCAATCGGATCAACAGGGCCCAGAGATCGCGCCGATCGGTCAGCTCGGGGAACCGACCGCCGACCACGCCCCGCAGCAGGGCGTCGAGCACGACGGCCGCGACGTCCTCTTCATCGCTCACTCCGCCGATCGAAGGACCCAGCTTCTTCTTGGCGAGCCGAAGGACGCGCGTCGCGTATCGGCGCCACAATCGCGTCGCCGCTTCGGCGTCACCCTGTTTGAGCCGCGCGATCCACGCGGTAATCGAACCGGGCTGTTCGGCGGATAATCGCGCGGACATCGAATCCCTCATCGGCTGTCAGCGGCGCCGCCGTCACGGCGCCGGAGTTCGATGGAGCGTGTAGTACGCCTCGGCGGGAAAGAACAACGCGTCGGGTTCGACCGCCAGGTCGCGGATATGGAACTCGTAGACCGTGCCCTCGCGAAGCCCGGGGAATTCGAGCCGCACGCGGCGGCCGGCGGCGTCGGCCGTCACGCGGCTTGGCGTTTCCGACCGTCGATCCACGTCGGGGCCGCCGTAGTTGGGTGTCGAAACGCGACGATACGAGGCGATGACATAGTTGTCGACCCGCTCGGCCTTGGCCCGGTCCACCGGACGCGTAAAGGAAATCTCAAATCCGCGCGGAATCGCGCGCACTTCCGCGACGCCGGCGGGAAGCGCGTCCGCGTTCAGCCGCATGCGGACCAATTCGCCGATGTTGTTCGCGCCACCCCACCCGCTGTCGCGAATGGACGCGACGTAGAGATCCCCCTTGGGCGACACGGCGCAGCCGATCGGGCCGAGCATCGCGGAACCCGTCGAAGGGAAGTCCACCGTGAACGGGTACGCGGCGCCCTGCAAAACGCCTTCGACACGCTCGAGACTCATGCGGATCAATCGACGCGTGTCGTATTCGCAGCCGATCAAATGCCCGGCGAACGGGCCGAACGCGCGGGCCTCGACGTCGGGTGAGGGATGTTCGAGAAACCCGATCCCGTTGACGCTCCGCGTCCACGGGTGCGGGATGTTGATGGCCGGGTCGGTCAGCGGGGGAGGCGCGTATCCGGGTACCCGATCGATCGCGTTGATGAACCCGAAATGAACGCCGGGCCGCACGTGGTTCAGTTCATTGAACGGATTAAAATTCCCCTGATTGTCGGTCACCACCAGATCGCCCGCCCGATTGCGCGCGACACCCGTGGGGAACCGGTGCCCCGCGCTCAGCGTCTCGATCGCGAAGAGCCGCGGATCGCCCTCCGTCGGCGTTCGGGGCGCCAAGCGCGCGACAGTGCCGCGATGACGCGCGGCCTCCGGGCTTCGCTTGTCCTGCTGGCACGGCAATCCGATGTAGTACGCGCCCGATTCATCCGAGGGGAGCCCGATCACCCAATCGTGATAGTCCTCGGTATGGCCCCAACCCGACGCGATCGTCGCGATTCGATCGACGCGTCCATCGCCATTATCGTCGAACAGCCGCAACAGAGCGTACTTGTTGATCACGTCCACATACCCGGGCCCCGTCGCCATGCCCCACGGTGACGCCAACTCGATTCCCAAGGACTCGACCGATTCCTCGAGTCCGTCCCCATCGCGGTCGCGGACGCGCGCGACGCGGCCCTTGAGCGTACCGATCAGCATCTCGCCGCGCTCGTCCCACGCCGCGCAGATCGGCATCCATTCGGTCGGGAGCGGAAGGCGAACGGCGTCGAACCCCGGCGCGACATGCAAGGTTTCCGCTTGCCGCGGAACGTCGGCCCGCGCGGTCGAACCGGCGAGCGGCTCGTGCGTCGCCGGCCGATGATACGTCAGGGACAACGAGCAGCGGCCGCCTTGCCCGTCGGCGACGACGGCCGATCGATCCTCGGACACCGTCCAACCGGCCGAGTCCTCGATCGTCCACGTCACGGGATCATCGCCGTTCGAGAACCGGACGGATCCTTCGCCCACGGCCGTTTCGGCGCGATGCGGCAGGACCGATCGAAAGACGACTCGCGCTCCTTCGGGAATCCCGTCGATCTCGATCCGGCGCGACACCGCGCCGGGCTCGGGGCCGGCGCGAAACGATTGGCGCACGCGTGCGACCACCGTGTGCTCGGCATCGACCGGCCAGCCCAGTCGGAACGCGACTTCGACCGCGCCTTCCGGCCCGATGCGCAGTTCATCGAATTCCGTGATGAACTGGCCGTCGCGCCGCGGCGCGACGCGATTGCCGTTCCATTCCACCTCGAGCTCGGCCCCCGCCGGATCGCCGCGCAACAAGTCGATTCCCGCCGATTCCCAGAACCACGACTTGCCTCGCGTGCGTTGTCGAGCCGCGTCGCCCGTCCACCATTCGGCCAAACGGCCCTCTTCGAGATCCAACAAGATGTTGTCGCGGCTCGGCAGGGCGATCAACAACGGTTTGATGTACGACTTCGTGCCGGTATGCAGGACATCGGTCAACACGATCGGCGGTTCGCGATCCTCGGCACGGCCCGACCGACCGACGACGCGGACCGGATACGGCTCGGGAGGTCGGAAGTCGGGCCGGTTGAGCGTGCGCCAGACGGCGGCGAGCTGATCGTCAAGATGTTCGTTCAAGACGCCTTGCACGGGGATCCGAACCGAAGGCATCTCGATCCGCGGGACGATCCGCGCGGGATCGCGCACCCAGCGATCGAACCAGGGCTTTCGAATCCGCTCGCCCAATCCCAACAAGTCGGGGCCCATCGTATGGATCGGCCCGTTCGGAGCCTCGACCTTGCCGACCGTGTGGCAGCTCGTGCAACCAAAGCCATCGTGTGTGACAAGCCGTTCACCCACGACGGCATCGAAACGCGGGTCCGCGCCGCGCGGTGTCGCGGGAGCGCCGTCGGGGATCCGATCGTGGTCGACGAGGAACCCGGTCAGATCGGCGCGCGAGGCATCGGGAATGGCGAACCGAGGCATGCGGACGGAAAGCCACGGGCGGCGCGCGGGCCCTTCCCGGCGGATGGCTTTTCGCAGCGCGTCGTCGTGCAGTTTGTCGCCGATCTGATTCAAGGACGGCGGCGCCATCGCGGCGACCGACGGCGCGAATTCGGGATACGCCTCGGCGAATTCCGCGAGTCGAGCGGAAAGGCCGCCCGCCGCGCCGCGCGCATGGCACGACGCGCATCGGTATTCCTCGATCCACAAGCGGCCTCGATCGGCCAGCGCGCCCGGCTCCGATCGGCGCGAGGAATAGTAAGCGCGGAGCGCGTCGGCATCACGCGATTCGAGATCATATCCCGGTCGATCGTCACGAGGAGGCCCGGCGCAGGACGCGTCCCACCGCGATTCGGCGTCGAGTCCTCGCGCGCGTTCACGCGCCGCGACTTCGCCGGGCGCGATCCCGCGCGCCGCGTGGCAACGCGCGCAGCCCAGTTCCAGGAACCGAGCGCGGCCGCGCCGCGCGAGGCCCGCCGTCGCGACCCCTCCCTCGTCGCTCCCTCCACCGTCTCCCGCCCGGCCCGGCGGGTCGCCGCCGCGCGGAACGGGAGCGAGGGAATCGCCCGCCGATCGGTTTGTCAACGTCGCGAGAAACGACGCGAGTTGACGCCGCTCCGCGTCCTTCAAGTCAAAAACGGGCATCCGGTGGCTGCCGTTGATCGTCTCGGGATGCGCAAGCCATTCATCAAAAAAAGCCTCGGGACGCTTTTCCGCAATGTGAGTCAGGTCTCCCCCGCCGAACAGTCCGGGACTACGCATCCGTTCGAACGAATGGCATGCGAGGCACCCCGTCGTGAGGAACAGGCGGCGGCCCTCATCACGATCCTCGCGCGATTCGGGCCGTTGCCGAGCCGCATCGCCCGTTCTCCCGGATGCATTCGACACGGTCCCGGATAGGAAGGCGACCAGAGCGGCCGTATCATCGGCGCTGAGCGCGTAGTAGGGCATTTCGCGGTCGAGCGGGCTTTCGATCGGCTCCGAACCGCTCGGTTCGCCAGCCTCCGTTTCGGTATTGGTGTTGGTATTGGTATTGGATTTGGACTTGGATCTGGATCTCGCTTCGTCCGTGCTCGATGAGGGATTCCCATCGCCCGCCGCGCGGGATCGACGCGACAGCGACTCGGCGATCCAACCGGGCTTCACGTATCGGCCCGCCATCGAGAGATCGGGCGCGGCGAGCATCCCGACGCCGGGTCGCTCGGATTCGCCGTGGCACGCGTCGCAGCGCAGCGCGCGGGCCAAGCGGCGGCCACGTTCCGCGGAAGACGACACATCCGATCCGCCGTCGTGCGCCAAGTGCCGTTCATCAATCCGTTCCAACCCGAACTGAGGCCCGCTCCAGTAGAGGCCGAGTCTCGGCTCGGTTCCGCCACGCTCGTATTCGACTTCGAGCGGATGCCATGCGAACGCCAAGGTGATCGGTTGGGAACTCGACCAGGCCGGCGCTCCGTGATCGACGTCGAGCACGGCGGTTCCGTTGAGTCGGACTCGGACTTTGCCGCTCGCAAATACATGGAGTTGATAATCCCCGTCCGATTCGGACATGAGATACCCGCTCCATCGCGCGGAAAACGGGCCGGTGTCGAGCGTCGCATCGGGCCGCCCGCCACGCCATGCGAACGAGAGCACGGGGTCGATCCGTTCGGGCGAGACGGCCGTCGCCGATTGAAACACGGCCCGCAGTCCGGGCGCGCGGACCGGCTCGCCGAATTCGTCGCCCCGCGCAAGCCCCGTGAGCAAACAGACGACGGTTGCCGCTCGGACCATCGCCGCGCCATCCCGGATCGGTATCCCAAAATAACTCATGCGTACGTGATGGGAAGGTTTTGGTTGTGGTTTTGGTCTTGGTTGTGGTTTTGGTCTTGGTTGTGGACTGGATGCCAGCTTCCCTCGCGTACGCGTCGGGTTACGCATTCAACGCGACGGTGGGCAAGGCGTCGCTGTCCGGTTAACGCCAGTCGGCGAGCGGATTGCCGCGCGGCGCGAGTGGGATCGGAACGGGCGCGCGGGCGCGGTGGGAGGCGAATACGGCCAGGATCATCTCGATCGTCGCGCGGGCTTCGTACACATTGCATTCGGGCAACCGGTCCCCTTCGATGGCGGCGAGGAGATCGCGGCATGCGATGACATTACCCGCTCGCAAGCCGCCGTCGGCCAACGGCTCCTCGCGCCCCGGTCCCATCGAACTGATGGGGATCCAATTCGCTCCGGTACGGCCCGGCGACCATGCGGGATCGGCAAGGAAATGGGCGGCCGGAAGATGGCCCGTGAGGATCTCGATGACCCCCTTCGAGCCATAGACTTGCAGGCCGAACCGGCCGCCGTTCGCGTTCTTGCGCGATCCGAAATAGGCGACGGCTCCCCGCGCGAGTCCGTACATGGCCTGGACGGAATCGCCGACGAGCGGACCGATACCTTCGTTCCCCTCGCGGACATCGCCGGGTCCGGCCGTACGTCCGTCGACCCGCACGTCCGCGAAGCACCATTTCGGTTCGCCGCCGATGACGTGGATGAGGTTGAAGAGATGGCTGCCGAGCACCCAAAGGTCCTCGCCTCCGCCCCGCGCGTCTTCCTTGCCTCGCGCCCGCAATTCCAAGACGTCGCCGATCGCGCCTTCGCCGATCATGTCGCGAACGGCCTTCAATTTCGGGCTGTAACGCGTTTGATGGGCGATCGCGAGCTTGACTCGGTTCCGTTCGCAGGCCGCGACGATCTGGTCGGCCTCGTCAAGCGTTCGGCAGAACGGTTTCTCCATGAACACATGGCAACCGTGTTCGGCGGCCGCGACGATCATGTCGCGATGTTGGTCGAGCCACCGGGGTCCGATCGCCGCGATATCGGGTCGGAGCTTGTCGAGCATTTCGCGGTAGTCGCGGAATCCGCGCGGCGCGCGCAGCCGACCGACGGCTTGCGACAGACCACCTTCGTCCGCGTCGGCGACTCCGACGATCTCGCACTCGGGCAATTCAAGCCATACGGTGTCGACATCGTGGCCGTAGTTGCCGCGCCCCGTGTGGCCGATCACCGCGACGCGGTATCTCGCTCTTCGGATCATTGCCTTCCGCTGGGGAATCGGAGTGACGTGGATTGGGTAATGCCCCGTCACTGTACACGAAGGGCCTCCCGCGTGTCCAACGATATCCGCGACCCGGGTGATCGCGTTCGTTCCAGTGTTCCCGCCGCGTCTTCGCGCCTCCGCGTGAGATGTCTTCTCCTACGCGAAAGAAAAACGGCTCGCGCGGAGCCGCTGAGACGCGGAGAAGCAGGGAAACAGGGACGCAGGGAAACAAGCCGGAAAAGCAACGGCCCTGATACACCCCCGTCGGGGACTCGCTTGGAATCCCTCGCGTCACAGAGGCCGACGTCCTTCGCGCGATCCGAGATTTGGATCGATCAACGGTCAAGGCTTTGGCAATCCACCGCCGCCCGGCAATCCACCGCTCATGCCGGGTACGTCACCGCTCATGCCGGGTACGCCACCGCTCATGCCGGGTATGGAACCGTCCGGATTGCCGAGCATATTGGCGAGGTCAGCCAAGCCGCTCGCGTCGCCCATTCCAGGCGCGCCGGACCCGTCGGCGCTCGGATTACCGCCTCCCGGGTTCGCCCCATGAACGCCAAACGCATGTTGTCCGAACTGGTGTTGTCCGAACTGATGTTGACCGAATTGGTGCGGCGCGAACCGATGGGCCGTGAACTTATGGGATCCGAATTGATGAGCTTGGTATGCGTGGCTCCGGTACTGGTGTTGGAGCGAACGTCCCTGCTGCTGGGCCTCGGCGAGCGAAGGGAACAGGCAGCAAACGGCAAGACCGAGGACAACGAATGCGCGCACCATGACCATCACCTGGACAAGATGAGGGAACCGGCCGTCGGGAAAGGCCCGGCGAGGGGCGAATCGGGGGGGAGCAAGGCCCGCGGGATTCGCCATCGAAAATCTAGGTCATGGGACGCGATTGTCAAAAAAAGACGGCGAACAGCCTATTTGTCCTTCGCCTTGTCCTTCGCCTTGTCCTTGTCCTCATCCGCCGGTTTTTCGGAGGGGGGTTCTTTGTCGGCGTCTTTGGCCGACGAGCGGCGGGATGTGCCGCGGCCCTTGGGTTTGGGCGATTCGAGCGGCGTTTCGGACGTGATGACGAGTTCGGTCGCGATCGCGCGGCCCGAGATCGATTCGTATTTCCAGCCTCGCACGTCGACCTTGTCACCTGGCCGAGCCAACGTGTAGTCGGAGACTTCGACGAGCACTTTCAGATCGTCGCCGACCTCGACCGTGATCGGTTGGCCGGCCTGGATGGTCATTTTGTTTTTCTTGATGCCGAGGAATCGGCCTCGCACAAGGCACGCGACGGCCTTGTCCTTGTCGGCCTTGTCCTTGTCGGCCTTGTCCTTGTCGGCCTTGTCCTTGTCGGCTTTGGGATCGGACTCCCCGGCGGCGAACCCACCAAACCCGCCTTGGCTGAACGAGAACTCTTGGACGACGCCGAGCTGCATATCTTTTTTCGGCGTGAACACGGTCATTTCGGTGACGATGGCGTCGGCCTGGAGTTTTTGGTTGAGGTTGGCGCGGATCTGGACCCACGTGCCCGGGCGGACCCAATCGGCCAGCGCCGTCCCCAGGTATTGGACTTCGGTCCGCTCGGGTTCGACCTTGATCAGCCAGGACGTGCCCGACTTCTCGGTCATCTGCATGAGGCCGGGCCCCAGATCGGCGACGGTGCCGGTGAGATTCACGTTTTCGCGTTCGCCCTGCTGTCCACGGACTGAGGTGGTAGGCGGAACGCACAGCAGGAAGGCGACGGCGAACGACGCGGCGGACGGGCGTGATGCGGGCATGGCGGGCGTTTCCGGAGTTGGCGAAACGGGCGAAATCCGGCGACCGGGGCTGGTCACCCGGCGCGTCCGCCCTCCAGCATAGCCGATCGCCGGGAAAAACGCCAAGCGTTCGTTCGGTTGTCGGTCGACGAAAGGACCATTATAATCACGCGATTCCGCGGAAATTCGGTTGGAAGAGAGGAGACGGATCGTGGCGATTCGAGTGGCAATCAACGGGTTTGGACGGATCGGTCGGCTGACGTTTCGGAATCTGGTGAGCCGCAAGTCGGAGTTCGAGGTGGTTGGCATCAACGACCTTACCGACAATGCGATGCTCGCCACGCTGCTCAAGTACGACAGTGTCCACGGCCGTTTTGACGGAGAAGTCGGCCACGACGCGGAGCATCTTTTCGTCAACGGCGTGCCGATCCGGGCGGCGTCGGAACGGGATCCGCTCAAGCTCCCCTGGAAGGCGCTGGGCGTCGACATTGTGATCGAGAGCACGGGCGTGTTCACGGGCCGGGCGGCGGGCGGCAAGCCCGGTTACGACTCGCATATCGAGGCGGGCGCCAAGCGGGTCGTGCTGAGCGCTCCGGCGAAGGACCCTCCCGATTTGACGTGCGTGCTCGGCGTCAACCATGACCGGCTGACTCCCGCCATGCGGTGCGTTTCGAACGCGAGCTGCACGACGAACTGTCTCGCCCCCGTCGCGAAAGTCCTGCACACGACGTTCGGTATCGAATCGGGCCTGATGACGACCGTCCACGCCTACACGAACGACCAGAACGTGCAGGACCTGCCGCACAAGGATCCGTATCGAGCTCGGGCGGCGGCGATCAACATCATCCCCACGACGACCGGCGCCGCGAAAGCGGTGTCCGACGTCATCCCCGAATTGAAGGGCAAGCTGACGGGCGTGGCGCTGCGCGTTCCCGTGCCGACGGGCAGCGTGATCGATCTGACGGTCAACCTGTCGCGCGACGTCACGAAAGCCGAAATCAACTCGGCGATGAAGGCGGCCGCCGAAGGTTCGCTGAAGGGGATCTTGAAGTACACCGAGGATCCGATCGTTTCGTCGGACATCGTCCACGATCCGCACAGCTCGATTTTCGCCGCCGATTTCACGCAGGTGCTCGGCGAGAAAGGGAAGCTCGTGAAGATCGTGAGCTGGTACGACAACGAGTGGGGCTACAGTTGCCGGACGGCCGATCTCTGCAAGATCCTCGGTTCGTTTTCCTGAGCCCGGGCGCGGTGGGAGTCGGCATGTGATTGTCGTCGCATTGACGCTGTTGCTCGTCTGGCTCTACGCCGAAGTGGCCCTCTTGCTCTATGTGTCGCAGCACATCGGCTTCCTTTCCGCGCTCCTGTTGACCATTGTGTCGGGCGGCGTCGGCTACCTCGTCGTGCGGCGGCAATTGATGCGGCTCGCCCATCGGTTGGCGCGCGAGCTGAACGAGGGCCCGCTTACCGTCGATGCGCTGGTGGACATGATCGGTCTGCTCGCGGCCGGCCTGCTCATGATCACTCCGGGCCTGATCACCGACGTAGCCGGCTCGCTGCTCCTGGTCCCTCCGGTGCGCCGAGTGGTCGGCAAGTACGTTTTTGGAAAATGGTCGCGCTGGAAATTCGCGACCACGACCCGCTTCCGCCGACCGCTCGACGACGACCGCGTCATCGACGGGGTGGTCGAGGACGACAAGGAATAGGCGAGCGGAGGCACATCCATCCACGGAAGATTGGTTCATGAACCTGCCAAAACGTGGCCAAGCCATCGTCGATAATTGAAGGCGAAGCGAACACTCTGTCGTCCTGAATCGGATTGCGGCGCGAACGACCGAGGACGGTCGTTCTGTAGGACGACAGTCCTCTGTCGTTCTGAACCGGCTCCGAGCCCGAGGCGGCGAGCCTATTTGTCAACCAAGGAAATGACCAATTTCTTGCCCAAGGCGTCCGCGTACGTGACCAGCGTCGCGACAGTCGGATTGGAATCGGCGGCGTTTTCCAGTTTGGAAAGGTTTGACTTGGCCATTCCGGTCCGTTCTTCCATAGTCGCCAAGCTGACTCCCTGGGACTCGCGTTCGCGTTTCAATACCTGGAGCGTCTTTTCCAGCGTTGCCATGCCGCGTCGCTTCGCGCTTCGGAGTCGCTTGGCGAGAGAGAGGATCTCATCCCGTTCCTCCGTTTCGATCGTGCGGCGCACTTCGTTGATCGTGGCTTGCTGTTCCGGCGTCAATTCCAAGTAGCGTCGCTGCGATTTCCGCGTGGTCATGGGCTATCCCTCATCGGGTTCGTAGGCCGTGATCGGCAGTACCGTAACTTCGTCCAGCAGTTCGTAGACACAGGCCAAGTACTTGCCCGTAGTCGTAGCACCAAACGCGATGGGGCGACCCGTCGTTCGGCTTGATTGCACCCAATCCGGATCTCCAACCACTTCTTCGAAATCTTCCGGTGTCACCCCGTTTTCCGCGAGATGTACTTCGCTCTCTCTCGTCCACTGATAGCGGTAGAAAGGCATCCGCCGCGGCTCCGTTGTTATGCTTAAATATAACTCCCCGAGAGGTGTGAGCAAGGAGGCCGTGTTTGGTCTCGGTTGAAGAGCCCATGCACTCGCCCATTACGAGTTGTCTGGGACGCGGCGCCAAGATCGGTGTGTTCCGCTTTCGTTCTGTTCCATTCCCGGCCATTCGTGCCATTCGTGGTCACTTCCCTCACTTCCCGCGCGGATTTCGGTCTGGACGCGCCCCGCGGATTCCCTATACTCCGCATCCCTTCTGAAGTTCGCGCGGTGAGTAACCGGGGACATTGCGCGTGGCGCGAGGTCGGCGCGGGAAGGCGGCCGCGCGGCGCGGGTCCGACCTCGGCCAGCCAGGAGACGTCGCATGGCGCCGTTCATGCTCCGAATACCCTCGTTCGTCGGCCTTTTCGCTCCGATCGTGCTCGCCACACTTTCCGCCGCCGCACAGCCGACGCCAGTTCCAGCGCCCGCACCCGCACCAGCACCAAAAACGGTCGCGAACGAGGCGGATCCGACGATCTGGTTGATGTCCGTACCGAAACGCCATGCGGCCGCCGCCGCATTCCTGCGGATCACCCCCGGCGAAACGACCCGCGCCGCGGTCGATGAGGCGATGGGCGAGCCCAAATCGCGGTCCGACGACCAAGGCACCGTGCGGCTCACCTACCAGGTCGGGCCGTTTTCGAGCGTGGACGTCACGCTGCGCGATGCTGTCGTCGCGTCGATCCGCGCCGTGTTCGAATCCCCCAAGGAACTCGACGCGCTCGTCCGGGAACTCGACCTCGGTCGGTTCGCGATGGTCGCCGACGCGGTTCCCGCCGGCTCGCCGCGCGGCATGTTGGTCCCCGACCGCGGACTGCGCATCGGTCTGGCCGACGGTCCGGAACTCCTAGTGACTGAAATCCGGCTGGAGCCGCCCGCCGCCCGCGATTTCATCCGCCGCGCGCGTTTTGACGGCGGCATCCTCTTCCGCGAGCAGCTCGCCGATCTGGAACAAGCTCTCGTCATGGAACCCGATTCGACCGACGCGCTCGTCGCCATCGCGCGGATCTGGTCTCGGGCGGGATACGCCGAGCCCGCTCGACGGCGCTTGGCCGCGTCCACCCCATCGGCGGCGAAGGCGAACCCCACGCCGGCGCCGGCGACGAACGGAGAATCGGCGTCCGAGGCCGCCGGGGATCGTCCGGCCGCGATCCGCATCGAACGAGCCCGCTTGGCATGCATGCTCGGACGCGCCGACGAGTCCCGCGCGGAGCTCGGCGAACTCGCCCAAGGTCTCGATGACCAACCGGCGCTGAAGTGCCGCGCCTTGCTGGTCGACGCGGACATTCTCGCTCGACAACGCCCTCCGGTCGACTCGAAGCGGGTCCTCGACCGTTACCTCGCGGCGATCGACGCGGCCGAGCGGTGCTTCAAGGGCGGCACGCCGCTCGAAGCGCACGACGCGCACGACGTTCTGCTCGAAGCCCACTGGGATTCGGCGCGGGTGATCGCGCGCAGCGCGTTCCGCAACAAGGAAGAGACCGTGGCGAAATGGCTGGCGAATGCCGAACGGCTCCTACCCGCCGACCCCGCGCTCGATGGTCTTTCGTTATCCCACTGGGACCACATGCTCGTACGACTCGAATGCGACGTCGAGCTCGGCGGCCGAGCTTCGTCGCGGGATGTCGAAGCATGGTTGTCCCGCGCGGCCGATCGATGGTTGGGAGCGGTCCGAGACGACCTGGGTGAACGCTACGTGCGCGCGTCGCACGGACAGGGCCTGCACCTCGCCGCGCGATCGCTGCTCATGACGGGCGACGCGACGATCGCGGAAACGCTCGCCGATCGAGCGGCCGACATCCTCGCGGCGACGGCGCGGCAGGTTCCGCCGCACGCGCCGAGCGAAGCGTGGCTCGGCCAAGCCTGTTTCCTGCTCGGCTCGATCAACGCCGTGGGCCGGCGCGATCATACGGCCGCCTCGCGCTGGTACGACAAGGCCATCCCCCTGCTCGACGCGCGGCGCGAGTCGATCGCCGATATTCCGGGCCGCGAACTGGGCGATCAGATGGTGAGCATCGGCATTTCGCAGTGGGAGAGCGGCGACCGCGAGGAAGGCGCGCGGTGCACCGAACGCGGATTGACGCTCATCCGCGAGTCGATCCAAGCGGGCGAATGTCCCGAAGACGCCCAAGGCGTCGCGTGCAACAACCTGGCTCTGATGTACGGCGAACTGGGCCGATCCGACAAGGCGCGCGAAATGGCCGAGTTCGCTCGGCGATTCGAGAAACCGGCCGCGCCGCGCTAGGACTTTGTCACAGGCGGGAGTTCCGGCCCAACTCGCGGGGAATTCGACCGCGAATCACACGAATGGCACGAATAGGGCCGGTTCGTGAGGCCCCGCGCTGAAACTCGGGCGGCCTTTGGCCGTTACGGTTTCCGTTCGGAGACGCCGTCGGCGGTGGGGAAGTCCTCGGGCAGTTCTTGGGTGACGGCGCCGGAGGCCGCCCATTCGGCGCCGCGCTGGAGGCACGCGATGAAGCCGGAGCACGACTGCGAGTTGTTGCCGTGGCCCATCGGTGTGTGGAAGACGCGGCCCTTGCCGTATTCGAGCACCATCAACATCGGTTCGTGGCGTCCGCTTCCGCCCTTCGCGGGATCGGCGAACGCGGTCGCGAGGATCTTGAGATTTTCCCCCGGCCCGCGCAGAAAGTCGTACAGCTCGTCCTGTACGTGCATCCATGCGGCCGGCATGCCGCGCGTGATCGGGTGGTCGCCGTCGCGCGTGACGATCAGGAACGGATGCTGGGGACCATGGTGACCGCCGGGACCCGGTTTGGCATCGCGGACGACCTGACCTCGCTCGTCGACAAACACGTAGGGCCCCGATTTCTCGTTCCGGCCTCCCCAGCCGCCGAGCCCGATCATGGTGTTGTATTCGCTCCAATCGCCGAACGCGTTGTTCGCGGCGTGGACGACGACGAATCCGCCGCCCGCCGAGACATAGTCGACAAACGCCTTGCGCGTTTCGGCGGGCCACGGAGCGCCGTTGTAGTTCGAGACGACGACCTGGTACTTCGCGAACTCGGGCCGAAACGCCGGGTCCTCGCCCTGCGGCGCCGTCCGAGCGATGTCGACCGAGAAGAGGCCCGTCGCTTTGAGGTACCCTTTCATCATGTCCGTCGTTTGCGGCCAGTTGCCGTGGTTGTTTTGGCCGTCGACGATCAGAGCCTTCCATCGCGGTTCGGCTCGAAGTTCCGAATAGCCGTTCGGACCCGCGCAGGCCAGGATGCCGGCGGAAACGAGGATCGGTAGGACGATGCGGCGAGTCGTATTCATGGGATGGCTCCGGCGGGCGCGAACGCGATGATCCAGGCGACCGGCCCGCGCCATCGGACGCAAAGCCGTCTCCCCCACACCGCCTAGCTTACGGCACGCCAACCCCGCGCGTAAACGTGGGTCGCGCCGGTCACCCGTTCCCGTTCCTATTCCAGTCCTATTCCAGTCCTATTCCAGATCGCGCGAGTCGATCAACTCCATCAGTCGTGCGCCAAGTTCGGGCGGGAAACGGTCGAACCAGGTTGCATCGATCAGTCCCACCCCGAGCAGATCCAGCAAATGGACTCGGTCTCGCAATCGAAACGAGGTCAGCTTCATGCGAACCAGGGCGTCGAGCGCGGCAACGGTGAATTCGGGTCCCGCTTGCGACTCGGTAACATCCGGAGCGGGCAAGAGGTAATCGGTCCGCGCCTTTTCGCGCGCGAAAACGACGTAAACCGCGCTCCGGACCGATCCCTCAGGTCCGTCGAGGAACATCTCGACGCCCGCGACACTCCGATGGACGAAACCGGCCGACCGCACGGCCTGGATGACGCGTTCGAAATCCTCGCGTCGGATCAGAATATCGACATCCTTGGTATTTCGTACCGCCTCGACGTCGACTCGAGCGACCCATGCCGCGACGGCGTTTCCGCCAACCACCGCATACGGGATACCGGCTCGATCGAGGGCGGCGGCCAAACGACGCGTTCGTTCCCGCACGGCATCCACGGCGGCGATCGTTCTTTCCCAGGAAAAGTCCCCCAGTCCGGCAGTCATCGCGTACCGGCACCCCTCGTCAAACAGAGCCGTCGTCCCTCGATCCCTTCTCCGCCGACCACGCGCCTCCGTCATGGACGATGATGACGTTGGCCGCTTCCGGTGGGAAACGCTCGCCCGGCGTTCCCGTTCCCCAAACGGCGCTGGTCCGGCACCAGCATACCACGAATCGCATGCGTCCGACGCGACAACGGCTCTTCCCGCACGCCGCGTCGCTCCGGTTCGACGCATGCGGCGGAGCTGGGCCGTGGGTCGGTTCGGCCGCGTTTGGCCGCAACGGCGACGTCGGTCGGCAATTAGAATGGATGGGAGGCCGGTCGAGGCCGCGTACGTGATGCGTGCGGCGCGCCGATCGGAATGAACCTCGGCCATCGGAGTTTCGCTTGGATGGACCAACCCGACGGGATGGACACGCTGCTCCACCTCGATCACGTCGACCGTACGTTTTGGATGGGCGAGGTGCCGGTCCGGGTGCTCACCGGCGTCGACCTGCGCATCCGCGACGGTGAATTGCTGTCGATCGTGGGGCCGAGCGGATCGGGGAAGACGACCATCCTGAACCTGATCGGCGGCCTCGATCAACCGAGCTCGGGCCACGTCTGGTTTCGCGGCCGGGATCTTGGGGCGGAGACCGAGTCGGGATTGACGCAATACCGTCGCGCGCACGTCGGGTTTGTCTTCCAGTTCTACAACCTTGTTCCCAATCTGACGGCTCGGGAGAACGTCATGGTCGCCGCCGAACTCAGCGACACCCCGCTTGAGGTCGACGGCGTTTTGGGGCGGGTCGGGCTGTCGGATCGCGGTGCCCATTTCCCGTCGCAACTTTCGGGCGGTGAACAGCAGCGTGTCGCCATCGCGCGTGCCGTCGTGAAGAACCCGACACTCCTGCTCTGCGACGAACCGACCGGCGCGCTCGATCTGCCGACGGGCCGCACCGTATTGCGGATCCTGGCCGATCTCAACCGCGAGCTTGGCAAGACGGTCATCATCATCACGCACAACGCGGCCTTGTCGCGCGTCGCCGATCGCGTCGTGCGGCTCGGCTCGGGAACCGTGCGCGCGATCGAAGCGAACGCGGTGCCGCAACCGCCCGAGGAGATCGTCTGGTGAGCGTTCTCCATCGAAAGCTGCGGCGCGATTTGTGGTCGTCCGGCCTCTTGCTGCTCGCGGTCGCCGCGATGATCACGATCGGCGTGGTCTGTTTCATCGCCATGCAATCGGCGTACTTCAACTTGCGGTCGGCCATGTCGGACTACTACCGGCAGTGCCGAATGGCCGACTTCTGGATCGATCTGCGCAAGGCTCCCGTGGCCGAACTGAACGACGCGATGCGCGTGGCGGGCGTCGCCGATTGGAGGGACCGGATCGTGTTTCCGGCGATGATCGACCTTCCGGGCCGGGACGCTCCGATCAACGCGCGCGTCATCGCGCTTCCCGACCGGTCCCGGCCCGCGATCAACGACATCGTGATCCGGAGGGGCACGTATTTCACGGACGATCGCGACGAGGAGATCATTCTGAGCGCAGCGTTCGCGGCGAAGCACGAACTCGAGCCGGGCGACTCCGTGCCGCTCATCATCAACCGGCGCCGCCACGCGCTGCGCGTCGTGGGAACGGCGATCGCCGCCGAGTTCACCTATATGCTCGACGCCGGGGCGCTGCTTCCCGACCCGGAACGGTTCGGCGTCGTGTATGTGAAGCGGCGATTCGCCGAGGACGTCGACGACATGTCGGGCGCGGCGAACCAGATCATCGGGACGTTGACGCCGGAGGGCCACGCGCGGGCCGAGAGCGTGCTGAGACGGCTTGAAGCGAACCTCGACGCGTTCGGCGTGCTTGCCGCCATTCCGCGCCGGTTGCAGGCGTCGCATCAATTCCTGAGCAATGAAATCGTGGGGCTCCGCGCGTTCGCGACGGTCGTGCCCGGCGTATTTCTCGTCACGGCCGCGCTCGTCCTCAACGTGCTCCTGGGCCGGATCGCGCGGCAGCAGCGGACGGTCGTCGGAACACTCAAGGCCCTCGGCTGCCCGAATCGGATCGTCTTGCGCCATTTCCTCGCGTACGGCGCGGCGGTCGGAATCGCGGGCGGAGTCGCGGGCAGCGCGCTCGGATACCTCGCCGCGCTCGGCATGACCCAGGTGTACCGGCAGTTCTTTGAATTCCCGAGTCTGGGCGCGCGGTACTATCCGGGCACGCACGCGATCGGGATCACGGTGAGTATCGCGTGCGCCCTTCTGGGGAGTCTCCGCGCGGCGCGGGCGATGGTCGGCCTTCGCCCGGCCGAGGCGATGCGGCCCGAGCCGCCCGGTCGAGGCGGCACCGTCGCGCTCGAACGGATCCCCTGGCTATGGCGCCGGCTCGGCACGTCGTCCCGCATGGCCGTTCGCAATGTCCTGCGCGGCCGATGGAGGACGGCGGTGACCGTGTTCTCCTCGCTCGCCGGCGCCGCGCTGCTCGCCAACGGATTCATGTTCCTCGAGGCGCACCACTTCCTGCTCGATTTCCAATTCGAAAAGGTGCTGCGCGGCGATCTGGACGTCACGTTCACGAGCGAACGAGGCGTCGGGGCGCTCGACGAGCTTCGGCGCGTGCCCGGCGTGCTGCGCGTCGAACCCCAACTCGATCTCCCCTGCTCGCTCGTCCACGGCAACGCGCGCCGGCTGATGGCGGTGACCGGCCTGGTGCCCGGCTCCGAACTCCTTACGCCGCGCGATGCCGACGGCAATCCCCTGGCGATCCCCGAATCGGGTCTGATCGTCAACCGCGAGCTGGCGCGGCGTCTGCGCGTCGAGCCGGGCCAGCCGATCGCCATCCATCCGGTGCGCGGCGACCGCGAGCCGCGCCTCGCCGTGGTCGGCGGGCTCGCCGACAGCTTCATGGGAATGGCCGCCTACGCGAACATCGACTACCTCAGCCGCGTGCTCGGCGAGTCGTTCGTCATGACGGGAGCTCAGCTCCGCGTACCCGACGACCCCGGAACGCTGCGATCGATCCACGCCGAGCTCAAGCGGATGCCGGGCATCCAGTCGGTGCGGTCCAGGCGTGACATGACTCGGACACTCCGAGCCACGCTCCTGCGGCACCAACGCGTCTTCATCACGCTGCTCGTCGTCTTCGCCGGTTCGATGTTCTTCGGCGGGATCCTCAACGCGTCGTACGTGAGCTTCCACGAGCGGCGCCGCGAGGTCGCGAGCCTGCGCGCGCTCGGATACACTCCGCGGGAACTCGGCGGCGTCTTCCTTCGCGAGGCGTTTCTCGTGAACGTCACCGGCTCGCTCCTCGGAATCCCGGTCGCCCACGGACTCGTGTGGCTCACCGCACAAACGTACGACAACGAGTTCCTCCGGCTTCCGATCGTCACGGCGCCGTGGATCCCCGTGACCACGGTCGCGGTCGGCATCGTATTCACTCTGCTGGCGCACGGGCTGATCCATCGTTCCATTTCCGACCTACCGATCCGCGAGGCGCTGAACGTCCGGGAGTAGGCGTCGCCGCGTTCGCTCGATCGTCACCTCCAATCGGCTCGACGGGAACCACTCATGGCAAGGCAACGTGGATGGCGCATCGCGGTCGTTCCGCTCGGGCTCGCGGCGGTGGGCGCGTTCGTGGTCTGGCGGTCGTTCCGCGCGGCGCCGATCGACGTGTTCGTCGAACGGGTCTCGGCCGCGCCGATCCGCGCGTACCTGGATGAACGAGGCACGACGCGCGTGCCGCGCCGGATCGTCATCGCCATGCCGTATGATGGCCGAGCGGAACGGATCGAGCTCGAGGTCGGCGACGAGGTTCGCGAAGGGCAGGAACTCGCGAGGCTCGTTCCGCGCGACGGCGAGCTTGAGCTGGCGGCGGCCGAGGCCGTCGTCGCCCGACTCCGCGCCTCGCTCGCCGAAAACGCCGACGTCTCGCTCGAATCGACCGCCTTGACCCAGACCGATGTGATGATCTCCGCGATGAAGGCGATGGCGGCGGCCGCCGCCGAGCAGAAACGGTCGATGGACGCGTGGATGCGCTACTATCAGGCGAATGCCGAACGAACGGCGGCGCTCGCGCAGACCGAGGCCGAATCGCGCGACGCGCTCGAATTGGCCGAGACCAACCGCGAGGCAAGCCGATCCGATCTCGATCGGCAAACCAAGAATGTCGAATACCAGAATTTCATGGTCCAGGCGATCGAGCTGGCTCCGCGCATGATTCGCGACTATCTGGGGAGGAAACGGCTGCGAGGCGACGTCATCCGGCAGGAGTTGGCCGAGGCCGAGGTCAAGTGCGATCAGGCGCGGGTCCGCGTCGAACGGGCCGCGGTGAGGAGTCCGATCGACGGAGTCGTGCTCCGGCGGGCCGTCGACGGTGAGCGGTATCTGGCGTCCGGCGCGGAACTGCTCGTGCTCGGCGACCTGGGCGAATTGGAGGTCGAATCGGAAATGCTGACGCAGGAAGCCGCGCGCGTTCGCGCGGGCGATCCCGCCGAAATCTACGGACCGGCCGTCGGACGCGACGCGGGCAAGGGGTTCGACGGCCGTGTGCTCCGCGTCGAACCCGAGGGATTCACGAAGGTCAGCTCGCTTGGCGTCGAGGAACAGCGCACGCGCGTGATCGCCGTGTGCGACGGACTCGCCGAACGGCCGGCGGATCGAGGTCGGTTGGGCGCGGGGTTCCGAGTCCGGTTGCGGGTCTTCACGGCGTCGCGCGACGCCGCCCTCGCCGTTCCCCGTTCGGCCCTGTTCCGCGACGATGCCGGAGGTTGGGCCCTGTTCGTCGCGCGCGAGGGTCGAGCCCGGCGGTGTTCGGTCGAAATCGGTATCATGAACGACGAATCGGTGGAGATCACGCGGGGCATCGATGCGGGAGAGCTCGTCGTCGTCGCGCCCGAAAGCGCGCTCGTGGACGGCGCGCGGGTCCGCGTGCGGGAGTCGGCAAGTCCGCGAGCGGGAGTCGAGGAATGAACGTGCGCGACAGGTGCGTGCTTGTGACCGGCGCCGCTTCGGGGCTCGGCGCCGCGTGCGTCCGCAAACTGCGCGAAGCCGGCGCCCGCGTCGTCGCGTTCGACCGCGCCGAACAGGGCCCAATCGAAGGCGACGGATTGATCCCGATCGCCGGCGACGTGGCCGATGAATCGGACGCGCGGCGCGCCGTCGACGCGGCCGTACGGTGGGGTGGACTGCACGGCGTCGTCCAGTGCGCGGGGATCCTTCGGGGCGGAAGGTTGGTCTCCCGCCGCGGCCCCCATCCGCTCGATGCATTCATCGAAACCGTTCGCGTGAACCTGATCGGCACGTTCAACGTCGCCCGGCTCGCGTGCGAACGGATTCAGGCGAATGCGCCGAACGAGGACGGCGAGCGGGGCGTGTTGATCCACACGTCGTCGATCGCGGCGTTCGAGGGCCAGGTCGGTCAGGCCGCGTACAGCGCGTCGAAAGGCGGCGTCGCCGCCATGACCTTGCCGCTCGCCCGCGAACTCGGGCCGCTCGGAATCCGTGTCGTCGCCATCGCGCCCGGCGTCTTCGAGACGCCCATGATGCGGGCGACTTCCGATGCGCTGCGCCGATCGCTCGCCGAACAGATCCCGTTTCCGCCTCGGTTCGGACACCCCGATGAATTCGCCGAACTCGTGCTGCACGTCTTTCAAAACCCGATGCTCAACGGCACCGTCCTGAGGCTCGACGGCGGTTTGCGGATGCCCGGCGCATAGCCGGAAAAACGATGGGGAAAGAACGGGGGGGTCAGACCCACCGTTCCTCGCGATACCACGCGCCCGTCGCGCGGAGTCGTTCCCTGAGCGGATGGGCGGGCTCGAATCCGAGCCCGGTCCGCGCCTTCTCGCCCGAGCAGACCCAGCCGGGGGCCGTTCCCTCGCGGATCTTGTCCCGGTTGAAGAGATGGGCGCGGCCCCGCGCGCGGCTGACGAGTTCATTCGCCGCGGCCGCGGACCAAAGCACGGCGCGGGGCAATCGAACCACGCGGATCGCGCGGTCGGGGACGATACCTTCGGCGAGCTTATGCCCGAGTTCCTCGTAGGTCAGGTATTCGCGCACGACGCCGAAGTAGATCCCGCGACCGGGTTCGGCGTTCGCGCCGGGCGGGGCGAGCCGTTCACCGCGTTCGGCGGCGAGTCGCATCACGCGGATGAGGTCGTCGACGTGGATGAAGGAAAGCCGCGGGGATCGGAATCCCGGATTCACATGCAGCCGCCATCGATAGAGGCTTTGCGCGATCGGGTGCATCCCGACGTCGTACGGGCCAAAGACGATCCCCGGCCGCACGATCGTGATCGGAAGCCGGTCGGCCCAGCGCGCGGCCGCGCGTTCCCCTTCAAGCTTGCTGGCGCCGTACCGGGAGACCGGGCCGGGCGGGTCGGATTCGGACCGCATCGCGTTCGGCTCGACCGGCCCCGCCGCGGCGATCGACGACGCGGCCACGACGCGGGGCGGCGACTCGATCGCCGAACACGCCCGCAACAGCTTGTCCATCCCCTCGCCGTTGACGCGGAACAAGTCGCGATCGTTCAGCGCGCAGGTCAATCCGGCGAGATGAAAGACCGTATCGACGCGTTCGAGCGCGGCGGCGAGCCCCGATTCGGAGGTCACATCCCCCTCGACCCGTTCGATGCCCGGCGATCGGAGCCGTTCGATCCGCGACGATGAGCGGACGAGGCACCGCACGTCGTGGCCTTCCGAGGCCAATTGTCGAGCGAGATGTCCGCCGATGAAGCCGCTCGCTCCTGTGACCAGAATCTTGCCCATCGATCGCGGGTCCTCGCCGAGCGCCGGTGGTTTGCTTGACGGATGCCTGGTGCTAGAGTAATCGCTTTGTCGGACTTGGGAAATCGGATTCATGAGCCAACTTATCGTCAAGCCGGTGGAAACGCGCGATGAGCGGCGCCGGTTTCTGGAGTTTCCCTGGACGCTGTACCAGGGCGACGCCCATTGGGTTCCGCCCCTTCGCCGGAACCAGAAGGAGATGGTCGGCTTCGTGCGGCATCCTTTCCACGAGCGCAACCGCGTGCGCGCGTTCCTCGCCACGCGGGACGGGCGGCCGTGCGGACGGATCGGCGCGATCATCAACCCGGATCATGTCACGCGCTACCAGGAACCGGTCGGCTTCTTCGGGTTCCTCGAGACGATCGACGACGCCGAGGTCGCCGGGCGCCTGCTGGACGCGGCGCGCGCCTGGCTGTCGTCCGAGGGCCTTCCGATCATGCGCGGGCCCGTGAATCCGTCGCTGAACTACGAATGCGGTCTGCTGGTCGAGGGGTTCGATTCGCCTCCGACGTTCATGATGACGTACAACAAGCCGTACTACGAACGGCTGTTGGTCGACTACGGCGTCGAGGTGGCGCAGAACCTCTATTCGTTTGAAGGCCATGTCGACATGCTCGACAACCTCGATCAGAAACTGCATTTCGTGATCGGCGAAGCGACACGGAGGTTCAAGATCCACTTGAGGCAGATCGACAAGCGGCGATTCCACGAGGAAGTGCTGATGTTCCTTGACATCTACAACCAGTCGCTCGGCGGGACGTGGGGGTTCACTCCCCTGTCGCAGGGCGAGGCCCGGAACATGGCGAAGTCCCTTCGCTACTTGATCGTGCCCGAGCTGACGGCGGTGGCCGAGGTCGACGGGAAGCCGATCGCCGCCGTGTTCGGGCTCTTGGACTACAACCCCCGGATCAAGGAGATCGACGGACGGCTGTTTCCGTTCGGTTTCCTGAAGCTGCTTTGGAACCGGAAGGGGATCCGCCGCGTTCGCCTCTTGAGCACGAACGTGTTGCCCGAGTATCAGCGATGGGGCGTGGGGCTGGTCGCCATGTCCCGATTGGTTCCGGACGTGGTCAAGTGGGGGATCAAGGAGGCGGAGTTTTCCTGGGTTCTCGAGAGCAACCACCTTTCGTTCAACACGCTCAAGCGCGGCGGCGCCCGGATCGCGAAGAAATACCGGATCTACGATATCGGAAGACCGAAGTCCGGAGGATAACGGGCCCGCTCGGCTTCGGGTCTCACGAGTCTTTGGGCGGGGCCGCGGGAGCGCGTGGGACGCCGGGATCGCCCGAGTCGATCAGCATGTAGCCGCCCCAGAACAGTGGGAAATCGCCTGGGACGGCTTCGGTAAACGTGCCCCGGTTCACGCGCGGCTCGTTCGTCAGGTCCAGTTCCTGCGATCGAAACAGCTCGACGCTCCGCTGCCACGCGTTCGCGGGCGCCGAGTGGGGAAGTTCCTGGAGGTATTCGCGGACGAGTTTCCGAGCGGACATTCCGCCGACTCGCCACCGGCTGATGAGCACCGAACGGCATCCCGACGCCATCAACCCGCTCACCGCGAGGAAGACCTCGTCGCCCGTGCCTCCCTTCTTGAGGGCGCTTTCGGCGCTTGTGTGGAATCCCGGCAGGATGAGTTCCTGCGGCGCGCCCCAGGGCAATTCGAGCCACGACGCGAGGCTCGGGTCGACTTTCGATTCGCCTTTCGCGCCTTCGATCGGAAGCGGCGCGACGCCGAAGGGTCCGCCCTTCCCGATGTCGATCTCCGCGAATACGACGGCCCGCGAACAGACCGACGCGAGCAGCGGCGCGGGCGGCTTCGCATCGGTCAACCGCATCAATCGGGGAACGGCCTCGGCCATCTCCTTCGCCACATCATCGGCCGTCGAATCGGTATCCTTGGGATGCAGCTTCCCCGCGATCAGCAGCGTGTCGGCGATCGGAAGGGCTCGACGCCCGTCCGGCACGGCGAGCGACACGAACGGCGCGTACCGGATGCGGACCTTCGCGATGAGCGGTTCGATCGTGCCGCCGGAATCGACGCCGAGCATCTCGAACGGCAGATACCATAGGACGCCGTGCGGCACGATGACGAGTTCCTCGGCGTCCTTCCAGGGAGGTTCCTCGCCGACGGCGGAGGCGCCGGTCAGGATGCGGAGCAGTTCCTTCGAGGTCGTCGCCCAGGGCGACTTCGTGTCCTTGAGGGCGAGTTCGTAGTTTCCGTCGTGATTGCCCGTCTCGCGGAGCAGATTGACGAGCCCGGCTCGGATCTTCGCCGCTTCCGAAATGCGACGGCCTTGAACCGATCCCTCCTTGCGGATGAGGAATGAATAGACGTCGCGCCGCGCCGCGAAGAAGAGCCAGATCGCCTGTTTTTCGTCGAGCTTGGCTCGGATCGCCTTGAGATCGGGTGGTGGGGGAAACGCGAATTCGCATCCGTTCCGCCCGACGGCGATCTCGCGCAGGCCGACCTCGCGCGACGCGCTCACCCGCCCCAGCTCGGCATAGGCCTTCCTTTGCCGCTCGACGTCCGCCGGCTCGGTCGGCACGATCGGCATCGAAGCCAGCTCGGCGCGCAGTTCGTCCGACCGGCGGCTCAGCGCCTGGAACGCCGGATACCGCGCGAACAGGTCCAGGCGCTGGAGTTTCCCCGTTTCACTCAAGACCTCCTCGGGGCCGTCCAGGACCCATCGGAGCGCGAGCAATCGGCCGCCCATCGTCGTGGTCGCCATGAACTGTTTCCGCCGGATCCGATCGACGACCTCGATCGCCTTCTCGAGATCGCTCCGCTTCACGGCCAATTCGAACCAGTGCTCGAACGGCGCCGTATTCGCATTGAGGCACATGGCGAGCGATTCGGCGGGGCGCAGGGCCCAATCCATGGGCGTCGGTTCGCGAAGAACGGACGCGTAGAGCGTATCGGCGGCAAGTTCGGTGAGCGAGCCGGCGAGCCGATCGGCGAACCCGATCTGTACGAGGTTCGGAGCGCCCGCGTAGAACTTCATGGCCGTCGCGAGGGCCGTATCTCCGGCCGCGATGTTTCCCGCCTGGTATTGGAGTTTCGCGAACAGGAACTGGTAGCGGGCTCCGATGGCGCCCGCCATCATTTCATGGCGCAGCATGGCGCGGCGGCCGAGTTCGAGCGCGGCGAGTCCGGCCTTCGCGTCCGCACGGCCCACCTGTTCGGCCGATTCCAATAGGAGCGACGCTTCGAGCTGGATGAGCGACTGGCGCTGGGCCCAGGGGAGCGCGAGGCCCAGCATCGCGTACGGTTCCGGTCGGCCCGCGACCAGGTGGTTCCACGAACCCCAGCGGAACGCTTCCTCGAGCACGTCGTATTGCCCGTAGTACGTCGCCGGAAACGTCGACTCGAAGAGATATTTTTCAGCCTGTTCGAATTGTCCGGCGGCGACGGCGAGCTTGCCGAGTTCGAGCAGGCCGATCGAAGTCAACGCATGATCGAAGTTGCCTCCCGCCGTAAGCGAGCTCTGCAACGACGCGCTCGCCTCCGCGGCGCGATTCGCCGAAAGGTAGGCGAGTCCGAGCCAGCAATCGACCCACGCTTGCGTCCAATGGTTGGGAGGCGCCGGGGAGGGCGACAATCCGGCGATAATCTCCCGGGTCATCGGGTCGTGCGGTCCGACCGGTCCGAGGATCTCCGCGCGCCGGCGCAACGAGACGGCGATGCACCGCGCGACTTCACCCGCGTACAACGAGACATATTGCGTCTGCAGAACGGCCGTGCCCTGTTCCGACACGGCGAGCGAATTGAGCGCGCGGGGTGAGCTGATCCCTTTTTCCGGGAACGGGCCGATCGGCGCCGCGCGCCCCTTCGTGCCCCAGGTCGGCACGGGGCCCGTGTACGGCGGCGCGTTCGTTTCCTGGAACCGCACACCTTGAAGCCACTCGCGCTGGCTCAGGAACAGCCTCAGCGCCAAGTTGTATTGTTCGAGCGCGTTCGCATGGTCCCCCATGTGATAGAAGCACTCGCCGAGCATCGTGTAGTAGCAAACCGAGTCGATCCAGCGCCAGTTCGGGCCGCGAAGGCCCGATCGACTCGCCGTCTGGAACGCCTTCGCCGCCGATCGGTACTCGCCCTCGGTAAAGACCTGCATGGCGACAAAATAGTCGGTCGACGGGTACGACCCCGACTGGGCGGGCGCCGATCGGATGCCCCCGCACCACACCGCCGCAAGAACGGCCGCCGTGATCCTCCAGTTCCCCGCGCGGCGATCGGTCGCCGCGCCTTCGCACCGAACCCGACTCCCTCCGGCGGCGTCCCATCGATGACTTTGGCGCATGGAAGTACCTCGCTTCCTCGAGTCCCCACGGGTCAGTCCCCACTGGGCGAGTCACCCGTCGTGTACTTCATCATAGCGGACCGCCGACGGACGGGCGAATGAAACCGGCCGCGTCACGTCCTGCCCATCCTCCGAGCGATGCGGCGAAATGGGGAAATTGGGCCGTGTCGGCTCGGGATGCCGCCGCCGAACTCGGCGATTTCTCGCGGATTTGTGAAAGTCTGACGATTGTGCCGACGATAATGACTGCAACAATTCGCGCGACGGCGGAAGACCCGCGGATCCGGAAGGAGCCCGAGACAGGCCGGGCCGCCGTGCGAACGGAAGCCGGTAATCCCACCCACGGGGAAACGGAGTATTGCGAGCCATGAAGAAGCCGAACCCACAACTTTGGATGCACGCCGCGTGGTGCGGACTGGGACTCTTGGTTCTGGCGGGATCGACCGGATGCCAGATCACGGAGGGCGGTCAGACGCTGCCGAGCGCGTACTATTTGAGCGACGACGTTCAGTACTTCCCGGCGGGCCCTGAATTCAAGCTGTCGAGAGAGGCCGCCGCGATGAAGGAATATCAAGCCAATCAGCAATTGCAGGGCCGCCGCTGATCCAAGGCGATCGTCGGAACGACTCTGAAAAAAGCGTTCGGCTGGCGTGGGAACAGCCCGAACGCTTCTTTCATTTCTTGCGTGACGTGCCGCCGGCCGCCGGCTCGCCGTCCCGAAGCCAGCGGCTGATGGTCCGTCCGGTCGAGCTCATCGCGAGCCTTTCGAGATCGTCGACTCGAACCCAGCGCGCATCGGGGTCCGCTCGGCGCCGAACGGCAACCGCCCGCGCGGCGCAGCAGTGCAATGTGATGCGGTATCGCGTCACGCCGTGCGTCAAGGTCCTCTTGGATTCCAGGCCGCGCACGGTGACGCCGGTCGCCGTCCGCAGCCGGTCGACGAGCTCGTCCAACCAGGGCCCATCGGGGCGCGGGATGGGGAACCGGGGGAAGTCCCAAAGTCCCTCCCACCGTTCTCCGGATCCGCGGCGCACGACGAGGACTCGATGGGGATCGGAGTGATGGGCGACGATCACGGCGGCCTCGGTCACCCGTTCGATCCGAGTCCTCGGAGGGGGAACGGGAATCCGGTCCTGCCAGCCGCGCTCGGCGGTCGGGCAGAGCGCGCGCAGGGGGCAGGCGGCGCAGCGGGGGTCTTTGGGGCGGCAGACCTCGCTCCCGAGTTCCATAAGGCTTTGGTTGAACGCGCCGACGCGCGACCTGGGGAGGATTCGGGCGGCGAAATCCCAGAGCGCGTCGCGACCGAGGGCGCCGCGGGGATCATCGAGCAGCGGCAACAGGCGGCTGAAGAGACGCACCGTGTTGGCTTCGAGGATCGGCGTCCGCTGATCGAAGGCGATCGAGCAGATGGCTCCCGCCGTGTAGCGGCCGATACCGGGTAGTCCGAGGACCGCATCGAAATCCTCGGGGAACCGACCCCGATGTTCGTCACGAATGCGCCGCGCGGCGGCGTGGAGTTGCCGAGCGCGGCGATAGTAGCCAAGGCCTTCCCAGTAGCGCAGGACATCGTGTTCCTCGGCGTCCGCGAGGGATTGGACCGTCGGAAACCGCGCGACGAACCGTTCGTAATACGGCACGACCGTCGCGACCTGGGTCTGCTGGAGCATGATCTCGCTGATCCAGATCGCGTACGGATCGCGCGTGCGGCGCCACGGAAGATCGCGCGCCGCGCCGCGGAACCAATCGAGCGACCTTTTGCGGAGAAGGCCGAGTCGGCGGGGCGTCCACGTCGGGCACTCCCGAGCGTCGGCGAGCCCCTCCGGTTCGGACAACCGCGTATTCGAACCGGGGCGAGCCGTCATCGCGGAGCGGCTCCGCCGATCACGCCGGTTCGCTCGACAGTCGCCGAAGGTCGCTGTTGGTCGGCGGACCAGGTCAGGAGGTAGGCGGCCATCGCCTTCTCCAGTTCGCCGCGCGCCGCTTTCCATCCGATCGCGCCGCGGCGTTCGTCGAGACAGGTGATCAAATGGACGCCGAACGACGTCACGACGGGCTCGCTGACCTGGCCCACTTCGAGCTCGAACGCCGAGCGGCTGAACGATTCGGGCATCGGTTCGCGCCGACGGATCCATCCGAGGTCTCCGCCCGATTCACGCGTTGGACTTTCGGAGGATTCCCTGACCGCGGCGGCGAATGCGACGCCACCCTCGACGACCGACCGCCGGATCGACCTCGCCTTTTCGAGAATGGCGGGCAGGCGTTCGTCGGACTCCGCGCGGAGCAGCAGATGGGCGACTCGCCGTTCCGTGCCGTCGAAATCGCGTTGATGGGCGAGATAGTATCTTTCGACATTCGCGTCGGTCAAGAACCGATCGAGGTGCGCCTTCCAGCTCAACGACCATCGCATCGACTCGCGCAGTTCCTCGGGCGTTTTCCCGAGCTGACGCGCGTAGTCGTCGATCGCTCGGCCGCGTCCTTTCAGTTCGCCTTCGAGCCGCTTCCAAGCGAGTTCCACATCGTCGGCGGAGGCGGCCAACCGCTTCTGTTCGAGGTAGCGCAGGGTGAGCCGCCGGTCGATCAGTTTCTCCAGCGTTTCCGAACGCAAGCGGTCGAGCGCGTCCGGCGCGATGTCGAGTCCGCGCATGGCCGTTCGCAGTTCGCGCTCCACTTCCCGCGCGCCGATCGCATGGCCGTCCACGCGCGCCGCGACGGGGTCGTCGCCCGCTTGAGGCGGTTCGGCAATCCCTCGGGGCACCGCGAAAACGACGCACGCGATCGCGGCGGCCGATCGGCCGATCGCGGGTATCAAGGCCCGCGCGGCCGCGTTCCAACCGGCTCGCATCCGAACGGCGCGCCGCATTACGGGAGCTCCAGGTCGGCGAAGGAGAATCGAACGGGGTGGCGCACGAGGGCCGTCGGACCGCGGTACGTGAATGCATGGCCCTCGAGTCCGTCGGGGAGGTTGAACCAATAGTCGAGACCGACCTCGTGCGGCGTCTGCCTTGTGACATCGAGGCTCGCCGGTTCGATCCTCGTTCCTTTCGCGTCGACGAGCCATGCTTCGTTCGAGAAGATCCAACCTCGATGCGATTCAAGCGCTCGGGACGCGTCGTCAAACCGCACGCGCGCGTGGATTCGATACGCGCCGAGCCTCGAACTCGATTCTTCGAGAACGACGGTCACCGCTCCCTTGCGGACCGACACGTCGCGGGCCTTCGCGAGATCGCCGCCGAACACAAAGGACTCGACTCGGCCCGCCACCAGCGCCGACAATTCCCCGTCGAGCGACGCGAGGGCGCGGCTTTCCCTGGAGGGCCGTTCGAAAAGCACTTCGAATTCCAGGCCCGTCGTTCCCGACCTTGGACTGAATTCGACTTTGCCCATCGCGCCGGCGACGGGGACGGTGCGACCTTGATTGTCGGCGCAGCGCAGGGTTGCCGGATCGTGTTCCAGCAGAATCAGATCCAATCGGGGTTCCCAGCCGACGCCGAGCGCGACGCGCAGCCCGTTTCCGGCGGGCCGTAGGAGGTCCTTGGCGGCGATGATCCGCAGGGGCTCGATTCGAAACGCGCCGTCGTATGCCGCCCGTTCGCCTCGGTTCGTGTCTCCCTCGGGGCGCGCGACGAGCACGAGCGTGCGCGGTTCGCCGCCGTACGGATCGGTCGTGAGCGCGGATGCATCGAGCAGTCGGTCGAGGGCTTGCCAAAAGGGCGTCGCCCGCAGATCGGTTTGAACGACCGCGTCGCGGTCCTCGAAACCGGCGAGCCGATTTCCCGTTTGTTGTTCCACGGCCCGCAGCGCTTGGGCGATCGGCATTTCGCCGTCGAGCGTCACGGTGGCGGCGCGGATCGCGCCGCGCGCGGCGGCGTCCTCGAGCGCCGAGCGGACGCGGGCGAGCCGTCGGCGGATTTCGGGCGGCGTTCGATCGTCGGGGGGAGGGAGCACGTCGAGCGCGGGAGGTCCGAGCGCGATGAGGGCCCGTTCGGCCTCGTCACGGCGCGAGAGTTCGGACGCGTCGAGTTGCCGGACCCACCGGCGCACGATGGCGGCAACGTCCCGCTCGGCCCCCAGGCCGGGCTGAGCCGCGAGCAGGCTCAAGACGCACCATGCCGCGATCACCGGAGTAGGCCCTCGCCGTTCGGCGTCCCGAACCAACGGAGTGTTGGCTCATCCGCTTTCCAAACCAAATCATCCTACCAGATGCGCACTCGGTTCTCGGGCGCGACATACATCGGCTGGCCCGGCTTGACGTCGAACGCGTCGTAGAACGCGTCGATATTCGAGACGATGCCGATCACTCGGAAACGGGCGGGCGAGTGCGGGTCGGTCAACAACCGCCGCCGCAGTTCCTCGTCGCGGTATTTTCGTCGCCAGATCTGGGCGTAGCCGAGGAAAAACCGTTGCGAACCCGTGAAGCCGTCGATCTCGGGCGCGGGCGCGTCGCCGAGCGCGAGTTGGTAGGCGCGGAAGGCGACGTTGACGCCGCCGAGATCGCCGATGTTCTCGCCGAGCGTCAATTCGCCGTTGATCCGAATGTTGTCGATCGGCGCGTAGGCGCCGTATTGTTCGGCGAGCCGTTTGCCGCGCTGATCGAACGACTTCCGGTCCTCCTCGGTCCACCAGTTGCGGAGATTGCCTTCGCCGTCGAACCGGCTCCCCTTGTCGTCGAACCCGTGCGACAACTCGTGGCCGATCACCGCTCCGATCGATCCGTAATTGACCCCGTCATCGGCGTCGAGACTGAAGAACGGCGGCTGCAGGATGGCTGCCGGGAACACGATCTCGTTCATGACCGGATTGTAGTAGGCATTGACCGTCTGGGGCGTCATGTGCCATTCGTCGCGGTCGATCGGCCCGCCCAGTTTCCCGATCATTCGATCGTATTCGAACTCGCCCGCCCGCATGAGGTTCCCGACGAGATCATCGGAGCGGATTTCCAGCTTCGTGTAGTCGATCCACCGGTCGGGATATCCGATCTTGACTCGGACCTTGGCCAGCTTGGCGAGCGCCTCGCGCTTCGTCACCTCGCTCATCCAGTCCAATCCCTGGATCCGTTCGCCGAACGCCTTCCGCAGGTTCTCGACGAGGGCCGTCATGCGTTCCTTGGCTTCGGGCTTGAAATACTCGCGGACATAGATCTTGCCGATGAGCTCGCCGAGCACGCCGTCGAGGGTCTGGATGCCGCGCTTCCATCGCGGGCTCGGTTCGGAGACACCGCGAAGCGTCTTGTCGAAGAAATCGAAATGCAGCGTATCGAACTTCGAGGACAATGCGCCCGCGTAGGAGCTCACGAGCTGGTAGGCGCAATAGTCTTTCCAGGCATCGAGCGGGGTGGTGTCGAAGAGCTGATCGAACGCTTTCAGGTAGGTCGGTTGTCGGACGACGATCGTCACCGGTTTGGCGATTCCCGAGGCGGCGGCGAAATCGGACCACGGGAAATGGGGCATCAGCGCGCCGAGTTCCTCGGCGGTCGCCTTGTTGTAGGTCTTGATCGGATCCCGGTTCTGAACGCGGTCCCAATGGGATTCGGCGATCCGCGTTTCCAAATCGACGACATTCTTGGCGATCCGGTCGGCTTGCGTGAATCCCGCTTCGGCCATCAGATCGCGCACGTATTTGGCGAGGGCTTCGCGGATGCGGCGGAACCGTTCCTCATCGCTCGAATAGTAGTCGCGATCGGGGAGGCTGAGTCCGCTTTGCGTGAGGTAGATCGCGTATTCGTCGGATTTTTTCGCGTCGGGAGACACGTAGGCGGCGAACGGATTTGTGACTCCGCGCCGTTGATTCTCGGCCATGTGCCGCGCGAGGTCCGCTTTCGACGCGAGTCCGGCGATGCGGTCGAGGTGGGGACGCAGCGGATCGATGCCGAGTTTCTCGAGACGGTCGACGTCCACGAACGACTGGTAGGCGTCTCCCACCTTCTGTTCATCGGACCCGGGTTGCCTGCCGGATCGAGCCGAGGCCCGTTCGACGATTTCGCGAAGCGCCTTTTGGCTCTCATCGGTCAGGTAGGTGAAGATGCCGTAGTCCGACTTGTCGGCGGGGATCTCGGTCTTTTCGAGCCATGTCCCATTCACATGCTGATAGAAATCCTCGCCGGGCGACGCGATCGCGGAGAATCCCGATCGATCAATGCCGCTCTTCCTGGCCGCGTCGGGCTGGCCCGACGCGCTCGCGATCCAACCGGTCGCGACGAAGACTCCCGTCAGGCAGGGCAAACCACGAACGACGCACCGATTCATGATGATCCTATATCCTTCGCGAAAAGTGGCGTCGCGAGCGAACGCCGCGCGGCGCGGTGATCCCGTGCGGGACCGGGCGTACGCAGTCATGCTAACGCGTCGCGACGGAGTGGACCACCCCCGTGGAACCGATGCCGGCCGCCTTTGTCGCGGCGGAGGCCGCCCGATAGAATGGCGACGCGTGCTCGGAAAGCGGGGCCCGATTTCCGCACGGGACGGTCGGCCGAGCGGCGCGATCCTTCCGCGAGCCGATCCCAGGGGAGTCCGTCATGTGCGGGATCACCGGCGCCGTCTGGTCCGATAGCCGGCTCGCCGTCGATGCGGAAACGCTGCGCCGCATGACCGACGTCTTGCGGCACCGCGGGCCGGACGACCGGGGCGCGTATTTCGGAACGCACCTCGGCGATGCGCTCGGCGTGGCGCTTGGCTTCCGACGCCTTTCGATCATCGACTTGGAAGGCGGCCGCCAGCCGCTCGCGAACGAGGACGAGTCGATTCGGGTCGTGCTCAACGGGGAGGTCTACAACTACGCCGAGCTGCGTCGGGGCCTTGAAAGCGCGGGGCACCGATTCCGCACGCGTTCGGATACCGAGACGATCGTCCACTTGTACGAGGACGAGGGCGTCGGGTGCCTGTCGCGTCTGAACGGCATGTTCGCGCTGGCGATCTGGGACGCGCGCCGATCACGGCTCGTCCTCGCTCGGGATCGGCTCGGGAAGAAACCGCTCGTCTATCGGCACGAACCCGGCAGGCTGGCATTCGCGAGTGAACTGAAGAGCCTGTTGGAGATTCCCGGACCGCGACCGCCGCTCGACCGCCACGCGCTCGATGCGTATCTCACCTACCAGTACGTCCCCCACCCGCTCACGATCTACTCGGGGATCCGCAAACTGCCTCCCGCGCATTACGCGGTCTATTCCGAGGACCGTGTCGAAATCAGCCGTTATTGGTCGCCCGATTTCGATCACGAGGAGCCGATGGAGGAGCGCGAGGCGTGCGCGAGGCTGGTCGACCTGTTGGAATCGTCGATCGCCCTGCGGATGCGCGCCGATGTGCCGCTCGGCGCGTTCCTCTCCGGCGGCATCGATTCGTCGCTCGTCGTCGCCCTGATGGGACGGGCGGCGAGCGGACCGATCCGGACGTTTTCGATCGGTTTTCCGGTCGCCGAGTACGACGAGACTCCGTTCGCGCGCGAGGTGGCGCGTCACGTCGGCACGCGGCACGAGGAGTTCGAGGTTCGGCCGGATGCGGTCGGGATCCTGCCCGAATTGGTATGGAACTTCGACGAACCGTTCGCGGACAGCTCAGCCATCCCGACCTGGTATCTCTCGAGGATGACGAGCGAGCATGTGAAAGTCGCGCTCAGCGGCGACGGCGGCGACGAGTTGTTCCTGGGGTATCCGCGCTACAAGGCGATGTATCTTGCGTCGGTGATCGATCGCGCGGGTCCGATCAAGGCCTGCATGGCCAACGGCATCTGGAGCCGCATGCCCGCGCCCGGCCGCCAGAAATCGCGGATCCGGCAGTGGAAACGGTTCAGCGAGTCGCTTGGACTCGCGCCGCTCAGGCGGTACGCGAACTGGATCTCGATCTTCCGCGAGTCCCTCCGCGCGGATCTCTACACCGATGCGATGCGGGAGACCGTCGCCGGGAGCGATCCGGTCGCGTTCCTCGAACCCTACTGGAACGCCGTTTCGCATCGCGATCCGGTATCGGCCGTCGCACTCGTGGACCTGCAAACCTATCTGGCGTGCGACCTCATGACGAAGGTCGATATCGCGTCGATGGCCCATGGGCTCGAGTGCCGACAGCCGTTCCTCGATTATCGGCTCGTCGAATTCGCTTCGGGTCTGCCGAGGAGGCTCAAGTGGCGCGTGGGCGGAATGACCAAACGCCTCTTGCGGCGCGCCTTCGGAAAGCTCGTGCCGGAGTCGGTCTGGACTCGGCCCAAAATGGGCTTTGGCGTGCCGCTCGACCATTGGTTCCGAGGCGAATTGGGACGCCCGTTCCGCGAGATCGTTTTCGATCGATCGGCATCGTGCGGAACCCTGTGGCGCCGGAGCGCGGTCGAGCGGCTCCTGGCGGAACATGAATCGGGCCGATTCGACCATGCCTCCCGCCTTTGGGCCCTGCTGGTCTTCGAATCGTGGCGAAGCCGGTGGAATGTCCCGGTGTGACGGCGGGCACGCGCGACGCTCGCGACGATCGTGAAGGGACTGCACTTTAGGCGTCGGTGCGAACCTGATACAATCCGGCGGTACGGGAGTCCGGGCCGCGGGACTCGATCGGAGGGTGCCGGAACGACCTGAGCGCCACCAATGGAGTGACAACATGAACGACACGCTGGCCGTCGTCCTGGCGGGCGGAAAAGGATCGCGTCTCGATCCGATGACCCGGGATCGGGCCAAGCCGGCCGTCCCTTTTGGCGGCATTTACCGGATCGTCGATTTCTCGTTGTCGAATTGCCTGAACAGCGGCATCCGGAAAATGCTCGTGCTGACGCAGTACAAGGCAATGAGCCTCGACCGCCACATCAATTTGGGTTGGAGGCATTTCTTTTGCCGCGAGCTGGGCGAGTTCATCGATGTGGTGCCCCCGCAGCAACGCATTGACGAGCACTGGTACCAGGGAACGGCCGACGCCGTCTACCAGAACATCTATACGCTCGAAAAGGAACGGCCGACCTATGTCGTGGTCCTCGCCGGGGATCATATCTACAAGATGAACTACCGGGCGATGGTGGAGTTCCACAAGGCGACCCGCGCGGACTTGACGATCAGCGCGCTGCGCGTTCCCAAGGCGGATGCGACGCGGTTCGGCGTGATGGAGGTCGATTCGAACGACCGCGTGGTCGGATTTGAGGAAAAGCCGGCCCATCCGCGGACGATGCCCGGCGACTCGGAACATTGCTACGCCTCGATGGGAATCTACGTTTTCACGGCGCGGTTCCTTTTCGAGCAGCTCTGCCGCGACGCGACCGACCCGCACAGCATGCACGATTTCGGACGGGACATCATTCCATCGATCATCGACACGCATCGGGTGTACGCGTTTCCGTTCCACGACGAGAACCGCAAGTCGAACGCCTATTGGCGGGACGTGGGAACGCTCGACGCGTACTTCGAAGCGAACATGGATCTAATCGGCATCGATCCGCTGTTGAACCTGTACGACGAGGACTGGCCGATTCGAACGTATCAAGCGAATCTGCCTCCGCCCAAGTTCGTTTTCGGAAGCCGGCCGATTCCCGACCCGCCGCTCGGCGGCGACCGTCGCGGCCATGCGCTCGACAGTATCGTCTGCCACGGTTGCATTGTGTCGGGAGGCGAGGTGATCCGTTCGATCTTGAGTCCTCGGGTGCGCGTGAACAGTTATTCGCGCGTCGAGGACTCGATCTTGTTCGAGGGCGTGGATGTGGGTCGGTACGCGATGGTGCGTCGATCGATCATCGACAAGGGCGTCCGGATCCCGCCCCACGCGCGGATCGGGTTCGACCTCGACCTGGATCGGCGCCGGGGGTTCGTCCTGAGCGACTCGGGCGTCGTCGTCATCGCGAAGACGGACGGCGTCGAGCAGATGCTCGAATCCGATCACGCGGCCTAGCGCGCGGCCCGCCGCGGGGCGTCTCCTTCCTTGCCGCCGGCGCGGCCCTTCCGTAGACTAGCTCGATTGCGCCGGCCGGAAATCGACCGGCCCGGCCCGACCGGGTTCAACGCGACCGGGTTCAACGCGACCGGGTCCGGATTCAACCACTCGCATCGACGGAGATTCGGCTACGTGCCTGGAACGTGTGTCATCGGCCTGCAATGGGGCGACGAAGCCAAAGGAAAACTCGTCGATTTGCTCACCGCCGAGCACGACATCGTGGTGCGCTATCTCGGCGGCGCGAATGCGGGCCACACGGTCGTGGTGGGTGGCGAGACGTATAAGCTGCATCTGATCCCGAGCGGCATCCTGAACCCGAACGTGCGGAACGTGATCACGGCGGGCGTCGTCCTGAATCCTCCGACGATTCTCCAGGAGATCGACGCGTTGTCGGCTCGAGGGATCGCCGTGGGCAAGAACCTGATGATCAGCGACCGGGCCCACGTCGTCCTTCCGTGGCATATCGCCGAGGACCGTCTGATGAACGACAGTCCGGTGTCGGGCGGGACGGAACAGATCGGGACGACGCTGCGCGGCATCGGGCCGTGTTACAAGGATAAGGTCGGGCGCACGTTCGCGATTCGGCTCGGCGATCTCTATCGGCCCGGGTTCCGGGATCAGGTCGCCCGGATCGCGGCGGCGAAGGTCCGGTGGATCGCGAGCGCGGGAGGCAACGCGCGCGGGATCGACGCGGAGCGGATCCATGCCGAGTATCGCGGATACGCGGATCGTCTCGAGCCCCACGTGGGCGACACGACCGCCTTCCTGCTCGACGCCGCCGAATCGGATCGGCGCATCCTGTACGAAGGCGCCCAAGGCGCGCTGCTCGATGTCGATCACGGCACGTTCCCGTTCGTGACGAGCAGCAACAGTTCGGGAGTCGGGGTCGCGGCGGGAGCGGGCGTTCCCGGCCGATGGATCCATCGGACGATCGGCGTCGTGAAGGCGTACAGCACGCGCGTCGGCGGCGGGCCGTTTCCGACCGAACAGGACAATGCGACCGGTCAGCGCATCCGCGAGGTGGGCCGCGAATACGGAACGACGACCGGAAGGCCCCGTCGCTGCGGATGGCTCGACGCCGTCGCCGTCCGATACACGGCTCGGCTCAGCGGCGTCGACTCGCTTGCCGTCATGATGGTCGACGTGCTGGGCGGCTTGCCCGAGCTGAAGATCTGCGTCGCCTACGAGCTCGACGGAAAACGCATCTCGCGGTTTCCGAGCCACGTGGACGATCTGCGGCGCGTCGAGCCCGTGTACGAAACGCTTCCCGGCTGGCAATCCGATATCGCGGGCGCCCGACGATACGACGAATTGCCCGACGGCGCGGACGCGTATTTGCGCCGCGTGAGCGAGTTGGTCGGTCGGCCGATCGCGTTCGTGTCGGTCGGTCCGGATCGAGCGCAGACGATCCTCGCTCCCGCGGATGGGCGGTAACGGTCGTTCGAGGAAGATCCAAGGTTTATGGCGAGCCCCGAGGAATGCCCGTTGGAGCTCGATGTCCCCGCCGAACGGCGTCCAAGGCACGTCGCCGTCATCATGGACGGCAACGGGCGGTGGGCTCAGCGGCGGAAACTGCCGCGGATGGAAGGCCATCGGCGAGGCGTGGCGAGCGTGCGCAGGACGGTCGAGGAATGCGCTCGGCTCGGCCTCGAACAGCTTACCCTGTATTGCCTGTCGAGCGAGAACTGGAAGCGGCCCCAACTCGAACTCGATTTCCTCATGCACCTCCTCGAACAATACATGATCGAGGAGCGGAACACGATCATGGCTCAGAACATCGCGGTGCGCGTGATCGGCCGTCGATCGGGCATTCCGGACGCCGTTCTCGATGAAATGGACAAGACGGTCGCGATGAGCGCCTCGAACGGCGGGATGCGGCTTTGCCTCGCGATCAATTACGGAGGCCGCGCCGAATTGGTCGATGCCGTTCGGAAGATCGCTCGGCGCGCCGCCGACGGCGACCTCACGCCCGACGCGATCGACGAACGGACGATCGCCCAGCATCTCGACACGGCGGGAATGCCCGATCCCGACCTGCTGATCCGCACGGCCGGGGAAATGCGGGTGAGCAACTTCCTGTTGTGGCAGATCAGTTACTCGGAGCTGTTCGTGACCGACGTCTGTTGGCCGGAGTTCGACGAACGGCGATTGCACGAGGCGATCCGCGCGTTCGCGGCGCGCGACCGCCGTTTCGGCGGGCTGAATCCGGCCGTGCCCGAAGCGTAGGAGCGTGACGTGTTGCGGACCCGACTGCTGCTCGCCGCATGCATCCTGGTTCCCTTGCTCGGCCTGGTCGCCGCCGACTTCCTGTGGAATTTCGGAGCGCCGGGAATCTGGCTGTTTCCCGTCGGGCTCGCGATCAACGCCGCGGCCGCGACGGAATTGCGCGCGATGGCGGAACGGGTCGGGCCCCGCCCGCCGCTCGCCGTCTGCCTCGCCGGTATCGGCCTGGTCCATCTTGCCGGCGCGATCCCCATCTATGGCCCTCTGTGGAACCGACCGTACCCGCCCGCTTGCCCGCTCGGCCCGTTCGGACTGGCCGTCGCCGGTTTGCTCGCCGCCATGGCGGTCGGTTTCGCATGGGAGATGGCGCGATACCGGGAGCCGAACGGCCAAGCGCTCGCCCGGCTCGCGTACCTCTCCCTATCGCTCGTCTATCTGGCATTGCCGATCGTCTTTCTGTTCGCCCTGCGACGCATCCCGGGCAACGGGTGGGGATTGATCGCCCTGCTGTCGCCGATCATCACGGTGAAACTCGCCGACGCGGGCGCGTACGCGGTCGGCAAATCGATCGGTCGAACGCGCCTCGCGCCGCGGCTGAGTCCCCAAAAAACGGTCGAAGGGGCGATCGGCGGGGCTCTGGCGGCCGCGGCGGGCGGCCTTGGATGCGCGACGGTCCTTGTCCCGGCGCTGGTCCCCGTCGAGGAACGGGGGGCCGGCCCGCAAATCCCCGCATGGATCGGCATGGGAATCGCCGTCGCCCTCGCGGGACTCGTGGGAGATCTGGCGGAGTCCCTTCTGAAACGGGACGCGGGGGTCAAGGACTCCAGCCAATGGCTTCCCGGACTGGGCGGAGCCCTGGATCTGCTCGATTCGGTCCTGTTCGCGGCGCCGGTCGCCTACGTCTTCTGGCTGGCCGGCTGGATCGGGCCGTTGGGGTAGGCCCGGCGGGAGCGATCGTGTCGAATGTTGGGGGGGAGCCGGGGGGCGTGGGTGAGCCGGAGGCGCCCTGCCCGCCGCGATCAGCTATAGTGGGGCAGGTACCAGGCGCCGGCCTTCGAGGCGGCGTGACTCCATGATCCAATCGACCTTGCCGTTGGGTGAGCCGCAGTTCGCGCTCCCCTTGTTCGGCGCTCGCGACGAACATCTTCGGATATTGCGGGAGGCGTTTTCGGTCGCCATCACGCATCGCGACGGGGAGATCCGCATCCAGGGGGAACCGTCGGGCGTCGAACGGGCGACCGGCGCGCTCGAGGAACTCAAGGACGTGCTCGCTCGACGCGGGGTGCTGACCGCCGACGACGTCCAGCAGGTGGTCGGCCGTCTGCGGGGCACCGATTCGGGTCCGTCCGTGACGCCGATCGACGTGTTCAACTCGCACCGCCGGATCGTTCCTCGGACGCCCGGACAAGCGCGGTACGTCGACGCGGTCCGCCGCCATCCGTTGACGTTCGCGATCGGGCCCGCGGGGACGGGAAAGACGTATCTCGCGGTGGCGCTCGCCGTCGAAGCGCTCAAGGGCCGTTCCGTGCGGAAGATCGTGCTCGTGCGGCCGGCGGTCGAGGCGGGGGAGAGCCTCGGCTTCCTGCCCGGCGACCTTCAGGCCAAGATCAACCCGTACCTCCGCCCGCTGCTCGACGCGCTCCACGAAATGATCGACTACGACCTGGTCAAGCGGTTGATGGAGCAGGACGCGATCGAGGTCGTTCCGCTCGCCTACATGCGCGGGCGCACGCTGAATGAGGCGTTCATCATATTGGACGAAGCGCAGAACGCCACCGTGGCGCAAATGAAGATGTTCCTCACTCGGATGGGCGCGGACGCCAAGATCGTGGTGTCGGGGGACGTGACGCAGATCGATTTGCGCGCGGAGACGCGGAGCGGCCTGATCGACGCGATCGGACGGTTGAAGGGGATCGACGGGATCTGCGAAGTCCAATTGGGTCGGGGCGACATCGTGCGGCATCGCCTGGTTCAGGATATTGTCCGCGCCTACGACGATTCGTCGTCCGGTCGCGCGAAGAAGGCACGCCGGTAAATCGCATGGCCTCTGGAACATCCCGACGTCCGCGTTCCGCACGTGTCAGCCGCGAGGTGGCGCCGCGCGACGGCCTCGCGCGGTGGTTCGCGCCGGCGCGCGATCCGAACCTGCTCAAGCGGGCCGCCTTGTGCCTGGTCGCGGCGATCGCCATCTGGCTGGTCACCGGCGCGTGGGCTCCCGGATTCCCGTATCGCTCGGGCTACGTCCCCGCGCGGGACATCGCGTCGCGCGTCGAGTTCGAGACTCCGAACGAGCGCGAGACCGAGGCGCGCCGTCGCGCGGCCCGCAGCGAATCACTCGCCATCTACCAGCACGACCAACGAGTCCTCGAGGAACTTCGCAAGGCGCTCAAGAACGAGCTTTTTCAGGTGATCCGAGCCGAATCGTACGCGTCGCTCGACAACGACGTATGGTCGAATTTCCTCGACCCGCCTCCCGATCCGGACTCCGCCGAATCCCGCGCGTCGTTCGAGTCGCTGCGGGCCTCGCTCGCGTCGGACATGGACTTGAGCCGGTTCGAAGGCGCGCTCGAACGGGCGCTGGCGGACTACGAGCGGGACGGGCTGCTCGAGAATCTCACGCACTCCCTCGAGGAGGGAAGCCAGACGGCCGTACTCGTGCATCCGGTCGGCAATGAGTCCTTGGTGCATCGCGTCGAGGTCAAGGACGTGCGCATCGCCGAGGCGACCGCGGATCTCGAACAGCGCTTGAACGTATCGTTCGCGTCGGCCGGAATTTCGGCCGAACCGAACCCCGTCTTGACCGCGCGGGTCGCCGCGTGGCTGTTCGCCAAGAAGATCCCGACGACGTTGACGGTCAACCGATCGGCGTCGGAGCGGGCGCGGAGCGCGGCGGAGTCGGCCATTCCGGACGTGATGTTCACCTACCATCGCGGCGACCGGCTCGCCGGCCGCGGTCTTTCGCTGACTCCCGCCGATGTCAGTCTGCTGCGCAAGGAGCACGAGGCGGTGATCCGGGCTCAGCCGATCCGCGACCGGATCGCCCGCTCGTTCGCCGGACTCGGCATGTGCCTCGCCGTGTTCGTCCTGTGCGGAACGTATGTCCGGTTCCACGAGCGGCGTTTGCTCGACGACTCGAAACGACTCGTCGTGCTGCTGACTTTGTCGGTCGCCACGGTGGGACTGTGCGTCGCGGCGTCGCGCGACGCGTGGCGGGCGGAAACGATTCCGCTCGTTCTCTTCTCATTCACCGTCGCCATCGCGTACCACAGGGAATTAGCGCTCATCGCGGGCACCTGCCTCGCGCTCATCGTGGTCCTCACGATGGAGTTCGATTTGGCCGAGTTCATCCTCCTGGTGGCGTCGGCCGCCTGCCCCGCGCTCCTCGTGGGCCGTGTGCGGAATCGCACGCGGTTGATCTACGTCGGCGCGCTCGCCGGGATCATGCTCGGCTGCACCACGCTCGGCGTCGGCGTGCTCACCGGCCAGTCGTTCGGGACGCCCAGCTCATCGATTCCCGCGCTCGCCGGGCTCGTACCCGGATCGCGACCGCCGTTCGCCGTCGCGTTGCTCACCGGAGCGACCTGGTTCGGTTTCAGTTCGCTGATCGGCGGATTGCTCATGACGGGCCTGTTGCCGTTCGTCGAGAAGATCTTCGACGTCCAAACCGATCTCAGCCTGCTCGAACTCGGCGACCCCGCGCACCCGCTCCTCCAGGAGCTCGCCCGCCGAGCGCCGGGCACCTACAACCATTCGATCAACGTCGCGTCGCTCGCCGAGTCCGCGGCCGAATCGATCGGAGCGAACGGCCTGCTCGCGCGGGTCGGCGCGTATTTCCACGACATCGGCAAGATGGTCAAGCCGCAGTATTTCGTCGAGAACCAGGGGCAGTCGCCCAGCCGCCACGAATCGCTCTTGCCCGCGATGAGCACGCTGGTGATCATCGCCCATGTCAAGGACGGCGTCGAACTGGCTCGGCGGCACCACCTCCCGCAGTCGATCGTCGACTTCATCGAGCAACACCATGGAACGACGCTGGTCGAGTACTTTTTCGGCCAAGCGTCGAAACTGTCGGCGAACGACCCCGATCGGGGTGGGGTGGACGAAACGAGTTTCCGATATCCGGGGCCCCGGCCCCAGTCGCGCGAGGCGGCCGCCATGATGATCGCGGACGCGGTCGAGAGCGCGAGCCGCACGCTCGTCGATCCGACACCCGCGCGGATCGAGGGGCTCGTGCACGACATCGCCCGCAAGCGGCTGCTCGACGGCCAATTCGACGAGTGTGGGCTCACACTGAAGGAGCTCTCCGCCATCGAGGAAAGTCTCGTCAAGTCGCTCACCGCCGTCTACCATAGCCGGGTCAAATACCCCGATCAGCAGATGGCGTGAGCGATGATCGAGATCGACATCCTGGACGACCGGCCCGAAGGCCCGTCCGAGGCGGGGGACGCCTATCGCCCCGACCGCATTCGACGGCTCGTGGAACGCATCGTGACCGACGCGGGTTATCGCGACGCCGAGATCAGCATCGCGATCGTGGACGACGCGCGGATGCGGGCGCTCAACGCCGAGTATCTCGGCCACGATTACTCGACCGATGTGCTCAGCTTCCGGCTGGACTCGGAGGCCGGCGGTCGGGCGGCTAACGCCGGCGCGCGTTTGGAGGGGGAACTCATCGTCTGCCGCGACACGGCGCGCCGCGGGGCGGCGGCCTGCGGATGGGACGCGGCCGACGAATTGCTGCTGTACATCGCGCATGGAACGCTGCATCTGATCGGTCACGACGACGCCACCGATTCGGGACGGCTCGCGATGCGCCGCGCCGAGACCGAATACCTGGGTCGGATCGACGCCCGCCTTGGCGAGGTCCACGAGGCGACATGGCGCCGCGTCGCGATCGACGATCCGTAGACCGAGTCGCCCAATCTGCTATCTTTTCTGAGACAGTCGCTCGCCTCTCCGAGGCGAGTTTTTTGAACTGGAGCCCGTATTCCGTGGACGACCCGATTTCGCTCGGAACGAACTTCACGGCCATCGACTGGGTGATCGTGGGCGTGTACCTCGCCGTGTGCGTGGCGGCGGGCCTGTACGTCCGCAGGTTCGTGGCGACGATGGGCGACTACGTGGTCGCCGGCCGGTCGCTCAATTCGTTCCTCAGCATCGCGACCATGCTCGGATCCGAGATCGGCCTGGTGACCGTCGTCTACGCGGCGCAAAAGGGTTTTACGGGTGGATTCGCCGCGTTCTACATCGGCTCGCTCGGAGGCATCCTGTGCCTGGTCGTTGGATTGACCGGCCTGTTCGTGGTTCCCCTGCGCCGCATGGGCGTGATGACGATTCCCGAGTTCTACGAGCGGCGATTTGGACGGGGCGTTCGGATCTTCGGCGGGATCATCCTCGCGCTCACCGGCATCCTGAATATGGGCATGTTCCTGCGCGCCGGAGCGATCTTCCTGACGGGCCTCACGGGGCTCACCGATCCCGTCACGGTGAAGGTCGTGATGACGGTCTTGTTGCTGCTCGTGATGAGTTACACGGTGCTCGGCGGAATGCTCTCGGTCGTGGTGACCGACTACATCCAGTTCGTCGTCCTCGCCGTGGGCATGGTGGCGACGTGCTGCTTCGCCCTTTCGCGCGTCGGTTGGTCGACGCTCGTCGATGCCGTGAAGACGGTGCATGGCGACCGGGGATTCGACCCGGTGCTCGGGTTCGGATGGGGCGAGATCGCTCAGAACGCGCTGATCGTCGGACTCGTCAGCACGGCGGTGTGGCCGACGGCCTTGATGCGCGCCTGTTCGGCGCGGGACGTGACGGTCGTGCGGCGCCTTTATATCTGGTCGTCGATCGGTTTCCTGACGCGGTGGATCATCCCCCAGTTTCTCGGCGTTTGCGCGCTGGCCTATTTTTGGAACGATCCCCGCGCGCACAATCTGTTTTTCGACGCCGACGGACGGTTGTTCGACGACGCGGAACACGCCAACCGGACTTTGCAGGCCATGCCCCTCTTTCTCAGCCAGTTGCTCCCCGCCGGCCTCATCGGCCTCTTGCTCGCCGGAATGCTCGCGGCGCAGATGTCGACCGACAGCAGTTATCTGCTGTGCTGGTCGTCGGTGCTCGTCGAGGACGTGGTCAATCCGATGGTGGGCGAGCATCTCTCGGATCGAGCGCGGATCGGCCTTGCCCGCTTCTTCATGGTGCTCATCGGCGCGTTCCTGCTCGTCTGGAGCCTCTGGTATCCGCTCGGCCAACATCTGTGGGATTATCTCGCCGTGACGGGCGCCATCTATTTCACGGGCGCGATCGCCCTGCTCGCCGGCGGCCTCTATTGGCGCGGCGCGAGCCGGTGCGGCGCGTACCTCGCGCTGGCCTCCGGGCTGCTCGCCGTATTCGCACTCGGCGACGTGCGCAAGGCCGCGGGCCTGGAGTGGCTCACCGAACCCCAGATTCTCCTCGGAACCACGGCGATCGCCCTTGGCTTGATGATCGTCGGATCGCTTGCGTGGCCCGACTCGGATCGTCGCGACCCAGGCCGGACGGCGCAGGCCTCTTCGGAGTCCCATCGGGAGTCGCTATCATGAACGCCTGGATGCTGATCTGGACGGCCGTCCTCCTTGGAGCCCTGGTCCTGTTCACGGGCTTGACGGTGGTCGTGTCGATCGGCGGGTTCCTCGACATCCGAACGATGTTGCGTCGGGTCCGGGGACAGCACCGAACGGAGCCGGGATCGACGCACGGATCCTCGTGAACCTTGAACACGCATTGCGGAGCGCTTTTCATCATGAGTCGTAGGGAACTCGCCAATCTGACCGAACGCAAGAACCAGCTCGCCGACCGTTATGTCAGCCTGGCTCGATCGCGCAAGAGCAAGCCGGCGCGTGAACGCCTGCTGCGGAAAGCCGACGGGTACCGTCGCGAGGCGAAGGATCTCGCCAACAAGCTCGCGCGGAAGGGCACGGCGTAGGCGGCGGGTCGACCTCGCGTCGTCACCACGCCGCGGAGGCAGGCTCTGGTTCGATGGCCGTTTGGGACGCCCATTGGATGGCGTGAACGAGGAGTTCGCGGAACGCCGGCTGCGCGAAATCGGATTCGTGGCCGAGCGACGTGTAAAAGACGCGCCCTCCCCATGGGTTGACGTGCGTCCACGCGACCGGTTCGGCGGGCTGGCCTTCGATCGTTCCCACCAGCAAGGCCGTCGTGCCGGGACGGAGCGGGCTGACTCGGTACAGCGAACCCCGGCTCGATAGCGTCGCGACGTCGATGCCTCGCAGGATGGGGTGATCGGCCGCCGGCGCGTGGACGGTGACGGAGACGACCGGACCGTTCCCGTGATGGCCCGTGTAGTTGCCGCCGATCACGTCGTGGTCCCAGGATTCCCAGGCGAGCCTTCCGTCGGGGGGCGTCTGGCCGCGCGGCGAGAACGCATGATTCGCCGTGCGAATGCCGACAACCGCCTTGCCCCGTTTCACGAACCGCCGGACCGATTCCAACGACGACGTCGGCAACGCGCGGCGGCGGACGCTGACGAGCAACAGGTCGGCGTCCGCAAGGGCTTCGACGAGTCCCGGCATGGTGTTCGCGTCCTCTCCGTCACCGAAGACGCACGCGACATGGAATTGGCGTCCCAGGTGCTCGGCCGCGAACCGCGGCAGCCAGATCTCGGTCTTGTATTCGTCCTCGGACGACGCGATGACGACGCGCGGGCGGCGGTCGTTCGAGAACCGGAACGGGGCGCCGCCGAGCACCTGATCGCTGGTGATCGTGGGGCAGACCCACTTTTCGATATGTTCGATGATGAGATCGGTGCCCGCGAAATGGCTGACGCGCGGGGCGCTTCGCGGATTGTACATCGTGTCGGTCATGTCGCGCATCAACACCACGCGCTTCCCGTAACGGCTCATGTTGCGCAGCCCGAACGGCCGGCCCAGCACGCACATGTTCGTATGGACGCCGACCAGAACGACGTTCCGGATGGCCCGTTGTTCGAGCAAGCTCCAGATCTCCTTGCCGTCGTCGCTGATGTAGTCGCGGTGCTCGTCGATATCCAGCAGCTCGGTTTGGCGGATCCACGGCGCGCGGGGGTCGCGGCCGAGCGCGGCGAGTTGATCGGCCCAAGCCTGGTGTTCGGCCGGATCGTCGTCCTCGCCGCCGTCCGATTGGTCGATCGGATAGGCGCCTCGCTCCTCATCGGGGATCTTGTGGCACCATTGTCCGATCTCCTCGGGGAATGACTCGGCGGGACGCACGCCGAGCATCCGCGCGCGGGCGGGGTGGTCCTTGTAGAACGCGACGCATCCGCTCGGCGCATGGATGACGGCCGCTCCGGCATTGCGGAATCGGGCGAGCACCTGGTTCATGCGGTCGGCGAGTTCCTCACCGCGCCGCGTCGCGTTCAGGCAATGGTGCAGATCCCACATGTCGCACACGATGATGGCCGTCTCGGCCGCGTTCCACGCTTCGTCCGAATGGACCGCGTGAAACCGGCCGCTTCCGGGCGCCGTTTCCGTTCGCGACCGGAGGCGAACCGCCAACTCGGAATCGGCGCCGCGCCCCGGCGACCCGAACGGCGCGCCGAGCGCGAGGATTGCGACGAGGATCGCGATCGAGACGTTTCGAGCGATCGGATGAGCGAGGATGGTGTGCATTTCAGAGCCTCATGGTGGTTCCGGCAAGCCGGGAGCTTGCCCCACGGAGTTTCCGGGCAAGCCGGGAGCTTGCCCCACGGAGTTTCCGGGCAAGCCGGGAGCTTGCCCCACGGCGCGGCGCAGGCCCTCAGCTTGCCGGAACCGACGCGGGATGACAAGGCGCCGACCCGTCGGCTCGGGCCCCTCCGCCGTTGAACGAACAGGCCGACGTCCTCATAATGCAACTGGCCGCTTGACGCGGAGGATGCGGGCGAAGGATGCGCGAGGTTCGTCCGGCGGCCGCGCATCGAAATCGAGCCGGCCATGCCCTTGGACCGATCCAAACCGTCGCCGCCGCGTCCCGATGAATCGGACCTCGCGTTGCGGTCCGATTCCGATCGGTCGGCGTCGCGCTTGAATGAAACGGTCGCGATGCCATTCGAGCATGTCCTGAGGCCGGACGCGACGGGCGGGCCGTCGGGTCGAACGGCCGCCACCATGGACTTGAGCACCGATCGCCCGGCGACGGAACGATCGTCCCGCTCGGACGAACGGCTCGCTCCGAGTCCACCGGCCGGGCATGTCGGGAGGTTCCATATCCGGCGCGTGCTGGGCGAGGGTTCGTTTGGAACGGTCTATCAGGCCCACGATCCCCAATTGGATCGGTGGATCGCGCTCAAGGTGGCGAAGGCGGGCGTTCTGATCCGTGACTCGGACCGGACGCGATTCCTTCAGGAGGCTCGGGCCGCCGCCCAGCTCCGTCATCCCCATATCGTTCCCGTCTATGAATGCGGCCAGATCGACAACGTCCTTTTTATCGCATACCAGTTTGTCGAGGGTTCGACGCTCAAGTCGGTCCTTCGGTCGCGGAGCAAGTTGTCCCGCGATGAAGCGGTTGCGTTCTGCGCGAAGTTGGCGCGGGGTCTCCACTACGCGCACACGCGGGGAATCGTGCATCGCGACATGAAGCCCGACAATGTGCTCGTCGACGACAAGGGCGAGCCGCACATTACGGACTTCGGCTGCGCGCGGCGCGACGAGGACGGGGCGCACCGGACCATGGAAGGTTCGATCATGGGTACTCCGGCGTACATGAGTCCCGAACAGGCGGCGGGGCGGAGCAACGAGGCGACGGCGGGATCCGACGTCTGGAGTCTCGGCGTCATGCTCCAAGAGATGCTGATCGGAGTCCTGCCGTACCAAGGAACGATCACCGAGATCCTTGTCGGCATCTGCGAGCGCGAGCCGACGTCGATCCGCAAGCTGGACGCGTCGGTTCCGAAGGACCTCGAGACGATCTGCGCGAGGTGCCTCGTCCGCAACCCGCTCGAACGATTCGGCAGCGCGCTCGAACTCGCCGAGGAACTCGATCGGTACCAGCGCGGCGAGCCGATCCTGTCGCGGCCGATCGGGATCGCGGCGCGGACCTGGCGCTGGGCGAAGCGGAACAAGGCCGCCGCCGGACTGCTGCTCGCCGTCTTCACATCGCTGCTTGTCGGCATCACGGCCTCATCGCTCCTCGCCCTGCGGGTCGTGCGCGAACAGCGCGCTCGGGCGATGGCGCACGTGACGACGCTGCGCACGGCGAACCCCGAATCGCTTCCGTTGCTCTTGGAAGGTCTGAGCCCGTACGCGGCGGAGGTCCGTCCGGTCCTGGAGGACCAACTGCGCGGGCGGCTCGAACCCAGCCACCGGCGGCGACTGCATCTCGCGCTCCTCGCGCTCAGCGACGCCTCCCGCCCGGACGCATCGTCGGAGTGGGCGCGTCGGGTCGGCGACGACTTGCTCGACGCGCCCGCGGACGAGTTCCTCGTCAGCCGGATGATTCTGGAACCCCACGCGCGTCCGCTTGTCGACCGGTTCTGGAAGGTGGCCGGGGATCCGGCGGAGATCAAGGCGCGGCGGTTCCGGGCCGCGTGCGCCCTGGCGGCGTTCGACGCCGACGAATCGGGATGGCGGCGGGTCGCGGCGGACGTCGGAGGTCCGTTGATCGGCGAGGATCCGCGCGCGGCGCGATCGTGGATCGAGGCGGTCGCTCCGGTGCGCGGTTGGTTGCGGCCCTCGATCGAACGCGAATTCGATTCGTCCGACGCATCGTCGGCGCGTTCCGCCGCCGCCGTGCTCGGCGCGATGTTCGATGACGATCCGGAGCGGATCGTCGATTGGATGCGGCGGGCGCGTCCCGATCAGCTCGCCGCGCTGCTCCCGCACGCCGTCCGATCCCAAGAGGCCGTGCTCGGCGGACTCGCGTCGAGCCGCGCGGCCGCGCGGCCGCCGTGCCGCGAGCCGGAAATCGGGGACTTCGACGCCTTGTCGCGCGTCGTGAACGCGGAAATCGGAATGCTCGCCTTGGGCATGCCCGACGCGGCGATCGACCGCCTTGGATCGCTCGATTTTCCGACGGCCCGCGCGTTGATGATCGAACGGCTCGGCCGCGTCGGCGTCGATCCCCAGCTCCTCAAACAACGCATCCCTTCGCTCGTCGAACCCGAGCACGCGCCTACGCTCGGCGGCATCCTGCTCGCGCTCGGCCAATACGACCAGCGCCGGCTGTTCGCCTCCGAGCGGAAGGAATTGCTCCCTTCGCTCGTCGATCTGTACGCGCGGCACGAGGACCCCTTCGTCCACGAGTCGGTTGGGTGGCTCGTTCGGCAATGGGGCATGGAGGATCGCCTTGGCCGTGTTCCGGATCCGACGGCGGCGCGGGATCCGAAACGGCGGTGGTTTTCGGACGGATTCGGGACGACCTGGGTCGTCCTCGGACCCGTGACGTTTCCGATGGGATCGGGAACCGAGGGCCCCGCCGGCTCCGAACCCGTTCCGCCCCATTCGCGGCGGATACCTCGGCGATTCGCCGTCGCGACGCGCGAGGTGACGATCGGCGAATACGATCGCTATGAAAGGGCCCGGCTCCAAGATCTGGAGGACCGGCTCGCGGCGGCGTTCGATACGACCACCAAGAGGAAACTCGAACAGTATGTCGCGGAACTCAAGAACCGACGACTCAATCGAGGCCTCGCCGACGACCCGCGGTTGCCGGTCACCAACATCACGTGGTACGAGGCGGTCGCGTATTGCCGTTGGCTGGGCGATCGGGACGGAATCCCCGACACGGACCAGTGTTTTCCGACGATCGATGCGATCGACGATCTGTACGCGACATTCGCGCCGCTCCTGATTCCGCCGAAGGCCCTGGACAGGCCGGGGTATCGGCTGCCGACCGCCGCGGAATGGGAATTCGCCTGCCGCGCGGGCACCTCGACGCTCCGACCGCTCGGACTCGACAACGACCCGATCCACGCGCGCCACGCGTGGACCATGGAGAATTCGGGCCAACAACCGCGCCCGGTCGGCGGCTTGAAGCCCAATCCGATCGGCATGTTTGATATGCTGGGAAATGCGTGCGAATGGACCATGGATTGGTACCTTCCCCTTCCCGAGCACACGGGTATCGTGGTGGACGGAACGGATGAGCGGCGCGGAGCGCAGCGTGAGTTGCGGGGAGGATCGTTCAAGGACCTTGCCGCGTCGTTCCATTCCGCGGCGCGGACGGCGATGCGTGAGGAGCAAGGCGACGCCACCGTCGGTTTTCGCGTCGCGCGGACGTTGCCGTGATCGGGAATCCGCGTCGCCATACCCGAACGGCGTTCCGCGACGACCGCCGTTTCTTCGGGAAGCAGGCGTATTTCAAGGAGGCCCCGCGATGTCCAATCCGCTCGAAAGCCTGATGGCCTGCGGAACCAAACTGTGGCTCGATTCGATCGATCCGGATCTCGTCGCCGCGAATCGGGCATGGGGCGCGACCGGCGCGACGTCCAATCCGATCATCATCGCCGATCTCATCAAGACCGGGCGTTTCGACGCGGACATCGCGCGGCTCGCCGAGCTGGGGCGATCCGACGAGGCGATCGCGTGGGCGCTGACCGATGAGCTCGTGTCGCGGGCTCAGGCCGTGTTCCTTCCGGTCTGGGAACAAACGGACGGCAATGACGGGTACGTGAGCTTCGAACTCGATCCGTTGATCGAAGACACCGAGCGGAACCTGCCGCACGCCGATCGGGTGGCCCGGTACATCGAATCCGGCGCGCGCTGGGCGTCGGGGCATTCCAACCGGATGATCAAGGTCCCCGCGACACCTGCGGGCCTGGATTCGCTCGAGGACCTTTGCGCGGCCGGCGTGCCGCTCAACGTCACCTTGATCTTCAGCGAACGCCAATACGAGGCGGCGAGGGACGCGGTATGGCGCGGCGCCGCGCGGCGAGGAACACCGCCTCGATTCAAGAGCGTCTACAGTATCTTCGTGTCGCGCGTCGATGTGTACACGCGGAACGCCGTTCCCGACCTGTCGAACCGGGCCCAGGGTCAGGTCGGGATCGTCAACGCCAAGCGCATTTGGCGGCGCAACCGCGCGTTCTGGAACGATCACCGCGTTCCCCTCGAACAAGAAATCGTCTTCGCGAGCACGGGCACGAAATACGCCGAGGACGCGGCGTGGAAATACGTCGAGGCGTTCGCGGGATCCGACATTCAGACGAACCCGCCGGCAACGAACGAAGCGGTGCTCGCGTCCGGATTGTCTTTCTCGCCGCGCGTGGACGACCTTCCGCCCGACGAGGTGCTCTCGGAAATCGATCGACTCGTGGATCCCGCGGAAATGGAAGCGACGTTGATGGCCGAGGGGCTCAGGAAATTCGCCGATCCGCAAAAAGGCCTTCTGCGTTTGATCGCCGACCATCGCGCGCGGCTCGCCGGAGCGACGGCCTGAACGTCCGGAACGCCGGCATCGGCTTGGTTATGGAACGAGGCCGTGCCGGACCTGGAAGGACGGGCACGGCCCGCTCGTCAGGGGAGTCCGACGATGACCGCGGCACACTGACCGACAACCGACTGGCTGAGCACCATCGCCGCGGACCGCTCGGTCCGGATCGGTTCGCCCTTCACGACGGCGATCGGGCATGCGGGATCGGCCTGTCGGAAATTCCGGTTGGGTGGGACGATTCCGTCGCGGAGGGCGAGGAGTGTGGCGGCGAGTTCGACGGCGCCGCTCCCCGCGCCGAGGTTTCCGAAATAGCTTTTGTAGGCGGTCACGGGCACATCGCCCAGTTCGTCCCGGATCGCGCGGGCCTCGCGCGCGTCGTCCTCGATCGTGCCGACTCCGCATGCGCTGACATGGCCGATGGCATCGGGCCGCAGACGCGCGTCGGCGAGCGCGGCGGCGATCGAGCGACGGATGCCCGTTCCGCTTTGGGAAGCGCGGAGCGGGAAATCGCCGGAGCTCAGCGCGCCTTCGAAGGCGCGGCCTCCGCCGAGTACCCGGCCGACAAGCGAAGCTCCGCGTGACTCGGCGTGCCCGCGTGACTCGAGAACCAGCGCGCCCGCGCCTTCCCCGTTGACCATGCCGTCCCGTTGAGCGTCGAAGGGCCGGCACGCCGATGGAGGATCGGCGATCGACCGCGAGACGTTCCGGCCGTTGCGCCGAAGCAACTGGTTCGGGTTCAGGCGGGTCCCCGCGCCTCCGACGAGCATCACGTCGGCAAGCCCCCGCTCGATCACCCGGCACGCCTCGATGAGCGCCAGCAGGCTCGACGCGTCTCCCGACGTGATCGTGTTGCTCGGCCCCCGCGCGTCGTGCGCGATGGTCAGATGGCTGGCGATCATGTTCGGAAGGTACATCAGGAGCCAGAGGGGATAGAGATGATGCATGCCCGTTTGGCCCCATCGGTCGAGCGTCACGGTTCCGTCGGAACAGGCGGCGCCGAATGCGTCACCCATGTCGGGAAGTTCGCAGTAGAGCATATCCGCGCCGAACAGGACGCCCGTCCGGTCGGGATCGTACGCCCCCGGTGCCAACCGCGCGTCGCACATCGCGAGATGCGCGGCGGCGAATCCCGTTTGGATCTCGCGACACATCACCTTCAGGCTCTTCCGGGGCGTCACGAATTCCTTCGCCTGGAAATCGAGGATCGCCGCGCCGATCGGGACGGTCCACCCCGTCGGATCGACCGACGTCAGCTCGCGCACGCCGCTGCGTCCGGCGAGCAGAGCCTGCCAGAAAGGGCGATGCCCGATTCCGAGCGGACTGACGACGCCCGTGCCGGTGATCACCACTTCACACTGATCGGCCATGATTGCCAGACTTGCCTCGATCGCCCATCGGATCCCGGGGAGCCCATCGCATCCACGGTCATCGGCGGCGGATCACGAATTCGATCGGAACCAGAACGGGACGCGGCAAGGCCGCCGGATCACGGGCCGGAAGGAATGCCCATCGGCGAACGGCGTCCAGCGCGGCGGCGTCGAGCGTCGGATCGCCACTGGACTCGTGGACGGCGATCCGCATCACATGTCCGTCCGCCGCGATCTCGACGCGCAGCAATACCGTCCCCGTCCTTCCCGCCACCAACGCCTCACGCGGATAACTCGGCGCCGGATTCACTAAAACGCGGGGTGGAACGGTCGTTTCCACACCCGCGCTCGCCCGCGACATGGCTCCCGCCGATGAAAACGGATTGACCGGGACGTCGGCGACGTCCTCCGCGACCCGATCCGCCCTTCGCGGAATGCGCTCGATCGGTTCCTCCGATCGAGCGACGGTTCGCCCTTCCATCAAGACTCGATCGACCGCCGACTGGCGATCCAACGGTTGCACGACGATCGGCGCCGAGCGTTCAGCCGTCGCCGACCTCGTCAAGCCGGTCTCCGACGCCTCCGGAGGCGCGATCGTCGCCGATTCCATGGCCGATCGCGGCGACTCGATCCGGACCGGCGCCGACTCGGTTTCCCGCGCGGAGGGCGCCATGGCCACCGCGATCGAAGCTCGGTCGTGGCGCGGCGGATACGGCAGGACCGGGTCGGGCTGTACACCGATGCCAAACCAACCGCGGACGATGGCCATCGCGCCCACAAGCGTATGGGCCGCGAAGCTCGCCACGATACCGTGCCTCGCCAGGGCTTCGCGACCAGCGGCCGCCGTGCGGCGAGTCACTCGAATCAGGGGTAGCCGCGATGCACTCATGCCAGCGAACTCGACGGTCGTACGGTCAACCACCCAGGCGAGCTCCCGTTCCTGGACCCGACTCCGAACGGGCCGCACCGAGCGTTTTGGGTTCCGCGTTTTGGGTTCCGGGGTCTTTGGTTGTTCGTTCCGGGTTCGGAACGGCATGGGCGCCGAACCGTAAAGCCTAACTATGCCGATCGGTTCTCGAAAGAGGGAAAGGCGCGACGGGGCAACGCGAGCGGCTCGCCGTTCGGGAAAACGCTGGACACCGTGATCGATCGTGGTATCATCGTGGGTGCCCGATCCACCCTTCCCGGGATTCACGTGATCGACCGATCGCTCGATCGCACGAGATCTGTCGGAAGGCGGGACCCATCGAGGCATTTCGTCCTTTTTTTTCATTCGATCGGTGACCGATTTGGCCTCTTCTCTGTTCCGGCCCCGCCGACTCGCTGCCGCGACCGGCGGGGTTTTTTTGTTCCGGTCTTTCCGGTTCCTTCGTGGATGGGCGTCGCATGTGGCACCTGGATACGCAGCGTGGAACGGCCGACCTGGAATTGCCTCGGCTGCAAGGACGCGTTCATCTCGCGCGAGCGGATGCCCGATGGTCCGTCGCGCGCGTGGATGGCGTACACCTCGATGCCCGCCTCCTCCAGCTTGTGCTCCCCGATGCAGGGGTTCCGCGTGGGGCGTCCGCCGATGTTTGGGACGGTTACATTCGGTTTCAGGATCTGTTCGTCACCTATCCGCCGCGCGACGCGTCCGGGCTGAGCGTTCAGGCCTGCTGGCGGGCGATCGCGGATGAATGTCCGCCCATCGCGGGCGTCGAACTCCTTCTGTCGCTCCAGACCGACGGCGCGATCGAGAGACCGGCGGTCCGCGTCGTGTCGATGTTGGCCGCGGATCGAGCCCACCGGCTCGGGGACGGAGATCCGTCCGATCCGCGTTCGACGTCCGATCGTGGGCTCCGCGGGGAAGTGCTCGAGACGACCGAGGCGCCGCCGGTCGTGTGGTTCACCGGTCGGTTCGGGACCTATATCGAAATGGCCCGGGCGCGGGACTTTGACCGGACCGTCGTTCGCCGATCGGGGCCTTCGTGGGAGTCGACCTGGATCGTGAATGAGGAACGCCTGGAAAAGGGGGTGCTTCGTCGCGCGTGGATGCGCGCCGTCTTCGCGCCGACCCTCCTCACCGCCGACCAGGTGGCGTCGGCCTATGATTCGTTCCTGGCCCAACCCCTTCCGCTGGCGACGTGAGTCGAGAGGAATAAGCATGTCGATGGAATTGCGGCGGCGTCTTTTCGATGAACTCGATCGCATCGAGCTCATCGATTCCCATTCGCACATCAACCCGCATCAGCCCGCGTCGAGGAATCTGGCCGACATCCTCGGGTACCATTACTACACGGAACTCGCTCATTCCGCGGGCGTGCCGAAAGACCGGATCGAAGAGCCGGGTCTGGATGCCCGCGAGAAAGTGCGACGGCTCTTCGCCTGCCTTGGCCGTCTGACCAACACGATCCAATATTCCTGGTTCCTCGAGATGGTCTGCGTATTGCTGGGCTATTCCGAACCCGACCGGGTGCTTGACGACTTCGAGGGAATCTGGGAGTTGTCCGAGCGGCGCATGGCGTCGCCCGATTGGGAGAACGAGGTTCTGGCGAGGAGTGGGCTGAGGAGCGTATTTCTGACCAACGATTTCGACGATCCGCTCGATGGGTTCAACACGTCGCGTTACGTTCCTTGCCTGAGGACGGACGAACTGGTCTTTCATTTGGCGCGTCGGGGAGTTCGGACGCGACTCGAGGAAGCGACGCGGCGGGAGATTACGGACCTTGCCGGATTGCGGGAGGCGCTCGGGACGCTTTTCATGCATTTCACGGCGAAACAGGCTCGGGCGTGCGCCATCTCGCTTCCCCCCGATTTCGCTCCGGCACGCGTTTCGGAAGGCCGCGCGGAGACGGCGCTGGCCGACCTCTTACGGCATGACGAATCGGCGCCGGCCACGCAGCGCCGCGCGGTATCGAACTGGGTGTTCTGGACGTTGGCGGAGTATTGCGCCGAGTTCCACGTGCCGTTCGATCTGATGATCGGCGTCAATCGGCGTGTCTACGAGGGGGGCGTGTTCCAGGGGCAGGACCTGTACGACAGCCGCGTGTCGCTCATCCAGTACGCGGGCCTGTTCAACGCGTTTCCCCAAGTGACCTTTCCGGTTTCGGTGCTCGCGAGCGTCACGAATCAGGAGCTGGCGAGTTACGCCTGGATATTCCCGAACGTCGTGACACACGGCCACTGGTGGTATTCGAACACGCCGACGTACATCGAGCACGACGCGTCGGCGCGGCTTGAAGGCGTTCCCCGCTCGAAGCAAATCGCCTACTACAGCGACATGTACAAACTCGAATTCGCCCTGCCCAAGTTCCGCATGTACAAACGGATCCTGGGAAAGATCCTGGCCGAACGGTTCGTCATCGACCGCGGATGGTCCGAGGAACAGGCGGTGGACCTGGGCCATCACGTCCTCCGGGGCAACGTGGACCGGATCTTCGGTTTCGGGTCGGAACCGGCCTGACCGGCGTGCTTCGTGGGCCGGTTTCCCCGGCGATTTTCGAAAAACTCGAAAAAAAACCGAAAACAGGCGGTTGCCCGCGAACCTTTTTGGGCGAGAATCGTCTAGACATGCGTCCCGAGGCGAAAGTCCCTCGGTTACTTCGTGGACTCTCTCGATTGCGCCGCGAGCGCAAGGGAGGAACGACAATGCGCGCGACACGCACCAACGCCCGCCGTATCAGCAACCGGATCGTCCGCGTCGATAGCGGCCGTTTCGTGGGCGTTGCCTCGTCGCCGTCGTTCCTTGCGCGCTCGTATTCGCTCGGCGAAGATCTCGATTCGCCATGGCGCGCGGATCGGCGGACGTCAATGCCGGCCCATACGCGGCGGCACGGCGGCGCGGCGGCGCGGAAGCGTCGGACGGCGACGGCCGCGCCGCGAGGGTGAAGCGAGCCGATTCGGCGCGCTCACTGCCGGGTTCGTGTCCCGGCGATGGACGGATCCCACGTCCCACCCCCCGTGCCACCGGCGAACCGTCGTTCGCGCGCGTCATCCGCCTTGCGACGCGCCGCTCGGCCGCCGGGTGTTTCATTCCGAGAGAGGATCTTCACCGTGACAACCGCCACCATGCGAACCGGCCCGCTGACCGCGGACCAAATCGGAGCCCTCGTCCGGTCGACCCAGGCCGGCGATCGGCTTGCGTTCGGGGAGCTGTACGAGGCGTTCGAGGGGGCCGTGCTGGGGATCGCGCTGCGCCGACTGCGGAATCACGCCGAAGCACAGGAGCTCCGCCAGGACGTCTTCATCCGCGCCCTTTGCAAGATCGGTCAACTGCGCGAGGCGAACCGGTTCGGGCCATGGCTCTTCGCCATCACGCGCCGCATGTCGGTGAACCGGCTGGTGCGCCGGCGGCGCGTCGTGTACACCGAGCCGGATTTCCTGGACCAGGTGGACGCGTCCGACACCTCGCCGCTCGGCGCGGTGATGGCGGCCGAGCGGGGCCAACAGGTCCGCGGCGGCCTCGATCAACTCGGCGACCTCGACCGCAATACGCTCGTCGCGTTCTACGTCGACGGCCAGTCGCTCGCCGAAATGAGCGACCGGTTCGACGCGCCGCTCGGGACGATCAAACGCCGGCTCCACGTCGCTCGCCAACGGCTTGCCAAGCGGGTCGAGAACCTCGTCGCCGTGTGAACCGTTTCGTGTCCGGTACGGCCTGACGCGCTACGGCGGACACGAAGGCTCGGGCGCCGGAACACCGGGACGCCGCGAATCGGGAAAAACAAGAGGCCGCCGCCGTCGCGGAATCGCGGCGGCGGCGGCCCAGTCGTGGACCTGGCCGGGACGGCGAGGGCCTATTCGACGCCGAGCCCCGCTCTTTCCTCTTCCTCTTGCTGGATGATGATGCGTGGCGTGACCATCATCATGAGGCTGTTGGTCGAACGGCCGATGCCGACATTCTTGAACAGCCGATTGACGTAAGGGATCTTGCTGAGCATCGGGACGCCCCGCTCGTTGCGGCCCTCGCTCAGTCGCTTGATGCCGCCGAGCAGGATTGTGCCGCCGTCGGGGACATTGACCGTCGTGCTGACGCTCGTGCTGAGGAACGTCGGCAACTGGACCGTAGCGCCCTCGGTCGTCTTCGTCACGTTGTCCTTATCGTCGAGCGGGTTCCCGTCGGGATCGAGCACGTTCGTGCCCGTATCGGTGGTCGTGCGGCCGGTGAACGTGAACGTCGACACTTCGCCGATCTGGCTGAAGACGGGCACGAGCGTCAGTCGGACGAATCGCCGGTCCTGCGACACGACGGCTTGAACGCTGAGCGAGGTGCCTTCGGAGAGCACGGTGATCACCGGCATGTGCGCCGCGGCGAAGTCGGCGACGACCGGGATGATCTGCGTCACGAACGGCTTGTTGGCCGTGTCGTTGATCGAGGCGAGCTGGCCGTTGAACATGGTGACCTTGGGCGCTTGGAGCACATTGCTGCGCCGATCGCCCTGGGCCGCCTGCAACAGGAAGTAGGCCTCGATGTCGCTCAGGATGGCGAATCCGAAGTTCGCCGCCGTCGCCGCGTCGAATCCGCCGAATTGGGGTACCGCCGATCCGAAACTGTCCTGGTTGAACTGCAGGTCGAGGTCGGCCGTCGGTTCGCCGAGCGGATTCAGGCCGATGACCGTGCTCGGACCGTCGTCATCCGGAACGAACGGCGTCCGCGTGCTCAGGCCCGAGTTGTCGTCGATATTGAAGTCCATATCGATACCGATCCGTTCGAAGAACTCGTCGTTCAGCGTGATGAACTTGACTTCGATCGTCACCTGCAGATCCTGCAGGCGGCGGAGTTGATCGAGCAGATCGCGGATCTGTTCGTGCACTTCCTGCGTCTGGCTCACGACCAGGCTCAGGTTGGCGACGAACGGTTCGATCGCGCCGTTTCCGCCGTTGTCCTCCCACGAATCGGGCGAGATCGTGCTCGTGATCAGTTGGATGAGCGGATCGAAGTCGGCTTCGGTCACGCCGCCGAATCCGCTGCGGCTGTTGCTGTAGCGAATGGGACGGGCCCGCGACTGGGGTAACTTGCCGAACGCGTTCGTTTGCGCCAGGACCGACGCGGGAAGGGCCGCCTGATCGGCGTCCGCGGCGACGGTGAGCGGAAACGGCATGCCGCCGTTGGAGAACTGGGCGAGCGACGCGTGCGCCTCGCGGATCGCCTCGGGAAGGCCGATCGTATGGCCCGGCATGAAATTCGGAATGGGGATCACCAGGTCGGCGATGTAGTAGACGTCCGGAAAGACCTTCGCGTCCCGCGTCCCCTCGCTCGTGATCTTGAGCACGTCGTTCTCGATCACGTAGCTCAACCGCAGCGGTTGCAGGATCAGGTTCAGCGCGCTGCGCAGCGGAATCTCCTTCGGCAATTCGATCGAGACAGGCTGGTCGGTGGTGACCGTCTCCACGGCCAGTCCGTGGGGATCGATGAACAGGGGAACGCCCGCGAGGTCGCAGAGCGTCTTGAGCGCCTCATGGAGCGGCGCGTCGCGCAGGTTGACCGAGACTTTCGTATCGAGCGCCTTTTGGATCTCGATTTCGTCGGCCGACATGCGCTTGTTCTCGCGCTGCATCATGCGGAGCCGGCTTCGGGTGAGCTCATCCCATCGGGCGCGGTCGCCGAACACGATCGGCTTGCGGTCGTCGAACGGCGTCGACGATTCCTCGACCGATTGCAGCGCGGCCAACATCCCGTGTTCCTTCTGCTCCTTGATATCGAGGTCGGCCATCACGGACCGCGCGAAGCTGCTCTTCCACACGAGGTTCTGCGCGACCGGATCATCGGGCGCGATTTCCTTCGCCTGCTTCGCGAGGATCTCCGCTTCCGCGAACCGTTTCTCCTCCATCAGCGTGTTGAACTGCTGGACGATATCCGCGAGCTTGTCCTGGACCTCGACCAGTTCCCGCTGATCCGACTCGATGCCCGCGCGCACCTTCGTATTGCGCTCGTCGAGCTCGATCGCGGACCGGTTCTGATCGATGAACGTTTCGAGTTCGCGGATGGTGCGTTCGACGAACGCGAGGAACTGTTGTTTGGCGGCCGGGTCGATGTCGGCCCCGGTGACCCGCGCGTGGAGCGTTTGGAGCCGATTGAGCGCGCCTTTGGGATCGGTCATCCGTTGTTGTTCGGCGGCGCGCTGTTCGTTGTTGATCTCCCGAAAGAGCTGTTGCTGGGCGATCTGCTGCCGCGCGTTGATCTCCTCGATCGGTCCGCTCGCCTCGCGCGGTCCCCCATTCGCGGCGCCCATCAGCGTCAGTTTGTCCTTCAACTGTTGGCGAGTGGCCGGATCGAGCTCCGCCTCGAATCGCCACGCCTTGCGGAACAACTCGATCGCGCCGGCGGGATCCTGGCTCTCCAACGCCTTCAAGCCGTCCTGATAGAGGCGCAGCCCCTCGCTGTTGGCCGCTCGAGCCGGATCGGCCGTCGCCGGCTGCGCGTTGCTCGCGGCCGACACGCGCGTCCGGTCGCTCGCCGGATCGTACGCGCCTTGACGAACGGGGAAAGCGCCTTCCGCCTGGCCCGTCCCCGAGGCCTGCGCTCCTTCATAACCGGCTTGCGCCACGCCGTCGCTTGCCGGCCGGCGCCGCATCCGGTTGCCGACCTCCAACAAGACCTGCCATGGCTGCGTTTCGTTCGGTTCCCACGCGACGTCCATCGCGCGAGCCCGGTCGGCGAGCTGCTGGGCGGCGGGCAGGTTTCCCCGTTCCAACTCCATTTGGGCCTGAGCGACCAATCGCCGAGCGTCCTCTTGTCCGGCACCCGCTCCGGTGGCCGGCAATCGGGTGAGATCGCCGCCGGCCGGCGACCCGGCGCCGGGACGCGCCGATGGACCGTTCGCCGTGGCCGGGGTCATCCGGCGTCGGGCCGCGATGTTCTGCAGGATCGCGTCGGGATTGCGTTCAAACGGCCGGAAGGCGATGGGCAACGACCGAGCGCGCTGCGCGAGGCCTGTGGCCGAGTCCAGATCGTTGTAGGCGATCAACGCGTCCGCCTGGTCCATCAGGAACTCCGCGTATTCGCGATGGAAGACGTTCGGATCGGCGCCGGGCCGCGGGCCCGCCGCGAACCGCTGGTGCGACTCGACCAGGCTCTCCACCCTTGCCGGCGAATCGCCGTTCGGATCGTACGTCGCGTTCCCGGCCTTGGCGGACGCGACATACCGCGCCGCCGCCGCCGCATCGCCCTGAGCCAGCGCGCGGCGCGCCGCGAACAGGACATCGGATCCACGACCGGTCGAACCGATCGAGGACGGACCACCGGCCGGCATCGCCGAACGGTTCGCGGAAGGAGAGTCCGGGTTCGAATACCGCGATGCCCCGGCCGCCGTCCCCGCCGGACCGCCAGGAGCATTGGAACCGGTCGGAGACCCTTGACCGGTCGATGGCCGACCGGTCGGGCCAAACTGGCCGCCCGGACCATTGGGGCCGATCGGAGGCGACCCGGCGCCGGGTCCTCCGGCCGCCGTTCGCAGGCTCGCGAGTGTGCGGCGGGCTTTCTCGGGCGAATCCTCGTAGCGCCCCATGAGCGGGTCGTTGGAGACGCCCGCCCGTTCGGCCTGTTGGATGAGCGATTCGGCTTCGTCGAACCGCCCATCGCGCATCGCGAGTCGAGCTCGGAAGAGCAGGTCGCGCGCGGAAGGCGGCGCCGACGGCCCGGGTGCGGGCGGCGATTGAGCGAGGACGTGGGTTCCCGCGGACAAGGACAACGCGGCCCCGCATGCCGCGAGCCAGGGCGCGGCGAACGCCAGGAAGCCCAGAACGAGGCATTCGGTGATCTTGTGGGCAGTCGCTCTCAACGCGGTTCTCCTTCTTCGAGATGCCTGGTACCCACGGCTCGGAGTCCCTGATCGGGGATGGTCGTCCGCGCCCGAGCGTCTCGGCAATCCGTTGCCGTTCGCGCCAGGGTATTGCCTCGAATTTGTCGACGGTCTATCGCATCCGAAATCGCCCCTCGAACGGCGGTCGAGGATCGGTCCGCTTTTTTGGTTTTTCGGAAACGGGGTGCGTTAAATACCGGCCCGCGCGGGACGGGTCAAGATCAATTCCGACGATTCCGCGCACTCGATTCGGCGCACCCCATCGCCCTCCCGCTTTGCGGCGTGGGTACGTACGCTTTCCTCCGAACGGCGTCAAGGCCAACCGGGCGCATCAACCCACTTACCCCCGTGGTACACAAATGGTCCCCCAATGACCCAATGGTGGGTAATCGCGTTCGTACTCTTGTTTCCTCCGCGTCTCATAGCGCCCCGCGTGAGATGTCTCTCTTCCCGAGCCGCCGGGTTGCCGGCCCGGCGGCCCACCTACGGTTCAACTTGGCCTGTTCGCGGGCCCGACGACGAGGTCCCGGCGCGGTACGGGTCGCTTGACGGTTCGATTCAATTGTTCACAATGGGCCGCGAGGATTCCGGGCGAGGAGGGAGGGGGCCTTGGCGCGATTCGCAGTCATACTTCCGGCGGCGGGAAAGAGCAGTCGGTTCCGCGACCCGCACTACAAGAAGCCGTTCGCTCCGCTCGAGAACCGCGCCGTCTGGCTGCACAGCGTCGATCGGTTCGTGAACCGCGACGACGTCGCGCAGGTGATCCTCGTGATCGCTCGGGAGGATCGCGAATCATTTCAGCAGAAATTCGCGGCGAACACGACGATCCTGGGAATCGATGTGGTCCTTGGAGGCGCGACGCGGTCGGAATCGGTCGCGAACGGTCTCGCGAAGGTCCGCGAGGACGTCGAATTCGTCGCCGTCCACGACGCGGCGCGGCCTTGCCTCGCCGATGCCTGGATCGACCAGGTCTTCGCGGCCGCGGAAAAGGCGGGTGCGGCGATCCTCGCCATCCCCGTCGCGGGCACGCTCAAACGGGTCGGCGGCGATCAGCTCGCGCGCGAAACGGTCTCGCGCGAGGGCCTGTGGGAAGCACAAACGCCGCAGGTCTTCCGGCGCGACCTCTTGATCCACGCCCACGCTCGACGCGGTTCGTTCGACGCGACCGACGACGCGCAGCTCGTCGAACGGCTCGGCCATCCGATCGCCGTCGTGACCGGTTCGCCGCTCAACCTCAAGATCGCGACGAAAGAGGATTTGCGTTTCGCGGCCCACGCGCTCAAGGGTCTGCCCAAACCCAAGACGCTCGGCGGACTCCATCCGTTTCAGGAAGACACGTGGCGCTGAGCGCCGTGCGGCGCGCGCCGAAAGAGCCCTCCCGGCGACTTTGACGATTCGACGACACGCGCTGTAAGGACGCCATGGAACGTTTTTGGGAAGACCTGCGCTGGCGCGGGCTGATCCATCAGGCCACCGACGAAGGACGGCTCGTCGAGCTGCTCGGCTCGCGCCAATCGATGTATGTGGGTTTCGACCCGACGGCGGACAGCCTGCATGTCGGCAGTTTGCTCGGCCTGACCATGCTGCGCCGGTTCCAGGCGGCCGGCCACCGGCCGATCGCGCTCGTCGGCGGAGCGACCGGCATGATCGGCGATCCGAGCGGGAAGAGCGACGAGCGGAATCTGCTGTCGATGGACGCGCTGCGCGCGAACATCGAGGGCATGCAGGCGCAGATGGGCCGGTTCCTCGACTTCGACGACCATTCGGGCGCCGTCCTCGTCAACAACCACGACTGGATGCGCGACGTCACGTACCTCGATTTTCTGCGGGATGTCGGCAAGAATTTTCCGGTCAACGTGATGCTCGCCAAGGAGTCGGTGCGCAGCCGGCTCGAACGCGACGACGCGGGCATCAGCTACACGGAATTCAGTTACATGCTGCTCCAGGCGTTCGATTTCGTCCGGCTTTTCGATCGGTACGGTTGCCGCATCCAGTGCGGAGGCAGCGATCAATGGGGCAACATCACGGCGGGCATCGATCTGGCGCGGCGCATGCGCCAAACACAGCTTTTCGGCGCCACATGGCCCCTGCTCACCCGCTCCGACGGCGCCAAGATGGGCAAGACCGAATCGGGAACTGTTTGGTTATCGGCCCGGCGCACGTCGGCCTACCGGTTTTTTCAGTATTGGTACAACATCGCGGACGAGGACGCCGGCCATTGCCTCCGCCGTCTCACCGACCTGCCCCGCGACGAAATCGAGTCGCTCGACGCGGCCCGCCAAGCCGACCCCGCCGCGCGCGCAAGCCAGCGCCGGCTCGCCGAGAACCTCACGCGGCTCGTCCACGGCGATGAAGGCCTCGATCTGGCGCTCGCCGCGACCCGCATCTTCTTCGGCGAGGAGATCAGCGACCTGCGCGACGACGCGTTGCTTTCGATTTTCGCGGACGTGCCAAGCCGCGCCGTGCCGCGCGAACGGCTCGCTTCGGGCGTCCTGACGATCGTCGACGCGCTCGTCGAGGCCGGGCTGGCGTCGAGCAAGGGCGAGGCGCGGCGCGCCGTCGAACAGGGAGGCGGGTACGTGAACAACCGAAGGATCGAATCGATCGACCGCGTGCTCGACCTGTCCGATCTCGCCGGCGAATCGGTCATCGTGTTGCGGCGGGGCAAGAAGAACTACGGCCTGCTCCGCTTCGAATAGCCACGCTCGGGAATACGCCCATGGCGCCGCGATCGCCGGCCGCGTTCGATCCGTTCTTCCTCGCGGCGCGGCGCGAGGCATGGGTGATCGCCGCCGTCTGGTGCCTCTGCCTGTTCTGGACGATCCCCTACTGCTGCCTCCGCGCCTATCGCCCGCTCGACGATCCCAGCGATCTCACGGTCATTCTTGGCATGCCCGACTGGGTCGTATGGGGAATCGTCGCTCCGTGGATCGGTACGAATCTCTTCACGATCTGGTTCTGCGGTTGGATCATGCGCGACGGCGATCTGGGAATCGCGCCGGAGGACGAGCCCCACGACGAACGAACCGAGCCGCCGACTCCCGTCGCGTCGTCCGGAGCCCGCGAACCGCGGAGGGCCGGCGATGGATAACCCGGTCGGCCCGCTGTTCGCATCGATACCGTGTGTGCCCCTGCTGGCGACGTCGCGTTCGTTCGGAGCACTGGCCGCGTTTGTCGCCTACATGATCGGCGTGTTCATCCTCGCCTGGATGGCGGGCAAGGTGCTGCGGTCGCGGTCCTTTGTGAGCGAGTACTTCTTGGGGAGCCGGAGTCTGGGAACCTGGGCCTTCGCTCTGACGTTCGCCGCGACGAGCGCGTCGGGCGGGACGTTCATGGGCTTCCCCTCCAAGATCTACACGCACGGTTGGATTCTCGCGCTCTGGATCGCCAGCTACATGGTGGTTCCCATCTGTTCGATGGGCCTGCTGGGAAAGCGACTCAATCAGGTCGCTCGCCGATCGGGCGCCATCACCATCCCCGATGTGCTGCGGGATCGGTTCGAGAGCCGCGGACTGGGCCTCCTGTCCGTCATGCTGATCGTCTTTTTCATCGCGTTCAATCTGGTGGCGCAGTTCAAGTCGGGCGGCGAGATCCTCCGCACGCTCCTGGGCGATGTCGGCCTGTTCGGGACGCTGGCGAACGGGCTTTGGCGCGGGATCGGCCATCTCGTGCCGGGCGTTGATCCCGGATACTTGCTCGGCCTCCTCTGCTTCGCGGTGACCGTGATCGCCTACACGACATACGGCGGATTCCATGCCGTGGTGTGGACGGACGTCATGCAGGGAATGGTCATGGCGGCCGGGGTCGTCATCATGTTGCCGCTCGCCCTTCATCAGGTCGGCGGGCTCGCGGCCGGAACGCGGAAACTGGCCGAGCGGGCGCCGCCGCGATTCGTCCTGCTGCGCGTCGAATTGGCCGAGGCGAGCGATCGGTCGATCGCGGTCGCTTCACCCTGGGTTGCGCTGGCGGGTTCGGAGGATCGGTCGATCCGCCTGTTTCGGATCTCGGGGGACATCACGATCCCGATCGGCGCGAAGGCGATTCCCTACGTCCGGGCGGTTGAATTGACCGATCCGGTCGAAATCGAGGAACAGGTCGCGCGGCTGCGCGTTTCGCGCGACGCCGATGCGTTCGAGGATCGACTCGGGGCCTCGGCGCCGCCGGGAATTCCGCGCCGCACGTTCTGGCTCGACCGCCGTTGGAATACGACGGCGTTCCCCGACGCGGTCATCGACCTGATGTGCGTGCGGGAATTCGTATCCGGCGCCGGACGCAGGGGAACCTATGTCACGGGACCGGGCCCCGTTCCGCCGACCCTCCCGCGCCGCCCGGGGACGATCGAACTTCGCCTGCCGTCAACCGGCCGTTCCGGGGATCGGGCCGTCGACGTAACGATCGACGGGCCGGACGGTCGGATGGTGGAGTGGAGGACGATCGAAGGACCGATCGGTTGGTTCGCGCTCGAGCCGGGCGACTATCGGTTGCATGCGGCGGCCGAGCCGGGCGCGGCGTTCGAAGGTCCCGTCCGCGTCGTCGAAGGCACGGTGACGCGGATCGACGCCGCGTGGAGCGCGGACGGCGCCGCGCGCCGCGAGGCCGGCGTCTCGGGCCCCGTCGCCGCCTCGAATCCCGGGTTCCTGCCGATCTCGCTGGCGATCTCGTTCTTCTTCATGTGGGCGATCGCCGGATCGGGCCACCCCGGCCTGATGCTCCGCCTGATGGCGTTCAAGAACACGGTGACCTTTCGCCGAGCGGTCATCACGGTGACCGTCTATTTCTCGCTGATTTACCTCCCCCTTGTGATGATCTTCTGCTGCGCTCGGTTGCTGATGCCCGGAATGGACCTGGAATCGGACCGGGTGATGCCGAGGATGGCCGTCTTGTTGACCGAGTCGATCGGCCACGCGTGGCTCGCGGGCCTGCTGATCGCCGCGCCGTTCGCGGCCGTGATGTCGACCGTCGACAGCTATCTCCTCGTGGTCTCGTCGGCGTTTGTCCGGGACATCTACCAGCGGAACGTGAATCCGAACGTGTCCGAATCGTCGATCCGGCGCATGAGCCATCTCGTGACGTTGGTGATCGGGCTCGCCGCGCTGCTCGGCGCGATCCACCCGCCCCAATTCCTCCAGGACATCATCGTCTATTCGGGGAGCGGCTTGGCGGCCTGTTTCCTGGCGCCGATCGTCTTCACCATCTACTGGCCCCGAGCGAACCGCGCGGGGTGCATGGCCGGGATGCTGGCGGGCTTCGTATCGCATCTGGGCATGTACCTGGCGGGTTGGTACTGGAACGGCAGTTTTTATAAGCCGTACGAGATCTGGAACATGGATCCGATCCTCGTGGGGTTGATCGTCTCGTTCGCGGCCGCGCTGGTCATCACGCCGCTGACCTCGCCGCCGCCGGCACACCTTGTGCGGAAGTACTTCCATGCGCAATGATGAGGCCCGCGGAGCGGCGCGCCGTCGCGAGCCGCGTTCCGTTTCCGGCGTTGCGGGAGCGTGAGGCATGAAACTTGTCAAATACCGGTCGCCCGATGGATCGACTGGATGCGGAGTTCTCGAGGACGACCATATCGTCCCGATCGGCGACCCGCACGGCGCCGGAATTGCCCTCGACCGGATCCTCGAATCGGCCGATCCCGTCGACACGATCTTCTCCCACCGGCTCGATGCGCACCGGCTTCGGCGCGCGGATGTCCACCTGCTTCCTCCGATCGACCAACAGGAGGTCTGGGCGGCGGGCGTGACATACCAGCGCAGCCAGGCGGCGCGGATGGAGGAATCGGAGGCGGCGGCATCCTGTTACGATCGCGTCTACCGATCACCGCGACCCGAGTTGTTCTTCAAAGCGACGCCGCATCGCGTGTCGGGGCCCGGCGAGCCGCTTCGGATCCGCGCCGACGCGAAGTGGAGCGTCCCCGAGCCCGAACTCGCGCTCGTCCTTACCTCGCGACTCCGGATCGCGGGCTACACGATCGGGAACGACATGAGTTCCCGCGACATCGAGGGCGAGAACCCGCTCTATCTGCCCCAAGCCAAAGTCCACAACCAATGCTGCGGGCTCGGCCCGTGCGTCACGCTTCCCGAGGGGATGCCCGATCGGGACGCGATCGGGATCGGCATGCGGATCATCCGGCATAACGCGACGGCCTTCTCCGGCCATACGACCATCGCGCGGATGGCGAGGACTTTCGAGGACCTGGTCGGATGGCTCGGCCGCGACAACCGGTTCCCGCACGGCGCGTTCCTGCTCACCGGCACGGGGATCGTTCCCGACAGTTCCTTCACGCTCGAACCCGGAGACGTCGTGGTGATCCACGTGGACGGCATCGGCGAGCTTCGCAATCCGATCGTGCAGGACAGTCCGACGATTGCCCTCGATTGAGGCGCGGGAGGGTGCGACGGCGACGGGGTATTGCGGCCGCGGTTCGTTCGGTCGGACCGGGGATGGGTTCCGGGGGGCGTGTTCCGACGAGGTGTCCGATTCATGTCACATCCGGTGTTGATTGCGGGCCAATGGAGGCCGGCGCGCGAGGCGGGGACGTTCCACGCCGTCGATCCTCGGACGGGCGAGTCCCTTCCGGGCGAGTATCCGGTGAGCCGGTGGGAGGATTGCGACGAGGCCCTTCGCGCGGCGAGCCACGCGGCGGCCGATCTGCGGCGGCTTCCGTCCGAAACGCGCGCCGCGTTCCTCGACGAGTACGCTCGGCGGATCGAGTCGCGCAAGGAGGAGCTGGCGGAGACGGCGAGCGGGGAGACGGGCTATCCCGTTTCGCCTCGACTGGCGGACGTCGAGCTTCCCCGCACGACCGACCAGCTCCGCCAGGCCGCCGCCGCCGCGCGGGACGGCTCCTGGGCCATGCCGACGATCGATCGCGCGCGGAAGATCCGCTCCCACCTCGCGCCGATCGGACCGGTCTGCGTGTTCGGCCCCAACAATTTTCCGTTCGCGTTCGGGAGCGTCTCGGGCGGCGACTTCGCGGCGGCGATCGCGGCGGGCAACCCGGTCCTCGCCAAAGGCCATTCCTCGCACCCCTCCACGACTCGGCTGTTCGCCGAAGAGGCGTTTGTCGCGGCGCTCGAGACGGGTATGCCCCATTCCGCCGTGCAATTGGTCTACCGGCTGAGCCACTCGGACGGCGAACGGCTCGTTTCCGATCGGCGCGTCGGCGCATCGGCCTATACGGGCGGACGCCATTCGGGCCTCGCCCTCAAACGGGCCGCCGACGCGGCGGGGCGACCATTCTACGCGGAACTGTCGAGCATCAATCCGGTCGTCGTCCTTCCCGGCGCGCTCCGCGAACGGCTCGACGCGATCGTCGACGAGTTCACCGCGAGCTGCCTGATGGGGACGGGCCAATTCTGCACGAATCCCGGTCTGATCCTCGTCCTGGAAGGAAGTGAATCGGAACGGTTCATCGAGCGGGCGGCGGAACGGTTCCGCGCGGCGCCGTCGGGCACCCTTTTGTCGGAAGGCGTGGGCCGGACGTTGGTGTCGAGTCTCGGGACGTGGGTGCGGGCGGGCGCCCATACGGTGGTGGGCAATGCGTCGAGCGTCTCGGCGGGGTACAGCCTCGCGAACACGCTCATGCGCGTCACGGGCGCGGCGTTCCTGGAACGGCCGGCCGAGCTTCAGACCGAAGCGTTTGGCAATGCGTCGCTCGTCGTCGTCGCGCACGACGCGGCCGAAGCCAAACATGTGATCGACGTACTCGACGGGAATCTCACCGGCTGTGTCTATTCCGCGCGGAACGGCGAAGACGAATCGCTCTACGACGCGCTCGCGCCCGCGCTCCGGCGTCACGTCGGGAGGTTGCTCAACGACAAGATGCCGACGGGCGTCGCGGTCAGTCCGGCCATGCAGCACGGAGGCCCGTTTCCGGCGACCGGCCATCCGGGATTCACGGCCGTCGGCATCCCCGCGTCGCTGCGCCGCTTCGGTGCGCTCGAATGTTATGACGGAGTCCGCGACCATCGGCTGCCGCCCTCGCTCCGCGATGCCAACCCGACCGGCGCGTGGCGGTGGGTGGACGGAGTTTGGACCCAAGGCCAACTCGGATAGCGTCCGCCGCGGCCATGCGACATAATGACCGCAAAGCCCGACGGACGTAAGAAGGGCGGGTCGTCCGCGCGGACACCGTTGGGCTCCTGGTCGACCGGGCATGGTGGAAGGCATGAATCGCAAGCAATTCGCCTCGGGCCGTTTCTCGGCGTGTCATTCGAGGTTCTCGTCGGTGCGCGCCGGGGTCGTTCCGCGCGCCCTGGTTGCCGCCGGAATGCTGCTCGCCGGCGCGCCGATCGGCTTGGCTACGATCGGGGACGCATCACCCGGATGGGCACAGGAGGCGGCGCCCGATGCGGGACGGGAACAGTTGCAGCGCGCCATGACGTTGCAGCTCCGAGCGCGGTCGATCCGCGATCTCGACGAGACCATCGCGCTGTGCGAACGGGCGCTGCGCGAGGGATTGGGCGAGGAGGACGCCGAACTGGCGCACCAGATCGCCGCCTCGTGCCTCTTCCAGAAAGCGAACGGCATCGCGGCCGCCGTCGTCGATCGGGCTCGACCCGATCCGCGCTGGCAGCAACTCCGCGAAATCGCCCTCAATGACCTCGAAAAGGCGATCGAACACGTCCCCAAACTCACCGAAGCCTACCCGCTCATCTACAAACTCTGTCTCCTGCCGGCCGGCGATCGCACGCAGGGGCTGCGCGCGGCGAACAAGGCGATCGAACTCCTCGCCGAAAATCCGCCTCAGCTCGCCGAAGCCTACCTCGCGCGCGCCCGGTTCCGGGAAAAGCCCGAAGATCAGCTCGCCGATCTCGACAAGGCGGCCGAATTGACTCCCGACAACCCCCAACCCAAACAGCTCCGCGCCGCCATGCTCTTCGATCAAGGCAAATACGCCGAGGCGGCCGACGCGTTCCGCGCGTTGATCCAAGCGGACGAGGAGAACGCGGCGTACCACCTGGCGCTTGGTGAAGCGATGGCGAACATCGAGGGCCAATTCGACTCGGCGCTCGAGGCGATCCGCCGCGGCATCGAGCTCAACCCGAAATCGACCCAGGGATACCTGCTCCGAGCCCGGCTGCACGCATCGCGCGAAAACGCCGACGCCGCGCTCACCGACCTCAACCAGGCGCTGGAAGCCGATCCGAAGGACGTGAGCGCTCTGCTGTTCCGCGCCGAGATCCACCTGTTTCGCGTTGACGCGAAGGCGGCCCGCGCGGACGTCGATCGCGCGCTGCAGATCCGCCCGGGGCTCGTCGCCGGCATTCTCCTGCGAAGCCGCGTGCACGCGTCCGAGCAGAAATACGATGACGCCGTACGCGACATGGAACTCCTGATCCAAAACGATCCGAAGAACGTCGACTTCCGGCTCCAGACGGCCGCCTATCACAACGCGGGCGACCGGCCCCGCAAGGCGATCAAGATGCTCACGGAGATCGTCGAGGAAGACAAGGGAAACTGGCGGGCCCTGCGGTCGCGGGGCGATGCCCTGTTGAGCATCGGCAAGCACGCCGAGGCGATTCAGGACTTCACGAGGGCACTCGAACTGAAACCCGATGAAAGCGGGATACTCAACAACCTCGCTTGGGTCCTCGCCACTTCACCCGAGGACCAGCTCCGCGACGGCAAACGGTCGATCGAGCTCGGAACGAAGGCGTGCGAACTGACCGAATTCAAGGAGGCCCATATCCTGAGCACGCTCGCGTCGGGATACGCCGAAACGGGCGATTTCGAGACGGCCGTCCGCTGGTCGTCCAAGGCCGTCGAGCTCGGCGAAGGCACCGTCAAGGAACAGCTCCAGAAGGAGCTCGACAGCTACAAGGCGGCGAAACCGTGGCGCGAGAAACAGGACACCAAGGAGAAACCCGACGTTCCCCGTCGCAACCTCCTGGAAACCTGATCCGCCGGCTCGACGCGCCGCGTTGCCGGCGCACGGGAAACACGCGACATGGATCGACGCGACGCGCTCGCCTTGATGCACGAATACACGATCAGCGAAAGCCTGCGTCGCCACATGATGGCCGTCGAAGGGGGCATGGGGGCGTACGCCGAGCGCTGGGGCGAGGACGTTGAAAGAGGGCGCATCGTCGGCCTGTTGCATGATTTCGACATCCAGGCGATGGCTCGGCTCAACTTCGGAACGGAACCCTGAACGGGACTTTGGGCACCTTTTCCCGCATCTGTTCCCAGGTCGACTTGGGAGGAGCCGCCGCCGGGCGCGGCGATGCCGGTTCGGCCGATCGCGTCGCCGCGCGCGCGGCGGGCGCCGATGCGATGCGCTCGGGCGACGGCGAGGTGAACGCCATCAGGAACTGCGGCCAATAGCCTTCCAGGAACCGCCGGCAATAGGTGACGTTGGCGTGGCGTTCGAGATTCTTGGTCGCCAGGCCCGTCGCGATCAACAGCGCGTTCCGCTCCTCGCGCTGGATCCACATGTCGAAGAGCTGGATATCGTCGATCCACACGTCGCCCGCTCCCATCAGGTCGAAGCCGATCCGTACCTGCTGGACCGAACCGGTGGGAAGATGCTCGAACGGGAACAGGAAGTCCTCGGTCCATTCACCGGGCAAACGCGCCGCGCCGGCGGCGGCGCCGACCGACAACGGCCAATAGAAATCGCGATCATCGTCGAGCACGACGCGCAGGTTCGGCTGCCGACTCGGGTCGGCCACCTTGAGCCGGACCAGCGCGTAGAGGCGGCCCGACTCGGGAACCGGGAACGGCTCGCTGCGGACCCAAGCCACGTCCCCCTCGCTTCGCACGTGGAGCGAAGCGGCGCCTCCGGACCGGTCGGTCGGGTCGAGTCGGACTTGGAGGCCTTTTCCGGTCTTGAATCGCCAACCGGGGATTTCACCGGGTGGGGCGGACCGGTCGAAATCGGCGTTGATCGGCGCCGCCAGCGGTTTGCGCGCGAGCGCGGCGGTGGCTCGCGCATTCACGTCGCGGATGCGCCCGGACAACTCGGGAATCACCTTGTCGGGCAACCGAGCCTGCCAGTCGACGACGCGTCCCCTGGGACTCGTCAGCCACGCGGCGACCAGATCGTACGGTTCGAGGGCGATGGCCCAAACGCGTTGCGAACCGCGCGTGACGGGGGGGGGCCACGAACGGCCGCCGATCGGTTCGAGCGCCATGTCGGCCGGGCCCTCGATCTCGATGGTTCCCTCGACCGGCCACGGCGAATCGTTCACGAGATAGAAGCACGTGCGATCGCCGCGCTGGAGGGACCGAACGACGAGCGGCTGCGTATTGCCCGCCGAACGGGGCGTCACCGGCTCGAACGGCTCGCGCGGAAGTTGTCGGAAGACTTCGAGGACGGGGCGAAGGAGGTCTTCCTGTCCGAGCGGCAAGAGGGGTCCGCCGTCGAAAACCGTCCTCGGGTCGTCCGACATAAGCGCCGCGATCCAACGCCGCCGATTCTCAGGACCCGCCGGAACCGCGTGCGTGAACAGCTCGGTCGTCGTCCGATCGGGCCCGAACGGGCTTACGGCGTCGAACGACGGCCACCGCGTGAAACGCGGCTCGTGGAAGAACGCCGATCCTCCGTCAGGCCGCGACGCGCCTTCGTCGCCGGTCGGACCGAAATACGCGGCGATCTCGGGCGCGCTTTCCAGCAGATCGTCGACGGCCCGTTCATTCACGTCGAGGCTCATGCGGTCCCGCTGCGGCCGGAGCAGCGTGACGCCCGGCATGCGCCGGTACAGGGCCGCATCGATGCCGATTTGAGCGGCAGCCTCGCTGACCGGCGCGGTGTGGTTGGGAGTGAGTGTGGGTTGAAGCATGCGCCGGCTCGCGCGGCCCTGGAACATCTCGCTCGACGCAAACCAAAGCCGCGCGCCCGGTCGACGGGCCTCGATGGCCGCCCGCATCCGCGCATGCAGGCTCGCGAGCTCGCCGCTTCGCCACGACAGCCAGCTCGCCGCCAGCTGGTCGTCGCGGAACAGGGTGTCCGATTCGATCGTCGAGCTTCCGAGCGACTTGCGGAACCGGTCGAATGTCCGCCGGTCCATTCCCCACGACGCGTCGGGCAGGATCGAATACGAATCGGGCGCCAGTTGGACGGCGACGCCGGCGAACGACCCGTGCGCGCCGTATCGCTCGGCCAACTCGTCCACGACATCCACCATGAACCGTTGCACGCGGGGATCGAGCGGATTGTAGTCGCGGACCGATCGGCGGCCCCTTCCGTCCACGAGCATCAGGCCCTCGGCGTCCGACGCCGTCCCCCGACGCAGCCCTTCGAGCGACTCGGCGCGGCCCGAGAAATGGACGGCCGGTATGAGCTGAAGGCCCTCGCGATCGAAGATCCGAAAGAGCATCTCGAGAACGTCCTTGCGCATCGGATCCTGGGCCGACGAGAGGAATGCGCCGCTGTCGAACTTCGGAGTGAACGGCCAGATCGCGCTGGGATACAGGCCGCTCGCCTCCCGAGCGACGCAGATCGTCGCGCCGTTGTAACCGGCGTACCGAAGGTATTCGGCGAGCCGACACGCGCCTTCGTAATACTTCCACCAGTCGTCGAGGACTTGCGAACCACTCGAATCGGCATTCGAATCCGCATTCGCAGTCGCATTGGAATCCAAGACACCGCCGACCGCGAAATTCTCCGCGAACCAGGGCTGATCGAGGTACGCGATGGCCATGCGTTCCGAGTCCATCGCGGGGAACGCGGGCGGCAAGGTGGCCGGCCCGCGCAACAGGCGGATCTTCCCGAACACGGCGGGCCCATCGCGCCGTTGGTTGGTGAGCAGAACGAGGGGCGCTTCGGTTCGCGGCCAGAAGACGATCCGGTGCCGGCCGATGCCCGGTTCGGACTGAACCAGTTGCGGCCGCACCCAAACCGCCGAGTCGATTCCCGTGCGCCCCACGACGCCGGCCGCGTTCGGTTCGAGGATGCTGATCCCCAGCGCCTGGGGCAGATGAGCGGCGTATTCGACTTCCAGGATGTGGGGCGTGTGTGGATGGGCGATCGGGATGGGGATCGCCTGCCAATTCCCGGTCCCCAATTCCCGCATCGTCGCGCCCGCGACGGCCACCGTCTTCATGTCGCCGTTCGTCAAGGGTTGGTTTTGGTCGATGCCAGGCAAGAGCGAAATACCCGGGAGCTTGACGGCCCACGCGCGCCAACCCGGGTTCACCGGATCGATGACCCGGTCCTCTTTCCACGGCGTTGAATCGACGGGGATCGACCGATCCCCCAGCACGACGACCTGAATGCGACGCTCGACGATCGGCGCGTTGCGCCAAACGGGAACATCGATGCGGGACCGCCGATACATGGCCAAGACGAGATCGTAGACCCCTTCGTCCTCGGGCAACGGGATTTCCTCGATTGTAATCGGCGCCACGCGGCCTTCGCCGTCGGCGCGAACGTGCGGCTGGGTTGCCCAAAGCTCCTGGCCATATCGAGCCGGCGTGATGTGGACCCGCAGACGGAGCGCGACATCGGGTTCCAAACCGAGCTCGTGCGGCCGCACGACCAGCTTGAGCCGCTCGCCGGGCGCGAAGATCAGATTGCCCCGCTCAAGATCGACGCGCAGCGCGTCACCCGGCGCGCGGCGAATCAGGCACGTATTGCCTCGTTCGTCCACCGGCCGATGATCGACGTCGGCGAGGAAATCGGTCACCGGACGATCGATGCGGACCGGCGGCGACGCTCGGTCCGTCGGCTCCAATTCCAAGAGCACTCGGGCGTTCGCCTGCCCTCGAACACGCACATCGAATCCGTCAAACGTCGCCGGACTCGCCTGCCGTATCCGAAGCTCGCCGTCGACCACGACCTTGGAACCGGGGGAATCGGCGGCCAAACCCAGGTCGGCGACTTCACTCAGCTCGCCGTCGGTGACCGAAAGGCGTCCGGTCCATTGCGTCGGCGCGCCGGCTCCCCACGCGACGCGAAGCCGCAAGTCGATCCCGTCGTCGGCGCGAAGCGAACCGGCGACGATCGCGACGGCGAGCAGGCCCGGCGCGACCCGACGAACGAACGGAGCGGGACGATCACGGCCCACGCGCCGCGTCGGTTCGGATCGTGCCGATCGAGGACTTCCGTGTCCCGGCATGGATCGCTCGGATGGATAACGCATCAAACCCCGCCGCCGCCCGGTCCGCGCGGAGCCGTTCCGGGCGCACCGCGACCTCCTGTCGCGGCCAACAAGCGGGGCATTATAACCAGCGTCGGGCCGCGACGGCCATCCCGTTTTCCATGCGACCCACCAACGCCCCCAAACCACCCAAAACGCCATCCTGAGCGGGTGCGGGCTGCACGGCGCCGACTCACGTTCCGGGCGCCTGCGCGACGCCCTGGCAAAGTCGGGACAGTTGATAGAAGACGGGCGCGGCGAAGCAGAGCGAGTCGATGCGGTCGAGGAGCCCCGCGTGTCCCTGCACGAGGGTCCCGTAGTCCATGACCCCCCGGTCCCGCTTGATGGCCGACATCGTGATCCCGCCCGCGAACCCCATGAGGCCGGTCACCATGGCGATCAGACCGGCCTCCCAGATGCGGAACGGAGTAATCCAGTAGAAGAGGATTCCGAGCAACGTGGAACTGACGAGGCCTCCGACGAGCCCTTCCCAGGTGCGGCTCGCGTTGATCGACGGCGCGATCAAATGACGGCCCAAGAGCTTCCCCCAGCCGTATTGCAGGATGTCGTTGACCTGAACGAGGACAACGAAGAACAAGAGCAAGTCCTCGTTCGCGCCGTCCCAATCGGCGAAATCCAAGGTCAGGATGGCGGGCGCGAAACTGATCGCGTAGACGCAAATGAGAAGGCCCGCCTGGATCTTCGCGGACCGCTCGAGAAACCGCTTGGGGTCGTTCGAAACGGCGATGCGCGCCGGAATGAACAACGATGCGAAGACGGGGATCATGATGCTGTACAGGTCGTAATACTCCTGGCCGCATCCGACCAGGACATACTGCAGCGGCGTGAACACGAAGAAGACCCAAAAGAGCGTGCGGTGGTCGCTTCGCCGCGTCGGAGTCATCGTGATGAACTCGCGGAGCGCCCAAAACGAAACTCCGAAGAACAACACCAGGCACGCGATTTGGCCGAGAATCATGCCGCTCGCGAGGATCGCGAGCATGAGCCACCACATGCGGATGCGCTCGTTGAATCGCCGGATCATCGCCGGATGGACCGTTCCCTCGGGCTGCCGCCGCATGACCTGGCCGACGGCGTAGAGCACGGCGAGCGCGCCGAGCACGACTCCGAGCAGCCACTTCGTTTGAAGGCTGAGCGCCAGGAGGGGCGGGTAGCCGACGATGGGCATCATCGTGGATGGATCCTGTTCCCGTGGTTTCGCAGCGGTTTACGACATGGTCGTTCTTGTCGTTGGTCGTTTCGCGATCAAACTGCTCCGGCATCCAAGTCGTGCGATCGTTCGGTGGCTCGCGGAACGGACCACGACGTTGGGGTTCATCGGTCCTTCAAACGCCGAACGGCCTCCCTCGCCCTCCGCAGGAACTCGGTCTTCGGTTCACCCGTTTCGAGCCAGATCGGCGCGCCGATCGTGATGCAGCTCAGCAAGGGAACCGGCAGGAACTCGCCCCGCGGCAGGATCCGGTTCAGATTGTCCATATACACGGGAACGAACTCCAGGTCGGGCCGCTTCTTCGCGAGATAGTAGATCCCGCTCTTGAACTCGCCGAGATCCTCCCCGACATTCCGACCGCCCTCGGGAAAGACGATCAGTGAATAGGCGTTTCCCATCTCGCGCAGCATCGCCTCGACGGGGCTCTGATGGACCTTGATATTGTCGCGGTCGATCAGCAGCGCATGAAAGGTCTTGGCGATATGGCGTCGGATGGCGTTCTTTTCCCAGTAGTCTCGAGCGGCCACCGGCCGCGTGACGGCGCGCACCTCCTTGGGAAGCGACGACCAGAGCACGAGGGCGTCCAAATGGCTTGTGTGGTTGGCGAAATAGACGCGCTGGCATGGATCGGGTTGGCAGTCCACCCAACGGACGCTGGCCCCGCTGAGCAACTTGGCCAAGACCGTCAGGACGTATGCCGTGACTCGCATGCTACGCGCCATCAGCCCCGATGCGCGGCGCCGGGGTTTCGGCCCCGCGCCGCCTCTTCCCACGTACGCGCCGCGCCCCCACGGCCGGTCGCGCCGGCCGCTCGACACGCGCCGGCCCGCGCCGCTCCATCGTAACTTGGACCGACCCGCGTGTAGAGCCGTCCGCAACCGGTCGGCGGTCCGCGCGTCGCGATTGGAAATCCCGCCCCCCGGTTCGAAACTCCTATTCCCCATCCGAACGCCGCACGAAAGACCCGTCCGTATCGTACAATCGACCGGACCCTTGTGGGCGGCTTGGAGCGCGTTGGCCGATTCGTTTACGACACGGCGCGGCAAGCAAGATGCTTTCCCCAAGGGGTTGCGCGGAATGAGTTCCCTGGCGGCGACATGAACGACATGATTCGAAACGCGGTCGTGGTCGTGCTCGACCGGGTCTCCACGGCCTATTTGAGCGCCTACGGCAATACGTGGCTCGATATGCCCGCGTGGAATCGACTTGCCGCCGAGGCCTTCCTCTTTGATGGCGCGCTGGCCCATTCCACACGACTCGATGCGATCCACCATGCGTATTGGCATGGCCAATCAACTACGCATCCCGGTGTGATCGGCGAGCGGCTCCCTTCGCTGGCCGAACGGCTTGCCGAGCGCGGTTTGGCGTCGCGGCTGGTCACGGACGACGCGCGCGTCGCCGCGTTCGCCGAGTCCGCTCGGTTTGCGACCATCGAAATGCTCACGCCCGGCGACGACACGGAGCGCCGCGCCTGCGACGCGGTGGAAGAAACGTCGCTTGGGCGGTTCTTCGCGGCGGCCGTCGAGCAGCTCGGTCGGATCGACTCGGAACCCGGCCTCCTTTGGTTTCATGCCCGCGCCCTCGATGGGCCGTGGGACGCGCCGTACTTGTGGAGAAAGCGGTTGACCGACGACGAGGACCCCGATCCGCCGACATTCGTCGCGCCTCCCCACATGCGACTCGACCCCCAGACCGATCCCGATGTGCTTTTTGGATTGACCCGCGCCTACGGCGCGCAGCTCCTCGCGCTCGACGCCTGCCTCGGAGCATTCCTCGATGCCTTCGACGAACTCCCGGCATCCCGATCAACCCTCCTGGTCGTGACGTCGCCGCGCGGCTATCCGCTCGGCGAACACGGCCGAGTCGGTTCGGATTGTCCCGCCCTCTATGGCGAACAGCTCCATGTGCCCCTGCTGATCCGATCCCCCGATCGACTCGGAGCGATGGCTCGGAGCGACGCGCTGGTCCAGCCCGCCGATCTCTTTCCGACACTTTGTGCCTGGTGGGACGTTCCGCCGGTGCCTCGGATCGGACCTCAAACGGAACCATCCCTCGGTGGACTCGACTTGTGGCCGGTCATGCGCGACGACCAACGCCTCGCCCGATCGCATGTCCTCGCAATCGGCGACCACGAGTCGGCCGTGCGCACGGGCGCGTGGCACTTGAGGCGCCCCGACGCGGGTCCCGCCGAGCTCTATGTGAAGCCGGACGATCGATTCGAGGTCAATGAGATCGCATCCCGCTGTCCGGCCGCCCTTGCCGAATTGCGGGCATGGCTCGGCGACACGGAATGAGCGACCCGATCGACGGTCGTGTCGGTGCGATCGGCCCGATCCGCGCCCGCGTCCGTTTTGGAAGGCTCGGCGCTTGAGGCGGATTGCAAGATTCGGCTCGCGATTGCAATTCCTACCGCGCGGTTCGCCCCATTCGCAAGGCGGACAGCGATCGGGCGCGTCGCCAAGCGGTTATCCATCAACGGCTTGCCGCCTGAATCGCCCGGCCGACGAACGCCGCGGTCCCGAATTTGCTCTAGCGACCCGCGGGAAACGCCGCGGATGGACTCGCGGGACTTTCGGGACAAGGAGGCCGGGAGCATGGAAGCTCGCTGCGCGCGCGTTTGGGTGGTGGGGATCGCCCTGGTTTCTTTGGCGGCGAACCATCGCACGGAGAACTTCATCGTGTCGGCGCCGACGGCCGAGCTGGCGGTGGAAATGGGCGATGCGGCCGAGCACCTGCGTCGCGACCTGGCCCTCGAATGGCTCGGCACCGAACTGCCCCGGTGGGATGAACCGTGTCCGATCCAAGCCGTCGTCGGCTCGCATCTCCCGGCCGGCGGTCAGACAAGTTTCTATTTCACGGGCGGTCGGCCGCGCGGCTGGGAAATGATCGTGCAAGGCTCGCGCGAGCGCGTGCTCGACAGCGTTCTGCCGCACGAAATCACGCACACGATTTTCGCAAGTCATTTTGGCCGCCCCCTTCCGCGATGGGCCGATGAAGGCGCGTGCACGACCGTCGAACACGATTCCGAACGACGCAAGCAGGACCATTTGCTGGTCGAGTTCCTGACGTCGCAACCGACGCGCGGGATCGCGTTCAACGACATGTTCGCCATGCAGGACTATCCTCGCGACATCCTTCCGTTGTATTCCCAAGGGTATTCCCTCGCTCGGTTCCTCATCGCGCAGGGCGGCAAGCAAGAATTCCTCGCGTACGTCGGCGACGGGATGCGATCGGGCAATTGGACGCGCGCCACGCACGCGCACTACGGCTATTCGAGCCTCGCCGACCTGCAGGCCCGATGGCTCCGCTGGGTGGGCGAGGGCAGCCCGCCGATCGCGCGCCGCGCGGAACAAACGGTTTCGGCGCCGACCGACCTCGGCCGATCGGCGGAAGAAGGCGAAGGCATCGCCGATCGTCGGCCCGATTCCGCGTCGCCCGCCGTCGCGCTCCGCGACTCGAACGGGAGCGCCGCGAGCTGGTACGCGCGGCGTCGCGACGAAACGCGGCGATCCACGTCCGCGATCGACGCGGAACGCGAACTGGCCTCCGACCGCCGCGGGAACCGGGTCCGCGCGACATCCCGACCACCGGCCGCCGAGACGTTCGAGCCGATCACGCTCGAACCGGTCCGAACGGCCGTTCCGTTCGAGCCGACCATCCGGCGATGAGGCCCGATCCGAACGGGGCTCGATCCGAACGGCCGCGTCAGGCTTGGGGTCGGAGCAAATTGAGCAGTCGGCCTGGGGAGCCCATGACGTTGTAGCCGGCGTCGACGTGCAGGATTTCGCCCGTGATGCCGCTCGCGAGGGGCGAGAGCAGGAACGCGCCGGCCCGACCCACTTCCTCGTGCGTCACGTTGCGTCCGAGCGGCGCCACCTTCTCGTACAGCGACAACATGTCGCCGACTCCGGCAGCCGAACCGGCGAGCGTCTTGAGCGGTCCGGCGCTGACGGCGTTGACGCGGATCCGGCTTGGTCCGAGCTCATACGTCAAATACCGGACGCAGGCGTCGAGTGCCGCTTTGCAAACGCCCATGACGTTGTACCCGGGCACGCACTTCTCGCCGCCGAAGTACGTCATCGTCAGGATCGACGCTTCCTCGCGGAGCAGGGGTCGCGCGGCGCGGGCGACGGCGAGCAAACTGTAGGCGCTGATCTCCATCGCCATCTTGAAACCGGACCGGCTCGCCTCGATCGTGTCGCGCGTCAGGTCGTCCCGATCGGCGAACGCGATCGAATGCAGGAGGAAATCGATCTTGCCGAACTCGCGACCCGCATGTTCCATGAACCGCGCGATGTCCTCGTCGCGCTGGACGTCGAGCGGCAGGACGAACTTGGCGAGCGGCTGGCCATCGGTGCATTTGGTGACCCGCCGCCTGTTCTTCTGCTTTTCGTCGTCGGGCCGATCGGGCAGATGGCTGAACCCGCACGCGCCTCCCTGAGCCATGATCTCCTGCGCGACGGCCCATGCGATCGACCGATCGTTGGCGACTCCGAGAATCAGGCCCGTCTTTCCCTCAAAATACCCCATGCCGTTCGCTCCGCCGTTCGTGCGATTCCCGCCGGATCCCGGTGCCAAGGCGGCCCTCCGCCGCCGGTCCCCGCGGTTTGTGCCGCGATGGACAATCTCTTATAGTGTGACAAGGTGAGTCCCACAAGTAAGCCTCACGGGGCGGCCGCCGTCGCGCGATGATGACTTCGAGCGTCTCTCCATCCCCGTCCGGCACGCTCGCCGATCAATTCGCCCGACGCCTCGTTTCGATCGGCGGCTCGGCGACGCCCGATCCGCTCCGATCGGCGAATGCGGCATTGGACGTGCTTCGCGAGACGGCTCGCGCCGAGGGCGTCGCGCTGATCGTGGGCGTTTCGGGGCGATGGACGGTCGAATCGGCTCGGGGCCGCGGACCCGATCCCTCCGAACCGCTCATCGCCGAATCGCTCGACCGCGAGACCGTTCTGCGGACGGCCGACGCGTGGATCGCGCCGTTGCGGTGGAACGGCGCGTCGGCCGCCCTCCTGATCCACCAGCCGTCGATTCCTCTGGACGCGGACACGGTCCGGGCGATCGCCGAACTGCTCGCCGACGCGCATCGCCGATGGTTCGCGGAAAGCGCCGTCCATCAACGCGCGCAGCGGCTCGAAACCATCCTCGCCATCGTCGCCGATTGGCAACAGACGCTCGAAACCGACCGCTTGCTCAACCGAATGGCCGAAGCGGCGACTCGGCTCGTGAACTGCGAGCGCGCGAGCATCTTCCTTTGGGATCGGACGCGACATACGTTGATCGGCCGCCCGTCGCTCGGCGTCGCCGGCGACGACCTTCGTATTCCCGACGATCGAGGAGTCGTCGGGCAGGTGTTGCGGAAGGGTGAGCCGCTCCGGATCAACGCGGACGACGATCCGCGCGCCATCGATCGGGCCGTCGACCGGAAACTGAATTTCCACACCGAGTCGCTCGTGTGCGTTCCCCTCCAAGGCGCGAACGGCGAGATGTTCGGCGCCTTCGAGCTGATCAACAAGCGGGACGGGCGATTCAGCGACGACGACGTCAACCTGCTCGTCGAACTCGCCCGGCATGCTTCCATCGCGCTCGCCAACACGCGGAACTATGAACGCCTGCTGCACGCGCGCGACCAGCTCGCCGATCAGGCGGCCGCGGGCGTCGCACTCGTCGGAAACCACCCGACGATCGAGAACCTGCGGGCCGTCATCGAACGGGTCGCCGACACCGACCTCGCCGTGCTCGTGCTCGGCGAGAACGGAACGGGCAAGGAAATCGTGAGCCGGATGATCCACTATCAGAGCCGCCGGCGGCGCGAGCCGATGATCGCGGTCAATTGCGCGGCGATCGCCGAATCGCTCCTCGAGAGCGAATTGTTCGGGCACGAGCGCGGCGCGTTCACCGACGCGAGGGAAAGCCATCCCGGCAAATTCGAATTGGCGGCCGGCGGAACGCTCCTGCTCGACGAAATCGGCGACCTGAGCCTCGCGGGACAAGCCAAACTGCTGCGCGTGATCGAGGACAAAACGGTCGTTCGGGTCGGCGGAACGCGATCGATCGCCACCGATGCCCGCATCATCGCGTCCACCAATCGCGAGCTCGGCGCGCTCGTCGCCGAAAAGCGTTTCCGCGAGGACCTCTTCTTCCGGCTGAACGTCGTCTCGCTCCAGCTACCCGCGCTGCGGGACCGGGGAGATGACTGCCTGTTGCTCGCCGACCATTTTCTCGACGAGTTCAGTCGCCGCGCGAACCGAACACCACCGCGACTCACGCCCGCCGCGCGTCGGCGGTTGCTCGAACACCGCTGGCCCGGCAATGTCCGCGAGCTCCGCAATCTCATCGAACGACTCGCCTATCTGCACGGTTCCGATCCGATCGACGCGCGCGACCTCGTCCCGCTCGGCGCATCCCTCCCCTCGTCCGCCGCGCCCCCGCGCCGCGACGAGGACCAGACGCTCGCCGACGCCACGGCCGCGTTCCAGATCGCGTTCATCGAACGGCGCATCGAGCAAGCGGGAGGCAACATCAGCGCGGCGGCCAAGCAAATGGGCCTCCATCGGGCCAACCTCTACCGAAAAATGGGCCAGTTGGGCATGCGGGGCGCCGACGAACCCTGACGGGCGACGATCGATGGCCGTTCGACCCACCCGGCTGCGTACCGAATGCCGCCGGACGACTCGCGCGCGGTCGCCTGCGCCGTGGCCTGCGGCGTTGGCCTGCGCGATCGCCTACGGGGTCGCCGCCTTCTCCGCTTTTTGGGATTCGAACCACGCGTGTTCGGGCCGGGCGAGGATCGCGTCGATGACCGTCAGAACGGTCTTCGCCTCTTCCGTCTTGCCTTCCGATTCGGCGTGCCGCGCCAGCTCCCGCGCCTGGGGAATCATCTCGACGTAGAACCGCTCGGCCACTTCATACATCCCGTGCCAGTGCGCGTAGTCGGGCGCCATCATCGACGCGCCGTGCCGCGCTCTGCGGCCCTCGTGGTGCCACAGATAGAACCATGTCCATTCGATTTCCTCGTCGAACTCCTTGTCGGTGATCAGCTTGGCTTGGCGGAGCGCGGCCATCAACTGCTGACCGGGCTTCGCGAACTTCTCGTTGTAGTTGAGGACGAAATCGTCGTATTGCCGGTAGAACGCCGTCACGTAGTTCTGCGCGTGGCAATGCGTGCACACCTGGGTCATCTGGTCTCGCTTCTCCTGCCACGTGCTCTTGACCTCCTCGCGCCGCTTCTCCGGATCGGCGGTCTTCACCACCGCGCCGCGCGCGTCGGTATCCATCACCAAGCTCACCGGCGGCCGATTCGTCCACGAGATGCGGCGGCCCGGATCGTGCGTGATCTTTCCGCCGTTTCGGCTGTGGCCCGACATGTGGCACGTCGCGCAGGTGGGAGCCTGGGAGTAGTCGACGCCGAGCACCCAGTCCTTGGCGTCGAGATTCATCTGCTGGAACAAATCGCGGTACGCGACCCCGTGCTTCGATTCCTCGTAGACCTCCTTCTGCGGATGGTCGGGACCGAGATGGCACTTGCCGCAGTTTTCCGGTTGGCGGGCTCGGCGCGGCGAGAAATCGTGCCGCGAATGGCACGCCGAACACGACCCGCGGGACCCGTCGAGGTTGAGCCTTCCGATCCCCGTATTCGGCCAACTGCTCGAATGGAGCATCGGTCGGCCCTCCTCGTTCCGTTTGACGCGCGCCGCCACATCCCGCGCCGTCGGGATTCCATCCTCGTTCGGCTTCAGATCGTCGACCGTGATGAGCGCGCCGTCGGTCGACTCGAGCGCGATCTTCGCGCCGTGGCACTGTTTGCAACCCGACTCGGCGCTCGCCATCCCGTTCACCATCGTGATGTTTCGGCCGAGTGTCGGCGAATGGGGACTGAACGGCTCACGCGCCCCTTCGACCGTTTCGGCGAGGAAATTGTCGAGCGAGGCGAGGATATTGCCGGCTTTCGCGTGGTGGCTCGCCATGAACTCGTCGGCCTCGGTGCGGTGACAGCGAGAACAGTCCTTGGGCGTCACGATCGTCGCGATCGTCGCTCCATAGTGTTGGAACGCGTCGACGTCCGCGTCGCCCGCCTGATGGCACTCGACGCACCCGACGCCCTTCTCGGCGTGCGTGCTCCCCTTCCAATGGTCGATGATCCCCGTCGACACCTTGGCGTGGCATTCGACGCACGCGGCCGACGACGCGGGCGCGTGGACCCGCTTGACCGAGACCCCCGCCTCCTCGCGGCGCCGAGCGACCTCCATCCACTGGACGAAGATCAACGACACCATGAACAAGAGGCCCAACGCGGCGATCAACGCCTGCTTCATTCGTAACGTCATAACGCGCTCTCTTCGTTCCCGCTAATGCTCGACGACCGCCTCCCAGACGGTGAGGCCGACGAGCAGGAAAGTGGCCACGATTCCGATGTACACGCTCGCGTCGTCGCTGCCCGTCAGACGCCTTAGGGCCGAGTCGATCCACGGCCAGGCGAACATCGCCAGCACGATGAAGCCCGTGCTCAAGACGGCGAACGTCAGCGAAAACAGCTTCAACCAACGGAACGACACGTAGAAAAACCACTCGGGCTTGATGACCTCGGGCGTCGTCAACGGATCGGCCTTCGGACCTATCATCGCCGGGAAGATCGTCGATACGGCGCTCAGCAGGATCATCAGGACCAGGCCGATGCTCAGTTCCGTGTAGAGATGGTCGGGAAAGAAGTCGTAGTGCGACGGCTTCGCAACGTCCTCGTCGGGAAACCGCAACTCGGTCACGCCGTGGACCCGGATGAACGCGACGTGGACGATGACGAGCAGAACGATCGTCGTCGGCAGCACGGCCGCGTGCAGGATGTACAGCCGCGGCAGGGTCCGCTCGTTGTACACCTCGCCGCCCAGCAGCATGTGCTTGGCCACGCCCCCGACGACCGGCACGGCGTTGCTGATGTTCGCCGCCACCTGCGCGCCCCAGTAACTCAATTGCTCGTACACCAGACTGTATCCGGTGAATCCGGTGAGCAGGGTCGTCATCAGGAGGCACATGCCGATCACCCAGTTCAGCTCGCGGGGCCGCCGATACGCGCACGTGAAATAGACCCGCATCTGGTGCAGGATGACGGCCGCGATCATGAACGTCGCGCCCCATTTGTGCAGACTGCGGAAATACCAGCCGTACGCGACGTCCTGCGTGATGAACCGGATCGACTCGTACGCCGTGGACGGTGCGGGCTGGTAGTAGAAGGCGAGCAGGATGCCGGTGACGATCTGCACGACGAACAGATACGCGGGTGTGCCGCCCAGCGCGAACCACCATTTCTTGAGATGGTTCGGCACCGGTTCGTTCGTCAGTTCGCGCAGTTGCACGCCGCTCACCGGAACCCGCTCACGCCACCATGCGGCCAGTCTCGTCATCATCCGATCGGACCTCCCGGCGCCGCGCCCCGGACCTCCGCATCCCCCGCGTCGGCGAGTGTCGTCAGCGGAGTTTCGACATACAAGAGGCCGTTTTCCACCTTCAGCGGGAACCGGGTGAGGATCTGCCGCGCGGCCAACGGCGGCCCTTCGGTCGGATTGCCTTCCCGGTCAAAGGCTCCGTTGTGGCACGGACAGAAAAACCGTTCGTTCTGGGGTTCCCAGTGGACCTGGCAGCCCAAATGCGGGCAAACGCTTGACAGGGCCGTGAAGCAGTCGGCCGTTTCGCCCTCCGACTGTCGCGTGACGACCAGTTTCGCTCCGTTCGGCGCGGCATAGGCGATCGATTCGCCGATCCCCACGCTGTCGACCGTCGCGACGAATTGCCAACCGACGGCCGACCCGCCGCCCGAATAGAGGAACTTGCCCGCCATCATGGCGAACGTTCCGTACCCGGCGGCCAATCCGCCGCCCATCGCCGCGCGCAGGAACAATCGCCTTCCGTTCGGCTCGCCGCCGTCCGGCTCGCCGCCGTCCGACACGCGCCCCCGCGCCTCGCCGTGTTCCGCCATGATGCTCGCCGCTCCCCGACCCGCTCACCGGCCGATACGTCGTTCCGCCCCACAAACGCGGAAACCGATGTCCCTCGACCGGTTCGCACGTTCCCTTTGGCAATATGTAGGCCAACGCCGCGCATCGCGCGCGGACAAGACCAACCTTATCCAGGTGATCGACCTCCGTTCGGCTCGGGAATCCCCGATCATTTCGCGAGGCCTGCGGCCGATCGACGCAGGGCCGCCGACCGACTTTTTTTCACCGAACGGACGGACCGCACTGTCCGATCCTCCCCCGCGCGCGCTGACGAGCGCGCGGAGACGCGCGCGCGGTGGGCATTCGATCGCTCAAGCGGACGACACCGACATCGGCACGCGCACGAGCATGCGAGTGGTCCATGATTTGCACTTTCTATCGCGCGGCTTGGGTTCGCGACGCGGGGCCATCCCCGGGGGCAGTGGATCGACCGGGACCATGCCGGGTGCCGCGCGTCGCGGACGCCGGGGGCAGCGAATCGGTGGAAGAACGTGCGGTCTTTCGGTTTCCCTTTCCCGGTCCCCGCCCCGTCGGGCGAAAGGAGGTGTGCGATGTTCGGCACATTGAGTTCCAAGGAAAAGCGCGGCCTGTTCCCCTCACTCCGAAAGGACTCCGTGCTGGGCCTGCGCGATGAGTTCGAGGACATGCTGTCGCGATTGTGGGGCAACGGCGAGAACTGGCTCGTGAACGCCGCGCCCAACCTCGACGTTACCGAGAATGACACGTCGGTCGAGGTCCGCCTTGATCTCCCGGGCATGAAACCCGACGATATCGACATCCAGCTCAGCGGCAACGTCCTGACCGTCCTCGGTGAGCGGAAGGTCGAAGAGGAAAAGAAAGGAACCACGTATCACCGGATCGAGCGGCGCGTCGGCGCGTTTTCGCGAAGCGTCACGCTCCCCAGCTCGGTCAACGAGGAGGAAGTCGCGGCCGAGTATCGCGACGGCGTCCTGGTGATTACGATGCCCAAGAGTGAGGAAGCGAAAGCCAGGAAGATCAAGGTCAAGTCGTAATGTCCCAGTTCAAGCGGTTCAAGAACATCCTCGCGGTGGTGGATACCGGTTTCCCGCGCCATCCGGCGCTGGAGAAAGCGTCCGATCTCGCCCGTAGGAATGGAGCGCGACTGGTCGTCGTGGACATCGTTCCCGATTTCGGCTGGTCGGCTCGCGTGTCCCGGGTCGATGTGGATGCGCTCGAGCAGGCTCTGGTCGAGGAAAAGGAAGAGCGGCTCGAACAGCTCATCGCGCCGCTGGCGCGGGAAGGGCTCGCGGTGGCCGCGCGCGTCCTGCGGGGCAAGTCCTCGCACGCGATCCTCGAAGAGGTCGAACGATCGACCATCGATCTGGTCGTGCGGCTCACCAAGGGACGGCATAGCCGCCGCGAGGCGTTCTTGGGGACGACGAGTGTCCGGCTTCTCCGGTTCTGTCCGTGCGACTTATGGCTGGTGAAGCCGGATTCCTCTGACCGATATCGTCGCATCGTCGCGTCGATCGACGCGGGGACATTCGAGGAAACCCATCAGCGGCTCAATCAACGTGTTTTGGACCTGTCCGTCGAGCTCGCCAAATCCCAGTGTTCGGCGCTCGATATCGTGTATGCTTGGTCGATCTACGGCGAAAACGTCTTGCGAGACCGGATGAACGAACAGGAATTCGAGGACTTGAAGGCCGCCACGCTCGCCGATCAGTACGTCTTGCTCGACAAAGTGCTCGATCCGTTCCAAATGAGTTCGCGGTCGAGCAACGTGCACCTGTTGCACGGGGACGCGAGCGAACAGATTCCGAAATTCATTTCCCACCAGGGCGCCGATCTGCTCGTGCTCGGCACGATCGGTCGGCACGGCATCTCCGGTTTCTTCGTCGGCAACACGGCCGAACGGATCCTCGACGCCGTCCAGTGCGCCATCCTCGCCATCAAACCCGGCGCGTAGCCGAGGGTTGTCCTGTGATTCCTCGCTCACGCTTCGTGTTACGAACAACCGATCGTGGAGGAATTGACCAACGAGTTCTTTCGCGGACCCTAAGGGAGTCGGCGGATCACTCGGCGTCTTCCAGAAGTCCGAGCCGCGCGAGCCAGCGGCCGCGCGTGGCCTTGTCGCTCGGCCGACCACCGGCCCTGTCCGATTCCAGTTCGTTCGCCCCTTCCGGCGCTACGGCGACGGCTCGCAGCCGTTCCTCGAGCTGCGTGCGCTCGCGGGCCAGTTTGGCGCGTTCGATCGAGATCTCGATTTCGGACCGCCTGAGTTTTTCCTCCCACTCGGCTTGCAGTTTCCGCAATCGCTGCCGTTCCTCCTGGACCAGCGGGTCGAGGTCGACCGCCTGGACCGTGCGGGAGGCCTGTTCGAGCTGCGATCGGAGGTCGGCGATTTCCGCGTCCTGGCTCGCCAGCCGATCGGTCGATTCGCCCGCGTCCGCGTCGCGCAACCGAGGGCCGGCGCCCTCCGGCGGATGGGGATCCTCGAGCTGTTCGATGAGCTTCCGCTTGGTTTGTTCCCAGTAGAGCTTACCGGAGCCGCCTTCCGTCGTCGGGCCGCCGTGCCGCGGCCGCGATGGGGATGCGGCCGAATCGGCCGAGCGGAGCACGCCGACGCCGCGAACGGATTCCGCCAACCCGCCGAGCGTCTCCTGAATCCCGCGCAGCGCGGACGCCTGTTCCTCCTGGCGCTCGGCCTGCCGAACAGCCCAGCGTTCGAACCGATCGGCGAACGAATCGGGCGAGGCGGCGCTGGGGCCTTGGGGTGATTCGATCAAGGCGAGGCAAGCGTCCTCGAGACGGGCGAGTCGATCGGCGAGTTCGGCGACGGCGCGGCGCGACTGCTCGCCGCGCGCGATCAGCATGGCGCGGCGCCGGTCCCACCGAACGTCGGGAGCTGGGGATTGGCCGAACTCTGAATTCATCGTCTGCGCATCGTGTGCGGTCGTGCCTGTTCCGCGCCGCGACCGGGGCGCGGCGGTACCGCCGGCGCGGAACCCTTCCGCCTTACTTCCTATACGTCGTGAGCCGACCGTCGTCAAAGCGTACGACCCGGCGCGGACGCAATGGTCGCGCGGGTGCGAACGATCGATCGGGATCGCGCGATTATTCGCCCGTTGCCGATGCCGCGCCCGGAGGTGACGTCATCAAATAGGCGAACAGATCGGCCAGCTCGTCCGCAGAAAACGGCTCAAGCAATTGGTCCGGCATCAGGCTGAGGCTGGAACCGGTGAGCGATTCGATCTCGTCACGCACCAGCACCAGATCGCCGGTCGGCGTGCGCAGCGTGACGGTCGCGTTCGTCCCGGCTCCCGGGATCCCCGACAAGACTCGGCCGTCGGTCATCACGGCGGTCGCCAGCCGGAAGTTCTCCGCCACTTGCGCGCTCGGCTCCAAGAAGGGCTTGGCGCGCCCTGCGCCGTCGCGGGTCGCGGGGCCGCGCACGCGGCGGAGAGAACGAGCAGGAACCGGACCGTGTGCCCGAGTGCATGACGGAACATGGAGGCGGGTATCCGTGGCTGGGCGTCGCCGGAAACAGACGGGTGGACGTAACGCGGGATCGCGGTATTGTAACAACATGGCGCGTTTGTCGCACGCCCCTCCGTCGCACGCCCCTCCGGGGCGTGTTGCGCCGGAACACGCTTTCATGTCCCATACGAGCCCACATACGAACCCACTATTCGGCGGCCGATTGAGGGCTTCCGAGCCGTGTTGCGGCGGAACACGCTTTCCAAGCGGGCGACTCGCCTCGGAGAGGTGGGCGACTTTGTGAACCCACCATCGTCCCCGCTACCGATCGAGCGTGTGCTGCCGGACGTCGTCGCGGCGCTGCGGAATCGCCAAGACGTCGTCGTGGAAGGGCCCACCGGCGCGGGAAAGACAACGTGCGTTCCGCTCGCGATCCTCGATTCCCAATGCGTTCGAGGCCGCATTGTGATGATCGAGCCCCGCCGGCTGGCGGCGCGGGCCGCCGCGCAGCGCATGGCCGATCTGCGGGGTCAACCGGTCGGTCGCGAGATCGGGTATCACGTTCGATTCGATCGGTGCTGCCGCGCCGATACCCGCGTGTTGGTCGTCACCGAAGGCATCTTCGCGCGGAAAATGCTCGACGACCCGTTCCTCGAAGGCACCGACGTTGTGATCTTCGATGAATTCCACGAACGGCGGCTCGACAGCGACGTGGCGCTCGGAATGGTCCGCGCCCTGTCGACGTCCGCGCGGCCGGACCTGCGGACGCTCGTCATGTCGGCGACATTGCCCGCCGATTCGCTGGTCGCCTATTTGCGGCCGAGCCGATTGGTGCGGGCGGAGGGCCACGTGTATCCCGTCTCGATCGAGTATCGGCCGCCGGCGAACGGCGAGTCTCCGTCGGCTTCCGTCGCGCGCGCGGTCCGGGATGCGGTGCGCGATGAGCGAGGTGATGTGCTGGTGTTCCTGCCCGGTCTGCGCGAGATCAAGGAAGTCGAGCGCGCGGTACGCGGGGACTGCGATTCGCGGCGCGTCGCGATCGTGGAACTCTACGGCGACCTTCCCCTCGAACGCCAACGCGCGGCGCTCGACCCCAGCGACCGGAGGCGCGTCGTGCTCGCGACCAACGTCGCCGAGACGTCGGTGACCGTCGAGGGTGTTACAACCGTGATCGATTGTGGACTCGAAAAGTCGCTTCGATTCGACCCTCGACTCGGACTCGATCGCCTGCGGACTGTTCCCATTTCGCGCTCGTCGGCGGGGCAGCGCGCGGGGCGAGCCGGCCGGACGGCGCCGGGCCGATGTCTGAGGCTTTGGTCCGAGGCCCGTGACCGCGATCGCGCCGAGCGGATCGAGCCCGAGGTCGCGCGGCTCGATCTCTCGCGCGCCTTGCTGCGCCTCGCGTGCGCGTCCGCGGTCGAACCGGCCGAATTCCCATGGTACGAACGGCCGTCCGCCCCGTCGATCGATGCCGCCTTCGACCTCCTACGACGGCTCGGCGCATGGGACGGCCGCGCCGTGACGCCCCTCGGCCGCGCGCTCGCCGAACTCCCCGTGCCTCCGCGCGTCGGCCGATTGCTGATCGAAGGCGCGCGGCGCGGAGCTGCCGATCGCGCGGCGCTCGCCGCCGCTCTGCTGACCGAACGCGATCCGTTCCTGCGCGGCGACCGATCCCCGCGCGAAGCCGTCCATCGCACGCGCAGCGATCTGCTCGACCGCGTCGAATGCCTTGAGCGTTTTGAATCCGAAGGTGCCACCCGGTTTCCGCTCGGGACGCTTTCCGCGAGCTCCGCGCGCGGCGTGCTCCGCGCGCGCGATCAGCTCCGAAACGCCGTGCGCCACGATGGGCGACTCGCGAGCGACGCGCCGCCGATCGACGTCCCAACGCGGCGGCGCGCCGCGATCCCCGACGAGGATCGGGATGATCCCGACGATGGCCTCCTGCGCGCACTGCTCGCCGCCTTCCCCGATCGGCTCGCGCGGCGCCGCGGGCCCGGCGATCGTCGAGCGGTCATGGAACGCGGCCGAGGCGCGCGGCTGGCGTCCGAAAGCGGCGTTTGCGACGCCGAACTGTTCCTTTGCCTCGATGTGGACGCGGGAGAGGGTGAGGCCTTTGTGCGGTCCGCGTCGGAAGTGCGACGGGAATGGTTGATTGGCGAGGGCCGCGTCGAGGAAACGCGGCTCGAGTACGACCGAGCCGCCGATCGAATCGGCGCGCGGCGGCGCGTCCTCTGGGGCGACCTCGTCCTCGACGATCATCCGGCCGCCGTGACCGACGAAGGCGAAGCCGCCGCCCTGCTCGCCGACGCCGCGCTCGGCGCCTGGAATCTCGCGGCCCCGCGCCCCGATTCGCCAGCCCGTGAATGGCTCGCTCGATGGCGCTGCGCGCGGATCTGGTTTCCCAACGAGCCGTGGCCCTCGGCCGATGACGCGACCCTGCGCCGCCATGTCCGCGAAGCGGCCCGCGGCTGCCGGTCCTTGGAACAGATGCGGGAACAGGGTTGGCTTGCGTGGATCCGCGCCCAACTCGATCCCGATCGAATGCGCATCCTCGATCGCGATCTTCCCACGCATTGGCGATCGCCGCGCGGCCATCGCGCGCGACTCACCTACGACGACTCCGGCCGACCACCCATCCTCGCCGTCCGCATGCAGGACCTGTTCGGCGTCCATTCGACACCTCGGATCGCGCGCGGCCGAATCGGACTCGTGCTGCACATCCTCGCGCCCAACCAGCGGCCCGTCCAGATCACCGACGATTTGTCCGCCTTCTGGAAAAATCTCTATCCGAAAGTTCGGCACGAACTGAGCCGCCGGTATCCCAAACACGCTTGGCCCGAGAACCCCACTACCCTATGATGGCCGCCATGGGCCGAGTGCCGGTCCGCATACCGCGCCACGGCCGATCGACGACTTTTCCGACTGGAAAAGCTGGATAAGCCGGGGTGCCGTTGCCGATTCCCAAAGAGCGGGCATCTTGTTGGCGCGCCGGTCCTGGTCCGCACGCGGCCCGCTCCCGACGTAGGCCTCGACGATTCGTGAGTACCCCATGACGACCGCTCGGATTCGCTTCTGCCTTGTCCTTCACGATCATCAACCGGTCGGCAATTTCGACGGGGTCTTCGAGCAAGCCTATCAGGACAGTTACCGACCCTTCTTGGACTTGTTCGAGGCGTATGCCGATTTGCGCCTGGTGTTGCACACGAGTGGTCCGCTGCTGGAATGGCTCGACGAACACCACGCGGACTATGTCGATCGGCTCGCCCATCTGGTGGCGAGCGGCCGGATCGAAATCCTGGGCGGTCCGTTCTACGAGCCGATTCTGACGATGTTGCCGGCGCGGGACCGGATCGGCCAGATCCGCCGCTACCGCGCGTGGCTCGAGGAACGCCTTGGCGCGTGTGTCCAGGGAATGTGGATGCCCGAGCGGGTATGGGAGCCCTGTTTGACGTCGGATCTTGTCGAGTCGGGCGTGCGCTACACGCTGCTGGACGACTTCCATTTCAAGAATGCGGGCTGGGCCGAGGACCAACTCTGCGGCTCCTTCGTGACCGAGGACAACGGGCGGACGTTGCTGGTGTTTCCGGGAAGTGAACGGCTGCGGTACTTGATTCCGTTCGTCGAACCGGGCGCGACGTTCGACTATTTGCGCGGGGTCGCGGAACGGGAGCCGGATGCGGTCGTCGTGTTCGGGGACGACGGCGAGAAATTCGGAACGTGGCCCGAAACGAAGACGCACGTCTACGAGCGGGGTTGGTTGCGTGCGTTCCTGGACGGACTGGCGGCGAACGCCGATTGGATCACGACGACGACATTGGCCGAGGCCGCGGACAACGTGCCTCCGCGCGGTTCGATCTATATCCCCGACGGCTGTTATCGCGAGATGACCGAATGGGCGTTGCCCGTCGAACGGCAGATCGAGTACGAGGACATGGTTCACGGGATGGAGTCGGACGCGCGCTGGCCGCGGGTTCGGCCATTCGTCCGAGGCGGATGTTGGCGCAACTACAAGGTGAAGTACGCCGAAGCGAATGAGATGTACGCGCGGATGATGCAAACAAGTCGCCGGCTCGAAGCGGCCCGCCAGTCGGGCATCGATCCGCACCTCTTCGATCGCGCGCAGCGCGCGCTGTATCGCGGTCAGTGCAATTGCGGCTACTGGCACGGCGCGTTCGGCGGCATTTACCTGCCCCACCTTCGGAACGCGGTCTACTCGGAACTGATCCAGGCCGACAACGTGCTCGATCAGGCGATGGGAAAGTCGGCTCCGTTCGTCGAATCGTCGGCCGAGGATTTCGACTTCGATCAGCGTCAGGAAGTGCGTCTCGCGAACGACCGGTTGATCGCGTGGTTCGCGCCGTCGGCGGGCGGACGGATGTACGAACTGGACGTTCGGCCGATCGCGCACAATCTGCTCGCGACGCTCGCGAGGCGTCCCGAGGCCTATCATCGCAAGGTGTTGGCGGGCCCACGCGGAAACGACCATGCGGTCGCGAGCATCCATGACCGGGTCGTGTTCAAACAACCCGACCTGGACAAACAGGTCCGCTACGACGCGTATCCGCGGAAAAGCCTGATTGACCATTTCCTGCCCGAGGGGATCACGCACCAGCAGGTCGCGGAAGGCGGATTCGAGTTGGGCGATTTCGTGACGGCCGCCTACGAGGCGCGCATCCGCCGCGACCCAGACCGTATGCAGGTGCAGCTCACCCGCGACGGCCGCGTCGACGGACGGCCGATTCGGTTGACGAAAGGCGTGACGTTCCACGCCGGATCGTCGACGATGCAGATCGGATATATGCTCGAGAACCTGCCGTCGGACCGGACGCTGCATTTCGCCGTCGAATGGAATTTCGCGGGCCTGCCCGCCGGCGCCGACGATCGGTATTTCCACGCCGCCGACGGCCGCCGGTTCGGCCCGTTGGGAACTCGCCTCGATCTGCGCGACGAGGAGACGCTCGGCCTGCTCGACGAATGGCTCGGAATCGACGTGCGCCTTTCCTGCGGCGGTTCGGCCGGCATCTGGACGTTTCCGATCGAGACGGTGAGTCAATCGGAGGGCGGATTCGAGCTGGTGCATCAATCGGTGGTCGTGATGCCGCACTGGCAGGTCCGCGGCGACGCGCTCGGGCGCTGGAGCGTCGTGATGGAGCTCGCCATGGACACGAGCCTCGCCGAAAATCGGTTCGATCACCTCGAACAGATCGTCGCGTCGTGAATGGGGGAACAAGGGTCCACCGTTCACCGGCAACCCGAGCTGGTGTCCCTCGTGAAACCCGAAGCCAGATGAACGCAGCATGAACCAAGCGTCACTCGGTGTCTTCAGTTAACAGGTTGATGTATTCACGATACGCATACACCCGGTCACGCTGCTTGCCGGTGATCTCCCGCAGAATTCCCGCCGCACACAATACTTCAATAGCCTTGGACGCAGTTGGTTTCGTCGTCTCCAACGTCTCCATCGCCCGTGGTAGCGTGATGATCGGCTGTTTCGGCAATTGATCCAGCAAGCGAATCGCCGGGATGGTCGTTCCTCGGCGCCGGGGCAATGTCTGTCGGTCTTTGTTCAGCAGCGCGAAGAGCCGCTGGGAGGTCTGGACACCCTCATCGGCCGCCTCGCGGACGCAGGTGAGAAAGTACGACGTCCAGCCCTCCCAATCACCTTCGCGGCGAACGGCGGTCAAGCGCGCGTAGTACTCATCCCGTTGTCGTTTGAACGCCAAGCTCAGATAGAGCAGAGGCGACGTCAGCAGCCCCCAGTGTTCGACGAGCAACATGATCAACAAGCGACCAATTCGCCCATTGCCGTCCAGAAAGGGGTGGATGGTTTCGAACTGCACGTGCGCGAGCCCGGCGCGTATCAGCGGCGGCAAAGGGTCAGCGGCGTGAATCCACCTTTCGAGTTCCGACATCGCTTGGGGAACGTCGTCGGGCGGAGGCGGCACGTAATGCGCGTTGCCCGGTCGAGTGCCGCCAATCCAATTCCGCGACCGTCGCAATTCGCCCGGTTGCTTCTCCGCGCCGCGTGCGCCGCGCATCAACCGCTTGTGAGCCTGGCAGAGAAGCCGGGTGCTCAGGGGCAGTCCCTTGGGGCGACGTATTTCGCGGCGCGCGTACGTCAGGGCGTCGACGTAGTTGCAGATATCTTCGACCTCCTCCCGGCGATCGGACTTGTTGGTGGCCTCGAACGTCAACACGTCGCGCAGCGTCGCCCTTGTTCCCTCGATCTGCGAGGAGAGGACCGCTTCCTTACGCACGAAACCGTAGAGAAACCAGTCGATGCTGGGTACAAGCACACCGGACACTTCCAGGCGACTCAAAGCGGACATCGCTCCGGCCAGCAATTCCCGCTGTTCGCCGTCCAATTCGAGCGGTGGAGCGCCGGGCGGAAGGGGATCAGGTACGAATGCCCGAACCCGCTCGCCGTCGGTTGTCGTCGTTTCGTATCGGCCCGTTCGGCGCGGCATCGCTCGTCAAGCCTCCTTTACCGGGCGATTCGGCTAGTAAGGAAGTCTTGCCAAAAAGTCGCAACTAGTCAAGACCGCTTTACTAGTTAAGACACGCCGACACGCCCTCCGTCACCGGCCGTGAAGCGATCGAACGCTCGGCCTGCTCGACGAATGGCTCGGAATCGGCGTGCGCCTTTCCTGCGGCGGTTCGGCCGGCATCTGGACGTTTCCGATCGCGGATTCGGCATGGGGGCGCGGTCGGCGTACAATCGAGCCGTGTCGTTTGGCGGTCTCGTATTCCCTCTTCCGCCCAAACCGACCATCGATCATGGCGAACGGCCGAGACCCTGCATCCGCGCCTCGATCCGATTCGACAGAAGAGTGCGCGCACCATCCACATGGTAGCTGTCCATTCCACGGCGCCGTCAGGAAGGCCCGGCGCCCGATGGCCGCGTTCGGCGATAATCTCGAGGGAGGCCTTCGTGCTCGTGCTCGTGCTCGAATGGAGAGGGGGCGATGATGGAGCCAAGCGCCGCGAAGCGGATGGTTGCGGAATGGCCGAAGACGCGTATTATCGCAATCTCGAGGAACTGCTCGTTCGCCTCGCGCGACTCAACGCGCGCAACGGATCGGGATGGAGGATGGGTCGAAAGGTCGTGGTTCGCTCCGCGAACCACCTGCGGAACAAAAAAACCCGGGCCTCACGAGAAGCCCGGGTCGAATCGATGGACCGGATTGGGTCGGGATCGATCGTTAGTCGATCATGCTCCAGCCCGCGAAATGTTCGTTGTTTCCAGCCAGCTCGGTCAATTTGCCCTTGATTTCGAATTTCGCATCGGCGAGTTTGAACGAGCAGATCTGGGTGCCCAGATCGGTCTGAATATCGGTGATTTCGGGCACCTTTTCGAGCGCGCTTCGCACGGAAGCGACACAGCCCTCTCAAGTCATGGCGGGCAGCTTGAGTTTGACCATCGTCAGCTCGGACGCCGCATCCGGCGACAGGGTCGATGACGACTTGGTTTCGGTTCCGGACTTCGGGGCGGCCGGTTCCGACTTCTTCTTGTCGCACCCGACCATCGTGACGAGGACGATTGCCAACACAGCGGCAAATCGGCGCATGCGAGTCGCTCCTTTTTCGAATAGCGGAATCCGGGGCGGCGATCGCCGGTCCCGGCGGAACGCGCCGCGCGGGCGTTCCCGTGGGCCACATTATAGCATCGGCTACCGGGCGGGACAGGCCCCCCGGATTCCGGGGGCCTCACACGTCGCAGACCATGGCCGCATGCCGCAACGCGCCGATCGGATCGGACCACGTCGGGATGAACTCCTGCGCCACATACCCGTCGTGTCCCGTCTCGACGATGGCCCGCATGATGGCCGGGTAATTCGATTCCTGCGTGTCGTCGAGCTCGCCGCGTCATGGAACGGCTCTCCGAAACGCTCTTGGGTTCTTGCATCTTTCTTCTCGCTTTCGCCGCTCATCCGGCCCAGTAACCGCCGCGCGCGTGGTCGAACCGAATCTCGCCGCCGCGAACGGATTCGTCGAATCGCCCATCCCGAAATACTTCGCGGCCGAGCACCCACGTCCGAACAGGCCAGCCCCGCAGCGTGGTTCCGTGCCATGGACTCCACCGGCATTTGGTTTCCTGCCGGTCGTTCACGATCGTATCGCTCCGGGCCAGGTCGACGAGTACGAGATCGGCGTCGTAGCCGACCTCGATCCGGCCCTTTCCCACCATATCCCAAACGCGGGCCGGCGCGTCGCACATCCACCGAACCACCTGTTCGATCGCGCACCGACCGCGATTCACCTGATCGAGGAACAGGGCGAGCGAATTCTCGACGGCGGGGAGCCCCGAAGGGGATTGCGGATAGGGCCTCGCTTTCTCTTCGAGCGTATGCGGCGCATGGTCGGTCGCGACCACCTGAATCGTACCTTCCAGCAGGCCCTTCCACAGCCCCTCGTTGTCCTCGGCCGTCTTCAACGACGGATTCATCTGCACGAGCGAACCGAGCCGCGCGTAGTCGCCCGTATGGAAGAACAGATGGTGCGGACAGACCTCGGCGGTGATCCTCCCGCGGTGATCGGCGAGCAGGTCGAGTTCGGCGGCGGTCGACAGATGAAGGACGTGCAGGCGGTGTCCGTGTTTTCGCGCGAGGTCGGTCGCGCGCCGCGTCGCGATCCATGCGGCCCGCGCGTCGCGGATCCGCGAGTGGTCGGCGACGTCGAGCGGCCCGGTCCAGCTCGACGCATTCTCGCGGATCGTCGCCTCATCCTCGCAATGCGCGGCGATCGGTAAGGTCGTTTCGGCGAAAATCCGTTCCAAGGCCTGTGCGTCGTCGACCAACAGCTCCCCCGTGCTCGAACCCAGGAACACCTTGATCCCCGGAGCGCGCTCGGCCTCTTGAAGTTCCTCCAGATTGTCGGGCGTCGCCCCGATAAAGAATCCGAAATTGACCAGGCTCGACGCGGCCGCCCGGTTTCGCTTGTCTTCGAGCGCGGCCCGGTTCGTCGCAGTCGGTTTGGTGTTGGGCATGTCGAGGAACGACGTGACACCCCCTTTCGCGCAGGCCCGCGATGCGTGGCGCAGGTCCTCCTTATGCGTCAGGCCGGGTTCCCGGAAATGGACTTGGTCGTCGATCACGCCGGGAAGCAGGTGCAATCCGCTCGCATCGACGATCGTGTCGGCCCGCGCGTGATCGGCCGCGTCGATCGCCGCGATCGTCGACCCCTCGACGAGCACGTGGACCCGCTCGCATCCGCCGGGCAAGACCACCGTCGCGTTTCGGATCAATGTCTTCAACGAACGCCGTCTCCGATGGATCGCGTAACGATCGGGCCGTCAGTGCGCGGCCTCCAGGATGGCCAACAGGTCGGATTCCTCGCAGGCGCGCGGGTTGGTGAGCCGCAGGCGGCGAATGGCGAACGCCTTGCGAGCCATTTCGGGGAGCGCCGCGCGGGGAACACCGAATTCGCGGAGCCGCGCGGGGATGCCGATCGCCGCTCCCAGTCCCTCGACCGCCTCGATGGCCCGCTCGGCCGCCTCCTCGACGCGAAGGCCGTCGACGGGCACTCCCAGCAAGGCGGCGATCCGCGCCATCCGATCCGCGCGGACCGACAGATTGAACCGCATGACATGGGGCAGCAAGAGGCCGTTGCCCGCTCCGTGCGAACAATGGAACGCGCCGCCGATCGGGTATTCGAGCGCGTGGACGAGCGCGACGCCGGCGTTCGAGAAGGCGATTCCGGCGAGTGTCGCGGCGAGCGCCATGCCGTCGCGGGCTTCCCGATCGTTCGGCTCCCCAACCGCCCGCGCCAGATGCCTCCCCACCAACTCGATCGCCCGTTCGGCGATCGGGTCGGTGAGCGGCGTACCGCCCGAGTATCCGATCGCCTCGCCCGGTTCGAGCGCGAGGTCCTCCGCGCGCGTCGCCGTGTAGGCCTCGATCGCGTGCACGAGCGCGTCGATCCCGCTGTCCGCCGTCACGCGCCGAGGGCAGCCGTCGGTCATCGCCGGATCGACGATCGCGAGCGTGGGGCGCAGGAGCGGGCTGAGCGTGCTGACCTTCATCCGGTCCGACGTGTCGGTCAGGACGGCCGAATGCGAGACCTCGCTTCCCGTCCCCGCCGTCGTCGGAACGCAAATGAGAGGGCCGACCGGGCCGGGCACGCGGTCGAATCCAAGATAGTCGCGCGGCCCGCCTGGGTGCGCGAGCAGGACCGAAACAATCTTCGCCAGATCCATGTTGCTGCCGCCGCCCAATCCGAGCACCGCGTCGGGCGTGAATCGGCGGGCCGCCGACGCGGCCTCTTGAGCCCGTTCGATCGACGGTTCCGGCATCCCCTCGCCGTAAACCTCGATCGCGATCCCGGCCTCCCGCAGCGGCCCGGCGACCCGGTCGACCAATCCGGCCTCGATCAACGGGCGGTCGGTCGCGATCCACACGCGCCGCCAGCCGCGGCGAGCGGCCATCGCCCCCGACCGACCGATCGCGCCGCGACCGACCGTCAGTTGGCCCGCGCAGTGGAAATCCCAGGCGTTCATGACCTACTTCATGAGTTTCGGCAACAGGTTGGCGACCAGTTCGGGTTTGTCCGACGTGACGAGGTGCTCGATCCGGTCGGGCCGAACGCCGAGCGCCTCGAGGTGGGTCGCGATGTTCTTCCAGTGTTTTTGACGCTGTTTGCCCGCCGACAAGTACAGCTCGGTGATCAGTTCCTGCACCCGCTGCACGGCGATCGATTCGCGGTTCTGGTAGAAATTCCGGATGATTTTCTGCTGATGGCGCGTCGGATTGTTCATGGAGGGTTCTCGGGATCGGGGCGAGCCGGTCGGCGGTGGCCGACGGTCATCGTGCCAGAAAACGGCGTGCGGGTAAAGCGACGGACGGGTGTCCGGCACGGCGAGCCGCCCCCGCGCCGTGCTTCCTCCCATCTTCGACCGTTTTGCGTTCCTCGGCTCAGGTTTTCTCCCCTGCCTTGCGGCCTCCTCGCGCACGCGGCGTAGCCGACCTCGTTGGGCATGCGGTCCGTCCCCCATCCCCCATCCCCCAAGACCCAATGACCCGCGCCGACCAGGCCCGACAGGTCATCGGGTTCCGTCCGAACGAGCGAGTCAAACTTGGTTACAATGCGATTCGGCGATTCCTGTCGCTCTCCGCGATGCGGAATCCGGCCGACCGCGACCAAGGATCCGGTCGAACTCGCGGCGCGCGTCTGCATGTCCGCCAAGGTATGGGGATTGAGCCATCTGACGCGACGGCATGACGCAAGAGCCGACGACATCGAGACGGCGAGAGGGAGAAGGCCATGAACATCGAGTCGATACGTCTCAGGAACTTCAAGACATTTCGAAATTCGCACCTTCGAGAACTCCCCAACTTCTGTGTCGTTGTCGGGGCGAACGGTTCCGGAAAGACGACCCTCTTCGATGTGTTCGGGTTCCTTCACGATTGCCTCAAAGGAAATGTGCGCCAGGCTCTCGACGCTCGAGGCCGTTTTCAGGAGGTCATCAGTCGCGACTCCAAAGAAGACTCCATCCTCATCGAACTCCAGTATCGGATGGAAATAGTGGGCGTGGATCGCCTCGTCACCTACTCCCTGGAGATCGGCGCGAAGAAGGACGTCCCCTTTGTCAAACGGGAGATCCTCCGCTATAAGCGCGGACGTCACGGTAAACCGTACCACTTCCTCGATTTCGAGCGGGGAAACGGCTATGCGATTACCAACGAAGAGGACTTCAACAAGCCGGATGAATCGCTCGCTCGCGAGATTCAAAGACTCGACGCGCCGGACATCCTGGCAATCAAGGGACTTGGGCAGTTCGAACGCTTCAAGGCCGCCAATGCTTTCCGCAGGCTGATCGAATCATGGCATGTATCGGATTTTCATATCGAGGCCGCTCGTGGACGCAAGGAAGCCGCCGGTCCGTCCGAGCATCTTTCGGAGACAGGCGACAATCTTCCGCGTGTTGCCCAGTATTTGTACGAACAACACCGACCTATTTTCGACAACATTCTATCCACGATGGTGCGGCGTGTGCCGGGCATCCGGGGAATCGAACCTCGGTTGATGGATGATGGCTACTTGACGCTGCGGTTCCAAGACGGGTCCTTTAGGACTCCATTCCTGGACCGATATGTTTCAGACGGTACGATCAAGATGTTTGCCTACCTCGTGCTGCTTCATGACCCCGCACCGCATCCGTTGTTATGTGTCGAGGAACCAGAGAACCAATTGTATCCCAGACTGATGGTTGAGTTGGCGGAGGAGTTCCGGCTCTATGCCAATCGCGGCGGGCAAGTATTCGTTTCAACACATTCGCCGGATTTCCTAAACGCGTGCGAACTTGACGAAGTTCTTTGGCTTGTGAAGCACCGAGGTTATTCACAAGTGCGACGAGCCAAGGACGATGAGCAAATCGCGGCGTATATGACCCACGGGGATCAAATGGGTTATCTCTGGAAACAAGGCTTCTTTGAGGGAGCCGATCCGCAATGAGAGAGCTCGTGTTTTTCCTGGAAGAGCGATCCGCCGCCGCGATACTGGACGGCCTCCTGCCGAAACTGATTCCCGGCGATGTGGTGCCTCGCTATATCACGTTCGAGGGCAAACAGGACCTGGAAAGCCAATTGGTCCGGCGACTTCGAGGATACCGAAACCCGAACGCTCTGTTTGTTGTCTTGCGAGACCAGGATGGCCATCCTCGATGCGGCGTCGTCAAACAGAGGCTGGAAAAGCTCTGCAATCAGGCAGGCCATCGTGGCGTGTTGATTCGGATCGCATGCAAGGAACTTGAGTCATTCTACCTTGCCGACTTGAAGGCAGTGGAGCAGGCTCTAGGCATCGCCGGAATCGCTGGTCAGCAGGCCGCACGGAAGTTTCGCGACCCGGATAGGCTCAGCTCGGCGAAGGACGAACTGAGGAAGTTGACGAACCAAACGTACCAGCCGGTCGAAGGCTCCCGAGCGATCGGACCGTGCCTTGACGCCGAGAACGCTCGCTCCCGGAGTTTTCGGAATCTCGTCACGGGACTCCGACGTCTCGTCGGTGTCGAGGCGGAAAAAAGCAACGACTCGAATCGACGCTAAGGATCGGCTCGCGCCACGCCTGGATTTCCGGACATTCCCTTGCTACGATGATCCGCTTGTCGGCGAACGGCTCGAACGGTTTTCGTGCCGTTCGCCCGGGTGCCCCAGTGCCCTTCAAGACGGTCCACGGTTGCCGCCATGCCGATGATCAAATTCGTCAAAGAGAAAAAGGAAATCGAGGTCCCCCAGGGCGCTTGCCTCCGCCGGGAAGCGATCGGCGCGGGAATCAACCTCAATTGCGGAGTGAACGGCATCGGCCAGTCGGTCAATAAGTACGTCAATTGCGGCGGAAAAGGCATGTGCGGAACGTGCCGCGTCCTGATCACCCAAGGCATGGAAAACACCAATCCGCTGACGAAACGGGAGTGGTTCCAGTTCAAGACGCCGTTCCACGATCCGGTGCCCTGCCTGGCCTATATCGGCCATGAGGACGCGATGCGGCTCGCCTGCATGGTCAAGGTGAACGGCGACATCGAAGTGGAGAGCTGCCCCGAGTTCAACTTGTTCGGCGAGAATTTTTTCAGTTAGATCTTCCGATCGTGAAGCAGATCGTCGCCATCGTCCGGCCGTTCCTCGCCGAGAAGGTTCTCGAGAGCCTGAACCGGGCTCCGATGGAAGCGTTGAGCGTCCGGGAGGTCAAGGGATTCGGGCGTCAGAAGAACTATCTCGACGAGTACGGCGAAAGCGAGTACTCGCTCGCATTCCTCCCCAAAGTCGAGATCAACCTCTGGGTCGACGACGCGCGCGTCGATGAGATCGTGCGGCGCATCGTCGAGACGGCGCGCACGGGCCGCATGGGCGACGGAAAGATCCTCATCCTGCCCGTCGACGCCTTCGCCGAACCGCGCGCCGACGGAGCGGGCGAGTCGCGTAACACGGAGCCCGCCTGATCGCGGACCGATCCTCGACGATCGCCTACTCGTAGCGCAGCGCGTCGATCGGATCGAGGCGGCTCGCCTTACGCGCGGGGTAGTATCCGAAGAAGACGCCGACCGCCGACGAAAAGAGAATCGCGATGACCGCCGCGGGAATCGAGACCACGATCGGCCATTTCGTACCCGTCGTGAACTGATTGATGAGGACCGTGATGCCGGTCGACGCGCCGATTCCCAGCGCGCAGCCGAGCGCTCCGCCGATGCACGACAAGAGCACCGACTCGACCAGGAACTGCCTCAGGATGTCGGTCGACCGGGCGCCGACCGCCATGCGGATCCCGATCTCCCGCGTCCGTTCGGTTACCGAGACGAGCATGATGTTCATGATGCCGACGCCGCCCACGACGAGCGAAACGCCGGCGATGGCGGCGAGCATGGCGGTGAGCGTGCCCGTGATGATCTGAAGGACGTTGGCGATCTCGGTCGTGTTCTGCACCTGGAAGTCGGCCGGTTGACCCGCCTGGATCCTGTGACGGTCGGCGAGCAAAAGCTGGATTTCGGACTGGGCCGTCGCCATCTGCGTGACCGACCGCGCCGACACGAGGATCGCATGCACGTTCTCGAAACTCGTGCCCTCGATCCGCTTCCGGACCGTCGTGTAGGGGATCAGGATGATGTCGTCCTGATCCTCGCCGACCATGTTGGCCCCTTTCTTGTCGAGGATGCCGATCACGCGGAGCGGGATGTTCCGGATGCGGATGATCTCGTCGATCGGGTTCTGCGTCTGAAACAACTTGGCGACGATCGTATGCCCGATCACACAGACCTTGTTGCCCGAATCGATGTCGCGTTCCGTGAAGAACCCGCCGGACCGCAGACCCCAGTTGCGGACGAGCAGATAGTCGCGGCCGACGCCTTGGATCTGCTTCGAGCTCCAGTTGGAATTGCCGTAGATCGCTTGGCCGCCCGTACCGACGATGGGGGACGAGGCGAGCACCGACTCGCATTCCTCGGCGATCGCATCCGAATCGCCGGCGGTGAGCGTGGGGAGTCCGCGCTGGCTCACGCCCCCCGCGCCGCGCCGGCTCCCCGGCAGGATGACGATGACGTTGGTCCCGAGCGCCTCGAACTGGCCCTGCACGAGTTGGCTCGCGCTCTGCCCGATCGAAACCATCGTCGTGACGGCCGCGATCCCGATCACGACGCCGAGAATCGTGAGCGCGGCGCGCATCTTGTTCTTGCGCAGCGCGCGCACGGCAATGCGGAGCGTAACGAGAAATCGCACGGAACCCAAGACCTCCGGAAAGCGGCGAACCATTCCGTCCGCCGCTTCGGGCCCCAAAAAGACCCGGGCGGCGAATGCCCACCGCCATCCCGACGCGGGATCGGCGATCAGTCAATCGTCGTCTGGGCCTCGCGGCCGGACCGGGTGAGCAATCGGGCCACGATCCGGATGCTGGTCGTCTGCGACAGGAATCGGACCGACGCGTCCCCGAACATGCACTGGGCTCCCTGAGGATGGAACGCGTAGATCTCGTTGTTGTTCGTGCAGTTGATCGGGCACGGACCGATCGACGTCAGGCCGTCGTATGAATATCCGTGGGTGATGTACTCGTTGTCGACGTCGGCCCAACCGGCTCCGCTGTACCGGCCGCTCCCCAGCACGCGCCTTCCCGTCACGTACCGGGTCGGCCGCCCGGCGTCCTCGCAGATCCACATCGTATTGCTGCTGCCGTCGGTGATGTCCGCGAACGATTGCAGGCGGTTCACGCGCATCACCCCCTGCGGCGACGCGATCGACTCGGCGTCGACCACGTTGAGCGGCCCCAAATCCGTGCTGATTCCGTTGTTGACGCCGTAGTCGGACGGTGCCGCGCGGATGGCGGAAAAACCGGTCGGAGTGTACTGGTCGTATCGGCCTCTTCCAGGCGACGAAGCACACTGGAACACCGACAACTGCTGCTCGCGCGGACCCAGATTGCCGGGATCGCGCCAATCGAGATCGAATCGGTACTGGTCGTACAGCGGCTGCTGTTCCACATACGGCAGGATAAACACGGCCCAACCATGCTCGACGCCGATGGGGATGCCGAGCGCGTTCTTCGTGCCCATGGCGGCCACCGACGTGCTCGTCGTGATCGAGCCCGGAGGGAAGAACTTGCGCGCGTCGTGGAACGAATGCAGGGCCAATCCGATCTGGCGGATGTTGTTCGAGCACTGGGTGCGCCGAGCGGCCTCGCGCGCGGCTTGGACCGCGGGCAACAGCAGGGCGACCAGGATGCCGATGATGGCGATGACGACGAGCAGTTCGACGAGCGTGAATCCGCGAACGGTGTTTCGGGCTGCGGACGGTTTCATCGATCGCTCCTCCTTTGCCGCGAATCGACCTCGATCGGCGGGCGTGACCGACGCCTACGGCAGGTCGATGCGGGGGATTTCGTTGGACGGTTGTTCCACGACCTTGAACTTGACCGGCGTGGTCAACGGTTTCTCGAACGGGCTCGCGTTCTTCCTCCGCGAGGCCGCGTCCTCTTCGCTCTGCCCCGCATTGCTGCCCTCCTCGCCTCCCTCCTCATCGGCATCGCCGACCGGCCATGTCACGACGACCGCGTACTGCCACGCCGGCGCGCCATCCGCTTCGTCGTAGGTGCTGATCGCGAACGAACCGTCCTCGCGCACGACCCCGCGCGGATAGCCGCTCGCCCACATCGGATCGTCCTCGCGCACGTCGGGATGGAGCACCACGAGCGCGCCGACCGCCGGTTTTCCCTGACGAAGAACGTGCCCGCGCACCGGGAAGACCGGTACCCTCGCCGGGCCGCGGTCCCCGCACCCCGCCGCCAACCCAAACAGAAGGACGGTGACGGCCGCCGCGCGCGTCGTCTCCCGCGCGCGCCGCGACTCGAAAACCGAAATCGCCCGAACCCGCCGAATCATGCTCGCACCCCCGAGCGGAACCCTCGGCCGCAACCCGCGCCAGTATAGGACCGCCGGAGCCCGCGAATCAAGAGGCGCCGATCCGCGCGCATGCCGCGCCCCCCGATCAGGGCCCCACGCTCCGCGTCCCTCGGGGCGTCCTGGAGGCGATCAGGCCTGGAAGTTCACGGGACAGCGGAGCGACCGGCCTTGAATGCCGAGCAGCAGATTGTCGGCCGCGATTTCGGCCATCCCGTTGCGGCTCGATACGGTCGCGCTCGCGATATGCGGCGCAATCACGCAATTCGGCAGTGACAGGAGGGGGTCACTCATGGAGATCGGTTCGGGATCGGTGACGTCGAGCCCGGCGGCGAAGATCGTTCCGTCCCGCAGGGCCGCGTGGAGGTCGGCGTGCACGTGCAGCGGTCCCCGCGCCGTGTTGATGAAGACGGCGGACCGTTTCATCTTCGCGAACGCCCCCGAGTTGAACATGCCCCGCGTCGTTTCGTTCAAGTCCGTATGCACCGACACGAAGTCGGACTCGCCGAGCAGTTCGTCCATCTCGACGCGCCGCGCGCCCAACTCCCGCTCGACCTGCTCATTCGCGAATCGATCGTGGTAGAGGATCCGCATACCCCATCCCCCGCGGCAGCGCCGCGCCATGGCCATGCCAATCCGGCCCATGCCGACAATCCCGATCGTGCGTTCCCACAGGTCGACGCCGACGTGTCCTTCGGGCTCCCACGTTTTCCATTTCCCGGCGAGCACATAATCGCGGCTTTCGACGATCCGGCGCGCGGCGGCGATCAGGAGCGCGAACGCCATGTCGGCCGTCGCGTCGGTGAGCACGTTGGGCGTATTTCCGATCCGCACGCCGCGCCGCGTCGCCTCGGCGACATCGATATTGTTGAATCCGACCGCGAAATTGCTCACCACCTTCAATTGCGGCCCCGCCGCGTCGAAGAACTCGCCGTTCACCGCGTCGGTGAGGAGCGTGACGACACCCTCGCATCCCGCGACGGCGCGGAGCAGCGCGTCGCGGGGAGGAGGCATCGGGTCGGGCCAAACGAACGCGTCGCACGACGCCGTGATCCGATCGAGGCCCGCCGCGGGGATCTTGCGCGTCACGGCGACCTTGGGTTTGGACGTGCCTTGATGCGCCGATTCCGCCTGCAGAGCCATGATCTCGCAACCCCTCTTTCCTCGCCGCAGCTCGTCGCCAGACGGTGGCCGAACCGGCAATCGCTCCTCCACGCTCTGGCGAGCGTGGCTGCGCAAGCTCCCGGATGGTAGCAGGTTCCTTCCGGGCATCAATCGGGCAGCGGCTGCGACGCGCGCAGGTAGGCGAACAGGTCGCGCACTTCCTGTTCGGTGAAGGCGCCGAGCGCGCCCTCGGGCATGATCGATCGAGGGATCGCTCGCAAGTCCTCGATCTCGTCGCGCGCGACCGTCGTCGATTGGCCTTCGGCTCCGCGCAGCGTCACCGTTTGCGCGTCCTGATCGGCAAGGAACCCGTTCAGTGTCCGGCCATCGGCCGTGATGAGCAGATAGTTCTCAAAACCCTCGCGGATTTCAAGGCTCGGATTCACGATATTGGCGAGCAGGCCCTTGAGATCGTCGCGTCGGTAGGGAGTCAGATCGGGTCCTATTTCGCCGCCGATGCGGAACAGCGTGTGGCATTTGCCGCAATTGGACGCGAAGAGCTTTCTGCCGTTGTACGGGTTGCCGCTCGACTCGCCGATCACCCGTTCCCATCGTTCCATCGACGCCCGCATTTCCTCGGTGCTCGATCCGGCAAGCTCACCCCAGACCGCGCGCGTCAGTTCGCCTACTCTTGGATCGGCGATCAGTTGCATGCGTTTCACCATCGACGGCTCGACCAACGCCGCTCGGCACCGGCCCGCTCGAACGGCCTCGAGAAACGCGACGGCCCAAGCGGGTCGGCTGGCGAGCAGCGTTTGGGCCGGTTCGCGCGCGGCGTCGGGCAGTTGGTCGTGCAGCCCGATGATGCGATCGGCGATCGCGTCGTCCATGAAATGCTGGAGCGCGTTGAGCGCCGCGTTCTTGGATTCGACCTCCTTCGCCTTCTCGACGATCTCCAACAACACGGGGACCGCCGGCGCGTGGCGGATCTGTCCGAAGACCTGGATATAGAGCAATCGGTCCGAACGCGAAGTCGACTCGGCGACGACGGCGGCGAGCCCTTCGCGGGCGGCGTCGGCGTCCCCTTGCCGCATGCGCAGGACCAACGATCCTCCGCCGCGCCGAGCGAGTTCGTCGGCGAGTTCGGCGGGGATCCCGACGAGCAACCGACCCTCGAACGCCTTCTCGAAACCGGCGACGAGCCGTTTGGCCGCGTCGTCGTCGGGCGCGAGCCGCAGGAGGCGCGCGGCGGTGAGCAGATCTTTTTGGGCACCGGTCGACGCGTACCTACGCATGATCCGTTCGAGCAGCGTGTCGGCGACGATCCGCGCCTTCCAAAACGATTCGTCGGCGAAGAGGGCGAGGACCGCGTCGCGGTCCCGATCGGCGTGCGCCTCGATCGCCCACCAGATCAGCAAGGGCACGTGGATATCGGCCGCGTCCTCGTCGCGCCGCGCGAGCTGTCCGACGACCGCCATCCCGTGCTGCGCGCCGACGCGCCGCGCGCTCGACGCCAGTTGACCGCGCACTTGGACGTCCGGCTCGGACGCCGCGAGCGCCGTCAACGATTCGGCGACTCGCGACGAAATCCCGCCGTCGTCGCACGCAAGACGAACGGTCCACATCCGGACGAGCGGGTTGGCATGCGAGAGCGACGCGAGCACCGTCGGCTCGTCGAGCCCGCCGGGGGTCAACTGATGGAGCAACCAGAGCGACTCGAGCGCGCCGTGCCTGGGGTTCGCGGCGAGCCGCTCGCGCAGCGCCGGCGCGACGCTCGCATCGCGCCGTTCACGCACCAGACGGGCCGCCGTTTCGCGCCGCCATCGATTCGGATCGGCAAGCCGTTCGACCAGCTCGGCCGATGACAATCGTTCGAGGTTCTCCGGCCGCGAAGGACTCGATGATTTCGCTCGAATCCGATAGATCCGACCGCTCTCACGGTGGATGCGACCCTGGTAATGGGCCGCGTGATCGATCCGCTGCTCGTAGAAATCGGCCACATAGACCGCTCCGTCGGGACCCGACTGGATGTCTACCGGTCGGAACCACGGGTCGTCGGTGGAGAGGGCGAGTCCGACGTCGCGCGTCTTGTACGACGATCGGTCGGGTTCCATCTTGCTCATCACGACATGGCTGAGCAGGGGCGCCACGCCGAACAGGAGCCCCTCATACGCCTCGGGCAGCGCGCCTCCCTCGTAGATCAGGAACGTGTGCGTGAACCGCGGAACCGAATGATGGGCCATTTGCGGGAAATAGCCGTACGCGTGCGGATTCGAGAGTTCGCCGTGTTTGCCGAACCCTTTTTGGGAATAGCCGCCCTGCACGTAATGGAATCCGCGCGTGTCGCCTCCGTTGTGGCCGGAAAAGACTCGACCGGCCGAATCGATTTCCACTCCGAATGTGTTTCCGCCGCCTTCCGCGAACACCTCGTAGCGCCGTGTCGGCGGATGGTAGCGCCAAATGAGCTGCCCCATCGAGTGGACGGGCGGGTCGTTCGATCCGTATCGGCGGATGTGCCCGGTCACCGTGCTGCCTTGAGCGGCGTAGAGCCAGCCGTCGTTCCCCCACCGCAGGCTGTTCGCGATCGCATGGGAATCCTCGAGCCCGAATCCCTCGAGGTGCACGTCGGGATCGCCGTCGGGGCGATCGTCCCGATCGTGGTCCGGATAGAAAAGGAGGTAGGGCGGATTGAGGACCCAGAGCCCGTCCGCGTCGAAGGCGAACGACGATGCCATGTTCAAATTGTCGACGAAGACGCGATGCGCGTCGTAGCGTCCGTCGCCGTCGGTGTCCTCATGGATCGAGATCGTGTCGGCGCCGTGGTCATGGTGGGGCGGCGGCTTGGGCACCTTGTCGTAGACGGCGCGCAGGAACTTGTCGCGGCTCACCGTCGTCAATCCGGCTGGGCTCGGATACTGGAGGTATTCGAGCACCCAAAGCCGTCCACGGGCGTCGAACTTCATCGACAACGGCTGCCGTACATGCGGCTCACCCACCGCCAGTTCCACCTGGAGATCGTCCGGCGTCCGAAATCCGGCGAGCGATTCGTCGATCGACAGAGGACCGCGATCGCCTTCGAGCCGTTTCCAGGTGGCGAGCGCCTGGTCGGCGCCGATCGCATCGCGGAACAGGGGCGCGTCAGCCGCATCGAACACGTGGGCCATCTCCGCGCCGCCGGTACGCATTTGCCAAGCGCCTTTGAGGTGGATCGCTTGCGGTCGCGCGACGACAACCGGCGCGGCGACATTGAAGTTCGTCCTCGCTTCGCGCAGGAAGACCCGCACGGCCAAAACGTTCCCGTCCCCCTCGCTGAGCCCGTCGCGCGGAATGGCGAACCGCTCGGGCCCGCCCAGCCCGCTCCGGAACGCCGGGGGAAACGCGCCGGTCCCGCCGACCAACCGCCCGTTCACGTAATATTGCCGCGCATCGTCGGCGGCTTCCGCCATCAATAGGAAATCGCGATCGAGCCATTCGGCGGGAACCGCGAACCGGCACCGGAACCACGCCTCGTTCTTCGATTCCTTCGCGAATTGCTCGGGCAGCGTCTTCCACGCGTTCGGAATCTCGACCGCCCGCCACGCGTCGTCGAACGCCGAGGCCGATCGGCGACCGGCGAGCGACGCGACGGCGAGCATGAACACCCACGCCGGACGGCGGCATTTCGAGACAATCCGGCTTGCATCGCCGGCCCTTCGTTGCCACATTCGTTGCATCACGCGTCTCCCATCCCGTTCCCTCGATACCATCCGCTCGTGCTCCGAAGATTATCGTGGAAAACAAGATCACCGAACAAGGGCTGCGTTATCGGGAAGGCCTTCTGCGCCAACGGCCGATCGAAGGTCGGTTCGCGCCGAGCCGCCGCGAGGACGTCGACCATCTCGAATCGGCTCCGCCCGACGCCCTCGATCGATGGGCCCGCGACGCGGCCGATGCGCTCGCGCGGGGCGAGGTCGCGTTCGGCGTGCTGGCGGCCGGCGCGAGTTCCCGCATGGACCTGCGCGCGCTCCCGCGCGATGTCGCGCGCATGCTGAGCGCGGCTGGGCGGACGGAACTTCCGACCAGCAAGGCGCTGGTGCCCGTCGCCGAGCGGGCCGGCGATGTGCTCGACTTCCTCGATCTCTTCCTCATCGACGTGCGGCGCGTTATTGAAGCGACCGGGGCGCGCGGGCCGGTTGTTCTTTTCGTGAGCGAGACGAACCGATCCGAGATCGCGGCGCGTCTCGAAGCGACCGGCCGACGTGGAATCGAACGCGATCGCGTGTGGATGTTCGAGCAGCCGCTCGAACCGACCATGATCGCGACGGAGGCGGACGCGCGCCGCGCGGCGGTCCATTTCCCGCCCGAACGGCTCGATGACGTCCTCGCCGTCTCGCGCGCGAGGGCCGGCGAGCCGTTGCCGGGCCGAAAGCCCGCCGGACATGGGGAGTTCCTCCATCAGTTGATCGCGTCCGGCACGTTGTCCCGCCTGATCGAGCGGGGCGTGCGCTATCTTTCGCTCCGGAATATCGACAACTTCGCCGCGAGGCTCGACCGCCGCTGGCTCGCCGCCCTGGGCATGTCTCGCGAGCTCGCCGGCCGCATGCTCGTCGAAGTCTCCCAGCGTCCGACCGGCCAGAAGGGTGGCGCGCTCGTACGGCGCGGAGACCGGTGGATGCTCGCCGAGGACCCTTCCTTCGCGGGAACGCCGCACCGCGCGTCCGATTCCTACTACATCAACAACGCGGTCGCCGTCGTGCGGCTCGACTATTTCGAGCCGATCTATGAAACGACGGCCGATGAGCTCGTCGCCGCCTCGCGCGACGCGCATCGCGGCTCGGAGCGGCTCGCGGAAATCGCCCGTCGAGGACGGCTCAAGTTCCCGACGTTGATCGAGGCCAAACCGTTCGCGCTCGACGACGGATCGCTCGTCGCCGCCGTATTGCCCGAGACGAACCTCTGGGAATCAACGGGCATCGACGGCGCCGAGGGCCTGGTGCCGCTCGCCGTCGACTCCGACCAGGACGCCGGCCCCGATCTGCTCGAACAGCCCGAGCCCGAACAGGAGCGGCGCGCCGAACGCGTCCGATTCTCACCAACCAAGAACTGGTCCGACTACGAGGACGCCCGGAAACGGCGGATCGCCCGCACGTTGGTCGACCGCATCCTGGCGGGCGAAGCCCTCCCACCGTGACGCCCCGCGTGCGAATGCGATTCGCGGCTCGTGCTCGATCCCATGCGTCCGAATCGAGTGCGACGATGCCGCCCGCGAACGGATCCGCCAGAGCCGTCAGTCGCGTGGGAAGTCGACCAGAACCTTGATCGCGCCGTCCCGCCGATCGACAAACGTCTCGAACGCTTCCTGGATCTTCGAGACCGGGAAGCGGTGCGTGACGAGCGGAGTGACGTCGATCCGCCGTTCGGCGACCCAACGCATGGCGAGCGGGAAGTCGATCGTGAAATCGGGGCCGAGGCTGGTTGTCACGCCGATGTTGCGCCAGAAGAGCCGCCGCCAATGCAACCCGTCGATCGTCGTCGGCGGGACGCCGAAAAAGAGAATATGCCCGAAGTCGCGGCAAAGATCGATGCACAGATTGAAGACCTGATCCTTGTGCCCGACGACTTCGACCACGAGATCGGCCATCTTGCCGTCGGTCTGTTCCTTGACGGCGAGCACCGGATCCTCGCTCCGCGCATCGACGACCGCCGTGGCTCCCATCTTCCGGCTGACGGCGAGCCGCTCGGGGATCCGGTCGACGGCGATGATTTCCCTCGCGCCCAGTCGCGAGAGGACGGCGTTGAAAAGTTGCCCCATCGGTCCTTGGCCGACGACTACCACGTTCCAGTTCAGGATGTTCGGGAGTTTGCGCATCGCGCAGAGGACCGTTCCGAGGGGTTGAGCGAGAAGAGCCTCGTCGTCGGTCGCCCGCGGATCGATGGGGATCGCCCGGTGCTGCGAGACGCGGAATCGCTCGAACAATCCAAGATGGCTGACCGGTACGCACAGCACGCGGTCACCAGGCCGATGGCGCGTTCCGTTGGTCGCGACGACTCGGCCGATGATCTCGTGGAGCGATTGGCCGACTTCGCACGGGAATTCGGGGGATTGGCCCTCGAAATAGGGCAGATCGGAACCGCAGAGGCAGCCGAGTTCGGGCTGGAATAGGATCTCGCCCATCGCTTCGGGATCGGACGGACGTGGTCCGAGTTCCGGTTCGGGGATGTCGATGAGCCGAATTGTGCGGGGTTCGGGGATATGGCCGGCGAACATACGTTTCCTGGACTCCTAGACCGAAGCGAGGAACGCCTTTTCGAATGTGGATCGGAGCGAATCGACGCCCCGTCGGAGAGCGAGGATCTCGTTGCCGAGCGTCGGCATGCGGCATCCCAACTCGATGGCCCGTTCGGCGAACGCCGCGTCAGGCGCGACGCATCCCCAAGCGGTCCCCGCCGAGCGGCACGCGTTCGCGATCCGCTCGATCGCCTCCCACAGAACGGCGTGATGGAATTGGCCGACGATGCCGAGACTCATCGATAGATCGGACGGACCGACAAACAGCAGATCGACACCCGGCAGGGCGGCGATCGGCTCGACCTGCTCGAGGGCTCCGGTGGTTTCGATCTGGATTCCGGCGAGCACGCGTTGGTTGGCTTCGGCGATGAATCGAGCGTGGGGCACGTGCGTATAGTCGGCGTCGCAACCGTTGTTGTTGAGGCCCCGCGTTCCGGCGGGAGTGAACCGAGTCCACGAGACGAACTCGCGGGCCTGGTCGACCGAGTGGATTTGCGCCGCCATGACACCCCCCGCGCCCGCTTCGAGACACTGCGTGACCTGCCAGTAGCCGGTCGGCGGCAGTCGGACGATCATGTCCATGTCATTGGCGCGCGCGGCGAGCGCAAGCACGGCGATCTGTTCGGTGGTGTTCGAGGCGTGTTCCTGATCGAGCCAGAATCCGCGGTATCCGCCCGCCCGTCCGAACATCTCGACAACCACCGGGTGCACGATTCGGCTTAGCGCGAAAACCGGGCACAATTCGCCGGAAGCCAGTCGGTCTTTGAGCGTGCGTGGTTTCACGAGTGGGAACTCCCCGACGACCCGATCCGCTTCCAACCGGAATCCCGGAGTTTGGCGGTCCTCCCGCCCGCGGTCAAGCGGGTTCCACGCGGGATGACCTTGCATTGCCCGTCGTTGTCGTGGACGAGTAGCCGCGGGGATGGTTGGCACAGATTCATCGAGTATCCCGTGTGCATTCGCAGATCGTGCGGGCCTATCTGCGCGGGGCGGGCGTCGCGAAACCCGGCGCGTGCCATCTGTTCCGGCACACGGCGGCCACGTTGATGCTCGAAGGGGGCGCCGACGTCCGGTATATCCAGGCGCTCCTCGGCCACACACGCCTGTCGACCACGCAGATCTACACGCACGTGTCGATCACCAAGTTGCGGGAGGTTCATCGCTATGTGGGGAATTCGGCTGTAAACTTGGTTGATCCGAGCGGCTTAGAAGGCGAAGGTAGGAACGGTCCTCCGAGTATGGATGCTAGGTCGCGAGAGTACCAGGATTGGTACTGGCGGTTTATGCGGGGGCAAGTCGGCGGCTATGGCGCACACCCCGCTCGCAATGGTTGGGACCTGTTGGATTACTCGGCGAACTGTGCGGCAGGAAGCTACTGGTGTAGTATATGGAGTTGGACGAAGCAGTAGGGATGTTGTCCATGGAACGTTTACCGCATCAACACTACTCGGCTTCGTTCCTCTCGTACCTTGGGCCGCCCGTGCCTATTTTCTCGGGCGCGAATTCACTTTTGCAAAGAACTTCCGCATCGCTCCGTTTGGCAATCGAACGGGACATCCGATCGGAAAGTACCCACACTATCATTATCGTCCTTCTAACCCAGCGCCGCCAGGCCAGGGAATCGGCCGTCACAGACCCTGGGAGTAACCTCGAACGACTATCGCAAGGCAACTCCCACACTCGCGGAACTTGTACGCAGAAAGGTGTCGCCGTCAATGATCACGCCAATTGTCGTATACGAGCCACGCGATCTTCGGGTCTACGAGACAATTGACGAAGCGGAGTTGGCCATCGAAGCAATCGATGCGATGAACGGCGACATATACGTCTTTGACGCAGAGGGTAGAATCTTGAACGTTGCGGTAAAGAACGAACACTCGCGAGTTCGCCTCATAGCGAGTCCATCCGCTCCATGTTGCCCCGAATGGTTACGTGGAATCGTTACGGAGTACCTTCTTGCGTTAGGCTATCCTGGTGAAACAGTCAAGGGTGTATCACTGAAAGACTTGCTTGAAGTGGCTGGATTTCCTCGTCGGCCGTCCACTCCTGACTCCTGATGTACTCCTGACTCCTGACTCCTGATTTGGATTCAACACGGGTACACACGGGTACGGAGCTGTCCGTGAAGCGGTTAGGAGCACGACGGGCTGTGGGAGGCGCGAAGGGGAAATCGCCGCGCGGGACGGAGTTTTGGGGCGCGTCGACCGTCATCCAAACGACCGGACCCCGTGGATGGCATCCCAAATGCCACCGGTCGCTCACCGGCCAGCGAATGTCGTGAGCGCTATTTGAAGCCAACCCCGGGAGGTTCCGACCGATTGGTCCGCGCCAAGAAACGCCGACGGCCGCCTCGTGGGGAATCGAGGCGGCCGTTCGCGGTGAAATCCAACGCGTTGTGCCTGTCGCTATATCAATGCAAGGAATGGTTCGTATCCCCAGCTCCGCGCTCGGGGATCGCGCCCAGGGCCCGACCCCCATGGTGTTTCCGTCGGTGGATCCGACACGTTGGCCCCTCCTTTCCGCGTTACCCAAAAAGGTCCGAACTCGGTCCGACACGATTGGTGGCGGCGGTCGTTCCCGAGCACTCGCTCGTCGTTCGCTCGACTCATACCGCACACCTGGAGATTTACCAAATCACGGCCGGCGCGTTCAAGCGATTTTGGTTGGTTTTCGTCCGTTTCCCGGAAAACAACCGCGTTTTCGTTCCGGTCGTAACGATCACGAAGGATTGAGCGAACCGATCCTGCCCACCACGCGTCGACGTGGTATACTCCGCCAGAATCCCAGCCGTTCGCCGGTCTCCTCCGCGGCGCCGCGAACCGCGAATCGTTGCCGATCGGGGGGGGGCCAGATCGGTGTTGGGAACCGGCATTCCGAGACGATGACCAAGGACTGAGGGAGGCGATCATGCGACGCGGTTCGATCGACCATGGGTTGATTCCGGGAGCGCTGTCCGCGGCGCTGGTGCTTCTGGTTGGCGTGGGCGGTTCCTCGGTCGCGCGGGCCGACGATTTGCCGCCCGCCAAGCAGGCCTCGCTCGATTCGGTCGAGCGGAAAGCCAGCTACGGATTCGGCTATCAGATCGGGCGGCAGTTCCGCGGCCAGGGGTTGACCGTTCTGCTGCCCGAGCTGCTGAACGGCCTTCAAGACGCGCTCGGAGGCAAGCAGCCGCAGCTGCCGGAACCCGAGCTGTTCAACGCCATGTCCGAGCACCAGAAGGCGACGCGGACCGCCCTCGCGCGGAACAACCGGAAAGCGGGCGAGGTTTTCTTGAAGGACAACGCGGCCAAACAAGGCGTCGTGAAGCTCGACAGCGGACTGCAATACACGGTCATCCAACAAGGGACGGGACCCAAGCCCAAGGCGACCGACAAGGTCAAGACGCACTACCACGGCACGCTGATCGACGGGCTCGTGTTCGACAGTTCGGTTGAATCGGGCGAGCCCGCGACGTTCGGCGTGAACGAGGTGATTCCCGGGTGGACCGAGGCCTTGCAGCTTATGAAGGTCGGCGACAAGTGGCGCATCGTGGTTCCGTCCGAACTCGCCTACGGAGTCCAAGGCGCGCCGCCAGACATCGGACCCAACTGCGTGCTCATTTTTGAAATCGAGCTTTTGGGAATCGAGCCGTAGGAATCGAGCCGTACGGATCGGGCCGTACGGATCGGGCCGCCGCCTCGCGCGCCGGATCGCGTTCGATCGACGGGAGCCGCCCCAAGAACGGTCCACTCGGAGAAAAACGAAGGAGCCTTTCATGAGCATCGAAGCGAAACTCGCCGAACTCAAGCTGCAATTGCCGCCCGCGCCGAAGCCGGCGGGCGTCTACAAGCCGGTCGTGATCGCGGGCAACATGGCCTATGTCTCGGGCCACGGCCCGCTCAAGCCGGACGGAGCCATGTTGACGGGCCGAGTCGGAACCGACGTCGATCAGCAGGCCGGATACGACGCGGCCCGCCAAACCGGACTGGCCGTCCTCGCGTCGCTGCGCGCCGCGCTGGGAAACCTAGACCGCATCGAGCGGATCGTCAAGACGCTCGGCATGGTCAATTGCACGGCGGACTTCACCGCGCAGCCCGCCGTCATCAACGGGTTCAGCGACCTCTTCCGCCACCTCTGGGGCGACGACAAGGGCGTTGGCGCGCGGAGCGCGGTCGGCATGGGATCGCTGCCGGGCAACATCACGGTGGAGGTCGAGGCGATCTTCGAATTGAACGGGTAGGAGCGGCGGCGCGGGTGCGGTCCGGCCGACGGGATCAGCCCGCGGTGGTAGGTTCGGAACGGTGCCTGGCCGCGAATCGGGGTAGGCGGACGCGGGGAAGTCCGGGAGGCGGAATCCGCGGATCCGAAACGAACCGCACGGCACGGCTCGTCCGCCACGGTCCTTTCCCGAAAAAAGCCGCCAACGTCAATCCCGTTCCGAAATTCACGAGCGAGAACAGGACCACCAGGAAGAGAACGACCGAATTCGACATCATGCGAACGTCCTCGCGGCGCGGCGGCGCGTTTGCCAAAGTTTAGGTCACAATGGACGCGATGCACGGAGTTGCCATGTCCCAGCGCCGGATTCTCGTGACGGCCGCGTTGCCGTACGCCAACGGCCACATCCATATCGGCCACCTGCTCGAATACGTCCAGACCGATATCTGGGTGCGGTTCCAGAAACTGCGAGGCCACCGGTGCATCTTCATCTGCGCGGACGACACGCACGGTACGCCGATCATGATGCGGGCGCGTCAGGAGGGCCGCTCGGAGCTCGACCTGATCGCCGAGATGCACGCGCGCCACGCCCAGGACTTCGCCGATTTCCAGATCGAGTTCGACCATTACGGCAGCACGAACAGCCCCGAGAACCGTGTTGTCTGTTCGGAGATCTGGCGCGCCCTTCGGTTGGCCCATCTGGTTGTCGAGGCGGACATCCAACAGCTCTTCGACCCCGAGGCCGGCGTGTTCCTCGCCGACCGGTTCGTCAAGGGAACCTGTCCGCGCTGCGGAGCGCCCGATCAATACGGGGACAATTGCGAGAAGTGCGGCCACACCTATCGGCCGACCGACCTGATCGAGCCGCGCAGCACCATTAGCGGCGCGGTGCCCGAGATCCGCCGGTCCCGCCAGCTCTTCATCCGCCTTGAAAAACTCCGCCCGTTCCTCACGGAATGGACGCAAAGCGGTGAGCACCTGCAGCGCGAGGTCGCCAATTACCTGCTCGGCAACTTCCTCCAGGACGAACTTCGCGATTGGGACGTGTCGCGCCCGGCTCCGTATTTCGGCTTCGAGATCCCCGATCAGCCGGGAAACTATTGGTACGTCTGGTTCGACGCGCCGATCGGATACATCGGTTCGACGCGCCAGTGGTGCGACCTGCACAGCGAACGGCTCGATGTCTGGTGGCGGAATCCCGAAACCGAGATCCACCATTTCATCGGGAAGGACATCACCTACTTCCACACGTTGTTCTGGCCGGCCATGCTTCGGACGGCCGGCTATCAGTTGCCGACGCGCGTCCACATCCACGGGTTCCTCACCGTCGACGGCCGGAAAATGTCAAAGCGGGACGGCACGTTCGTCCTCGCGCGCACCTACCTGGAGCATCTGGATCCGAGTTGGTTCCGATACTATCTCGCGTCGAAGCTCGGCCCGCGCCTCGATGATCTCGACTTGAGTCTCGACGAGTTCGCGACGAAGGTCAACGCGGACCTGGTGGGCAAGATCGTGAACCTCGCTTCGCGCACGGCGAAGTTCGTCGAGGGCGCGCGGTTGTCGGATCGATACCCCGAGGACGGCGGCCTGTTCGCGCGCGGAGTCGAAGCGGGAGCGGAGATCGCCGACGCGTACGAACAGGGGGACTACAATCGGGCGATGCGCACGATCGTGGCGCTCGCCGACGCGGCCAATCCCTACGTCGAGGAATCGCGGCCGTGGTCGCTGCGGAACGACCCGGCGCAAGCCGATCGGCTTCGAGACGTCTGCTCGGTCGCCCTCAACCTCTACCGACAGCTCGTCGTGTACCTCGCCCCCGTCCTGCCGCGTCTCGCCGATGCGACCGGCAGGTTGTTCGGCTCGCCCATCGTGTCGTGGGGCGACGCCTCCAAACCCCTGCTCGGCGCGACCGTCGCGCCGTTTGAACATCTGATGAAACGCGTGGAACGAAAGGACGTCGACGCCATGATTGAGGCGAGTCGCGAGTCAGCGCCGGACCCCGTGCACCAGGACGACGATGGCCCGCTCGTGGCCGAACCACTCGCGGCGACGTGCGCGATCGATGATTTCGCGAAGGTCGACTTGCGCGTGGCCCGGGTCGTGGCCGCCGAGGATGTGCCGCAGGCGAAGAAGCTGCTGAAACTCACCTTGAGTCTCGGAGGCGGTCAACGGCGGACCGTGTTCGCGGGAATCAAGGCCGCGTACACGCCCGATCAGCTCGTCGGACGGCTCGTCGTCATGGTCGCCAACCTCGCCCCGCGAACGATGAGCTTCGGGGTGAGCGAGGGGATGGTCGTGGCGACCGGGCCCGGAGGCAAGGACGTCTTCTTGCTCGGCGTCGACGCGGGTGGTCGACCCGGCCAGCGCGTGCATTGAGATTCCGCGAGGCTTTGCCCCATGCGACTTCATTTCCTTGGCGCGAATCGCCAGGTCACCGGCAGCCGGTATTGCCTCGAATGGGACGGTCGCCAGGTCATGATCGACTGCGGCCTGTTCCAGGAGCGGGAGTACGTCGCGCGCAACTGGAATCGGTGTCCGATTCCGGCGAAGAACGTCCGCGCCCTCCTTCTGACGCACATCCACATCGATCACAGCGGGTTGATCCCCAAACTGGTCGCCGAGGGATTCCGCGGACCCATCTTCTGCACGCGGCCCACCGCCGCCCTCGCCCGGATCATGCTGCTCGATTCCGCGCGCATCCAGATGGAAGACGTTCAATACAAGCGCAAGCGGCACCGGCGCGAGGGCCGCCGCGGCGCCCATCCCGAAGTCCCCCTCTACACCGACACGGACGTCGAGGACGCCCTGCGGTTGTTCGAGCCCGTCGCGTACGACGATCCGCTCGAAGTGGATCGTGGAATGCGGGTCACGTTCTTCGACGCGGGCCATATCCTCGGATCGGCCTTGCTTCGGATCGATGTCGAGCACCGCGGCGGCGTGGGAACCGGCGATGCGAATGGGCCGGCGGGCGATGGAGCCGGCATGCGCCGATTCCTCTTCTCCGGCGATCTGGGCCAGTGGGACAAACCGCTGATCCGCGACCCCACGCTCGTCGACGGCGCCGACTACGTCGTCCTTGAATCGACCTACGGCGATCGGATGCACGAAACGGAGCGGCCCGTCGACGAACAACTGGCCGAAGTCGTCGCCCAAACGGTCGCGCGCGGAGGCAAGGTGGTGGTTCCGGTTTTCGCCGTCGAGCGGGCCCAGGAGCTGGTCTATCTGATCAGCGGTTTGGCGCACGACCGGAAGATCCCCGAGCTTCCCGTATTCCTCGACAGCCCCATGGCGGCCGACGTCACCGAGATCTTCCGGCGGTTTTCGGAGTGCCTCGACGAAGAGACGCTCGCGCGCATCGAGGCGGACCGATCGCCGTTCCATTATTCGGGCCTGCGGTTCGCTCGCACCGTCGAGGAATCCAAACAGGTCAACGCGTTCGACGAGCCGTGCGTGATCCTGTCGACATCGGGCATGTGCACCGAGGGTCGGATCAAGCACCATCTGCGGCGGACGATCGAGGATTCACGCAACACGATTCTGTTCGTCGGCTTCCAAGGCCGCGGGACCCTGGGACGCCGGATCGTGGACCGGGAGCCGGAAGTGCGGATCCACGGCCGCGCATTCCGCGTGCGGGCCGACGTGCGCCAGATTTCGGGATTCTCCGCGCACGCCGATCAAGGCGGCCTGCTGCGCTGGCTCGGCGCGTTCCGCCGTCCTCCCCATCGCGTTTTCCTCACCCATGGCGAGGAATCCGCATCGAAGGGGCTCGCCGACGTGATCCGGGAACGTTTCGGGTGGCCGACCTCGATTCCCACCTATCAGGAGGTGTTTCCGCTACAATAGGGCCATGCGATGCATTCTCGTGCCGATCGCCGTTCTTCTTGCCGCATGGTCTTCGCTCGCGGCGCCGTCCTTCGGCTTCGACCCCGATCCGCCGGCTCGCGACGGAGCGCCGACGTCGACGACCGCGTCCGAACGCGACATGCTCGCGCGGCAGGTGACCGATGGTCGATTCGCGGTTCGCGTCCGCGCGTCGCGACGGCTCGAATCGCTCGGCATCGAAGCGTTCTCCTCCGTTGAAGCCATCGTCCGCGAAGGAGATCGCGAAGCGCGGAGCCGCGGGTTCGCCATCCTGCGCGCCTGGTCACGCTCGCCCCGCGCCGATCTCACCGATGCGACCCTCGCCCTGCTCCGCGATCTGACCGTCTCGTCCGATGCCGCCCTCGCGCGGCACGCGAATGAGGTTCTGCGATGGAGACGGCTCGCCGTGCACGAGGACGCCGTCGAGTTTCTCGAGGGGTTGGGCGCGCGCGTCACCGTTCGTGGAGCGGGCGAATCGGGGCGGACGACCGTTCATGTTGCCCAGACCTGGCGCGGCAACGACGAGGACCTCGATCGGCTCCGCGACGTCGGCGGGCTGAACTGGCTTTCGATCGAGGATTCCCGTACGGGAAACCGCGGTTTGGAAGCGATCGCGGCATGCAACGACCTCCAGTTCGTGATGCTCGGCCGGTCCGCCGTCACCGAACGCGGGCTCGGCGCCCTGCGGCGCCTCGAACGGCTCCAACACGTGTCCCTCCAGGAACTCCCCGTGAACGGCGCCGCGCTGGTCGAACTCGGCGCGATGCCCCATCTCGTTTCGCTCGGCCTCGATCACACGCGCATGACCGACGACGACCTCGTCCACCTGACCGGATTCCCGAACTTGAAGAACCTTTGGCTCGACCGCACCGCCGTGACCGACTCCGGCCTCGAACGGCTCACGCATCTCTCCAATCTCACGCACCTCTATCTGCTGGGGACCCGGACCGGTGGTCCGGGAATCCGGCACCTCGCGAAACTATCCCGACTCACCCACCTGTCGCTCAAGGAAGTTCGGCTGACTCCCGAGGCCGTGCGGCAGTTGGGAACTTTGAGTACACTGGTGAGCTTGGGTCTGGATGACTCGAATGTCACGGACGACATGCTCGCCGAACTGGGCGGATTGAACAACCTGCAGGTCCTTTGGCTCTCGAAGTCGAGTGTCACCGATGGCGCGTTCGCCCATTTGGAGCGGATGTCGTCGCTCCGGACCGTCTACGGTCACGGAACGCGATTCACAAAGGAGGGCGCCGAGTCGTTCAAGCGGCGGACGTCGGACCGTTGCCGCGTCCATTTTTGAAATTCGCGCGGGCCGCGACCGGCCGGGTCGCGCCCGGCGGGTCGCGTGACAAGACGTCCGATCGAACGCGCGGTTCGGTCGGACGTCCTGCGCGCGAACGAGCGTAACCGGACCGACCACCATGAACGAATCGAACGCTCCGCACCTGATCGAGCTCCATAACGTCTCCAAGTTCTTCGGCGCCTTCCAAGCGCTCGCCGACGTGTCGCTGACCGTGCCGCCCAGCATCACCGGGTTGCTCGGCCCGAATGGAGCGGGCAAATCGACCTTGATCAAGGTCATGTTGGGTCTGGTCGCCCATTCGTCCGGCACCGGCCATATCCTCGGCTTTCCGCTCGGAACGGCGTTCCGGGAGATCCGCGGCCGCGTGGGCTACATGCCCGAGGACGACTGCTACATCGCGGGATTGTCGGGTGTCGAGATGGTCCGCTCGGTCGCCCGACTCTCCGGATTGCCGTCGGTCGAGGCGCTGCGCCGCGCGCACGAGATACTCGACTTCTGCGGCACGGAACAGGAACGGTATCGGCCCGTCGAAACGTACTCGACGGGCATGCGGCAGAAGCTGAAGTTCGCTCAGGCCATCGTCCACGATCCTCCGTTGCTGATTCTCGACGAACCGACATCGGGCCTTGATCCGCGCGAGCGGCAGATCATGCTCGCCCGCATCCGCACCCTCGCCGAAAAGCACGGCAAGACCGTGCTCATTTCGACGCACATTCTGCCGGATGTGCGGGCGACGTGCGATCACGTGGTGATCATGGCGAATGGCCAAATGCGGCTCAGCGAGCGGCTTGATGTCCTGAACCGTCCGGAATCGCCGTCGTATTTCGTTCGCGTGATGGGATCATCGACGGCCTTCGTCGAACGGATTCGCGGCGAAGGCCATGCGGTGGTGATCGAACCCGACGGCGGCGTGACCGTGCGGGGCCTTGATGAAAACTCGTGCGGGACGATCTGGCGATGGGCCGAGGAATCGAACGTGGGGATTCGCCTGATGCGTCCGGCGGTCAATTCGCTCGAACAGATCTTTGTGGACGTGGTACGGGGAGCACGGCATGCCGACGTATGATCTGGGATACTGCGGCTGGTCGGGAGACGTGCGGTCGGCTTACGGCCGGTGGGCCGTGATCGCCGAAATGGGGATCCGGCTGGCGTGGCGCAGCACATGGCTTCGGCGTTTGTTGCTCGTCGCATGGCTTCCCGCCGTCTACTGCGGCATCTTCCTGTTCCTGTTCGAGAACGCGGCGAAGTCCGGCGCGACACAGATCATCCTGGGGCAGGTGGGAGGCGCGTTTCGATCGATTCCCGAGTTCGCCGCGGTGCGGGAAGCGGTCGAAACCGGTGGGCTCGAAACGGCCCGGCACGAGTTCTGGGCCCTCTTGCTCTGGCTGTTCTTCCGACATCCGCAGGGCGTGTTGATGGTCATCCTCGTGGGATTGGTCTCGCCGAACCTGATCTCGCAGGACTTGCGGACCAAGGCCCATTTGATCTATTTCTCGCGACCGATTTCGACGTGGGAGTATGTGCTCGGGAAGGCGACCGTCCTGTTCGTCTATCTCTCGCTCATCACCGTGCTTCCCGCCCTTTCGCTTTATCTGCTGGGCGTCGTCCTTTCGCCCGACCTGGGCGTGATCCGACACACTTGGGACTTGCCGCTGAGGATCCTCGCGGCATCGGTCGTGTTGATCATTCCGACAACGAGCCTCGCCCTTTGTTATTCGTCCCTGACCCGCGAAACGCGTTACGCGGGTTTCGCGTGGTTCGCGACGTTCATCCTCGGATGGGTCGCTTTCATGGCGTTGACCGCGCGCGATTTCGCCGCGCAGGGAATCGACGGGCTCGCGACCGCCTCGGGGCGATGGACGTGCGTCTCGATCTACCACACGCTCGGCCGCGTGCAGAACTGGGTTTTTGGATTGCACCATGTGCCCGAGCAAACGACGACCGCGGCGCTCGCCCTCGCGATCATGACCGTCCTGTCGATCGGCATTCTGCTGCGGCGCGTGACATCGCCCCTTCGCGTCTGATCCCCTGATACCCCACCGACACGGCGATCTCCATGATTGACCTCATCCACGCCACGAAATTGTACGGCCCGGTGATCGGCGTGAACGATATCGACCTGCGACTCGAGACGGGAGCCTATGGACTTCTCGGGCCGAACGGATCGGGCAAGACCACGTTCCTGAATCTGGTCATCGGCCAGTTGCGTCCGACGCTGGGCCGCGTGCGCGTGTTCGGCGAAACGCCGTGGAACAACCACGATTTGTTTCGCCGCGTCGGCGTCTGCCCCGCGCAGGAGGTTCTTTATGCGAACGTGAGCGGCTTCGAGTGGGTAGAATACGGGCTGAAACTCCAAGGCATCGAGCCGGGCCGAGCGGCTCGGATGGCCGAGCTGGCGCTCGAACGGACCGGGATGTCCGACGCCATGAGCCGTTTCATGGGCGGCTATTCAAAGGGCATGCGGCAACGCACGAAACTGGCCCAGGCGATCGCCCACGACCCCGAACTGTTGGTGCTCGACGAACCGTTCAACGGACTCGATCCGATCGGCCGACATGATATCACGGAGTTCCTGCGCGAATGGCGGCGGAATCGCAGCTTGATCTTGGCGAGTCACATCCTGCACGAGGTCGAGGCGATTTGCCCGTCGTTCCTGCTCATCCTCAGCGGACGGCTGCTCGCCTCGGGAACCGCCGACGAAATGCAGCTCCTGATGGCGGGCATCCCGTGCGACGTCGTCCTGAGCAGCGACCAGCCGGCCGAGCTGGCGCGGCTCATGATCGAACTGGGCGTGGTCGAAGCGGTCCGGCTTTCCGGCGACGATGTGCAGGTCAGCACACGCGACCTGGATCGCTTCGCGCGGACGGTTCCACAGGCCGCTCGACGCCAGGGCATCGCTATCCATGAATTGCGGACGCCCGAGGACACGCTCCAATCGCTCTTCAATACGCTGATCCGTCTGCATCGGGGAGAACTCGCATGAACCTGGTCCGCGGCGTCGCCGCCGTGACGCTGTTCGAGCTGCGCCGGTCGCGGACCTGGTGGCGCTCCGGCGTATGGGCGCTGCTCGCCTTCTTCCCCGTGTTCATCGTCGTTTCGCTGCGGGCGACGGGGGCCGATCCTCCCAAGGAGGCTTGGACGTTCCTGCTCTACGCGCTGATCACCGAGGTCACAACGTCGCTCGGCCTCTTCCTCTGGATGTCGCCCGCCATCCAGTCGGAGCTCGAAAGCAAGACGTGGGTCTATTTGGCCGTGCGTCCCTACGGACGGCGCGTCGTGCTCATCGGGAAACTCGTCACGGCCCTGATCTGGTCGATGAGTTCGTCGCTGGTGGCCTTGACGATTTGCACGCCTATCGCGCGCCCCGAGAATCCGGCGCGCGTGTTCGGCGTGCTGGTGGTTCTGTCCTTCCTGTCCGCGCTGGGACGCGGCACGGCCTATTCCGTGTTCGCCGTCGCGATGCCCCAGAGAGCGATGGTCTTCGCGTTCGTCTACACGTTGGTCTTCGAATATCTTGTCGGCTGGATCCCGGCCGTAATCAACCAGTTCACCGTGCAATTCCATGTGCGGTGCCTGTTGATGAACTGGATCCGGTTGGAAGGCATGCCTTCCGGAGTGCGGCTGTTTTTCAACGACGCGCCCTCCTGGCAGCACCTGGTGTCGCTCGTCGCGTACTTCGTCCTGACGTTCGGCCTCGCCTTGATCATCCTCGAGTCGCGCGAGTTCGTCTCCTCCGACGAGGGCTAACGGCGAACAACACCCCGTGGGGCAAGCTCCCGGCTTGCCGAACCAAGAGGGCGAAACGCATGCATGGACGTCGACCGGATCGCGATGAGGACTGGCGGGACGTCGCCGACGCGTGGCGCATCCGCCCCGACACGGTCTATTTGAACCACGGGTCGTTCGGTCCGCCTCCGATCGAGGTTTCCGAGGCGCAGGACGCGTGGCGGGCTCGCATGCGCGAGCAGCCGATGGATTTCTTCACGCGGCGGTTCGAGCCCGCGTGGATCGACGCGCGCGACTCGCTCGCCCGTTTCCTCAACGACGATCCCCCCAACGTCGCTCTTGTCGAGAACTCGACGGTCGGCATGAACATCGTCGCGCGTTCGTTCCCGCTCGAGCCGGGCGACGAAGTCCTGGTCAACGACCACGAATACGGAGCCGTGCTCAAGATCTGGCGGCGCGCGTGCGACGAGCGCGGCGCGGTGGTGCGGGTGGCCCAATTGCCCCGGCATTGCGACGATCCCCAAGACGCGACTCGAGCGATCTGGAGCGAGGCCGGTGAACGGACGCGCCTGGTCGTGGTCAGCCACATCACCTCGCCGACGGCCATCACGCTCCCCGTGACCGAAATCTGCCACGAGGCCCGCGCGCGGCGTATCGCGACGTGCGTCGACGGTCCGCATGCCGTCGCCCAGCTTCCCCTCGACATGAAGGCGCTCGACTGCGATTTCTACACGGCCAGTTGCCACAAATGGCTCTCCGCGCCCCTCGGCTCGGGATTCCTGCGCGTCGCGCCGCGCTGGCATGAGCGCGTCGAGCCGTGCCAATGGAGCTGGGGCGTTTTGCCGCCGCGGAAGGCGGAAGCGTGGTGGGAGGAGTTTCTCTGGACGGGAACGCGCGATCCTTCGGCCTATCTCGCCGTGCCCCACGCGATCGGCTTCCTCGAACGGATCGGGCTCGATGCCTTCCGAGCCCGGTCCCATGAGCTCGCCCAATACGCGAGGCGGAGACTCGTCGAGCGGTTTGGAACCAAACCGATCACCGCCGACTCGCCGCGCTGGTACTCCTCGATGGCCCACGTCCCCCTTCCGCCCGGCGACGCGCGCGGATTGCAACGGGCCCTATGGGAATCGCACGGAATCGAAGTGCCGATCGTGGAATTCGCCGGCGAGCGTTATGTCCGCGTCTCGTGCCATCTCTACAACACAATGTCACACATCGATCGACTCCTCGACGCGCTCGGATCGCTGTGCGGCGGCGAGTAGCTGTCCATTCTACGGCGCCGTCAGGAAGACCTGGCGCCCGATGGCCGCGTTCGGCGATAATCTCGAGGGGGGGGGGCCTTCGTGCTCGTCCTCGTGCTCGTCCTCGTCCTCGTGCTCGTCCTCGTCCTCGTGCTCGTCCTCGTGCTCGTGCTCGTGCTCGTGCTCGTGCTCGAATGGAGAGGGGACGATGATGGAACCAAGCGCCGCGAAGCGGATGGTTGCGGGATGTCAGACGATGAGCGGCAAGCGCGGCGTTACCATGGAACGGGCTCGCGGCGCGCAAGGCCGCGCGGCCCGACGCCGGTGCCGACTGTGCGGGTGGAGCGATGCCGCAAGGCGCCGGTGGGATGGCGATACCGGAGGAGTGCGGACCAGGAAGCGTTCCAGGAAGAAGGTCGACGCTCGTTGGCTAGCCGGCCGGAACAGGAAGCCGTTCGTCAAGCACGGATTCGCGGGACGCCCGATCGGAATCGCCGCCGTGACGGCCGGTGAGTTGATTCAACAGCTCTTGGAACAGAAACACCTGTTCCGTGCGCTGGGCAAGGGCGATCTTGTCCGCCGTGCGAAGCCGACCACACCGCACTCCCTTGCCGGGTCGCTTTCGCTTCCGGGTTCGCCCCCGCGCCTCTTGGCGTTTTTCCTCCTCCCGCAGATTGTCCAGTGCTTTCTCATCCATGCCCCACTTGATAACCGACCCGCCGATTTCCACCAACGCCAGTTCTTGTAGAATGGACAGCTACTGCCGACGAACGACCCAGCTCAGCAGCCCCGCCACGGGGGCTGAATCCTGGGAAACAACCTATGAGGCGGGGTCTGCTGCAGCGCCTGGTTCGGCGCTCCGGAAGTCACTTCGGCTTGGAGAACAACTTGACGACCACGCCGTCATCGACCCCATGGACCCGAAGCCCTTTGATCCACGGGCCTTCTTTAGTGTAGCCCTTCCACGTATCCTTGGCTTCGACCTGCGAAATGACCTGGATGACCGGGCCAGTGGGCGGCACGGCGAACAGGATGTAATCCTGAATGCCGTCCTCCGGCGGCGTCACGTAGGTCACCCGGACGAGCTTAGCCTTGTTGAACCCACCGGTGGGAACCTCTCCGGTTACCGTCACGACCAGGTTCGGCGGATTGATCTCCTCTTCCACGTACTCCACCTTGAGGATCTTCTTGACGATCCGAGGTTCCGCCTTCATTTCGCCCTTCTCTTTGTCCTCTCCGGCGGCAATATCGGAGGACAGCAGAAACCCCCCGACCGCCAGACAGGCGGCGGTGACGATGCGCGTCAGAAGCACGGACTTCATGGTCACACCTCC
>Ga0194120_10000023_pt1 | contig 226881 bp, 233 predicted proteins | sample TA2MahCa65mmetaG_FD_148642 | JGI IMG/M metagenome (GOLD analysis project Ga0194120, IMG submission 148642) | Freshwater microbial communities from Lake Tanganyika, Tanzania - TA2015019 Mahale Deep Cast 65m | ecosystem: Environmental > Aquatic > Freshwater > Lake | place: Tanzania: Lake... | reverse complement strand
TCGCCGCGTAGCAACAGACGCCCGCCCCGCAGGCGACGGCGCTGCAGCTCCCGACCAACCTTCTCTGACTTCCGCATGCTCGCTCCGTCCGGGAATGTACATCGGATTGGACTCACGGCATACGGAAAAGTTGCAAGGCATTTATGCAAGGCTCAATAGAATGGTGAGGTGATGCGTCCAAGGCAATTGTCTCACCAGCGGTGAGACTTTTTTGTTGCCGCGGTACGCTTCGTAGAACTGCCGCATGCGGAACAGGTCCGCCGCGATCACGATGATGATCACAACAGAGTGCCGGCGCTCGACAGATTTCCAGCGCGAACCGCCGAATATTCGGCGGTCCGCCGGACAGCAGCTCCCGCCTTTACCAACCGCCGTTCAAAACCTCGCCGTCAACCCCACATTGACCGACCGCCCCCGGCCCGGCACCGCGATGCCCCAGGGAATCCCGTTCATGCTCATCGTGCCGCCCTGGCCGATGTACGCACCGCCAAGTGGCAGCGAATAGAAACGATCGAGCAGGTTCTCAATCGCAAGGTCCACGCGGATGCGCTGCCACGAATAGCTCGCGCTCAGGTTCACGAGCTCGTAGCCGCGGGTCGGGATCTCGTTGCGCACGTCCGCAACGTCGTCCTTGTCGGCGACGGCGACCAGTTCGAGACTGTTGTCCCAGCCGCCGCGCTGGTGGGTGAGCCGCAAGCGCGCGTGCAGCGGCATGAGGTTGTACAGATCGTCACCACTGACGCGGTTGCGGCCAGCGACGTGGCTGACGACCGCCTGCAGGCCAAACTCGCCGATCGGCGTCTGCCCGAGCGGCACGCGGCCCGAGAGGTCGAGGCCCTGCAGCCGCGCCGACTGGTTCGCATAGGTCAGCACGTTGAAGCTGCCCGGTGTGAACATCGTGCGCCGCACGGCGTCGATGTAGCCATCGACGCGCGTGTAGTACGGCGCCACGCGCAGCTCGCGGCGGCGGTCCGCGCTGTGCCAGGTCAGCGTTGCCGAGACGGTGTCCGCCGCCTCGGGTTCGAGGTCCGGGTTGCCGGCGTAACCGTTGCCGTCGCCGACGAAGTTGTTCATCGTCGCGGCCATCATCCACGTCGACCACGGGTAGCGCTCGTACAGGCTCGGCGAGCGCACCTTGTGCGCGTAGCCGAACTCGAGCTCGACTGCGGGCGTGGCCTCCCAGCGCGCCAGCGCCGCGAAGTCCCAATTGTCGTCGCTGCGCCGGCGGTCACTCGCGTTGAAGGCGCTGGCTTCGGTGGACTGGCCACCGGGCGCGTTCGGCATCGTGTTGTAGCCTCGCACTTCGCCGGCATCGCTCGCGACACGCTCGAAGCGCACACCGAGTAAGGTCGTCCACTGCGTGCCCGGCCGCGCTTCCCACTCGAGGAACAGCGCCCGGCGGTCGCGCTCGCCGTCGCTGATGTTCCAGAAGACGCCGGGTCCCATGCCGCCGCCCGAGGCCGGCCACCAGTCGTCGAGCCGGTAGCGCTGGTATTCGAGACCGGCGCGCAGCAGGTCGCCGGCACCCAGCCGAATGTCGGTGCGCAGCGCCGCGCCGGTGGTCAGGCCCCTGGTGTGCATGGGCATGCCGGCGGCGCAGGTGCCGGCCGGGTCGCCCATGAAGCGGATCGGTGAGCACGGCGCACCGGTGCCGGAGTTCGAGCCGTACCAGTAGCGCTTGTCGGCGCCGAAGTCCATGAGGTGTTCGACCTGCTCGTGGTAGGCGCGCGCCTCGAGGGCGCCGCGCTCGAACTGGCCGAACCAGCGCGCATTGACGACGCGCTGCGTGTTCTCGAGCAGATCCATGCGCTGGTTCGGATAGAGCTGATCGGGCATGTCCTGGTAGCCGAGCCCGATCTCGAGCACTTGCCGCGCGGAACGCAGCGCGAGCACGACGCGGTGGTTGCGCGTCTCGTAGCCGGTCGAACCGACCTCATCGACCGGCAGCGTGTGCCCGTCGCGCCCGGTCGCGACAAAGCTGCGGAACGCGCCGCCGGCCTTGTAGTTGTCCGCCTGAGCGAAGGCACCGGAATACGACAGGCTCAGGCGCTCGCCGGCGAAGGTCGCGGCGACGTTGCCGCCCTGCCCGGCGCCGTTGCTGCGGTAGAACGTGCCCCCTTCGCCCCGCAGCACGGCGTCCTGCCCGGCCGCGGCGAACCACGGCGCGGCGGTCTCAGCGATGATCGTGCCGCCGATGCTGTCGCCGCCGACGCTGACCGGCGTGAGCCCGGCGTACACGCGCAGCGTCCCGACCTGCGACAGGTCGAGATAGGACAGCGCCGGGTTCATGTGATTCGGACAGGCGGCGATCAGGTCCATGCCGTCCACCTTCACGCGCAGGCGATCGTCGGCAAGGCCGTGGATCGCTGGCAGGCTGGAGACGCCGCCAGCACCGACCAGGCTGACGCCAGGCACTTCCTGCAGCAGTTCCGCCGTGTCGCTCGAGGAGACCCGGCGGCGGGCGTGGTTCGCAGCCTCGACTTCCTGCACGCCCGCGGCGGCCGGCAGAGTGATCCGGCTCGCGCGCACGATGACTGTCTGCAGCGGCTCCGCGCCCGCCGCTGCGCCGCTCGCGCCGAGCAGCGCCATGCCAAGAGTCAGCCGCCGCAGTCCCATGATCCAGCCTCCCCGGAAGTGCAGGCCGGAATTCTTGCCGGGCAGGTTGCGGCTGGGAATGCGACATGTTGTCGCAGCCGGGCCTCAGTTGCGCGACGGCCGCTTCTGCAGCTTGCGCTGCAGCGTGCGCCGATGCATGCCGAGCCGGCGCGCGGTCGCCGAGACGTTGCCCTCGCACTCCTGCAGCACGCGCTGGATGTGCTCCCACTCGAGGCGGCCGACCGAGAGCGGTCGTGGCGGGATCTCCACGTCGGGATCGCCCGCATCCCGATAGAACGCCGCCTGGATCTCGTCGGCGTCGGCCGGCTTGGCCAGGTAGTGCACGGCGCCGAGCTTGATCGCTTCGACCGCGGTTGCGATCGAGGCATAGCCCGTCAGCACGACGATGCGCGTGTTCTCGTCCTGCTGCTGCAAGGCCTGCACCAGTTCGAGGCCCGAGCCGCCGGGCATTCTGAGGTCCACGACCGCGAATTCCGGCGACTCCGCGCGGGCGAGCGCGATGCCGGCCTCCGTCGAGTGACCCACGCGCACGGCATAGCCGCGCCGCTCGAAGGCGGCGGCGAGCACGCCGGCAAAGGTCGCGTCGTCATCGACGATCAGCAGCGTCGGCCGGTCGAGATCGGCTGCGTCAGCGCTCATCGTCGATCCGGAGATGCGCGAGCGGCAGGCGCAGGCGGCAGCAGGTACCGCCACCGTCGCGCTCCGCGAGTTGCGCCTCGCCGCCGAAGCGCCGCAGCGTATGCAGGCTCAGGAACAGGCCAAGGCCGAGGCCATCCTCCTTGGTGGTCAGGCCGGCGGTACCGATCCGCCCGTGCAGCTCCGGTGCGAGCCCGCCGCCGCGATCACAGACCTCGAGCATCAGTTCATCGCGGGTCCAGTGCGCGCGCACCCGCACCGCCTGCGGTGAAGCATCGGCCGCGTTGTTCAGCACATTGATGATCGCGTGCTCGAGCGTCTGCTCGGCGACCAGACGCGGCGCCGGCCGCGAACCGTCGAGCGCAGCCTCGAGCTGCACGCCGGGACGGTCGCGCTGCCAGCGCTCGAGCAGCCGCCGCAGCCAGTCGTCGAGATCGGTCGCCTGGCCGGACTCGGCGCGCAGCGCGCCGGCGCTCGCGGTCAGCGAACCGAGGATCGCGCGGCAGCGCGCGACCTGCTCACGCAGCAGCGTGAGCCGCGCCGCGCCCAGCGGTTCCGCGGTGTCCGTATCCTTCAGTACGACCGCCAGTGTGGCCAGCGGCGTGCCGAGCTCGTGCGCGGCGCCGGTGGCGAGCGTACCGAGTGCGAGCAGATGTTCCTGCTGCAACTGCTGCTCGTGCAACCGGGCGATGCGCCGGTCGCGCTCGCGCACCGAGCGGCCCATGCGCACCGCGAAGCCGCCGATCAGCAGCGCGCTGAACACGAAGCCGGTCCACATGCCGAGATCGTGCAAGCCGGTGCCACCGTGATCGCCATGGCCGGCGTGGACCTCCGCCAGCGGCAGATACCAGCGCACCAGCAGCGAGTAGCACAGCACGGTCAGCCCGATCATCGCCCAGGCATAGCCTCCCGGCAGCGCCATCGCGGTCAGCACGAGCGGCAGCAGGTAGAACGGCGCGAACGGGTTGCTCGCGCCGCCGGTCAGGTACAGCAGCACCGTGAAGGCCAGCACCTCGAGCGCGAGCTGGGCGAACAGCTCCCGATCGCCGACCTCGCCGGCGAACCGCAGCCGGATGGCGGTCAGGACGCTGGCCGCGGCGGCCGCGAGAAACAGCGCGGCGAGCGCGCGGACCGGCAGCGGCAGCAGCCAGCGGGTTACCGCCAGCCACACGACGAGGACTTCGGCGGCCAGCACGATCAGCCGCAAGCCATTGAGCCGCCGCAGGTTTATCGCGTTGCTCGACGGGGAGGGTTGCGGCGGCATGCCCGCATTGTAGTGAGCGGGCCGGCCCGGTACGATGTGCGCCGCAAAAAATCCGGCCAGGCGGCTGTATCGGGCACTGTCCGCCGGGCTCCGGGTCCACACGGGAGAGACGATGAACACGCGCGACATGAAGGCCATTGACTGCCTGTATCCGCTGCTGCTCAAGGAGTGGAAGAAGACCTGGGTCGAGGCAACCAACTCCAGGGGCGAACTGAAGTGCCAGGTCGAGGCGGCCTGGGGCGAGGGTTACGACAATGGCCCGCAGCTCATCGCCGCGATGGACGCCGCCGGCGTCGAGACCATTCTCGCCACCGACCTGCTCGCCTGGTCGTACCGCCGGCAGGAACGCTTCGCCGCGGACATGACCCAGCAGATCACCGACCTGACCAGAAAGTACCCCGGCCGCGTCTATGGGCTCGGCGACTACGACCCGTTCAACATCCGCGCCAGCCTCGCCAAGCTCGAGGAGGACGTGACCAAGCGCGGCTACAAGGGCGTGTACATCCACATCTACGGCTACGACATCGGTCTCGACCACCGCAAGATGTACCCGCTGTACGCGCGCTGCGAGGAAATGGGCGTGCCGGTCTCGATGCAGGTCGGGCACGTGCTCGAAGCCATGCCGAGCGAATTCGGCCGGCCGATGCAGCTCGACCGCATCGCCTGCGACTTCCCGGATCTGGTGTTGATCGGCACGCACACCGGCTATCCGTGGGTCGATGAGATGGTCGCGGTCGCGACCAAGTGGCCGAACGTGTACATCAATATCAGCGCCTGGCTGCCGCAGTACATCGCGCCGCAGCTCGTGCAGTACATGAAGGGCAAGGCCGGCTCGGAGAAAGTGCTCTTCGGCTCGAACGGCCTGTCCTGGGAGCGCTACTGCGAGGGCATGGACCGCCTCGGCATCCAGGAAGACCGCGCGCTCAAGATCATGAGCGGCAACGCCAGGCGGATCTTCAGGATCTGAGGCGGACGGCGCAGGCGCTGCAGCAATCTCCGCTTTGCAGCCCTGGGTCCGGCTGCGACTACACTCGGCTATGGCCCTCTCGGGCCCGAGTGCTGATGCGCTTGACCAGGATCGACTTCCCGGACTGGCGAGCCATGGCCAGGTCAAAAGCGGTCTGCAATGCCAACCAAGCCTCGGCGGTCCCGCCAAAGGCCTTGTCGAGACGAATGGCCATCTCCGGCGAAATTCCGGCTTTGCCGTTGACGAGGTTGTTCAGCGCCTGCCGGGTGATGCCAAGCGCCTTCGCAGCCTCCGTCACCGAAAGCCCGAGCGGCTCCAGACAGTCAAAACGAACCGACGATCCCGGGTGGGGCGGCTGCTTCATGGGCACAACAGCACCTCCTTGCTCCTCAGTGATAGTCAACCAAGTCCACGTCGACAGCGTCCGCGCCGTCGAACCGGAACACGATTCTCCAGTTTGCGTTCACCGACACGGACCAGAAGCCCCTGAGATCGCCCTTCAGCGGGTGCAATCGCCAACCGGGAAGGCCCATCTGCTCCGGACCCGTGGCCACGTCGAGACGCGCGAGTATACGGGCTATCTTGTCGGCAACGGCAGCCTGCACGCCCTTGGCACTGCCCAGCCGGTACAGGCGTTCCAACCCCTTATGCCGGAAACGCCGAATCAATGGCGCCGATCCCCCAATTGCTCTGCGTATAGTATAGTGACAATTGCCGCTTGTCCAAGTGGATTTCCGCTACCCCACGACCCGCAGCACCTCCGCCCCGGCCCGCACGAGGCCGGCGAGCACCAGCGCCACGCCCACCGAAAGCGAGACCGAGAACCACGCCTCGCGCCGGCCGATCGTCTTCAGCATCACGGCGAAGGTCGAGACGCAGGGGATGTACAGCGTCAGGAACACGAGGAAGGTCAGGATCTGCACCCAGTCGAGCAGCGGCCCGATCTCCATCGTGCCGAGCGCCTGAAAGATCATCAGCAGCGACAGTTCCTTGCGCAGGATGCCGAACAGGATCGGCACACCGAGCACGACCGGCAGGCCGAGCCACCAGGAGGTCACCGGCAGCAGCAGCGCATTGATGACGGCATCCGCGCCGAAATGCGCGAGCAGCGCCAGCACGACGCTGCCGGCGACCAGCAGCGGCGTGACGATCGTCAGAATGTCGCTGGTGCGCGCCCAGGTATTGCGCAGCATCGTCGCCCAGTCCGGCAGGCGATAGGCGGGAATCTCGAGCACGAGGCCGCGCACGCTCTCCGGGTAGCGCCGCCCGAGCAGGCGGCCGAGCACCGCCACGGTCAGCATCGCCAACGCGAAGATCGCGATCACGCCGGTCACGCCGAGATACTTGCCGCCGAGCGCGAGCACGATCGCGGAGCGCGCCGAGCAGGGCACGAAGGTGATCAGCAGTGAAGCGATGATGCGCTCGCGGCCGCTCGCCGTGGCGGCGACCGACGAGATCGCCGGCACGTTGCAGCCGAGGCCGATCAGGAACGGCACGGCGACGCCGCCGTGCAGACCGATCGCGTGGAAGCCGCGGTCCACGACGAAGGCCACGCGGTGCATGATGCCGGATTCCTCGAGCGCGACCAGCAGCAGCACCAGCGGCAGCATATACGGCACGACGATGCCGATCATGCCGACCAGGCCCTGGGCGACGGCCAGACCGACGACACCCGCGGTCGTCGCCGGCTGCCATTCGCCGAGCCAGGCGACCAGCCGCGCCGAGGTCAGGCTGTCGAGCAGCACGCTGACCTTGAACACCATGAACAGCACCAGGGCGAACACGGCGAGACTGCCGATCAGGCCCCAGCGCGGGTGCAGGAACAGCTCGTCGAGCCAGCGCTTCCACCACTCGCTGTCCTCGCGCGTGCCGAGCCGGGTGACCGCCTCGTACAGCAACGCGGCCCGGTAGTGACGGTCGGCGTGCAGCTCGTCCGACAGCGGGCGCGGTAGCGACTGCTGCGCCACGAGCCGCGCGGCCTCGACCTCGGGCAGCAGCGCCGGGAAGTGTTCGGCGAATTCGTGCAGGAACCAGTCGTCGTTCTCGGCGAGCTGCATCAGCAGCAGCGGCTGCGGCACGCGGAACGCCTGCTCGATCTCGGGTCGCGCCAGCAGCGCGTCGAGCGAGGCGAGACCGCGGCGGATGTGCCCGGACAGCAGTTGCGGCACCGGCCGGGTCTGCTCGCGCGCCGCTTCGAGGGCCGCGGCGAAGAGGTCGGTGAGCCCCATGCCCATGTGCGCGACGGTCGGCACGACCGGCACGCCGAGCCGCTCGGACAGCGCTTTCGCGTTGACGTACAGCCCCTTGTCACGCGCCTCGTCCATGCGGTTGAGCGCGATCACCAGCGGCCGGCCGAGCAGCGTCAGCTCGAGGCTCAGCTCGAGGTCGCGGTCGAGCGCGGTCGCATCCACGACCTGCACCAGCACGTCGGGCGCCCGGAACGGCGCGGTCGGCTGCTGTGGTTCGTGCCGCGCGATGTCCGGCCAGCGGTCGCCCCACAGCAGGTACATCAGCACGACGCGGTCCGCCTCGCGCAGGCGGTGCAGCGACTCGATCGACGGCAGATCGACCAGCGAGATTTCCTCGAGGCCGAGGCCGACCAGGCATTCCTCGTAGGCCGACTCGCCGGCCAGCCGCGCGTGGCTCGGCGCGGCGCTGGAGGCGGCACGGAAGATCGTGCTCTTGCCGGTCTGCTGCCGGCCGATCAGCGCGACCCGCGGGCGCCGGTCACCGCGCAGCAGCGGTGTGCGGAGCGGAACAGCGGTGGTGGTACGGCGCGTGTCCATCGGGCTGCGATCATAACGGATGACCGCCGGAACCCGCCCGGGTTCCCGGGTTGTGCGGCCTGACCGCCCCGCCGCGAGCCCGGCTCAGCGCCGGATCGGCTGGCCCGGGTAGCGATCCGCCTGCAGCACCCCGTCGCGCACGACCGGCACGCCGTTGACCAGCACGTGCCGGATGCCCGCGGACGGGCGCGCCGGCTCACCGTAAGTGGCGCGGTCGATCACGGTGGCCGGGTCGAAGATCGTGAGATCCGCATCCATGCCCTCGCGCAGCCGGCCCTTGCGGCGCATCGCTGGCACGTGATCGAGGCGCTGCGCCGGCTGGATCGTCATCTTGCGCAGGGCCTGCATCAGGCTGAGCGCGCCCTCGTCGCGGACGAAGTGCCCGAGCACGCGTGCGTAGGTGCCGGCGCTGCGTGGGTGCGCCTTGCCGTCCACATACTCCATGCCGTCGGACGCGATCATCACGGCCGGATGGCGCAGCGCGGCCGCCAGCGCCGACTCCGGAATCGCGTGCAACAGCACGGCGCCGGCCGGCTGCTCGGCGCGGTAGCGCCGGAACGACGCCTCGGTCAGCCGCTCGCCGGTCGCCACCCACTCGACATCGCCGTAGCTGACCCCGAAGCGCTGCGGCCAGCCCTCATTGAACAGCGCCGAGCCGATCGCGGTGCTGCCGGCCGTGTACGGATAGGCCTCGGTCGTTACGTCGAGGCCGTGTGCCTGCGCCTGTGTCACCGCATCGAGGATCAGCGCGGTGTCGTTCAGGCCCTTGCTGGTGACGTGACACAGATGCAGCGCCGCGCCGGTCACCGCGGCGTCGGCCAGCATCTCCTGGACCATTTCGAACGGCCCGCCCGGGCCGGCGTGATGGACCTGGCGCACGTGCACGAACACCGGCACGCCGGCCGTGGCGGCCGCCTTCGTGAACTCGTAGACCTCGACGCGATTCGTGCCGGGCAGGTACTCATGCGCCAGCCCGAGACCGAGTCCGCCCGCGGCGAGTCCGGCGCGGAACAGATCGAGTGCGTTCGCGATCTCCGTGGCGTCGAGCGCCGAACCGCCCCAGCGTTCCGACTGACGCAGCAGTTCGTGGCCATCCACGCAACCCTCGCCAGCGCAGGTCTGGTCCCAGCCGGTCTTGAGCTTCACCCGCAGGCCGAGATGGCCCACGCTGGCGCCGAAATTGCCGCGCGCCTTGCCCTCGAGGCGGGTGTAGAACGCCTGCACCGGAAACGCGCCGACTTCGAGCTCGAGCGCAGTGGTGACGCCATCCTGGATGCGCAGGTCCTGCGCCAGCGGCTCCCAGCCGTGTACGTGCAGGTCGATGAAGCCCGGCGCGACGACGAGACCGGTCGCGTCGATGCGCTCGCGGCCCGCGAGCGGCGCCGGCGACACGCGCACGATGCGCCCGCCGCGGATGCCGACGTTCGCGACCGCATCGAAACCGGTTTCCGGATCGATGACGCGGCCCCCGGCGATGACGAGATCGTAAGCCGGTCCCGGGTCTGCGTTGCCGGTCGCGGTGCCGCCAGTCGCGGCCAGCAGACCGGCGACCAGCGCGCCGGTCAGCCGGCGGAGAGGTGAGTGCAGTTGTCGCATATCGCTGTCCTGTTTGTTGCCGCGTAGCCGATGATACGTCCCTGATCGTGTGGCGTGCCCGGCCGAGTGGAGGGGGACTTGCCGGTGGACCGATCGCTGCCGGTACCTGACAATGCAAACTGGCAACACCGGCACCGCCCCATGAAGATCGAAGCGACCATCACCTCCCCGGCCACCATCGCCGAGCTCGCTGCCCACGCCCGCCAGCTCGACGAGCTGGGCTACGACACGCTGCTGGTGCCCGAGGCCGGGCACGACCCGTACCTGCCGCAGATGATCCTCGCCGAACACACGCGCCGTGCGCGGATCGCGACCGGCATCGCGATCTCGTTTCCGCGCAGCCCGTTCGTCACCGCGCAGGCGGCCTGGGATCTGCAGCGTTTCTCCGGCGGACGCTTCGTTCTCGGCCTCGGCACGCAGGTCAAAGCCCACAACGAGCGGCGCTATTCAACGCCGTGGCCGTCGCCGCCGGGGCCGCGGCTGCGCGAGTACATCCTGTGCCTGCGCGCGATCTTCCGGCACTTCGCCACCGGCGAGAAGCCGGACTTCCGCGGCGAACATTACCAGTTCACGCTCAGCAACCCGTTCTTCACGCCCGGCCCGCTCGAGGGCGCGACGACCGTGCCGATCCACGTCGCCGCCGTCAACCCGTACAACTGCCGCCTCGCCGGTGAGCTCGGCGACGGCATCCGCATGCACCCGCTGAACACGCCCGGCTACATCCGCGAGGTGATCCGGCCCGCGGTCAAGGCGGGCGCAGATCGCGCCGGCCGCGCGCTGCGGGACGTCGAGTTCGCGATCAACCCGTTCTTCGCGACTGGCGACGACGACACGGAACTCGCGCGCTCGGTCGAGCTGATCCGCAAGCACATTTCCTTCTACGCGGCGACGCCCGCCTATGCGGCTGTGCTGCAGCATCATGGCTGGGCCGCGACCGGCGAGCAGCTCGTGCGCCTGTCCCGCGCCGGCCGCTGGGACGACATGCCGCCGCTGATCAGCGACGCGATGCTCGAGACCTTCGCCATCGTCGGCCTGATGCGGGACCTGCCGGCGAAGCTGACCGAGCGCTACGGCGGGCTGGTGGATGCCGTCAACGTCGTGTTCGGTCCGCCGTACGCGCAGCTTCAGGCGCGGCAGCGCGAGATGTTCGTGCGGCTCGGGCGGATTCTGCCGGAGTTGAAGCGGGTGGCGGCGAGCGCTGCGGCCGGCGGCGGGAAATGACCGAGCTGGCCGAGGACCCTCAGATTGTCCCACTCGACCCACATCTCGGTAACCTTTCCCGCCTCCAGCCGCAGCACCGCGATGAACGGCAGTTCGAAGCGCCTGCCACTCGGCGGAAACGACCCGAAGGCGCCCTGCTGCGTGCCGGGGTAGGTGGCATTAGCGGCGACGAGGTCGTCCTCGGCCAGCAGGAAGGCGATCTGCTGGAGGGCGTCGGGCACCGCGGCCGCATCCTGGCGCAGGAAGGCCTTGAACTGCTCCAGGTTCTCGAGCCGCAGGCCCGGAGCCGCGCCGCTGCGGCGATGGACTTCGGCGGCGACCAGTTGGTCGAGGCGGTCGAACTTGCGCGCGTCGATCATCCGGCTGACGATCTGCTTGTTGGCAGCGGACCGATCCATGCCACAGCCGCCGGTGAGGACCAGGACGGCACCGAGGCCGGCGAGTAGTCTGCGTTTCGGCATAGTGCCTCCTCGGGGTGTGCCCATGGAGCAGGCGCAGCGCACTCACGTGGTGCCGAACGGCGCGATGTCAAGCCGGCAAGTCAGACTCGAAGCGCCTGGCCATGCGCCACAGCGCATAACACGCCCCATAGAACGGGAGTCCGGTCAGCAGCATGACCACGAGATCGCTGCCGAAATCCTTCTTCGTGTGAGCCACGGCGTAGCCAAACCACACGCCGGCCACAACGGCGAACAACCCGACCAGGCCGGCGGCAGCCAGGAAGAGCAGCGCCGCGAGCTTGACCCGGGACGCGCGCACGGCCCGGCAGGTCGCCCACAGGAGACGCACGGCGACCACGAGTCCGATCACCGGAATCGAGACCACGAACAGCCAGAACAGGGCCTGATGGATCGACATTGGTCAGCACTCGCCGTCGGCTCGCCCCTTCCAGAATGAAGTCACTGCCGGTACGACGCGCAGCAGCTCGCGGATCTCCCGCTCGCGGGACTCGGTACGACATCGTACCTCTCGTCGCCGAGCCGGAGGAACCGCGCCGCATTGTTGTAGAAGATGTCGCGCTTCTGCTCCGCCGTCAGGAACGGCGCCGAGTCGATGCCCTCGATGGCCATCCCGATTGCCTCCGGCCACAGCATCTGGTCCGACCCGAACATCAGGCGCCGGCCAAAGCCCGCCCGCAGCAGCGCACGCAGGTAGTCGTGGAACTCGTCGCGCGGGATGATCCAGTCGATCACCGCCAGGTCAGCATAGACCTGCGGGTACATGTTCATGATCGCCTTCGTGTCCTCGAGGTACGGCCAGCCGCCGTGCATGATGTACAGGCGCAGCTTCGGGTGGCGAACCAGCACCTCCTCCAGCAGCCGGGGGTTGCCAAGGGTTACGCGAAATTCCGGGCAGCACCGGTAGGGCGTGCCGGCCGCGGCGAGGCCGGTGTGGATGCCGACCGGGAGGTCCAGCTCTTCGGCGAGCGCGAAATACGCCTCCAGCTTCGGATCGGCGGGCGACAGACCACCATACTGAGCGCCGATCTCCCCCATCGCGCCCAGCCAACCGGCCTGGTATTCCGACCGCAGCATGGCGACGTCGGGCAACGGGCTTCCCGGCGTCCCTTCGAAGTACGGCGTGGCGACGATCCGCTGGGAGTCGGCCGCGCGCCAGCGGCGCAGGACCTCGAGCGGGCAGTTGTCGTTGCTGACATAGCCACGGACGATGTTGTAGCGCCGCATGGCCGCGAGTGTCGCCTGCCTGTGCTCAGCTTCGCTCCCAATGCCGGACATCTGCCCGGTCACCGGGTTCGCGACCGGCTGCGCGAATGCATCACTGCCGTAGGCGTGCAGATGCACGTCGATGATCGGTTCGCGCTCGCCGCTGTCTGCGGCAACCGCAGCCGCTGCAAGCGCCGCCAGCACGAGAACGATGCACCGTAATGGCGGCGGCATCGGCGCCCGCGCAGTTCCGTCCCCTCGGGCGGCGCTCCCCGTCGCGCGGTGGCCTCCCGCTGCGCTGTCAGGCAGCATCGCTACGGTCCCGCAAATCGCTCCGCGAAACCCTCGCGGGCTTCCCCGACAAAGATCAGCAGTTCACTCTCTGCCACGCGCACTACGTCGATTCCCTGCCGCGTCGCCTCGCTCGTCAGCAGATCAGCCGCGTCCTCAGTCGGGACGAACAGCGTTCTCGGCAACTGCTGCTTGTGACTTCGCGCTTTCTCCAGCAGCCTGCGTGACTGCATCTGGCTGAGCTGCGTCGCATCGGCAGCCGCGAACTCGAAGCACAGAATAAAGCAGCTCGCCGCATCCATCAGCGCGATGCAGTTGAAGTCGCCGTCACGCACCGTGCGAACCGGCGCATGGTTCAGGCGAAACGCAATCCACGCTTCGTTGACCTCGAACTGGCTCGGATGAAGCATAGGGCGATTGTTCCAGTAAACGCTACCACAAAGTTGCATTGCCGCCGCGGCATAGCGCAACGAATCGGCTTGCGGGCGAGGGCTGAGGATGGGCCCAGGCTTCGCCGGCAGCGGCGCAGCCGTGATCATCCGCCGATAATCTCATTGAGGCCTTCGACGATATGTTCCAGCTCCTCCGGTTGAACGGAACCCAGCTTCCTGCCGATGCGTTCGGTGGAAAACGTACGGATCTGACTGATCTTCACCCAGGAGCGCCTGGGCAACCTGACCCTGCCCAACTCATGAGTGAGTGGAAACCGCGCCCTCGGCTCCTGGCTGGTCAGGACCATAGCAATGACGGTGCCGGAACGCTCATTGAAAACGTCATGACTCAGGATCAGGACGGGACGTTCCCCCGTTTGCTCCCGGCCAACAGCGGGATTCAGGTCAGCCCACCTGATCTCACCTCTCAGTATCCTGGCCACGAGTCCAACTCCGCCGACAATCCTTCGTCGGCGATGGCCCGCTCATAAGTCGGATCAAGCCTGGCGCATTCTTCAGCCAATCGGCTGCGCTCCAGACGCTGGAGCTTTTCCTGCACGGCCTGCTGTATAGCCCGGCTGCGATTACTGAAGACCTTGCGCTTCACCAGCGCATCCACTCTGGCGAGGACGCCTTCCTCGATGGTGATCGCCACCTTGGTCTGACTCATGATCGTATGCCCTGGTATGAGAAATGATCATACTCTGCCCGAGTTGAGCGCGACAAGACCGGCGTGGATCCGGTGCCGCGGCGGGCCGGCCGCTGCACAACTACACCGCTCGTGCCTCAAGCGATGACCCATCGGACACCAGCACGAACCTGCCTGTCACCCCGCCCTTGCCGAGCAACTCGGGCGCACGTTTCGCTTCAGTCACAGGGAATCGCTGTGCGATGAGCCGCATGAGCGTCTGAATGCTGTAGGGCACTACCCGCTTCCGCCCGGGGAGCAGCCAGTGTCGATCCACGACGCCGACCAGATCCCACCCCGGCGTGAAGGGCAGCTTCGGCGTCTCGGGATGAACGCCCTCGCGCATCATCACGAGTGACGATGATGCGTGTGTGTTTCACGGACCTCCGCTGCGCTCACACGTTCCAGGCAGCGAACTTGTCGGACAAGCCTGATCGGAAGTACGTGCATCTGGGGGTCGTCGTAGTGACAGTATCGCGCTATCGCCCCCTCTCGGCCATCAGGTGGAATACCGCCAACCTCCGCTTCCTGCCAGATCGACAGTGATTCAGCCGCCGATTGTCGCGACGCCGCGGTCCAACACGATGTCACCGCGCTCCACCACATGTGCACAGAACTGGACAACGCCCCCGGTGTGCCAGCCTGCTATCCGGAGGGTCTCACCGGGGTAGATGGCGCCTGCGAACCGCACCGACATGCTACGTAAGAGATCCGACCGTCCACAACCAAACAACTTGACCAGGCCAAAGCAGGCCATTCCCATCGTGCAAAGACCGTGCAGAATGGGTCCTTCGAATCCTGCCTTCGCGGCGATGACCGGATCAGCGTGAATCGGATTTCGGTCCCCGCACAGGCGGTAAATCAGAGCGGCCTGCCGTGCGGTCGGCCAGTTCAATGTCGCGTCAGGGGCCCGATTCGGTGCCGCTTCGAGCGCCGACAGTTTCACTCCGGCGCTGCCGCAACCTCCGTCACCGCGCAGGAATCCAGTTGTCTGCACGGTGCACAGCTTTTCGGAGGTCGCCTGGTCGGTCAGGACCTTCTCGTAGAACAGCAACGCGCCCCGGTCCGGACCTTTGTCCTCCACGCCAAGAACCCGCATGACACCGCGGATTGTTCCCTGCGACGGAAGTGGCCGGTGTATGACGAAGCGCTGCTCGCCGTGCAGGGCGTTGACCCAGTCTACTGCCAACGCCGGCTCTCTGAGCCAGAAGCCCGGGTGTGCCAGCACGTTACACATGGATGGCAGTACCTGGAGCCGATCTTCATAAACGTAACTCAATTGTTCGGCGTCCGACGGATCCTGACCCAGTGACAGCCCGAGCCCGTAAAGCATCGTGTCCGCCTGGGTATACGTATGCTCAAGCACCGGAAACCTGAAATTCATGATGGCTTCCAGGTTCATGACATCCGCCACGCGTGATTCACGTATGTATGTCCACGCCGCCGCAGACGCTCAGAACCTGCCCGGTGACGTAGTCGGACTCGCTCGACGCCAGAAACAGGACCGCAGGCACCACATCTTCCGGCGTCGCGATACGACGAAGGGCGATCTGCTGCAGATACTGCTCACGGAACTTCGGGTCGGTCCGGATGGTCCTGGTCATGTCCGTCTCAACCAGCCCGAACGCCACGCAATTGACGTTGATGCCGTAGCGTCCCCATTCGCGTGCGGCACTCATGGTGACGCTGACAACGCCGGCCTTGCTGGCGGCATAGTTGATCTGGCCGATCGTACCGCGCAGACCGGCCACCGAGGACACGTTGACGATCTTGCCATTCGTCACCGCGGCTCCGGACCGACCGGCCTTCTCGATCATCCTTCGACCTGCAGCCTGGGTGAAGTAGAACACTCCGGTGAGATTGACGGCGAGCACCTGTTCCCACTCTTCCTCGGTCATCTTCTGGATCATCGCCGCGCGGGTGATCCCGGCGTTGTTGACGAGGATGTCGACGGTGCCGAATGTTCGGAGGCACTCCTCCACGGTACCTTCCACCTGCGAGCGGTCGGCCACATTCACGGAGTGCGACAGTGCACTTCCGCCGCGCTCCCGGATCCCGGCGGCAACCCGGGAAGCGGAAGCTTCATCGATGTCTGCGACAACCACCTGGGCTCCCTCGGCAGCGAGAGCACTGGCAATGGCCGCCCCGATGCCGTGTCCTGCGCCGGTGACAATAGCTACCCTGGTCTGAAAGCGGCTCATCTCCCCTTACTCCGCCCGGATGATCATCGCAACACCAAGTCCACCGCCGCCACACACCGAGATCATTGCAAATTCACCTCCGTGAATGCGTAAAGCGTTCGCGGCCGACAAGACCAGCCGCACGCCGGTGAACCCGGTCGGATGACCGAGGGCGATCGCGCCACCGTGCACATTCAAGCGCGATCGGTCCCACTGCAGCGAGCGTTCATTGGCGATGACCTGCGCGGCAAAAGCCTCATTCACTTCGATGACATCCATCTGGTCCAGATTCATGCCGACGCGGTCCAGAAGGGCCGGGATGGCAGCCGCCGGACCTTCGAGCATGTCTTGTGGATCAACTCCAATCTGCAGGTAGCCGACTACCGAGGCAAGCGGACGCCGGCCGGCGTGCTCCGCCTGCCTCCGTGAAGTCAGAATGATGGCGCCGGCACCGTCCGTCACCGCCGACGCTGTAGCGGCCGTCACCGTCCCGCCTGGATGCACCGGTTTGAGCTGTCCCATCCGCTCAAGTGTTACGTTCGCACGAATGCATTCATCAGCCGTCAGCATTTCCTTCGCCGTGGCCGGCGTCGAGCGCACTTCCACCGGGGCGACCTCTGCGGCAGACCAGCCTTCGGTCCACGCCCTGGCGGCCTTCTGGTGACTTTCCCACGCGAACTGTTCCTGCTCTGCCCGGGAGATCCCATACTTCGCCGCAGTATGCTCCGCCAGTTCAGTGGGCCGCATGCCGGACAGTGGCTCCACCATGGAGAAGAACTCGTCCCGAATAACGATGTCCCCGCTGCGTGCGGGCACCCAGCGGGCATCCGTCAGAATGTGCGGAATCGTGCTCATGCTCTCCATGCCGCAAACGACTGCAGTCGAGCATTCGTCCAACTGCATCGCCTGCGCCGCCTCGATGACGGCTCGCAGACCAGCGGGGCACGCCATGTTGATCGTGTGCGCGGGCACCGTTGCCGGCACACCTGCCAGCACCGCAGCCGACCGCCCCGGGTTCGGTCCGTTCCCGGATTGACGGTTACAGGCCACAAATACCTCGTCAACTTCGTCCGGCGCGAGTCCTGCACGGCGGACCGCCTCAGCAATCGCCAGGGCCCCGAGCTCATAGACCCGGTAGTCCCTGAGGCTTCCGCCAAACTTGCCGATCGGCAGGCGGACTCCACTGAGCACGACAACATCGTTCAGGTCCATCACTTGCTCCAGCGCTCCGTGACCGCGGTCGCCAGGGCCTCCCGGAAACGCGGATGGGCAATGTCGATGAGCGCCCGAGCCCTCTCCTGCAGCGACTTTCCCGCGAGTTGCGCTACGCCGAACTCGGTCACCACATAGTCCACACAGTGGCGGGGAACAGTCACGGCTGCATCACCGGCGAGCAACGGCACGATCCGCGATTGCTGACTGTCATTGGCGCTGGACGGCAATGCGATGATTGCCTTCCCGCCCGGCGCCAGCTTCGCGCCGAGCATGAAGTCCAGGCAGCCGCCGACGCCACTCACGACCGAGCCGCCGCGGGTCTCCGCATTGACCTGGCCGGAAAGATCCACTTCCAGTGCCGAATTGACGGCGGTGAAGCCGGGTAGCGCGGCCAGCACCCGCGCGTCATGGGTACGACTGCATGGCACTACTTGGATTGCCGGATTCCTGTGCACGAAGCGGAACAACCGTTCACTTCCCACCACCTCGCCCGTGACGACCTTGGTATCACTCTGCTCGACGAAGTCGATGACCCGGTCGGTAATCATTCCGGTGTGCAGGCTGACGGACCGGTCTCCGATCCGGTCCAACAGCGCCTCCGGGATGGCCCCGATGCCCATCTGCAGCGTGCCCGACTCGGGAACGAGCTCCGCAGCCAGCGCCGCGATCCGGCCACACACTTCCTCGGGCGCCCGACTGAACCGCTGCGACGGAGCGGAGCCACTGTCGATGAAGATATCGATGTCGTCGCACGACAGCGTGCTCTCACCGCACGTAAATGGCATCTGTTCGCTGATTTCGGCGATCACCAGTCTGGCCGTGAGCGCAAGCTGCCGCGTCACTCCAACGGAGACCCCGAGACTGACATCGCCGCGGCCGTCCGGCGGGGAGGTATGAATGATCACGACATCGGCGTTCGCGAACTGCTTTGGAATGTCGCTGTAGCGCAGCGGCATGTAACTGATACGTCCTGCTCGGACCAGCGGCTGCACACGCTCGCCGACGTGCCAGGTCGTGAAATCAAAATTGTCCTGTAGCCCACGCGCGAGAAAGGGGTAACTCCCGAATTGCAGGCCCGACACAACCCGCAGGTGACTGAACCGCGTCACCCCGTCGACGAACGCCTGATAGAAGCGTGACGGCTCCGCACAGCCCTGCGGGAACACCACCAGGCTTCCGTCAGGGATCTTCTGGACCGCCTCGTGGGGGTCACTGAAACTGATCCGGTCCACTACAGGTCGCGCCCCAGCTTGTGCGCACTCAACATGGCTGTACCAATGTCTCCCGGCGCCACACAGTCGCCCACACGGTGAAGTTCCCTGATCGTACCCTTGAGGGCGGAATACAGATCCTGATGAGGCCTGCGCATCGTGACAACAACGACTGTGTCCGCGGCGACCTGCTGCACCTGATGCGGAGCATAGAGATTGCAGACATGGACCGAGCCGGATCGGATCTCCGTCACCCATGCGTTCGGCACCATCGTCACACCGAGTTCATACAGCTTCGAGTAGACATATGGGAGATTCATCTCCTCGGCAAGTTTCGGCCCGACCATCGGGAAGCTCGTGACGATAGTGACGCGGCTGCCACGGCCTGCCAGCAGTTCAGCCAGCGCCGGTGCCACGACGTCCCCCTGCGAGTCCGCGATCACGATCGACGGCCCGAGCGTACCCTCGCCGCGCAACACCATTTCCGGAGTCAGGGTGACACCCGGCAGGTCCGACCCCGCAATCGGCTGGCTGGTTACCCCCGAAATCCCGCTGCCATCGAAGCTCGCTCCGGTAGCTACCACCACGACGTCCGGTTCCAGACTCTGCAGCAGCGCCGGCGTGACCTCGGTGCCAAGAACGACTTCTACGCCCGACCTCGCGAGCTGCAGGCCCAGCCAGCGGACGACTCCTTCCATCTCGCTTCGCCGCGGCAGAGCGGCCGCCAGCAGCACCTGACCGCCAACCTCCTTGTGACGCTCAACCAGCGTCACCCGGTGTCCCCGCAGACGGGCGAGCCGGGCTACTTCCATACCCGCTGGCCCACCACCGACAACTACCACTTTTCTCGACGCCGGCGCGGCGCGCAGCGACCCGCTGCCCCAGATCCCCTCGCGACCGACCGCTGGATTCTGAATGCAACTCACCGGCAGTCCCTTGTACAGATTGCCCATCGTGTACTGATTGCAGAACACGCACTGGCGGATGTCGTCCGGCCGCCCCTCACGCACCTTCAAAGGCCACTGCGGATCGGAAATGAGCGTTCTCCCCAGACCGATCAGGTCAGCGTGACCATCTCGCAGGATCCTCTCCGCCGCGCCCGGATCGACCAGCCGACCCGGCGCACAGAGTACCGGCAGCGGATCGACCGCCTCGCGAATCGCCGCCGCGCACGGCAGATTGAATCCCGGCGCACCGTACATCGGGCTCATCGTGACGTGATAGTTCTGGTGCGAGCCGATATCCACGTCGACGAAGTCGATCTTCCCCGATTCGGCGATGCGCGCGGCAATTCTGGTCGTATCTTCCAGTGTCAGTCCGCCAGGCAGCAACTCGTCGCCCACGAGCCGGATGCCGAGCGCAATCCGCTGTCCAGCCGCCTCGCGACAGCAGTCAATGACCTGCAGCAGAAAGCGCATCCGGTTCTCGAGCGTGCCGCCATACTCATCACTGCGTTTGTTGTAGAACGGCGACAGGAATTCCTCCAGCAGGTAACCGTGAGTAGCATGCAGTTCGACACCGTCATAGCCAGCTGCCACGGCATGCGTTACGGCCAACCCGAAGCTGCGCACCGCTCCTTCGATGTCCTCGCGTTCCATGCACTTCGGCGTCGCGCCGGCAACAAGGGACGGGATTCCTGACGGCGCGTGTGCCGGGGCACCGTGCGTGCGTGTATTGCTGGCCTGGCCTATGTGGAATATCTCGATGAAGATCCGGGCACCATGCTGGTGGACGCCGGCCGTTATGCGCCGCAAGTGCGGCACAATTGCCTCGTCATGCATGCGGGTGTGCGGGACCGGCCAGAAATCAGACTCCGGCGCTACATCGACTGCTCCCTGGATGATGAGCCCCACGCCCCCCTTGGCGCGTTCGACGTAGTAATCCACCATGGAGTCGCCCGGAAAGCCAGTCTCCCGATCGACGAAATTGGTGGTGACCGGAGCGTGATAGATGCGGTTCCTGACCGCTACGGGGCCGATCTCAACCGGTGAGAAGAGCATGGAATACTGATCGGTCATTACGAACTCCGTCCCGGTCCTGCCGGACTCGATCACCGCAACTGTGCAGATCTACATCTGGAGGCGGCTGCGAACATCCTCCGCCAGCAAGCGGATGGACGCGTCAATCTGTTCGGTGGTGAGTCCCTGCAATTGCACACGACACAGCAGATGTCGCATGCCGGTTTGACGCTGAAGGTTCTTGATCCCGTGCAGGACCTCATCGGGTGTTCCGATCAGAGCGCCACTGGTCACCCCGGATACCCGTTGTCTCGAGCGTTCGCCGTCTGCTTCGACGTAGACATCCCGTGCGATCGCCAGGTCAACTTCATGTCGGTGGCGTCCCATGCGCTCCAGCTCATGCCAATAACGCGTCGCGTCGGCGGCGACCGACTCGGTCGACGGCGGAATCACCAGCGAATAACCGCCACGAGCTGCGAGATCGATCGTTTCCCCGTCGAGTCCCAACAGGTAGACCGGTGGGCGGGGGATCTGCAGCGGCTTGGGCAGAATCGACATATAGTCAAACGGTAAGCCGGCGCGCTCGGTCGGCCGCCGGTGAGGCGGGACGCAAGGTTCGGTCTGCAGCCGGCCATCGCGCTCCAGCGCACGTGTATGCGCCGGCAGCCGGTTCAGCTCTCCCAGATAGGCAAAACCGTCACTGCCCCATCCGTGGACGATGATCTCCAGGGCCTCGTTGAAAGCCGCCCGGCGCTGCGCCCACGCGATCCGCGCCCCGGCGTACTCCCGCTCGTCGCCGCCTGGATCGGCTCCGAACAGCAGCCGTCCGTTGCAGAGCAGGTCGAGCACGGCGGCCTCCTCGCAGATCGTCACCGGGTGCTCCAGCGCCAGCTTGACGAGTACCCCGATCCGAATGCCCCTGGTCTCCGCGGCAACGGCAGCCGCCATTGCTAACGGCGCCGGCAGCGAAGTGACGGCACATCCATGCGTTTCCGGAATCCAGACCGAATCGAGACCCGTGTTCTCGATGACGCGAACGTGCCGCAACAGACGCTCATAGGCAACTGTCGTACCCACACCGCCAACCCGGGCATCCAGCAGCACCCCGACTCTCATCGACCGGCGCCCTCGCGGAAATGCGGGATGACCCGTTCTGCGAACAGACGTGCTTCCCGCAGAATGCGGTCGCTGCGCAGATTCGCCTCCATGATGCGCGCCAGGAACACGTCGCAGCCAAGATCGCGGAACGATTCGATGCGGGCAATCACTTCATCCGGAGACCCAAGTACGAAGCTGTTCAACAACGGGGTCCAGACCGGATGATCCGGCCCCACCTCCGTCAGTGACCTGCCCTCGGCATCGCGCAGAAAGCCAAATGCAGCCAATTGTTCGGCAAACACCGGGCGTAGATCTTCGGCCACGATTCGCTCAACTTCATCCTGCGTGTCCGCGATCGCGACATCGATGGCGACAACGATCTGCCCCGGCGGCACATTGGCCTGATCCGCCGCGGTGCGATACGTGTCGATCAGCGCCTGTACACTGCTGACCGGCAGCATGGTCCCGGCGATGCAATAGTCCATCCCCAATCGCCCCGCGCGACGCGCCGTCGCCTCGCGGCTGCCGCCGGCGAGACACAGCGGCGGACCGCCGGGCTGGAATGGTTTGGGATGGATTTCCACGTCCTCGTACGAGTAGTATTCACCGGCAAAGCTCAGTGGTCCGTCGCCAAACGCCCGCCTGAGGATTTCGACGATCTCGAAGTAACGTGCGGGGACCCTGCTCTTTTCCAGTCCGAATCCCTGAAACTCCTCTGCTCTGTACCCGTATCCCAACCCCAGGGTCAGCCGCCCCCGCGACAGGTGATCGACGACCGCGATCTCCTCGGCCACGCGCAACGGATCCCGCAGCGGCAGCAGGAGTGCAAAGGGAAGCAGACGGATCATTTCGGTTCGGCGGGCGATCGCGGCCAGCACTGGCAGCAGTGCGGGACAGTAGCCGTCATACCAGAAGTGATGCTCGGTCAGCGCAAACCCGTCGAACCCCAGACGTTCCGCCTCGACCGCATGCCGAATCGTCTCCTCGTACAGCCACGGCAGCGAGCGCGGATGAGTACGCGGGCTCTGCATTCCATAGAGGCCGAGCCAGAATCTCATGTCGCGATCCTATTCCAGGACTTTCCTGGCAATGATGCCGCGCTGGATCTCGGACGTCCCCTCGGCGATGCGGAAGACCCGTGCTTCCCGGTACATCCGTTCCACGGCGTAGTCCCTGGCGTAACCCATCGCACCATGAATCTGAACTGCTGAATCGGCGACCTTGCCGGCGGCCTCCGAGGCAAGCAGCTTGGCCATCGAGGCCTCCTGTGCGCACTCCTCGTTTCGTTCACATTTCCACGCCGCGTGATAGGTCGCCATCCTGGCCGCGTAGATGGAGCTCGCCATGTCGGCCAGCATGAACTGAATCGCCTGAAATTCCGCGATCGGTCGACCGAACTGCACCCGCTGCCTGGCGTAATCCGCCGACATCTCGAGCAGCCGCTGTGCCAGGCCCAGGCACATGGCGGCGTACGCCACGCGGCCTTCCTGCAGGCACGACATCGTCATCTGAAAGCCGCGGCCCTCCTCACCAATCCGGTTCGCTGCCGGCACGCGGCAGTCCTCGAGCACGACTTCCGCGCGACCGCAGCCCCGGCCCGCCATCGTCTCGTGCCTGCGGCCCAGGCGAAATCCAGGCAGGTCCGGCGTCACCAGGAACATACTCATTCCGGAACGCGTCCCGTGTTCCTTGCTCGTTCGCGCCAGCACCGTCAGCAAACGGGCGTGCGCCGCATTGGTGATAAAGTGCTTTGTGCCGTTCAGTACGTATGCATCGCCCTGACGCTCCGCGCTCGTTCTGATTGCGCCCACGTCCGAACCGGCACCCGGCTCGCTCACCGCCAGAGCCGTGGCCAGTTCGCCACTGGCCATCCTCGGCAGATAGGTGTCCTGTTGGGCGGAAGTACCGAACGACACCAGAATCTTCGAACCGATTCCATTGCTGATGCCAATCAGTGTGCGAACAGCGCCGTGCGCCCGGCCCACCTCCTCGCTGATCAGCGCGTAACCGAGCGGGCCGATACCCAAGCCGCCAAACCGTTGCGGAATCGTGATCCCGAACAGGCCCATTTCGCGCATTTGCCGCAGTAGTGAGTCCGGGATCCGGTCCTCCGCTTCGATGCTCGGCTCCAGTGGAATCACCGCCCGATCCACGAAGTCCCGCAGTGTCTGCCGAAGCTGCTGAATCTCCTCGGGAATGGAGAAGTCCATGACCACTACACCTCGATCCCCAGGTCACGCGCCACTCGCTGGCGCAGTTCGAGCTTCCTGACCTTGCCAGAACTGGTCAACGGGAATTCCGTACCCCGCAGAAACCGGACGTGCCGCGGAACCTTGTAGTTCGCCATCCGCTCCTGGCAGAACGCGATCACCTCGCGCCCGTCGAGCACGGCTTCCGGCTCGAGTTCGACACACGCGCAGCCCACTTCGCCCAGTCTCTCGTGCGGCACACCGAACACCTGGGCCATCCGGATCTTTGGATGAGTGTGCAGCACGGCCTCGATCTCCGCGGGATAGGCATTGAAGCCGCCAACGATGTACATGTCCTTGATCCGGCCACACAGTCTGAGGTAACCATCTTCGTCGAAGCTGCCGACGTCACCAGTGCGGAACCAGCCGTCGGCCGTGATGGCATCGTTGGCCGCGGCGGGCATTTCAAAGTACCCCTTGCCGACGCACGAGCCGGGCTGAGCGTCATGCAGCCAGATCTCGCCCGGCTCACCGGGTTCGGCGTCCCGCAGGGTGTCCGCATTGACGATGCGAAGGCGACAACTGGGGAACGGTTTGCCGACGGTAGTAGCCGTCTTTTCGATCGGGTCGTCCAGAAAGGTCGAGGTCGACAGACCCGCGCACTCGCTCAGGCCATAGCACTGTACCACGAACCGAAATCCCATCCGTTCCTTCATCGCGCCGATCGTGGCCGGGGTGCACGGTGCACCGCCCACGATGGCCGTCCGCAGACTGGAAAGATCTGCGCTCCCCAATTCCGGACTGCCAAGCATCATGATGTACATCGTCGGCGCACCGGGGAACCACGTGATCCGCTCGCTCTCGATCGCGCGCAAGGCCAATCTCGGCTCAAACGACTCGTGCATCACGATCGTACTGCCGGCCATCACACTGAGCTGGGATACATAGGCACAACCGAAATTCGTCGCCAACGGAACCCCAAGGTATACGCGGTCCCCCGGGCCCAGCGCAGTACGTTCAATCCAGTGGTACAGCGCTGCCATGTTGTTGCGGTGCATGGACAGGCCGCCCTTTGGCGCCCCCGTGGTCCCGGAGGTGTACACGATGTTGGCGACGTCGAACGGATTGACCCGGGCCGCCGCCCGGCGCAGGTCAGCGTCGCACTCCCAGCCCTGTCCGGTTTCGAGGATCTGCGCATACGCCAGCGCGCCCCTGGGAACATCTGCATCGCAGCAGATCAGGCGCTTCAGCTCCGGTAATTCCGGTGCGCACATCCGCTGGGGACCCGCCCGATCTACGCCCGGTATCATCCTTTCGAGCCACGGCAGAGTGTCAATCGAGTCGCCGAGAAGGTAGCGCTTGAATACCAGGGTGCTCGCGCGCGACTGCCTGAGTGTTGCGCACAGCTCATCGGGTTTCAGGCGCGTGTTGACCGGAATCAGCGGTGCGCCGATCGCATAGGCCGCAAACTGAACGACCAGCCACTCGACGCAGTTGGTCATCCAGAGTGCGACGTTATCACCTCTCCGTACCCCCACCGACAACAGGCCGCGGGCACAGCGCTGTACCTGCTCATAGAAGTTCGCATAGGTGACGCGCTGCTCCCGATACACGACGAACTCGGCTTGCGGGTAACGCTCCGCAGTATCGGCGAGGACGTTGCCCCACGTACGGTTCGTCTCCTCATACCACCCCTCAATCACCGGCCGCGCCCTGCGAGCTCACTTCCACGCGTAGCGTATGCTGATGCCCATCGTGCGCGGCGGAAGATAGGAGCGTATTGACCCGCCAAACAGGCTGCTCAGGTCGAAGCCGAGCTGCTCAGCCAGCACGTCATTGACGTTCTTCACGAAGACTTCGCCGTGCCAGCGCTGATCGGCTGTCTCGTAGCTCAGCCTGAGGTTCCCGAGGACGTAGCTGTCCATCCTGGTGGAGGCGAAGTTGGTGATATTCGTGAACGACGTCCCGCGGTAGCTGACGTCTCCCTGCACCGCCATGGTCCCGCCGGCAAATGACGGCCATTCATAGCGCGCCAGTCCGAACACCTGGACCTTCGGAGTGAATGTCGGCTCCACGTCCACCAGTCGCTTCTGTCCCGACCCCAGCGGTCCGGTTGCAAGCGGCACGTCGCGGACCTCGGCATCGATATACGAGAAGCCCAGCCTCAGGTCGAGTCCGGACACCGGCTGCGTGGCCAGTTCCAGCTCGACGCCTTTGATCGTGGCGTCCGCGTTGACGACGAAGAACACCAGGTTGTTCGCCGCATGCGCCTGGAAGTCCTTGTAACTGTAGTAGTAGAGGCTGGCATTCAGGCGGGTCGTGTCGTTCAGCACACTCGACTTGAACCCTGCCTCGTACGCGGTCAGGGTCTCCGCATCGTACTCAAAGTTGTCAATGGCGAATATGCCGCCCAACTGCTGATTGAACCCGCCGCCCTTCACTCCACGACTGACACCGCCGTAGATCAGCAGGTCGTCGCTCGGTCGCCAGTCCAGTTGCGCCTTGCCGGCCCAAAGGGTGTCGTCGTTCTGCAGGTTCTGGTTATTGGACACCGTGACACCGGGGAAGCCCTCCAGGTCCGGCACGATGACGGTACCATTGAGCAGCAGAATCTGTGCACTGTGCGTGAAAGTCTTCTGCTCTTCGATCAGCCGAAGTCCGGTGGTGACCCGCAATGACGGAGTCAGGTCGTACTCGACCTGACCGAAGATGGAGTAGGATTCCGTCTCCACCGTTGCGGGCGAAACGAACTGCAAGCCGCCGATGAAGCCGATTCTGTTAGTGGCAGGACTGAGACCAAACACGCCCTGCGTGGCATCCAGATCGTAACTCAGGTAGTACGCTCCGAGCAGCCAGCGCGTCCTTGCGCCCTCGCTCATGAGGCGCAGCTCCTGTGACAACTGATCGTTTTCGGCGTCGGCGCGAAAGTCCAGAACGTCGTTCGGTGACGCGTCCACGTCCACCCGGACCCCTTCCTTTTCCATCACCCGATAGTCCGTCAGGGAGGTCAGCGTCATCGCCCCCAGATTCCAGGTGAGTTCGGCGGTACCGCCGTACATCCGGTACGTGGCTGTGTCGTCGTCGGCAAAGTCCTTGAAGATCCTGCGGTCCTTGAGATTCGAATCCTGAAAGCCAAACGCATCGGCCCCGGGGACCGGCCGCGGACCGATGAACAGGCACACCGGGCAGAAGTCCGCTCCGCCCGGGCCGATTCCTGCCCGGGTTTCGGTTGACGCAGCCTTCTCGGTACCGACGATGTTGCCGTCTGCGTCCACGATGGCTACGGTCGGAAACGGCTGCCATGGCGCAGTCGACGTCGTACTCTCGCCGCCGAAGGCCGTCACCAGCAGTTGCGCATTCGGCGACAGGTCCCAAAGGAAGTGAGCGCGCGCTGCGACCGAGGACTCACCCCATTCGTCGTCGACACCGGGCACCTGATTCTGGTAGATCTCGTCACGGCGGTCGTAGAGCAGCGCCACCCGCGCCTTCAGACTCCCGGCGACGGGCCCGCTCAGCGCCCCCTCGAATCGCGTCTGACTGAAGGACCCGTAGGCCAGGTCGGCGAATGCCTCGAAGGCATCGGTTGGCTTGCGCGTGATGTAATGTACCAGACCGCCGGTCGCATTGCGCCCGTACAGCGTGCCCTGCGGACCCTTCAGCACTTCGACGCGCTCCGAGTCGAACAGCCCGAACTTGTTGGCCTGCATCAGCGACAGATAGACCTGGTCGATATACACCGCATTCGGCGACTCATGCAGATCGGCGAAGTCACTCTGGCTGACGCCGCGGATGTTGAAAGTGAGGAACTGACCGCCGATGTTGCCGGACACGCCGACTCCCGGGGTCATACTGACGATGTCGGCACTCTCGCGAAATCCGAGTTGCGTCATCTGCTCCCCGGAGAATGCGGTGACCGCGATCGGCACATCCTGAATCCCCTGCTCGCGCTTCTGCGCGGTGACAACGATCTCGTCCAGGGCCGTTGTGGCCGAAGCCGACGCCGTGACACAGAACAACGCAATACCGGACCAGGTAAGAAATGCGTTCCGGTCGTTCGATACTGACTGATACATGACACCCCTCCCTATGTGAAATCCGCGGGGCGCTTTTCCACAAAGGCGCCCATACCCTCTTTCTGATCTCTGGTCGTCCAATTGAGGCCTACGGTATTGATGGAGAACTCGATCGCCGCTTCGATATCCGTGGTCATCCAGGCGTGGATGATCTCCTTCTGCGTCATCAGTGCCATCGGGCTGCGTGTCTCCAGGCGCTGCAGCCATCGCGACACGACGCTGTCCAGGTCTTCCTGCGCGCAGACTTCATTGATCAGGCCGCGCGCCAGAGCCTTGTCCGCGCCCCAGTTCAGGCCGGTAAAGCACAGCTCGCGCGCGTGCATGATGCCGATGGCCTGCGGCAATACTGCCGCTTCGACAATGGCCGGTATGCCGACATTGATGTTCGGCAGTCCGAATTGCGAGCGCGCGGTGGCTACGATCAGGTCGCAGGACACGGCAAGTTCGAGTCCGGCACCGAGGCATAACCCGTCCACGGCCACCAGAATGACCTTCGGCAGCGTTCGACAGAGACTGAAGACGTCGTGCAGACGACGTCCGACGTGGCGCACCTCGAACGGAGACTTGTCGCGGACGAAGTCGACGTCGATGCCTGAGCTGAACGCCTTGTGACCCGCCGCTCGCAACAGCACGACGCGCACCTGGCCGTCGGCCGCGCAGTCACGCAATGCCCATTCCAGCTCGTCCAGTACGCGTGCATTGATGGCATTCAGGACCTGCGGACGATTGAGTACGATGGTCGCCCGGCCACCGTGCTTTTCGTACCGAATGGTCGTCAGGTCGATGCTCACGCGGTTACCCCGGTATCAGAAGCCGAACAGCCGCTGTGCATTCCGGTAGAACACCTTCTCGAGTATCTCCGGCGCATAGCCACCATTCTCCCAGTCCGCGAACAGGCGTTCGTAGGTGAGCGCGGGGTAGTCGGAGCCGAACAGGAATTTGTCCTGCAGACGTCCGGCAATCTCGCGCTTCAGAGCCGCACTGAAGTATCTGGGGGACCAGCCGGACAGTTCGTTGTAGACGTTCGGCTTGTGCAGCAGCACCATGAGCATCTCGTCCTGCCATGGCCAGGAAGCATGGCAGGCGACGATGCACAGATTGGGGAAGTCGGCGGCAACGTCGTCGAGGGCCAGCGGGTGACCGTACTTGAGGTGAATACGGCTGCCTTTCATGCCCAGGCCAACACCAGTCATACCGGTATGGAACTGGATCGGGACACCGAGGGAACTGCAGAGCTCGTAGATCGGATAGAAGCGACTGTCGTTGGGAGCGAAAGCCTGAATGATCGGGTGAAACTTGACGCCGCGCAGCCCGAGCACCTTGACGGCCCGTTCGATCTCGGCCAGCGCCGCCTGCCCCCTCCAGGGATCGACACAGGCATAACCGGCGATGAACGCCTCTGGATGCGCAGCTACCAGCTCAGCGATGTGATCGTTGCTCGTTCCCGGCTGGCCGGTCGCGCTTTCCGCGGCGACGCTGACCAGGACAGCCCGGACCTCATGACTGCAGACCATCCGGGCGAAATCCGCTGCGGGGATGGCTCGCTCGCGCTCGCTCATCTTATAGTAACCGCTGGTGGCGGCCTGAAAGGGCGCGAACGGTCGCAGTCCTTCTTCAGTCGGTATATGGCAATGCATGTCGATGGCTCGCAAACTTCCTCCTCCGCTCGGGAAGGTGCGGACCGAAGCCGAGGTCCGACCAGGACATCGCCTGTTGACTATCTATGGACTCAAGTATAAAAACATATTAAAGACCAAGTTTCAACTGGAGTTCATCTTTGCCAGCCCGGAATGAGACAGCTCTTCGGCGTCGCCGCCCACGAACCGCCCCGATGCCAGACGCCCGGCAGCCAGTCCGGGTGACCGGCCCGCGGGCAGTGACGCCAACCTCGCGCCGGGCGCGAAAGAAGCAGGCGACGAGACAGGCGATTTACGATGTGGCGATCCGCCTGTTCATGGAGCGGGGCTACGACGAGACGACAATTGACGACATCGCCGGCGCCGCCGATGTCAGTCGCGCCACCTTCTTCAACTACTACGCGTCGAAGCCCGAGATCCTGCACGAGATCGCTGCCGAAGCACTTGAGTACGCCCGCTGCACCTTCGACCGGAATTTTTCCCGGGCCGGCGACTCCATCGCCGAGAAGGTGCGGCGGAGCCTCCGCTCTTTCGCCATGATCGTCGAACGCGATCCACGCTACTATCAGACCGTCTTCCTGGACGCGATGCGATCGCAGGCGGGATTCGTTGCGGCCAATCGGGACGCCGCCAATCGTCTGATCAACGACCTGACGGGACATATGCGCGCCGCTCAGCGCGCTGGCGAATTGAACCCGTCTCTGGATGCCGGGCAACTGGCCGAAATGCTCACCGGGATCTACATGTATGCCATCCTGAGTTACATCCTCAAGGGTTGTAGCGGCTCGCTCGTGGAACGGATTGATAAGGCGGCCATGATCTTCCTGGAAGGATGCCAGGCTCGTTGAGCCTAGAAATGGACGACGTCACGCGCGAGATCTTCGGCGGGATCCCATCGTCGCAGCAGACGCTGTTTTACTGGATGACCGCCGTATCCGCTCTGATCTTCACGGTGCGGCTTGGTTGGCACGCCCGCCGCTGGCTGCGCGGCCGACGCCGGCCGTCCTCTGGGTACAACGATCTGTGGCGACGGATCCGCCACGTCGTCACCCAGGTGTTCGCGCAGCCGCGGCTGCTCCGGGCGCCGGCCGCAGGATTCGCGCATCTCCTGATCTTCTGGGGGTTCCTGGTCCTGTTCGTCGGCACCGTGCTGATCGCGATCGAGCATCACACACCGTTGTCGTTCTTCCATGGCGCGTTCTATCTGCTCTTTTCTCTGATTACCGATGTGTTCGGGATGGTACTGCTGGCCGGAGTCGGTATTGCCAGCTACCGGCGATATGTCGCGCGTCCGCTGAGATCGCGTGCCCAGGGTTATGGCGTTCCCTTGCTCCTGCTGGGTGCGCTCGGACTGACCGGATTCCTGGTTGAAGGCCTGCGACTCGCGGCCGCCCCCGGCCGTTGGTTCGACTGGTCGCCCGGCGGCGCGTTGGTTGCAGCGCTGGTCGGCAGCGGCGACATCGACCTGGTCATGATCGGCGACTGGCATCGTCAGGCGTGGTGGCTGCACGCGGTACTGGCTTCGGCATTTGTCGCTCTGCTGCCGGGCGGACGGATGCTCCATGCCATCGCCGCGCCTCTGAATACCTTGTTCAGCTCCACGGACCGGCCAGGTGGGGCCTTGCTGACCCCATTTCGCCTGGACGAAGTCGCGGCCGGTGCCGTAACGACAACCGGGCCGGCGCTGGCCACGGACCTGTCGCGGCAACAACTCCTGAGCCTCAGCGCCTGCACCGAATGCGGCCTGTGTGAGCTGGCCTGTCCAGCCGCAGCCGCCGGACGGCCGCTGTCGCCGAAACGGGTGATTACGCAGTTGCGGGATCACCTCGACCACGACGGAGTCGCGTCGCGGAGTGTGCCTGTCGAGGAGGTCGTCGCACCGGACGAGGCCTGGTCATGCACGACATGCCGCGCTTGCGTAGACGCTTGCCCTGTGTCCGTTCAGCACATCGAGCTCGTGCTCGATGTACGTCTGGCAGTGGTCATGAAGAGCCGCGTCGAGCCCGGAATTGCCGGCGTGTTGCACAAGCTGGTCGCCACGGGAAACCCGTTCGGGCTGCCGTCCGCGCAAAGAACCGCCTGGACGGCCGGGTTGCCGGCGGGCGTCCAGGTTGACCTGGCCGGCCAGTCCCAGGGGTTCGAGCTGCTCCTCTGGGTCGGCTGCGCCGGCGCATTCGATGCTCGGGCGCAGCGAGTCAGCCAGGCCGTGGCCACTGCGTTGTCACGCGCTGGCGTTCGGTTCGCCGTTCTTGGCGCCGAGGAGAACTGTACCGGTGATCCCGCCCGCCGGCTCGGCGAAGAAGGGCTGTTTCAGCAACTCGCCCGCAGGAACGTGGACATTCTGGATAAGTACGGCGTCCGCAACATCGTGACCACCTGCCCGCACTGCTTCAACACCCTGAAGAACGAGTACCCGGAGTTCGGGGGCAACTACGCCGTTCTCCATCACAGCGAACTGATCGCCAGCCTGCTCGCCCAAGGGCGACTCAACGTCGATCCGGTCGCTGCGGATTGCCGGCTGACCTACCACGATGCCTGTTATCTTGGCCGTCACAATCACGTGTATGAGGCGCCGCGGACCGCACTGGTCGCGGCGACCGGGTCTGCCATTCGCGAAATGCCGCGCAGCCATGCCCAGAGCTTCTGCTGCGGTGCCGGTGGCGCGAATGCCTGGTTCGACCTGCGCCTGGGAACGCGCATCAATGCGTTGCGTTACGACGAGGCCGTCAGTACAGGCGCACAGCAGATGGCGACGGCATGTCCTTTCTGCCTGACGATGTTCGAGGAGATTGCCGGTTCCCGAACTCCGGACCAGCGTCTCGAGGTTCGCGACGTTGCCGAGATCATCGAGACCGCGAGCCGCCGATGATCCATTGCCAGGACCCGCCGCAGTGATCGGGATATGGATCCTCGCCGAGCACGACGGCGGCAACTTCGCCCTGTGCAGCTTTGAATTGCTCGGCGAAGCCCGCCGTCTGGCGCAGAAGCTGGCCGGGACCGTAGCAGCGCTGGTGCTGGCCGGCGACGACGAGCTGCCGATCGACGTCCTGGGCCATTATGGCGCTGACCGGGTGTACCTGATCGACGACCCGCGCTTGCACCACTACGACCCGACTGTGGCCGTCGCAAGCATCACGCGGCTTTGCCGGCTTCATCAACCGGTCCTGATGCTGTTTCCTGCAACCACCACTGGTAGCGACCTGGCCGCCCGACTGGCGGTATCCCAGGACTGGTCGCTGGTCCCGCATTGCGTCAATATTCAGATCCGCGGCGACCGGATTGAACTCGTGCGGCCGCTTGCGCAACGCGGCATCCACGGCGTCTTTTCGGCCAGCCAGTCAGGCCCAGGAATCGTGACCATCTTACCGGACACGCTCGGCGTCGAGCGCCCTGAGCGCGCACGCCGAACAATGGTGGAACGAGTCACGGCTGTAATCCCGCAACACCAGGACATCGAGGTGTGCGGCTTCGTCGCCGCGGATCCGCGGACCTCCGACCTGGGCGAGGCCGAGATCATTGTAGCCGCTGGTCGCGGTGTGGGTTCACTGGACAATATGCGCCTCGTCGAAGAACTGGCCACCGTCATCGGCGGGAGCGTGGCCGGTACGCGCCCTGTTGTCGACCTCGGATGGCTGCCACATTCGAGACAGGTCGGCCAGACGGGAACCAGCGTGAGACCACGCCTGTACATCGCCTGTGGCATTTCCGGCGCAGCACAGCACGTTGCTGGCATGCGGGATGCGGGCACGATTGTCGCAGTCAACACGGATCGTGGTGCTCCGATATTCGATATTGCCGACCTCGGTATCGTCGACGACGTGACCAAGGTCCTGCCGCTGCTCACGCAGTGCTGTCGCGCCCTCTGCAGGAAATGACCCGCATGCGTCCGGAGGTCTTCCTGTGCGTGAAACAGGCTGCCGGTCTGACGACTCCGGTCCGATTCAACTCGGACGCAAGTGACGTTGCTCCAGAGTGCCGGATCTGGAGCACGAACGACGGCGACCGGTTTGCTCTCGACGCGGCGCTCAGGGCCCGTGAGGGCGGAGTGATCGGCGGGGTGACCTGTGTGACTGCCGGGCCGACGGAAGCCGATGAGGCGCTGTATTACTGCCTTGCCGCTGGTGCCGATCGGGCAATACGGATTCCGGTATCCGCAGCAGCGCTCTTCGAACCTGCCGTGGCCGGGGCGCTACTGGCCGCCGCCATCCGCCATCTTGGGGGCCAACTGGTATTCGCCGCACAGCGTTCCAGTGACGGAGAGAGTGGGATGGTCCCCGTGTACCTGGCACATGCGCTCGGCGCGGCCTACCTGAGCGACGTGACGGACTTTCAGTTGGACGGCACTGTGGTCGAGATCCGTCGCCGAATTGAGGGCGGCCACCGGCAGGTCTGGCGCTCGCAACTGCCGGCCGTGGTCGCGTTCGATCGCGGTAGCGCAAGTCCCCGCTATGTGGCCGTGGCCGCCATGGCCTTGGCCCGTCGCCGTGAAGTGCAGCAACTGACAGAGTCAGCGCTCGGCATATCACTGTCGCAGATACCGCGTCCGGTGCGTCTCGAACGGCTGATTCCACCGCGCGTGCGGACCAAGAAGCTGCCAGGGCCCGACTGGAACCAGTCGGCGACGGAACGCATGCAGACGATTGTTATCGGCGGCGCCGCGAGGAGGGCGTCCACGATGCTGGAAGGCCCGCGCGAGGAGGTCGCGGCGGTCGCCGCAGACTATCTGCACAAGCGCCGGTTGCTGCGGCACCGGGTCTCCTGATCCGCGGCGCCCTGCCGGAGATGTTCTGATTACCTGCAACGTCACAAGGATCCACGATGATTCGAGACCATGGGACCTCGAGGTTCTGCTGGAAAGCATTGCACGCTTCGTGCGCGACCGCCTGGTTCCCAACGAGGCAGTGCTTGCCGACACCGATGCCGTGCCGGCGGACATCGTTGCGGACATGAAGGCGCTGGGCCTGTTCGGCTTGTCCATTCCCGAGCAATACGGCGGGTTGGGTCTGACCACGGAAGAAGAGATACGTGTCGCCCTGGTACTGGGTCAGACATCGCCGGCATTTCGCTCGATCTTCGGCACCAACAACGGGATCGGGTCGCAGGGCCTCGTCATGGACGGCACCCCCGAGCAGAAAGCGCTCTATCTGCCGAAGCTGGCCACCGGCGAAATTGTTGCCGCATTCGCGCTCACTGAACCCGGAGCCGGATCGGACGCGGCATCGCTCACGACCGCTGCCCGTCGCGACGGCGAATACTATGTACTCAACGGGATCAAGCGCTACATCACCAACGCGCCCGAGGCCGGCATCTTCACCGTCATGGCGCGTACCGATCCGGCCCGTAAGGGACCGGCCGGCATCTCGGCACTGATTGTTGAGCGCGGCACACCAGGGCTCAGACTCGGCAAGATCGACCGGAAGATGGGGCAGCACGGTGCGCATACCTGCGACGTGATCTTCGATGACTGCCGCGTACCGGTGGGGCATCTGATCGGTCTGGTGGAGGGCTTGGGATTCAGAACAGCGATGAAGGTGCTCGACAAGGCTCGCTTGAACATAGCTGCCGTCTGCGTCGGCGCGGCTGAGCGCATGCTGCGTGACGCGCTGACTTATGCCCTGGAGCGGCGCCAGTTCGGCCAGCCAATTGCTCAGTTTCAACTGATACAGGCGATGCTGGCGGATTCACGGACCGAGATCTATGCGGCGCGCTGCATGGTGCTGGACGCAGCGCAGCGTCGCGATGCCGGTGAAGGAGTGAGTACCCAGGCTGCCTGCGCCAAGCTGTTTGCTTCCGAAATGTGCGGACGCGTTGCCGACCGCTGCCTGCAGATTCACGGCGGTGCCGGCTACATCAGGGACTACGCCATCGAGCGGTTCTACCGCGACGTGCGGCTGTTCCGTATTTACGAGGGCACCAGCCAGGTCCAGCAACTGGTGATTGCGCGCAGCATGATACGCGACGCAGCCGGTTCCTGACGTTGGACATGCGCACATGCGGAGAGGCGAAGCGCTCGGACGGCGCATCGGCGGCGGCAGTGCGTGCTCGGTCCCGATGAGGAGCCTGCTACTGGGGCCCCGCGGCAGGAACATCCTGCTGACGCATCGCCGGGTACGCCGCAATGACCTCCGCCGGCGCCTGCACCAGCTCGATCAGCACGCCCTCGCCACCGATCGGGAACTGCTCGCTGCCCTTCGGGTGGATGAAGCAGATGTCGTAACCGGCGGCGCCGCCGCGGATGCCGCCCGGCGCGAAGCGCACGCCGCGTTCGGTCAGCCAGGCGACGGCGGCCGGCAGATCGTCCACCCACAGGCCGAAGTGATTGAGCGGTGTCGTGTGCACCGCGGGCCGCGCGGTCGGGTCGAGCGGCTGCATCAGGTCCATCTCGACCTTGCACGGGCCGGTGCCGGCCGCGCAGATCTCCTCGAGCACGTTCTCGCGCGCCGAGCTCCACTGGCCGGTGACCTCGAGACCGAGCAGGTCCACCCACAGCGCGCGCAGCCGGGCGAGACTCTCGCCGCCGATCGCCACCTGCTGGATGCCGAGGATGCGGAAAGGTCGCGGCGTCGCCTCGCTCATTCGAACTCCATGATCACCTGGTTGACCGTCAGGCTCTCGCCGGCGCCGGCCGCGATCCGTGCGACTACGCCGTCGCGCGCGGCCAGCAGGACGTTCTCCATCTTCATCGCCTCGATCACCGCGAGCCGCTCGCCGGCCAGCACCTTCTGGCCGGGCCGCACGGCGACCTCGACCAGCAGGCCCGGCATCGGCGCCAGCAGGAAGCGCGACAGGTCGGGCGGCGACTTGTGCGGCATCAGTGCATACAGCTCGGCGGTGCGCGGCGTCAGCACGCAGGCGCGCACGACCAGACCGTTGTGCGCAATCCGGTACTCGGGGCCGACGCGCTCGACCTGCGCGCAGAATGGCTCGCCGTCGCACTCGCCGTGCAGCGCGATGTCGCGCAGCGGGCTCAGCAGCCGGAGCTGGTGGCTGCGGCCGTTGATCGCGACGGCCAGCGCGCCGTCGCCATCCTCGACCCGTACCGCGTGCTCGCTGCGCGCGCCCTCCTCGCCGCGGACGACGATGACATAGTCGGTCCACGGCGCCGGCGCCCGCCGGCCCGGCGTGCGGCGCTCCCGGCCGCCGCGCAGCGCGCGATGCTCAACCGCTGCGGCCAGCGCCAGCGCGAAGTCCGGATCGTCGCCCGGCAACTCCGCCGGCGTGAAGCCGCGCGGCCAGGCCTCGGCAATGAAGCCGGTGCTGAAGTCACCCGCGACGAAGCGCGGATGCGCGAGCAGCGCGGCCTGGAAGGCGATGTTGCTCGAGATGCCGCGGATCACGAACTCGTTGAGCGCCGCGCGCATCCGCCGGATCGCGTCGCCGCGGTCGTGCCCCTGCACGATCAGCTTGGCGATCATCGAGTCGTAGTGGAGCGGGATTTCGCCGCCCTCCTCCACGCCGGTGTCGATGCGTACGCCGCCATCCTCCGGCACCGGCTGCGCCGCCGCCATCGTCGCGACCGGCGGGCGGAACTTCACCAGCCGGCCGGTCGACGGCAGGAAGTTGCGAAACGGATCCTCGGCGTTGATCCGGCACTCGATGGCCCAGCCGCGGCGGCGGACGTCGGCCTGCGCGAGGCCGAGCGGCTCGCCGGCCGCGACGCGGATCATCTGCTCGACCAGGTCGATCCCGGTGGTGCACTCGGTCACCGGGTGTTCGACCTGCAGACGCGTGTTCATCTCCAGAAAGTAGAAATCCTGGTCGCGGCCGACGACGAACTCGACGGTGCCGGCGCTCTGATAGCCGACCGCGCGCGCCAGCGCGACCGCCTGCTCGCCCATCGCGCGGCGCGTCGCCTCATGCAGGAACGGCGACGGCGCCTCCTCGAGCACCTTCTGATGGCGGCGCTGAATCGAACATTCGCGCTCGCCGAGCCAGACACAGTGGCCATGCGCATCGCCGAGCACCTGGATCTCGATGTGCCGCGGCTGCTCGACGAACTTCTCGATGAACACCCGGTCGTCACCGAAACTGGCGCGCGCCTCGTTGCGGCAGGAGACGAAGCCGTCGGCCACCTCGCGGTCGCTGGCGGCAACGCGCAGGCCCTTGCCGCCGCCGCCGGCGCTGGCCTTGATCATCACCGGGTAGCCGATGTCGCGGGCAATCCGCACCGCCTCCTCCGGCGAGTCAATCGCGTCGTTCCAGCCTGGAATCGTGCTGACGCCGGCAGCGGCGGCCAGCCGCTTCGAGGCGATCTTGTCGCCCATCGCCGCGATCGCCTCCGGGCCGGGGCCGATGAACGCCAGGCCGGCGGCCAGCACCTGCCGGGCGAACTGTTCGTTCTCGGCCAGGAAGCCGTAGCCGGGGTGGATGGCGTCGGCGCGCGTTGCGCGGCAGGCCTCGAGAATGCGCGCGCCCGCCAGGTACGAATCGCGGCTCGGCGGCGGGCCGATGCACACCGCCTGGTCGGCGAGCGTCACGTGCCGCGCGTCGCGGTCGGCCGCCGAGTACACGGCGACCGTACCGATGCCGAGGCGCCGCGCGGTAGCGATCACCCGGCAGGCGATCTCGCCGCGGTTGGCGACCAGGATGCGGCGGAACAGCCGGCGTTTCTTCACAGCGGGATGTTGCCGTGCTTGCGCCACGGGTTTTCCAGCTTCTTGCCGTGCAGCATGGCGAGCGAGCGGCAGATGCGCCGGCGTGTGGCGTGCGGCTGGATCACGTCGTCGATGTAGCCGCGGGCGCTGGCGATGAACGGGTTGGCGAACTTGGCGCGGTACTCCGCTTCCCGCGCCGCGATGCGCGCCGGGTCATTCTTCTCCTCGCGGAAGATGATCTCGACCGCGCCCTTGGCGCCCATCACCGCGATCTCGGCGCTCGGCCAGGCGAGGTTGACGTCGCCGCGCAAGTGCTTGGAGGCCATCACGTCGTAAGCCCCGCCGTAGGCCTTGCGCGTGATCACGGTGATCTTCGGCACCGTCGCCTCGGCATAGGCATACAGCAGCTTGGCGCCGTGCCTGATGATGCCGCCGTACTCCTGGTCAGTGCCGGGCATGAAGCCGGGCACGTCGACGAAGGTGAGCACCGGGATGTGGAAGGCGTCGCAGAAGCGCACGAAACGCGCACCCTTGCAACTGCTGTGGATGTCGAGGCAGCCGGCCAGCACCAGTGGCTGGTTGCCGACGAAGCCGACCGTCTGGCCGCCCATGCGGCCGAAGCCGGTGACGATGTTGGCGGCGTAGTCGGGTTGCAGCTCGAAGAACTCGCCGTCGTCGGCGACCTTGACGATCAGCTCCTTGATGTCGTACGGCTGGTTCGGACTGTCCGGCACCAGCGTGTCGAGCGACAGGTCGTCGCGGTCCGGTGGGTCGTCGCCGGGGCCGTGCGGCGGCCGTTCACGGTTGCTGAGCGGCAGGTAGCCGAACAGCCGGCGCGCCATCAGCAGCGCATCGACGTCGTTGTCGAATGCGAGGTCGGCGACGCCGCTCTTCGTGGTGTGCGTGCTCGCGCCGCCGAGCTGCTCGGCGGTCACCTCCTCGTGGGTCACGGTGCGGGTGACGTCGGGGCCGGTGACGAACATGTAGCTCGAGTCGCGGACCATGAAGATGAAGTCGGTCATCGCCGGGCTGTACACCGCGCCGCCGGCGCAGGGGCCCATCACCAGGCTGAGCTGCGGCACGACGCCGGAGGCGAGCACGTTGCGCTGGAACACCTCGGCGTAGCCGCCGAGCGAGGCGACCCCTTCCTGGATGCGCGCGCCGCCGGAATCGTTGATGCCGATCACCGGCGCGCCGACCTTGAGCGCCTGGTCCATGATCTTGCAGATCTTCTCGGCGTGCGCCTCGGACAGCGCGCCGCCGAACACAGTGAAGTCCTGGCTGAACACGAACACCAGCCGGCCGTCGATCCGGCCGTGGCCGGTGACCACGCCGTCGCCGGGCACGCGCTGCTCGGCCATGCCGAAGTCGCTGCAGCGATGCTCGACGAACATGTCCCATTCCTCGAAGCTGCCTTCGTCGAGCAGCACATCGAGTCGCTCGCGCGCGGTCAGCTTGCCCTTGGCGTGCTGCGCGGCAATGCGCTTCTCGCCGCCGCCCAGCCTGGCGCGCGCGCGCCGGGCCTCGAGTTCCGCGATGATGTCGTGCATGGCGTCGCCCTCAGTGCTCGAAGCGGTCCAGCAGCGCGCGCGCCGCGGCCGGTGGTGCGATCCGCGCCGCGGCGACGTCGGCGAGCAGCGCCGGCAGTGCCGCGCGCACCGCCGGATGCTCGTGGAAGTCGGCCAGCAGCCCGGCGTGCACGGTGTCCCACATCCAGGCCAGTGCCTGCTGGCGGCGGCGCTCCGCGAAGGCGCCGCTGCTGCGTCGTGTCTCGGCCTCGCGCTCGACGGCGGCGTGGAATTCGGCGATGCCGTCGCCACGCAGCGCGCTGACGACCAGCACCGGCGGCGGACGGCCGCCGCGGCTGTGCGCAGCGAAGGCGCCGAGCGCACCGGCGAGCGTTGCTCTGGCGCGCTCCGCCGCCGCCGCATCGAGGTCGGCCTTGTTGACGACGATGAGGTCGGCGAGCTCCATAGCGCCGCGCTTGATCGCCTGCAGCTCATCGCCGGCGTTCGGAAGCTGCACCAGCACGAACAGGTCGGTCATGCCGGCGACGGTCGCTTCGCTCTGGCCGATGCCGACGGTCTCGACGATGACGAGGTCGAAGCCGGCGGCCTCGCAGGCGAGCAGCGCCTCGCGGGTGTGGCCGGCCACGCCGCCCGGCGCGCCGCCGGCCGGGCTCGGCCGGATGTAGGCGGCCGGCTGCTGCGCGAGGCGCTCCATGCGGGTCTTGTCGCCGAGGATCGAGCCGCCGGAAATGCTCGACGACGGATCGACCGCCAGCACCGCGACGCACTGGCCGCGGCCGATCAGGTGCAGGCCGAGCGTCTCGATGAACGTGGACTTGCCGGCGCCGGGCACGCCGGAGATGCCGAGACGCAACGCCCGGCCGGTGTGCGGCAGCAGCGCGTTCAACAGCGCATCGGCGCGCGGCCGGTGGTCGGGTCGGGTCGACTCCAGCAGCGTGATCGCGCGGGCCAGCGCGCGGCGGTCGCCGCGGCGCACGCCGTCGGCCAGCGACTGATCAGCGGGCGGGATGCTCACCGGCGCGGCTTGCAGTGGGCCTTGATCTGCTCGAGCACGTCGCGCGCGCTCGCCGGGATCGGCGTGCCCGGTCCGTAGATGCCGCGCACTCCGGCGGCGCGCAGGAACTCGTGGTCCTGCGGCGGCACGACGCCGCCGACGAACACGACGATGTCGTCGCCGCCCTGCTCCTGCAGGCTGGCGATGATCGCCGGCACCAGCGTCTTGTGCCCGGCGGCCAGCGTCGAGACGCCGACCGCGTGCACGTCGTTCTCGAGCGCCTGGCGCGCGCATTCCTCCGCGGTCTGGAACAGCGGCCCGATGTCGACGTCGAAGCCGAGATCGGCGAAGGCGCTGGCGACCACGCGTGCGCCGCGGTCGTGGCCATCCTGGCCGAGCTTGGCGATCAGCACGCGCGGGCGGCGGCCATAGTCAGCGGCGAACGCCGCCACGTCGGCCTTGAGCCGGTCCCAGTCCGCGGCGTTGCCGTAGGCCGCTCCGTACACCCCGGTCACCTTCTGTGTGTCGGCCCGATGCCGCCCGAACACCTGCTCCAGCGCGTCGCTGACCTCGCCGACCGTCGCGCGCAGGCGGATCGCGCCGATCGTCAACTCGAGCAGATTCCCCGCCCCGGTCCGGGCGCATTGTACCAGCGCCGTCAGCGCCGCCTGCACGGCCGGCCCGTCGCGCGCGGCGCGCAGCGCCGCGAGACGGCGGATCTGCGCGTCGCGGACCGCGTGGTTGTCGACCTCGAGCAGCTCGAGCGGCTCGCTGGCCGGCGGCGGATACCTGTTGACGCCGACGATCACGTCACTGCCGGCGTCGATGCGCGCCTGCTTCTCCGCGGCGCTCGCCTCGATGCGCAGCTTGGCCCAGCCGGAGGCGACGGCGCGCGTCATGCCGCCCTGGGCCTCGACCTCGCCGATGATCGACCAGGCCTTGTCGGCCATCTGCTGCGTCAGCGTCTCCATCAGGAAGCTGCCGGCCCACGGATCGACGACGCTGGTGATGTGCGTCTCTTCCTGCAGGATGAGCTGCGTGTTGCGCGCGATGCGCGCGCTCTGGTCGGACGGCAGCGCCAGCGCCTCGTCGAAGGCATTGGTGTGCAGCGACTGCGTGCCGCCGAACACGGCGGCCAGCGCCTCGATCGTCGTGCGCACGACGTTGTTGTAGGGATCCTGCGCGGTCAGGCTCCAGCCCGAAGTCTGGCAGTGCGTACGCAGCATCCGGCTCTTCGGGTTCTGCGCGCCGAACTCGCCCATGATCCGGTACCACAGCAGCCGCGCGGCGCGCAGCTTGGCGACCTCGAGGTAGAAGTTCATGCCGATGCCGAAGAAGAACGAGAGCTGGCCCGCGAACGCATCGATGTCGAGACCGCACGCCAGCGCCGCGCGCACGTATTCCATGCCATCGGCCAGCGTGAAAGCGAGCTCGAGGGCCTGGTTCGCGCCCGCCTCCTGCATGTGATAGCCGGAAATGCTGATCGAGTTGAAGCGCGGCAGGTGCTGTGCGGTGTACGCGATCACGTCGCCGACGATGCGCATGCTCGGTGCCGGCGGATAGATATACGTGTTGCGGACCATGAACTCCTTGAGGATGTCGTTCTGGATGGTCCCCGAGAGCTGCGCCGGGCGAACGCCCTGCTCTTCGGCGGCGACAATGTAGCCGGCCAGCACCGGCAGCACCGCGCCGTTCATCGTCATCGACACGCTGACCCGGTCGAGCGGAATGCCGTCGAACAGCACCTTCATGTCCTCGACGCTGTCGATTGCGACGCCGGCCTTGCCGACGTCACCGGTCACGCGCGGGTGGTCGCTGTCATAGCCGCGATGCGTGGCGAGGTCGAACGCGACGCTGATGCCCTGGCCGCCTCCGGCCAGCGTGCGGCGATAGAAGGCGTTGCTCTCCGCGGCGGTCGAGAAGCCGGCGTACTGGCGGATCGTCCACGGTCGCACCGTGTACATCGTCGGCTGCGGCCCGCGGACGTAGGGCGGAAATCCGGGCAGCGTGTCGGTGTGCGGCAGGCCGGCGAGATCGGCAGCGGTATAGAGCGGCTTGACGGCGAGGCCTTCCGGCGTACGCCAGTTGAGCGCGTCGGGATCGCCGCCCGGCGCAGAACGGGCGGCCGCCTGGCGCCAGAGGTCGAGCTGGCCGGAATCCGGGAGGTCTTCCTGATCAGTCATATAGATCTCCGGCGCGCTCCGTGCCACCGTAATTCATAATTTATAATTGCATTATACTGATGGACCGGGCAAGATACAGCCCGATCTTGCGCCGGATGTGACCTGGATCGCCATGCCCACCCCCACCAGCGTCCTGCCAACCAGCGCGCTGTACAAGCAGGTAGCCGACCGGCTGCGCGCGCGGATCCTCGCGCACGAACTGGCGCCGGGCGCCTGGATCGACGAGCAGGCGCTCGCGGCTGAGCTCGGCATCAGCCGCACGCCGCTGCGCGAGGCGCTGAAGGTGCTGGCCGCCGAGGGCCTGGTCGCGATGAAGCTGCGTCGCGGCGCGTACGTCGCCGAGGTCACGCCGCCGGAGCTCGCCGAGATCTTTCACGTGCTCGGCGTGCTCGAGGCCGACGCCGCGGCCGCAGTTGCCGAGCGCGCGAGCGATACCGGGCTGGCCGAGCTCGCCGCGATCCACGCTGAGCTCGAGACCACCACCGGCGACCGCGATGCATTCTTTGCCGCCAACGAGCGCTTTCACCGCCGCCTGCTCGAGCTGGCCGGTAACCGCTGGCGCGAGCAGATTGTCACCGACCTGCGCCGCGTGATGAAGCTCACCCGCCACCAGTCGCTGCAGCGCGAGGGCCGCATCGCCGCCTCGCTGAATGAGCACCGGCGCATCCTCGCCGCGCTGCAGGCGCGCGACGCACCGCGCGCGCAGGCGCTGACCCGCGCGCACATCGCCGAGGGCGAGCGGGCGGCGCTGGGGACCATGTAGCGGCCGCACGCCGGGAAGACAGCGGTTGCTGGGACCGTTCGCCGTCTTCGTGAGCAGGGATCCCGAGCGCGCCTGGGCCCGAATCGCCCCGCACGCGCTGCACGCAGCGGGGATGTATCCGGTCGTGACGCCCGACCAGTGCGTGCAGCTCGGAGCAACACTCGGCGACGACGCACCGTTGAACTTCCACCCGCTGGTCAGCGGTCTCGATCCGGCGCTCGGCTGGGAGAGCCTGGAGCTGTTCGGCGCGGAGGTGCGGCCGCGTCTGCGTGCGCACAGCGCTGAGGGCGGGTGGGCAGCGACAACAGGGTGGCAGCCAGCCGGATAGCCCAAGAGATGTTGATTTATGATTGATAAATAATAGCTGTACTATCATTATTCAAGAATGTCTGAGACTCTTGCTCGGAACCAGCCCCGCCAGGCCATCGAGAAGGCCCTCGGACGATCTCAGATCGTCGCCCTCCTGGGACCGCGACAATGTGGCAAGACCACGCTGGCCCGGAGCTTCTCCGTTCCGCCAGGCAACTACCTGGACCTGGAGCGGACGGCCGACCGCTCCGCGCTCGCCGCCAGCGCCGAATCCACACTCGGGGCGCTGACCGGTCTGGTGGTGATCGATGAGATCCAGGAATTGCCGCAGCTTTTCCCGACGCTGCGGGTGCTGGCGGATCGCGAACCGCTGCGTGCCCGCTTTCTGATTCTCGGCAGCGTGTCGCCCGAACTGATTCGCGGGGCGAGCGAGACGCTGGCTGGCCGCGTGGAATTCGTGCCGCTGGGCGGTTTCACACTGGAGGAGGTGAGTACCAGGCGCGCGGAGCTGCTGTGGCAGCGCGGCGGTTTTCCGAGATCCTTCCTCGCCGCGGACGATGCGGACAGCTTCGCCTGGCGCAGCCACTTCATCGATACCTTCCTCACGCGCGACGCGGCCCGCCTCGGAATCGCGCTGGCACCGGAAGCGCTGCGCTGCTTCTGGATCATGCTGGCGCACCTGCATGGCGGTCTGGCGAACGCGGCGGAACTGGCCCGAACGGTCGCGGTGACCCAGGCCACGGCCAGCAAGTACATCGACGTGCTGACACATGCGTTCCTGTTGCGCCGGTTGTCGCCCTGGCATGCGAACGTGCGCAAACGGCTGGTGAAGTCGCCGAAACTGTACCTGCGCGACAGCGGCATCCTGCACGCGCTGCTCGGCCTGCGCGACCCGGGCGAGGTGCTGGCGCACCCACGCATGGGCTGGTCCTGGGAGGGATTCGCGCTGGAGCAGGTGCTCGCCGCGGCCGGTCCCGGCGAGGCCTGGTTCTATGCGACGCACGGCGGCGCGGAACTCGATCTGCTGCTGCAGCGCGGCGGCCGGCGCCACGGCTTCGAGTTCAGGTTCACGGATGCGCCGGCGACGCACAAGTCGATGCACATCGCCCGCGCGGATCTCGACCTGGCGAAACTATGGGTGGTCTATCGCGGCGAGCGCGCCTTCGCACTGGCGCCCGGCATCGAGGCGTTGCCGCTGCAGAGCGTGCCGGAAGCGGTCCGCTCGCTCTGAGCGAAGCCGGGGCCCGCAAACCCGCGCTGGCTTGTTGAGATCGTTGTCTGCCCGGCCGCCTGACAGGACTGCCAGCTTCTGCGTCGGGCCCCGACAGCGGATACTCCATAGTTGGCGAATCTGCCGGAGCCTCCGCATGTCTACGCGCCGCTGCCACGCCAGCACCTCGCCCTGGCTCAGCGCCGCGGCGTTGCTGTTGCTCGCCTCGACCGCCGGCGCGCAGGACTGGCCCTACTACTCCGGCGACCAGGCCGGCACGAAGTACTCGGCATTGGCCGAAATCAATCGTGCGAACGTGCACGGGCTCACGGTCGCGTGGACCTACCGCACCGGCGAACTGGCCCGGCGCGGGCCGGAGCTCGAGCGCAACCAGTCGTTCCAGAGCACGCCGATCCTCGTCGACGGCCTGCTGGTGCTGTGCACGCCATTCGGTCGCGCGGTAGCGCTCGATCCGGTCGATGGCAGTGAGCGCTGGGTGTTCGAGCCGAACGGCCCGATCGACCCGCGCGATGTGATCGGCCCGAAGTGCCGCGGCGTCGCCGCATGGCTCGATCCGGAAGCGGCGCCGGCGGCGCCCTGCCGGCGGCGGATCATCTATGGAACCTGGGATTTCCGCGTCTTCGCCCTCGATGCACGCAATGGCCGGCGTTGCCGGGATTTCGGCCGCAACGGTGCAGTAGTCCTGGATCCGGGCAAGAAGCTGCTGACCCGGCGCGAGCTGCAGATCGGCTCGCCGCCGGCCATCGCCGGCGACCTTGCGATCTTCGGCTCGCTGGTCATGGACGGGTTGCGCGCCGACGGTCCGAGCGGCAAGGTTCGCGCGCTCGATCTGCGCAGCGGTGCGCTGCGCTGGGAGTTCGACCCGATCCCGCGCGCGGCGACCGATCCGGCCGCCGCGACCTGGGGCGCCGGCAGTGCCGCGCACACCGGCCATGCCAACGTCTGGTCGATGATCGCCGTGGACGAGGCGCGCGACCTCGTGTTCCTGCCGACCACCAGTCCGGGCCCGGATTTCTTTGGCGGCCTGCGGCCCGGCGAAAACCGTTACGCCAATTCACTGGTCGCGCTGCGCGCCTCGACCGGTGAACTCGTCTGGCACCGCCAGCTCGTGCACCACGACGTCTGGGACTACGATCTGCCGGCCCAGCCGATCCTGATCGAGCTGCGGCGTGACGGACGCCTGATCCCGGCCGTCGTGCAGCTCACCAAGCAGGGACTGGTGTTCGTCTTCGACCGGGTCACCGGCGAGCCGCTGTTCCCGATCGAGGAACGCCTGGTGCCGCAGGACGGCGTCGCCGGGGAATGGTTGTCGCCGACCCAGCCGTTCCCGGTCGCGCCGCCACCGCTGGTTGCGCAGGGTTTCACGCCCGAGGATGCCTGGGGCTTCACGCCGCTCGATCGGTGGTTGTGCCGCCGGCGCGTCGCGGCGCTGCGCTATGGCCCGATTTACACGCCGCCGAGCCTGCAGGGCACCGTGCAGATGCCGTCGGCCGGGGGCGGCGCCAACTGGGGCGGCGGCGCGTGGGATGCCGCACGTCAGCTACTGATCGTACCGACGGCGCATTTCGCGACGGTGCTGCGGCTGGTGCCACGTACGGGCGGAACCGCGGCCGGCGAAAGTTACGAGCGCTTCGATATCGGCGCCGAGATGTCTGTCGCCCAGGCCGGCACGCCGTACGAAGCACGGGTGCAATTGCTCAGCTCGCCGCTCGGCGTGCCCTGCTCGCCACCGCCGTGGGGACGGCTCGCGGCTGTCGATCTCGACAACGGCACGATCCGCTGGCAGGTGCCGCTGGGCTCGGCGAAAAAACTCGCGCCGATTCCGCTGCCGGGACTTGGCCGGCTCGGTACGCCGCATGCCGGCGGAGCGATCGCCACCGGCGGCGGTCTCGCCTTCATCGCCGCGACGCTCGATGACCGGATCCGTGCCTTCGACATCGACAGCGGCGCCGTGCTGTGGGAGCACGAGCTGCCAGCCGGCGGGCAGGCGACGCCGATGACCTACGCGATCGGCGGCCGGCAGTTCGTCGTCATCGCCGCCGGTGGTCACGCGCTCTACCAGGGAACCCCGGGGGATTACGTCATCGCCTTTACGCTGCCGTAGTCCAATATGATGGACTCTCGAATAAACGTCTTGTATATTGGACCGCATGAACCTCCGCGCCGTCGGTCAACTGGTCGCTCGCCGGAGGCGCGAGCAGGGCCTGACGTTGAGCCAGCTCGCAACGGCCGCTGGCATCGGTCGCTCGACGCTGGCCGCCCTCGAAAGCGGCAAGCTGACGGAACTCGGCTTTGGCCGGGTCGCGCGACTGTGCGCGGCTGTCGATCTCATCATCGACGTGCGCCCACCGCTGCTCGCGGCACCGCTGATGGCGCATCGCCACCTGACCGATATCGCGGGCCGCGAACTCAGCAAGACCGCGATCGAGGACGTCATCACGCGCGGTGACTTCGAGGCCTGGCGCAGGCTCGTGCGAGCCATGCGCGACGATCCGAGCGGCCGGATCGGCGACCGGGTCCTGCGGGTCGCCCGGGCACTCAGCGCACACGATCCACGGGCACGCGCATTCGCGAGTCTCACGCCACGACTGCTCCGCCAGGACGAGCTGGCCGCGCCACGTCATGTCTAGGTTCCGGAAGATCCCGGCGTGGGAGAAGCTGCTGGCCCACGCAGCGACGTTGCAGACTCAGGTACCCGGCGCCGTCCTCGTCGGTGGTACTGCCGCGGCGCTGCATGCCGGGCACCGCATTTCCTTCGATCACGACCATGTCGTCGCTGAGCTGTCACGCAACTACGATGCCGCGCTCACTGCCCTCGAAGCGATCGTCGGCTGGAGAACGCGCCGCCGGATACGCGGCAAGCTGATCCTCGGTCAGCGCGACGGCATCGACGCTGGCCTGCGCAATCAACGACGCTCTGCGCCGCTCGAGACCACCACTGTCGAGATATCAGGCGGCCGCACGCTGCGGATTCCGACCGTCGAGGAAATGCTGCGGATCAAGGCCTTTCTCGTTGTTGAGCGCAATGCGACCCGTGACTATCTGGATGTCGCCGCGCTGACGCACCACCTGGGACTCGCCCGCAGCGCCGCGGCACTGCGGATGATGAACCAGATCTACGGCGAGTTTGCCGGTGAGAACGGCGATATTCTGGCATCGCTCACGGTCCGGTTGACGCACCCGGAGCCGTACGACCTTGCCGAGGTGGACCTTGCCGATTACAAGGGCATCGTCCCGCCGTGGGACGACTGGACAGCCGTCGAGAGCCAGTGTCGCGAACTTGCCGAGGCGCTGCTGACGGTGCCGGACGTTTGATTGTTCGATTGGCAGACGCGCGGCCGGTGTTACCGGAACCGAAACACCGGCACCGTTACGGTTTCGCTGAGTGCTTCGAAGGCCACGTGCACCGGCATGCCGATGCGCAAGTCCGCGGGCGCGACATCGATGACCCGACTCAGCAGCCGCACGCCCTCGGGGAACTCGACGACGGCCGCGGCATACGGCGTCGCACCGGCAAAGGCCGGGTGCAAGGCCCGCTCGACGATCGTGTAGGTGAATACCGTGCCGTGACCGGTGGACGGCGCCCATTCCCAAACGAACGACCGGCACTCGGCGCACAGCTCGCGCGGCGGGTGGCGGAAGCAGCCGCAGTTTGTGCAGCGCTGAAAGCGCAGCTCGCCCTTGCGACAACAGTCGTAGAAGTGCCCGGTCAGCCCTTCGAGCTTCGGCAACGGTCGCGGGATCGATGCAGCCCGGTCGTTCATGCGCCCTCGCTCAGCCGTCGCGCCGCAGGATCGCGATGCTGCCATCGCCGAAGTCGCCCCAGCCGGTGACCGCGCCGAGCTCGGCATCGGCTACCTGCCGCGCTCCGGCTGCGCCGCGCAACTGCCGCACCGCCTCGACGATGTGTCCTAGTCCGAGCAGGTGCGCCTGCGACAGCAACCCGCCGTGCGTGTTGACCGGCAGCCTTCCGCCCAGCTCGATCGCGCCGTTCTCGACGAACGCGCCGCCCTCGCCGCGCTGGCAGAACCCGGCCTCCTCGAGCTGCTGGATCACCTCGAAGGTGAAGCAGTCGTAGACCTGCGCAAAGTCCATGTCGGCCGGCGTCACCCCGGCCATCGCAAAAGCCTCCGGCGCGGCCGTCGTCAGCCCGATGCGATGGAAATCCCGGCGACTGATGATCTCATCCGCCGGGCTCGGCTGGCCAGCCGCGGCACCCTCGATCAGCACCGGCCGCTGGCGCAGGTCGCGCGCCCGCTCGGCGCTGGTGACGATATACGCGGCACCGCCGTCCGTCTCGAGACAGCAATCCAGCAGCCGGTACGGATCGGCGATCATCGGCGAGGCGAGGTAGTCCGCCAGCGTCAGCGGCTTGCCGCACATCAGTGCGCCGGGATTGAGCTGCGCGTGCCGGCGCATCGCCAGCGCCACGGCGCCGAGCTGCTCCGCGCGCGTGCCGTACTCGTGCATGTGGCGCCGCGCCATCAGCGCATACCATTGCGGCGGCGCCGACAGTCCGAACGGCAGGTAGTAGTCACGGGCGATCGCGCCACCGGGGATGGAATCCACGTCGCCAGCGGTGATCTCGCGCGTGCGCGCGCCGGAAAAACCGTTCCAGCCGCCCGGCACCAGCACGTAGTTCGCGGCGCCGGTCGCGACCGCCATCGCCGCGACGCGCAGTCCGGCCACCGGCGCGGCGCCGCCGAGATGCAGCGTCGCGGCAAAGCGCAGGTTGCGGCAGCCAAGGCTGGCGGCAAAGTTCTCGGCCTTGCCGAGGTTTGGGAACGGCAGGATGCCGTCGATGTCGTGGGCGTCGATGCCGGCATCATCGAGCGCGGCGGCGATCGCGCGGAGCTGCAGCACGTGCTCGCTGACGCCCGAGCCCGGCTTGCGGCACACCGCGGTCTCGCCGATGCCGGCGATCGCGGCACGCCCGGCCAGCCCGCCCGCCGCCGTCATCGCGGCGCGCTCTCCGGCTGGCCCGCGGCCAGCAGCGCGTCGTACTCATCGAGCAGCCGCTGCCGCGCCTCGGCCTCGGCCCTGCGGATGTCCCAGAACCGCGCCGGCCGCTTGCCGACGAAGGCGGCCGGGCCTTCCTTGCCCTCCGGCATGTCGAACCAGTCCGGGTACATCGCCGCCGAGATCGCGCAGGACTCGCGGTAACCGTCCATCTCCTGGTCGAATGCCGCTTTCAGGATCTCGAGGCAGCCCGGGCTCACCGCCAGCACCTCCTCGCACCACTTGCCGACCTCGCCCTCGAGCTGGTCGAGCGGCACGACCGCATTGACAAGGCCCATCGCCAACGCCTGGTCGGCCTTGTATTTGCGGCACAGCATCCACATCTCACGCGCGCGCTTGGCACCGACCACCTTGGTCAGGTACGGCACAAAGAAACCGTCGGCCGGCGATGACACGCGCGGTCCGGCCTGGCCGAAGATCGCGTTGTCGGCGGCGATGGTGAAATCGCAGCAGTAGGCCATGTGGTTGTGACCGCCGATGCAGTAGCCCTGCACCTGGGCGATCACCGGCTTGCGCGACATGCGGATCAGCCGGTTGTGCGGATAGCGGTTGTAGACCGCCTCGCGCAGGCCCCACTGCTCCCAGTTGACGTCGCCGCCGGCGCCGAAGTGCTTGCCGCGCGCCGCGACCACGATGACGCCGATCAGCGGGTCGTGGTTGGCGTCGTAGAAGGCCCGGAACATCTCGTCGACGGTCGCCAGCGTCAGCGTATTCATCTGCTCGGGCTTGTTCAGCGAGATGCGCGCCACGCCGCCACCGAGCGCCAGATGCCGGCGCTTTTCGTAGACGATCTCGCGGAAGCCGTCGAGGCCCGCACCGCTGACGACGGCCCAGTCGCTGAACTTCATGACACGTACCTCAGGGAATGGCGCCTTCGGCCTTGAACGCCTCGATCTGCTCCCAATCGTAGCCGAGCAGGTCCAGCAGCAGCACCTCGGTGTCCTGGCCGAGCTGCGGCCCGAGCGCATGCACCTCGCCCGGCGTCTTCGACAGTGTCACCGGCAGTCCGCGGATCGAGACCTCGCGCTGCACTTCCTCGCAGTACGTCTTCAGGAAGTACCGGTTGCGCCAGGCCTGCTCGTCGTGGACCACGTCGGCGAAGTTGTGGATCGGGCTGGCGACGAGCCCGGCCGCCCGGAATGCCGCCATCAGCTCGCGATCGTCGAACCGCAGCGTCGCGGCCTCGAGCGCCGCGATCAGCGCTTCGTTGTGCCGGCGGCGTCCGGCGGCATCGTTGAAGCGCGCGTCGCTCGCGAACGCCGGCTGGCCGAGTGCGCGGCCGAGCGCGGCGAAGCGCGCGTCCTCGTTCGGCTCGCACAGATACATCCAGCGCCCGCGCGTCGGGTACAGATTCCACAGCGGGTTCTCGACACTGCGTCGCGAGTGCTGCAAGGCGCTGCTCTCGTCGCCGGCGAGATAAGCCTGAAGCTGCGGCGCAGCGAGAAAGAGCTGGGCGCCATACAGCGAGGCGTCGACACGCTGGCCGCGGCCGCTGCGCTGGCACTCGTACAGCGCCAGCAGGATGCCGAGCGCGGACATCATGCCGCCGTAGGCGTCGCCGGAGCCCATGCCGAGGTAGATCGGCGGCTGGCCCGGCTCGCCCAGCCGCGCCATGATTCCGGTCAGCGCCTGCACGGTCATGTCAAACGACGGCCGCGCGACCTGGCTGAAGCGGCCATAGCCGGTGTTGGTCGCGTACACCAGCCGCGGATTGATCGCAGCCAGCTTCTCGTACGAGAGGTTCCAGCCGGCGAGCATGGCCGGTTCGAGGTTCGACAGGAACACGTCCGACTTCTCGACCAGCCGGTAGAAGATCTGCTGGGCGGCCGGCTTCTTCAGGTCGAGCGCGATGCTCTTCTTGTTGCGGTTGATGACCAGGAAGTACTGGTTCCAGTCGCCGATCTCCACCGACTTGATGCTGCGCACGCCGCGCGCCTGGTCGCCGCCCTGCGGCCGCTCGACCTTGATGACGTCGGCGCCGAAGTCGGCCAGGTATTGCGCGCAGACCGGCCCCTGGAACCAGACCGTCAGGTCGAGCACGCGGATGCCGTCCAGTGCCTTCGCCATGACCTGCACCTAGGCCACGACGCCGGCGGCGCTCAGCTCGTGGATCGCCTCGCGCGAGCAGCCGAGCAGTTCGTGCAGGACCGCCTCGGTGTGCTGGCCCACGCAGGGTGCGAGCCGGTCGAGCCCGGCCGGGCTGTCGCTCAGCCACACCGGAAAACCGAGCGAGCGCACCGGGCCGCAGCTCGGGTGTTCGAGATCGAGGATGTAGCGATTCGCGCGCGTGGCCGGATCGCCGGCCGGGTAATCGAAACGCTCGATGATGTCGGCCGAGAGCTGACGCTGCTGGAACTGCTGGCGCCAGTGGCTGGCCGGCTGCGTGGCGAAGCGCCGCTCCAGCTCGCCGATCAGCTCCAGCCGTCCGGATTCGGTGCGCTTCTCGTGCGTGTCGAAGCGCGCGTCGTCGCGCGCGAGGCCGACCATGTCGGCGAAGGCCGGCCACCAGCGGTCGGTGTCGGGCATCGTCAGCGTAACCCAGCGACCGTCGGCCGCCGCGTACAGCGAGCCTGACATCGGGTTCGACACATCGAGGCGCGAGATCGGATGCAGCAGCCGTTCACCCGCGCCGATCGCGAGGAACGCCTGCAGGTCGAGCGAGGAGCCGTACATGTTGGCGCCGAACAGCGATACGTCCACGGCCTGACCGGCGCCGCTGCGGCGCCGGTACAGGAGCGCGAGCACGATGCCGAAGGCGAGCTGCGCGGTCGCATGCATCGCGCCGGCGCCGGTGTACACGGGCGGCTGCCCCGGCTGCGGCAGCATCGGCATCGCGCCGGTGCGCGCCGCGGCCAGCTCATCGATCGCTGGCAGGTCGCGATCCGGGCCCTCCGGACCGAAACCGGACAGCCGCCCGTACACCAGATCCGGCCGCAGTGCGCTCGCCGCCGCGTAGTCGAGGCCGAGCGCGGCGAGCTCATCGCGCTGCCAGTCGGTGATGATCACGTCGGCCTTCGCGACCAGCCCGGCGAGCAGCTCGCGCCCGCGCGGCTGCCGCGCATCGAGCGCGATCGACTGCTTGTTGCGGTGAATCAGGTCAGCCTCGTGGTTCCAGCGTCCGGGCGTCGCCCGCGGCGCCCCCGGCAACAGGTCGAGACGGATCACGCGCGCGCCGAAGTCGCCGAGGAACGCCGCCGCCAGCGCCGTGCCGAACTGGCGGGTCAGGTCGAGAACGGTGATGTCGTTCAGCACGCGGCTCATCGCGTTTCCCCGCGTACACCGCCCGGCGGCGGCGCTACCACTGCGCGATCTGCTCGAGCGTATTGTCGGCGAACTCGACGGCGTCCGGCAACGGATGACCGAGCCAGTCACGGTAGAAGGTATCGAGGTCCGGCAGGAACTCGAAGTCCGGCGGGCAGCCGCGCGGCACGGCCTCGACCTCGAGCTGCGCGCCGCAACCGGGGCAGTAGTACTCGCGCATCTGCATCCACTCGGCGTTCGGCAGCTCGCGCCCGCGGTAGATCTCACCGAGCTTGTCCGCCGTGTCGCGCACGTAGATCAGCGCCGCCAGCTTCCAGTTGACGCGGTAGTCGCCGAACTCGTGACCGCAGCGGCACTTGACCACGCGGCCGTCCGGCTTCTGCACGATGAACAGCGCCGGCGTCAGCGGCAGCAGAATTCGCTCCGGCCACGACACGCGCTGCTGCAGAATCAGCAGCCACTTGTCGAAGCGGTCGCGATCCTTGCCGTTCTTCATCATCTGCTGGACCACCGGCCACGGCAGCTCGCCGTCCACCAGCTTGCGGATGTCCTCGACGTCGTAGATATCCCAGTCGGCCACGGCGTCCTCCTCAGAAGGCGAAATCGTCTGGCAGCCGCCAGAACCGCCGCAAGCGCGCGGCATAGCCGGGCGACAGCTCCATCGAGCTGTTCCACATGTTCTTTACGGCATCCGCCATGCCCTCGCCGCTCTGTACCTTGCGGCGCTCCTGCTGCCACCAGTCGCGGAACGGCACACCGCGTGCCTTGCGCGCCGCGCGGATCGCCTGGCGCCGGGCGGCGGTCGCCGCGGCATCCACGACCCAGTCACCATCCGTCCCCCGGGTCGCGACGACCCCGTGAATCGTCTCGGCGACGCGCGGCCGGGTCAGGCCCTTGTTCAGATCGTCGCGCACCAGCGCCGGATCGCGCTCGAGCGGATCACCGAGCGCCTGCGAGCCGGAGATCGGGTCGATCACCAGATCGTAGTCGTGCAGCGGCTGCGGGATCGAATACGGCACGACGACGTTGGTCTCGAGCGTCGCGGCCTTGACGTTCTGCGCCAGCTCCGGCTGCTCCGGATCGCCGTAGCCGTGCACCAGCGGCTGGCGCGCGGCGATCAGCTCCGGCACGTTGGTCCCGGCCGCGTAGGCCACGCGGTCCGGCGGCGTCGGGTACGCGCCCCACATGCCGTGGTTCGCCGTGATCATGCTGCGGATGCCGGAACAGGCCGCGGTGAAACCGATGCCGGTCGTGTTCCTGATCAGCCAGACCACCGTATGCCCGGGCCCGCCACGGAACTTGCCGTAGCCGCCCGAGTCCGGCTCCATGTTCCGGCCGAGATACATGATCGGGTAGTACAGCTCCATGACCTCGGCGTTGCCGAAGTCGGCGTTCGCGGTGAAGATGCACCAGGCCGCCGGTTCACCGTCGGCGATGCCGCGTGCCGGCGAACCGTTGCTGGCCTGCTCGAGCGTCAGTCCGACCATGTACATGCCGTACTGGTTCGGCCCGGCCCATTCACCGCTCATCGTCGTCGCGGCACCCGCCGAGATCTCTTCGACGAAACCGCGCATGTAGTACAGCCGCCCGGTGACCTCGTACAGCGAGGTCAGCCACATCACGGTCGGCGCCCAGCCGAGCCCGCAGGCCGCGAAGTAGTTCTTCGGGAACGGGTTGCACCAGGCGCCTTCCGGCGGCGGCTCGATGGTCATCGCATAGGTCGAGCCGGAGTTGAACATGTCGAAGCCGACCACGTGCGAGTAGCCCATCAGCAGGCCCGACGCCAGCGCCGTCGGGCTGACGTTCTCGCCGAACGGCACGGTGCCGCTCGCGCCCTCGAGCGAGAAGCGCACGCGCGCGTCCTTGTCGATGGTCACCTCCATCGGCAGGTTCATCAGGATGTCGACGTTCTGGTTGGGCAGAATCACGTTCTTGCCCTTCATCGCCAGATCCTTGAACTGCGACTTGCGCACGCGCCCCGGCACGGTCTGCGTGCGGATCCGCGCGGTCGCATAGCGCCGGCTGTCCTCGATGTACTCGCGCGTCGCGTTGTGGAAGAACTCGAGGCCGTACTTGTCGATCGTCTCGGTCAGCTTCTCGCGCACCTTGATACAACCGGCCAGCCGGCCGCGCGCATCGCCGAGCACGAAGTCCGGGGTGCGCGTGCGCGAGCGGATGCGGGCCTCGTACCACGGGTAGAAGCGATCGTCCTGGCCGACCTTTTCGACCGACACCGGGATACCGTCGGAGAAGCAGTCCGGGTTCATGAACGAGATCGAGCCCGGCAGCACGCAGCCGGCATCGTTGACGTGCGTCACCGAGGTCACCCACGCGACCAGTTCGCCGCGGTAAAAGATCGGCATCGCCATGTCGAAGTCGGGCGAGTGGATGCCGCCGTAGTGCGGATCGTTGTTCTCGAAGATGTCGCCCTGGTGGAAACCGGGCAGGTCCTCGTAGCCGAGCTCGATGAACTTGCGCACCATGGAAGCCAGCAAGCCGACGTGCGCGGTGATGCCACGCGAGGTGCAGATGCACTCGCCGGTCGGCGTATGCAGCGACCACAGCGCATCGCCGCCCTCGGCTGCAATCGGCGACGATGACACCTTGCAGCCAACCTCCCAGGCGATGTTGCAGACGTTGAGCAGGATGTGCCAGACAGCCTCGTAGGTGCCGCGGTCACGCTCCTTCTCGGGCAGCCGCTCCAGCCCGAACATGCAGCCGGTGCGGGCGAACAACTCGTCATTGCTGCGCAGTTGCTCGATGAGCTTCGGCTTCGTCGCCATCAGGCATCCTTCCTGGTCATCCAGTAGATGTTGTACTCGTCGATGCGCACATGCCAGCCGGCCGGTACGAACAGCGTGGTGTTGGAGGCCTCGATGACCGCGAGACCGTCCACTTCGTTGCCCGGCAGCATCGCCTCCATCCGGTAGATGGCCGCGTCATGCCACTGGCCCTGCTGGTACAGGCGCCGCGTGCCCTTCACCGCCATCGCCGGCGGCGCCGCGCCGGCCAGCGGATGCCGGACCAGCCGCGGCTTCACGGTGGCGACCGTCGCCACGACCGCTGCCTCGGTCACGTGATACGTGCCGCCGCCGGGTCGTGCCGCCAGCGTGAACAGCCGCGTGTAGTTCTCCTCGAAGCGACCGAACAGCGCATCCAGATCGGCCTGGCTGGCGACCGTCGCGACCGGTGAGGCGACCTCGACATCCTCGAGCTGACCGTAATAGCGGACGTAGGCCACCGGCTGGATCGTGATCTGCTCGCGCTGGAAGCCCTCGGCCAGCAGCTCCTCGAGCAGCGCATCGCGCAGGTGGTTCCAGACCGCGACCACCGGCTGCATCGCGGCGACGCGCTCGGCGCTGCTCGCCTGCGGCGACACCAGCGCTGTCACGCTCTGGTGCCGCCGGTGCGCGTAGTCCATGCAGGCGCCGCCCCAGGCCGAGAAGCCGCCGGCCCACGGTACGGTGATGACCGCCTTGTACGGATGGTCGCCGGCATACGGCAGCAGGTGCAGCGGGCCGCCGCCGCCATAGCCGAGCAGCACGTAGTCGCGCAGGTCGCGGCCGACCATCAGGCTGCGCACCAGATGCTCGCGCATGATGACGTTGAGCAGGTCGATGCACATCTCGCAGGCGTCGTAGACGTCCATGCCGAGCGGGTCGGCGACCTTCTCCTTGAACAGCCGGTACGAGACCTCCTTGTTCACGTGCACCTTGCCGCCGAGGTAGTTCTTCTCGTTGAGGATGCCCAGCAGCAGATTGGCGTCGTTGATCGTCGGCGTCGTGTTGCCGGCCTCCATGAAGGTCGGCCCCGGGGTGCCACCGGCCGAGTCCGGCCCGAGCTTGATGCGGCTGGTCGCCGGATCGATGCGGATGTAGGTGCCGGTGCCGGCGCCGATCGAGGTGATGCCGAGCATCGGCGCGCTGACGTACATGCCCTGGAAGGCCGGCTCGCGCGTGATCGGCAGCATGCCGGCCGTGATGCAGCCGGCGTCGAACGAGGTGCCGCCGACGTCGGAGCAGACGATGTTGTGCTCGCCGATCACGCTGCCGAGGTAGCGCGCGCCCATCAGCCCGCCGACCGGGCCGGACATCGCCGCCTCGAACAGCCGCTGGTAGCGGATGTTGGTGACGCCACCGTAGCCGAGCACGGTCTTCAGGCTGTGCTGGTAGCCGATCCGGTGCAGTTCCTGCTCGATGCGGAAGAGCTGCTTGCGCGCCGGATCCGAGGCGTAAGCCTGCACGATCGTCGAGTTGGCGCGCGAGATCTCGCGCATCGTCGGCGCGACCCGCGACGACAGTTCGACCGGCATGTCGCGGCCGGTCTCGTGCAGCACGCGGCGCACGATCGCCGCGGCGCGCTCCTCGTGCTCCGGATTGACGTAAGACTGCAGGAACACGATCGCGATCGACTGGCAGTTCTCGCCGACGATCAGCTCGCGCGCGGCCTGCTCGACCTCGTGTTCATACAGCGGGATCACGACCTTGCCGAACATGTCGATGCGTTCGGTCACCCCGCGCGAAAGCCGCCGCGGCACCAGCGGCACCCGGTGCTTCCGATACTGCATGTGGGTGATCTCGGACCATTGCAGTCCGATGAAGGTCTGCTTGCCGCGCCCCTGCGCGTTGATGTCCTCGAAGCCGCGCGTGGTGATCAGGCCGGTGCGATAGCCGGCCATGTTGATCACGCAGTTGAGCATCGAGGTGCCGGTGTAGATCGCGGTCTCGAGCTGGCGGCCGAACTGCTGCTGCTCCTCCTGCGGGATGCCGAAGTAGTCGCAGGCCTCGCGGAAGGCCTCCATGTAGCCGATGCTCTCGTCCTGCGGCGTGGTCGAGGCCTTGCCCACGACCGAGCGGCCCTCCTCGTCGACGAGGATCACGTCGGTCATCGTTCCGCCCGCATCGCAGGCCGCCAGGAAACGTCGCATGATTCAACAGCCTCCAGCAAGGCGCGCCCGGTCCCCCGCCGCCATCATCGCAAACGGGCCCGGCGCGGCGCCATCCCCTATCCGGACTATCCGCCGCGGCCCCGGCCCCGGCGCTGCAGTGCGGCCCGGTCGGCAGCCACGCCAGCCGCGATCAGCGCCTCGATCTCGGCCGCGCCGTAGCCGAGTTCCACCAGCAGCTCGCGCGTGTGCTCACCCAGCAGCGGCGGGTGGCGGGTCACCGTACAGGGGGTATCGTAGAACCGGATCGGCACGCCGGTCACGTTCACGCCGCCGAGCAGCGGATGCGGGACCGAAACGATCATCCCGTTGTGGCGGATCTGCGGGTCGCGGACCACGTCCTCGACCTCGTTGATCGGCGCGGTCAGCACGTCAGCGGCGACCAGCCGTTCGACCAGTTCGTCGCGGTCGAACTGGCGCGTGCGCTCCGCGATCAGGTGGTCCAACTCGTCCTGGTTCGCAAGCCGTGCGCGGATATCGCAGAAGCGCGGGTCCTCATCCCAGTCCGTGCCGAGCGCGCGGCACACGTTGGCGAAGAACTTCTCGCCCGGTGTCGTGATGACCACGCTCCGTCCGTCGCGGGTCGGATAGACGCCGGACGGAGCGAAGTACAGGCTGCGGTTGCCGGTCTTCACCGGGCGCTCGCCGGTCGCGAGGAAGCTGCCGATCGAACTCGCCTGCGCGTGCATCAGCGCATCGAGCAGCGAGACCTCGATGCGCTGACCGGCGCCGGTCCGGTCGCGCACGCGCAGCGCCGCGAGCGCGGCGTTGGCGACCAGCAGTGAGGTAACGGCGTCAACCACCGGCAGACCGGTCCGTACCGGCGGCGAGTCCGGGTGGCCGTTCAGGGTCAACGCGCCAGCGTAGCCCTGGGTCAGAAAGTCGATGCCGGGCCGCCCCGCGTACGGACCGTCCGGGCCGAAGGCCGTGACCCGGATCCAGACGATATCCGGCCGGTGCACGCGGACCTGCTCGTAGTCGAGACCGAGCCGGCCGAGCGCCGGCTCGCGCACGTTGGTGACCAGCACGTCGGCGGTGGCGGCGAGCCGCGCAAAGACCTCCTGGCCCTGCGGCTGCTGCAGGTCGAGCACGAGGTCGCGCTTGCTGCGGTTCAGGCTCAGATAGGAACCGCACTCGCCGCCGCGCTTCGGGCCCAGGTAGCGGCTTTCATCACCGTAGTGCGACTCGACTTTGATGACGTCAGCGCCGAGGTCGCCGAGCAGTGTGGCACCGTAGGGCCCCGCCATCATCGTGGCCACGTCGAGAACACGCAGGCCCGCAAGCGGCAGCATGCTCATGCGCCGCGGAATACCGGCTTGCGCTTCTCGAGGAACGCGGCCGTGCCTTCCTTCGCGTCGGCGCTGTAGGCGACCACGACGCCGGCCAGGCCTTCGTACTCCAGCATCTCGTCGAGCGTGTACTGGTACGACAGGTGAATCATGCGCCGCGCCATGTCCACCGCGACGCTGGCGCGCTCTGCGATCCGCTGCGCGTACTCGAGCGCGGCCGCCAGTGCCTTGCCCTCCGGCACCAGTTCGTCCAGCAGGCCCAGCTTCTGGCACTCCTCGGCTTTGCAGATCCGGCCGGTCTCGACCATCATCAGCGCGTTCGGCAGGCCGACGATCCGCGGCAGGAAATACGACAGCCCGCAGTCGGGCGCGACGCCGATGTTGGTGAAGATCGCCGACATCCGCGTCGTCGTATCGCCGAAGCGCCGGTCGCAGGCCAGCGCATAAGCCAGTCCCGCCCCGACCGCCGGGCCCTGGATCGCGGCGATCACCGGCTTGTCCACGAGGATGAGCTGGCGGGTGACCTCGAAGAACGGGCCACCCGGCGACTTGCGCTGCGAGCGCGGGATCGGCCGCGAAGTGTCCGAGGTGCCGGGCATCGGCCGCTCGCTGTCGCCGCTCAGGAAATCGGCATCGCCGCCGGCGCAGAAGCCGCGGCCCGCGCCGGTCAGCACGATCGCCCGGACCTCGTCGCGGGTCCGCAGGCGGTACAGCAGCCCGGACAGCTCCTCGGCCAGTTCCCAGCTCACCGCGTTCAGCTTGTCGGGACGGTTGAGCGTGATGATGCCGACCCGGTCCTCGAGCGCGAAGCGGATGTTGGTGAAGGTTTCCTCGGTCATGTCTGCCGTCCCTCGCTGTTGCCGGTGGCCGCCGCTCAGCCCGCGAACGGGTCGGGGATCGTGCGTTCGCCGGGACGGTCGAGCACCTGCGCCGCGACCAGTTCCTCGAGAAAGCGCGAGTCCCACCAGTTGAGCTGCAGATGCTTGGCCCGCCGGTAGAACAACTGGATGTCGTAGTCGAGCGTGAAGCCGATGCCGCCGTGTACCTGCTGCGCCATCGCGGTGACGTCGCGGAAGGCCTTGCAGGCGAACAGCTTGGCCATCGGCGCCAGGCGGCCGATGTCGCGGCCGGTCGCGTGCGCCCAGGCCGCCTCGTACACCAGCACTTTCGCGCCCTCGACCACCGGCGAGGCATCCGCCATGTAGTGCGCCAGCGCCTGGAAGGCGCCGAGCGGCTTGCCGAACTGCTGGCGATCCTTGGAATACTGCACCGTGATCTCGAGCGCGCGCTCGGCACCGCCGGCCGCGGTCGCGGCGGCGAGAATGATGCTCTCGAGCATCGTCGCGTGCCACAGGCGCCAGCCGCCGCGCGGCGCACCGAGCCGCCGGCTCTCCGGCACCGCGACGCCGGTGAACGTGACCCGGTACTGCGTGTCGGTGGCCATCGTCCGTTGCTGCTCGAGCGCGACGCCCGGCGCATCCCGGTCGACCAGGAACAGATCGATGTCCTCCGCCGCGGCGCCGCTGCGCGCCAGCACCAGCAGCGCATCGGCCGCCGCCGCGCAGACGACGTGGCGCTTGACGCCGTCGAGACGCCAGCCGCCGGCCGCCGCTTGCGCGCGCAGCTTCACGCCCTCTGCACGGTAGCCACCGTCCGGCTCCAGCCAGGCCGGCACGATGATCCGCTCGCCGGCGCCGAGCGCCCGCAGCCATTCATCCTGGCCGCCGGCGCGGCGCAGCGCGAGCACGCCGAGCACGGCGCTCGCGAACAGCGGTCCCGGCGCCAGCGCGCGGCCGAGCTCCTCGAAGATCACCGCGCAGTCGAGCAGGCTGAGGCCGAGTCCGCCGAGCTCCTGCGGCACGAGGATGCCGGGCAGGCCCATCTCGCGCATGTTCGCCCACAGCTCGGCCGGCACGCCAAGCCGGTCGTTCTCCATCTGCCGCACGACGTCGGCGCCGCAGTGCGACTGGCACAGGTCGCGGGTCGTCTCGCGCAGCATGCGCTGTTCGTCGGTGAACTTCAGTTCCATGGTCAGGCTCTCGTGATGATCGTGCGAATCGGCGGTGCGTTCACGGCTTCCAGTCCGCGCCTTGGCGCCGCCACGGGTTGTCGTTCGGATCGGCCGGCAGCGCCAGGCGGATGCGGCCCTCAGTGTGCACCTTGCCGGCCACCGACACGGCAACGTCGAGATCCACCCAGTGACAGCCGCTGGCATCCACCGAGGTGGCGGCGACGCGGCCGCTGAAGGTCATGTCGTCGCCCGGGAACACCGGAGTTTTCATCTTGAAGCTCATCCGGCCGAGGCGGCCCTGCGGGCCGCTCCAGTCGGTGACGAAACGCTCGAACCAGGCCGCGTTGTTCGGCGTGTTGATGAAGATGTCGCGCACGCCATTGCGGTTGACGGCGAAATCCTTGTCATGGTGCATCGGCCGCCAGTCACGGCTGGCCAGCGCGCCGAGCACGACCGTCGTCGCCGTGACGTGGTGCGTCAGCGGCGGCAGTTCCTGGCCGACCTGCACCTCTGGAGCGGTCAGACTGCGCGGCGCGGTCATACTCGCGCCTCCGTGCGGCGGTAGCCGAGACAGGTGTAGGTCTCGGTGCCGACCCAGTCGCCGCGCTGGTTGGTGGTCTCGACGTCGATGGACCAGAACCGCCCGATGCCGAGCTTCGTCTGCTTCAGCGGGCTGACCGAGCGGACGATCTGCCGCATCGTCAGCACGTCGCCCATCCGCACTGGCTCGCCGAACACGGTCTCGATGCCGGTGACGATCGCTTCCGGCAGCCGGCACAGCGCCTTGAGGTCGAAATGCGTCTGCAGCGGCGTGCGTTCCCCGGTCGCGCCCGGCGTCCAGTAGTGCGGCCGCATCCACACCGACAGCATCGACGGTGGCGCGATCGGGCCGGCGGTGATTTCGCCGGCGACCTGCGCGTCCCAGAACAGCGGATTGCCGTTCTGCGTCGCCGCGCAGGTGTTGTACACGTAGCCCATCTCGATCGGGAACTCGCTCTGTTCCTCGTACACCGGCTTGCCGATCAGCTCGCGGACCGCCGGCGGCAGCGGCTCGTCCGGAATCGCCATCGTCGCACTCATTGCACACTCCCGCTCTGCAACAGCTCCCGCGCCTCGTCCGCGGAGAAATCCAGCGAGCGCAGCACGGCCGCCGTGTCGGTGGACCCGGCCGGTGGCAGCTCGTGCACCGACTGCTGGCGCTCGGCTCCGGCCAGAATCGGCGCCATCTGTTCGAACTCGCCGTGCTGCGGATGCCGCGCCGGCATGAAGCTGTGCCGCGCGCGCAGATGCGGATCGGCCGCGACCTCGGCGATGCCCAGCACCGGTGCAACGCAGGTGTCCGCGCCGGCGAGCCGACTGACCCAGTCGTCACGGTTGCGGGTCAGGAAGCGCCGCTGCAGCACGCGGCGCAGCTCGTCCTGCCGGTTCGCGTCGTACTGCGCATCAGCGAAGCGCTCGAGATCGAGAATCTGGCACAGGTTGCGGAAGAAGCGCGGCTCGATCGCGCCGACGGCGAGATGACCGCCGTCCGCCGTCGCGTAGATGCCGTAGCAGGCGTAGCGGCCGGTCAGCAGTGCATTGCCCGGCCGGGTCTCGCTGCCGGTCGCGAGATACTCGTCGAGATACAGCGACATCAGGTTCAGTACGCCATCCGCGACGGCGACATCGAGATACGTCCCGCCGCCGCTCACCGTGCGGCCGAGGAGCGCCGCGAGAATCGCCGCGGCCGCGTGCATGCCGCCGCCCGCACTGTCGGCGACCGTGGCGCCGGGCATGGCCGGCCGCCCATCCGCATCGCGGCCGCTGCAGCCGAGATAGCCGCCGACCGCGAGGTAGTTGAGATCGTGGCCGGCCCACTGCGCGTACGGACCGTGCTGGCCGTAACCGCTGGTCGAGCAGTACACGAGCCGCGGGTTCAGCGCGTGCAGCTCCTCCCAGCCGATGCCGAGGCGCGCGGCGACGCCGGGCCGGTAGCTCTCGATCAGCACGTCCGCGGCGCGTGCGAGGCGGTGCACGACGCCACGCCCGGCGGCGCTCTTCAGGTCGACGCGGATCTTCTCGCAGCCGCGGCCGCCGCCGTAGGCATGGAAGGCCGGTTCGCCCGGGTCCGCGCCCGCGGCCACGACCGGCATCACCTTGATCACGCGCATGCCCCAGTCGGCAAGGATGCGCGAGGCCCGCGCCGCCGGTCCGACGGCGGCGAAGTCGAGCGCGGTGAAGCCCTGCAGCAGCGGCGCCATGGCGGCGATCAGAAGTTCCGCGGCAGCCCGAGCTTGCGCGTGGCGATGATGTTCTTCTGCACCTCGGAGGAACCGCCGCCGATCGTGTCGATGACCGTATAGGTGTAGCAGCTCTCGGCGCGGCCCTTGAGCGGCGCGTCCGCGGTGCCGAGCGCGAGCTGCGAGCCGGGGCCGGCGATGTCCATGGTCGCGTCGGCGAGCCGCCGCGACAGCTCGGTCGTGTACAGCTTGTACTCGGAGGCCTCGACCGTCGGCGTCTTGCGCCCATCGCGCGCCGCATCGACGAAGCGCAGGCCCAGCAGACGCGCGACCTCGCACTCGGTCGCGAGCTGCGCGACCTTCTGCCGGATCACCGGGTCGTCCTTCAGCGGGCGGCCGTCCCGCACCGTGTCGCGCACGTAGTCGCACAGCAGTTCGGTGCGGCCGCGCACCGGTGACACCGTGAACATCGTGAAGCGCTCGAGGTCGAGCGCCTCGGCGATGTACTGGAAGCCCTTGTTCAGCTCGCCGACGCGGTAGTCGTCGTGCACGAACACGTTGTCGAAGAACACCGCGTTGGTGCGCTCGCCGCCCATCGTGTACATCGGCTGGATCGTCAGCCCCGGATCGTCCATGCGGATCAGGAACAGCGAGATGCCGTGGTGCTTCGGCTTGTCCGGATCGGTGCGCGCGCCGACCCAGTACCAGTCGGCGAAGTGCGCCGAGGTGGTGAAGATCTTCTGCCCGTTCAGGATCCAGCCCTCGCCCTGGCGCTCGGCTTTCAGGCGCATCGCCGCCGAGTCGGAGCCGGCGTTGGGCTCCGAGTAGCCGACCGCGAACTCGATCTTCGCGGCGAGGATCTGCGGCAGGAACTCCTGCTTCAGTTTCTCCGAACCGACCCGGATCAGCGTCTTGCCGATGATGCCGATGCCCTTGCCGATCTGCGGCGAGCCGACCGAGGACAGCTTCTCGTTCAGCAGGAACTCGTGGAAGCCCTCGCCGTCCTGGCCGCCGTATTGCTTCGGCCAGGTGATGCCGAGCCAGCGGCGCGCGGCGAGCTTGCCCATGAAGCCGCGCCGTTCGGGCGTGTCGCAGACCTGGGCCATGTTCTCGCGGCTGACATCCATGACCTTCGGGTCGTAGTTGTCGCGGAGAAACTGGCCGACCTCGCGCAGAAAGGCGCGTTCCTGCTCGGAGAACTCGAATTCCATCGGCGGACTCCCGGGGGCGGGCCGGACCAATGGCCCGCTCCCGGACCGTATCTTCGGCCCGGGCGGCCAGCGACGTCCAATCGGACTACGGACGGTGCCGGCACCGTCACCGCCCCTGGTACACCGGCTTGCGCTTCTCGGCGAACGCGCGCGGGCCCTCGCGGGCGTCCTCGGACTGGAACACCCGCGCGGCGAGCGCCTTCTCCAGCACGAAGTTCGGCTCATTATTGAGCGCGCGCACGGCGATCTCCTTTGCGGTGCGCACCGCGAGCGGCCCGTTCCGGCAGATCTTCTCCGCCAGCGCCAGCGCCTCGTCCATCAGCTGCTCGCGCGGCACGACCCGGTTGACGAGGCCGACCTCGCAGGCCCGGCGCGCATCGATCGTGTCGCCGGTCAGCAGCAGCTCCATCGCCACGGCCCACGGGATCTGCTGCGGCAGGCGGATGTGGCTGCCGCCCGCCGGGATCACGCCCCAGCGCACTTCGGCCAGGCCGAAATTCGCGGTCTCCGCGGCGATCCTGAGATCAGTGCCCAGCATGAACTCGACGCCGCCGGCGACGCAGATGCCGTTCACCGCCGCGATGATCGGCTTGAAGACCTTGTCGAACGGCCGCCGCACCGGGTCCTCGTAGCCCATCGAGTCGCCCGCGGCGATCGCCGGCAGTGCGTCCTTCAGGTCCATGCCGGTACAGAAGGCGCGCTCGCCGGCACCGGTCAGGATCGCGACCCACAGCTCCGGGTCGGCGTTGAAATCGTCGAAGGCCGCGTCCATGCCGATCAGCATCTCGCGCGTCATCGAGTTGAGCGCCTGCGGGCGGTTGAAGGTCATCACGGCGATGCGGCCGCGCTTTTCATAGGTGAAAGTTTCGGGCAGCGATAGCGCCATGATTCAGTCCTCGGTCAGCTCAGTGGGACGGATTCGATGCGGCCGCTGCCGCCGGCGGCAGCGCGGCGACCACCAGTTCGGCGAGGTCGAACACACGGCGTTCGCCGTCGCGGCCGGCCACGCTCGAAGTCAGCATCAGCAGGCAGAACGGGCAGGAGGTCGCGACCTGCTCGGCACCGGTGGCGAGTGCCTCGTCGAGGCGCGTGTCGCTGATCCGCGCGGTGCCGCCTTCGCGCGACCAGTAGTTGCCACCGCCGGCACCGCAGCAGAAGCTGTCCCGGCCGTGCCGCGGCATTTCGACGAGCTGGCCGACCGCGCCGACTACGGCACGCGTCTCGCGCACGATGCCGTTGTGCCGCGCCAGATAGCAGGGATCGTGGAAAGTGATCCGCCGCGTTGGATCGCGCACCGGCGCCAGCCGGCCCGCCCGGATCAGGCGCTCGATCAGCACGCCATGCGGGATCGTCTGCCAGCTCGCGCCCAGCTCCGGATAGTAGCGGTCGAAGCTGTTGAAGCAATGCGCGCACATCGTGATGACCTTCGTCACGCCGCGCTCGCGGAAGTCCTCGATGTTGGCCTGGGCGAGTTCCACGAACAGCAGCTCGTTGCCCATCATCTTCGCCGGGTCGCCGGTGCAGCGGGATTCCGCGAGGATGCCCCACGAAACACCCGCGGCGTTCAGGATCCGCACCATCGCCTGCGCCACCTGCTGCGCGCGTGCTTCGAAGGCCACCGCGCAGCCGATCCACAGCAGGTACTCGGTGCGGCCGGGTTCGTAGATCGGCACGTCGAGACCGCGGCGCCAGTCGTCGCGGTTCGCCGCAGTGCCGGCGAACGGGTGGCCGCGCGCCTCGAGGTTGCGGTTGGCCAGTGCCATGACCTCCGGCATCTCCGAGCGGCCGAGCACGAACTGCCGGCGGAAGTGCAGGATCGTCTCGGCCGGGTTGTTGGTCACCGGGCACTGCTCGACGCAGGCCGCGCAGGTCGTGCAACTGAAGATCGCCTCCGCGCCGAGCGCGTCGATCAGCGTCGCGTCGCCGGCGCGGCCCTGCTCGAGGTATTCGGCGCAGGTCAGCATGATCTTCTTCGGCGACAGCGACTTGCCGGTCTGCGCCGCCGGGCAGGCCTCGTGGCAGCGGCCGCACCACAGGCAGGCCGCCGCGTCGAGCAGATTCTTGCGCGGCAGGTCGGCGAGCTTCTCGGCGCCGAGCGGCGGTTCCGCACCGTCGGCGGCCGGCGCCTCGAAGTCGATCGGCGGCAGCGTGATGCCGGCGCGGCGCCGCGCCAGCGCGGTGTTCAAGGGCCCGAGGATCATGTGCGACATCGGCGTGCGCGGAATCAGCACGATGAACGCGAGACCCAGCAGACCGTGCAGCCACCACAGCGCCGCCTGCCCGCCGGCGAGCGTCGCCGGGCGGAGATCGCCGAGCATCGCGCCGAGCGCAAGGCCGAGAAACTCGCCGCGGCTCGTCGCCCCGGGCCCGGCGAGACGGAAGACCTCCGCGGCGAACCCGAGCACGATGATCGCGAGCAGCAGCGCTTCCATCGGCGCAAAGCCGCGGCGCTCCTTGCCGACCGTCAGTCGCGCCGGCGGCCACAGCCGGCGCGCGAACAGGAACGCGGCGCCGGCCAGCATCGCGAGACCAGCCAGCTCGCGCCCGAGCTCCATGACGACGAAGCCGAAGGTGCCCTCGTACACCGGAACGCCGAGGAAGGTCAGTGCATAGAGCGCGTGCCCGGCAATCGAGATCAGCGCACCGAAGAACAGCAGTGCGTGCGCCACGCCGGCGACCGGCCGCTTGAACAGGCGCGACAACAGCAGGCCACGCGTGAAGAACGACGGCCAGTGGATGCGCCCGGCCAGACCGGCAATGGCGCCGCTCGCCGCCGGCGCCGCCTGGCCGGCGGCGATGCGCCGCCAGTGGTCGCGCAGGCCGAGCACGAGGATGGCGGCAGCGGCGCACAGCAGCAGGGCGAGGACGACGTAGCTGATCGTGCCGATGGCGCTCATGCACCTGAATCCGGTCGAGGCATGCAGGCTACCGCCTGGCCGTCGTGCGTGCTAGCGCTTCAATATCGCCGCCGTCGCATTGCCGCCGAGGCCGTTGGTCTGCGCCAGCGCCACGCTGGCGTCCGGCACCTGGCGCGCGCCGGACTGGCCGCGCAACTGCCAGGTGACCTCGGCGATCTGGAACACGCCCATCGCGGTGGTCGCCTCGCCGAAGGAGACGAAGCCGCCCGACGGGTTGATCGGCATGCGCCCGGTCGGCGCAGTCTCGCCGGCCTCGACGAGGTGTTCGGCTTCGCCCGGCTCGCACAGGCCCCACTCCTCCGGATAGGCCAGCTCGTAGTAGCAGGTGTTGTCCTGCAGCTCGGTGAACGACAGCTCGCGCGGGCCGATGCCGGCACGCTCGAAGGCCTTGCGCACCGCGCCCATGACCTCGGTGTGGTAGCTCGGGCCCGTGGGTACCGGGCCGGCGAGATTGCGCGGCAGCGAATCGTCGAAGCCGAGCGTTGCGACCGCGCTCGCTGCGACCCACACCGGCTTGCCGGTGAACTGCCGCGCCTTCTGCGGCGAACACAGGATCGCCGCGGCGGCGCCGTTCGACACCGGACAGATCTCGAACAGGCGCAGCGGGTTGCTGACATACGGCGAGTTCAGCACGTCGCCGAGCGTGATCGCCTGCTGGAAACGCGCGAACGGATTGCCGACCGAGCAGCGGCGGGCCTTGACTGTGACCGTCGCCATCTGCTCCTCGGTCGTGCCGAACTCGTGCATGCGCCGGCGCGCGAGCATCGACCAGAAGGCCGGCCCCGGGATACCGACGCAGCGCTGGCGCAGGAACTCCGGATCGGTGACTTCCTCGGTGCCGGCAGTCTGGATCATGCCCTTCGGCATCACTTCACCGCCGACCACCAGCACGACGTCATACACACCGCCGGCGACCAGCGACCAGCCGACGTTGAAGGCGTTGCCGCCCGCGGCGCAGCCGGCCGACAGGTTGTACACCGGCACGCCGGTCGAGCCGAGATCCTCGACGACGTCGTTGCCGTTCAGGCCCCAGCCCTTGCCGCCGGAGAAGCGCGAGCTGGCCGCGCTGACCGCCTGCACCTGCCGCCACGAGATTCCGGCGTCCTGCAGCGCCATGTCCACCGCATGCCGGCACAGCTCGGTCACCGACTTGTTGCCGACGATCGCATCGCCGGCCTTGCCGAACCGGTGCAGCCCGACTCCCACTACCGCGACTTCCTGCATGGCGCTGCTCCCTGCCGCTCAGACGAGCTTGAATTTCCAGGTGGTGAAAGCCTTGCCCTGCTCGTGGTACAGCGTGTCGATGACCAGCTCGACCGCCGCGCCAACGGTGACCGCTTCGGGCGGGTCCACCATCTGGCCGACCAGACGCAGGCCGCTGGCGAGATCCACGACCGCGATCGCGTAGGGCCGGAACGGCTGGTCGTACTTGTGCGGCGGCGGCGGCGCGAAGTTCGCGATCGAGTAGCTCCACACGACACCGCGGCCGCCGAAACCGCAGGGCTGCATCCGTGAGCCCGGGCAGGCCGGGTTGTGACAGACCGGCACGCTGGGAAAGTACGGCGTGCCGCAGGCCTCGCACTTCGCGCCCAGCACGCGCACGCCGTGCTCATCGGCGACAAACAGGCCCGCCACGGCCGGGGCGACGGATTCGCTCATGCTCAATGCTCCCTCAGCTTCGCGCTGCCTTGATCAGCTCCGGCATCACCTCGAGGCAGTCGCCGACGATGCCGTAGCGCGCATAACGGAAGATCGCCGCGTCCTGATCCTTATTGATCGCGACGATCGTGCGCGCGGCGGCGCAGCCGGCCATGTGCTGGCTGGCGCCGGAAATGCCGGCGGCAATGTACAGCCGCGGTCGCGTGATCTTGCCGGTCAGCCCGACCTGCCGCGACGAGTCGATCCAGCCGTCGTCGACGATCGCGCGTGATCCGCCCCACAGGCCGCCGAGCGCGCCGGCGAGCTGGCGGACCAGTTCGTAGTTCGCGGCACTGCCGAAGCCGCGCCCGCCGCTGACGATGATCTCGGCGTCCTCGAGCCGCGGGCCCTCGGTGCGTGGTGCCGAGGTCACGCGGAAGCGCTCCACGACGCCGTCGAGATCGACCGCAACGGTTTCGCGCACGACCGGGCCGGCACTCGCCGCCGGTTCGGCCGTCAGTGTCGTCGTCGTCAGGCAGACGACCCGCGTCGCGGTCGTCAGCCGGTAGATCACGTGCGTGTCGCCGCCAAAGGCCGTTGCGGTGACCTCGAGGGCGCCGTCCGCGAACCGCAGCGCGAAGGCATTGGTCACGACCGCGGCGCCGAGCCGGCCGGCAAGGCGCGGTGCGACGAGGCGCGTCACCGCGGTCTGGTTGAACAGGACGACGCCGGGCTGGCGCTGCCTGCAGTAGCCGGCCAGCGCTGCCACCAACAGGTCCGGACCGGCATCGGCCAGGCGCGTATCGGCGAGCACGTCGAGGCGCGCGACACCGTGACACGCGGCCAGCGCAGCCGCGGCGTCCTCCGGGACACCCACGATCGCCCACGCGAGCGGCAGGCCGGCGGCAGCGGCCAGCGCGCGGGCCGCCGTCAGCGCTTCCTCGGTGCCGCTGTCGATGCCTGCGCCGCAACTGACCAGGACCACGCTCACGCGCCACCCTCGCGCCGGAATAACTGCCGCAGCCACGCGCCGAACGCGCGCAGGATCACGACGATGATGTTGATCGATTCCTGCCGCGGCGGCGGGGCGGGGGCTGCCCCGGCCGCCGCGCCTGGCGGCGCAACCGCCGGCGTCTCGAGCATGCCGCGCACATTGTCCACGTACATCCTGATGATCTGTGCCGCCACGCCCTCGATCATGCCGCGGCCGACCTGCACGATCCGCCCGGTCAGGTCGACGCTGGCCTGACAGTCGATATCCGTGGCAGCGCCGCCGGCCGCCGGCGCGATCTTCGTGACGATCGTGCCGCGCACGGTGCCACCCCCACGCTCATTCCCCTCCGCCAGCATCCGGAAGGTGCCGGACGTTTGATTCGATTCCAGATAGGTGATCGTGCCCTGGTACTGGGCGGTGACCGCGCCGACCCGGACCTTGACCGTGCCGCGGAAGCGCGTCGCGTCGACGATCTCAGTCAGCGTCGCGCCGGGCATGCAGGCGACGACGTTCTCCGGGTTCAGCATGAAGGCCCGGACCGCATCCGGCGGCGCCGCGACCTGAAAGTTCTGCCGGATTTCCACGGGCCCGGCCTCAGATCGTCCCGTCGGCACGCAGCCGCCGGACCAGCTCCCGCGCCACATCCGGCGCGGATCCCTGCAGGAACTCACAATGGCCGCTGACGGCCGGGATCACCTGCCGCAACGGCACGACGACCGGCCGCAGCTCGTCAGTGCCGAGGCCGAGTGTTGCGGGGGCCCGACTGATCGGCACTGCCTTGCGCGCGGCCATCTTGGCCCGCGCATTCGGGAAGCGCGGCGTGCCGAGCTCATTGCTGATCGTCACGACCGCCGGCAGTGCGCCCTCGACGATCTCGTCGCCATCGGGCGTGACCCGCGTGACCCGCAGCGCCGGGCCGTTGACCTCCACGGCGCGCGCAACCGTTACGACCGGCAGGTCCAGCAGCTCGCCGAGCAGCGGCGGCACCACGCCCTGGTCGTCATCGGAGGCCTGCCGGCCGCAGAGCACGAGGTCGGCGCCGCCGCCGCCGCGGATCGAGGCCGCGAGCAGGCGGGCCACCCCGGCGCAATCGAGTTCCAGATCACCCGGATCGATCGCGACAATCTCGTCGGCGCCGAGCGCGGCGCACTGGCGCAACACCGCGAGCGGATCGCGGCCGATCGAGACCGCGACGATCGTGCAGGTGACGCCGGCGTCGCGGATCCGCAGCGCCGCCTCCATGGCCTGCTCGTCGTAGCCGTTGATCAGGCGCGGCACCGCGGCGACATCCAGCGTCCGTCCGTCGGCGGCGATGTGCAGGCGCCCGGCCAGCGCGTAGTTGTTGACCGCGCTGGGATCGAGCACTTCCTTGACGCAGACGACGATCCGCATCACCGCGCCTCGCCCTCGATGAACAGGCTGCCGGAGTCGCACCAGACCGCCGCGTATGCAAAGCCCTGCGGCTTACGGGTCAGCGCCGTCAGCAGATACCAGCGCCACGGGTACGGGCCGAACTCGCGGAACTCGCCGGTCAGCGTGCCGGCAAAGTCCTGACGGCCGGCGAAATGCGTGCCCTCGATCGCCTGCCCGCCGTCGCACTCGGCGCGCCGGCCCTGCAGCCGCGCGTCGAAGCCGACCCGGTACGGTGGCGCTCCGTCAGGCGCTGGCGAAGCGTTCGAAGACATCGAGAGCCTCGTCGACGAGGTCGGAAAGAATCTGCCGTGCCGGCTTCATCTCCGTCACGTAGTGGATGCCCTGCCCGGCGGCCTCCGTCATCAGGTCCTTGCACTGATAATCGAGCGATCCCTGAATGTAGTTGGCCGACAGCAGCATCTGCAGCGGCGGCTTCAACACCTCCGGCGCATCCGGACCGAGCCACTCGTCGTGCCACGGGCAGCGCGTCGTGCGCATCGTGTAACCGGAGATGCAGTCGGAATAGACCGTGTCTTCGGTCTCGGCCTCGAGTAGCCGCTCCTTGAGCGGCAGGTTAACGTCGGATTCCCGCGAGGCGAGCCACAGCGAGCCGGTCCATACGCCGTCCGCGCCGAGCGCGAGCGCCGCGGCCAGATGCCGGCCGGTGGTCACGCCGCCGGCTGCAACTACCGGCACACCCGTCCCGCGCGCGATATCGACGACCTGCGGCACGATCGAGAACGTGCCGATGTTGCCGGTGTGGCCCGCGGCATCGTAGCCCTGCGCGATGATCACGTCGGTGCCGGCGGCGATCTGCTTCTCCGCCTGGCGCGGCTTGCCGACCAGCCCCCAGACCTGGATGTCGAGCTGGTGCGCGCGCTCGAGCAGGAACGCCGGTGAGCCGAGGCCGGAAGCGAACACCGGCACGCGCTCGTCGAACACGACCTCGACCTGTGCCAGCGCGCGCTTCTGGTCGAGTCCGCCCCAGATGTGCAGGTTCGGTGCTTCCTTCGGGTCCGGCACGTCGTACTTGTGCCGGATCATCCGCTCGAAGTCCCAGTGGCCCGCCGGGATTTCGGCCAGCAGTTGCGCGACGGTGCGCTCCTCGGGCACCGAGGACGGCAGCACGAGGTCGATGCCGAACGGCTTGCCGCCGACGCGTTCGCGGATCCAGCGGATGTCCGCGGCGATGCGCTCGGGCGCGTGCATCGCCTCGCCGAGCACGGCGAAGCCACCGCTCGTGATCACGGCCACCGCGACGTCCTTGCAGTGCGTGAAGGCGACGACCGGGTACTCGATCCCGAGCTTGTCGCACAGCGCCGTGTGCAGGGGTCCGCTCATGCCGGTCGTTCCAGGACGGTGGCTTGCGCCGGGCAATCTAGTCCTCCCCCGCCGGTGCTGACACCCCCATTCGGACGATGCTGCCCGGGCGCCGCAAGCTATTGTTGCGTCGGCGATTGACCGGCGCGCGGACCGGTGTGAGTATCGCCCTGCGGCCCGCCGCAGACAGCCCAGGGATACGCGTGTGAAACCGGCCCCATTCGACTACCACGCACCGCGGACGCTCGAGGCGGCCGTCGCGCTGCTCGAGCGCTTCGAGCGCGAGGGGGTCGAGGCGCGGATTCTGGCCGGCGGCCAGAGTCTGATGCCGATGCTGGCGATGCGCGTCGCCCGGCCACAGGTGCTCGTCGACCTCGGCAAGGTCGCGGGACTCACCGACATCCGGGCGGACGGCGATGCGATCGTCATCGGCGCGATGGCGACCAAGAGCGCGGCCGAGGAATCGGCGCTGATCCGGAGCCGCCAGCCCCTGTTCCATGCGGCGACGCGCCTCGTCGGTCACCGCCAGATCCGCAACCGCGGCTCGGTCGGCGGCTCGTTCGCGCACGCCGACCCGGCGAGCGAATACCCGGCGGTGGCGCTGGTACAGGACCTCGAGTTTCGCGCCTGCGGCCCGGCCGGTGAGCGCCGGATTCCGGCCGCGCAGTTCTTCGTCAGTTTCATGACGACCCGTCTCGAACCGGCCGAGGTGCTGACCGAGGTGCGGCTGCCGGCACTGCCGCCCGGCACCGGCTGGGCGATCCAGGAATTCGCGCGGCGCCACGGCGATCTCGCCCTCGCCGGCATCGCCACGACCCTGCGCTGCGAACGCGACCGGTGTGCGGAGGTGCGCATCGCCGCCTTCGGCGTCAACCCGACCGCCGTGCGCCTGCCGGCCGCCGAGCGGGCCTTGCAGGGACAGCCCGCGACGGCCGAGCAGTTCGCCCGCGCCGCCGCCGTCGCCGCCGAGTCTGTCGACGAGCCGATGAGCTGCATCCACGCCTCGGCCGACTACCGCCGCCAGCTCGTCAAGGTGTTCACGCGCCGCTGCCTGGAGGAGGCCGCGACACGCGCGGCCTGAATGACCATGACCAATCGCCAGCGCACGACCATCCTCGTCAACGGCACGCGCTACGAGCGCGAAGTCGAACCACGCCTGTCGCTCGCCGATTTCCTGCGCCACGAGCTGCACCTCGGCGGCACGCACGTCGGCTGCGAGCACGGCATCTGCGGCGTCTGCACCGTGCTGATCGACGGCCGCTCGGCGCGCTCCTGCCTGACGCTCGCGGTGCAGGCCGACGGCGCCGAAATCACCACGGTCGAGGGGCTGCGCGATGCCGAGACCGGCCAGCTCCACCCGATCCAGCAGGCCTTCATCGACGCGCACGGCCTGCAGTGCGGCTTCTGCACGCCCGGCTTTCTGATGACGACGCTCGAACTGCTGCGCGACAATCCGCAACCGAGCGACGACGAGATCCGCGAGGCACTCGGCGGCAACCTGTGCCGCTGCACCGGCTACCAGAGCATCGTCGAATCCGTCCGGCTCGCCGCCAGCCGACTGCGCGGATGACGCCGCACGGCCTGCCAGCCAGCCGGCTGCGTTACGTCGGCCGCGCAGTCAACCGCATCGAGGATCCGGCCCTCGTCGCCGGCAGCACCGCGTTCATCGACAACCTCGCGCTGCCCGGCATGCTGCACTGTGCGATCCTCCGCAGCCCGCACCCGCACGCGCGCATCGTCCGCGTCGAGGCGCGCGCCGCGCTCGCGCTCGACGGCGTGGTCGCGGTGCTGACGCCCGCGGACGTGCAGCGCCTCGCCCGCCCGGCGCTGACCGCGCCCGCCGGCTGGGGCACGCACTGCCTCGCCACCGACAGGGTACGCTTCGTCGGCGAACCGGTCGCCGCGGTCGCCGCCGAGAGCCGTGCGCTGGCCGAGGATGCGCTCGAACTGATCGAGGTCGAGTACGAACCGCTGCCGCCGGTCGCAACCGCGGCTGCCGCGCTCGCGCCGGACGCGCCGCTGCTGTTCGAGCAGCACGACAGCAACGTGATCCAGACGCGCGTCTACAACTGGGGCGACGTCGACCGGGTGTTCGCCGAAGCCGCGCACGTGGTCAGCGGATCGTTCCGCTGGAACCGGGTCGGCGCGAACCCGACCGAGACCTTCGGCTGCATCTGCCAGTGGGACCTGGCCGACAACAGCCTGACCTGCCACGGCAGCTACCAGGTGCCGTCGTTCTGGGCGCTGGCGCGCTCGATCTCGCTCGGTTTGCCCGCCAACAAGGTGCGCATGGTCAGCCAGCCGATGGGCGGCGCGTTCGGCGGCAAGGGCGGCGCGCGTGCGACCGACATCGCCGCGCTGCTGTCGCGCCAGAGCGGCGGCCGCCCGGTCAAGTACATCGAGGACCGGATGGAATACCTGCTGTCCGGCTTCGGCCAGTCCTGGGACCGCCACTACGAGGCCGCACTCGCGCTGACGGCGGACGGTACGATGACCGGCCTCAGCGTGAAGCTGCTCGATGACCAGGGCGCGACCACCGAGGGCTACGGCACAATCTCGGTGGCCAAGCCGCTGGCCGCGTTCACCGGCAATTACCGTATCGCGGCCGCGCGCTATGACACGACGCTCGTCGTCACCAATCGCGCGCCGACCGCTCCGTACCGCGGCTACGGCCCGCCGCCGCATTTCCTCGTGCTCGAGTCGCTGGTCGATCTCGCCGCGCGCCGGCTCGCGGTGGATCCGGCCGAACTGCGCCGCCGCAACTACATCGGCACGGAGCAGTTCCCGTACACGATTCCGAGCGGCAATGAATACGACAGCGGTGATTACGCGGCAGTGCTCGACAAGGCGCTCGCGCTCGCCGATTACCCGGCGCTGCGGCGCGAGCAGGCCGCAGCACGCACCGCGGGCCGGCTGGTCGGCATCAGCGTCGTCAGCACGGTCGAGCCCGGCGTATTCGACTGGAACGGCTACGCGACGGTCGGCGTGCAGGGCGTCGGCGTGCCCGAGGGCGTGCGCGTCGCGGTGGACATCCTCGGCAACATCACGGTGGTCGTCGGCTTCAACCTGCAGGGTCAGGGCCAGTACACGATCGCGGCGCAGGTCGTCGCCGACTACTTCGGCCTCGAGCTCGGCGCGGTCCGGGTGACCACCGCACCGACCGACATCGCACTACCGCACTTCGGCCAGGGCGGCAGCCGGCTCGGCGTCGCCGTGTCGAGCGCGGTACTGGGCGCCTGCCGCAAGCTCGAGACGGACTTCCGGCGCGTGACCGCACACCTGTTCGGCGTGCCGGTCGAGGAAATCGAGCTGCTGGACGGGCGCTTTCGTATGAAGGCGCAGCCCGAGTCCGGCATGAGTCTCGCCGAGGTTGCCGGCCTCATGCTCGGCCGCAGCGACCTGCTGCCGCCCGGCATGGAGCCGAACCCGCAGGCCACCTGCGTGTGGACCGCACCGAACCGCAATGCGCCGGACGACGAGGGCCGCTGCCGCAGTTACCTGACCGCGGCGAATGCCACGCACGTCGTCATGGTCGAGATCGACCGCGACACCGGCCGCACCGCCATCCTGAAGTACGTCGTCGTCGACGACTGCGGCACGCGCCTCAACCCGGCGATGGTCGACGGCCAGATTCAGGGTGCGATCGCGCAGGGCGTCGGCGCCGCGCTGTACGAAGAATATGTGTACGACGCGCAGGCCAACCCGCTGGTCACGACCCTGGTCGACTACCTGATGCCGACGATCCACGAAGTGCCGCGGACGGAGCGCGACTTCGTCGTGACTCCGTCGCCGGCCACCCCGCTCGGCGCCAAGGGCTGCGGCGAGGGCGCGCTGCACACGACGCCGGCCGCGGTGTTGTGCGCGATCAACGACGCGCTGGCGCCGCTCGGCCTGCTGCTCACCGAGACGCCGGCGACGCCGCAGCGGCTGTGGCGGTTGCTGCAGCAGACCCGAGGCGGCCGGGCAGACTGAGAGCCGTACTCAATATTGCTGTCCGGCCGGGATTCCAGCGGGCGGCAATCGCCAGAGGCTGGCCGCCAGCTCGCTGGAGAGCATGGTCGAATGATTATTCGACCATGCCCTGATCCGACCAGCCGCATCGCAGTCGCGTTCGTTTCAACATAATCCCGGGCCTCGAAACCCGACTTGCCAGTCGCCGGGGGGGCGTAGATTTCGTCCATCCCCGCGCGGGCGGGGCTGTAACAACAGCAACGAAGCAGCGCGGCGACAGCCGCGGAAGGGGGCAACATGACATCGCATGAGCCGAAGCGGCTTGCCGTTCGTCTGGCCGCCGCACTCACGCCACCGGCGCTCGTCGCGCCGGTGGCGGGAGCTTACGAGATCACCTATGAGTTCACTGCGGACGGACTATGGTACGACCGCAACGGAATCAACATGGATTATGAGACTACTGCCGACACGGTTGCTGGTTTCATCACCTTCAACGTGCTGACAGTGTCGCCACCGAACCCTTCGTTCGAGTACGACGTCGACGGAGACGGCGTCAACGATGGCAACGAGGCAAACTCGTGGGGGGACTGGGTGCGGACGGAAACGGTCATTACCGACTCCGTCAAGGGCCAGTTCGAGCCAGGGCCGGTCGGGAATACTGCGGTCTGCTCGTTGCCCGATGAGAGCACCGGACCGGGGTATTACGCTGCCGTCGGATGGTACTTCGACTTTCGGCAGGTCAGCCAGACGTCAGGGAAGGCCTACGGTTGCTGGTCCGACGATGGCTACACGCTTTCCCGCAGCGAAGCATGGCTCGATCGGACGACCTACTGGGCGGGGGAACAATGGTTCACCGGCTTCGACTTCGTGACCCGGCTGGCCCCGCCGCCTTACAACAGCCTGTATCTGATCAACGACACCCTCGCCCACGCTGGCGGTGATTGGGTCATTGGGGCGGGATTCGTTGGATTGTTCTACGTCAATGTTGACACCTGGCGCGTCAGCCTCGCCCCGCTCGCGGCCGCTGCAGCGAGCCTCGGCAACCCGGGCCGCGGTCTCGCCCAGGCGATGAAGATGGCCCAGGCCTACTACGCGGCCGGCGACCTGCGGTCCGCCTGCCTGATGCTGGCCGCGTTCCAGCACCAGGCCAGCCACGCGCACGGCCCGGCGCTGTCGCAGGAGATGTCCGACAAGCTGACCGCGGACAGCACCGCGGTCATGGAAGCGCTCGGCTGCAACTGAACCGTGCTGCATGGCGATGAGCTGACCGCCGGCCCCGGCCTCGTGCCGGGGCCGGTGTGCTTTCCGCCAAACGAGAACGGCAGCAGCCTCCCGCTCGGAACTGGCCACCGGACCGGATTGACGGGGTAAGGAATATTCCTTACCATCGGGCCACTATTGGCAGGAGAGTCACCATGCCTGACATTCATGAAGTCGCCACCCTGACCTCCAAGGGCCAGATCACGCTTCCCAAGCCCATCCGCCAGGTGCTCGGTGTGGACGCTGGCGGCAAGGTGGCTTTCGACCTGCGCGGCGGAGCCGTCATCGTCACCCGCGCTGACGCCGAGCACGAGGACCCGGCAATCGGCGCCTTCCTGGGCCTGCTGGAAGCGGACATCCGGGCGGGCCGCCATATTCGTTCCTTGCCCGACGAACTTGCGCGCACGCTGCTGATCAATGCCGGGCGAGCGGCTGACCTCGATGAGGAAATCGAAGGCAAAGTGGCGCTGTGATGCAGCGGCATGGCTGGACGCTTCTGTTCCACGAGTGCGCTATCGAACAACTGCGCAAGCTGCAGGCAGCCGCGGCGCGGGCCGAGCGGAACGATCCACGGGGGTTCGAGGGCAATGCCAACGTCAAGCTGTTCCGGGCGTTGAGCTACTTGATCATGGACGTCGTGCCGAGCGATCCCGCGCGCGACGAGTTTCGCCAGGGCAATACGCTGGGGCCGGCGTACCGCCACTGGCGGCGCGCCAGGATCGGGCGGCGATTCCGCCTGTTCTTCCGCTACGACTCCAGAACCAGAGTGATCGTCTTTGCGTGGGTCAACGACCAGCAGACGCTGCGGTCAGGCGGCAGCAAGTCCGACCCCTATGCGGTGTTCGAGAAGATGCTGGGGCGGGGACGGCCGCCCGATGACTGGAACGAGTTGGTGACTGCCAGCCGGGCGGAATGGCGCAAACCGGAGTAGACGTCCCGCCCCCCCGATCGGCCCAGACGGACGCACGGATTCCCCCTGTGCACAGACCGCCAGCATTATTACCGTCATAACGCTGGCGATGTACACACTCCGTCTCGAACTGCCGCTCGTTCGCCCGCTTCCTGGAAGTCGCCGCGCTGGCCAACGGTCAGGTCACCAATGTCGCGGGGTTGGCGCGCGACTCAGCGGTGGCGCGGCCCACGGTGCAGGGCTGTTTCGAGGGGCTCACCGACACGCTGCTCGGCACCTGGCTGCCCGCGTGGCGGCCGCGCGCCAGGGTCAAGGAAGTACAGCACCCGAAGTTCTACTGGTTCGATTGCGGAGTGCTCCGCGTATTGACGCGCCGGCTCCACGAGCCACTCGACAGCGCGGAGCGAGGCCATCTGCTCGAGGCCCTGGTGCTCGGCGAGCTGCGCGCCCATATGGCCTATGCCAAATGCCATGCGGTCTGTCTCGGCGACACGCCGCAGCAGGACGGGCCCGTGAACGTACGGCCGCTGCATGCGTTCCTCGAGGAGCTGTCGGCGGGACGCATGTTTCCGTCATCGCCGCTGGCGCGCAGGAGTGCGCACCGAACTTCTGGTAACGGCCACTGAAGTCGTCGGCCTGTCCCTGTTCAACATAATCCCGGGCCTCGAAACCCGACTTGCCAGTCGCCGGGGGGGGTAGATTTCGTCCAGCCCCGCGCCGGCGGGGCCGGAAGCAACACGAACGAACAGGGGAATCAACGGAACGACAGCATCACCGCGGCACCGCCGCAAAGAGGGGATCGTCATGCAATCGAATCTCGCGCAGAGACTGTCTGCACATCTGTGCACCGTGCTCGTCGTTGCAGCGCTCGCTGCACCGGCCGCGCTGGCCTACGAGATCACTTATGACTTCACCGCGATCGGGTACTTCGGGACCTACACGGGCGTTGGCTTTGAGACGACCCCGAGTGCATCCGAGGAAATCTCCGGCTCGGTGACATTCAACGTCCTGTCAGTGGCGCCGCCGCCGGAGCCGGACGCGTTCTTCAATGACGACCATACGCGCGCCTATGACAACTACAGCGGCAACTGGGTCAGGACCGAGTTTTCCGGAACGTCGAGCAGGGGCAGCATCGCGCCAGTTCCGGTCGGGGAGGAATGCGGTGTCGATGGCTATGTCTACGGGCCCTTGTATTTCGTGGAGGTTAACAACAACACGACTTTGGACGTGAACACCTATTCGAACCAGAGTTCATTCAAGCAATACCAGTGCTATTCGAATGATGGTCTGACGTCGTCTGGAAGACGTCGTCTGGAAGCTTTGCCCTGCTGCATCGGTTCATGTACAACGAAATACCGTCGTACACTGGCCTGGACTTCAATGCGGGCTGGATGTCGCCCCAGTACAACCGTGTGTACTTCGGGACCAGCTGGCTCCGCTACAAATGGAACGATGAGCATACAGAAGCCATTCCAGACACAGCCGGCGGTTTTGGTGCCATGTTCGACATCGATCCCGCAAGCTGGCGCGTGAGCCTCGCCCCGCTCGCGGCCGCTGCAGCGAGCCTCGGCAACCCGGGCCGCGGCCTCGCCCAGGTGATGAACATGGCACAGGCCTACTACGCGGCCGGCGACATCCAGTCCGCCTGCCTGATGCTGGCCGCCTTCCGGCACCAGGCCAGCCACGCGCACGGCAAGGCGTTGTCGCAGGAAATGTCCGACAAGCTGACCGCGGACAGCACCGCGGTCATGGACGCGCTCGGCTGCAACTGAGCCGCGCTGCATCGCGATGAGCTGACCGCCGGCCCCGGCCTCGTGCCGGGGCCGGTGTTTTCCCCGGGCCTCATGACCTGGGCGCCGGCTCCGACTCCCAGAGCGCGGGCAGCGGCACCGCGCGCAGCGACTCGCCGAACGCGACGTCGCTCTCGCCCAGGTACAGTACGACCCCGCGGACGAACTTGCGGCCCGCCGCCTCGGCAAGCGCACGCAGCCCGTCGAAGTCGCGCGGACCGACGCTCGCGGCTGCCTTTACCTCGACCCCCGCGATGCGTTGTGCCGGCCCTTCCAGCACGATGTCCACCTCCCGGCCGGCGGCGGTGCGAAAGTGGTACAGGCTGGCGGCCGTGCGGCTCCAGCCGAGCTGCTTGCGCAGTTCCTGCACGACAAACGATTCGAGCAGCGGGCCGAGCGAGGCGGAGCGCGCGAGGGCATCGGCGTCGGCCTCGCCGCGCAGATGCGCCGTCAGTCCCGGGTCAACGAGGTGCAGCTTGGCCGCGCGGACCAGGCGCTTGCCGAGATTCGCCGACCACGCGGGCAGCGGTTGCAGGGCAAAGACCGCTTCGAGCAGGATCAGGTAGCGCCGCAACGTCGAATGAGCGATGCCCGACGCGCGGGAGATTTCGGCGGCGTTGACCAGTCCGCCGACCCGCGCGGCCAGCAACGCGAGCAGTCGCGGCAGGTCGGTCAGGCCCTCGATTCGCCCGAGGTCGCGCACGTCGCGTTGCGTGAGTGTCGCCACGTAGCTGCGGAACCAGGCGTCGCGCCGTTCCGGTGCCACGCGTTCGAGAACCTCGGGGAAGCCGCCGGCGACGATGCGCCGGCAGATGCCGACCCGGTCGACCGGGCGGTTCCGCGCGCGCCATGGCGAATCGGAAAACAGCCGGTCCACGAACCGCGCCGGCTTGCCGCCCAGTTCGTCCTGCGCGAGAGGCCACAGCGGCAGGATCTCGATCCGGCCAGCGAGGGACTCGGCAATTTGCGGCAGGAGGAACACGCTCGCCGAGCCGGTGAGCAGAAAACGCCCCGGCCGGCGGTCGCGGTCCACTTCGAGCTTCAGGGCCGGGAAGAGCGCCGGCGCGAGCTGCGCTTCGTCCAGCACCGTGAGACCCTCGAAGCCGCGCACGAGCGCTGCGGGGTCGGCCCGCGCCAGCCCCAGTACCGCCGGGTCGTCGAGCGTCAGGTAGCGCCCGCCCCGCGCGCCGGCGAGCCGCTGCGCGAGCGTGCTCTTGCCCGTCTGCCGCGCGCCGTGCAGCAGCACCACACGGGTGTCAGCGAGCGCCGCGACCAGTCGGTGTTCTATAAATCGCCGGTGCATGGCGTAATTATCGCCAGAGCGTGGCGAATTTGCAAGAACGGGCTTGATCGATTCCAGTCGCCGCCAGCCTGATGCTGGCCGCGTTCCGGCACCAGGCCAGCCACGCGCACGGCAAGGCGCTGTCGCAGGAAGTGTCCGACAAGCTGACCGCGGACAGCACCGCGGTCATGGACGCGCTCGGCTGCAACCGAGCCGCGCTGATACCGGTCGATGCCCTGATCGAACGCACCGCACAGCGCCCGTTGCTGCCACTGGCCGGATCCGGCCGGGGTCTGTGGGGCCGCGACAGCACCGCCACCCAGCGCCGCCTGCGCGACGAATGGGATCGCTGAGTCTCAGCGGCCTGCGGGAGCACGCGCTGCTCCTGGTCGACTCGCCGCCGATCATCTACGTGATCGAGGGTCATCAGCGACTGGCTGCGGTGTTCGCGCCGGTCTTTGCGGCCCATGCCTCAGGCCGGGTTGGTCTGGCGGTAACGACCATGGCGATTGCCGAGGTCCTTACCGGGCCTCTGCGGGCCGGCAACGAGGCACTGGCCGAGCGCTACCGGATTACCCTGAACTCCTGGTATGTCGTCGATCTCGATGCCGATATCGCCGAGCGTGCCGCCCGGCTGCGGGCCACCTATCGGCTGAAGCTCGGCGACGCCGTGCAGGCCGCCAGCGCCATCGCGATCAACGCCGACGCCCTCGTCACGCACGATCGGGACTTCGCCGCGATCACGGGGCTACGGATCATCGGCACGAACTGATGCCGCGCTCCCGAACGAAGTGCACGATGCGCCGGCGCCGCATTTGCGCCGACCAGATGGTCCCGCGTTATAACGGATGTTGAACTCCGGGCTGACGTTCTACTGGTGCCGGAGTAAGACGATGCCGACCAAACTCAAGGTCCGCAGGATCGGCAACTCGCTTGGAGTCATCCTGCCCAGGAGGCGTTCGAGCGCCTCGGGGTCAAGGAGGGTGATGCCCTGTACGTCGTCGAAGCACCGGGCATCGGCATCGGGCTGACGCCCTACGACCCGGATTTCGAAGCGTCGCTGACTGCCTTCGAAGAAACACGGCGCCGCTATCGCAACGCGCTGCGCGAGCTCGCCAGCCAGGCCATTGCGGTGAGGCCTCGTTGGCTCACTGAAGCCGCCGTGCGGACCATGCACGCCAGGCTCGTCGGCGAATTCGGCGGCCTGCCTGGCTTGCCGCGAACGGAGCTGCTCCAGTCGTCGCTGGGGCGGCCGCAGCAGTTGCTGGCCGATGGCGCCCCGCCGCCATCCCTCGCTCAGCTTGCGGCAGCCTATGGGTTCGCACTTGCGCGCAACCATTGCTTCAGCGACGGCAACAAGCGTATCGCGCTCGCCGTGATCGACGTCTTCCTGCGCATCAACGGCAGCGGGTTGACGGCCACCGAGGAGGATGCGGCCGACACGATCCGGCGCCTGGCGGCCGGTGAGCTGGCGGAGGCGGATCTGGCCGCGTGGATCGCTGCAAACATGGGCTGAATGCTCCAGCGCACTTACGGCTTGCCTGATCAGGGATTCCGCCGGAATGCTTGGGCACGAGTACCGCTTCCCCGCTGCGCGGATGAAGTCCGGTGGCGTGCGTGGCATGATCCATACACCCCGCCTGCCGCGGGACTCCGCTTTCGGAGAGTTCCATGCTCCACGACTCCGCCTATCACGAGGGTCACCGGAAGCTGCAGGACCAGTTCGACTGCCGGCGCATCGCCGACCGGCTCGAGCAGGTGACCTACCATACGACCTTCACCGACAGCGATCGCGCCTTCATCGAGAGCCGGCCGATGTTCTTCCTGGCCACCGCCGACGCCCAAGGATGGCCTGACTGCTCCTACAAGGGTGGGCTGCCGGGGTTCGTGCGCGTGGTCGGGCCGGCGGAACTGGCGTTCCCCGACTATGACGGCAACGGCCAGTTCCGGAGCCTCGGCAACATCCTCGTGAACCCCAACGTCGGGCTGCTGTTCCTCGACTGGGAACAGCCCAGCCGCGTGCGGGTGAATGGGGAGGCGCGGGTGTACCACGACGACCCGCTGCTCGCGACATGGCCGGGGGCGCAGCTCGTGACGCGCGTGGTCGCGCGGCAGATCTTCCCCAACTGTCCGCGCTACCTGCATCGCCTGCCGACGCTCGAACTCTCGCCCTTCGCGCCGCGCCCCGGCCACGAGCCGCCGCGCCCGGGCTGGAAAGACAACCCGGCCTTCGCCGATGCCCTGCCGCAGAAGGACCGGCGGCCCTGAGCAGCGCCGCTGCCGCCGTCACGACCTGTACTTCCGTCCGCCGCTCTCGAGGCAGGCCTGCATGGACTTGAACGACTCGAAGTGAATGGTGCGGTCGTACCACGGCGACTTGCGGTCATGACAGATATCTTCGCGGCTTTTCTTGACCGGCGGCCAGGGGAGGATGCTCCCTTCTTTGTCATGGCAATGCATCGTGCCGGCATTGGCGTCGCGATGGCAGCCAGCCTCGTCCTTGTCCCCCGGGTGCGCTGACACGGTGAGGGCAAAGAACGTGAGCAGAAAGCCGGCAGCAAGAATCCTGACCATCCAACTGTGGAGTCTACGCCGACCGGGTTGATGGTGCCGGTGTTACGATTTCGGTGACCGCACCGGCCGCGGTCGGAATCAACGAGGCTGAGACGGTTACCGAAACCGTAACACCGGCACCATCCGCATGAGCAACATTGAACCCGAGGCGGTCGGCACGGCGACGCCGGGCATCGCCGATCCGCCGCTGCCATTCACCGGCGGGCGGATCCCGGCCAGCGCGCGCGAGTACCGGCTCGCGCAGTGGCGGGTGATGGCGCTGTGCTTCGTCGCACCGGCGCTGGCCTTCGTCGCGATCTCGCTCGGCGTCAGCCTCGGCTGGCCGTGGCTCGCCGCGCTCGGCGCGCTCGGGCTCGGCCTGACCGGCGTCACGCTCGGGCTGCTCGCCGCCCGCGAGCGCCGGCTGTTCTTCATGCGTCAGACCGGGCCGCTCGGGCGGCGCCAGTACCGCTACCGCTATTTCATCTACGAGGGTTTCGCCGCGGTTCCCTACGGACTCGCTTACGCGATCGCCGGCGCAATGCTCGCGCTCGCGGCGCTGCTGTTCCTCGTCGGCGTCAGCCCGGATCGGATGCGCATGGCAGTGCTGGCACGGCCGCACTACGCGCTGCTGCCGGGCGGCGCGGCACTGTTCGCCTGGGGCCTCGGCTTTCTGATCGGCTTCGGCCGGCCGGCCCGGTCGGCCGGCGACCGGCTGGCGATCGGGCTGCAGCACCTGCCGGCGCGGCTCGGCGGGCTGATCCTGCTCGCCTGGGCGGTGGCGATGCTCGGCATCGGGCTGGTCGAAGCGACGACCCCGGCGCTGTTCCATGCCTGGTTCCAGTCGTTGACCGGTAACCCGTGGCCGTTCGGGCGCGGTTGACCACTCCGGCACGCGCCGTTGCCGGCATGTTCGCAAACTGTTCTGATGGATCCGGGTGACACCGGACTCTCAACCACAGACTGGAGCCGACCATGCCGGCTGACGCATTCGCACACCTGCTGTCACCGGGCCGGATCGGGCCGCTGGAGCTGCGCAATCGCATCGTCGTGACCGCGATGGGCGTCAACCTCGCGGAACCGGACGGCAGTTGCGGCGAGCGCATCCGCGCCTTTCACGAGGAACAGGCCCGCGGCGGCGCCGGCCTGATCAACACCGGTGTCACCGGCGTCGCCTGGCCCGCAGGCGCGAACCAGCCCCGGCAGGTCGCGGTTTCCGACGATCGCCATATCGCCGGCCTCGCCGCGCTCGCCGCCGCCGTGCATCGCCACGGCGCGAAACTGTCGCTGCAGTTGCATCACGGGGGCCTGGTCGCGCCCGAGGACATGAAGGCCGGCCGGCCGCTGTGGGTGCCCTCGCTGCCGGAGCCGCCGCGGCGGGACATCAGCGCGATGTGGCTGGCGGAGGAGATCGCGCAGTCGCCGGCGCCGCAGATCCGCAATGTCGAATTCCGCGTGATGACGGTCGAGGACATCCGCACGGTCGTCGCGCAGTTCGTGGCCGCGGCGCGGCGCGCCCGCGAGGCCGGCGCCGACGGCGTCGAGATCCACGGCGGCCACGGCTACCTGCTCTCCTCCTTCATCTCGGCGCACTCGAACCGGCGCACCGACGAATACGGCGGCCCGCTGGAGAACCGGCTGCGCTTCCTGCTCGAAGTGCTGCGCGCGGTACGGGCGGAGGTCGGCCGCGATCTCGCGATGTGGTGCAAGCTCGATGCGCGCGAAATCGGCCGGATCGGCGGCATCACGGTCGCCGACGCCTGCCGCGCCGCGCGCCTCGCGCAGGAGGCCGGCGCGGACGCCATCACGGTCACCGCCTACCACGATACCGACCAGGGCAAGCTGCACTCCGCCTCGCACACGCCGCACGAGCCCGGCGCCAATCTGCCCGCGGCGGCGGCGATCCGGGCGGCCGTCGGCGTGCCGGTGATCGCCTCCGGGCGCATCGAACCGGAGGTGGCCGAAGCGCATATCGCCCGCGGTTCGATCGACTTCGTCGCGATGGGCCGCAAGCTGCTCGCCGACCCGCAGTTGCCGCGCAAGCTTGCCGCCGGACGCGCGGCCGATGTGCGGCCGTGCATCTACTGTTACACCTGCATCAGCGCGATTTACGTGCAGGACAGCGTGCGCTGCGCGGTGAATCCGGAAACGGGATTCGAATCGCTGCGCCCGGCCGCGCCAATGGCGACGCAGCGCCGGCGTGTCGCCGTCGTCGGCGGCGGCCCGGGCGGCATGGAGGCGGCGCGGCGACTGGCCACCGCGGGGCACAGTGTCGTGCTGATCGAGCGCAGCGCGCGGCTCGGCGGCACGCTGCGCCTGGCGGCGCTCGCCTATGCCGCCAACGAGCGCCTCCTCGACTGGCTCATCCGCCAGATCGAGGCTGCCGGCGTCGAGGTACGGCTCAACACCACGGTGACGCCCGCTCTGCTGCGCACGCTTGCGCCGGATGCAGTGGTCGTGGCCACCGGCGCACGCCGTACCCTGCCCGACCTGCCGGGCCGCGACCTGCCGCAGGTCCTGAGCGGCGACGACCTGCGCCAGCTCGTGCTGGGCGAGGAGTCGCCCTCGCTCGTGCGCAAGACGGGCCTGGTCACGCGGCTGGCAACGCGACTCGGCGCGATCACCGGCCTGACCACCAGCCTCGACTTCCTGCGCCGCGCGACCCATACCTGGATGCCGCTTGGCCGGCGCGTCGCGATCATCGGCGGCGAACTGGTCGGACTCGAGCTGGCGGAGTTCCTCAGCGAGCGCGGGCGCAGCGTCGCCGTCATCGATGCGGCGCCCCGCCTCGGTGCCGGTCTGACGCTGGTGCGGCGCATGCGCCTGCTCGAGGAGCTGCAGGAACGCGGGGTCGCGCTGCATGCGGGCGCCACCGGCATTGCGCTCGAGCCGGGGCAGGTGCGCTTCGTGGATCCGGCGGGCCGGCCGCAGTCGCTTGCCGCCGATCACGTGATCGTCGCGCAGGGCGCGAGCGGCGACCTCACGCTCGCTGACGAGCTGCGCGCCGCCGGCTTCATTGTTTATCCGCTCGGCGACTGCCAGGGCGTCGGTTACATCGAGGGCGCCATGCGCGGTGCGGCGGAAGTCGCGGCCGCACTCGGCGGCGCCGCACCCTGAGGAGGATCGCCATGGATGCCAGTCGCATGCTCGAAATCGCGCACCGGCACGTGCAGGCCGAGGCCGAAGGCAATCTCGAGGCGACGCTCGCCACGCTGGTCGCGGAACCCGAGTACACCTTCTACCCGGCCGCGCGGCGCTTTCGCGGCATGGCGTGCGCGCGGCGTTTCTACAGCCAATTCTTCGCGCAGGTGCAGCCCTGCATCGAGAATTACGCCCTGCTCGGTGAGTGGGCCGGCGGACCCGGTGTGATCCAGGAAGTGACGCTGTGGCTGCGCGAACCCGTGGGCGGGCGCCGCGAGCACCGCATCCTCGCCATCCTGACCTTCGACGCCGACGGCATGACCGGCGAACGCCTGTATGCAAGCGATGCACTGCTGCGCTTCTTCGCCGGACCGCTGTGGGACGAGCTCGAGGAGCTGTAGGAACGGCGCGGCCGGCGCTCAGACGTGATAGCCGCCGTCCACGTACAGCAATTGCCCGGTGGTGTAGCCGGCACGCGCTGAAGCCAGGAACACGACCGCGTCGGCGACCTCGCTGGCACTGCCGAAACGCTTCAGGCACAGGTTGTGCAGCGTCGCCTTGACCCACTTCTCGGGGAAGGCGCCCTGCGCCGACAGGCGCTGGAACATGCCGGCCTCGATCACGCCGAGTGCGACGCTGTTGGCGCGGATGCCAAAGCGCCCCTCCTCGCGCGCGATGCCCTGCAGCAGCGATTCGATCGCCGCCTTCGGCGCGACCGACAGTACGTCGCCCTCGGGCCAGCGCGTCAGCCCGCAGGAGCTGACGTGCACGTAGGAACCGCCGCCGCCGGCCTTCAGGTGCGGCAGCGTCGCCTGCACGAGCGCGAGGCAGCCATGCACGTCCGCCTCGAAGACGCGTCGCCAGTCGGCAGCGGCCAGATCGCGGATCTTCGGCTGGCCGATGTCGGAACCGGCGGCGATGACGACCGTGTGCAACCGGCGCCGCGCCGCGATCTCCGCCGGTACCGCGGCGAGCCGGGCCGCATCGTCGAGCGCGAGCTGGTGGATCTCGGCCTGCCGCCCGGTGGCGCGCACTTCCGCCGCAACGGTTTCCGCGCGCGCGCGATTGCCGCGCCAGGTCAGCGCGACATCGGTGCCGGCCTCGGCGAGGCGCCGGCAGATCGCCGCACCGATGCCGCCGCTGCCGCCGACCACGAGGGCGATACCGTCCGGAAAGTCACGACGCTCGGTGGGCATGGCTGGAACCGACCCCCATAACTCCGCCGGTACTGGCAGAATGCCAGGCATGTTACGACGCCGGCCCCACATCCGCGCAATGAGATCGTTGCAGGCCACCAGCCCGCCGACTGCCATGCCGGTGACCCTGCTGGCCATCGCTGACCTGATCGGGTCGGTCAGCGGCCTGCCGAAGGATCTCAGCTCCAGAAAGAAGTCCAGGCTCGCCCGGAGCGGCTATGGCCAGAAGCCTGTCAGGCGATGCGGAGGCCAACAGCGCTGAGCGGCGCCGGGACCGCCTGAGACCACTGCAACCAGCGGCGGCGCCGCCCGAACTCGTCAAGCGGCTTGCCATTTTCGCTGGCATCGCTGCGGCCCGCGGCCTACGATCACGCTGGGGCCATTGGCGCAGTCCGGACGGGAGGGCATCGGGGATGACAGGCATCCGGGTGATCGCCGAGGGCCTGGCCGGCCCGGAAGGGCCGGTTGCGCTGGCGGACGGCAGCGTGCTGGTCTGCGAGATGGCCGCCGGGTGCCTGACGCGCGTGCTGCCGGACGGCCGCAAGGTGGTCGCGGTCGAGACCGGCGACACGCCGAATGGCGCCGCAATCGGGCCGGATGGCCAGTGCTACGTCTGCAACCGCGGCCCCTCGAAGTGGCAGCGCTTCGGCGAAGTGCTGGTGCCCATCGCGCAGGACGAACCGGGCGGCCCGGGGCCGCATGGTTACATCCAGCGCTGCGACCTCGCGAGCGGCCGCGTCGAGAGGCTGTACGAGCGCGCCGGCGACCTGCCGCTGCGCGGACCCAACGACCTCGTCTTCGATGCCGCCGGCGGCTTCTGGTTCACCGACTTCGGCCGGATCCGCCACCGCGACATCGACCTCGGCAGCATCTTCTATGCGCAGGCGGACGGCAGTTCGATCCGCGAGCTGCGCGGTTCCTTCTACGGGCCGAATGGCATCGGCCTGTCGCCGGACGGCCGCTGGCTGTACGTCGCCGAGACCTACACCAGCCAGCTCTACCGTTTCGAGATCGGCGGGCCGGGCCGGATCCGCTTCTCCGAAACGCTCGGTTTCGGTTCGCCCGGCGGATATTTCGTCGGCGCACCGGGCGGCCTGTCGTTCCTCGACAGCCTCGCGGTCGACTCGGCGGGATACATCATCGTGGCCAACGGCGGCGAAGGCCGCCTGACCGTATTCCCGCCGGACGGCGGCGCCTGCGAGCATATCCGCGTGCCGGATCTCGCCCCGACCAACGTGTGCTTCGGCGGGCGCGGCCTGACGACCGCCTACGTCACGCTGATGACGACCGGCAAGCTCATCGCCATCGACTGGCCGCGGCCGGGTCTGCGACTCCACTTTCAACCGCTCGGGACGGATGCATGATGACGAAACCAGGCGCACAGCGGCTGTCGGACATCGAGATCTGGGAACGGTACTGCGACACGCTGAAGCGCGCCGGCCAGCAGATCTTCCGGCCGGGCGCACCGACCAGCGACTTCGACCGCGCCGAGGGTTTCCGCTACCTGACCCGGCTGATCCGGATCGCACTCGAGATGCACGTCGAACACGGTGACCCCGACTTCCCGACCTTCATGCATCCGTCGCACGAGACCGGCAAGATCGGTTCGGACAATCCCGACAATGTGTACCTGTCGGCACGGCTTGACGGCCGGCACGAATACCGCGTCAGCGGCCAGCGCGGCGAGGCCGTGGTGCTGAACTTCGCGACCAAGAAGGGCGGCTACGCCAATCGCGACTGCCGCATGGGCGGCAGCGGCTTCCTCGACGCAACGCAGATGCAGTTTGCCGCGGACGGCAGCTTCAAGCTGATCCTGAGCCAGCGGCCGCACCCGGGCAACTGGCTGCCGATGGACGCCGACACCAACCAGTTGCTGATCCGCGAGACCTTCCTCGACCGGAACACGCAGCGGCCGGCGCGCATCCGCATCGAGCGTATCGGCGCCGGCGCGCAACCGCAGCCACTCGACCCGGAGAAGTTCCCGGCGATGCTCGAGCGCGCCGGCAACTTCGTCGAGAACACCGCGCGCATCTTTGCCGACTGGGCGCTGAACAGCCGCCGCAAGGTCAACGAACTGATCGCCGCCGACCAGGCCGAACTGCAGGCCTCCGGCGGCGACCCGAACATCTACTACTACCTCGGCTACTGGAGCCTGGCCGAGGACGAGGCGCTGGTGGTCGACGTCGAGCGCATCCCGGACTGCGACTTCTGGAACTTCCAGGTCAACAACTTCTGGATGGAGTCACTCGATTACCGCTACCACCGCATCCACCTCAACAAGCGCAGCGCAAGCTGCAATGCACGCGGCGGAGTCACGATGATCGTCGCGCACCGCGATCCGGGGCTGCCGAACTGGCTGGAGACGACCGGCCACCGGGTCGGCATGATCAACTTCCGCTGGATCGGCGCGCGCGAGCACGTGCAGCCGACGACGCGCGTGGTCCGGCTGGCCGAGTTGCGCGGCTGACCGGGAGAGCGCGCGGCCGTGGCGTTCGACCTGCAGGCCCTGCTGACGGAAGCCAGCGTCCGGAGCGGCGGCCTGCAGGACTTCGGCGACGACAGCTTCCGGCCCGCGCTCGCCGTGCTGCTCCGGGCGCTAGAAGCCGAGGGCGACCTCAGCGACGCGGGTCGCGAACGGCTGCAGGCCCGCATCGTCGAGCGGCTGCAGAACCGGCTCGGGCTGGAGGACTACTGCCGCCGTTACCCGGAGATCCTCGACGAGCGGCTCGATGACCCGATCGTGATCGTCGGCCTGCCGCGCACCGGCACGACGCTGCTGCAGCGGATCCTCGGTTGCGATCCGCGCCTGTACCCGATGCTGTACTGGGAGACGCGCTACCCGGTGCCGCCCGCCGATCCGCTGGCGCCCGGGCCCGATCCGCGCATCGCGCTGGCGCGGGCGGAAGTCGCGGCGATGATCGCGGCCAATCCGGCGCTGCTTGCAATCCATCCGTGGGATGCGGAAGCGGCCGACGAGGAAGGCCTGCTGATCGAGCACTCCTTCCACGGCTACTTCGATGCCTACGCCGACCTGCCGAGCTATTCGGACTGGCTGTGGCAAACCGATCACGTCCCGGCCTACCGCCACCTGCAGCGGATGCTGAAGTTCATCCAGTGGCAGAAGCGCCGCCGCGGCAGCCGCGCGCAGCGCTGGGTACTGAAGGCACCGCATCACCTGCGCCAGATCGACGTCCTGTTCAAGGTCTTCCCCGGCGCCCAAGTCATCCAGACGCATCGTGATCCGCTGGAAACGGTGCCCTCGAGCGGCAGCTTCATCCACAACCTGCGCCTGGTGTACATGCAGGATGCGGACCCGGTGCGCGCCGGGCAGCAGCGTTCCGCGATCTACGCCCGCGGCATGCGTGAGACCCTGCGCTACCGCGACCAGCACCCGGCGGCGCCGTTCCTCGACATCTGGTTCGCCGACACGGTGAGCCGGCCGCTGCAGGTGGTCCGGGCCATCTATGCCTTCGTCGGGCTCGCGCTGCCGGCGGACGTCGAAGAACGGATGCAGGTGCACCTCGAACACAACCGGCGCGAACTGCGCCCGCCGCACAGCTACAGCATGGAACGCTTCGGTCTGTCGGAAGAACAGATCCGCCGCGACTTCGCCGCGTATCGCGCGCGCTATATCCTGCCGCGCGAGCTGCGCAGCCTCGAGGACCGCGAGGCCATCCGCCGCCTGAAGCATGCCTACTTCCGCTGTGTCGACACGGCCAATCTCGATGAACTACGTACCCTGCTGCACGAAGACGTGGTCATGCACTTCGTCGGCGGCAGCTACGAGAACGTCGTGCGCGGCCGCGAGCAGTACCTCGAAGTCGTCGCCGGACTGGTGACCCCGCAGATGGTCGCGCAGCACACCGGGCACCATCCGGAGATCGATCTCCTCAGCGAGATCGAGGCCACCGGCACCTGGTACCTGCACGGCCATTTCTGGCGCCTGTGGGACATGCACCACGTCAGCGGCACGGCGTTCTACCGCGACCGCTACGTCAAGCAGGACGGCCGCTGGCTGATCCGCGAGAGTCGCTACGAGAGCGTCTGCGAAGTCGACGACCGGATGGATCAGCCGCCGCATCTGACCGCTCACCTTCTCGGCCGCGCCGGCCGTCCGCCGGTACCCTGAACAGGAGTCGCATATGCTGCTGGCAGACCGGATTGTCATCGTTTCCGGTATCGGGCCGGGCCTCGGCGTCAAGCTGGCAATCGCCGCCGCGAGCGCGGGCGCACGCGGCGTGGTCGTCGCCGCCCGCACGGCGGCCCGGCTCGACGATGCCGAAGCGCGGATTCTGGCCGCCCGGCCGGACTGCGCGGTGCTGAAGGTGCCGACCGACATCACCGACCGCGCCCAGTGCCGCCGGCTCGCGGGCGCCGCGGTCGAACACTTCGGCCGCATCGATGCACTGATCAACAGCGCCTTCTGCTATGGCCCCGTGCTGCCGCTTGCGACCGACGACCTGCAGGGCTGGCGCGAGGTATTCGAGACCAACGTGTTCGGCAGTCTGACGCTGACCCAGGAAGTGCTGCCGGCGATGCAGCAGCAACGGAGTGGCGCGGTGCTGTTCATCAACACCCAGGCGATCCGCCGCCCGTCCGGCGCCGCCGCGTACGCCGTGTCCAAGGGCGCACTCCGGGTGCTGGCCGCTTACCTGGCGACCGAACTCGGCCCGCAGGGCATCCGCGTCAACACGCTGCTGCCCGGCTGGATGTGGGGCGAGCCGGTGCAGGGACACGTGCGCCAGGCGGCGGCGCAGGCGGGTGTCCCGGAAGAACAGGTGGTCGCCGGCATCGCAGCCAACATCGCGCTGCGCCGCATCATCAGCGACGACGAGGTCGCCCGGGCGGCGATGTTCCTGATCTCCGATGCCGCCAGCGCCGTGACCGGCGCGATGCTCGACGCGAACGGGGGTGAGTTCCTGCCATAAGGGCGGCGACCGGCCGCGCGCCCGCATTGCCCGCGCGCCGCCGGACCAGCCTGACCGCGCTGATCGAAGGCGGGCTGCGGCACCGGCGGCATCGTTCCGGACGTCGATCCGCGCTCCAGTCGCTCGTTGTTCGACGCCGCGGATGACACCTGACATCAGCACGGAATCCACAGCGTTTGGGCAGCGCAGTTCCGTTACTTACGTTCCGAGGACGTCACATCACGGGATCGCCGGCGCCGCCTTCGGCGACGCGAACCCTGTTCCCCGCCGGAAGCATTTCGCCACCGCGCAGGTCCGACACGCCGGCCAACGCTTCCTCCAAGTCGTCCTTGATCCATGGGATCGGCCGCCGGGCCGTACGAACCTCCATGCGCCACAGAGTGGGTGCTGCCTTGCTGTCGGTCCGTCTGGCACCCTGCTTCGGTCCCTCCAGAGTGTAATGAACCTGCTGCAGGAACGTCAGATCCGATGGATCCGGTGCGTCAGTCTTCAGTTGCACGTTGAACTTCCACCTCTTCACAGCCTGTAGCGCTGAATCCTCCAGCAGCTCGGCGACGTCGCGAAGAACCTGATCCTGACCGGACACGTCATACAGCGCCGACTGTCTGACAATGACCTCTGCCACGCGGCCATCCCGGCCCACACGAATCGCCAGCAGCACGGCGCCCTCGACTCCTCGGCCTCGGAGCAGTTCCGTGGGATATTCAGGCATGACGCGCCGGCGCGTGCTGATGATCACTGATCCATTATCGATGACGCCGGCAACGGACGTGCCTTCCGGGTTGGGGAACAGCACGTGGTCCACTGTGATGCTATAGCCCTCGCTGACTTTGTGAGTGGCAAGGGTAATGCGCATCGGCGACCTGGCTCGGCGTGCATTGCCATCGATCACGACCGGGTAGAACCGCCAGCGGCGGACCACCCGATCGAGGTCCTCCCTGAGTCGCGCTGGTATGTCTGTCTCAATGCCGACGTCGAGGACGCCGCCGTCAGTTTCGATGACCAGCCAGCCGTCGACGAGCATCGTGATGACACTTTCCATCGCGGGCGGCCGAGGCGGCCGGGCCGCGATTGCCGGTAAAGTCATCGAGGGAATAACCAACAGTCCGGCCAGGCCGGCCAGGAGAATTCTTTTCATGGCGCCCCCCATCGATCAGAGCTGAATTCTACAGGTGGGCAACCGGATCGGACAGCCGACTATCCCGCGGGAGACCTCCTGACTGGTTTGGATCTCAGGCGCGAATTCTCGAGCCCGCGATCGAACCTGGCCAACTCATCACCATGTTTCGGTGACCGCAGGCGCTGGCCATCGCCGCTCGTGCGCGACATGGGCTACGATCATCGGCATCCGCGCTAACCGGGGAGAGACCACGATGGCCCATGTGACCCCACTGGCAGCCGAGGCCGTGCCGGAGTTCGCCGAACGCTTCGCGCATTACGCGCGCACCCGCGGCTTCGTCCCGAACAGCATCCGGACGATGGCCCGGCGGCCCGCGATCGCCGCCGCCTTCATGGCCCTGAACCAGGCGGTGCTGTACGAAGGCACCGTGCCCGAAGAACTGAAGATGCTCGTCAGCCTGATCGCCAGTCAGGCCGCCGGCTGCCGCTACTGCCAGGCGCACATGGCCAACCTGTCGAGCATCTATCGCAGCTCCGATGCCAGGATCGCCGCGGTGTGGGAGTTCGAGTCTTCCGGGCTGTTCAGCGACGCCGAGCGCGCCGCGCTGCGGCTGGCCGGCAAGGCCGCGGTGGTGCCCAATGAGGCGGAGGCCGCGGACTTCGCCGAGCTGCGCCGGTATTTCGATGACGGCCAGATCGTCGAGATCGTGGCCACCATCGCCCTGTTCGGCTACCTCAACCGCTGGAACGACACGATGGCGACGGACCTCGAGGAACGCCCGCAGCAGGTCGCGGCCCGGACCCTCGGCGCGCGCGGCTGGGTCCCCGGCAAGCACGGCGCCTGAGGCCTGCTCATCACGGCGGCGCCGCGGCCGACAGGCACCCGCCGCGCCGTTACCGCAGCTTGCCGATGATCTCCTCGCCGAAGCGCCGGACCGCGTCCACCTGACCCTGCCGGTCGCGGATGCCGGATGCCGCGCCCCACGGGACCAGCGGGATCTCGGTGACGCCGAGCTCGCCCAGCCGGCGGAAGTCGTCGAGCGAGGCGGCCGCGAAGTCGATCGCGTGGATCTCGAAGTCGGCGCGATCCTGCGTGCCGTACTCGGCGCGCAGGCGGTTCAGCTCGGCGATCATCTGCGCGAGCGCGGCGTAGTCGCTGTTCGCCGACAGCCAGCCATCACCGAGTCGGGCGGCCCGGCGCAGCGCTGGTTTGGCGTGGCCGCCGATCCAGATCGGTACCGGCCGTTCCGGCACCGGGTTCATCTTCAGCGGGCCGAAGTCATAGTTGCGGCTGTGGAACTCGAAGAACTCGCCAGTCATCAGCCCGCGCAGGATCGCGATGCATTCGTCCATCAGCTCGGCGCGGCGGCTGAAGTCGAGCCCGTTGTAGGCGAAATCCTCGCGCCACGGACTGAGCCCGGCGCCGAGCGCGATACGCCCGCCGCTGACTACGGCCAGCGAGGTCAGCAGCTTGCCGAGCACCAGCGGCTGGCGCACCGGCACCTTGAGCACGCTCGGGTAGAAGCGGATCCGGCTGGTCACCGCCGCCATCGTCGCCATCGCGACGAACGGCTCGATGAACGGCGTCGTGGCGATGTATTCGCGGATTATGGCCGTATCGTTATACGGATATTCGGAGGCGGTCGCCTGCGGGTAGAACAGGCTGTCCGGCATCACCACCGAGCGGAAGCCGGCCTGTTCCGCGGCCTGCGCCAGCGCCGGAAAGTCGCGCCAGTGGCTGAATCCCAGCAGCAGTCCGAAATTCATGTTCCCCCTCCAGCGCCGGCAAACTGCTGCTTCAGCACGCGCCTGAGCACCTTGCCCATCTCGTTGTACGGCAGTTCCGGCAGGAAGCGGATCACCGCCGGCACGCGCGAGGAGCGCAGGCGCACGCGCACCCAGTCCTGCAGCTCGGTGTCGCTCGCGCTGGCGCGCTCTTTCAGCACGATGACCGCGCCGACCGTTTCGCCCCACTGCCGGTCCGGGACTGCAACAACCGCGACGTCGGACACGGCAGGATGGGCGATCAGGACATCCTCGATCTCGCCCGGCGAGATGTTCTCGCCGCCACGCACGATCACGTCGTCGGAACGGCCTTCGAGATACAGGTAACCGAATTCGTCGAGCTGGCCGCGATCCCGGGTCGCGAACCAGCCCTCGGTATCGAGCATGCTGCCCTGCTCGAGGTACTCGCCGGCGACCTGGTCGCCGCGCACGCAGATCTCGCCCGACTGGTTCGGCCCGAGCAGCTCCCCCGCTTCGCCGCGGACCTGCAGCTCGATGCCGGGGACCGGCCGGCCGACCGAGCCAAGCCGCCGGCGCACCGCCGGATCCGTGCTGGCGAAACCGGCACGGTGATCCTCCGGACCGAGCAGGCAGATCGTCGAGCTGGTCTCGGTGAGGCCGTAGGCATTGGTGAAGTCGACGCCCGGGAACAGGCCGATCGCCTGCTCGATGACCGGCAGCGGCATCTTGCCGCCGCCATAGGCGATCGCGCGCAGCGCGGGCACGCCGGCCGGCTCGCCGGATTGCACGAGATGATCGACGATCCGGGACAGCATCGTCGGCACCACGAAGGCATTGGTGATGTGCTCGTCGCGGCATAACTGCAGCCAGGTCGCGGCGTCGAAGTTCGGCAACTGCACCATGCGCCGGCCGGCATAGGTCGAGCTCAGCACCGCGGCGATGCCGGCGATGTGATACGGCGGCACCGAGATCAGCACCGCGTCGGTCTCGTCGGCCGCAGCGAACTCGACCGTGCCGAGCACGTACGACATCAGGTTCTGGTGCCGCAGCACCGCCGCCTTCGGCCGCCCCGTCGTGCCGCTGGTGAAGAGCTGGATCGCAATGTCACCGGGATCAGTCGTGGCCGGCAGCTCATCCGCCGGCGCGGCCAGTGCCGCGCCCAGGAACACCGCGCGCGGCAGCACATGGATGCCGGGCGGCAGTTGCAGCGGCGCGACCAGCGCCTCGTCGCAGACCAGCAGCCCCGGCGCGATGCGCCCGAGCAGTTCCTCGAGCTCCGGCTTCGTCAGCCGGTAGTTGATCGGCACGTAGGGGACGCCGGCGCAGGCGGCGGCGTAGAGCGCCACCGGCACCGCCGGACTGTTGACGTCGAGCAGACCCACGTAGCGGACGCCAGCGCCGCGGATCCGGGCCGCGGCGCCGCGCGCAGCCTGCAGCAACTCGCCGAAGGTCAACGACTGACCGCCCGCACGGACGGCGACGCGCCCGGGATGGCAGTCAGCCGCCATCTCGAGCGCCATGACCAGATTCATCGTCAGTCCGACGACGGCAGCGGTTTGGCTTCCTTGACCGCCAGCGTCTCGCCGTTCACCGAGAGCTGCCCCTTGCCGCCCTTGGTGCACAGCAGCTCGACGTCGCCAGCGGCGGTCACGTAGCGCTTGCCGAGCAGCGTGCCGGGCAGGTCGCTCGCGCCATGCGCGCCGGGAGTCTTCGCGCCGGCCATGTCCAGCATCTCGACGCCGCCGCAGGCCAGCACCGGCCCGGTGGCCGGCGTACGGACGACCATGACTTCGGTATCGCAGACGGCGCACTTGGCGCGCGTACCGGCCTTGAGAACTTTCATGCGGGCTCCTGTACGGGCGATTCTGCCACGGCCGCACCGGTCCTCATCGTCCATCCAGACTAATTCACAGCGCCACCGCGGCTGTCACCATGGCGGTTGCCTGTTGTCGCAACTCGTCCGGATAATCCCGCATGGATCCGCAGTCCGCTGAGGTTCCGATGACGCCGCTGGCGCACCGCCTGCTGCGCCTCCCGGGTCGCGGCACCGCCACCGCTTACGCACAGACGCTGCTCGAGTCCCTCGGCGCACGCGTGGTGCCCGAGCCCGGCCCGGCCGATCCCGATCCGGCGCTCGCCAATGCGCGGAGCGGCCTGCCGGCGCTGACCGGACTTCCCGGCGGTCCGCCGCAGATGTGTCCGGCACCGCTCGCAAGCTGTGCCGACGGCGTGATCCGCGCACTGCACTGCATCGCCGCCCCGGCGGGCGATGGCGTTCTACCGGAGGGCGCCGCCCTGCTCGGCGAGCGCGCGGCGATCGCCGGCTTGCGCCGCAACGGCGCAACCTCCCCCGGCGGAAGCTGCCGCCTGCTGCGCGCGCGCGATGGTTGGTTCGCCTTGAGCCTGACGCGCGCGGACGACTGGGAACTGCTGCCCGCGTGGCTGGAAACGGATGACGCCGGGTCGTGGACTGCCGTCGCCGCGCAGGTCGCCGGGCGAGCCGCGACGGAGCTCGTCGATCGCGCGCGACTCGTCGGCCTTGCGGCCGCCGTCTCCGGATTCCCGGCCGAGACGCCGTGGTACACAATTACCGCTCGCGGCCACGGCGCCCCGACCGGCGCGCACCGCGCCGCACCGCGGGTGCTGGACCTGACTTCGCTGTGGGCCGGGCCCCTGTGCACGCAACTGCTGCGGGCGCTCGGCGCGCGTGTCGTCAAGGTCGAGAGCATCAACCGTCCGGACGGAGCGCGGCACGGGCCCGCGCCCTTCTTCGACCTGATGAACGCCGGCAAGCTGAGCGTCGCAGTCGATTTCGGCGGTGATCTGCGGCTGCTGCACGCGCTGCTCGCGTGCGCCGACATCGTCGTTGAATCCTCGCGGCCGCGGGCTCTGCGCCAGCTCGGCGTACTGGCCGAGGAATGGCTCGCGGCGCGCCCCGGCCGCACCTGGCTCAGCATCAACGGTTACGGCCGCGATGAGCCCGGCGCGAATTTCATTGCCTACGGCGATGACGCCGGCGTCGCCGGTGGTCTCTCGACGCTGCTCCTCGAGGTCACCGGGCAGCCGCTCTTCTGCGGCGATGCGATCGCCGATCCGCTCGCCGGACTGCATGCGGCGCTCGCGACCTGGAGCAGCTTCCAGGGCGGCGGCGGTCACCTGTTGTCGGTCGCGCTCAGCGACGTCGTCGCGCATTGCGCCCGCTTCACGCTGCCGGCCAGCGCCGGCGAACTCCGCGCGCGCTGGCAGCGGTGGACAGCCATCTCGCACGACGCCGGACCGGACACCGTGTTGCCGCTCGCCCGCACGGCGACCGGCGCGGCACGACCGCTCGGTGCCGACAACGGCAACGCGGTCAGCGGCTGGGACGACGGCGGCTGAGCCGGCGCACAGAGCTGCCGGCAATGCTGCCGCCGGCCAGTCGGCGCAGCGTCTCGCGCTTCTTCCCGATTTCCGCGAGGACCTGGGGCCAGCGGCGCCGGTGCAGTGCCGATGTCGTGCGGAAATCCTCGATCGGCACGGCGCTCAACGGGTCAATGCCATACAGCACGTACACGCGGACGGCGGCGATGTCGGCGGCAATCGCAGCGACGCGCTCGAGCAGTTTGAGGGCCACCCGTTCCCCGCGCCGCGCAGCCTCTGCGCGAATGAAGGCGCGAACGACTTCGATCGCCAGCTTCGCCTGGGCGATACCGGCGGCCGTGCGCTTTTCGGCAAGGAGGTGCAGGTTCTGGATCCGGCTGTCCAGTACGTCGACCGGGTGCATCACCCGGACCCTGCCGATGTCGGTTACTTCGACTTCAACCGCACGTCGTTCAATGTCCTTGGTCGTCAGCCCGATCACTCCGGAAAGGAAGTGGACCTGTTTGACCGCGCCGCTGCGCAGCCGATGCGTCACCTTGCCGGTCTGCGGCGTCGGATCGTCCAGCGCCGGAATCCAGGTCTGCCAGCGCAGCTCCCGGCCCAGGGTCCGGGCCAGCGCTGCGTCGCCGATGAAGTCCGCATCGGCCGTCACGACCGTGGCCAGACTGGCGGGCCGCGGAACCTCGAGGTGGTCCGCCCAGAACGCGAGCGCCTGGCCACCGACGAGCAGGCCACGGGGCGAACACAGGCTGAGAATCCGCCGTACCTCCTCCGGAGTCAGCGGCGCCGCCATTTCGCGCTCAGTCGTCATCGAAGTCTTCCGGCACCCGCAGGAGCCTGGCGGCACGCGCCCTGGCCGGCGGAATCAGATGGGTCCTGCCCCAGGCATCGTCGCCCGGCATCAGAGTCCGCGATCTCTGCAGCTCCTCGAGTGCCCGTGGCGAGAACACGACGGCCACGACGCGCCCATGCCGGCAGATGTCCACGCGCCCGCGAGCGGTGACCTCTTCCAGCAGGCCGCCAAAGTTGTTCTTGGCGTCGGTCGCCGAGACCTTCCTGCTCATTTGGCTATTTTAGCTATTTTTCCAGCGGCCGCCAGCACGACGCGAGGGCGGATCAGAAATACCCGGTCAAGCCGATCCCACCGTACACCCGCCGGTAACCACGCCCGCCGCCTCCGAATCCGGAGCCGGAATCGGCAGCGCCCGCGTACAGGCGCAGCCGCAGCGCCGGCGACAGGTCGCAGCCGGCCGCGGCCTCGGCGGCGAGCAGCGCGCCGGAGCTGCGGTCGCCCCAGCCGCTGCGCTCGTCGTACCAGCCGGTAGCGAGCCGCGCATCGAAGCTCCACGCGCCGCGCTCGACCGACAGCGACGTGTACAGGCGCAGCTCGCGATAACGGTCCGGGTTCCAGTAGCCCTGATCGGGTCGTGCCGGCCCGGTCGGCCGGTCGTTGCTGAACTGCAGACCATCGATACCAAGCCGCAGGCGCAGCGGCGGATGCGCGAGGTACTCGGCGCGCAGCGTCGCCTGATTTCGCGTGTTGCCGCCGTCGAAGTCGAGGCGCGTCGCGCCCGCCGCGATGAGCCAGCGCGGGTGGGGCCGCAGCTCGGCGCCCAGCGCGGCCTCCGTGTATTCGATGCGGTTGCGGATCGCGCCGATCGTTTCGACCGGGCCGTTGCCGGCGCTCGCAGTCAGCGTGATGCCGTCGCGCGGCACGATCCGGGCCCGTGCCCGCCACGCGAAGCTCCGCCACTCGCCGTAATCGCGCCAGCCCACTGAGAGACTTGGCCAGATCACGGCGCCGCCCGGTTCGATGTCTCCACGGCGCGTGCTCCACGTGAGCAGGAACTGCTGCCCGTCGGCACTGCCCGGCGCCGGCAGTGGCATGCGCGTATCCGGCCCATCCAGCCAAGCGGACCGCAGCGACAGTTCCAGCGTGTCATGCCCGGTCAGGCGCCAGCCGGCGGCGGTCGAGGCGGCGACGATGCGCAGCTCGTCCGAGTCGTCGGCGAACTCGAAGTCGCCGGAGACGTAGGGGCGCAGCTCGCGGCCGATCCGGTAGTCCCGCAGCCACTGCGCCACCGGCAGCGTCGTCCCGGCAAGCAGCGGCTCCGCCTGGTCAGAAAACGCCGCCCAGTAGTGTGCTCGCGCCGCATGCAGCAGCAGTGCTGCATCGGTCGACGGCAGCAGCGTGGCGAACTCGCCGGCCGCGGCCCGGTGCCGGCCGGAATAGTTGAGCGCCTGGGCCAGGCCGAAGCGTTCGTGCGGATCGGCGGTCGAGAGCACGAGCGCTTCCTCGAACAACGGCACGGCGGCCGTCTCGTCTCCGGCCCACAGTGTCTGCCAGGCCCAGGCCGGCAGCACTTCGGTGCGGCGGGCCGGAAAGCGCTCGGCGATGTCCCGCCAGGCGTCGGCGGCCGCCGCGTTGCGGTCGGCGTAACCGAGCACGCGCGCGCGTTCGATCGCGAGTTCGTCATCGTCGGGCTCCGCCGCGACCAGCCGGTCGTACAGCTCGAGCGCCGGGGCGAACTGGCGCGCCGCGGCCAGCTTGCGCGCCTCACCGAGTTCGGTGCCCGGCACCGGCGCGGCGGCGAGCACGCCCGCCAGCAGCAGCGCCGCGAGCCGCGAGCCGCGCCGGGCCATCACGCGCGGCCCCCTTCGCGCCGCGTGTTCCAGGTCACCGGCGTGCGCAGCGGCGCGGCGAACAGCCAGCGCAGCGAGATCACCGTCGTCACCGCCAGCAGCGCCCAGTACACCAGCGGATACCAGATCGCATACGGGAAGTAGCGCCAGATGTCGCGGTCGTAACGGCGGTCGACCAGCGTGCCGACGCCGAGCTGCAGCAGGCACAGCGTACCGATGGTCATACCCCAGAAGTTCGGGATCGGCGAGGCCCCGACCGGCGGATAGCCGACCGCCCAGGACGCGGTCCACAGCAGCGTCAGCACGACGAAGCACAGGGCCCACAGGATCGACAGCGTGGACTCGACGAAGATCGGCCACATGCGCCGGAAGCGCCAGTGCCGCAGGACCGCGGCGTGCCGGCGCAGCACCATGATCAGCCCGCGCGCCCAGCGCCGCCGCTGCCGGAACAGCGGCCGCAGCGTGCGCGGCACGGTCATCCAGACGATCGCGTTCGGCTCGTAGCGCACGTCGTAGAAGCGGCGCTGCAGCTTCCAGGTCACCTCGATGTCCTCGGTCGGCATGTCCGGGCTGAAGCCGCCAACGTCGAACAGCGCATTGCGCCGGAACGCGGCGACGACGCCGGAGACCGTGACGATGCGGCCCCAGATCCGCTGCGAACGGCGCAGCAGGCTGATGATCGAGGTGAACTCGATCGCCTGCAGCCGGGTCAGGAAGGTATCGGTATTGCGCACGCGCGGGTTGCCGGTGACCGCGGCGACACGGGCCGCGCGGAAGTGCGGCACGATGTGGGTCAGCAGATCCGGGGCCGGCTCGGCATCGGCATCGAGCGTCAGCACGATCTCGCCCTGCGCCAGCGGCAGTGCGTCGTTGATCGCCAGTGCCTTGCCCTCGTTGACCCGCTTGTCGAGCAGCCGGACCCGGCCGGCGCGCGTGTACGGCAGCACGGCCGCCACCGTCTCATCCGTGGAGCCGTCATTGACGACGAAGATTTCGAAGCGCGGGTACTCCATGCGGCAGACCGCCGCCAGCGAACGCGCGATCACGCCCTGCTCGTTGTGCGCGGGGATGATCACGCTGACCAGCGGCAGGAATTCGCGCGCCGTGCCGGGCGCCACGTCGATGTCGCGACGCTCCCAGCGCAGCACGAACAGCAGTGAGGTCGTCACCCACATCAGGCTGGTGATCACCGGATACGAGGCGAAGAACAGCAGCACCGCCTGATACAGCCAGGTCTGCTGCACCGCGATCAGCGCCGACTCGAGGCCGTTCATGGCCGGGTCGCCGTGGGATCGGGCCGGTCCGTCACGTAGCGCTTGCGCTCACCGTCGACGCTGACGGTGACGACGCTGGCCTCGCGCAAGCGCTCCCAGTCGGCCTCGACTGCACGGCCGTTCCAGTCGCGGCTGTAGTCGATCCGGACCACCGGGGCGCCGAGTCGCGGGCCCTTACGCCGGTACAGGTTCAGGTTGTGGAGGATCCATGCACCGGTGAGTGCCGGTGCGGCGATCAGCGTGACCAGGTGCAGCAGCCGGCGCGGCCAGCCATGGAGAGGCTCACGCGCCACAGGGCGTCAGTCTGCGCCGCGCCTCCCTGCCGGCTCGCGAGGACCACCCGACGGCGAGACCGGCGAGCAGCAGGACCAGCGTCGACGGCTCCGGAATGGACACGGACTCGGTGGGCACCAGCGTCCAGTCCGTCCCCTCGCCGCGACGCCAGCGCAGGTCGACCACGCCCGCTTGCAGGCGCTCCCAGGCGCCCAGCTCGAAACCGTACAGGCCCGGCGACAGCCAGAAATCGTTGCCGAATCCGAGCCGGTCGCGCGGGTTCAGGAAGTCCATCGAGATCGAATGGCTCTCGTGACCGGCGCCGTACAGGTTGAAGAAGAAACCGTCGTCGTAGAGCACGCTGAAGTTGTACAGGCCGGCCTCGTAGACCCGGATGTAACCGCTGAATGACGAAATCCAGTTGTCCTGCGCGTTGGCCTCACCGTCACCCAGCGCGCAGGGTACCGCGCCCGCGAACAGCGGCGCCTGCACGGCCGCACCCCAGGTGGCCGACCAGGCCGAGTTGTAGCAGTCGTCGCCGAAGTTGATCTCCGCAACGACGCCGGACCAGGTCTCAATCGGCGCGACACCGCCGGCGAGCACCGCGTCGAAATCGGCGCGGCCCCACAGACCGGTACCCCAGGTGCCGCCGTAGGTGGCGCCGATCGGATCGCCGTCCCCGTAGCGCCCTGCGGCTTCGTTCCACAGCACCGTACTGCCGGTCCAGTCATTCGCGATCTGGATGAACAGCGCCGCGGCACCGCTCGTGGTCGGCGTCGACGACGGCAGCAGCGGGGCGAGCGGCACCGGCACCGCCTGCGCAGCGGCACCCGCCAGCCCGAGCACGATCAACAGGGTCCACCGCTTCATGTACCCGACCCGCATTACTGCCACCCCGCCGTCCGGGCGAGCCCGGACTCGCACCGCTAGTCCATTGAATCCAGAGAACATTGTCGCAGCTTTCCGCACACAGCACATTGCCCGATCCCGTGCCTGTGAATCAGGTCACAGAATCGCATCGATCAGCCCCCACCCGCGCGCGCGCCCGGCATCGACGCGTTCGCCGGACAGCGCGAGCCACGCCGCGCGCTGGCGGCCGATGCGCCGCGGGATGCTGACACAGCCGCCGGCGCCGGGAATGAGGCCGAAGCGGATCTCCGGCAACTGCACGAAGGTGTCCGGCGCCGCGGTCACGCGACAGCCGAACGCGGGCAGCTCGATGCCGGCGCCGATGCAGGCACCGTGCAGATGGAACTCGACGCGCGCGGCGCAGCGCGCGAGGATCGCCGCCGGCAAGCGCAGGCTGCGCACCGCGTGCGCGGTCGCCGGATCGGTCACCGTGCCGAACTCACCGAGATCACCGCCGGCGCTGAAACACGGCCCGTTGGCGCTCACGGTCGCGACCCGGATGGTCGGATCGGCGACGACCAGCTCGAAGGCCTCGCACAATGCATCCCGCATCTCCACCGACAGCGAATTGCGCTGCGCCGGGCGATTCAGCCGGATCCCGAGCTGGTCGCCGTCGCGCCGCACGAGCACCGGCGGACCTTCATCGCGCGGGCGCTCGACGGCACGCGCCGGCTGCGCCTGCAGCCAGCGCCGAAACTCCGGCCCGCTCTGCAGCGTCGCGTAGGCGAGCGATTCGACGGTCAGCGCCGCCGCGACCGGCAGCTCCTCCGTGATCCGCAACAACTGGACCAGCACCATGGCCGCAAGCGGCGCGTGGCGGATGTTGTCGAGTACCGGCGCTGCCGCCGCATCACTGGCGAGCACGAGGTCGAAGGCCGGCAGCAGCGGATGCTCCGCGGCGCTGAGCGCGATGACCGGGCAGGGCTGGCGGCGCAGCCAGGTGGCCAGCAGCGCGCATTCATCCGAGCCGAGCGGCGGCGCGTTCGCGAACCGGACCGCGAGCCACGTTCGGACGCCGAGCGGCGAGGCGTCGGCGCTCGCCGGCGCGCGCGCGAGCTCGCGCAGCTCGTCGAGGGTCAGCGTATCAGTGCCGCAGTCCGGCTCCACACGCGGTCACGCGGTCACGCCTGCGCCATCAACCGTTCGGCGAAGCGTTCCAGCGCGGCCTTCTTCTGCGCCAGGCTCGTCTGCCCGCCGATCGTGAACATAAACGGAATGCTGACGAAGCCGGTAGCGCCGGCATCCTCGAGCCGGCGCAGATCGTCCCGGGTCGCTTCTTCGCCGAACACCGCGACGATCGAGTCGAACGGGCGGTTGTGCGTGCCGTACTCACGACGAAGCTGGTCGAGGCGGCCGAGGAACTCGAGATTGCCGGCCACCGTGCCACCCGGGCTGATCCAGCCATCGCCGATCCGCGCCGCGCGGCGCATGGCCACCTCCGTGGTGCCGCCGATCAGGATCGGCACCGGCGCCGGCGGCTTCGGCAGCATGTTGAGGCGCTGAAAATGGAAGAACTCGCCTTGGTGCTCGACGAACTCGCCGCTGTGCAGCTTGCGAATGACCTCGATGCACTCGTCGTAGCGCCGGCCGCGGCTGGCGAAGTCCACGCCGAGGACGTCGAATTCCTCCTTCATCCAGCCGGCACCGGCGCCGAGCAGCAGGCGGCCGTTGGCGAAGAACGCCACGCTGGAGGTCGCCTTGGCCACCTCGAGCGGGTTGCGCAGCGGCAGGATGTAGACGTTGGTGCAGAAGTGCAGCCGCTTGGTCACGGCCGTGAGCGCCGCGATCAGCGTCCAGCAGTCGAACCACGGCGTGTCGTCGCGGAACGACGGCGGCTTGTGATCCGGTGAATACGGGTACTTCGAGTGCTGCTCGGCGAAGTGCAGCAGGTGATCCGACGGCATGACGCCGTGGAAGCCGAGCTGTTCGCACAGCTTCGTCAGGTCGAAGATCTGGTCGCTCTCGCACTGGAACAGGGACTGCCAGAACTGCATGGCGTGCTCTCCGGGGTTCGATCAGGGCAGGCGGCGGCCGTGGCTCGCCAGGTAGTGGGCGGTCAGGTTCGGCGGCGTGGCGATCGGTTCCACGATCTCGTAGATCCGCTCATAGGACTGGTGCCGGATCAGCCAGCGCCCGTCCTGCTTCACGTAGCGGTCGCGGTACAGCGCCGTGCCCTCGGTGCGAATCCGCTCGCGCAGGTTCAGGAACACGTCGTGCAGGTACCAGATGCCGGTCGCCTCCCGCTCACTCAGGACGTCGATCTCCGGGTGGTGCCCCTGGTGGCGACAGGCAACTTCGGCGTTGAACGCGTTGGCCATCGCCTCGAGGAACGCAGCCCGGTTGTCGAACTCGATCCGATAACTGCCGCCCACGTAGCAGGTCGTGAGCTGCGGATGCAACAGCCCTTCGAGCTCCGCGAAGCTGGCAGTATCGATGCAGCGAAAGTAGGCGTACTTGAGCCGTTTGATCGCCTCGAGGTCCTGCAGCACCTGCACCTGGCGCGCGAGCTGCGCAAGCGGGTCGGTCATGGCATGGCTCCTTGTCGCTGCGGCACCGGTTCGCCAGATGCGAGCCGGCCGATCCCCCGGGCGGAACTTAGCGGGGATTCCACCCGGTCTCATCGTCCACGAGGACTATCCCGCGCGCTCAGCTGACCGAGGCGACACTGCTCAGAAGCTGCTGCACCAGCGTGGCCTGGCGCCGAACACCGGTCTTCGCGAATATCGAACGCAGGTGGGCCCGTATAGTGTTCTTGCGGATCTTCAGTTGCCGGGCCGCTTCGTCGAGGGTCAGGCCGTCGGCCAGCAGCAGCGCGAGATTGGCCTCCGCCGCGGTCAGGCCGAACAGGTGGCGGATCAGCTTCTGCGACAGGTGCAGCTTGCGCTCCGGATCGCGGATGTAGGCGACGGCAGCCGGCCGGTGCCGGCCTTCCGACAGCGGCCCCAGCGGAATCGAGCGCACCAGCACGCCGAGACTGGCGCGCCCCGAGCGCCGCGTTACCGACAACGCCTCCGGCACGCCGGGCCCGGTAGCCGTGACCTCGAGCGCCGCGCGGATGAGCCGCTGCAGCTCGCGCTCCTCGGCCGGCTGTTCGGCATGCAGTGACTGCTGGCTGATCCGCAGACCGTCCTTCTCGCCGAGGATCTCGTCGGCCACCCGGTTGGTCCGCTGAATCATGCCGCGTTCGTCGAGCACGGCCGTGCCGAGCAGCATCCGGTCCATCGTCATCGAGTAGAGCTGGCGCTCGGTCTCGATGACGTCCATGCTCGAGTGCAACAGGACGGCCCGCTTCAGGTGCGGCACCAGCAACTGGCACAGTGCCTTCTCCCGCGCCGAGAAGTTCCGCTCGCCCGGGCCGCGGGTGAGCCGCAGCCGGCACTCGATGCCGCCCTCCACCTGGATGTCGGCGCCGAGGATGAAGCGAATCCGGTTCGGCTCGATGAACTTGCGGCAGAACTCGCCCTGCATCCAGCGCGCCGGTTCGATCACCTCGTCGAGCGTGACGACCTGGTCCGGCGGCAAACCGACGAACGGGTCCAGCGTAAACGACTGAAAGTGTGTGTAGCCGGTGCTGTAGACCTCGGGGCCGTGTCCGCCATCGCGGATCAGCAGCGCCGGATGGGTGATCGAGGCTGGTCGCAGAATCAGTATGGCCCAGTTGACCCGCAGCAGGGTCCGGAGCTGGCCGAGCACCGTGCCCCATGGGATTGGCTCGAGCGGCCCCTGGTAGATGGCCCCGACCAGTTCGCTGAACCCGGCGACCGGGAGCAGTGCCACCTCCTGGCGCACCTGCGCCGGCCGCTCCTGCGACACTGGCTTGCGAGTCACGGCCACCACTGGTCCACGCTCAGGCGCGCTACGCCGCCCCCACAGTCACCCCCGCCCGAGCAGATGATAGCCGTGCGGCCCGGGGCCGCAACAGGTCGGACTCACTCGTACGCCACGAGCAGCTCGTACACGACCGCCGGGGCCGCGGCCCCGACGACCTGGATCTGCACCTCGAACCGCAGCCGTGTGCCGCGCTTGCCGGCCTCGACCCCGGCCAGACGCATGCGCCCGGCGATCTCGCTGTCCACCGGCACCGGGGCCACGAAGCGCAGCCGGTCGAGACCGGCGTTGAATACGCGGCGGAAACCGGTGACCTCGAGCGGATTGCCCATCGCCAGCGCCGGGGTCAGCGCCAGCACGAGGAAACCATGCGCGATCGTCGTGCCGGTCGGGCTGTCACGACGGGCGCGTTCCGGGTCCGTGTGCAGCCAGAACTCATCGCGGGTCATGCGACCGAACGCGCTGATCAGCTCCTGTGTGACCCGAAAGGCCGGGCCCCAGGGGCCGAAGTCCGCGCTGACCGCCGCCTCGAGGGCCGGCAGGTCGTCATAGCGGATCGCGGGTACCGGCACGCGGCCTCAGCTCATTCCGCGGCCGGCCCGCCGGCCTCACGCGCGAGCCGGGCGAGATCGAGGAACACCGGCTTCTCGCCGCCACCATGCACGGCGAGCCGGGCACCGCTGATGTAGGCGGCCGCTGGCGAGGCCAGGAACAGACAGGCCTGAGCGACGTCGCCGGGCGCGCCCATGCGCTGCAGCGGCAGCATCTGGCCGACGCGCGCAGTGCCGGCGGCCCCGCCGTAGTGAGCCAGCGAGTTCTCGGTCGCGACCAGGCCCACGATCAGCGCATTGACCCGGATGCGGTCGGGCCCCCATTCCATGGCCAGCGACTCGGTCAGGTTCAGCAGGCCCGCCTTGGCGGCCCCGTAGGCAGCGCTGCGCGGCGAGGCGCGCACCGCCGAAACGCTGGAGATATTGATGATCGAGCCGCCGGCCGGCTGGTCCTTCATCACCGCGTGCGCGGCCTGCGCCATCAGGAAAGCGCTGGTCAGGTTCAACCGGATGACCTTCTCGATGAACGCCGGCGAGCAGCTCGCCGAGTCGGCCTCGGGGCCGCCGCCCGCATTGTTGACCAGCACGTCGAGGCCGCCGTGATCGTGGCGGATCTCATCGACCAGCGCGCGGCATTGCCCGGCCTCGCGCACATCGCAGGCCCGGAACTCGGCCCGGCCTGCACCCGCGGCGGGCGGCTGTGCGGGCGCGCGGCGCCCGCAGACGATGACCATGGCATGGCAGGCAAGAAATGCCTCGGCGATGCCGCGGCCGATGCCGGAGGTGCCGCCGGTAACGAGCACGCGGCTGCCGGCAAAATCGAAGGTCGCGCGCGGCCCTGGCTGCTCTCGCGTCATGCGTAAATATTTGCTACGGTTCTACGTATCTGTTGATTCTACATGCGCCGGCTGAACAAGTCGCGCAGCCCGACCGCGATCCAGCCGAGCCCGAACGCCCGATGCCTGAGACCAGCCCGACGACGATCCCGGCCGCGGTGACCGCGGCCGCGCGCCGCTGGCACGACGCGCCCGCACTCGAGGACAGCGCCCTGCGCTGGACCTTCGCCGAGCTCGAGCGCGAGGCGCGGCGCGCCTGTGCGGCGTTCATCGCCGCGGGACTCGCACCCGGCGAGCGCGTCGCGATCCAGGAACCGAACACGGCACGCTGGATCGTCGCCGCCATCGGCGCGCAGGCCGCCGGCGGCATTCTCGTGCCGCTCAGCACGCGACTGAAGGGCCGCGAAACCGGCTTCATCCTGCGGCGCAGCGGCGCGCGGCTGCTGCTGCACGCCAGTGAGTTCCTCGGCGTCCGCTACGCCGATCTGCTCGACGGGCTGGAACTCCCGGCTCTCGAATGCCGCATCGCGACCGACGATGCGGACTGGAATGCCTTCCTCGCGGCCGGCGCCGGCGTCAGCTCGGGCACCGTCGACGAGCGCTGGCAGCGGGTCGCCGGCAGCGACATCGCCGACATCCTCTTCACGTCGGGCACGACCGGCGAGCCGAAGGGCGTGCTCAGCTCGCACGCGCAGAACATCCGCGTGTTCGAGGCCTGGTCCGACATCGTCGGGCTGACGGCGGGCGACCGCTACCTCGTCGTCAACCCGTTCTTCCATACCTTTGGCTACAAGGCCGGCTGGCTCGCCTGCCTGCTGCGCGGCGCGACGATCCTGCCGCTCGCGCTGTTCGATGCCGACGTCGTGATGCGGCGCATCGTCGCCGACCGCATTTCCGTGCTGCCCGGACCGCCGACGCTGTTCCAGTCACTGCTCGTGAGTCACGAGAAGAATCCGGCCGCTGTGTCCTCGCTGCGGCTCGCCGTCACCGGCGCGGCCAGCGTGCCGGTGACGCTGGTCGAGCGCATGCGCACGGAGCTGGGTTTCGGCACCGTGGTCACCGCCTACGGCCTGACCGAAGCCACCGGCGTGGTCAGCGTGTGCCGGCCCGGCGACAGCCCGGAGCGCATCGCCCGGACCTGCGGCGCGCCGCTGCCGGACACCGAAGTGCGGATCGTCGACGACGCCGGGATCGAGGTGCCGCGCGGCAGCGAGGGCGAGATCCTCGTGCGCGGCTACAACGTGATGCAGGGCTACTACGCGGACGCGGACGCGACGCGCGCGACCATCGACGCGAATGGCTGGCTGCGCACCGGCGACATCGGCGTGATGGACGAGGCCGGCTACCTGCGCATCACCGACCGCAAGAAGGACCTGTTCATCGTCGGCGGTTTCAACTGCTACCCGGCGGAGATCGAGAACCTGCTGTGCGCGCATCCGGACATCGCTCAGGCCGCGGTGATCGGCGTGCCCGACGAGCGTCTTGGTGAAGTGGCCCATGCCTGGGTCGTGCTGCGCCCCGGCGCTGCCACCGCCGAGGCGCCACTGATCGCCTGGTGCCGCGACAACATGGCGAACTACAAGGTGCCGCGGCGCATTCACTTCGTCGCCGCGCTGCCGATGACCGCCTCCGGCAAGGTCCAGCGCTTCGCGCTGCGCGGCGCGTCCTGATGCCGGCCCCGGAGCATCCCGCGCCAGCCGCGCAGGCCGGGCCGTGGCTGTCGCAGGTCGAGCCCTGCCGGCGCGTCGCCACCGCAGACGAGATCGCGTGGGACGCGACCACGGACTTCCTCGTGGTCGGCTCGGGCGCAGCCGGCTCGAGCGCCGCGGCCGAGGCCTGCGAACACGGCCTCGCCGTCACGCTGATCGACCGGTTCGCCGGCGGCGGCACCACGGTCGCGAGCGGCGGCGTGATCTACGCCGGTGGCGGCACCAGCCTCCAGCGCGCCGCGGGCGTCGCCGACTCGCCCGAAGACATGTTCCGTTACCTGCGACTCGAGACCCAGGGCTGCGTCAGCGACCGCACCTTGCGCCGCTTCTGCGAACAGAGCCGCCACACGATCGACTGGCTGATCGGCAAGGGCGTCAAGTTCCGCGCCACGCTGTACCCGGGCAAGACCTCCTATCCGCCAGTCGACTACTTCCTCTACCACCCCGACAACTCGCTGGTCGGCAGCTATGCTGCGCAGGCGCGGCCGGCCGCGCGCGGTCACCGCGGCGCGGGGCGGCTGACCCGCCAGCAGATGGAAGCCGCAGTCAGCCTCGGCGGTTCGCTCATCTGGCCGCTGCACGACTGGTGCCGGGCGCAGGGTGTGCGCTGGCTGCCGTTCACCGAGGCGCGCCAGCTCGTGCAGGATCGCGACGGGCGCGTGCTCGGCGCCAGGGTGCTGGAGCTGCCGGAGGGGCCGCAGCGCGCGTCCTTCACGCAGCACCTGGAGGCCGGCGCGCGCCTGCAGACCTTGCTGCCGCCGATCGTGCCCGGCTCGCGGCTGCTGCGCCGGCTCGCACGCCGCCATCTCCGCGAGGCCGAAAGACTCGAGCGCGAGGCGCGGGTGGCCCGGTTCATCCGCGCCGAGCGCGGCGTCTGTCTCGCCGCCGGCGGTTTTGTCTGCAACCGGCCGATGGTCGCGCACTACGCGCCGGCCTACCGCGCCGGCTTTCCGCTCGGCACCTCCGGCGACGACGGCAGCGGCATCCGTCTCGGCCAGAGCGCCGGCGGTGCCACCGGCCGCATGCAGCGGATGACCGCGTGGCGTTTCATCAATCCGCCGCTCGCCTGGGCGCGCGGCATCGTCGTCAATCGCCGCGGCGAGCGCGTCTGCAACGAGACGGTGTACGGAGCGACACTCGGCATCGAACTGGTCGAACAGCACGGCGGCGCGGGCTGGCTGATCCTCGACGCGCGCCTCCTGCGCGAGGCCCGCACGCAGATCGCGCCGGGCCTGACGCTGCCGTTCCAGCGCCAGCTTGCGCGCCTGAACATGCTGCTCGGCCGGCACCGCGCGCGCACGCTGCGCGAGCTGGCCGCGAAAGTCGGCATCGAACCGGAAGGGCTGGTGCGCTCGGTCGCGAGCTACAACCGCGCCGCTCGCGGCGAGATCCGCGACCCGCTCGGCAAAGACCCGGAGGACTGCGCCGGCATCACGACGCCGCCGTTCATCGCCATCGACGTCGGCATCGCGGCGAAGTTCTTTCCCTGCCCGACGCTGACGCTCGGCGGCCTGCTCGTGGACGAGGACAGCGGTCTGGTGTGCAGCCAATCCGGCGCACCGATTCCCGGTCTGTACGCGGCCGGCCGCACGGCCGTCGGCGTCAGCTCACACCTCTATGTGTCCGGCCTGTCGATCGCCGACGGTGTGTTCTCCGGCCGGCGCGCCGCTCTGCATGCGGCAACCGGCCGGACCTGGGCGCCACCGCCATGAGCGGCGCCTACGACCCGCACGCCACCGGCGTATACCGGCGCCGCATCCGGCTGATCGCCGCGCCGGGCACCGTGCGCGCGGCGCTCGAGGACACCGCACACGCGATGCGCCTCGTGCTCCACCATGACGGTGCGCGCGTAACCCGCATCGAACCGCGTTTCACCCGCATTCCGCTGACGACCTGCGCCGGCGCCACCGAGCCGCTGCGCGCGCTCATCGGCCTGCCGCTCGCGTCCTATCCGGCGAAGCGCCTCGACGCGCTCGATCCGCGCCTGAACTGCACGCATCTCTATCACCTCGCGCTGCTCGCGCTCGCGCACGCCAGCCGCAGCGGCACGCGGCAGTACGACGTCGCCGTCCCCTGCGACCGCTCCGCGCCGGTGTGGGCCAGCCTGCACCGCGACGGTGCCATCGTTCATCACTGGCAGATCGAGGGCGGCGGGATCCTGGCGCCGGCTGAGCTGGCCGGCCGGCCGGTACTGCAGGGCTTCTCGCGCTGGGCCGCCGCGTACTTCGACGCGGAGGCCTTCGAGGCCGCGATGGTGCTGCACAACGGCATCTTCGTCAGCGGCGCCGGGCACTGGGAGACCGTCACGCCGCGCAGCCTGCGCGCTGCCGATTACCCCGAGCTGCTCGGCGCCTGCTTCAGCTACCAGCCGGTGCGCGTGCAGGACGGCATCTACTTTCCGGACAGCCCGCGCGACACGACCGCGCCGGACGTGCCGCTGCTGGCCGACTTCGAGTAGTACCGGCCGGCACAAGGAGTTCCGCCGCACATGCGCATCCCTGATCTCTTCTTCGTCATCATCAACCCGACCGTCCGGCTGCTGCTGCGGTCACCGCTGCACCGGTTCTGGAGTCACAGCCTGATGCTGATCACCTTCACGGGCCGCAGCAGCGGCCGGGTCTACACGACACCGGTCCGGTACCTGCGGAGCGGGGATGCGATCTGGGCCTTCACGTCCGTCGAGAATCAGTGGTGGAGAAACCTCGGCAACGGAGCGCCGGTCCGGCTGCGCCTGCAGGGTAGCGAGCACGCATATCGGGCCGAGGCCATCACCGACGCTCCCGAACGGGTACGCGCCGCGCTCGCCGAGTTCCTGGTTCACTTCCCACAGGACGCGCCGTACTACGACATCCGGATGGATGCCGAACGACATCCGCTCGGTGCCGATCTGGATCGCGCTGCAACCCGAACCGTATGGGTGCAGGCGTATCTACAGTAATCGCAGGGTGCCGAACGACCTGCTCAGGTCCTGCGACGCCGTCTCGCCAGACCGATGCCAGCCAGCCCCAGGCCGAGCAGCGCCAGCGACGCCGGCTCCGGCACACTGCGCGACTCACCGGTGTACAGAAGACCGAACGGGTTGGAGCTCGGCGTCGTGCCGGTCCCGTACTGATAGACGACCATCGCGATCGTGTGCGTGCCAGGACCAAAGAACATGCCGCTGAGGTGATAACCCTCGTCGGGCTGGCAGCCGATCGGGCCATTCGCGCAGGTGGCGTCGGTGAAATTGGCTGCGTAGACGCTCGACCCGTTGATGATCAGGTCGATGGTGTCGTCCGCCCAGACGCTGAAGTCCAGGTAGCCACCGCCGGCGCCGAAGCTGAATGCCTCGGTGACCGTCATGATCGCCTGCTGTCCGTCCTGGTTCGAAGCGCTCCCCCGCTGCGGGGCGAGCGTGTCGCCAGTCACGCCGGTATTGGCGTAGGACACCCACACTGCACCCCGGCCCTCCGGGTTATTGGTCTGCCAGGCGCTGTGCGGAGTGATGGCCTGGAGGGTACAGGCCCCCGCCGCTCCCGACCCAGGACCCAGGGTACAGCTTCCCGCCCCCGGTCCCGAAAGGATCGGTGTTGCGTGCGCGGCCACGCCAAGGAACAGGCTGATTCCACCGAAAACTGCTGCCACGAACTTCGTTGTCATCTTTGCGTCACTTCCCATTTGCTGACCGAGGCGATCATCGCCGCGTCCTGACAGGCACCATGCACGATTCGGGCCTGGATGAATATTGTAAGATTTATCAATCGGTTACTTGTTCCTCCAGTCCCGCCGTTTTGCCCCTGTGTAAAGGCTCCCGACAGGGCTGCAGTTCTTTCGACAGGATGCCGAGAGGTTCCGGAAGTTCACCAGGTTGCTCGACGCGCCGCCTGCGCGTAATCCGGGGCCAGAGCGCCTGCTGCCGGTCAGGGCCCCTTGGGACAGGAAGTCCGCGAAGGGCTGAGCGTGCAACTCGGTCCAGCGGAGCCCCTGGCGGCTGCGCATCGAGTGGATGACTTCGAGTGCGGCGAGGCCGTGCTCGATGAGTGGCTCAAGCGCAGGGCGTTGGCCAATCAGGCCAGCGGCGCGAGCCGCACGTTCGTCGTCACCGAAGCTGGCCGCCGGGGTCCGCGGATACGACACGAGCAGGCCGGGCAGTCTTGCGCACACATTGGGTTTCGGCCCTCGCCGCGAAGCACAGCCGCATCGCCGCACTCCCGGCGTGATCGAGCGCCGGCACGAACACCGGCGCGACGCGCATGCCGATCGCGATCGCCTCCGGCGCAACGTCGACGAGATTCGTGTTGAGGTGTACGCCCTCGTCGAGTTCGACGACTGCGAGCACGACCGGCTCCGGGCCCGTGAACTCCGGCAGCGGCGGCACGCGCGCGATCGTGTACGACAGCAGCCGGCCCTGCCCGGACACTTCGTGCCAGTCGAGTGCCGTCGCGGCGCAGCGCGGGCAGTGCCGGCGCGGATAGAACACCCAGTGCCCGCGGTCACTGCAGCGCTGCAGGCGCAGGCGGCGCTCGCACAGGCCGGACCAGAACGGCGCTGAGATTGCGGTGGCGGGCGGCAGACGGATCGCGTGCATCAAGTCAGCCTCCGCGCAGCAGCAGTGCGCCCTGTTCGCTCATCACGCCGCCGGTGCCGGAAACGTAGGCCAGATCGCAGCGCGCGAGCTGGCGCTCGCCGGCGCGGCCCGCGATCTGGTCGGCGGCCTCGATCACCTGCGAGAACCCGCCCGCGGCGCCGGCCTGGCCGAAGGACAACTGCCCGCCGTGCGTGTTCAGCGGGAAGTCGCCGCGAAACGTCAGGTCGTGCTCGCGCACGAAGCGCAGCGCCTCGCCGCGGCCGCAGAAGCCGGCGTCCTCGAGCGTCAGCAGCACGGTGATGCTGTAGCAGTCGTAGATCGCCGCCAGGTGCACGTCGCCTGGTGTGCAGCCGGCCATCGCGAACGCGCGCGCGGAAGCCGGGCCGATCGGCGTCGTGGTCATCTCCGGCGCATAGCTCGGTGACTTGTGCGCGAGCTGCTCGCCGCAGCCGGTGACGAACACCGGCCGGTGATGACAGCGCCGCGCCAGTTCGGGCGCCGCCACGATCACCGCCGCGCCGCCGGCAACCGGCATTACGATCTCGAGCAGATGCAGGGGATCGGCGACTACGCGGCTCGCCAGCACTTCCTCGATAGTGAGCGGCTGGCCGTGGAAGATCGCCTCCGGATTGGCGAGCGCACTACTGCGCTGGTCGACGACGACTTTGGCCGCGGCCCGCGGATCGTAGCCATACAGCGCGCCGTAGCGCTGCGCAATCAGCCCATAGCCGGTGTTCTGGCCGATATGACCGTAGGGGATGTCGAACTCGGCCTCCGGCGCGCCGAACGCGGTGCTGTGCCCGCCGTAGCGCATGGCCCTGGCCATCGCCTGCGGGTCCTCGCCCGGTGCGAGCGGCGCGAGCCGTGCCGGCTGCACGCACAGCACCGCCTGGCACAGGCCGAGCTCGATCGCCGCGGCCGCGCGCCAGACCATGCCGACCGCGCCAGCGCCGCCCAGATCCACGACCTCGGCGAAGTGCAGCCCGACGCCGAGATACTCCGCGACCATCGCCGGGACGAAGGCCGCGGCCTCGTGGAAATACGCGCCGCCGATGCACAGGCCATCGAGATCCTGCAGCTCGAGCCCGGCGTCGCGCAGCGCGAGGCCAGCCAGGTCCGCGACCTGTTCGAGGTGGAACATGCGCGGCGCGGTTGCATAGCGTTCGGGACGGTACTGCGCGCGCCCGACGATCGCCGCGTTGCCACGCAGTCCGGGCCGGGCCAGTGCCGCTGCTGCAGCGCTCATCGGCGGGTGCCCCGGCCGAGGATCAGCGCGCTGGTCGGCACACCGGTGCCGGCCGTGACCAGTACGTGCTCGACCGCGGCGACCGGATTGCACGAGGTCCCGCGGATCTGGCGCACGCCCTCGGCCACGCCGTTCAGTCCGTGGATGTAACCTTCGCCGAGCTGCCCGCCGTGCGTATTGACCGGCAGGCGCCCGCCGAGGCCGATCTGCCCATCGCGCACGAACTGCGGGGCCGCGCCGCGGTCGCAGAAGCCATAGGCCTCGAGCTGCATCAGCACCAGTGGCGTGAAGTGATCGTAGATCACCGCGGTCTGCATGTCGGCCGGCGCCAGCCCCGACTGCGCCCACAACTGCCGCGCGACCAGCTCGACTTCGGTCAGGCGCGCGATGTCGGCGCGGTAGTAACTGGTCATCTGCTGCTGGTCGCTGGCCGCGCCCTGTGCGGCGGCTGCGATCACCGCCGGCGGCTGGCGCAGACCACGCGCGCGCTCCGTGCTGGTCACGACCAGTGCGACCGCGCCGTCGCTCTCCTGGCAGCAGTCGAGCAGGCGCAGTGGCTCACAGATCGGTCGCGAGGCCTGGTGCTCAGCCAGCGTGATCGGCTTGCCGTGAAACCACGCGGCCGGGTTGCGCGCCGCATGCTCGCGCATCGTCACCGCGACGCGGCCGAAGTCCGCGCTGGTCGCACCGCTCTCGTGCATGTACCGGCGTGCGAGCATTGCGACCCAGCTCGCCGGCGTCATCAGCCCGTAGGGCATGTACCAGCCGAACTGCACCAGCTCGGCGGTGACCACGTGCGCCGCCGGCATCAGGCCCGAGCCGAAGCGGTATTCGGAACGCTCGTTCATCGCCCGGTACACAACCACGACCTCGGCGAGGCCGGCCTGCACCGCGAGTGCCGCCTGCAGTACGGTCGCACAGGCGGCACCGCCGCCGTAGTGCACGCGCGAGAAGAATTTCAGCTCGCGCCCGCCGATGTTGCGGAACACCTCGCTCTCAATGTTGTGGTCGAGGCTGTAGGTGCACAGCCCGTCGACCTCGGCGGGGCGCAGCCCGGCATCGGCGAGTGCAGCCGTGATCGCTTCGCAGGCGAGGCGCAGTTCGCTGCGGCCGGACTGCTTCGAGAATTCCGTGGCGCCGATGCCGGCGATCGCCGCAGCGCCGCCAAGCACGAAACGGCTCATGGCTGCGCTCCGACCGGGACGCTGACCTCGACCACCGCGCCGACGTGCTCACCGTTCGCAGTCCGGCCGCGTACGTCGATCTCGAGACGGCGCTCGCCATCACCATCCGTCACGCGCAGCACCTCGCCGCTGAAGGTCAGCGTGTCGCCGGGGAACGCCGGCGTACCGAGTTTCAGCCGCACCGCGCGCAGCCGGGCCGCGGGGCCCGCCCAGTCGCCGACGTAGCGCGCGACGAAACCGTTGGTCACGTGGATCGTCAGGTAGATGTCCGGCATGCCGAGCGACTGCACCCAGGCGTGGTCGTGGTGTACGCGCTCGAAGTCGCTGGTCGCGATCGCAGAAGCGACGATCAGCGAGGGTGTCACCGGCACCGGCAGCGGCGGCAGGCGCGCGCCGGCAGTTGCGGTGAGCGGTGTCCCGGTCATGCGGTACTCCAGTCCGGCAGATGACTGTATTCGGGCCGCCAGTCCGCGAGCCGTGGCGCGGCCCCGGCGGCGATCGCATCGCCGAGGCGCGCGAGCTCCGCGGCCGGCCCGCCGAGTGCGAATTCGAGGTCCTTGGCCCACAGCAGATAACGGTGGATCGGGTACTGGATGTCGACGCCGACGCCGCCGTGCAGATGCATGCTGTCGTGACCGATGCGGTGCGCCGCATGTCCGGCCCACCAGGCTGCGACGGAGGCTGCGGCGACTGCGCAGCGGCCGGTCTCGAGGCACCAGGTGGTGCGCTGCACGGCCGCGCGCAGCGCCTCGAGGTCGGTGTACTGGTCGGCCAGCCGATGCTGCACCGACTGGAAGCTGCCGATCGGGCGGCCGAACTGGCGGCGCTGGCTCACGTATTCGACAGTCCGGTGCAGCGCGCCGTCGAGCACGCCGAGCAGCAGCGCGGCGAGACCCAGGCGCGCGATGACCTCCGCATCCCGGAGCGCGGTCGCCGATGGAATCCGTGCGGAGTCCGGCAACCTCGCCGCCTCGAGACGCAGCTCGGCGAAGCCGATCGCACTCAACGTGCGCTGCGGCGCCGCGCTGACACCCGGCGTGTCGCGCGGCACGCGAAACAGAAGCGGCACCGCATTGGGGCCGATGACCGAAACCAGCCATTCCGCCGCTTCCATGCCATGCAGCACGTTGCTCTTGGTTCCGGTCAGGCGCCAGCCGGCGCCGTCCGGCACGGCGCGCGTGCCGGGCCGTCCCGCGGTCGCGAGCGTCACCGGCTCGGACAACGCGAACGTGGCGATCGCCGCGGGCTCGGGACGGACCATGCCAGCGCGCGCCAGCACGGCGGCCGCGGCCAGTGTTCCGGGCAGCGGCACGCGCGCGAGCCAGCGCCCCTGCTGCTCGAGCAGCAGCGCAATCTCCAGCGGCCCGAGTGCCCCGGCACCGAATTCGAGCAACCCGGAATCGGCCAGCGCTGCCCACAGCGCTGCATCGTACGGCTGGCCGGACGCGGCCAGTCGCTTCTGCGCCTCGTCGTCGCAGTGGTCGGCGAACAGGCGCGCGGCCAGTTCCGCGAGCGCCTGCTGTTCCTCGGACAGCCGGTAGTCCATGCGCCCTCCTCAGCCGCCCGCAGCGCGAACGAAGAACGGCAGCCGGAAGCCCGGCTCGACTTCGACGATTTCGACAGCGAGCGGCATGCCGATCTCGAGTGCCGGACGTTCGATTTGGAACGCGTTGGCGACCAGCCGCCAGCCCTCCTCCATGTCCACGAGCAGGATCGGCAGCGGATACTCGAACGGCGGGATCGGCGGATGATGCGCGACGACGAAGCTGTACAGCGTGCCGCGGCCCGAGGACTGCACCGTGTCCCACTCGAGTGACTGGCACTGCGGGCACATCGGGCCCGGCGGATGGCGCAGCGTCCCGCAGCCCGTGCAGCGCTGCACCAGAAGCCGGCCGGCGGCGATGCCTTCCCAGAAGAAGGCGTTGTCGCGGTTGACCGGTGGGCGCAGCCGTCCCGGCGGCGCAGCCGCGACCGCCGGCCGGGCCGTGGCCGCCATCTCGCGGGCCCGGAACTTGAGGATACGGAAACGCATCCGGCCGACGACCTCGCCGCTGTCGACGCGGAACTCGTGCAGGATCGTCAGGAAGAAGCCACTGCCGAGGGCGGTCTTCTTCTCGTCGGAGACCGCTTCCAGCGTGGCCTCCTCGGTGACCCGCTCGCCGAGCCGCAGTTCGCGCAGGTATTCCTGCTCGAGATTGGTCGCGGCGACGCCGACGTAGCCGGCCGCATCGAACGGCTGCAGGATCGCCATGCCTTCGACCCGCGCCGGATCCGGCGTGAACTTGCGCATCGTCCACACCGGCAGCATCGCCGCGGGCGCGAAGCCCGCGCGGTAGCGTGGATTGGTTTCGCCGATCGCGTCGCACCACGCATTGATCATCGGCTGATTGACCGGCTCGCGGGCCACGCGCGCCGGCCAGACGGTGTGGCCGATCGCGGCGCGGGCCGGGGCAGCGGGATCGGCAGAGTTCGCCATCGTCAGTTCCTCACTGGACGTGCCGCGGCAGCCGCAGCCCGACCTGCGCGATCATGTCGCGCAGCACCTCGGCGGTGCCGCCGCCGAAGGTCAGCGGCAGGAAGCGGCGCAGTTCCTCTTCCAGCCGGCCGGCGAGCAGCGCGCCCGGTGCACCCGCGGCGAGGACCGCCTGCGGGCCGACGATCTGCATGAGCTGGTCCAGCACCTCGATCACCGTCGCCGCGCCGGCCACCTTGCAGGCCGCGGCGAATTCCTGGCGCACGCGGCCATCGCGGATCTCGCAGGCCATGCGGTTGTTCATGTCATCGAGCGTGGCGAGCCGCGCGTAGCATTCGGCGAGCTGCAGCCGGACCGGCGGCTGGTCGATGAGCGCCGTGCCGCCGCCGTCGCGGGTCGCCCGTGCCCATTCCAGCACGCGGTCGAAGCAGGCGTTGCCGGCGAAGGCCAGCGCCGCCAGCCCGACGCGCTCATGGTTGAGCTGCTCGGTGATCAGTCGCCAGCCGGAGCCGGGTTCGCCGACGACGCGATCCTCCGGGACGAACACGTCATCGTAGTAGGTCGCGTTGGTGCGCACGCCGGCGACCGTGCGGATCGGCGTGATCGTGAGTCCTGGCGCCCGGGCCTCGACGATCAGCACCGAGATGCCGCGGTGCCGAGCCGAGCCCGGCTCGGTGCGCGCCGCGAGCCAGATGTAGTCGGCGCCCTCGGCGCCGCTGGTGTAGATCTTCTGGCCGCGCACGCGGTAGCCGCCGGCCACGCGTTCCGCGACTGTCGCCAGCGCAGCCAGATCACTGCCGGCCTGCGGTTCGGTGTAGCCGATCGCGAACAGCGCCTCGCCCCGGGCGATGCGCGGCAGGAACTCACGGCGCTGCGCGTCGGTACCGACGCGGATCAGCGTCGGGCCGACCGTGTTGACGGTGACGAACGGGAACGGCGCGCGCGACCACCACAGCTCCTCCATGACGATCTTCTGCGCCAGCGCGTCGAGCCCGCGGCCGCCGTATTCGACCGGCCAGCCCGGCGCCAGCCAGCCGTCACGGCCGAGCCGGCGGATCACGTCGCGGAACAGCGGTCCACCCTCGGCCTGCGCGAGCTCGGCGCGCTCCGCATCGGTCAGCAGTCCACTGAGGTAGCGGCGGAACTCGTGCCGCAGTGCCACCTGTTCCGCGGTCCAGGCGAGGTCCATTCAATCGCCTCCGAACGGCGGGATGCCGAGCCGCGCGAGTGTCGCCGCCGCCGTATCCGGTCGCAGCGGCAGGTAACGACCGGCCGTTTCATCGAGGACGAACAGCGGGTCGCTGGTCGCTGCCGGATCGTAACCCGCGCGGCGCAGCTCGGTCTTGCGCAGCTTGAAGCTGGCGGTCAGGTCGGTGGCCGGCGTGAGGCGCAGGAACAGCGGTAACGCAAACTCGGGCAGGCGCTCGCGCGCGTGACGGCAGAACGCCGCCGGATCGAACGTCGCGGCGCCGGCCAGCTCGAGCGCGGCCATGCCGGCCCGGCCCTCGGTGCCCGGCACGCGCACGCCGTAGACGTTGATCAGCACGACGCCAGGGTAGCCGGCCAGTGCGTTCGCGACCTCTTCGGTCGAGACGTTCTCGCTCTTCCAGCGGAAGGTGTCGCCGACCCGGTCGACGAACCACAGGTAACCGTCGGCATCCATCCGCAGCAGGTCGCCGGAACGGAACCAGCGGTCACCCGGCGTGAAGACATCGCGCAGGATCTTGCCGTCCGTCGCATCCGCCGACCGATAGCCTTCGAACGGAGCCGCCGGGGCTCCGGCCGGATCGGCGATGCAGCCGATCGCCTCGCCCGGCTCGCCGGGACCGACTTCGATGCAGCGACCGCCGGCATTGCGCGGGTGCCGGCCGGTCTCGTCGTCGTAGCGGATCAGGCGCAGCACGCTGCGTTCGCGGGACGGGACCCTGCCGCAACTGCCGATCAGACCATCGACGTTCAGCGTGCCGCAGTTCATCTCGGTTCCGCCCCACGACTCGATGATCTGCTGTACGCCGAACCGCTCCCGCATCTGCCGCCAGACGTCGGCGCGCAGCCCGGCGCCGCTCATCTTCACCAGCGTGTGCTCGCGGTCGCGCGGATCCGGCGGCAGGTTGGCCAGGTAGCGGCAGATCTCGCCGACGTACTGCAGTGTCGTGATCCGGTGGCGCCGCACGTCCGGCCAGAACTGCGAGGCGCTGAACTTGCGCCGCAGCACCATCGGCACGCCGGCGTGCACGCTCGCCGCCGGCACCACCATGCCGCCGGCGCCGTGAAATATCGGCAGCACGTTGTAGTAGACGTCGCCAGCGTCCAGGCGCAGCGCGCGCGCGGTCGTTTCGCCGGCGGCGATGAAGCGCAGGTGGTTGATGCGCGCCGCCTTCGGCAGCCCGGTGGTGCCGGACGTGAAGATGTAGAGGAAGTCGTCGTCAATGGTGATGCCGTCGCGCAGTGCGGCCGGCGGATTCGCCGCGCGCGCCTGCGCGAGCAGCGGCGCCAGCGCGGTCGCCATGCCGCCGCCCTCGCCATCGAAGGTCCAGATCCGCGCCGGCCGCGCCGCCGGCGGCAGCGTTGCCAGTGCCTCCTCAGTACTGGCGTCGCAGATCAGCGTCGTCGCGCCGGCCGCGGCCAGCAGATGGGCGAGCACCGCGCCGCGGGCCAGCGGGTTGCAGAGCGCGGTGCACACGCCGATCTTGCCGAGGCCGAGCCAGATCGCGAAATACTCGGGCCGGTTCGGCAGCAGCAGTCCGACGACGTCGCCGCGGCCGAGGCCGGCCTCCTGCGCGACAGCCGCGATACGATTGGCGAGCGTGTTGATCTCGCCGAAGGTCCAGACGCGCTCGTCGAAAAACACCCACGGGCGATCCGCCGATTCGGCGACCCGCGCCTCGAAGATGTCCGGGAAGCGTTGCGGCGGCCCCTGCCGCAGCCGCAGGAGCGGCGCGTAGATGCGGTCGAGTTCGGCCTGTGTGGCCTCGCGGCTGGTCACGGCCCGGCCCGGGGCCGGCCCAGCCGACGGTTCACGCGGGGTCGCCACTGCTGGTCGCTCACGTCATCCGACTTCAGCTCAAGAAATAGCGCTTCCGGCGACCCATGATTGGCCATATGCGTAACAAATACTGGCAGCAACTACGAATTTCTAAACTACGCCAGCCTACCCGGCCCCCCGCCGGGCTGTAAAGGCAGCCACATCGTAACTGGCCGCGGGGAGGGAAAGAACATGTGATCGATGAGCGGCACAGCCGGCCAATGACGATCCGCTGTCGGCTGCTGGCCGGTAACTCAGGAGCACAGGAATGAATTCGACCGGGCACTGCCGTGAACGAACAGCCCGGCACCGCGCGGCGCACATTATTTCTTCAGCGTCGCGCCCACATGGCCCGGCAGCGTGTTGACCATCAGCAGCTCCGGCGTCTCGTCGCCGACTGCGACGTAGGCGTGACCCATCATCGCGTCGAAGCAGACGCTGTCCCCGGTCTGCATCGGCAGGTCCTTGTAGTACTCGGAGTGAAAGCAGATCGCGCCGCGGAGGACCGTGAAGAACTCCTCGCCCGGATGGCGACTGAGCGCGCCGAACTGTTCGAGCGAGCGGGCCAGCACACCGACTCTGAAATAGACATTCGACGTGACCTTGAGATCGTCACACAGCGCCTCGAACACCAGGCGATCGGTTTCGTGACGGCTGCCGGCACCGCTGGCTGTGAACGCACGCCGGGCCACCGGAAAACGGTTGCCGAGGGCCGCGGCGCCGTCCGCCTCAGGACCGAGCAGCGTCGCAACCGGGGTTTCCAGGCCGGCGGCGAGCCGCTTGACGTTGTCGTAGTTCAGCCGGGTCTGGCCGTTCTCGATCTTCGACAGCGTTGCCTGTGAGAGGCCAACCGTCGCAGCGAGCTGCGTCAGGGTCAGTCCGCGGATCTTGCGTTGCCGCCGGATGTTCTGCCCGATTGCCCGGATGTGATCCATCGCCGTCCCCATGCCGGTTGCCCGCGCCATCGCTGTCCGGCGGCGGGCCCCGATGAAAGGAATATTCGAATATTATTCACAAATGCTGGATGTGTAAAGCCAGTTCTTGAGCAACTGTCGTTTTTCGAATATTCTGCGACGGTTCCTGAGGAGGGGCGATGTCGGGGACTGGTACGTCCAGCGGCCTGCATGAGGCTGTCCTGGAATTCGACGCGGACGAAGCCGTCCGCATTGCGGCCCAGTGCCTCGCGGAGGGCGCCGCACCGGTCGACCTGATCGAGGACTGCCGCGCCGCGATGCAGGTCGTCGGCGACCGCTATGCCGAGGGCGAATATTTCCTGGCCGAACTGATGCTGGCCGGCGAGGTCCTGAAGCGTGTCAGTGACCTGTTGCGCCCGCACCTGCAGGCCGCCGGCAGCGGCCGCAGCCACGGCACGATGGTGCTCGCGACGCTGCGCGGCGACATCCATTACATCGGCAAGGATATCTTCGCGACGCTGCTCGAGGCAGCGGGCTTCACGGTTCACAACCTCGGCGTCGACGTGGCGCCCGAGCGCGTCGTCGCCGCGGTGCGCGAGGTCAACCCCGACTTCGTCGGTTTCTCCGGCTTGCTCAGCACCACCTTCGAAGTCATGCGGGAGACCGCTGCCTTGCTGCACGACGCCGGCCTGCGCACCGACCTGAAGATCCTGATCGGCGGCGGCGTCACCACGCCCGAAGTCCGCGAATATGTCGGTGCCGATTTTCAGACGCGGGATGCGATGGCAGGCGTCGCGTTCTGCCGGCAGCACGCGCGGGCTGCAGCCGATGGTCGATGAAGCGATGACATGCGGCGAACGCGTCGCCGCGGCGCTGGCGATGGAGCGGCCGGATCGCGTGCCGATCGTGCCGCAGTTCGTGATGGGCACGGCCCTGCGCTTGTGTGACGTCACACCGGGCCGTGGCTATTCCGACCCGGAACTGGCCCACCAGTGCATGCTGCGCGTCTTCGACCAGTACGGCGGCTGGGACGCGCTGTACCAGACCGGGCCGGACGTCGCCGACTCGGGCCTCGCCGCGCGCCAGCCGCTGCGCTTCCTCGCGCCCGGACGCGACCTGCCCGACGACGCCGCGCTGCAGGTGCACGAAGCGGAAGTGATCACGCTCGCCGACTACGACCTGATCGCGGAGCTGGGCTGGGCGCGGTTCTACGACGAGGTGCTGGCGAGTCGCCTGATCGACGGCGACGCGGCCGAAGCCGCAGCCCGCGTCACCCGCCTCGACCGGCTGGCGCGCGAACGCTGCGCTCCGGACTGGGCCGCGCGCGGCGTCGCGCCCATGTACGCGGCCATGGAAGCGCACCCGTTCTTTACGCTCAGCCTCGGACGATCGCTGCTGCGCTTCACCGAGGACCTGTACTTCCGGCCGCAGCTCGTCGAGCGGGTTCTGCCAGCCATGACCCGCGACCTGATCGAGCGCTTCAGCCGCAAAGTCGCCGCCACCGGCATCAAGGGCGTGCTGCTCGCCGAGGAACGGGTCTCGGCCTTCCACTACCCGCTGCGGATCTTCGACCGCTTCTGGGCGCCCTACACCGTGCAGATCGTCGATGCGATGTGGTCCATGGGCGTGATCACGACCTTGCACCTCGACACCGATTTCAGCAAGAACCTGCCCTGGTTCCGCCAGCATCTGCCGCGCGGCTCCTATGTGCTGCAGCTCGACCACACGACCGACATTTTCGCCGCCAAGGAACTGCTCGACGGCCACGCGATGTTCCACGGCGACCTGCCGGCGGCGATGCAGTCCATCGGCCGGCCGGAGGATGTCGCTGCCTACGTGAAGCGACTGATCGACGGTGTCGGCTACAACGGCGGCTTCATCCTCGGTGTTGCCTGCAATACCGCGCCGGACTGCCGGCCGGAAAACTTCCGCGCCTTCCTCGAGACCGGCCGGAGCTACGCGGGTGGGCGCCGCCCATGAGCGGCCGGACGCCGCGCCCGGTGCTCATCATCCAGCATTTCAGCGCCGGCCACGCCGGACTGTTCGCCGAATGGCTCGAGCGCCGTGGTCTGGAAAGCGAAGTCATCTGCCTCGGCGATGGCGCCGCCGTCCCGGCACCCGCCGATCTCGATCGCTGGGCCGCGTTGTGCCTGATGGGCGGGCCGCAGCATGTCTATGAGGAGCAGCCGTGGATTCGCGACGAGCTGGCGCTGCTGCGCGCGGCTGTCGACGCCGATGTGCCGATCGTCGCTCATTGCCTCGGTGCGCAGCTCGTGAGCGCGGCCTGCGGTTGCTCCGTGTCCCGTGCTGCGCAGGCGGAGGTCGGCTGGCATCCGGTCCACCGGTCGGACCAGCCGCTGGCCGAGCAGTGGCTCGGCGGCCTGCCGCAGACCCTGCACGTCTTCCAGTGGCACGAGGACAGTTTCGAGCGTCCGGTCGATGCGATCCCGCTGCTGTCCGGCGAGCACTGCCCGGAACAGGCCTACGTGCTCGGCCGGACGCTGGCCATGCAGTTCCACATCGAGATCACCTCCGCGATGGTGCAGGACTGGCTGCGCATCGGCGCCGACCGGCTGCCACCGCCGGGGCCGACCGTGCAGTCGGCAGCCGTCATCCGCGCCGCGACGACGTCGCGGCTCCCCGCGAGTGCGCGGGTCGCCGAGCGGCTCTACGATCACTGGTTCGGGCACTGGGCATGACCGGGGCGCCACCCCGGAGAAGGACACTGCTGCCATGTACACCCATCGCGAGTATGTCGACATGCGCCGCACGGAACTGGAGCGCCTGGCGCGGGAGTTCGGTGCGGCCGGCGTCCGTTACGTCCAGGTGCAGATCGCCGATCTGCTGGGCACGCTGCGCACCAAGATCTGCCCGCTGGCGAAAGGACTGACGCCAGAGGGCGATGGGCTGAACACGGCGCTGTTCAGTTGCACGCACGGCGACGGCGAACCGGTCGGAATGCCGGTGTTCGAGGCCCCGGTGGCCGGCTTCGCCAACGGCTTCCCCAACTACATCGCCATTGCCGACCCGGCCACCGTCGTGCGTCTGCCGTGGCAGCCGGATACCGCCGCCGTGCTCACCAACTCGACGCGCACGGATGGCAGCGCCTGCCCGCTGGATGCCCGCGGCCAGCTTGCGGCCATCGAGCAACGGGCAACGGCGCTCGGCTTCGAAACACGCTTCGGACTCGAGTACGAGCTGGTCGTCTTCGTCGCCGACGACGAACTGCACCGCCAGGGCCGGCACGCGAAGCTGCAACCGTGGGGCCGCTCGCTGCTCAACTACGACCTGCTGCGCGCGCCGGGTTTCGAAAGTCTGGCGCGCGAGTTTATCGCCCGGCTCGAGGGGCTCGGTATCGGCGTAGCGGCGATGCACACCGAGTACGGGCTCGGCATGATCGAGTACGCGCTGGCCCCGCTGCCGGCGCTCGCCGCCGCCGACGCCGCGGTCCGCTCCAAGCTGTATCTGAAGCAGCTCTGCGAGGAGCGCGGCCTGATCGCCACGTTCATGGCGCGCTGCCGGCCGGTCGGGCACGAGAGCGCGAGCGGCGCGCATCACCACCAGAGCCTGCTGCGCGACGGCCGCAACGTTTTCCACGAGCCCGGCGCGGCCACGCTCGCCGCGACCGGCCTGCACTACGCTGGCGGACTGTTGCAGACGATGCGCGACCTGCATGTGCTGTTCCGGCCGACCGTCAACTCCTACCGGCGCATGGACCGGCTGGCCTGGTCGCCCGAGGATGTCTCGTGGGGCGTCGAGAACCGCTGCACCGCACTGCGAGCGATCACGACACCGGCGGCGAAGAGCGCCCGCATCGAGCACCGTGTGCCCGGTGCCGACATCAATCCATACCTGACGATCGCCGCGATGCTGGCCGGCGGCCTGCATGGCATCGAGCAGCGCCTCGATCCCGGCCCGCCCTGTCCCGGCGACCCGGTGGCCGAAGGCCGCTGCGCACCGCTGCCGCGTACGCTGCCCGATTCGACGGCGGCGTTCCGCGACTCCGCTTTCGCTCGCGCCACCTTCGGCGATGAGTTCGTCGAGCACTACGCGCTCAGCCGCGACGCCGAGTGGCAGGCCTGGCGCGGCTGGCTCGACTCGCACATCACCGAGTTCGAATTCCGGCGGTACTTCGACAGCCTCTGATAGCCTGTCCGGATGACCGAGCCGCAAACTGCGCCGGCAGCCGAGGTCACGGCGGCCGACTTCGGCTACCGCCAGGAACTGAAGCGCGTACTGGGCGTGACCGATCTGGTCATCCTCGGCCTGTGCATGGCCGTGCCGATCTCCGTGGTCATCATCTATGGCTTCGTGATCGGAGCGGCGCAGGGCGCCATCGCCACGGTGTACCTGCTGGCCGGCATCGGCATGCTGCTGACCGGCAACAGCTACGCGCGCTTGTCCGAATCGTTCCCGCTGGCCGGCGGCGGTTATGCCTTCGTGTCGCGCGGCCTCTCCCGGCTGGCCGGCTTCCTGATCGGCTGGGCGATGGCCGGCATGTACCTGGTGCTGCTGCCGCTGCTGTATATCTTCGGTGCCCACGCGCTCCGGGCCCTGTGGCCGGCCGTGCCGGTCCAGCTCTGGCTGGCGGCATTCATCGCGCTCAACACCTGGGCCAATTATCGCGGTCTGGAAATGACCCGGAACATTCTCCGCTACATTCTCGGCGCCGGTCTGGCCATCTACGTCTGGACCGTCATCGCCTGCCTCGTCGCCGTCATGCACGGGACCGGTGGCGCAGCGTTCACGGCGGCGCCGTTCTCGGCGGCGGGGCAGTTCGACCTGCTGGCGGTCATGGCCGGTGTCGCGATCGCTGTCTTCAATTTCGGCGGTCCGGAGATGCTCACGACGCTGGGCGAGGAAACGAAGGGTGGCACCCGGACGCTCGGCCGCGGCGTGCTGCTGAGCTTCGGCCTGCTGGGTGCATTCTTCCTGCTGCTGGTCTGGGCCGCGGCACTGGCCTGGCCTGATTACACGACGCTCGGCGACGCCGAGACGGCGTTCTATGCCATCGCCGAACGGGTCGGCGGGAACAGCCTCAAGTCGGCGCTGGTCGTCGCGATCGTCGTCACGATGCTCGGGAGCTGCATCAGCGCCCAGGCCTGCAGCGCGCGACTGCTGTACGCGATGGGCCGCGACCGCATGCTGCCGCGGTGGCTGGCGCGCGTGCACCCGAAGTACCAGAGCCCGTACGCCGGCGTTCTCGTCACCGCCGTCGTCTCGACGCTGCTGTGCCTGGCCTTCCCGGACCAGGCCGAGGTGATGACCTCGATCGTCAACTTCAGCCTGCTGCTGTGCTGGTCGTTCGTCAACGTGACGGCGATCCGGTTCCTGCTGCTGCGGCAGCAGAGCGGCCGCTGGTTCCGCGACCTGGCCTGCCCGCTCCTCGGACTGGCCGTCACCGGCTACGCCTTCGTCAGCCTCGATGACGCGGCGCTGGCCGCCGGGCTGGCGTGGCTCGGCCTCGGCGTCCTGTTCGCGTTCTACCTGCGCTACGTCCGCAAAGTCGATTGGTCATTCGCGGCGGATGCCGGCCTGTGAGTCCATCGCGGGCGGACCAGGAGCGTTGCTGGAGCCTGAGGACAAATCATGTGTTACCTACATCAGGCCTCGCTGCTGTTGCCCGCCTCAGCCGCTGCAACTATGATGTGTATGCTTTTCCGGAGTATACATCTATGCGCACGAACATCGTCATCGACGACGCGCTCATGGAGGCCACGCTGAAGGCCACGGGCATCAAGACCAAGCGTGAAGCCGTGGAGCAGGGGTTGCGGACGTTGCTGCGCCTGCAGCAGCAGACCAGGCTGCGCAAGCTGCGCGGCAAGTACGAGTGGGTGGGCGATCTGGGCACGATGCGGCGCGACAAGTGATCCTCGTCGACTCCAGCGTGTGGATCGACTTCTTCCGCAACAAGCCGACGCGGCAGGCTGAGTGGCTGGATCGGAATCTCGGCGTTGAAGGGTTGGTGGTCGGCGATCTGATACTGGCCGAGGTTCTGCAGGGCTTCACCGATGACCAGGGTTTCAACGAAGCCAGGCGCCTGCTCGGACAACTCGAGCAGGTCATCGTCGGGGGTACCGACCTGGCAGTCGAAGCGGCGCGCAACTACCGCAGACTTCGGGCTGCTGGCGTGACCGTGCGCGGGACAGTCGACGTTCTCATTGCGACCCGCTGTCTGGCCGATGGCCTCCGACTGCTGCACAGCGATCGTGACTTTGCTGCTCTTGAGCAGCACCTTGGTCTGCGCGTCGTAAACTGCGGGGCTTGACCGCCAGTCCGGCGAAGCATTGCCAGCTACCAGCGTGTTGCCACCCGGCTGCAGCCCTCCGCTCACCCCGGCCGCTTCATCACCCGCGAGAAGCGCGGGTCGTACTTCAGCGTATGGACCGCGATCGAGGTATCGACCTGTTGCACGCCGGGCAGTGCGAGGATACGGTTGCTGGCGAGGTCGCTGATCTCCTGCAGTGAGTCGAGCAGCGCGACGCAGAGGATGTTGTAGCGGCCCAGCATCGCGATCACGCAGCGGATCTCGCGCATCGCGGCGAGCTTCTGGCACAGCGCCGGCAGCTCGCTGAGCTGCGCCTGGACGCCGATCAGCACGACCTTGCGCGAGCCGAGCAGCGACACGTTGGTGATCGCGCTGAAGCGGATCAGCTTGTCGGCCTCGAGCCGTTTCAGCCGGCCGCGTACCGTGCCCTCAGTGACGCCGAGCTGCCCGGCGAGCTGCCGGTTGCTGACCCGCGCATCCCCGGCCAGCAACTCGAGGATGCGGCGGTCGAGCTCGTCGAGCTGCGGCAGGCTCATGCGATCGGCGCCGAGTCGAAGTCGAACTTGACGATCTCGGTGGCGATGCTGCAGTCGATGCTGCGGATGCCCCTGATCCTGGCCACGTTCTTCAGGAACTGCGCGTGCAGCTCGTCGAAGTCGCGCAGCGCCACCAGGATCTCGATATCCCAGGCGCCGGTCATGATGTGCACCGCGAACACCTCGCGGAGCTTCGCGAGGTCGCGGGCGACCTCCTCGGCCGCGCGGCCCAGTACGTGCACGCCGATCGCCAGCACGACGCCGTAGCCGAGCGCGGCGAAGTCGGTGACGGCGACGACCTTCATGGCCCGGATCCGCGCCAGCCGTCGGATCCGCGCGCTGACCGTCGCCGCGGCGACGCCGAGTTTCTGTGCAAGGGCCTGGTTGGTGGCGCGGCCCTGCTGGCGCAGCAGCTCGATGATGCGCCGGTCCAGCGCGTCGAGGTCGCCAGGCGCCGGCGCCGCCTGCTCGCCGACCGCCGCTCCCCGCTGCCGCCGGCCGCCGGTCACAAGACGTCGAACAGCGCCGCCGCGCCCATGCCGGCGCCGATGCACATGGTCACGACCACGCGCCGCGCCCCGCGCCGCCGGCCCTCCAGCAGCGCGTGCATGACGAGACGCGCGCCGCTCATGCCGAACGGGTGGCCGACGGCGATCGCGCCGCCGTTGACGTTGTAGCGCTCGGGATCGATGCCGAGGCGGTCGCGACAGTACAGCGCCTGCACCGCGAAGGCCTCGTTCAGCTCCCACAGGTCGATGTCGCCGACCGAGAGGCCGTGCCGGGCCAGCAGCTTCGGCACCGCGAACACCGGCCCGATGCCCATCTCCTCCGGCGCGCAGCCGGCCACCGCCATGCCGCGGTAGGCGCCGAGCGGCGTCAGCTTGCGGCGCGCCGCTTCGCCGGCCTCGAGCAGCACGACCGCGGCGGCGCCATCGGAGAGCTGCGAGGCGTTGCCGGCGGTGATGTGCTGGCCCTCGGCCACCAGCGTGCCGCCCTTCCACACCGGTTTGAGCGAGGCGAGGCCGGCGAGCGTGGTATCGCCACGCACGCCCTCATCGGCTGCGAGTGTCACCTCCTCGAAGCTGGTCGCCCCGGTCTCGCGGTTGACCAGCAGCTTGCGCGTCGGCAGCGGCGCCAGCTCCGCGGCGAAGCGGCCGGCCGCCTGCGCCGCGGCGGTGCGCTGCTGGCTCTGCAGCGCGAACTCGTCCTGCGCCGCGCGGCTGACGCCGTAGCGCGCCGCGACCACTTCAGCGGTCTCGATCATCTGCATGTACACGTGCGGCCAGCGCGCGATCGCCGCCTGCGACTCGGCGCGGTAGCCGTTCTTGTGCTGGTTCTGCACCAGGCTGATCGACTCGACGCCGCCGGCGACGATCGCCTGCATGCCGTCGCAGACGATCTGCTTGGCGCCGGTCGCAATCGCCATCAGCCCGGACGAGCACATCCGGTCGATGGTCATGCCCGGCACCGTGACCGGCAGGCCGGCGGTGGCGACCGCCAGCCGGCCGATGTTGTAGCCCTGCGTGCCCTGCTGCGCGGCGCAGCCGAGGATCACGTCCTCGACTTCTGCGGGCGCGAGCCCGGCGCGGCGCACCGCCTCGGCGACCACGTGCCCGGCCAGCACCGGCGCCTCGGTGTCGTTGAAGGCGCCGCGGTAGGCTTTGCCGATCGGCGTACGGGCCACGGAGACGATGACGGCTTCGCGCATGCAATGACCTCAACGGCTGAAGAAACGACTCACGGTATCGGCGACACAGGCGGGCTTCGCGGCGCCTTCGCGCTCGACGGTCACGCGCACCGTGACCTGGACTCCGCCTTGCACGGGCTCGGCGGCGGTGATCTGGCCGCGCCCGCGGATGCGGCTGCCGGCCGGCACGTAGTCCGGGAAGCGCACGCGCTCGAGACCGTAGTTCACGCCCATCGAAGTGCCATCGACGCGCATCAAGCGCGGCAGGAACCAGTTGACCAGCGCGAGCGTCAGGTAACCGTGCGCGATCGTACCGCCGAACGGGCCCTGCCGCGCACGCTCGACGTCGACGTGAATCCACTGGTCGTCACCGGTCACCGCGGCGAAGCCGTTGATCCGCTCCTGGTCCACGGTCAGCCACTCGGTCGGGCCGAGCTCGGCGCCGACCGCTTCGCGCAGCGCCGCCGGGTTCGCGAACACACGGGTCACGGGTGCTGGCTCGACACCGACAGCACCTCGCCGGTGAGGTAGCTGGACAGATCGCTGGCGAGAAAGACCATCACGTTGGCCACCTCCCAGGTCTCCGCCGGGCGGCCGAAGGCCTCGCGCCGCGCGAGCTCGGCCAGCAGCTCCGGCGTGGTCGTCTTCGCGAGGAAGGCGTGCATCGCGATGGACGGCGCCACCGCATTGACGCGCACCTGGTACGGCGCCGACTCGATCGCGGCACAGCGCGTGAGGGCCATCACGCCGGCCTTGGCCGCGGCGTAGTGCGCCTGCCCGGCCTGCGCGCGCCAGCCGAGCACCGAGGCGTTGTTGACGACGGCGCCGCTCTTCCGCGCATACATGTGCGGCAGCACCGCGCGGCACATCCGGAACACGCTGGTCAGCGACACCTCGAGCACGCGCGACCACTGCTCGTCGGTCATGTCGACGAGGTTCGTCGTTCCGCCGAGTCCGGCGTTGTTGATCAGCACGTCGATGTGGCCAAGCTCAGCGAGCGCCGCGGCGACCAGCGCATCGACGTCGGCCTGCCGGGTGACGTCGCAGGGCCGCGCGCCGGGCCGGCCGTGGCCGAGGGCCTCGAGCCGGGCGACGGCCTCGCCGAGCCGGCGCTGGTGCAGGTCGCTGACGAACAGGCGTGCGCCCTCGGCGAGGCAGCGTTCGGCGACGGCGTAGCCGATGCCGGTCCCCGCGGCGGCGGTGAGCAGCACGGTGCGGCCGGCGAGCAGCGCGCGTCCCGGCGGGCAGGCTGGAACGACGGGTCCGGATTCAGCGGTCACCGCGTGGCTCCTTCGGCAGGCCGAGCGCGCGCTCGGCGATGATGTTGCGCTGGATCTGGTTGGTGCCGGCGTAGATGGTATCCGAGCGCGAGGCCAGGAACATCCGCGGCAGATCGTCGAACTCGTACGGCGCCGCGCGCGCGATCTCCGCGGCCGGGCCGAGTACGTCCATCGCCAGTTCACCGAGCCGCCGCCGCCACGTCGCCCAGTAGATCTTGTAGGTCAGCGCCTCGGGCGGCAGCGCGCCCTCGCGTCCGCCGGACAGCATCCGGAGCGCGCTGTAACGCATGATGCGCAGTCCGATCCAGGCCTCGGCGATGCGCTGCCGGATCAGCGGGTCGCGCGCCGCGCCGTTGGCGCGCGCCGCCGCGACGAGCTGCTCGAACTCATTGCGGAAGCGCATCTGCTGGGCCAGCGTCGACACGCCGCGCTCGAAGGCCAGCGTGCCCATCGCCACCTTCCAGCCGTCGCCGGGCCGGCCGACGCAGTATTCGGCCGGCGTCCGCGCGCCGTCGAAGAACACCTCGTTGAATTCCTCCTCGCCGGTGATCTGGCGGATCGGGCGGAGCGTCACGCCCGACTGCTGCATCGGCACCAGCAGGTACGACAGGCCCGCCGGACCACGGCTGCCGGCCTCGGTCCGGCAGATGGTGAAGATCCACTGCGCGAACTGCGCGAGCGAGGTCCAGGTCTTCTGCCCGTCGATGACCCATTCGGCGCCGCGCGGCCCCTGCTCCAGGCGCGCGCGCGTGCGCACTGCGGCGAGGTCGGAGCCGGCGTTCGGTTCGGAGTAGCCTTGGCACCAGAACTCCTCGCCGGCGGCGATCTTCGGCAGGAAGCGCTCGCGCTGCGCGTCGTTGCCGAAATGCAGGATGGTCGGCCCGGCCAGTTCGACGCCGAGGTGCCCCATCCGCCCGGGCGCGCCGGCCCGCGCATATTCCTCGGCGAAGATCACCTGCTCGGCGAGGCTGGCATCGCGGCCGCCGTAACGTTCCGGCCAGCCGATCACGCTCCAGCGCGCGCGCCCGAGCACGCGCTCCCACGCGAGGCGCTGCTCGACGCAGGCGACCAGTCCGGTCGCCCCGCGGATCGCGCGGAACGGACCGCTGAGCTGCGCCTCCAGCCACGCGGCGCACTCGCGGCGGAACGCTTCCTCGGCCGGCGTGAAACCCAGCTTCATCGCCCGTCTCCCGCGGCCGCCGGCGGCGGATCGTCGAGGCCGATCAGTCGCGCGATCCTCTCGCGATGCCAGTCCGGAGTGCCGAGATAGGTCAGCGCGGAACGCGCGCGCTTGAAGTAGAGCTGCGCGTCGTGCTCCCAGGTGAAGCCGATGCCGCCATGCAACTGGATCGCGTTGGCGCCGCACTGCATGAACGCCTCCGAACAGCAGCTCTGCACCAGCGCCGCCGCTTCGGCCAGCTCCTGCGCCGTAGCGGTGCCGGCGCGATATTCGTCCACCATGCAGGCCGCGTAACAGACCGCCGACTTCGCCGCCTCGCAGGCCACCAGCAGATCCGCGAGCCGGTGCTTGACCGCCTGGAAGCTGCCGATGACCCGGCCGAACTGCACGCGCTGCCGCGCGTATTCGACGGTCATCTCGAGCGCGCCGAACGCGCCGCCGAGCTGCTCCGCGGCGAAGGCGATCTGCGCGATCTGCAGGCCGCGCGCGAGCGCCGTGCCGGCCTGGCCAATGCCGCCGATGATCGCGTCGGGCCCGACCCGAACGCCGGCGCAGCAGAGCCGCGCATACGGCCGCGTCGGATCCATCGTCACGAGGCGCGCCGCCGTGCAGCCGGCGGTGCCGCGCGGCAATACGACCAGTGTGGTCGCCTCGTCACCGGCCTGACCCTGTGTGCGTGCCGCGATCAGCACGAGGTCGGAGACATCACCGTACAGCACGAACGAGGCATGGCCATCGAGCCGGCCGCCACCACCGCCATCCGGCGTCAGGGTCATGCCGATCGCCTCGGGCCGCCCGCTGTCACCGGTCAGCGCCGCGGTCGCGATGCAGGCGCCCGCCGCAATCGGCCGGAGCCAGCGTTCCTGCTGCGCGGGTGCCGCGCATTCGCACAGCAGCGCGGTGGCGAGGCCGCTGGTCGCGAACAGCGGCGACATGAACAGGCGGCGGCCTGTCTCCTCGAGCAGGATCGCCAGCTCGACCGCGCCGAGTCCGCCACCGCCGACGTTTTCCGGCAGCGCCAGACCGGTCCAGCCGAGCTCGACCGCGAGCGCCTGCCAGGATTGTGGATCGTAGCCCTGCGCCCCCGCCAGCACCGCGCGCAGGTGCGTGGAACTGCCGTGGCCGGCGACGAATTCGCGCGCCGCCTCGCGGATCATTTCCTGCTCCGGCGTGAACGCGAACTGCATCGCCGTCAGGTCCCCCAGACCTTCTTCTGCGGCGGGCGCTCGGCCAGCAGGCGCGCGACCACCGGCCCGATCTCGGCCGGCGCCCAGCGCGCGCCCTTGTCCACGGTCGGCCCGTCGTTCCAGCCGTTGCACAGTGTGATGCGGCCGCCCTCGAGATCGAACACGCAACCGGTCACCGCACGCGATTCGGCACTGCCCAGCCAGACCACGAACGGGGCGATGTTGGCCGGATCCTGCCGGTCGAATCCGGAAGCCGGTGCGCGCATCCGGTCGGCGAAGGCCGCTTCGGTCATGCGCGTGCGTGCCGCCGGCGCCAGCGCATTGGCGGTGATGCCGTAGCGGCCGAGCTCGGCGGCCTGGACCAGGGTCAGGCTGGCGATGCCGCCCTTCGCGGCCGAGTAGGCCGACTGGCCGATGCTGCCCTGCAGCCCGGCGCCGGAGCTGGTGTTGATGATCCGCGCATCGACCGCGCGCCCGGCCTTGTTCTCGGCGCGCCAGTGCGCGACCGCGTGGCTGCTGACGCAGAAGTGCCCGCGCAGGTGCACGCGGAGCACCGCGTCCCACTCCTCGGCGGTCTGGCTGACGAACATGCGGTCGCGGACGAAGCCGGCATTGTTGACGACGACGTCGAGGCGGCCGAACGCCTCGAGCGCGGTCCGCACGATGCGCCCGGCGCCGTCGAGATCGGTGACGTCGTCGCCATTCGCGACCGCGCGACCGCCGGCCGCGACGATCTCATCGACGACCGCCTGCGCGGTCGCCGTGTCGCGGCCTTCGCCGGCCAGCGTAGTGCCGAGGTCGTTGACCACGACACTCGCGCCCGCGGCCGCGAATGCCAGCGCGTAGCCGCGGCCGAGGCCGCGGCCGGCGCCGGTCACGATCACAACCCGTCCAGTGCAGATTCCCGCCATCGCTATTGACTCCTCCGCGCAGCTCCGCTCAGAGCCGCTCGATCACCGTGACATTCGCCTGCCCGCCACCTTCGCACATCGTCACCAGCCCGTAGCGCCCCTGCCGCCGTTCCAGTTCGTACAGCAGCGTCGTCATCAGCCGGGCGCCGGTCGCGCCGAGCGGATGGCCGAGCGCGATCGCGCCGCCGTTGACGTTGACCCGCGCGTGGTCGGCGCCGAGCTCGCGCTCCCAGGCGATCACGACCGAGGCGAAGGCCTCGTTGATCTCGATCAGGTCGATGTCGGCGAGCGACATGCCCAGCTTCGCCAGCGCGTGGCGCGTGGCCGGAATCGGCGCGGTCAGCATCCACACCGGGTCGTCGGCGCGCACGGAGAGATGCACGATCCGCGCCCGCGGCTTCAGGCCGTGAACCCGCACGGCCTGTTCCGAGGCGATCAGCAGCGCCGCCGAGGCGTCGGCGATCTGGCTCGACACGGCGGCGGTCACGCGCCCGCCCGGCTCGAGCGGCTCGAGCGTCGCCATCTTCTCGAGCGAAGTGCCGCGCCGCGGTGTCTCATCGCGGCGGAACTCGCCGAGCGGCGCGGTCTCGGCGTCGAAGCGGCCTGAGTCGATCGCCTCGACCGCGCGGCGGTTGCTCTCGAGGGCGAACTGCTCCATCTCGCGCCGCGAAATGTTCCACTTCGCCGCGATCATCTCGGCCGAGCGGAACTGCGACACCGGCTGATTGCCGTAGCGCCGCACCCAGCCGGGCGAGCCGCTGAACGGATCGCTGAAGCCGAGCGCCTGCCCGGCAATCATCGCCTGCGAGATCGGAATCGCGTTCATCTGCTGCACGCCGCCGGCGACGACCAGATCCTGCGTACCGCTCATGACGCCCTGCGCGGCAAAGTGAATCGCCTGCTGGGCCGAGCCGCACTGGCGATCGACCGTCGTGCCGGGAACGTGCTCCGGTAGTCCGGCCACCAGCCAGCAGCTCCGGGCAATGTCGCCGGCCTGCGGGCCGATCGTGTCGACGCAGCCGAACACGACGTCGTCCACGGCGCCGGGATCGATGCCGCTGCGCTCGATGAGCGCGCGCAGCGAGTGCGCACCGAGATCGGCGGGATGCATGGCCGCGAGGCTGCCCTTCTTGCGTCCGATCGGCGTGCGTACCGCGTCGATGATATAGGCCTCGGCCATGCGCCCCGTCCTCCGCTCAGTTCAGGAAAAGCCGGTCCGGCCCCGGCTCGATGATGCCGCCCAGCAGAAGCTGTTGCACCCGCCGCGCCAGCGCGCCGCGCTCGCCGTGCCGCACGCCCAGCGCCCAGGCGCGCTTGGCATAGAACTGCAGGTCGAGCTCCCACGAATAGCCGATCGCGCCGTGCACCTGGATGGCGGTGCGCGCGGCGAGGTCGGCCGCCGCCCCGGCGGCCAGCCTGGCCTGCGCGATGCGCGCCTCGGTCAGCGCCGGCACCGGCGACTCAGGCGGCGCGGTACAGGCATCTGCGAGCATCGCGGCCGCGGCGTACACGACCGGACGGGCGAACTCGAGCTGCACCTGCACCGTGGCGAGCTGATGCTTGACTGCCTGGTTCGACCCGATCGGCCGGCCGAACTGGCGGCGCTCACCGGCGTAGTTCACGGCGATCTCCACCATCCGCGCGGCGAGGCCGAGCAGCTCGGCGGCGGCGAAGGCGGTCGCCCGCAGCCGGGCGCGCTGCCACAGCGCGCGGGCGAGCGCCGGCTGGTCCGGCAGCAGCGACGCGCGGTGAGCCGGTACGCCGACCCGCGCCAGCGGCTGCAGCGGATCGAGGCTGGCCTGCAGCGACACCGACAGCTCGTCGCGCGCAAAGAGCCCGACCTGTTCCGGGCCAGCACCCGCCAGCACGCGCCGGGCACAGTCGAGACCGGCGCTGAACGGTTCGCACGGATCCGCGACGATCACGATGGTCGCGCCGGCCGCAGCCTGCTCGAGCGCCTGCGCCACATTGCCGCGCGCCGCGGCCGCCGCCAGTTCCGCGAGCATCGGCACCGCGACGCCGGCATGCGCGACGAGCGGCTCCGGCAACGCCGCGCGACCCGCCTCCTCGGCCAGCAGCACGAAGTCGGTCGCGGTGAGCGCCATGCCGCCGGCCGCTTCCGGCGCGAGCGCGCCGGGCAGGCCCATTGCTGCCAGCCGTTCCCATCGCGCCGTTCCGTGGCCCGCCGCGCCGTCGGCGAGGGCGCGCAGGTCCGCGCCGCTGCAGACGTCGTCGAGCAACTCGCGCAGCGCCTGCGCCGCCATTGCCTGCTCTTCGCTGAACGTGAACTGCACCGACGCCGCCTCAGCCCGGCCCGCGCGGCAGGCCGAGCAGCCGCTCGGCGATGATGTTGCGCTGAATCTCATTGGCGCCGGCATAGATCGGGCCGGCCAGCGCGAACAGGAAACCCTCGACCCAGCCGCCGTCCGCCGCGGCTTCCGGCGCCTCGCGCAGCAGTGCGGCGCGCGCACCGAGGATGCTGAGCGCCGTGCGGTGCAGCGCCAGGTCGAGCTCCGACCAGAACACCTTGTTCAGGCTGGCTTCGACGCCGATGCGGCCGCCGGCGATCAGCCGGGCCGCGGTCCGGTAGGTCGCGAGCGCGTAGGCATCCGCAGCCATCCAGCATTGCGCGACGGCGGCGCCGAGCGCCGGGTCGCAGTCCGCCGCATGCCGCCGGTACAGGGCAACGAGCTTCGCCGCGGTGCGCTGGAAGCGGGCCGGGCTGCGCAGCATCAGGCCGCGCTCGAAGCCGGCCGTCGCCATCGCGATCTCCCAGCCCTGGCCCTCGGCGCCGACCCGGTTCGCCGCCGGCACGCGCACTGCGTCGAAGAAGATCTCGGCGAAACCCGGCTCGCCGTCGAGCTGCGCAATCGGCCGCACGCGCACGCCCGGCGCGTCGAGCGGCACGACCACATACGACAGGCCGCGATGCCGTTCGGAGGCCGCGTCGGTACGGAACAGGCCGAAGCACCAGTCCGCGTACACGGCGCGCGATGACCAGATCTTGTGGCCGTTGAGCACGTACTCGTCGCCATCGGGCAGCGCCGTGGCGCGCAACGCGGCGAGGTCCGAGCCGGCCTGCGGCTCGGACCAGGCCTGCGCCCAGATGTCGTCGCCGGCGGCGAGCCGCGGCAGAAACCGGGCCTTCTGCTCCGGCGTGCCGTACTCCATCAGCGTCGGGCCGAACAGGAACAGGCCGTTCTGGTTCACGCGCCCTGGCGCGTCGGCGCCGTGGTACTCCTCCTCGAAGATCAGCCACTCGATCAGGTTCAGGCCGCGGCCGCCGTACTCGCGCGGCCAGGTGACCATGCTCCAGCCGCCGGCGTGCAGCTCGCGTTCCCAGGCGCGGTGCGCGTCGAAGCCGGCGCGCGTGTCGAAGGATGGCAGCGGCGTGCGCGGCAGGTGCGCGGCCAGCCAGGCGCGAGCCTCGGCGCGCAGTGCGCGTTCCGCCTCGGTGTAGTGCAGCGCGATCGCCATCGCCGGTCAGAACTCCGCGCGGCCCTTGCTCTCGACGAACGCGTCGCGCGCCTTCTGCGAGTCCGGCGACATGTACATCTCGAAGGTGAAGCCCTGTTCGAAGCGGTAGGCGCGGTCCACGTCGAGCGGCTCGATGCCGTTCAGCGATTCCTTGGCCAGCACCAGCGCGCGCCGGCTCTTGGCCGCGATCAGCTCGCAGAAGGCGCGGGCCTCGTCGAGCAGCGCCGCGCGCGGCACGACCTTCTCGACGCCCCCGAGCCGCCAGGCCTCGGCGGCCGGGCAGTTGCCGCCGGTGAAGAACAGCGCGCGCACCTTGTGCAGCGGCAGCATCCGCGACAGGTGCGCGGCGCCGCCCATCGCGCCGCGGTCGACCTCCGGCAGCGAGAAGAACGCGTCGTCCGCGGCGATCACCACGTCGCTGGCGCCGCAGATGCCGATGCCGCCGCCGATCACGAAGCCGTGCACCGCGGCGACTACCGGCAGCTCGCAGGCGCGCACCGCGCGGAAGGTCAGGTAGTTGCCGCGGTTGACCGCGACGATCCGTTCCGGGTGCGCCTGCAGTTCCTTGATGTCGACACCGGCGCAGAAGCCGCGGCCCGCGCCGCGGATCAGCACGCAGCGCAGCTCCGGGTCGCGGCCGGCGGCGGTGATGATGCCGGGCAGCTCGTTCCAGCCGGCAGAATCGAGCGCGTTGACCGGCGGCTGGTCGAGCACGATCTCGGCGACGCGGCCGCGGATTTCAGTTCGGATCGGCATGGTTCAACCTCCCGGCGCGAGCGCCGTGAGACGCTCTTCCGCCTCACGGACGATACGCTCGATCAGTTCGGCGCAGCTCGGCAGATCGCGCAGCACACCGGCGACGACGCCGGCTGACATCACGCCCTGGTCGGGGCGCCCGGCGATCATCGAGCGCTGGATCAGCATCGGTGAGTTCGCCGCCATCAGCGCCTGGGCGAAGGTCAGGCCGCCCTCGGCCTGCACGCCGCGGGCCGCGCGCAGCATGTCGGCGAGGCTGGCGCCGGTCAGGCGCTTCAGGCGCAGCGCATTGGCGCCGGCGGTGAGCAGCATGCGCAGCGGACCGCTGCGCTCGATCCGCGCCAGCACCTCGTTGCGGATCAGCCGGTGCGGCAGACCGTCGAGGCGCGTGGTCAGCGTGATGTCGTCGAGGCCCGCGGCGACGTAGCGCTGCTTGGTCGCGTCCGGGATCGGACAGTCGCGCGTCATCAGGAAGCGCGTGCCCATGGCGATGCCGGCAGCGCCGAAAGCGAGTGCCGCCGCGAGGCCGCGGCCGTCGCGGAAGCCGCCGGCCGCGACCACCGGCACGCGCACGGCGTCCAGCACCTGCGGCAGCAGGATCGTCGTTGGCACCGAACCGGTATGGCCGCCGCCCTCGCCACCCTGGATCGTCACCGCGTCCACGCCGATCTCGACCATCTTCTGCGCGTGCCGGACCGCGCCGACGGTCGGGATGCAGACGATGCCGGCGTCGCGGAAGCGCCGGATCATCGCCCGGTCCGGGCCGCGGCCGAAGCTGACCGCGCGTACCTGCGCGGCGATCAGCGTCTCCACGATCCGGGCGGCGCCGGGCTGGAACATGTGGAAGTTGACGCCGAACGGCCGGTCGGTCAGCTCGCGGATGCGCGCGATCGCCGGGCCGACCTCGTCGGCGCGCAGCGACGCGGCGGCAAGAAAGCCAAACGCGCCGGCGTTACAGCTCGCCGCGACCAGCTCCGGCCGCGAGACCCAGCCCATCGCGGTCTGGATGATCGGATAGCGGCAGCCGAGCAGCTCGGTCAGCGGGGTCTTCAGAGCCGGATGCATCGCTGCCAGGCTCTGTCAGGCGCCCGCGGGCGGCGCGGCGCGGTGGTCGCCGGGCGGGTCGCCCTTGAAGATCGTCGCGCGCAGGCCGGCCGGATCGAGCCGCTCGCGGATCAGCGTGAGCTGCGCCGCGGTCGGCGCCGGCGTCTGCGGCGGGTCACCGTCGACCAGCAGCGGGAAGCCGGTCGCCGCGGTGACCTCCGCGACGCTGACGCCCGGGTGCAGCGAACACAGCCGCGCGCCATGCCCGGGGCCGCCGAAGTCCAGCACCGCGAGATCCGTGATCACCCGGCCGATCGACAACCACTCCGGCACGCGCCCGTCCGGCCAGCGCGCCGGGTTGAAGCCCGCGCTGCAGACCATGTCCACCTCGCCGGCGACGAACACGCGCGGCGAGTGGTTCGGCACGAACATGCTGTTGGCGTGGGAAATCGAATTGCCCGGATAGCCGCGCGCGCCGAGGATCGCGACTTTCGGCCGTGCGTAGTCGCCGATCGCGCTGATGTTCATCTGCCCGAAGCGGTCCATCTGCACCGGCGTGACCAGCGCGTGCCGGCGGCCATGCCATAACAGATCGAAGACCCGCGCATACGGCATCCAGCCCTCGACCACCAGCGGGCCGCGGCGCGGCCCGAGTGGCACCGGCTCGCCGAGCAGCAGGCATTCGCCGTCGGTCATCAGCAGCTCCGGATTAAAGGAGAGCCTGGCGAGGCCGACCGCGAGGCGCGGCAGGATGCCGATGCCGGTGGCGAGGATCTCGCCCCGGCCGCGCCATTCCTCGGCGCAGGCGGCGATGCACAGCTCCGCGAGCGAGTAGCCGGCCGTCGTGATTGCGGGAGGCGCCATCAGAACACCGGCGGCGGCAGCGCGGCGAGGCGTTCGGTCCCGCCCGCGGCGGCGATGTAGGCGGCCGGCGACTCGGGGTCCACGTAGCGCGCGCGGTACGCGGCCCACAGCTCCGGTGTCGTCGCTGCCGCGTATTCACGCAGATGCTCGACGTCGATGCCGTAGCCGGGCGTGCTCGCGGTCGGATGCGCGCCGAACGGCGCCTCGACCACGCCGCTGACCAGCGAACGCTCGAAACACTGGAAGCGCGCGCGCTCCGGAGTGCAGACCGTGCCGGCCGGCATCAGCCGGTCGCAGCTCACGTAGACGCGCTCGGCGGCCCGCGCCATCAGCTCGTCGAAGAACGGGTCCGGGCTCAGCGTCACCGTGTTGCCGAGCGCATCGGCCTCGGTGACGTGCAGCAGCGCGGCATCGAGCCTGAGCGCCGGCATCGCAACCAGCATCTCGCCATCGTCGTACGGCGAGCGCACGAGGCGGATGCCGGGGTTGTGCCGCAGGATGTCGGTCCCGAGTCCGACCCGGGTCGGCAGGAACGGCACGCGCATGCTCGCGGCGCGCAGGCCGAGCTGCAGCATGCCCTCGTCGAGCTCCATCGTGGCGAAGGCGCCCGCCTGGCGCGCGTTGCGGTAGTGCGGGTCGATCGGCAGCACGTCGAGTGAGACGAAGCCGAATACCAGCCGGCGCAGCCGGCCGGCCGCCGCCAGCAGGCCTACGTCCGGCCCGCCGTAGGACACCACCGTCAGGTCCCTGAGCGGCGAGCGCAGGATCGCGCGCACCAGCGCCATCGGCTTGCGCCGGGTCGCCCAGCCGCCGATCCCGAGGGTCATGCCATCGCGCAATCCGGCGACGACGGCGTCGGCCGACATCAGCTTGTTCATGTCCAGCGGTCCGGCACGGCAGCCCCCGGCAATGACGGGGCATCCCGCGCCGCCACATTACGCATTGGAATCCGTCGGTGTTGGTAGCAAATAGAACTGTCCGGTTTAGTAGCACATAGATTGTCCGCTTTCTGGTCGGTGCCGGGCCGGGGGCCGAGGGCGTAGCCCGAGGGCCCCGGCCCGGCGGGATCCGGTCGCCGCGAGCGGACCTTACGCGGCATGCCGGAGGATCTCCTGCAGGCGGCCATCGGCCGTATAGCGGGCCAGGCAGCGCGGGCCATGGAAGATGGCCAGCGTGCCATCGGGATGGCGATGCACCCGCACGGTGAGCTTGACGAAATGGCAGCGGTGGCGCTGCCGGGGAATCTGCAGCACCCGGCCCTCGAAGTGCACGCAGTTGTCGGCGCCGACCCTGCGCTCGAACTGCTCGCACAGGATCTCGTCGAGGCCATCGCCGATCCAGGGGACGAAGGCTGAGCCGGGCTCGAGGGCGGGCTGAGCGAACTCGGCATTGAACGCCGGCCGGTAGTGCTCCTCGAGATAGCGGTTGGCCGCGGCCAGATCAGTGATACCAGCGGCGGCGAGCTCGCGGACCAGCCGTTCCTGATGAGTCCGGAAGGCCCGCTCGGAGCGGCCCCGCGCCTGCGGCGAATAGGCGGCGATCATCTCGATGCCGAGCCGCTGCAGGGCCCGGCCGAACTGGGTGGGAGTGCGCTTGTCGACCTTGCCGCCGGCCTTGGGCGTGAACCAGTAATGGCTGGCGCGGTCGGTGTACAGCAGGCTGAACAGGCCGCGCGTGCGGATCACGACCGCCACGCCCTGGAAGCTGGAGTCGGTGCCTTCCTCCTCGACGAACTGCATGGCGTAGTGTTCACCGGTGGCATCGTCCATGGTCACGATCAGATCCCAGTGCTGGCCGGGAACCCACTCGTGCTTGCTGCCGTCCTGGTGCAACAGCATCCCCGGCAGCGGCGCCCGGTCGCGGCGCTTGCGGTGCGCCCCGCGCCGCGGCGCCCGCGGCACCAGCTGCGCCGTCTGCAGCCGACCCTTGACCCAGCTGTAACTGCGCCGCCCGCCCTCGCGCCGGTACCAGGCGAAGAAGTGCTTTGCACTCCAGCCCTGGTGGCGTTCCCGGTAACGGTTGGTCAGCGCCAGCACCTCGTCGACCACATTGGAATCCGTCGGAGTTTACGCATCCCGGGCATCCGATCACAATACGGATACCCTTTCCGTTGGAATCGTCCAATTGGCCTACGCGGGGCAGCCCGGGCGGCGTCTGCGCTTTGGCTTTTCGCGGGACGATGTGCCAAATTGCGGCTGACTCCACCTTGCGAGCCCAGGCCAGCATGCGGACCCGAAACCGCCGCTCCGTGACATGATCGACGCCTCGGGCATGCGCGCCGGGCTGGTCGAATGGCACAACCTCGTGTGTGGCCCTGCGCCGGACACCGGCCGCGAAATCTGTTTCCTGGATTCGCGGATCCGGCCGGAGCTCGGCCGCGGGACCGTCGACCTGGTCGCTTTCGATGACGATTTCATCGTGCTGGGCCTGCGCGGGCGTTTCCACGAGTCCCTGCACTATCAGTGTCGCGGTGACGGCTGGACCCGGTTCCATTTCCGCAAGGCCGCGCGCACGCTCATGGACTTCGAAGGCATCGGTGCCAGCGAGCTCGAAGGTCCGCTGTGCCAGATCCTGCACCAGCCCGAGGGCATCGGCGACCGCGAATGGATCGAGGGTCGCGCCAGCCTCGACTGGGTGACGGTCTTCATGCGCCCGCACCTGCTGGTCGAGCGCTTCCGGCTCGATTCCATCCGCCTGACCGACCCGGTGCGCCGTCTCGCCTGCGGTTCGGACGAGTTCCTGCTGGAAAACTGGGCGCTGGCCACTGACATGGCGCTGGCGATGGACCAGCTCCTGGGCCATGCCTACGCCGGCGACCTGCGCCGGCTGCACCTCGAAGCCAAGGCACTCGAACTGGTGTGCATGATGTCCCGCGTGCTGGATCGGCGCAGCGACCGGGACGGCGCCGTGCGGCTGCGACCGCGCGATGTCGAGGCGCTGTACGAGGTGCGCCGGATCCTGACCGGTTCAGCGGCCGAGCGGCCGAGCATCGCGGCGCTGTCCCGGCGGGTCGGCATCAACCGCAACAAGCTCGCTTACGGTTTCCGCCGGCTGTTCGACCAGACCATTTCCGGATTCTGCATCGAAAGCCGGCTGCAGTCGGCCTGGAACCTGGTGCGCGATACCTCTTTGCCGATCGCGGTCATCGCCGGGCAGGTGGGCTACGCGCAGGCCAGCGCCTTTGCGACGGCCTTCCGGCAGCGATTCGGCTGCACGCCCCGGCAGGCCCGCGCAGGCCGGCTGGGACCGGCATCGCCGCAGAAAGTGACGCCAGCGCAAGAATAGCTGGCAGTGGGCGCAAGTCCGGCTCCGCAGGCACCGCTATCTTCCGCCGTCGACCGGCCCCCGGTCAGCGCTGCCGGCCATGGAACGTCCGGAGCGACCGAACGTTTCGCGGAGGAATGACTCATGAGCAATCGTGCCACACCGCTCGCCCTGGCTGTCCTGTCGACCGCCGCATGGGCGCAGTCGCCACCGGGCGGCGACGGCCCGGCCGCGACACTCGAAGCAGTCGTCGTCACCGCACGCTATCGCGAGGAGAGCCTGCAGCGCGTTCCGATCTCGATCTCGGCCATCGGCGGTAATGCAATCGCCGACGGTCAGGTCACGACGCTGCAGGGCCTCGAGTTCGTGGTGCCGAATCTGGTGTTCGGCGAAACCGGCGCGTCCGCCGAGACTTTCATCGGCATTCGCGGCATCGGCGACTTCTCGCGCAACATCGGCTTCGACACCCGGGTCGGCGTGTATGTCGACGGCGTCTTCGTCGGCCAGTCGCTGGCCGTGGACCAGGGGCTGATCGATGTCCAGCAGGTCGAGGTACTGCGCGGCCCGCAGGGCACGCTGTTCGGCAAGAACAGTTCCTCGGGCGTGATCCAGATCGTCAGTCGCCGGCCCGTGCCCGGCGAGAGCAGCGGCGAGTGGCGGCTGCGCGGCGGCAACCTCGGCACGGTCGCCGGCTCCGGCACCGTGAATGTGCCGCTCGGCGAGTCCGCGGCGGCGCGCATTGCCCTGGTCGCCCAGCGGCAGGACGGCTACATCGACAACCTGCTCAACGGTGACGAGCTGATGAGCAACGACCACGCGTTCGGCCGGGTACGCGTGCTGGCCCGGCCGAGTGAAGCGCTCGAGCTCGACTTCACGCTCGATTTCCGCCGTCAGGACAACGACATTCTGTTCCTCGAACCGGATGCGTCCTATGAACTGGCGGCCGGCAATCCGGCGGCGGCGGCGCCATTCGTCGTCGACCAGGACGCGCCGCTGATCGACGAGAACAGCGGCTGGGGCGCGGGGCTGCGCCTGAACTACACGCTGCCCGGCGGTTCCGTGCTGACCTCGATCGCCGGCTACCGCAGCAGCGACCGCCGGACCGGCAGCGACGAGGACGCGACCCGCGCGTTCGCGCTGCACGCGCGCTATTTCGAGGACGAATTCGATCACTTCACCGGCGAACTGCGGCTGGCCTCGCCCGGCGACGCGCGCTTCCGCTACGTGCTCGGTGCGTTCTGGTTCGACCAGGACGCCAGTACGGACCGGATCGCGGCGCTGGGACCCGCCTGGGGTGGCCCCCCGCAGGGAATCGATGCGGCGACGCAGCATTCTCGAGTCGATTCGCGCAGTTGGGCGGTGTTCGCCAATGCCAACCTCGACCTGACTGAGCGGCTGACCGCAAGCGCCGGTCTGCGCTATTCCGAGGAGGACAAGGATGCGGTCATTCACCAGATCGTCTTCCCGGGCTTCGGACTCGCGGAGCTGATCGACCAGTCCATGTCGCGCAGCGAGGGCTACGGCACGGCCACCGCCAACCTGCAGTACCAGTTCAACGACGACATGTCCGCCTATTTCACCTACGCCAGCGGCTACAAGGGTGGCGGCTTCAACGTCGACCTGGTCGCCAACGCGGCCGATCTGCCGTTCGAGGAGGAGACCGTCGACAGCTTCGAGCTCGGACTCAAGTCCAGCCTGCTCGGCGGCCGCCTGCGGCTGAACCTCGCGGCTTTCCACGCCGAATACGACGACTATCAGGTGTTCCAGTTCCGCTTCAACCCGGCCAGCGGTACGACGACACTGCTGATCTCGAACGCCGCCGCGGTCACCACCGAGGGCTTCGAACTCGAGGGCACCGCGCTCTTCGGCGCAGCGTTCAGTCTCGACTTCGGTGTCGGTTACAACGACGCGCAGTTCGATGACTTCCCGGGCGGCGCGATCGACGGCTCGACCGGCCTGCCGCTCAACGTCGCCGGCAACCGGCTGCCGCGGGCGCCGGAGTGGACCGCGGATCTCGGCGGAACCTGGCGCTTCGCACTGGGGACCGCGCCGACCCGGTTGACGGTCGGCTACTCGTACCGCAGCGAGCAGTTCTTCAACCCCGACAATCGTGAGAACTCCCGGCAGGGTGCCTACGGGCTGTGGAACGCCACGCTCGAGTGCGAACTCAGCCAGCACTGGAGCGTCGCGCTGTATGGCCGCAATCTGGGCGACGAGGAATTCCGCACGATGCGCGGCATCAGCTTCCTCGGGGTGCCGTTCGGCCTGTACAGCCAGCCGCGGACCTACGGTGCCGAGATCACCTTCCGTCACTGAGCGGACTTCCCGGTGAAACGCGGCCGGCTGGCAGGCGCGGCGGTTGCGCTGTCCGGCGCGCTGGCGCTAACCGGCGCTGCGACCGGCGCCGCACCGGCGCCGCAACCGGAAGCGACGCTATTGCGATTCGCCGCGATCGTCGACGGTACCGGCGAGCGCCTGCCGGGCCGCGAGGTCGTCGTCGCCGCCGGCCGGATCGTCGCGACCGGTGATGCGCTGGCCCGGCGTCACCCCGCGGCCCGGCGCGTCGACCTCGGCCGTCTGACGGCGGCGCCCGGCCTGATCGATGCGCACGTACATATCACCTACGGCTTCTGCGGGCCGTCACGCGGCGACGCCTGGCAGCAGTTGCTGCAGGAGACGCCTCCGGCCGAACGCCTGGTAGCCGCGATCGACAACGCCGCGCGCACGCTCGAAGCCGGCGTGACCACGGCGCGCGACCTGATGGCGCTCGATGGCGTCGACTTCCAGCTCCGCGAACTGATCGAGCGCGGCGTGGTCCCGGGGCCGCGGCTGTTCCTCGGCGGCACCGGCATTCACCCGCTGGTCATGCCGCTGGAAGCCGCCGGCAGCACGGCGGAGCGCGTCGCGAGCCTCAGCCGGCGCGCGCACGAGGTCGCCGGCCGCGGCGCGCAGTGGCTCAAGATCTTCGCCACGACCGGGACCGGCGCGGACCTGAGCGGCACGCGCAACTACGACTTCCCCGAGCTCGAGGCCGCGATCAAGACCGCGCACGAGCGCGGCCTGCGCGTGGCGCTGCACGCCTACGGGCCGTCGGTGGTACCCGACGCGATCCGCGCCGGCGCCGATTCCATCGAGCACGCCGTGGACGTGGATGACCAGACGCTGCGCGCGTGGGCTGCCGCCGGGATCTTCTACGTCCCGACGATCGACCACAACCGCTGGTACGCGGACCACCGCGGCGAATTCGGTTACAGCACGGAGGACGAGGCGCAACTGCGCGCCTTCCTGATGCGGAACACGGCCATGCTCGGGCGTGCCTGGCAGGCCGGCGTGCCGATCGCGATGGGCTCGGATGCGTTGCTCGGCATGTCCGGCGAAAATACGCGCGAACTCGAGTGGTTCGTCGCGGCCGGCCTGCCACCAGCCGCGGCTTTGCGCGCAGCCACCACCGATGGCGCGCATCTGCTCGGCGAACAGGACCGGCTCGGGCGCATCGCGCCCGGCTTCACGGCCGACCTCATCGCCGTCGACGGCGATCCACTGGCCGACATCCGCGCCCTGACCGAGCGCGTGCGCTGGGTCATGAAAGACGGCGCCATCGTTGTCGACCGGCGCGCGGGGCGCAACCAGATCCGCCCGGCGCGGTACTGCACGAGGTCTGGGAGCCCAGACAGCCCAGAGGTTCCGGTCAGGCCAGCCAGTTCTCCGTGACCAGACCAGGGACCCGCGAAAACTCCGCGACGTTGTCGGTAACGACCACTGCGCCGAGGGCCCTGCCCTGCGCGGCGATCCAGTAGTCATTGGCACCAATTGGTGTGCCGGCGCGTTCCAGTGCGGCACGGATCTCGCCGTAGTAACGGCTGGTCTCGGCATCGAGGGGAGCGGCGTCGAGGCCCTCGACCAACCGGGTCAGGCGTTCCGCATTGCGGTCCCGATGCAGGCTCTTTTCGACACCCAGCCGCAGCTCACCGAGCACGATGGGCGACAACAGAAGTGCGGACAACGGCAGAACTGCCAGCCGTTCGCGTACTGGCGCCGCACCCTTCATGGCCGCAATCAGAATGTTCGTGTCCAGCAGGTAGCGCATTTCAGTCCAGTGGCTTCACTGGACCCGGCGGCTGATCCGGCGGCGCCTCAAGATCGGTGTCCGGCTCCTCCCAGAAGGCACGGAACAGGTCGGCGGCCTTGCGCGTGGACTCGGGGACCAGGCGCGCTACGACCCGGCCGCGGCGCGTGATCGCGATCTCTTCACCGGCCTCTACGGCCGCCAGAATCGAAGATAATTTCGCTTTTACTTCAACAACTTGTACTGTCCGCATACGCTGGTCCCGACATGATGACCATGTGGTCATCATGCTACCGAACAGCGTGTAACGCAATACCTTCGGGCCCGGTGTCGCGGCGCTACTCCCCCTCCAGCTTCCAGCTCTTCGCCAGCCCGAACTCCGGGGTCTGCCCGGCTACGATCGCGGCGCCCAGCTCCGGCAACGGCGCCAGCATCTCGGGGTGCGGAAAGATCCAGAAGCGCTCCGCGCGGATCGCCGTCAGCACCAGGTCCGCGACGGCATCGGCATCCATGCCGGTCTGCTGCGTGCCGCTGCGCATGCTGTCGCGCACCGCGCCGCTGGCGCCGGCCAGCGGCGGCGTGCCGGACGGGCTGTTGCGGTCGGCGTCGAAGATCCGGGTCTTCACCGCGCCGGGCGCGAGCAGGGAGACCTGCACGCAGGCCTGGCGCTGCCGCAGGTCGTGGTGCAGCGCTTCGGTCAGCGCGCGCACCGCGAACTTCGAGGCACTGTAGGCGCCGAGCATCGGCGCGGCGAAGAAGCTCGCCATCGAGCCGGTGTTGACCACGTGCGCCGGCACGCCGCGCGCCAGCATCCGCGGCACGAAGGCACGGATGCCGTTCATGATGCCGGTCAGGTTCACGTCGATCAGCCAGCGCCATTCGACGTCGCTGTGCTCCCACAGCGGCCGGGTCATCATGACCCCGGCGTTGTTGAACAGCAGCTCGACGCCGCCCGGCCCGGCGAAGCAGCGCGCCGCCAGCGCCTCGACCGCCGCCGCATCGCGTACGTCCAGCACCTCGGTCGCGGCCGCGAGCCCGCCGGGTGTCGCCAGCTCGCGCGCCAGCGCGTCGAGCGCGCCGCGCTCGACGTCGGTGGCGATCACACGCAGGCCCGCGCGCCGGCAGGCCAGCGCCAGCGCCCGCCCGATGCCGCTCGCCGCGCCGGTGATGACCGCGGTCTTGCCGTTCAGGTCCTGCATGTCGATACCGTCCCCCGTTACGAAGATTCAGCCGGCGTAGCGCTGCCGCAGCACGCGCTTGTCCACCTTGTCGAGCTGGTTGCGTGGCAGCGCCGCCGCCTGCACGACGACCTCGCCGGGTACTTTGTAGGCGGCGAGCTGCGCGCCGACCAGCGCCTGCATGGCCGCGGGCGTCAGGCGTGCCCCGCTTCCGGCGCGCGGCACGACCACGGCGACCAGACGCTCGCCGAGGCGCGCATCGGGCACGCCGAACGCGGCCGCCTCGAGCACGTCCGGGCTCGCCAGCAGCACGCGCTCGACCTCCGCGCACCAGATGTTCTCGCCGCCGCTGATGACCATATCCTTCTTGCGGTCGACGACGCAGATGAAACCGTCCGCGTCGATGTAGCCGATGTCGCCGGTGCGCAGGAAGCCCTCGGCGTCGAGCGCACGGGCTGTTTCCTCCGGCTCGCCGTCGTAGCCGAGCATGATGGTGATGCCGCGCAGGCAGATCTCGCCTGGCTCGCCCGGCGGCAGCAGCCGGTCATCCGGACCGACGATCCGTACCGCCGCCGTCGGCAGCACGCGGCCGGCGGCGTGCGGATGGGCGAGGAACTCTTCGCCGACCGCGAGCGCGACCGCGCCGGTTGACTCGGTCAGGCCGAAGCCGGTGCCTGGCACCGCGTTCGGAAAGCGCCGCACCAGCTCGGCGAGCAGGCCGGCCGGCAGTCCCTGTCCGCCGGTCGAGACGCTGGTCAGCGTGCTGCAGTCCGGCGCGCCCGCGAGCGGCTCGTGCACCAGATCCCAGAGCATGGTCGGCACCGCGGGGAACTGCGTGATGCGTTCGCGCGCGATCAGCTCGAGCGCCGCGGCAGCGTGCCAGCGCCGCATCAGCACGATCTTGCCGCCGCGCGCCAGCGTCGCGAGGAAGCCGGAGTGCACGCCGCTGGTATGGAACAGCGGGAAGACCAGCAACTGGCTGACCTGCGGCATGCGCGCCGCGAGCTGCTCGAGCGGGACGCCGAGGCGGGCCGCGATGCGCCGGCCGACCAGCGCACCGGAAAACAGGTTGGCGTGGATCGCATGGGTCGTGCCGATATGGCAGAGCACCGCGCCCCGCGCGCGGCCGGTCGTGCCCGAAGTGAACAGGATCATCGCCGGATCCAACGGCCCGACCCGGACTTCCGGCGGCGTGCCGTCCGCCCCGGCGCGCAGCAGTTCGGCGAAATCCCCGGCCCCGGCTGCGCGCGCCGCATCCAGGTCGGCGGCGTCGCGCTCCGCATCCGCACCGCTGGCCGCGCTGTCGGCGACCACGAACCACGGCACCGGCGACGCCCCGGTGCGCGCCAGTTCGCGCCCGCAGCGCCCGTCGGCGAACAACAGCGCGCAGCGGGTCAGGTCGCGTGCGTGCACCAGTTCCGCCGCGGCGCCGCGGCTGTTGAGCAGCACCGGCACCGCGCCGAGCCGCGACACCGCGAGGAACGCGATGATCCACTCCGGCAGGTTGCGCAGCGCCAGGCCGACGCGGCTGCCGGGGCCGATCCGGAACCGCCCGTGCAGCGCGACCGCAAGCGCCGCGGACCGGGCCCAGGTCGCGGCGAAACTCAGACGTTCGCCGCCATAAACGAGAAAGTCGCGATCCGCCCGCCAGTCGAGCCGGGAGTAGAACTCGGGGAGCGTCGCCGGCGCGTGGCGGAAGATCCGGCAGTGATAACCGCGGAGATCGGTATCGATCAGCTCGAAGGCGGCTCCCGGTGCCGTCAGCAGCGTAGCGTCGTCGCTCATGCATTCCCCCGCGAATCGGCCGGGAGTGTAGCAGCCCATGCTCGCGGCACAACCTTGCGCCGGCCTTGCGCCGGCCTGGTGGCAACAGCGGTGCCGAATGCGTAGAGTGCCGGCTGTCTGTGTACGCAGGTGTTGATCCGGGGAGCACGATCATGGGTGACCGACTGCGCGGCAAGGTAGCACTCGTCACCGGCGCGAGCCAGGGCATCGGCGCAGCGATCGCGCGCCGCTTTGCGGCCGAGGGCGCGCACGTCGCGCTCTGCGCACGCCGCGCCGACGTGCTCGCCGGCGTGACCGAAGACATCCGCCGGGCCGGCGGCTCCGCCAGCCATCGCGCCCTCGACGTGGCCGACGACGCAGCGCTCACGGCGTTCGTGGCCGACACCGCCGCGGCGCAGGGCCGGCTCGATGTCGTCGTCAACAACGCGCCGTCGGTGACCTACGGCGCGGTCACCGACATGACCATCGACACGTTCCGCCGCGACTTCCGCGTCAACGTGGACGCGGCTTTCGTGACCACGCGTGAGGCCTTCCGGATCATGCTGCCGGCGCGGCGCGGTTCGATCGTCAACATCGCCTCGATCAACGGCCTGCTGGCGCTGACCGGCATGTCGGCCTACGGCGCCGCCAAGGCCGCGCTGATTCACTTCACGCGCTGCGCCGCGATCGAAGGCGCGCCCGCCGGCGTGCGCGTCAACGTGATCGCGCCGGGCGTGATCAACACGCCGGCGACCGCGGCCGGCTTCGCCGGCCCCGGCGCGGACTGGGGCCGCAAGATCGCCGCCGCCGTGCCGCTCGGCCGCTTCGGCGAGGCCGATGAAATCGCCGCCACCGCGTTGTTTCTGGCCTCCGATGAGTCCTCGTACGTGACCGGCGCCTGCCTGACCGCCGACGGCGGCAAGACCGCGGAGCTGTTCGTCCCGCCGCCCTGACTGCTCGCAATCCGGGATCACCGCGGGGCCGCGGCACCGCCGGCTCCGGTACCATGTGCGGCTGCCACCGTACCGGGATGACGATGAGCGCCGAGCACTGCTTCCGCCTGCCCCGCTTGCTGTTGCCGCGGCCCGGCCTCGATCTGGCGAAATGGGCCGTGATCGCCTGCGACCAGTACACCTCCGAGCCGGAGTACTGGCGCCGCGTCGAGGATGCCGTCGGCGCTGCACCGTCGACGTTGCATCTGATCTTCCCGGAACTCTACCTGGATGCACCGGCTGCGCCGGCACGCATCGCACGCATCCAGCAGACGATGCGCCAGTACCTGGCCGGCGGACTGCTGCGCGAGCACGTCGGGGCCGTCTATGTCGAGCGCACGCTCGGCCGCCGCGTGCGCCGCGGCCTGATGCTGGAACTCGACCTCGAGCAGTACGACTACGGCCCGCAGTCCCGGAGCCCGATCCGGCCGACCGAGGGCACGATCGTCGAGCGCCTTGCGCCGCGCATCGAGGTCCGCCGTGACGCGGAACTCGAGTTGCCGCACGTGCTCGTGCTGATCGACGATCCGCAGGACTCGGTGATCGGCCCGCTGGCGGCGCTGCGCGCGAAGCTGCCGCGCCTGTACGAGATCGAGCTGATGCTCGGCGGCGGCCACGTCGCCGGATACTCCGTTCCGGTCACGCACGGTGAGCCGATGGTCCATGCGCTGCGGGCGCTGGCCGATTCCACGGCGTTCGCCGCGCGCTACGGCGTGCCGGCCGGCAGTCCGGTCCTGTTGTTTGCCGTCGGTGACGGCAATCATTCGCTGGCGACGGCGCGCGCCTGCTGGGACCGCATCCGTGACGCGGTCGCCGGCGATCACCCGGCGCGCCATGCCCTGGTCGAGGTCGTCAACATCCACGATCCGGCGCTCGAGTTCGCGCCGATCCATCGTCTGCTGTTCGGCGTGACGGCCGACATCCGCGCCGCGCTCAGCGCAGAGTTCGGCGGGCGGCTGACTGCGACTGAGCTGCCGTCGGCCGCAGTGCTGTGGGAGCGCATTGCCGCGGCCACCGGGCCGCGCCATGTCGCCGGACTGCTCGGCCCCGGTCCACGGTTCACGCTCATCGAGGTCGCCGAACCGGAGTCCACCCTCGCGGTCGGCACGTTCCAGCCCTTCGTCGAGCGCTTCCTCGAGCGAGGCGGCGCGACGGAGGTGGATTACGTGCATGGCGACGAGACCCTGGCGCGTCTCGCGCCGCAGCCGGGCTGCGTCGGCTTGCACCTGCCGGTGCTCGGCAAGCACGAGCTGCTGCGCCGCGTCGTGCGCGAAGGCCCGCTGCCGCGCAAGGCATTCTCGATGGGCGAGGCCGACTCGAAGCGCTTCTACGTCGAGGCGCGGCGGATCCGGGACCGCGGAGGGGCGTAACCGGATCCTATGCCCGCGAACCGTTCAACGGCCGACCGCCTGCTCGGCCACCTTGGCCTCGCGCGCGAGCCCGCGGCTTCCACTTCCTGTTGACCGACCTCGGCTTCAACGCCGCGCCGCATCGAAGATCTCGGTGTTCTCGTCGAAGCCGCGAACGACTGGAGTCCACCGCACAGCTTCCTGCGGCGGCTCGCCCGGGGTCGGGTACGTGGATGGCGTGTACACCTCGCTGCACGACGGTGTACTGCGGCGCTACCGGGCCGGCGGAGTGGAGACAACCGAACTCCGCGGTGACGCCGCGGCCGAATTCGCCGCGATCTTCGGCGCCGACCCGTCCCTGTATCGGCAGGCGGAGGAAGTCCGCCGCCGCTGGCGGCCACCCGGCTGAAGTCGCGGCCGACATGCTATTCTGACCGGGGATTACGCGCCGGGAGGCCGATCGCATGGCTCCACTGGATGGCAGGACCGCCGTCGTCACCGGCGGCGGGCAGGGTATCGGCCGGGCCTGCGCCGAGGCGCTCGCCGCGGATGGCGCGCGCGTCGCGGTCCTCGACCGCAACGCTGCGACCGCGCAGGCCGCCGCGGCCACGCTGCCGGGCGCGGGCCGGCATCTGGCGATCGCCTGCGACGTCAGCGATTCCGCCCAGGTCGAGGCCGCATTCGCCGAAGTGGCAACCGCTTGCGGCCGGCTCGACGTGCTGGTCAACAACGCCGGCATCGGCGCCGCCCCGGACGACGGCAGCACCGAGATGTACGCGCTGATGGCGCAGCGCAACGACGAGCTGAAGCGCGGGGTCAAACCGACCGTGCACGTCGAGCAGACCGTGCATATGCAGGATGCGGGCTGGCGCGCGATCATGGCCGTGAACCTCGACGGCGCCTTCTACTGCACGCGCGCAGCGCTGCGGCTGATGGAAAAGCACGGCTGCCGCGGCTCGATCATCAACATCGTTTCGACTGCGGTGCAATCCGGCGAGGGCCCGATTCACTACGTGGTCAGCAAGACCGCGCTGGTCGGCCTGACCCGTGCGATCGCGCGCGAGGTCGCCTCGCGCGGCATCCGCGTCAACGCGGTCGCGCCGGGCCCGACCGACACGCCGCTGATGCAGGGCATCCCGGCCGAGTGGATCGCCAGCCTCGAGCAGGCGGTGCCGCTCGGCCGCCTCGCCCGCCCCGCGGAGGTCGCCGCCGCGGTGCGCTTCCTCGCCGGCGACGAATCCTCCTACGTGACTGGCAGCATCCTGACGGTCAATGGCGGTTCGTACTTCCTGTAACGATGGGGTCCCCATGACCGATCCGCTGTTCGACCCCGTCGCCTGCGGTGACATCGCCTGCGCGAACCGCATCGTGATGGCACCGATGACGCGCAGCCGGGCCACAGCCGGCGACCGGCCCGATGCACTGCAGGTCCGGTACTACGCCGCGCGCGCGGCCGCCGGACTCATCGTCACCGAGGGCACGCAGCCGTCGATTCACGGTAAGGGTTATGCGCGGACGCCCGGCCTGTACGAGCCGGCCCAGGTCGAGGCCTGGCGCGAGGTCACAGGCGCCGTTCATGCCGCTGGCGGTCACATCGTCGTGCAGCTCATGCACACGGGTCGCGTCGCCAGTCGCCACAACAAGGCCGCGGGCGCGCGCACCGTGGCGCCCTCCGCGGTGCGCGCGCAGGTCAGTATGTTCACGGATGCGGCCGGCATGCAGGACTGCGATGAGCCGGAGGCACTGACGCTCGACGGCATCCGTGCGGTCATCGACGAGTATGTCGCCGCGGCGCACAACGCGCACGCCGCCGGTTTCGACGGCGTCGAGCTGCACGCGGCCAGCGGCTACCTGCCGATGCAGTTCCTGTGCGCCAGCACCAATCAGCGCAGCGACCCGTACGGCGGCTCCGCCGCCGCGCGCGCACGCTTCACCGTCGAGCTGATGGAGGCGCTGTGCGGGGCGCTCGGCGCCGGCCGCGTCGGCATCCGCATCTGCCCCGGCAATCCGTTCAACGACGTCGCCGACCCCGACCCGCCGGCGACTTACACGGCGCTGCTCAGCGCGCTGCGACCGCTGCGTTACGCCTGGCTGCACGTGATCCGCTCGCCGCTGCCGGGGATCGATGCGTTTGCGCTCGCGCGCCAGCTTTACGACGGCACGCTGATCATCAACGACGGCTTCGATCCGGCCAGCGCCCGCGCGGCCATCACCGCCGGCCAGGGCGATGCGGTCGCGTTCGCCCGCCTGTTCATCGGCAATCCCGACCTCGTGCGGCGTATCCGCGAGGGCCTGCCGCTCGCCGGCTTCGACCGCAACACGCTGTACACGCCCGGCGCCGCCGGCTACACCGACTACCCGGAGTATGGCGCGGGCTGAGCCCGGACGCAGCCATGGACGAGCGCGTCGCAGTCGTGGTGGGCGGAACCGGCGACCTCGGCCGGCTGATTACCGCGCGCTTCGGACAGGCCGGCTACGACGTGGCCGTCGTCTACCGCAGCGCCGCCGACAAGGCGCGGGCACTGCAGCAGCAGCTCGTCGCCGGTGGTCGCCGCTGCCTCACACTGCAGGCCGACATCAGCCGCCCGGAGGAAGCGGAACGCTGCGTCGCCGCGGTCCTCGCCGAGTTCGGGCGGATCGACGTGCTGGTGCACGCGCACGGCTGGCTGTCGCAGCTCGAGCTGTTTCACCAGTGCCCGGTGACCACGCTGCAGCAGACCATCGCGGTCGAGCTGCTCGGCGTGATGTACTGCTGCCGCGCCGTGCTGCCGCAGATGATCGCGCGCCGCGCCGGCCGGATCGTCACGCTCGCCTCCGACTCCGGCAAGGTCGGCTCGAGCGCCGAGGCGGCCTCGGCCGCCGCGCGCGGCGGCGTCATTGCGCTGTCGAAATCGCTGGCGCGCGAGAATGCGCGCCACGGCATCACGGTCAACGTGGTCTGCCCCGGGCCGATCGCGACCGATTCGCTGCAACGCAACACGGCGGCCGATCCGCTGACCGCGAAGCTGACTGAAGGGATGATCCGGGCGACGCCGCTGCGCCGCCTTGCCCAGCCGGACGAGGTCGTGGATCTCGTCATGTACCTCGCGACCGGCGGCGCTGGTTTCATCACCGGCCAGGCGATCAGCGTGAGCGGCGGGCTGACCATGTGCTGAGGAGATGGAGATGAATGAGCTGGAAGATCGCTACGCGATCCGCGAGCTGGTCGAGGGCTGGAGCGACGGCGCCAATCACCGCGACTGGGCGGCGCTCGAAGCGCTGTTCACCGATGACGCGGTCTGGGACGTCGGCGCGCCGCTCAGTTTCCAGGCGCAGGGCGCCCGGCCGATCGTCGCGCTGCTGCGCGAGAAGATGGAGGTGGCCGAGTTCGTCGTGCAGACGCCGCATGCGCCGCGGATCTGGCTGAACGGCCACAGCGCACGCGCCCGCACGACCATTCACGAGATCTGCCGCTTCCGGGACGGCGCCGGCCTGGAGATGCGCGGCACTTACTACGACGAGCTGCTGCGGCTGGCGCAGGGCTGGCGGTTCCGCCGGCGCGTGTTCCGGGTGACCTGCTTCAACGCGGTGGCGCCGGCCGGCCAGGCCTTCAGCGAGGGGCAGCAGCTCTGGCCGGAGCGGTGAGCGGCGCGCGCGTGCAGGTCTCTTGGCTCTGGAGACCTTGTTCATGAGCACGACACCACGATTGCTGATCGGGGGCCTGACCCTTCCGGAAGGTCCGCGCTGGCGCGACGGGCAGCTCTGGATCTCGGACATGTTCGCCGGGCGCATCCTGCGCCTGAGCCTGGACGGTCGCACCGAGACGGTCGTCGAGACGACCGGCAAGGTGTCTGGACTCGGGTGGTTGCCGGACGGCCGTCTGCTGTTCGTCTCCATGCTGGATCGGCGGCTGTTGCGCCTCGACGCTGGCGGCATCGTGGCAGCAGCGGACCTGAGCACGATCGCCAGCTTCCACTGCAACGATATGGTCGTGGATCGCGCCGGCCGCGCCTATATCGGTAACTTCGGTTTCGACTGGATGCACGGGGCGCCATTTGTCGGGGCGACGCTGGCGCTGGTCGACCCGGATGGCACGGTGCGCGCGGCCGCGCGCGACCTGAGTTATCCGAACGGCATGGTCATCACGCCCGACGGCCGGACGCTGATCGTGGCCGAGTCCTCGGCCGACCGGGTAACGGCTTTCGACATTGCAGCGGATGGGACGCTGGTCAACCGCCGGTTGTGGACGACGGTCGACGCACCGGACGGCATCTGCCTGGATGCCGAGGGCGCAATCTGGGTCGCCTCGCCGCGGCTCGCGCAGGTGCAGCGGTTCCTGCCGGGAGGCGAGGTCACCCATCGGCTGTCGACGCCCCTTGCGCCGTACGCCTGCATGCTCGGCGGCGCGGACCGGCGCCTGCTGTTCATCTGCCAGGCGCCGAAACCGGAGATCTTGCTCGAGGCGCCGCCCGGTACGTTGCGACAGGGAAGAGTCGAGTACGTCGAGGTCGCGGTCCCCGGCGCGGGCCTGCCTTGAGCACGCCGGTGGAGTCCGGAATGGCCGGCGCGGACCGGCGGCAACTCGTCCTCCGCTATGTTCTCGAGCGCCAGGCCAGCGCACGGCCGCATGACACTTACGCCCTCTTCCAGGATGGCGATCCATGGACTTTCGCCGAGACCCGGGACCGGGTGGCTCGAGTCGCGCACGGCCTGTGGTCGCTGGGCGTGAGGCCAGGTCACCGGGTTCTGTCGTGGCAGCCGAACGGCGCCACCGCGCTGCTCGCCTGGTTCGGCGCCAACTGGATCGGCGCTTCCTATGTCCCGATCAACACGGCCTATCGCGGCGCGCTGCTGCAGCACGTCATAGACAATTCCGGCGCGGCAATCCTCATCGGCCACCCGTCGCTGATTCCACGGCTGTCCGAAATCACCGTCGCGCGACTCGGCACGGTCATTCCGACCGGTCCCGCAGCATGGCGCGACGACCGATTCAGGGTTCTCGATTGGTCAGCTCTCGAATCGGCCACGGACTGCGCTGGCGACCTCGAACAGCCCATCGAACCGTGGGACGAGCAGTCGATCATCTTCACGTCCGGAACCACCGGGCCGTCCAAGGGCGTGCTGAGTTCCTATCGGCACCTCGCGACGACGGCGCAGGTTTCGCTCGGGCCACTGGACGCACCGGACCTGCGCTGGCTGCTGCAGATGCCGCTCTTTCATGTCGGCGGCACGGTCATCGCCTATGGCATGCTCCTGCTCGGGCGTTCCATTGCGGTGGTCGATCGCTTCAGCACGGAGCGGTTCTGGCAGGACGTGGATCGCATGAACTGCACCAACGCCGTCGTCGGCGGCGCCATGGTCAGCTTTCTGCTGCGCCAGCCCGAGAGCCCCGCCGATCGCCAGCACGCGCTGCGCTATGCGCTGATCATGCCGTTCAACGAGCTGGCCAGGCAATTCCGCGAGCGCTTTGGCGTCGATGTGCAGACGCACTACAACATGTCGGAAACCTCGGTCCCGATCCTGTCGGACATCAATCCGTCGGTGGTCGGGCAATGCGGCCGATTACGGCCGGGCATCGAGGCACGGATCGTGGACGCACACGACTTCGAGGTTGCGCCGGGAGAAGTCGGCGAACTCATTCTGCGCGCGGAGCAGCCGTGGACGCTTGCGCACGGTTACAACGCCATGCCCGAAGCCACGGCCGCCGCATGGCGCAATGGCTGGTTCCACACCGGGGATGCGCTGCGCCGGGATGAGGCGGGGCGGTTCTACTTCGTCGATCGCGTGAAGGACGCCATTCGACGCCGCGGCGAGAACATCTCCTCGTTCGACGTCGAGGCCGAGGTCCTGAGCCACCCGTCAGTACGCGAAGTGGCGGCCATTCCGGTCCCCAGCGAGCATGGCGAAGACGAGGTGATGATCGTCGTCGCCCCGGCGCCGGAGCAGACCATCGATCCGGCCATGCTGTTCGACTATCTCCGTGGCCGCATGGCCCACTTCATGCTGCCGCGTTACATCCGCAGCGTGGCGGAGCTGCCGCGGACGCCAACGGAAAAGGTGCGCAAGTTCGAACTCCGGCGCGCCGGCGTAACCGCCGATACCTGGGACCGCGAAGCCGCGGGAATCCGCGTCAGCAGGGAACTCTGACGCGATCCCGGCGTCGCGAACAATACACTCGCGGAGCGCCAGATCGCCGCCACCGACCGTCAGATCGACCAGCTCGTCTATGATCTGTACGAGCTGACGGATGAGGAAATTGCGGTGGTGGAGAGCAGCACATGAAGTCTTCGGGGCAGTGTGTTCCGAACTGGTAGTAACATCGTGCACACGGAGTGGGAGTATGCGAATCCGAGCGACTGGTGACGCGATCTACCGGCTGAAGGTCAGCCTGCGGGGGATTCGCCCGCCGATCTGGCGGCGCTTCCAGGTGCCGGCCGACATGACATTGCGAAAGCTGCACGATTGCCTGCAGGAGGTGATGGGCTGGACGGACAGCCATCTGCACCAGTTCGAGGCCGGAGGCGTCATCTATGGAACGCCAGACGCGGACTTCGGCGTCGCCACGATCAATGAGACCCGGGCGAGGCTCGAACAGGTGCTCCGGCGCCCGAAAGATCGCCTGACGTATGAATACGACTTCGGCGACGGCTGGGAGCACGATGTCGTGCTGGAGGGCATTCTGCCGCCCGCACCGGCGGCTCGCTATCCGATCGTCGAGGATGGCAAGCGGGCCTGCCCACCCGAGGACTGCGGTGGACCCTACGGATACCTGTGCTTCCTCGAGATCATTGCCGATCCCCGGCACCCGGAGCACGAGGAGATGCTGGAATGGGCCGGCGGCCAGTTCGATCCCGAGGCGTTCGAGGTTCCCGAGGCCAAGAAGACCGGTCGCACGCGGTCGGCGCGGCGGCGGTAGCGGTTCCGGCCAGGCGGATCGGCTGCGGTATCATGTGCTGATGGCGCAGATCAGCAGGCTGCAAGCGACCGCCTATCTCGCCCGCTGGCGGCAGGTGCGTGAGCAGGAGGTAGCCGCCCTGCGCGCCAGCCCGATCGCGCACAAGTTCCGGCAACTTTGCGCGTTGGCGGCCTCTCGCGACGTTTTCCCGGTCGATCCGGAACGTGCCGTTCAGGCAGCCGAGGTCGCGGCGCGCTGGCACCGGATCCGGACCTACTACGATGGTTAGCGAGGTCGCCGACTCGCTGATTGGTGCTCTCGCAGCCGTAACGACCGCCGTCGCCGGGGTTCCGGCCATCCTCGTCGGCGGCGTAGCGGTGTCGCTGCTGGGGCGGCCGCGTTTCACCCGTGACATCGACGCCCTGGTCGATCTGGACGAGGCTCGCTGGCCGGCGCTGCTCGCAGCGGCGCGCGCTGTGGACATTGTCCCGCGCATCGACGATCCGCTCGAGTTCGCCCGCCGGTCCCGGGTCCTGCTGCTGCGTCACGAGCCGTCGCAGATCGACGTGGACGTCATCCTCGGCGGCCTGCCATTCGAATGTGCTGCGGTCAGAGCCGGGCAGCCGCATCGGCTCGGTAATCTCACGGTACCGCTGCCGCGTGTCGAAGATCTCATGATCATGAAGGCGGTCGCCCAGCGACCACAGGATCTGCTGGATCTCGCCGGACTGCTCGAGACCCATCCCGATGCAGACCTGGCCATCGTGCGCCAGTGGGTGCGGGAATTTTCCGTTGTCGCAACGCTGCCGACACTGATCGAGGAACTCGAACGGATCGTGAGCCGCGTACAGGGCCGGCCAGGTCCCCCGGCCGCACCGCCCCGCTAATAGATCGGCGTCTTGAGCTGCCCGCCGTTGACGTGCAGATTCGAGCCGATCAGCAGGCTCGCGCGCGGGCTGGCGGCGAACAGTACGACGCTCGCCACCTCCTCGGGACGACCGAGGCGGCCAAGCGGGCACATGCTCCGGACCTGCTCGTAGAACGCCGGCTGGTTCAGGCGGACCTGTTCCCACATGCCGCCCTCGAACTCGATCGAGCCCGGCGAGACCACGTTGACGCGGATTCCCTGCGGGGCGAGGACCTGGGCGAGCTGCGCGCCGAAGTGCGCGAGGCCGGCCTTGGCCGAGCCGTAGGCGATCTCGTTGTTCGAGAAGCCGGTCACCAGCGTGATGCCGCTCGAGATCAGCACGATCGCGCCGGCGCCGGACTGCTTGAGGAAGGGCACGGCGGCCTGGCAGCCGACGACGGCGCCGACCACGTTGAGCTCGAACTGATCGCGCCAGGTGTCGACGCTCTCGAAGTCCATCGCCATCGAGGTCACGCCGTGGACGAAGACGTCGAGGCCGCCGAGCCGCTCGGCGGCGCTCGCGATCCAGGCCCGCAAGGCTGCATGGTCGTGCAGATCCACGCAATCGCCGAAGGCGCGAACTCCCTGCTTCGTGAGCGCGGCCGCGGTCGCGCGGACGCCCTCTGCCCCGCGCGCGCAGAACGCGACGTCGGCGCCCTCCGTCGCAAACGCCTCCGCGACCGCTCGGCAGATACCGCGCGAAGCGCCGGTGATCGCCACCTTCTTGCCCTTGAGTTGCAGGTCCATCGTTCGCCTCCCGGAGGCTCAATACCAGTTACCGGTCAATGCCGGGCCACCGCGCAGCGCGGCGCCGCCGCAGGCGAGCTTAACACCGCGGAGCACGCGGGTTCGATCTCCCGATAGCCCTTGCTGTTTCGTCCACTGCGGCGAAGCCACCAGATGCTCGGACCCACAGACCTGAATCTCTGCAACAGCGAGTGGCTCGCCGATGCCAGCCAGGGAGGTGCAAGCAAGGCAACTGCGGACAACATGAACTTGCGCATGGCCTTCGACCCCCGCCCCGAGTGACCTCATGATCATGCAGGCGCTCGTCCGCCGACCACAGGATCTGCAGGATCGCGCCGGGTTGCGCGCAACCCATCCCGCCGCAGACCTGGCCGTAGTGCGCCGGTGGGTCCGGGATGTTCCTGGATTGTGGCTCACTGATTGATGTGTCACAATCAGTCCGGTTGTGACACATGCGGAGCGGGCGATGAAGAATATCAGCATCCGGGAGGTTCGCACCGAGCTGGCGCAGCTCGATGAACTGCTGCTGCGCGAAGGCGAGGTCGTCATTACCCGGCGCGGCCGGCCGATTGCCCGACTGCTCCCCGTGCGCAGCCAGCGGACGATGCCGTCGCACGCTGAGCTGCGGGCCAGTATGCCCCGCCTGCGGACCGGTAGTGAGCGGCTGGTTCGCACCGAGCGGGATGAGCGGTGATCGGGCCGTACCTCGATACCAGCGCGCTGGCGAAGTGGTATCTCAACGAGGCATTTTCTGCTGAATTCGCCGCGTTCATGCAGCAGCAGTCGGCAGCGGCCATCAGCCGGCTGACTGTCGTTGAGTTCCGTTGCCTGCTGGCGCGGCGCCGGCGCGCCGGCGACATCAACAGGATCATCGAGTCGCGCGTGTCTGCGGTGTTCGAGAGAGATATCGGTGCAGGTTTTCTGGTCATGTACCCGGTTGCCGACGAGCACGTCGCAGCGGCTGCGGAGATGATCTCGCGTCTCCGCCGATACCCGTTACGAACTCTGGATGCACTGCATCTGGCCATCGCCCTGGCAATCAGATGCCGGCAATTGGCCACCGCAGACCGGGTCATGGCTGATGCAGCCCGGGCGTCGGGTCTGCGGGTCGTGCGTTTCTCTTAGTTGTCGTCTCCGGTAGCGACCAGCAGGCCGATCAGCGCGATCATGCCGCCGTAACGGAAAGCGGCCTCGAGAACCTCCGCGCGCATGGCGTCCGACCGCCACAGCTCGAACCAGCCTTCGGCCACGACGACAAAGCCGCCGAACAGCATGATCACGGCAACGGCGCAGCCCGCCAGCGCGGCCTGTCGGGCTCCGGCAAACGCTGCCGCATCGCCGCTGCGGGCCCGCCACATCCGCAGCGCGCCGAGCGCGCACAGGCCACCGGCAGCCAGCTTCGACAACAGGATGAACAGCGCGCCGGCCCAGATCACGATCGGATTGGCAGTGGCCTGCCAGCTCGCGGAGCCGCCGTCAAAAGTCGCCATCGACGTGGTTGCGGCGACCGCACCGAGCGTCTCACTCCAGCCCATGAGGTTGTGCAGCGCGCCAATGAAACCCCAGAGCGCAACCGTAACGACCAGCACGATCTTTGCGATACGCAGGATCATGGTTGTCTCTCCTCCTGCAACGGTACCGACCTCCGGCGGCCCCGCGCCGCCGCCCCTAATAGATGGCCTGCTCCTCCAAGTAGCTCCGGTAGTCGTCCTCGGACATTCCCATCAACTCGCGGAACACGTAGTCGTTGTTCTGGCCGATCAGCGGGCCCGGCTGCACGTCGACGTGGCTGCGGCTGGTCTTGACATAGGCGCCGTAGATGGTCTCGCGGAAGCCGAGCGGGTGCGTGACCTCGATGAAGGTACCGCGCGCGCGGTAGTGCGGGTCTTTCAGCAGGTCGCCGACGTCGAGCACCGGCGCGGCGCGCACGCCGTGTTCCTGCAGCAAGGCCGCCAGCGCGTAGTCGTCGTGCCCGCGGGTCCAGGCCGCGAGGCGCTCGTGCAGCGCCTCGAGGCCGGCAATCCGGCCGGCGGCCAGCGCGTAGGCCGGATCAGTGGCCCAGTCGGGTGAGCCCATGGCCCGAACCAGGCCCTGCCACTCGGCATCGTCGAGCACCGCGATGCTGATCCAGCGGTCGGTGCCGCGTGCCGGGAAGACGCCGTGCGGCGCCGCGGCCGCCGTCGGGTGGCGGTTACCGATCGGCCCGGCGACGCGCCCGTTCATCACGAAGTCCATGAACGCCGGGCCGATGAGCTGGGCGATCGCCTCCTGCTGCGAGAAATCGACGAGCTGGCCGCGGCCGGTGCGCTTGCGCTGCTGCAGCGCGAGCAGCACCGCAAAGGCGCCGACGATGCCGCCGAGCGGATCGGCGTAGGCATTCTCCATCGGCACCGGTGGGCCACCGGCATAGCCGGTCAGGCTGTCGAGACCGGCGATGCTGCTCAGGCTCATACCGTAAGTCCGCACGTCCTTCAGCGGTCCGGTCAGGCCGGCCGCCGGCGCCGATACCAGGATGATGTCCGGCCGCACCCGGCGTAGTTCCTCATAGCCAAGGCCGAGCTTCCGCATCACGCCGGGGCCGAAGTTCTCGAGCGCGACGTCGCAGTGCTTGACGAAGCGCCGCGCGAGCGCACAGCCGCCGGGCGTCTTCAGGTTCAGCGTGATGCTGCCGTTACCGGCCCAGCCGGCGTGGTTCTGGATGCTGCGATCGGGATCGCGGATCCCCTCGCCGAACGGCGGCAGCGTGCGGTTGATATCGACCCGCGCGCGCGATTCGATCTTGTAGACCTCGGCGCCGAGGAAGGCCAGCGTCTGCCCGGCCACCGGGCCGAGCCAGCCCCAGCCGAAGTTCGCGACCCGGATGCCGCGCAGCGGCAGATTGGTACCGGGCAGCCCGGCGGCGCGCTGCACGTTCATCAGACGACCCCGGCCGCGGCGTGCGCGGCGAGCTCCGCCGCTGACAGCCCGAGCCCGACACGCAGCACAGCGTCGTTGTGCTGGCCGAGCAGCGGCGCCGCGCGCCGCGCGCCGCCGGCGCCATCGGTCAGCCGCACCGGTGCACCGAGGCCGGGCAGGCGGCCGAGCAGCGGATGCTCGAGTTCGCGCAGGAAGCCGCGCTCGCGCAGGTGCGGCAGGCTGGCTACGTCCGCCGCCGTGTACACAGCCGTCGATGGGACACCATACGCCTGTACGAGGTCCATGATCTCCTGCTTGGTCAGCGTGATCGTCCACTCGCGCATCATCGCGTAGATGAAGTCGGCGTTCTCGCCGCGCACGAACATATCGTCGAACATCTCCGCCTGGGCCCATTCGGGGTTGCCCATCGCCGCGACCAGGCCGCGCCACTGGCCGGTCTCAAGCGCCAGCATCCAGACATAGCCGTCCTTGCACGGCAGGATCGTCGCCGGCGAGGCCAGCGCCATGCCGACGCCACTGCGCTTGTCGTAGCGGCCATCCTGGGCGAAGCCGCCGATGTTCTGCGCGCCGACGAACAGCGCGGCGACGGTCTCGGCGGTGGCAACATCGAGCTGCTGGCCACCGCCGGCAACGTCCCGGCCAAACAGCGCGGCGAGGCCCCAGGTGGCGGCGACGTAGGCACCGAAATAGTCGGTCGAGAAGGTGCCGTGCTGCAGCGGCGGCTCGCCGGGCCGCCCGCAGTAACGCGAGCCCGCGCCGGTCAGGTGGAAGGCATTCAGGTCGGCGGCATGCCAGTCGGCGTACGGACCGGTCTGGCCGAACGGCGTGATCGAGATCATCACCAGCCGCGGGAACAGCGGCCCGAGCGTCGCGTAGTCGAGCCCCCATTCACGCATCCGGGCCGGCGGGTTGTTCTCGATCAGCACATCCGCCGTAGCGAGCAGCCGCAGGAACAGCTCCCGCCCCGCGGCGCTGCCGACGTCCAGCGTGACGCCGCGCTTGTCCGAGTTCAGCACGAAGTACAGGCCGCTCTTCTCCGGATGCGGCACATCCGCCGGGAACGGCCCCCAGCGCCGCGCCACGTCGCCGCCGCCCGGCGGCTCGACCTTGATGACCTCGGCGCCGTAGTCGCCGTACAGCCGGGCGCAGAACGGCGCCGACACGCCCTGGCCCAGTTCGACCACGCGGATGCCCTGCAGGGCACCCTCCTGGCCCGGGCCGGCCGCCGCGCTCACCGGGGCACCCCGGCAACCCGGACGATATCGTCAAGACGCTTTACGTTATCGCGGCGCACGGCGTATGATTCCGCTATGCCAGCCAGAAGAACAATCCACAAACAGGATCTGGAACGATTCCGGCGCACCAACATCGGCCAGCCACTGACGGAGATCGCCAAGGACTTCCAGCGCCGCGCGCTGGCACGGTTCGCCGAGCGCGGCTTTACCGGTCTCCAATCCGCGCATACCGCGGTGTTCGCCAACCTGAATGTCGAGGGCACGCGCCTGACCGACCTCGCCCGCCGCGCCCGCATGACCAAGCAGGGCATGGGGCAGCTCGTCGACGAGCTGGAACGGCTCGGCTATGTCGAACGCGTGCCGCACCCGACCGACAGCCGGGCCAAGATCGTGCGCTTTACCGGGCAGGGCCGGCGTCTGATGGCTCATGGCGTCGAGATCGGCGAGATCATCCAAATGGAGTACGCGAAACTGATCGGCAGCAGGCGGCTCAAGATCCTGCACGACACGCTCGAAGATCTCAACCACAAGCTGCGGCACGAGGCCGCCAGCCCAGGGTCGGCTGCGCCGGTGCCGCGGCGCGCCCGGAGCCGGCAGCCATGAGCCAGCGGCCCGCCTACTTCGACCGCTACGAGACGATCGCCTTCGAACGCACCGACAGCGGCATCCTGACCATCCGCCTGCACAGCCACGGCGGGCCGGTCGTGTACGCCAGCGCGCACCACAACGACTGGGTGCACGCCTTCTTCGACATCAGCGCCGACCGCGACAACAAGGTGCTGATCATCACCGGCACCGGCGACGAGTTCATGGCGGTCGAGAAGTGGGATCTGCCGTACGACAAGACCGTGCACTGGGACCAGATCTACTGGGAGGCCAAGCGCGTCCTGCAGAACCTGCTCGACATCGAGATCCCGGTGATCGGCGCGATCAACGGCCCGGCGCACGTGCACGCCGAGATCGGCCTGCTTTCCGACATCACGCTGGCGGCCGAGCACGCCACCTTCCAGGACCTGCCGCACGTGCCAGGCGGCGTCGTGCCCGGCGACGGCGTGCACATCATCTGGCAGGAGCTGCTCGGGCCGAACCGCGGCCGCTATTTCCTGCTGACCGGCCAGATCCTGACCGCGCAGGAGGCGCTCGCGCTCGGCGTCGTCAACGAGGTGCTGCCGCGCGAGCGGCTGCTGGCGCGGGCCATGGAGCATGCCGAGCGGCTGCTGCGGATGCCGGAAGTGGCGCGCCGCTACACGCGCGTGGTGCTGACCGAGCGGCTGCGCCGGCTGATCGCCGAGGGTACCGGCTACGGGTTGATCCTCGAGGGCGCCGGCATCCAGGACGCCATCCAGAACCTGCCGAAATGACCGGGTTGCGGGACCGTGCCTGTATCGTCGGCATCGGCCAGACGCCGTACACCCGCGGCCCGCTGCCGCCGGGCGCCAACAATCTGACACTACAGTTGCAGGCTGCGGTCGCGGCGATCGCTGACGCCGGGCTCGGCAACCACGACATCGACGCGATCCTGCCGTTCGTCAGCCTCGGCAACGCCGAGGACTTCGCAGTCAACCTCGGCATCGAGGATCTGCGCTACCAGGCCACCTCGCACCTCGGCGGCGCCTGCCCGGGCGCCTCGCTGCTGAACGCGGTGATGGCGGTGAGCTCGGGCATCGCCAACTACGTACTGATCCCCGGCGGCTGGTACGGCTTCTCGGGCCGGCGCGTGCGCGAGGTCGTGGTCGCCGATACGACCGTGATGTCGGGCGGCGTCAATGCCCGCGACTTCTATTTCCCCTACGGACTGACCGTGCCGCCGCAGTGGTTCTCGTTCACGGCGCGGCTGCACATGAGCGAGTTCGGCACCCGGCCCGAGCATCTCGGCGCGGTCGCGGTTGCAGCGCGGCGCCACGCCCAGCTCAATCCCGCGGCGCTGATGCGCGGCCGGCCGATGACCATGGCCGACTACCTCGCCTCGCCGATGATCGCCGAGCCGTTCCGCGTCTTCGACTGTTCGCTCGAGGCGGATGGCGCCTGCGCCTTCGTCGTCACCAGCGCCGAGCGCGCGCGCGATCTGCGGCAGAAGCCGGTGACCGTGCTCGGCATCGCCCAGGGCCAGCCGTATCCGGCCGACGACATCGTCACGCGCGCCGACCCGTTCCGCATCGGCGCCACCAACGCCGCGCCGCGCGCCTTCGCGATGGCCGGCATCGGGCCGCGCGAGGTCGATTTCGCCGAGATCTATGACCCGTTCACCTTCCAGGTGATCCAGCAGCTCGAGGAAATGGGCTTCTGCGCGCGCGGCGAGGGCGGGCCGTTCGTCGCGGGCGGCCGGATCGAGCCCGGCGGCGAGCTGCCGGTCAACACCCATGGCGGGCTGCTGTCCGAGGCGCACGTGCTCGGCATGAACCACTTCATCGAGGCGGTGCTGCAGTTGCGCGGCGCCGCCGGTGAGCGGCAGGTGCCGGACGCCGAGATCGGCGTCGTCACCGGCTTCGGCGACTTCGGCGACAGTGCGATCGCCATCCTCCGGAACGGGTGAGGCCAGCGATGGATCCGGGTTACGACAAGCCGCTGCCGCTGCTGACCGGGATGACCCAGGCGCTGACCGGGGAGTTCTACCGCTGGTGCCGCGCGGGTGAGCTGCGCTTCCAGCGCTGTACGTCCTGCGGCCGGTTCCGGCATGTGCCGCGGCCCATGTGCCCGGCCTGCGGCTCGTGGGAATCCGAGTGGACCCGGTCCACGGGGCGCGGCCGCGTCGTCACCTGGACGGTCGTCACGCGGCCGATGCATCCGGCCTTCACCGCGGTGCCCTACGCGCCCGTGGTCATCGAACTGGACGAGGGCGTGCGCGTCGTCAGCACGATCACCGACTGCCCGCCCGCCGAACTGCAGCGCGGCCTGCGGGTCCGCGTGGTCTTCGATGCGGTGACCGAGGCGGTGACGCTGCCGGGATTCGAACGGGACACGGAGCAGACGGAATGAGCGCGGAACAGGAATTCCTCTACGAGAAGCAGGGCCACATCGCGGTGATGACCTTCAACCGGCCGGAGAAGCGCAACTGCTTCACGCCGGCGATGATCCGCCGCTTCTACGAGTGCTTCGACGACTTCAAGAACGACCCCGCCCTGTGGGTCGCGGTGCTGGCCAGCACCGGCGACCAGGCCTGGTGCGCCGGCGGCGACCTGGAGACGATGATTCCGGCCGTGACTTCCGGCGAATTCAAGATCAACGAGGACCCGACCCGGCGCGTTTTCAGCGACATCTTCAAGCCGATCATCGCCGCGGTGAACGGCTTCGCCACGCTCGAGCTGATCCAGGGCACCGACCTGTGCATCGCCGCCGAGAACGCCAGCTTCGCGCTCGGCGAGGTGCGCTGGGGCATGATTGCCGCGGGCGGCTCGCACGTGCGCATTCCGCGCGCAATCCCGTGGGCGATCGCCATGCAGGTGCTGCTGACCGGCCGGCCGCTGTCGGCGCGGCGCGCCTACGACGTCGGCCTGGTCAATGAGCTGGTGCCGCTGGAGCAGGTGCTGCCGACGGCGCTGAAGTACGCCGAGCAGATCTGCCAGAACGGCCCGCTGGCGGTGCAGACCTCCAAGGAGATCGCGGTGCGGGCCTGGGAGCACGAGCGGGCGTTCGTGCTGGAGAACGCGCTGTTCCAGCGGGTGCGCAATTCCGAGGACGCACAGGAGGGCCCGCGCGCCTACGCCGAGCGGCGCCAGCCGGAGTTCAAGGGGCGCTGACCGGCCATGGGCGCTCTGTCCGGACTGCGGGTCATCGACTTTTCGCGGCACGCGCCCGGACCGTTCTGCACGATGCTGCTCGCCGACTTCGGCGCCGATGTCATCATGGTCGAGCAGCCGCCGGGCCAGGGCCGGCAGCTCGAGGACGAGCTCGGCGTCGGTCGCCGTGAGCGGATCTTCAATCCGGTCCGGCGCAACAAGCGTTCCATTGCGCTCGATCTCAAGGATCCGGAGCAGCGCGCCGACTGCCTGGCGCTGCTCCGGGACGCCGACATCGTCGTCGAGGGCTTTCGGCCCGGCGTCGCCGCGCGCCTCGGCATCGACTATCCGACGCTGCGGGAACTGAACCCGCGCCTGATCTACTGCTCGATCACCGGTTATGGCCAGACCGGGCCTTACCGCGATCTGGTCGGTCACGACCTCAATTACATCGCGATCGGCGGCCTGCTTGGTCTCGTCGGCCAGCGGGGCGGTCCGCCGGCCATACCGGCCAACGTCGTCGGCGACTACGCCGGCGGCGGCCTGTTCGCGGCCTTCGCGATCCTCGCGGCGGTCACCGCCCGCGCCGCGACCGGCGCCGGCCAGTACATCGACATGGCCATGAGTGACGGCGTGCTCGCGCTGCTCGGCCAGGCCGCCAGTGAGTACCTCACTTCCGGCACAGCGCCGCGGCCCGGCGAGTACTTCCTGAATGGCGCACTGCCGTGCTACAGCGTCTACCAGACCGCCGACGGAGGCTGGCTCAGCATCGCCTGCATCGAGCCGTGGTTCTGGGAACGGCTGTGCCGCCGCCTCGGCTGCGAGCAGCTCATCGCCGGGCAGTTCGACGCGGCGCGTTTTCCCGAGATGTTTACCGCCCTGCGCGCCGCATTCCGCACGAAATCGCGCGACGCCTGGTTCGCGGAACTCCGCAAGGACGACATCTGCGTCGCGCCGGTGCTCGGGCTCGACGAGGCGCTGCGCGACCCGCAGAACCTCGCTCGCGGCATGCTGGTCGAGCTGCCGGCCCCGGCGCTCGGCCCGGTTCAGCAGGTCGGCATTGCGCCGAAGCTGTCAGCAACGCCTGGCTCCATCCGCACGCTGCCGCCGGAGCCGGGGGAACATACTGGTCAGGTTCTACAGGAACTGCGTCAGTCACGACTCGAACACCAGAGCTGAGGAGACAGGCCCATGCCCCGCAAAGACCCATTGCACACGAAGCTGTGCGATTCGCTCGGCATCGAGTACCCCATCGTCGCCTTCACGCACTGCAAGGATGTGGCTGCCGCCGCGATCAACGCCGGTGCCTTCGCCGTGCTCGGCCAGACCCAGTGTACGCCGGAGCAGATCGTGGCCAACGTGCGCTGGCTGCGCGAGCACATCGGCGGGAAGAAGTTCGGCATCGACCTGGTGTTCCCGGCCTCGGTGCCGGAGCAGGCTTCAGTGGACGAGCTGGTGGCGCAGATCCCGGCCGAGCAGAAGGCCTACGCCGAGGACATCGCCCGGCGGCACAACCTGCCGGAGCCGAAGAAGCGGCCGGAGATCTACGACCTCGGCTGGATGGAGAAGTCGCGCGCGCTGCGGCAGCTCGAGGTGGCGCTCGAGGAGCGCATCCCGGTGGTCGCCTCCGGCCTCGGCAACCCCGGCTTCTTCGTCGAGGCCGCGCACGCGCGCGGCATGCAGGTCTGGGGGCTGGTCGGCCGCCAGCGCCAGGCAAAGCGCGAGCTCGAGGCCGGCGTGGACGCGATCATCGCCCAGGGCAACGATGCCGCCGGCCACACCGGCAACGTCGGTACTTTCTCGATCGTGCCGCAGGTGCGGGCGATCGCCGGCGACACGCCGGTGATCGCGGCCGGCGGCGTCACCACCGGCCGCCACCTGGCCGGCGCGATCGCGCTCGGCGCGGCCGGCGTCTGGACCGGGACGCTGTGGCTCGCGAGCCGCGAGTCGGACGTGGACATGCGCGTCAAGGAGCTGCTGATCAAGGCGACTGGCGACGATACGCGCTACTCGGACTGCGTTTCCGGCTTCACGATGCGCACGCTCGACTGCCAGTGGCACCGCGAATGGGCCAGACCGGAGGCGCCGCGGCCGGCGCCGGCGCCGTACCAGCTTCTGCTGTTCGGCAAGATCAAGCAGTCGGCCTTCGACTGGGACCGGCGCGAGTTCATGACCGAGGCGGCCGGCCAGGGGGTCGGCTTCATCACGACGATGAAGCCGGTCCGGCAGATCGTTTCCGACATGGTCGACGAGTTCTACGACGCGATGGCCGACGTCTGCGGCGAGGACGACTGATCCGTTTTTCACGTATTATCTGGTAAACATGGAAAATCAGCGTTACGATGCTCCTGGAAATTGAAGGGCCCCGTTAATGACCAGAGTCACCTCCGGCCAGTTCACGCGCGAGTTCGGGCGCTATCGCGTGATGGCGCATCGCGAGCCGGTTGTCGTCACCAACCACGGCCGCGATGACGTGGTGGTAATAGGGGCGGAAGACTATGCCCGGCTGCGACGCTACGAGCAAAGAGCCTTTCACGTCACCCAGCTTCCGCAGGATGTCGTGAACGAACTTGGCACCGTTCCCGTCCCCGAAGTCGCTGCGGAATTCGACAACGAATGCCAGTCCTGAGCGATGGCGGAACTCGAGCCGGAAATCGGCCTGGTAATCCGCCATGCGTATCTCTGGTGGAGCGAAGCGCGACAGGCTCGCGAGGAAGGCAGCAAGGACCGCCCCTGCGTGATCGTTCACCTGCGGGTCAATGAACATCGGGAACTGGAAACCTATATCTGCCCGATCACGCACACACCACCCGAAGTACTGGAAAGAGCGATCGAGATTCGCGCCGCGACGAAAATGCGCCTGCACCTTGACGACCAGCGTTCCTGGATCATCACCACTGAAGTCAACCGCTTCATCTGGCCGGGGCCGGACTTGCGTCCGGTGCCGGGCGGCGGCTATTCCTATGGATTGCTGCCCGGTGTGATGACACGCGATCTGGTCGCACAGGTCAAAGCCAACGCACAGGACCGATCGCTGCTGGTCGTAAGCCGAACTGAATAGACCGCGATCGCCGACGTCTGCGGCGAGGACGACTGATCCGTTTGGAGGTCGCGGCCGCGGCCAGGCCCGGGCACAATCAGCGTTCCGGGAGAAGTCCATGCCATCGACCTCTATGCCACCCGCCGAGCCGCTGCTGCCCGGCTGGTACACGCTCGGCGACCAGCCGCAATTGATCGGCAGCCGCTGCGCCGGCTGCGGCAGCCACTACTTTCCGCGCCTCGCGGCCGGCTGCCGTAATCCGGACTGCACGGACTCGCGCCTCGAGGACGTCCCGCTCAGCCGCAGCGGTCAGCTTTGGTCGTTCACGACCGCGAGCTACCAGCCGCCGGCGCCGTACCTCGCGGCCGAACCCTTCGTACCGTTCGCGCTCGCCGCCGTCGAGCTGGAGCAGGAGCGGATGATCGTGCTCGGCCAGGTTGCCGCCGGCATGAGCGTCGAGCAGCTTCGCATCGGCATGGCCATGGAACTGGTGCTCGAGCCGGTCCCGGCGGAGAACGAGCCGGCCGGCCGGCTGCTCTGGAAGTGGCGCCCGGCGGGAGCCGCGCCATGAGCCGTGAAGTGGTGATCCTCGGCGCCGGCATGCACCCGTGGGGCAAGTGGGGGCGCAACTTCGTCGAGTACGGCGTGGCTGCGGCGCGTGCCGCGCTCGCGGATGCCGGGGTCGCCTGGCGCGACATCCGCTTCGTCTCCGGCGGGGCGACGATGCGCTGCGGCTATCCCGGCTATGTCGCCGGCGCGACCTTCGCCCAGGCGCTCGGCTGGCAGGGCGCCGAGGTCAACAGCAGCTACGCCGCCTGCGCGACCGGCTCGCAGGCGCTCGCCGCGGCGCGGGCGAAGATCCTGGGCGGCGAGGTCGAGCTGGCGCTGGTGGTCGGCGCCGACACCACGCCGAAGGGCTTCCTGGCACCAGCGCGCGGCGAGCGGCCCGACGACCCGGACTGGGTCCGGTTCCGCATTGGCGTGACCAACCCAACCTACTTCGGCCTGTACGCGCAGCGGCGCATGCACCTCTACGGCGACACGGTCGAGGACTTCGCGCTGGTCAAGGTCAAGAACTCGGAACACGGTGCGCACAACGAGCTCGCGCGCTACCGCAAGCGGTTCACGCCGGAGGAAGTCGCGGCTTCGGCGATCGTCGCCGCGCCGCTGCGGCTGATGGACATCTGCGCGACCTCCGATGGCGGCGCCGCGCTGGTGCTCGCCAGTCGCGACTACGCGCGCCGGCTCGGCCGCGGCGATGCGCCACGCCTCGCCGCGATCTCGGTCGTGACGCCGACCTTCCCGTCGGCGCTGCTCGAGATGCCGGATCTCGCGACCGACGGCGCCGTGACCGCCGCACCAGCCAGCTTTCGCGCCGCGCTGCCGCGGAAGGCCTACGAGGAAGCCGGGCTCGGGCCCGAGGACATCGATCTCGCCGAGGTCTATGACCTGTCCACCGCGCTCGAGCTCGACTGGATCGAGGACCTGCAGCTCTGCCCGCGCGGCGAGGCGGCGGCGCTGCTGCGCAGCGGCGCGACGCGCCTCGGTGGTCGCATCCCGGTCAATCCCTCCGGCGGGCTGGCCTGCTTCGGCGAGGCCGTACCGGCCCAGGCGCTGGCCCAGGTCTGCGAACTCGTCTGGCAACTGCGCGGCCAGGCCGGCGCCCGCCAGGTCGAGGGCGCGCGCGCCGGCATCACCTGCAACCAGGGCCTGTTCGGCCACGGCTCGGCGGTGATCGTGACGCGGTGAGCGGGGCGGGCGGCGGGCCATCGCCCGCTTGGGCTGCCGCTGCGGGTCTCTATTCCGCCAGCTCGACCCGGACGCTGCGTCCGAGGGTCGTCGCGGCCTTGCTGATCGTCGAGAGCGTCACGGACGGATCGGTCGCATCGAGCAGACGGTGCACGACCGCACGGCTCGTCTTCATTCGCCTCGCCAGCTCGGCCTGCGACACGGCACCGGCTTTCATGGCCTGGGCCAGTTTCCAGGAAAGCACGCGCTTGATCGCCAGCGCAGTCGCTTCCTCCAGTCGCCCCTCTTCGGCCAGGAAGTCTTCGAAGTCACTCCCCGCGTAGGGGTTTGTCTGCTTGCGTGCCATGGCTTTCTCCATCATCGTTCGCGCTTCTGATGAGAAACGGCTCTCGGTCTGCCGCTGCCTCAGGCGGCCAGACGCAGTTCCGGCTCGAGTCCTGCGCGCGCAGCCAATGTGAGCAGCATGTCCAGGCTGAAATCCTGCCACCGGCCTTTGATGAGTCGCGAAACACGGGGCTGGGTAATGCGAAGGCGCCTGGCGGCCTCCGCCTGAGTCCAGCCTTGCGCCTTCAGGTGCTGCTCCATGCGGATCATCACCTCGGCGCGCAGCGCCATGACCTTGGCCTCCGCTGGATCGAAGCCCAGATCGAGGAACACATTGCCGCTGCCCTTGATCCGGCGGGTATCAGACAAGCGAGGATCAGTCTTCTTGCTCATGGCTTTTCTCCAATCATCCGGTAGCGGACTTTCGCCAGTGCGATATCGGCCTTCGCTGTCTGCTGTGTCTTTTTCTGGAAGGCATGCAACACATAGATAGCGACCTCGAACCTGGCCACATACATCGCGCGGTACGCGCCTGACGCGTCCCGGACGCGAATCTCGTAGACGCCGGCACCCACCGCGGACATCGGCTTGAAGTCCGTGGGTTGTCCACCAAACTGCACCCGCATCAGTTCCACACCGATTTCATGCCGGACGTCAGCCGGCATGCGCGCCAAGTCGTCGCGGCTGGAGCCGAGAAACTCCAGCGGCTTCATCTGCGGCGCTTTGGGTCTCTTGGGCTGCACGGCCTGGAATATATCAGTACTGGTATATCAATACAAGTAGTTGCATAAGCACCGGCGCAGTCCTGTTCCTGGCGCGCTCCGGCGGAGAATGTCCCTTTCTGCATGATCACATGCAATTACCGGCGCGCGCGGGCGGCGGCCGGCGCCTACGGTCAGCAGACTCACCGGCCAGCGCCAGACACGGATGTCGGCCGCCCGCCCGCACTGCAGTCCCGCGATCGGCTCCGCCGCCGCCCGGGTCTACCGTCGCCGCCGGCCCGAGCGCACGGCGCTCTACCGGCTCGTCCAGCAGCACCTCGAGACCTGGCTGGCACGGATCCGGGAGCGGGATCCCGACGCGGCCCCGATCCCGCGCCACGTCGAGCGCGAACTCCGGGGCTTTCTCGAGTGCGGCATCCTCGCCTGCGGCTTCGCCCGCGCCCGCTGCGGCACCTGCGGCCACGACTTCCTGGTCGCATTCTCCTGCAAGGGCCGCGGCATCTGCCCGTCCTGCACCACCCGGCGCATGGCCGAGACGGCCGCCCATCTGGTCGAGCACGTGTTCCCGCAGGTGGCGGTGCGCCAGTGGGTGATCACGTTCCCCCGGCGCCTGCGCTACTTCCTGCACCGCGACCCGGTACTGCTCGGCCGTGTCCGGCGCTGCGTGCTGCGGGCGATCGAGTCGGGTCTGCGCTGCCGCTGCCCCGGCGCGCCGCGCGGGGCCCGCTGCGGGGCGGTCACGTTCGTGCAGCGAAAACCGGCTACAATCCTCATCGGTAGGGGAATCGGTATGCATCCGCTCATCAGTAGTCGTCACGCAGCGATAGCCACTCTGTGCCGGCGGTATGGAGTACGGCGCCTCGACGTGTTCGGTTCTGCCCTTCGGCCGGACTTTGATCCCGACTCGAGCGACATCGACCTGGTCGTCGATTTCGATTCCGCGGGGGCAGGTAGCCGCGTCGATCGGTACTTTGGCCTCAAGGAATCGCTCGAATCGCTGTTCGAGCGCCCGGTGGACCTCGTCGAACTGAACGCGATGCGGAGCCAGCGCCTGAAGCGGATCGTCGACCGGACACGTGTGCCCGTATATGCAGCGGCGGCCTGACGTCTATCTGGAACTGGCGCTGACGGCGTTGCGCAAGACATCCGCCTTCATGGGTCAGCGGTCGCTGGCCGACTATCTCAAGGATGACTTCTGTCAGGCAGCGATCGAGCGCGAATTGGAGATCGCCGGCGACGCACTGGGCCAACTGCGCAAACAGGTACCCGAGGTGTTTGCCAGAATCCCCGACGGTCCAGTAATCGTTGCCTTCCGGAATGTCCTGGCACACGGCTACGCCTCGCTCGATCACACGACCGTCTACGAAGCCGCGACAGGCAAAGCCCCGGCCCTTCTCGAGGTGCTTGAACAGCTCCTCTCCGAGTTCCCGGATCCCTGAGATCTCTCGGCAGCAAGGAAGGGTTCATGCTCGGCGCGGGCTACACACGCGGCGCCGATGAGCAGGTCCGCGTCCGCAATCGTCGCCGCACCGCTGCGGCTGATGGACATCTGCGCGACCTCCGATGGCGGCGCGGCGCTGGTGCTCGCCAGCCGCGATTACGCGCGCCGGCTCGGCCGCGGCGACGCGCCACGCCTCGCCGCGATCTCGGTCGTGACGCCGACCTTCCCGTCGGCGCTGCTCGAGATGCCGGATCTCGCGACCGATGGCGCCGTGACCGCCGCACCGGCCAGCTTCCGCGCCTCGGTGGCCGCATCCCGGTCAACCCGTCCGGCGGCCTCGCCTGCTTCGGCGAGGCCGTGCCGGCCCAGGCGCTGGCCCAGGTCTGTGAACTCGTCTGGCAACTTCGCAGCCAGGCCGGTGCCCGCCAGGTCGCGGGCGCCCGCGCCGGCATCACCTGCAACCAGGGCCTGTTCGGCCACGGCTCGGCGGTAATCGTGACGCGGTGAGCGGGGCGGGTGGCTGTTCGATCGGTCCTCCTGGGCGATTCGAAGCCCAGAGCGTCCGGATTGGGCGATCTCGTAATCCGGAATGGTCGGTCATATAATCCGGATCAGACGACTCCGCCGATCCGGGATTGACGACGTGCCAACAACCGACGATGCCCTCATTCCCCGCCACGCGGCCAGGCAGGTGGCAACTGCGCTTGCGGATACACCGGTGGTCATGGTCAACGGCCCGCGGCAGTGTGGCAAGACCACACTGGTGCGAGGTTTCGCGGTGCACGGCAGGCGGTACATCAGCCTGGATGATGAAACGGCGCTGACTGCAGCACGCGATGACCCGGTGGGTTTCCTGCGTCCTGTCGACCGTGTCATCCTGGATGAGGTGCAGCGGGCGCCGGAACTGCTGCGCGCGATCAAGCTGTCTGTCGATCAGGATCGGCGCCCAGGTCGGTTTCTGCTCACCGGCTCGGCCGACCTGCTCACGTTGCCAACCGTGTCCGACAGTCTGGCTGGGCGCATGGAGGTCGTGACCTTGTGGCCCCTGTCGCAGTCCGAGCTGGGGCGCATCACCGGCCGCTTTGTGGATCAGGCGTTTGCGCGGATGGCACCGGAGTCGTTTGAGTCCGCGGCGGACGCGAAACTGGTACAGCGCGCCCTGCGTGGTGGCTATCCGGAGATGTTGCGGCGCGCCGACCCTGCGCGACGTCGCAACTGGGCGCGCGACTACATCGCCGCCATTGTGCAGCGGGATGTTCGCGACATCTCGTCGATCGAAAGGCTGGATGTGCTGCCGCGACTGCTGCGTATCCTCGCGCAGCACTCGGGGCAGTTGACCAATTTCGCCCGGCTCGGCGGTCAGATTGGCCTGGACGAGAAGACCGCGCGCAGGTACCTGGGCGTGCTGGAGCAGTTGTTCCTGGTCCGTCGTCTGGAGCCGTGGCACAGCAATCGACTGAGTCGCCTGGTCAAGACGCCGAAGCTGCAATTCCTCGATTCAGGCTTATTGGCCGCATTGCTGGGTGTGACGCCGGAGCGCGTTGCCGGTGATCGCTCGGCACTGGGCGTTCTGCTCGAGACCTTCGCATTCACGGAAGTGCTCAAGATGGCGGCAGTCGGTGGGCGACCGGTCGCCCTCTACCACTATCGCGACAAGGACCAGAATGAGGTCGATATCGTGATCGAAGACGACTCCGGCGGAGTCGTCGGGATTGAGATCAAGGCGTCGGCAACCGTTCGACCCGCGGACTTCGCCGGACTGCGCAAGTTGGCAGGGGCGGCAGGCAGGAACTTCCGGACGGGCGTGGTCCTCCACGATGGGGACGCAGTGATCGGGTTCGGCGATCATCTCTTCGCGGCACCGCTGTCATGCCTTTGGCGTTAGTCGGTCAATCCGCCGTGGTGACCGGACCGACTAGCATTCTTCGGTGAGCCCGATCCCCTCGGGGGCCCGGCAGAAGAGCTCGAGCATGACGAGCTGAGCGCTTCGAGGTGCAGGACGATTTCCAGGTCCTTCGTGGCCCGGAACTCGAGCCCCGCCTCCGCCATCGCCAGACTCGCCGCCGTGCCTCCGATCAGGTGATGCCGGCATGGCCTGCCGGTCGAATGTCGGATATCTTGAACAGCAATGAAGTCGGCTGATCCGGAAATTCCCTGGCGGCGGATCAGCATCTCAGGCCACTGCTGGTCCTCGAGGTAGTGCAGCGTCGAGTTGTCACTCGGGAAATCACCGTTTGGACGTCCTATTCCTCAATGGCCATCAGTTCGGTGCTGCACACGAAAGTCGGGAGAAAGGAGGAATCGCCATGCACTCAGGGCATCGTGCGGCTCGCCTCACCGTCGGCAGCTTGCTGCTGACGGCCGGCTTGTCCGCACAGTCGGCCACCCTCACGTTCGATCCCGAGACCAGCGCGGTCGAGACCAGTGCCAGGCTGCGAGCCACACTGACCCTCTCCTCCCCGGCGCGAGACAAGGTTGTTGTGCCGCTCGCGAGCAGTAACCAGGCGATCGCTGCGGTACCCGCCAGCGTGACCGTACCCGCCGGTGCGGCTGTGGCGCGTTTCGTGATCGAGATATCCAATCAACCAGTTCCCGCTAAAGTCGCCGTCCAGGTCACGGCCTCGCCACCCACTGAATCAGTGCGACCGCAACGCACGCTTACCGTATTGCCCGCAGCCGCGGTCGCGAGTGTCAAGACCTCGCCGGTCACCGTCGTGGGAGGCGCGACATCTGAACTGACAGTCACACTGTCACGACAGGCGGTCTACCCGGGAGTCGTCGTGAGCCTTGACAACACGAGCGCCGGTCAGGTCGTGCAGCCTGCGTCGGTGACCGTCCCCGCGGGCAAGAGCGTCGTCCTCGCGACGGTCAATACGGCTCCGGTACCCGCCTCGATGGGGGTGCAGATCAACGCGACGGTCACTGGAGCGAATTTCGTCGCCGGCATGCTAACGGTGCAGAGTTCGCCCGCTGAAGCGTCCACGTTGGCGTGCGACGGCAGCAGCAACTGCGGCGCCATTGGTTGCGCGAACTATTACTGGGGCTGGTCGGCAAACACCTGCTACCGCCGCGCCGACGTTCCCGCCGGCGCCTCCACCTGCAACAGCGGCGATGGCTGTCCGACGCCCGCGAGCGCCTGCCCGGCGTCCGGCCCGGGTCCCGCGACTCTGAGCTGCAGCCCGACCGGCCAACGACCGATGCCGGGAACCTGCGCGGGCGTGGCACCGGGCGCGTGCGTCAATCTTCACTGACTGCACGACTCAGCGCCGCGCCGGCTTCTGGTTGGGCGGCTGTTTCAGTTTGCTCCAATCCTGCCGGCTGGCAGTCACCAACGCGTTCTGGCCATCGCGTGGCTGTCCCCGACCCAGCATCTTCTCGAACACCTCATCGGGGGTCGGACCTGCTGCCGACTGACCGCAGGTTCCGTGCGTCGTCGACCCGGGCGAACACGATCAGTTTCGTCCTGAAGTCGTAGCGGAAGAACAGGCGGAATCGCCGCCCGATCTTCGCGCCCGCCAAATCGAGGGCGCGCGGATCAGTGACAATGCGTACGCATGCACCCAGCACCGCCCAGCGCAAACAAACCGGGGTGGTACCGGAGAACTGCGCGCAGCGCCTTGTGCCTGTTCAGGTATGGCCTTATAGTCATGGTATGGCCACCACGACTGTGAAATCGACTTACGCCCTCGATGTCGAGACGGTGCGCGCCCTCGAGGACGTGGCCCGCGGCTGGGGAGTCTCCAAGTCCGAAGCATTGCGCCGGGCCATCCGGGCGGCACGGCGTGAGTCTGCCGCCGTAGCGCCGGATGCGCTCGCCGCGCTGGACACGCTGCAGCGGTCGCTGGCCCTCAAGGGTCGGGCTGCATCCGGCTGGGAAACGAAGGCGCGCGCTGCACGCCGCGCGGCGTCCCTGCGGCGCGAATCGCGATGATTCACCTGGATACGAGCTTCCTCATCCGGGGGCTCGTGCGCGGCTCAGCCGAGGATCGCGCGCTGCGCAAGTGGCTCAAGGACGGCGGGTCGCTGGGGATGAGTACGGTCGCCTGGACCGAGCTCCTGTGCGGCCCGCTCGAGGAAAGCCGCCGCGAACTTGCGACCCGCGTGGTGTCGCAGCGGGTGCCGTTCCTCGAGGAAGACTCCGTCACGAGCGCGCGCCTGTTCAACGAGACCGGACGGCGCCGCGGATCGCTCATCGACTGCATGATCGCGGCCAGCGCGTTGCGCGCGCGGGAGCCGCTGGCGACGGCCAACGGCGGCGATTTCAGGCGTTTCGCGGCCTTCGGCCTCGCCATTCTCGAAGCCTGAGATCGAGCGCGGGAGTGACCTGCCCGGCCGGACGCAAAGTTGGGGCAGTCTTCTCGCGGCTGGCGCACGGCGCCTGCGGTTTCGCCGTTTCTCTCAAGAGCTCCGCAGCCCGTCGACCTGGCCGGGATGGCCGGCCTGGCCCGTTCCTGCATGAGCCTGTCTTGCTGCTCCGGCCTGCCCGCCGGCGCCGCCGGGCTGTCCGAGGCCACCGGCACCGCCGGCCCCACCGGTGCCGCGCTCGATCGCGCATTGGCGAATCGCGGGGTTCGAGTTCAGCACCAGGATCCCGATCGAGTTTCCTCCGGCCTGACCCGGCTGGCCGGCTGCCGGCGCTCTTGCCCCGCCAGCGCCACCGCCACCGTGCACTCCGACCGCCCCGGGGGAGCCGATCGCCCGGGTGGGCCAACCGTTGACCAGCACGAGCTGGCCGTAGCAGCGCGCTCCGTTCGCGCCGTCCAGGAACTGGGCGTAGCCCGCGGCCCCGGCCGGTGCCGGTGTGGTTGAATTCGGCGCCCCGCCGGCCCCGCCAGATCCGGCAGATCCGGCCGCTGGATTCTGCGCGCCGGCACCGCCGGCGCGGCGCGTCGTCCGGTCGCACAGACGGAATCGACGAAACCGATGCTGGTGGTCGCAGCCGCCGGGCGCGGCATTCGAAGCCGCTGCTCGCCGGGCCGTACCTCGGCAACCGCACTGACAGCGATCAGGGCGAGTGCAACGATGGCAAGTATCTGTGTCCTTGTGCGCATCCTGGTCCCCGTCCCTGTTTGAATAGGGGTTGCGCGATCAATCGTCCGCGATCAGCGGCGGCGCGCAGTCGGCGCGCCGCTTGCTTGCAGAAACCGTTGGGTGCCGCTTGCCGTTCCTGCAAGCGGCGTGACGACGCACGACGACCGCTGCATCGCATAGTCAGACGTCGCTCGTCAGGCGCGCTTCTTGTGCTTGGCGATCAGGTCGCGAACTTCGGGAACGAGCTCAGCGGGTACGGCCATGACCGTGCCGCCCATGGCCGCCTCGTCTTCGGCGACCGCCTCATCCTCGGACTGGGACTCGTAGTGGGAGATAACGCCTTTGACGCGCTTCTCGTCCCAGCCAGGAGGATACCGGTTCTTGCTCATCGCTCTAGTTTGCGCCTGCGCCGGCGATAGGCCAATGCGGGTTTGCCGCGAAGTTCGTAAGCCGTGATGACGAAAACACTTTTCGGCTCTGGGTCAGGGACATAAACCACCCGCAGCGGCCGCCCGGCGAGGGTTCGCCCCGTGGCAACCCGGGATCCGTCGCTGCCTGCCCGATCTTCGCCTGGGTTCGACAGGACCTCCTCAACTTCCGACTCCGCGACGTCATGCTTGTAGATATGAGGCTGGCCGGTCTCGGGATCGATGTAGTAACGGACTTCCACAGCGCCTCTGTGTCCGAGCGACGTCTAACGCGTAATTAAACACGAACGGCGGCCGGCAGTCCCGCAGCGCCGCGATAAGTCATGTCGGCGGCAGCGGGCCTGGAGCAGTTGTGAACCAGGTCTCATCCGATCCCGGCGCGACGGAGCATCGTGATCACGGTCCGATCTGCATCCGTGCAGGGAGGGATCTCGCATGGCGGGAAACACCTTCGGGACGACTACGACGATCGCGGTGGCGCTGGCGCTCTGGATCGCCCCGTCAGGATTCGCGCCCGCTGCCCGCGCCGCCGGTCTCGAGAGCCTGTCGGTGCCGGAGCAGGTCATGCGCGTGCAGGAAAAGCCGGCAGAGCGCTGCGAGTCCTGCAGCGGCCGCGTCTTTCCTGGCCGGGCCGCCGAATCGGGGCCGCCGGCAGGAAGCTGGGACATCGACACCTTTGCAGTAATCGGTCTGTTCTCCGGAATGTCGGATCACGGTGCGCTCGGCGTCGAGGCCGGCTATTTCCGGCCGGTGCATGTGACTGGGCCACCGGCCACTGGCGGCATCGCCGGATCGCCCGAGGGTGTGCCCGATCGCACGCTGCTGCTCCAGCAGACCGGCTCCGGCCGGCTCCGGCCGGGCGATCTCCTCGTGCTGGCGGCACGCCACCAGCACAACGTCGCGCAACTGCTCGAGTCGTTGGGCCTGTGGACTCGCCTGCCGCTCGGCTCCGCCTGGCGTCTTGGCCCACGCTTGCGCGTCGACCGGCGCGCAATCTACAGCGACGGCGACCACGAGACGCTGTACCTCCCATCGCTGCGCATCGACTACGAGCGCGGCAGCACCTGGTTCGGAATCGAGTGCGGCGCTGAACTGGCGCGGCGCAGTGTCCCGGGCGAAATCCAGCGCTCGCCGAAATACTTCATCTCCTTCGGCTACCACGTTACGTTCTGAGTGGTGGGCCGGCGCTCCGCAATTTCGCCTAGAATCGGCCGGCGACAGTTGTGGACTCACCATCATGAGCGGCGATTCGGCAGCAGACGGGACAGCGGATGCGAGACTCGCGGAGATCGCCCGACTGCTGACCTCCGATCCCCGGCTGGCCGCCGACCAGGCCGCCGCAGTTCTCGAGCGGACCCCCGGCCATCCCGCGGCAACGCTCCTGCTCGGCATCGCTCGGCGATCCGCGGGCGACGTCGCGGGGTCCATCGCGACGCTGGATCCGCTCGTGCGGTCGAAGCCGGACTGGGCGGCCGCGCACTGTGAACTGGGCCGATCGCTCAGCGAAGCGGGAGACCGTGCGTCAGCCATCGCCGCCCTGCGCCGTGCACTGAAGCTGCAGCCGGCCTTGCCCGGCGCATGGCACTCGCTCGCCGTCGAGTTGCGCAAGGCAGGCGACGCGGCGGGCGCCGATTCCACCTGCGCCGAGCGGATCCGCCTGGCCGCTCGCGACCCGCGCCTGCTCGAGGCGCAGGCGGCGATGAATGGCGGTCGCCTGTCAGCGGCTGACAACCTGCTGCGCCGGCAGCTTGATGAGGACCCTACGGACGTCGTCGCGATGCGGATGCTGGCGGAAGTCGCCCTGATGCTCAGCCAGGCCGCTCCCGCCGCCAGCCTGCTGCAGCAATGCCTCGAACTCGCTCCCGGCTACCCGGTGGCCCGCTACCAGTACGCCATCGCGCTGCACCTCCAGGGGCAGCACACCGAGGCCCTGCGCGAGATCGGCTTGGCGCTGGCGTCCGAACCCCGCAATCCGGCCTTCCGCAACGTCCAGGCCGTGCTGCTGGGACGAACCGGCGATTTCGACCGCGCCATCGCGGTCTATGCGGATCTGCTCGGCGAACATCCGCGACAGCCCAGAATCTGGATGAGTTACGGCCATGTGCTGATTGCGGCCGGGCACCAGGCGGAAGGTATCGCCGCCTATCGCAACAGCATCGGGCAGTACCCGCAGCTCGGCGAAGTCTGGTGGAGCCTTGCCAACCTGAAGACCTTTCGCTTCACGGCGCCGGAAGTCGCCGGGATGCAACGGCAGCTCGACCGCCGTGATCTGTCCGCCGACGACCGCCTGCATTTCGAGTTCGCGCTGGGCAAGGCCTCGAGGACGCCGGCGATCCCGCCGGTTCATTCGCACACTACGCGGCGGCCAATCGGTTACGTCGCGCGACGATCCGCTATGACGCGGCGGAGGTCAGCACGCACGTGCAATGCGCGAAGGCGCTGTTCACGTCGCAGTTCTTCGCCGCGCGGGCCGGCTGTGGCCACCCTGCGCCGGACCCGATCTTCATCGTCGGCCTGCCGCGTGCGGGCTCGACACTGCTGGAGCAGATCCTGTCCAGCCATTCCGCCGTCGAGGGGACGATGGAACTGCCGGACCTGATCGCCATTGTCCGCGACCTGAATGCTCGCAGCGGCCGCGCCGATGGCTCGGCCTACCTCGAGATGCTGGCCGGCTGCGCGCCGCAGGAGTTGCGCGCGCTGGGCGAGCGCTACCTGGCTGCGACGCGCGTGCAGCGCAGAACGGGCAGACCGATGTTCGTCGACAAGATGCCGAACAACTTTGCGCATCTGGGGCTGATCCACCTGCTCCTGCCGAATGCACGCGTCATCGATGCGCGGCGGCATCCACTCGCCTGCTGCTGGTCCAACTTCAGGCAGCACTTCGCCAGTGGTCAGAGCTTCACTTACGACCTCGATGACCTCGGCCGCTACTACCGCGACTACGTCGAGCTGATGGCGCACTTCGACACGGTCCTGCCGGGCCGGGTGCACCGCGTGTACTACGAACGCCTGGTCGAGGATATCGAGACCGAGGTGCGCCGCCTGCTGGACTACTGCGGCCTGCCCTTCGAGGCGGCCTGCCTGCGCTTCCACGCCACCGACCGCGCGATCAGGACCGCGAGTTCCGAACAGGTGCGGCAGCCGATCTACCGGGATGGCATTGACCACTGGCGCCAGTTCGAGAGCTGGCTCGAGCCCCTGAAGAAGGCGCTCGGGCCGGTGCTCGACGCCTATCCGGGCGTGCCGTCCTTCGCGCGCGACGGATCGACCGGATAACCGGACTGCGCTCGCGCCAGACGGCTGCCGATGATCTGCTCGGCCTCCGCCATGATTCGGCCAAGCCTTACTGCCATCGGCCAGACCCGACTTGGCAATGGACGGCCGGATGCCCTGCGTTCTAACATGTTTCGCGTCGATATCGGATGTTCCCGCCGGGCAGGTACCCTGGCCCGGCTGCATGCAAAGTCGCCGCGCATGCGAGCGGACTCCTGATCCCAGGCCGTCAACTAAGGAGGAGTGGACATGGCATGTTCCAAGGCTTCCACGAATTGGCTGTCGACAACGTTGCTGTGCGCCGCCGTATTGCTCGCCAGCAGCGCGAGTCCGGAGGCTGCGGCAGGAGATCGGGACCAGTCTCAAGTCAGTCAGCGGGGCGTCGATCGTGACGAGCGTATGGCCACCATCCGTCGTGAGCGCAACGGCGGGCTGACGTATGAGCTTCCCGATGGAGCCGAAATATCCTGTCGTGCCGACCGAGGAGAAGTGTCGGACTGCGTATCCACGACCTCCCGCGGCCCGGCTACCGAGCGGTCGCGCGTGCTCTGGTTCATTCGCTCTACCAAGGGCCGCTCGTTCACGATCACAGCGGTGGGCAGGTCGATGGATCAGCGGACCATCCCCGGGGGACGGCTTTCTGAGCTCGTCCAGGGAATTGACATCTGGACGCGGATGCAGAACAGGCAGGAGGAACTGCGGAAGCGGCGCGAGAAGTTGCTGGCCGAAGCCATGAGCAGCACTGCCGCGGAGGTCACTTGCGAGATGTGCATCTGGGGGGCACTTGTTGGATCGTGCCGTGCATCCTGGGCCCCCCGAAGGACTGACCTCGCATCCTGATTGCAGGCTACCCGGCGTTCGGGTCGTTCAGTCCGCGCCACAGAGGTAGCGGTGCACCCGCGGGTCCGACGTGTTCGCCCGGGCGTCGGCTTGCGGCGTGGCCGCGGTGCTGGCGCGCCGCGCGTGGCGGCATTCGACCTCGACCCGAAAGTCCTGGACGTCCCGGTTCCGGCTCGCGTAGTAACAGACAGCCACGTCGCCTTCCGGGCGCGAGTGCGTGAGAGCCAGATTGAGGGAGGCCTGTCCGGCGCGGGTGCGCTGAGGCCTCGTCGTACTGCTGAGACCGACGCTGGCCGTGAGGTCTTCGACGCACTGCACCACGGCGCCGGGCTCGCGCACGACGCGCAGCCGAACCTCGCGGGTCCGGCTGCCGTCCACGTTGCGGAAGGCACGCTGGCGGTCGAGCAGGCAGCGCACTGTCGCGGACCCGACCGATTCGGGAGCCCAGTCCGCGCGCACCACCTCGCGACGCGTCCGCCGCTCTCCGTCGAAGACGCGTACGGAGCTGCCGTCCACAGACAGTTCACCGGACCAGTCCGGCAGGTCCGGCCGCGGCGGGAAGCCGCGGTCGATGTCCACCTGGTAGCTGCACTCGATTGTCACACGGCTGCCCATGCTCACCTCGGACACCGGCCGGCCTCCCTGGGTGATCACGAGGTCGGTCACCTCGACCCGGTGCTGCGCGAGCGCCGCCGGCGCTGCGCCGAGCGCGAGAACGCTGACGAGGACTGCAAGAGCGGTAACGCGCGTGATCATGTCGGCCTCCGGTCACGTTGCAAGGTATTCCGCAGGACAAGCGACTCAGGCGGTGCCAGGTGAGCGTACCTCGACGCGCGCCGAGTTGTAAGCATAAGCGCCGGCCGGGCTCGCCTCGTCGGTCGTCAGGACGTTCGGGTTGCCACCGCGGTCCACGCCCTCAGCGTCCGGGCGATACCACGCACCCTCGTGGATCATCAGCACTCCCGGCTTGATCCGCTCGGTCACGCGCGCGCGGAGCCGCGTACGGCCGCGCGCGTTGAACACCTCGATTTCCTCACCGTCGCGCACACCGCGCGAGCGGGCGTCGGCGGGGTGTATCCAGGCATCCTGCACGAACAGTTCCTCGAGCAGCGGATTCCCGCTGAAGGAACTGTGGCAGCGGTGCTGGGCCTTCGTGGTGAGAAGCTGCAGCGGATAGGCACCGGGCCCGGCTCCCGGTCCTTCCGCGTCCTCGAGGAAGGTCGGCAGGGCGGGCACCGGCCGCCCATAGCTCGTCTGTGCGAAGTCCATCGTCGCGAGTGTCGTGCTCTCGATCTCGATCCGCCCGCTCGGTGTGTTGAACGGCGGCGGTTCCGGCGGCTCGACGTTGCGCCGGAAAGCCAGCCACGGTCGCTCGCGCCGCTCGCGCAGCCCGCCGCGCCGTAGGACAGCGGCGAAGGGCGCATGCGCATCGAGCGCCAGCAGCTCGTCCAGCCATTCGCGCGGCGACCTGCCGAGCCGCAGCGGCTCGAGCCCGAGCTGGCGGGCAAGCGCGTTGAAGATCCAGTGGTCGGGCCGCGATTCCCCCCAGCGGCTCGATCGCCTGAGCCTGCGGCAGCAGGTGCGGCTCACATTCCCGCCAGGGAATCGTCACGTCCTCGCGTTCGAGCATCGTGCAGGCCGGCAGGAGGATGTCCGCGTAGCGCGCGGTGGCCGTCATGCGCTGGTCCTGAACGACGATGAAGTCGAGCGCGTCGAGGGCCGCGATCGTGCGGTTGATATTGGGAAGCTGGTTCACCGGGTTCCAGGCCACGCTGTACAGCATGCGGATGTCGCTCGGCAGCGGCCTGAAGCTGCCGACGCGCAGGTGGTCTACTGACCTGCCGCCGAGGATCGCCTCGGCGAAGTGAGTGGTCTTGAGGGTCGCGATGTCCGCATCGTGCACCTCGAGGTCGCGCCGGAAGCGCTCCCACCACGAATGGACCACGGTCGAATATCGCAGCGGAAGGCCGACGCGGTGGCCCGCCGCGCCGCCGCCAGGCCGACCCACGTTGCCGGTCAGCGCCTGCAGGGCGAGCGCAGCACGGTGGTACTGCTCGCCGTGGCTGGTCCGCCCCGGAGCATAACCCGCGACGAGGTTCGCGGGTCCCGCAGTCGCATAACGGCGCGCCAGGCGCGCAATGGTGTCGGCGGGAACGTCGCTCAGCGCGGCCGCCCAGCGCGGGTCCTTGCACAATCCGCCGTCGGCCTCTTGCAGGTGCCGGCGGTAGGCCTCCGCGCCGACCGTGAACCGTTCGACGAAGCTCCGATCCTCGAGCCCTTCTTCCAGGATCACGTACGCCATGGCCATGAGCACCGCGGCATCCGTGCCGGGCCGGATCGGGATCCACTCGCGGCCCCAGGTCGCGGCCGTGTCGGTGTAGATGGGGTCCACGCAGACAATCGGGATGCCCGCGTCGCGGGCCTGCTGCAGGAACACCTTCGTGGTCGTGCCGAAATGCGTGTGCGCCGGGTTCCAGCCCCAGGCGATGATCAGCCGGCTGTTGAGGAAATCCGCGCCGTCGGCGCCGTCGGCGTACTCGGAGGTCCCCTCCTCGTCGGCGAGCCCCAGCGTGTACTCCATCGCGAAGTGCGCGCCTTCCCAGGACGGCGACGACCACCCGCTCGTGAATCCGCCGTGGCGGGCGAGCAGCATCTGCAGATCGAAAGACGCGTTGAGGGTGCTCGCAGTACCGCCGCCGATCCCCGAGAAGACCGCGGCCGGGCCATGCCTCGATGCAATCTCCCGCATGCGCGTCGCGACCGTGGCGAGCGCCTCGTCCCAACTGATTGCCGTGAACCGCCCCTCGCCGCGACGCCCGACACGCCGCATGGGCGCGAGGATGCGATCGGGCGAATAGACCCGGGTCCGGTAGGCGCGTCCGCGCGCGCAGGTGCGAAGCTGCCACCAGTCGGGACCGTGGTAGCCGTAGCCATGTCCGCTCAGTGTGCCATCGTCAGTCGTGATGTGGCGGAGCGCGCCGTCGCGCACGTGCACCTGCATCAGGCAGCGCCCGCCACAGTCGTGATCGCAGGTGCTGGGCAGGATGCGCAGACCCTGCTGGTTCGCCCCGGAACTCACGCGTGGACCTGCCGTGGGCGTGCAGGCAGCGAGCGCGGTGCCGAGCGAGGCCCCGCTGGCGAGTCCGAGGAAAGTGCGGCGGTCTACCCGCATGAGTCGCGTCGCGACTTCGGCACCAGCGGCGTGCGGGCCCGTTCGCGCCACTCGTCGGGTGGCGGACCCGGCACGGACCGGAGGTGACCGACGATCCTGCCGTTCCTGCGCGTCGTGGGCTCACCCCCGGCGCGCAGCGCCCGCACGGCGACGAAGAGCGACGGCCTGGTCGCCGCGTGCTCCTCGTCGATTCCGGGCAGAGTGCCGGCGGCGAACGGCGTGAGTGCGCCGTGCCGCGCCCGTAACTGAGCCTCGGTGCCCGCGTCGAGCGCGAAGTACGGGCAGGCATCGACACAGGCCGGCTTCAGCCCCTGTGCCTGCCGGTCCACACAGAAGGTGCACTTCATCATGCGCCGGTCGCCGGGACTGTACTGGGGCGCGCCATAGGGACATGCCCGCTGGCACTGCCGGCAGCCGCGGCAGATGTCGCGGTCCACGAGCACCGCGCCGGTCGCCGCCTGTTTCATGATCGCGCCTGTGGGACAGGCCTTGGCACAGGCAGGTTCGCTGCAATGCAGGCAGCTCACGCAGAGGTGGACGACGTCCACCTCGGGATAGCGGCCGAACTCGCTCGAGTAGACCCGCCGCCACTGGGCCTCGCCGCCGGCCGGCACGTCGTTCCAATCCTTGCACGCGACTGCGCAGGCGCCGCAGCCCGTGCAGCGCTGCTGGTCGAAGAAGAAGTGGACCTGCGGCACGCGGTCACTTGCTGGTCCGGGCAACCCCTTTCGGACAGCGGCCGTACGACACTCCGACCGGCGCCCCGTCTGCATCGAAGATGAACAGGTAGCAGCCTTTCTCTTCGCGGTGTGACTCTGCTTCCTGCATGGCGCGTTCCCATGCCTCACGCCTCTGCTGGGCGTGGTCCTGCGCGCGCTGCTCCATGCGGGCGAGCGGATCGGGCCGCACGCCGGGGACCGAATCGCGTGACACGCTGACCTGGAGGGCCTGCCCGCGGCGATCGACGGCGGAATAGCCGACGAGCACACCCTTCCGCACCGTCGCAAGGAGCTTCACGCCGCCAGAGAAGGTGTCAACGACGTTCGAGCCTTCCCGAAAACTGATGCAGCTAGCGGCGACGTCGCCGTGCTTCTGCCCACGGATCCCGGGGTCACAGTCGGCTCGGACATCCCCGCGCTTCTGCCCCGGCGTTTCGGAAATGCAGCTGCCTGCGACGTTGCCGCGTTTCTGCTCCGGCTTCATGGGGATGCAGCTACCGGCAGCGTCGCCCTGTTTCTGCCCAGGCACACGGCTGTTCTGGACTGGTTCATTCGGAACCGACGCCTCGGCTGTCTGGGCCGCGGCGATCCCGACGACTGATGACAGGAAGATGGCAAGTGCGAGCGACCTGCTTCTCATGAGACCCCCCGGCAAGTCGGATTCCTGTGTGCCGTGCTCGCCGGCCGGGAGGCCAGGTACCTCAGGGGCCAACCGGCTGCGCCGCCTGCTGCGGGAACCCCGAACTCCGCCCTGACCGAACCCTTGCTGCGGGGCTCCAGCCGCTCCTTTGCACAGTGCCGCCATCGGGGGTCGATCGTCAAGGCCGGTAGAGCATCCTGTAGGGCCTCCGATCGGAATGGCGCCGGCGGGCTGGATGGCCGTAGATGGGACCGCCACCGGCACACGTAGCAAGCCAGCGACGGCGTGGCGCCCGCCGTGTCAGTTCAGCACCCGCGCCAGGCGGCCGCGGATGATCTGCTCGGCCTCCGCCATCATGCGGTCGATGAGTTCGCCGACCGTCGGCACGTCGTGGATCAGGCCGGCGACCATGCCACAGCTCCACGCACCGGCGTCCACCTGACCGTCGACCATCACGCGCGGATAGATGCCGGCGACCTGATCGAGGATGTCGTTGATCGTAAGCTGGTCGCCCTTCGCGCGTTCGATCTCGAGCAGGCGCCGGACCCCCTCGTTGTTGAGCACGCGCTCGGTGTTCCGGAGCTGGCGCATCACGAGGCGCGTGTCGAGCTCGGTCGCGTTGACGATGGCCTGCTTGACGTTCTCGTGCACGGGCGCTTCCTGCGTGGCGACGAAGCGCGTACCCATGTTGATGCCGTCGGCGCCGAGCGCCAGCGCCGCGACCAGGCTGCGTCCGTCGGCCATGCCGCCCGAAGCGACGAACGGGACCTTGAGCTCCTCGGCCGCCCGCGGCAGCAGAATGAAGTTCGGGATGTCGTCCTCGCCCGGATGGCCACCGCATTCGAAGCCGTCCACGCTGATGGCATCGCAGCCGATCTTCTCAGCCTTGAGCGAGTGGCGTACCGAGGTGCACTTGTGGATGACTTTGACGCCGGCCGCCTTGAGCGCCGGCAGGTATGGCTCCGGGCTGCGCCCGGCGGTCTCGACGGCCTTGATGCCGCCTTCGATCAGTGCCGCGATGTACTCGGGGTAGGGCGGTGCCTGAAAGGCCGGCAGGAAGGTCAGATTCACCCCGAAACGGCTTATCGGTCAGCTCCCGGCAGCGGGCGATCTCCTTCGCCAGCAGTTCCGGCGTCTTCAGTGTGAGTGCCGTGATCATGCCGAGGCCGCCCGCATTCGCGACTGCCGCCGCGAGCGGCGCCAGGCCGACGTAGTGCATGCCGCCCTGGATGATCGGGTGCTGGATGCCGAAAAGCTCGGTGATGCGGGTTTTCATGAAGAATCCTGAGAGGGACCGAAAGAGCGAAGCGCGAGGATAAGTGAGCGTGCCGCTGATTGCACCACTCCGAAGTAGGGGGTTGTCTGCCTCGGCCGCTTTCTCCGGCTCCAGCCAGGCAACGCGCTCAGCGGCCGCCCAGCGCCGCATCACAGGCCCGGGCCAGTCCTGCGTCGAGCGTGATCAGGGGCGCGCGACTGCGCAGGGCGAGCTGCAGGTATGCCGCGTCGCAGACCGAAAGACTCCATCGCTGAGCGAGCCGCGGCAGCTCCTGCCACTGCGGGTCATAGAGGTGCAGGTCGAGCGCATCGACCAGCGCGTGTCGCGCCTCGATCTCGCCGGCGCGTCCGGGGAAACGCCGGATCTTGGCCAGGCAGACGTTCGTCAGTTCGTAGCGCAAGAGACCCGGCGCCAGCAGACGCCCACTCACGCTCGCCCGCACCGGTCCGCCCTCGGGTTCATCGAACAGCACGGCGGCGATGGCCGAAGCATCAACGACGACCGCGTTCATCCCGATCACGCCGGATCAGACTTGCAGAGGATTCGCCGCCGATGGGCGGACCCAAGCGCCGCGCCCGCTCCCACAGTTCCTCGAGTGTGAGGTGCCGCCGCGCCCTGGCGCGGCGCTGCTCCGGCTGCCCGGCGCCAGCGTCCGCTGGCCAGCCGGGAGTCGGCTCGGCCACTGCCAGCGGTCGGCTCTCCTCGCTGGACGCCGCCTCCAGAATGCACAGCAGCTCACGTTGCAGGGAGCGGTGATGTCGCTGCGCACGATCGCGCAGGCGTTGCGCCACCGCATCCGGCACTTGTTTGACCGAGAAGTCCACGGGCATGGCCGCCAGCTCCGGCTGGTACCGTTTCAGCTCCATTCTGGTTCCGCTATCGGCAACCGTCAACACGGACCACGCCAACCGCCTGCCTCTCGCGCCGAACCTCCGCCCGGACCGCTACAATGCCGCCGCCACGAACCGGTGCATCCCGCCCGGCCGGGAGTGACCATGCTGGAACGCCAGATCGAGACGCTGCTGTTCGCCAGTCGCTGGCTGCTCGCGCCGTTGTACCTCGGGCTGTCGCTGGCGCTGATCGCGCTCGGCATGAAGTTCTTCCAGGAAGCGTATCACGTGCTGGTGCACGTGCTCGGGGCGAGCGAGGCCGACCTGGTGCTGACCGTGCTGTCGATGATCGACATCGTGCTGGTCGGCAGCCTGATCGTGATGGTGATGTTCTCCGGTTACGAGAACTTCGTCTCGCGCATCGATGCGGCCGGCACCGACTCGCTCGGCTGGCTTGGCCGTCTCGACGCTGGCACGCTCAAGCTCAAGGTGGCGGCCTCGATCGTCGCGATCTCGTCGATTCACCTGCTGCGCATCTTCATGGACGCGCAGAAAGTCCAGAACGACAAGATCATGTGGTACGTGCTCCTGCACCTGACCTTCGTCGTCTCCGCCGTACTGCTCGGCGTGCTCGACCGGATCGCCTTCGCCGCGCACCGGGACCACAAGTAAGCGCCGGGTCGGGCGGCGTGCCGCGGCCGTCGGCGGCCGCGGAGTTCCTCAGCGCACCTTGATGGACGGGGCCGGCGCGCCGCGCCGCAGCCGCGCGATGAACTCGTCGAACGGCACCGGCTCCGGTACCGGTCCGTCGGGCGGGCCACTGCGGTCCCAGAACTCGCGCCAGCTCGGGAACAGGTCGTGGTAGCCACCGTCGTAGGGTTCGACTCCGGGCCAGCGCATCTTCTTCGGCCCGAGCGGCGGCCGGTTCAGGTCAGTCGCATACCAGTACAGCGGCAGGCGCCGGCGGAAATACCAGCGCCCGCCGATCCGCTCGTAATCGTCCACGTACATCATCTGCATGATCACCCACTCGGTGGGGGTCTCGTGCTCGTTCTTCGAATAGACCACACCGCGGGCGTGGTCCGCATCCGCGAACTCGATGATGTGGTTGCCGATGTGGTGCGCGGTGCCGGTGAACTGCACGCGCAGCGTCTGATCGAACCACGCCCGCAGTGCGGCGCGGCCGCTGTGCCCCTTGCCGACGCGCACGTCCGCCGGGAACAGTCCGACCAGCGCATCGAGATCGCGCATGTCGAGCGCGAGCGAATAGCGCGCGGCGAGCTGGCGGATCTGCTCGATCGACTCGAGGCGGTCGAGGCGCTGCTCGATGGTCGCGCCGCAATGTGGTTCGGACATGGCAACTCCCTCAGTGCACGCTGGCCGGCGGGCGCCCCGGTCGCTCAGTCGGCAACGCCCAGCGCGTGGCGCGCGGCCAGCCAGCCGAAAGTCATGCCGGCACCGAGCGTCGCGCCGGCGGCCGGATAGCTGCGGCCCATCGGCGAGGCGGCGCAGTTGCCGGCGGCGTACAGGCCGGCGATGGGCTTTGCGTCCGCGGTCAGCGCCCGACCGTGCTGATCGGTCACGATGCCGCCGTTGGTACCGAGTTCACCGGGACAGACGGGCAGCGCGTAGAACGGTGCGCGCGTGAGCGGCGCCAGACAGGGATTCGGCGTGACCGCCGCATCGCCGTAATAACGATCGTACAGGCTCGCGCCACGCTGAAAATCAGGATCCCGGCCCTGCTGTGCCAGGCCATTGAACCGCGCGATCGTGGCCTCGAGAGCCGCCGCCGGCACGTCGATCAGCGCTGCCAGCTCACCGATCGAGTCGGCGCGGCGCAGCAGCGCGCGCAGGCTCGGCCGCAGCCGCGCGTCGAAGCGCGGCGGCCCCGGGAACAGTGGCCCGATGGCGTACCTGCCGCGATAGCGCGCGTCGAACACCAACCACGCCGGCGCCGTGCCCGCGCGCCGCGCCATGATGCCGCCAGTCACGTGATAGGACGCCGCCTCGTTGCAGAAGCGCTGGCCGCTCTGGTCCACCATCAGCGACCCCGGCAGCGCGCGCTCGACGAACAGCGGGCGCGCGCGATCCTCGTCCGCAAGCTTGAGGCCCGGCGCCCACCAGGCCGAATCGAGATTGGCGAGCGCGGCCCCAACGCGCGCCGCGGCCTCGATCGGCGCACCGGTGTTCGAAGGCACGCCAGCCGACCAGGCGGCCGAACTCGGTTGCGGCAGGAAGCGTGCGCGCAGCTCCGCGTTGCGCTCGAAGCCGCCGGAGGCGACGATCACGCCGCGAGCCGCGCGGATGCGCTCCGACACACCGTCACGGTCGACGACGGCGCCGACGACCCGGCCGTCCTCGACCACGAAGTCCGTCAGCGACGTGGAGAGCTGCAGCGTCACGCCCCGCTGCCGGGCCGCGATCAGCAGGCGCGCGATCAGCGCGCCGCCGCCGGTCAGCCGCCGGTCGCGCGGCGTGCGCCAGCGCTGGCCGACGTCGAGCCAGTACTGGAGCGCAATGCGCAGGAAGATGGACTTCGCGCCCGGCCCCTGCGTGATCAGCGGATGCGCCTCGCGCGCGGTCCAGTTGATGCGGCCGAAGGCCGTCGTGCACAGGTGCGGCGGCTGCAGCGCGGCGAAGTCGCCACCGAGTGCGTCGGCCCGGATCGGCAGTGCCTGGCAACTGCGGTAACCCGGCTTGCCACCGGGCAGCTCTGGATGGTAGTCGCAGTAGCGGGGGAGCGATTCGCAGCGCAGGCCGGCCTGTTCGTCGAGGCAGCGGAACATGCGCGGCGCCGCGGCGACGTAGGCGCGGATCCGCACCTCGCTGGCATCGGTCCCGGCCAGCGCACGCAGGTATTCCAGCGCTTCGGCCTCGCTGTCGGCGCCGCCGGCCGGCCCGAGCAGATGATTATTCGGAATCCAGATCGTGCCGCCCGAGGTCGCCGAGGTGCCGCCGTAGAGATGGCTGCGCTCGATGACCAGCACGCGGGCACCAGCGAGTGCCGCGGTCACGGCCGCGGTCAGGCCGCTGGCGCCCGAGCCGACCACCAGCACGTCCGTGACCCGTTCCGACATTGACGAAAAAGCCACGCCTGGTCTCCTGGCGCCGGGGCAGCGGTCCGCAGAATACGCGGCGTTCGCGCCGTCCGCGATATCGTCCCAATGGACTAGGATCGCTGTGGAATCATTTGCTATCTTGTGCTAGCAGAGGGGTCGTGTGCCGGAATGTCTGTTGCCGGAGCACAACACGGCCTGTCACCGAGGCAATGTCACCAGCAGGAGTTATTGACATGAATGCGCAGAACACTCTTCGGCTCACGATTGGCGCCATCCTCACGGCGCTGGCTGTGCCAACCGTCAGCGCCGCCGAGGCGGAGCGCGGCAACGAGGCGGTTCTGACCGAAGTCATCGTGACCGCGCAGAAGCGTTCCGAGAACCTGCAGGACGTGCCGATTTCGGTACTCGCGGTGGATGCGGTGGCGCTGGAGAACCGCGGTATCGTCAGCCTCGCCGACATCAACGACGGCTCGATCCCGGGCGTGAGCCTTGCCCCCTATCCGGGCAGCGCCGATTACTTCTTCCCGACTTTCCGCGGCCTGACCACCAACACGGCCTTCGTCAGCGCGCCGAATCCGATCGCCGTCCATGTGGACGGCGTGTTCTGGTCGCAACTCGTCGGCCTCAACAACCCGGCCGCAGACCTCGAGCGCATCGAGATCCTGAAGGGCCCGCAGGGCGTGATGTCCGGACGCAATGCGTCCGGCGGCGCGATCAACATCTTCACAGCGCGGCCGCGGCTCGGCGAGTTTGGTTTGAAGCAGGAGCTGTCCGGCGCAAACTACGGCCAGTACCGCGCGCGCACGATCATCAACATTCCGGTCGGCGACACCTTTGCGGCCAAGCTGTCCTACCTGTGGCTGACCCGCGATCACGGCGAGATCGAGAACACCGCGCCGGGCGGCGTCGAATTCGGCAAGCGCGACGTCAATGCCTTCCGCGTCGACCTGCGCTGGCAGCCGAACGACAACCTGACCGTGGACTACGGCTACGACCGTTCCGACGCCAGCGGCTATGACACGCAGCCGCAGTGCCGGTATCCGTCCCCGACGATCACCCAGATGGCCTTCACCGGCGACCCGCGCATCACCGCGTTCGTCAACGGCTGCTCGCCGACCAAGCTGAAGGAGCTGTACTACCCGTTCGCGCTGTCGAAGAACGAAAATCTCATCCACGGCCATACGCTGAACGTCGAGTGGCAAGCGACCGACGCACTGACGATCCGCTCGATCACCGGTTACCGGATCGTCGATACCAGCAACGAGTACAACTACGGCGCCTATGCCGGCGCCGCCGACGTCCGCTCGGACAGCGGCCCGCTGCTGATGATCGATCCGTACGGCAACCTCGGCGGCGCCCGCAACCCATTCACCGGCGAATCGCATCCGGTCGTGCTGTACAACCGCTCCGTATCGCAGGAGTTCCAGTTCCTCGGCGACGTCAGCGATACCTTCAACTACACCGCCGGCGTGTACTGGGCCAAGGAGAACGGCTTCCAGCATTCCGGCCCGAACGTCGGCCTGTACATGGTCGCCGGCTCCGGCTTCCCCGGCGTCGACTTCGTGATGGTCGACGAAAAGGGCCTGCGCTGGGCGAAGAGCAAGTCCTGGGCCGTGTTCGGCCAGTTGAGCTGGCGGCCCGATGTGTTCGGCCAGCGCCTTGAGATCGTCCCGGGCGTCCGCTACACCGAGGATGATCGCTTCGCGATCGGTTACAACCTCGGCTGGACGACCGGCTACGTAGTCGTGCCGACGGCGCCGGGGACCGTCATGCTGGTGGCGCCGCCGGTACCGATCGCCGCGCCGGGCGTGGGCTATTCGCGGGCCGAGGGCAGCCGCACCTTCTCGCAGGTCACGCCGGCGCTGTCGTTCAACTTCCACTGGTCCGACGACCTGATGACCTACGCCAAGTACTCGAAGGGCTACACCAGCGGCGGCTTCGATCCGGTGTCCGGTCCGGGCACCGCGGCGGCCTTCTCCGCGGGCTTCGAGCCCGAGGAGATGGAGTCCTACGAGCTCGGCCTGAAGGGCGAGTTCATGGACCGGCGCCTGCGCGCCAATCTGGCGATCTTCCGCAGCGAATTCACCGACGAGCAGAAGTCGGTAGCGCTGCCCTCGGGCGGCTGGAAGACCGAGAACGTTGGCAGCTCGACCTATGAGGGAATGGAACTCGATCTGGCCTTCGCCGCGACCGAGAACCTGCTGATCACCGCGAGCTACGCCACGCTCGACCACCAGTACGACCTGTGGATCGATCCGTCCACCGGCCAGGACGTGACCGCCCGGAGGCGGTTGGTCACACCGAAGGGCGACTACACGGTTGCGGTCAACTACCGCTTCCCGGACTTCGGCCTGCCGGGGACGCTCGCGGCCAACCTCGACTATTCGCACCGCGCGCGGACCAGCACGCCGCTGAACGCGGACGTGCCGAATGTCGAGATCATGTCGGTGACGCCGGCATTCAGCCTGCTGAACGCGCGCCTGACGCTGTCCGAGATTCCGTTCGGCAACAGCGAGCACGGGCGATTCAGCGTCGCGCTGTGGGGCAAGAACCTCACCGACGAGAGCTACTCGACGATGTCCTACCAGGGCTGGGTCACGGCCGGCTCGGCGAGCTGGGGCGAACCGCGTACCTACGGCCTCGACGTCCGCTTCGAGTACTGAGCAGACGCAGCCGGCACCGCGGGCCAGACAGGTCCGCGGTGTCCGATTCGCACCAGCCACGACACGGGGGATCCACAGGATGAGCGACCGCGACTTCTTCGTCGCCATGACCGAATTTCACTTCATGAACCTGCAGACCATGAGTGAAATCGACTACTACCCGGACGTGCACCGCTGGTGGGGCAGCGTCGACGGCGTGATGCGCGCCTGGTCGGGGCGCGACCTGAGCAGCAGCGACTGGCCCAAGCCGATCGCCAGCGCGCTGATCGGCGAGATGGACAAGGCGCGCGTCGACGTCGCCTTCTGCCTGCGCGAGCCGATGATGGACGTCACCGGCGGCGTCGTCTCGCTGTCCACCAACGGCTTCATGCTGCAGCAGATCGCGCCCTACCCGAACCGCATGTATCTCGAGGCCAACGTCGGGCCGGTGATCCGCCGCGGCACGAAGCAGGCCAACTGGGAGCTCGAGTTCCTGTTCAGGGAGAAGGGCGCGAAGCTGTGCAAGCTGTACACGCCGGAGGACGAGGGCCCGATCAATGACCGGCGGCTGTGGCCGTTCTACGAGAAGGCGAGCGAACTCGGCGTGCCGCTGACGATCCACACCGGGATCAGTTACGTCTGCCCGCAGCCGAACAACCACTGCCACGTCGGCCAGCTCGATGACGTGCTGCTCGACTTCCCGGACCTCAAGATCATCGCCTACCACGCCGGCTGGCCGGATACTGAACTGCTGATCGGCCTGTGCGGCAAACACCGGAACCTCTACATGAGCCTGTCCGGCATCCTCGGCTGGTACCAGCGCGCGCCGTACCGCGGCTACCACGCGATCGGTACCGCGCTGCAGTGGATGCCGGCCGACAGGATCGTGCTCGGCTTCGATCTGCCGTTCGACGACCTCACGCGCGTGGTGGACTACATCCGCAATCTGGAGATGCCGGAGGAGCTGCAGGAGAAGTGGGGCTACGCGCCGGTCACCGACGACGACAAGGCGAAGATCCTCGGTCTCAATCTGGCGCGACTCACCGGCATCGACCCGGTGAAGCGGGTTCCGGCCCGGTGAGCCGGCGGGACGAGAGCCTCACGGCCGAAGTGCGCCGGCTCGCCGATCTCGAAGCGATCCGCGACCTGGCGCGCCGTTACGCGCACTGCGTGTGGACGCGTGACGTCCCCGGCGCGGCGGATCTCTTCACCGCGGATGGCTGCATGGACACCGGCACGCAGCCGCCGCTCCGCGGCCGCGCGGCGATCCTCGCCGGCTACCAGAACCTGCTGGGACCGGCGGTGTTCGAGCCTTTCGTGCACAACCACGTGATCCGGCTCTGCGGCGAGCGCGCCACCGGCGTCTGCTACCTCGACCTGCGCGCGACGCTGGATGGCCGCAGCCTGATCGGCTCCGGCTACCACGAGGACGAGTACGCGCGCGAGGACGGCTGCTGGAAGTTCCGCTCGCGCCGCCTGACGATGCGCTACCTGGTGCCGATCGAGCCCGGCTGGACGATGCCCGCACCTCCGCCGGTACCGGCGCCCCGGCCGGAGCCCGCGCGATGATCCCGCCACCGCTCGCCGGAGTACGCGTCATCGAGAGTTCGATCCTCGGTCCGGCCGCGATCACGACCGCGCTCGCTGACCTCGGTGCCGACGTGATCAAGGTCGAGACGCCGGCCGGTGACTACATCCGCGAGATGACCTGGCCGATCATCCAGGGCGTCTCGCTGATGCACTATCACCTGAACCGTGGCAAGCGCAGCGCCGTCCTCAACCTGAAGACCGAGGCCGCTTGCGAGATCTACCGCGAGCTGGTGCGCCGCGCCGATATCGTGATCGAGGCCTCGCGGCCCGGCGCGCTGGCCCGCTTCGGCCTTGGTTACGAGAACCTCGCGGCGATCAATCCGCGCATCGTGTTCTGCTCGGTTTCCGGCTACGGCATGACCGGTCCGTACAAGGACATGCCCTCGCACGGCATCGCCTACGACACCTGGTCCGGCATCGTGATTCCGGCCTATGACGAGGACGGCTTCTGCTACATCCCCGAGCACGTTTCGATCGGCATCAATGCCGCGCCTTTGTACGGCGGGCTGGCCGTGCTGGCCGCCGTGATCCGTGCGCGCGCGACCGGAGCCGGCGCGTTCCTCGACCTCGCGCAGAGCGATGCCGCGGCCGCCTTCGATTGGTATCGCAGCGAGAGCTACATGGCCTACGCCAGGCCCGAAGACGTCGTCACCGGCAACAAGGCCGATGGCTGGCAACGGCGTCCGGTCGCGACCGCCGGCATGAAGGAGGGCGTGCGCTACCAGATCTACGAGTCGGCCGACGGGCACGTGCTGTTCATGGCGTCCGAGCAGGCGTTCTGGAAGAACTTCTGTGAGGGCGTCGCGCGGCCGGAGCTGTTCGAGCGCTGGCCCGGCTCGAAGTACGCCGACCATGCGCGCGGCAACCGCGAACTGCAGGCGATCCTGCGCGACCTGTTCCGCACCCGCAGCAGCCGCGAGTGGCTGGACTTCGGCGTCAGCCAGAACGTACCGATCGCGCCGGTCAACACGCCGCGCAACCTGGTCGACGATCCGCAGTTCCGCGCCCGCTTCCGCATCCTGCCGCACGAGCGCCACGGCGCCGACCAGCTCGGCTTCCCGGTCCGTTTCATCGGCGAGGAACTGCCCGCCCCGGATTGTGCGCCGAGCGCCGGCCAGCACACCGAAGCAGTGCTGCGCGAGGTGCTCGGCTGGGACGACGCGCGCTGCACGGCCGCGCGCAAGGCCGGCGCGTTCGGGTGACCGCTTGATCTCGCGGGGTTATGCCCGCTGGGTGCTGGCGCTGCTGACGGTCGTGTACATGGTCAGCTTCATCGACCGCCAGATCCTCGCGATGCTGGTCGAGCCGATCAGGACAGAGTTCGGCGTGTCCGACACCGCGATGGGCTTCCTGACCGGCTTTGCCTTCGTGGTCTTCTACACCGCGGCCGGGATCCCGATCGCGCGCCTCGCCGACCGGGTCTCGCGCAAGGCGATCATCGCCTGCGCACTCGCGCTGTGGAGCGCGATGACCGCGGCCTCCGGCTTCGCCCGCAGTTTCGCCGAGCTCGCCTGGCTGCGCGTGCTGGTCGGTGTCGGCGAGGCCGGCGGCAACGCGCCATCGCAGTCGCTGATCGCCGACTACTTCCCGCCTGAGCGGCGCGCGACCGCGTTGTCGATATACGCCTGGGGCGTGTACATCGGCTCGGGAATCGCCTTTCTCGCCGGCGGCTGGCTGGTCGCCAACTACGACTGGCGCAGCGCGCTGCTCGTCGCCGGCCTGCCGGGGCTGGCGCTCGCCGGCCTCGTCGCGCTGACCGTGCGCGAGCTGCCGCGCGGCTACGCCGAGGAGCGCGCCGCGGCAACCAGCGGCGTACCGCTCGGCGAGGTGCTGCGTTACCTCGCCCGGCGTCGCGCTTTCGTGCTGGTGGTCGCCGGCACGTCGCTGCAGTCGATGGCCGGCTACGGCGTGCTGACCTGGGGACCGACTTTCTTCGCGCGCGTGCACGCGTGGTCGTGGACCGAGATCGGCTTCACGCTCGGCTGGATCGTGCTGCTCGGCGGCTGCTTCGGCGCCTTCAGCGGCGGCTGGCTCGCCGACCGGCTCGGCGCGCGCGACCAGCGCTGGTATGCGCGACTGCCGGCGCTCGAGCTCGGCCTCGCGGTACCGTTCCTGGCCGGCTACACGCTGGCGCCCGACGCCTCGGCCGCCGTGTGGTTCCTGGTGCCGTGCTACACGCTCGGCGCGATGTACGTCGGGCCGATGTTCGCGATGGTCCAGGGACTCGCCGAACTGCGCATGCGCGCGACCGCGGTGGCGATCCTGCTGTTCTTCACCAACATGGTCGGCCTCGGGCTCGGTCCGCTCGCGGTCGGCCTGCTGAATGACTTCGTGTTCGGGCCGCAGCACGGCGCCCAGGCGATTCGCTACTCGATGCTCGTGGTCGGTCTGTTCGGCTGCATCGCCAGCCTGTGCTTCTGGCGCGCCGCGGCGCACCTGCCGCACGAGCTGGCGCGGTAGTCGCCGTCAGCGCCCCGGCGCGTGCGGCTCGATCCAGCCGATGAGCCACGCTACCCACAGCAGCACAAACAGGGCGATGGACAGCGAGATGCGCACGGTCAGCGCGCGCACCATCTGCTTCGTTTCGCCCTGCTGGTCGCGCACCAGCCAACGGAGGGCCGAACCGAGGCTCACCAGAATCGCGACGAAGATCGCCAGCACCAGCCACTTCACGAGCGTCATCGGGCTGCCTCCCGTTGCGGCGGTGCGGGCAGTATAGACCCGGTGCCCGCCGGTCGCGTCATGCCGGTCCACGCTGCTGTGCGAGCAGCGGATTGATGACCTCGACGCCGCCGTAGCGCTGGTGGTGTGACAGGTCCTCGGAGTACAGCACTGCAGCCCCGGCCGCTTCCGCCGCACCGACGATCAGCGCGTCCCAGAACGAGATCTGGTAGCGCTGTTCCAGTTCGAGCGCGTCGAGGACCGAGCTGGCTCCATTGACGACCACCTGCCAGGTCATGTAGTCCGTGATGATCTCGCTTGTGGTCCGGGCATCGAGCGGTCGGCCGGCCTTCCGGCGCAGGTTGACCGCCAGCTCCTGCAACACCTGGGTACTGACGACGCCGCGGCGCGTACGCCAGAGATCTTCAACCACCGCCCGGGCGCGCTCGTGCTTTTCGCCGGCCGCCCGGTCATGCGCATACATGAGAATATTGGTGTCGACGAAACACTTACCGGTCATGCAGCGCAGCCCGCGAACCCGGCACCCATTGCAGATCGAGGCCTTCGCGCACGCGCGTCAGCGCACGGCGTCGGGCGCGGTCGAATGCCTTCCGTTCCCGGATCATGGCTTCGAGCCGCTCCGTGAGCAGGGCACTGATGGAGCGTCCCTCCTCGGCTGCCGCGATACGGACCTCGCGCAGCAGGTCCGAGTCGAGCTTGAGCGTTACGTTCGACTTCATGCGGTCCTGAACCCTCAGCACACTTGTTGTGCAGCACGATTCTACGTGCCAGCAACCATTTGAGCAACAAGACTTATCTGATCGCCACCACCGCCCTCACCGGCTGCACCCTGCTGTTCGTCGCCCTCGGCTGCTGGCAGCTCGGACGGGCCGACGAGAAGCGCGCGCTCGCTGCGGCATTCGCGACGGCCGCGGCGGCGGTGAGGCTGCCGGCGGGAGCCTCCGGGCTGCCACGCTACCAGCCGGTGTCCGCGCAGGGCCGTTATGACTCCGCTCACCAGTTCCTGCTCGACAACATGACGTTCGCCGGCCACGCCGGCGTCCAGGTCCTGACGCCGCTCCTGCTCGCCGATGGCCGCGCCGTGCTCGTGAACCGCGGCTGGCTGCCGCTGGATGCGACGCGCAAACTGCTGCCGGAAATTGCGGTGGGCGGAAACCCGCGCGAGGTCACCGGCCGCATCGACCAGCTTCCGCGCCCAGGCATCGAACTCGACGCGGAACTCCCGGCCGGCTGGCCGAAGCTCGCCAACTTCCCGCGCATGGACCCGCTCGCCGTGGCGCTCGGCCGCGATCTGTACCCGCAGCTCATCCTGCTGGATCCGGCGGCGCCGGACGGCTACACCCGCGACTGGCGACCGGCCGGTCTGGGACCGGAGCGCCATCTCGCCTACGCAGTGCAGTGGTTCGCGCTGGCGGCGACCGCGATCGGGATCTGGTTCGTGACCATATTGAGGCCGTCGATCAGGCGGGGCGCCGGACGTTCGTCATGAAATACGCGGCCGCCAGCGCCAGGCCCGTCACGACGACCGCCGTCCCAGCCGGGCCGGTGGCCGGCAATACGGCCGCATAGCGACCGGCCAGATCAGCGAGCTGCGGCGCCAGCCGCACCGTGATCCACAGCAGTACCGCGAAGCCTGCGACATCCAGCAACGCGGCGGCGAGCCCGCGGCGCAGCCGGCTGGCCAGTGCGGCGAGCGCCGTCGCTCGCTCGCGCTCCGCCCGGGCGAGCCGGTCCGCTGCCCACTCGCTTTCGTGCCGCAGGTGTTCATCGAGCCGCGCCAGCACGGCCCGATCGAACGAGTCGTCCAGCACCGGCGCCTTCAGCTCCGACGCGAGCCAACGGTCGAGCGCATCGTTCATCGTGAGTCTCCAGTCAGTCCGGCAAGGTCCGACAGCGCTGCCCGGGCCCGAAACAGATGATTCTTGACGGTGCCCACCGGCATGCCGAGTTCCTCGGCGACAGCCTCGCAGGACCGTTCCTCCAGGTAGAACAAGGTGATGACGCGGCGCTGAGTGTCGGGCAGCCGCGCCAGTAGCCGCTCGACGCCGTACGCCTCCGGCGGCCGGCCTTCGTCCCCGGCCAGCGAATCCAGCAGTTCCGCTCCCTCGCTGCCGGAGCCGGCGTCGAGTGATACCAGCTTGCGCCGGCGACGCAACTGCATCAGCGCCGTATTGCGGGCAATCGCGTAGATCCACGTGCCGAGAGCCGCGCGACGGTCGAACCGCGGCAGGCCGCGCCAGACGTTGATGAATGCGTCCTGCGCCACGTCCTCGGCCGCCGCCCGGTCGCCGAGCATCGCCCAGGCGAGTCGCAGCACCCGGTCCCGGAACAGGGGGATAAGGCCCTCGAAAGCCGCGCGATGCCGCCCCTGTTCCAGCAGGACCAGGACGTCGGCTTCAGTCATCGGGGCAGGCGCCGGTGACGGCGCGGGCGTTGCTGCGGCATGCATGATCCCCTTGAAATGCGCCGGGCCGGCGACAGGTTGCATCAGTCGGTCCCGCAACGTCCAGCGCTGCCGGGGTGCAACCGGTCGCCCGGTTCGTGCATCTCAAGCAACATCGGCGCCCGCCGGGCGCGGCAATCCAGGAGCGACATGATGTCCGGGGAACTGTTGAGCAATCTGATTCCGATCGTAGCGATCGTGATGGGCATCGGCCTCGCTCTTACTTCGACCGTGAACGGGTACCGCCAGCGGCGCACGATGATCGAGCTGCATCACAAGGAGCGCCTCGCCGCGATCGAGAAGGGCATCGAAGTACCGCCGCCACCGGAGGGTCTGCTCGAGGTCCGCAAGGTGTCGCCGCATGCGGCCTTGCTGCGCGGCCTGATCTGGCTGCTGGTCGGCGTCGGCCTGCTGTTTGCGCTGCCGGAGATTGACTCGGATCTCCGCTACATCGGACTGGTTCCAGGCGGTGTCGGCCTGGCCTACCTGATCTTCTATTTCGCCGTGGGCCGCCGGGAGGCCGGGCAGACCACGACCGCGAGGTAGCACGCCGGTCCTGTACGATGGCGCCTGGTCTCCGGTCACCAGGAATCGTCGTGATGTCTCAGGCGCACAGGCCCGACTGGGTCCGGGCCGTCCTCGCCGCCGCTGCGCTGTTTCTTTCTGCCGCTGTCGCTGGCAGCGAGCCGCCGGCACCACCGGCCGGCGACATCCCGGCGCAGTTCACGCCGCGGACCGACAGCTTCGACTACCTGCGCCGCGAGGTGATGATCCCGATGCGCGACGGGGTCCGGCTCAAGACTTTCATCCTGATTCCGAAAGGCGCGCACGCCGCACCGCTGCTGCTGACCCGGACGCCCTACAACGCGGCGAAGCGCGTCCTGCGCTTCAACAGCCCGCGCCTCGCCGCGGTCGTGCCGCAGATGAACGACACCGCGGTCGCGGCCGGCTACATCATCGTGTTTCAGGATGTGCGCGGGAAGTATGGATCGGAGGGCGAATACTTCATGACCCGGCCGCTGCGCGGCCCGCTGAACCCGAGCGCGACCGATCACGCGACCGATTGTTACGACACGATCGAATGGCTGGTCCACAACGTGCCCGAGAGCAACGGCCGCGTCGGCACGTTCGGCGGCTCCTACGAGGGTTACACGACGCTGTTGTCCACCGTGAACCCGCATCCGGCGCTGAAAGCCGCCGTACCGTTCGCGCCGATGGTGGATGGCTGGATCGGCGACGACTGGTTCCACTGGGGCGCGTTCCGGCAGGAAGGCGATCTGCAATACACCTACGATCAGGAAGCGACCCGCGGCAACGACAAGGAGTGGTGGAGCGGCAGCTACGACAGCTACGATGAATTCCTGCGGGCGGGATCGGCGGGTGCGATGGCCGCCGCGCGCGGACTCGAACCACTCGGCTTCTGGAGGGCGCTGGTCGAGCACCAGGCCTACGACTCGTTCTGGCGCGAGCAGGCCGTGGACCGGTTGCTCGCGCGCGAGCCACTCACTGTGCCGATGATGATCGTGGCCGGACTGTTCGACCAGGAGGACATCTACGGCGGGCCGGCGCTGTATCGGGCGCTGGCGCCGAAGGATCCGGAGGGCCGGTTCGTGCATCTGATCCTCGGCCCGTGGAATCACGGCCAGGGCCGCCGCGACGGCAGCGCGATCGGCGGCATCCGCTTCGCCGGCGACACAGCCCGCTGGTTCCGCCGCAACGTGATGCAGCCGTTCCTCGATCATCACCTGAAGGGCGCACCGCGACCGGATACGCCGCGCGTGCTCGCCTACGAGACCGGCGCCGATGTCTGGCAGCGCTATGCCGACTGGCCACGTTCCTGCGCCGAGGGCTGCGCTGCGCGTGCCCGGGAGCTGTACCTGCTGCCCGGCGGGCGGCTCGGATTCGAGCGACCGTCGGCCTCGGCGCAGCCCTACGGCGAGTATGTCTCCGATCCGGCGAAGCCGATCCCATACCGCCAGCGCCCGATCACGTCGGCCGGCTGGGGTGAGTGGCTGGTCGAGGACCAGCGCCATGCGGCCTCGCGCCCGGACGTGCTGGTCTATGAGACCGAACCGCTGACGGCACCGCTGCGGGTAGCAGGGCAGCCGATCGCACGGTTCTTTGCCTCGACCAGCGGCAGCGACTCCGACTGGGTCGTCAAGCTGATCGACGTGTGGCCGGACGAAGTGCCGGATGACCCGCCGCTCGGCGGCTATCAACTGATGCTGTCAGCGGACATCTTCCGCGGCCGGTTCCGCGAGGATCTCGCCGTGCCGCGGGCGCTCGAGCCGGGCCGGGTGCTGGCCTATCGGTTGCCGCTGCCGCAGGTCAATCACACCTTCCGGCCGGGCCACCGGATCATGGTGCAGGTGCAGTCGAGCTGGTTCCCGCTGTACGACCGCAACCCGCAGTCCTTCGTGCCGAACATCCTGTTTGCATCGCCGGAGAGTTACGTGAAGGCCACGCAGCGGATCTGGCACACGCCGGAATTTCCGACCGCGATCGAGCTGCCGGTCGTGCCGTAGCCCGGCCGCCGGGCCGGCTACCGCAACGGACCCTTCACGCCGTGCACGATCGTAGCGCCCGCGGCTACGGGCACGTCCACCGGCGGCTCGCCGGTCATGCTGCGCATCGGGCTGGCCGGGTTGTTGCCGTCCGTGCCATACCACTCGGTCCTGGTACCGGCGAGGATTCCGTTCAAGCGGAGCCAGCAGGAATAAGTCGCCGCCCGGGCCGGGTCACCCGTGGGCGAGGCGTTGAACCGGATGGTCACGTCGCCAGTAAACCCGCCGCCGCTCAGCGGTAGCACCGGGGAGATTCCGCCGCCCACCGTGGTGCCCGTGGCTCCGACCCGCACCGGCAGTTCGCTCGCCCCGCACTGAATCCGGAAGCCATCGATCTCCGGCGGCAGCGCGGCGAGACGCACCGGCACGATCAGCGTGAAATCTTCGGCCGCCGCCGGCGTCACAACTCCGGATACCGCAGCGACTGCGAAAGCGGACAGCAGGATGGACCGGAATGACATGGATGCCTCCTCGTGCAGTCGCCGGCTCATTCGAGCGAGCCGGTCCCGGTAAACGTGATCTCGGGTACCCGCAGCGTGACCGGTTCGATCGGTGTGCGCGCCAGCAGAATACCGGTGCCCTGAAACCGGATCGCGGCCGTGGTGGCTCTCAGGCCGAGGCTGCCCGCAGTGCGCGCCGGCAGGAGTGGCCCGCCGGTGCCGGTGAACAGGATCGCGCCGGTACGCAGGCCCGCGCCGCTCGCGGATCCGGTCACTGTCGGTTGAATCACGGCCGGCAGCCGGACGGCACTGATCGCTTTTGACGGCATCTGCACCATGCCGCCCTGATTGCAGGTGGCAAGTTCCGCGGCGCCCAGCATGCGCCCGGCCCGGCCATAGGAGCGGATCGGACCGACTTCGCGCGCAAGCGCCTGGCAGGCCGCGACGCCCGGCGCCTCCCAGGGTCCCTGGATCGTGCAGCGTGAGCCCTGACATTGCCAGGCGAGCTTGCCGGCCAGCACCGACCCCTGTTTCCGGGCTACGGCCTGGGTCTCAGCGACGTAGACGTAATCGGCGGCGACACTCGCCTGGGCGAGCAGCGCCAGCAGCGCTACGAGCGGCGGTAGTGCGCGGCGGTCAATTCGCGGGAGCATGCTGCTGCGCTGCGCGGGCGTCCTGGCGTGGCAGCGGGTATCCTAGCGCAGACCCGCCTCGAGCGTATTTCCGCCGGGCCGGTCCCGAGTCCTTTGCCCCCACGGGAGTCTGCATGGCCACCGGCTCACGTCTGACCTGGTTCCGGCGCCTCGCCCGCCTCGCGGCGGTGTTCTGCGCGATCGTCGTCGTGGTCGGCGCCTGGGTCCGGCTGACCGATGCCGGCCTCGGCTGCCCCGACTGGCCGGGCTGCTACGGGCACATCCATCCGGCCCAGGTCGAGGAGCGCCTCGCCGAGGCCAGCGCCGCTTATCCGGACCGGCCGTTCGACTACCAGAAGGCGCTGCACGAGATGGTGCACCGCTATATCGCGACGACCCTCGGCCTGCTGATCGTCGCGCTCGCGGTCCTGGCCTGGTGGAACCGCGGCGACCGGGCGCAGCCGCGGATCATTCCCTGGCTGCTGGTACCGCTGGTCGTCACCCAGGGCCTGCTCGGCATGTGGACCGTCACGCTGCTGCTGAAGCCGCTGATCGTCACACTGCATCTGCTCGGCGGGCTGCTGACGCTGGCGTTGCTGTGGTGGCTGTCGCTCGCGCCCGAACGCCGGGAACGCAAGGCCGCGGAACGTCCGTTCGCGCGGCTCGCCATCGTCGCCACGGTGGTCGTGGCCGTACAGGTTGCACTCGGCGGCTGGACCAGCACGAACTACGCGGCCGCGGCCTGTTCCAGCTTCCCGACCTGTCAGGGCGGCTGGTGGCCGGACATGGACTTCAGCGATGCCTTCGTGCTGTGGCGCGGCCTCGGCATCGACTACGAGGGCGGCGTGCTGGATGCGCCGGCCAGGATCGCGGTTCATTACACGCACCGGCTCGGCGCCTACCTGACGACGCTGGTGCTGCTGATCGTGGCGGTCGGCGCCGTGCGGCGCGGCCAGACCTGGCGGACGCGCATGGCCGGGTTCGCGGTCGCCGGGGCGGTGGTGCTGCAGATGCTGCTCGGCATGAATCTGATCTGGCAGGGCTGGCCACTGTGGCTCGGCACGGCCCACAACGGCGGCGCGGCGCTGCTCGTCATCGCGATGGTGACGCTGCTGCGCTGTCTGCACCCCCGGCCCGCTGATCCGGGCCTGCGCCTGCGGGCCTGAGGGGCCGGGCCGGAGCGTTGTGCTACGATCCCAGTTCCGCGACCGACCCGCTCGCCAGTCCCGATGACCCTGGAAACCCGCAGCGCCAACGCCACCGCTCCGGGCACGTTCGCGGCCCGGGCCCGGGATTATTTCCAGCTCACCAAGCCCCGGGTCGTCGCCCTGATCGTATTCACGGCGATCGTGGGCATGTTCCTCGCGGTGCCCGGCCTGCCGCCGGCCGGGCCGCTGGTCTGGGGCACGCTCGGCATCGCGCTGGCCGCGGCCTCGGCCGCCGCGATCAACCACGTGCTCGACGCCCGGATCGACGCCGAGATGGCCCGCACCCGCGCCCGCCCGCTGCCGCGCGGCACGGTCTCCGAAGCCTACGCACTGTCGTTCGCCTTCGTGCTGGGCGCGGGCTCGATGCTGATGCTTGCGCTGCTGGTCAACGCGCTGACCGCGATCCTGACTTTCGTCTCGCTGATCGGTTATGCGGTCATCTACACGGTCTGGCTCAAGCGCGCGACGCCGCAGAACATCGTGATCGGGGGCGCCGCCGGCGCGGCGCCCCCGGTGCTCGGCTGGACCGCGGTGACCGGCACTGTCGACACCGACGCGCTGCTGCTGTTCCTGATCATCTTCGCGTGGACGCCGCCGCATTTCTGGGCGCTGGCCATCGCGCGCCGCGACGAGTACGCACGCGTCGGCATCCCGATGCTGCCGGTCACGCACGGTATCGCCTATACCAAGCAGTTCATCTGGTACTACACGGTGCTGCTGACGGTGGTCACCGTGATGCCGTATCTCACCGGCATGGCCGGCCTGCCGTATCTGGCGGTCGCGCTGGTGCTCGACAGCGTGTTCCTGCGCTACGCGTGGCGGCTGCGCACGAGCGAGGACGGCGCGCTGCCGATGCGCACCTTCCGCTGGTCCGTCAACTACCTCGCGCTGCTGTTCGCCACGCTGCTGATCGACCACTACCTGCCGCCGCTCGGCGGCTGAGCGCCGGCCCCCGCGGGCGGCGCGGTTCCCCGGCCGGGCCCGCGCTAGAATCGCCGGCATGGACCTCGGCTGTACCCCATGATGGCCATGACGATCAGCGGATTGCCGACCAGTACGAACAGCGACAGCACGAGGGCCGGCAGGATCTCGCCGCCGAGCGTGGAAAAATCCAGCTTCGCTCCAAGGTCAATGAAGAAGAACAGCAGCAGGAAGTCGCGGATCCCGCTCAGCCGCGCGTTGATGGCGTCGCGGTACCGGGCCGAGGCGAGTGAAAAGCCGGCGAGGAAGGCCCCCGCCTCCTTCGAGAACCCGGCCCATTCGCCGCGTGCCGCAAGGCCCGTGCCCCAGGCGACGGCGAAGATCAGCAGCAGTTCCTGTGACTGCGCCATGCGGTCGACCAGCCGGGGCAGGAGGTAACGCATCAGCGCGTACAGGCTGACGGCGGCAGCGCCGATGCGCGTGACCAGCGAACCAGCCAGGGCCGGCAGCGAACCTTCCGCGCCGTCACTGCGCAGGGCGCTCATCGCCATCATTGCAATCACGACTGCCAGATCCTGGACGATCAGGAAGCCGACCGCGATGCGACCGTGCAGCGAATCGATCGCGCGCTTGTCCGCGAGCAGCTTGACGATGATGATGGTGCTGGAAAAGGTCAGCGCGACGGCAACATAGAGTGCTTCCAGCCAGCCTTTGCCCAGCGCCAGGATGAGGAAGAACCCGATAACGATGGTGAAGGCGAGCTGCCCGAGGCCGGTAGCCAGCGCCACCGGCCCGATATGGCGGATGTGCTGCAGATCGAGCTTGAGGCCGACGACGAAAAGCAACGCCGCCACGCCGACCTGCGCCAGCAGGTCGACCTGATCGTGCGCAGTGACGATGCCCAGGACGGCCGGTCCCGCGACGATGCCGATGACGATTTAGGCGATCAGCAGCGGCTGGCGCAGCCAGAGCGCGACCGCGCCCGCGCCAGCGGACAACAGCAACAGCAGGGCAAACTCGCCGAAGACACCGTACACCCGCCGCCTCCCGCCACTGGCGCGCTATCGTCGCCCGGCCGACGTCGCGGATGTCGCGACGTGGTCTGCCGGGGCCAGCGACCATGCATTGTCGCGCAAGTCCCCGGTGCGGACGACATGGTCACGGGCGTTGCATGGGCGACCAGTGCAAACTCTGACGAGGTATTTCAGCACCGGCACCCAGCCATCCGGCCGGTCAGACAACCTGTGTGATTCGGGCCGGATGATCTCGCACCAGGCCATTGGCGAGTTGCGGACGCCGAGGGGATTGCTTCCGGATCTCGCATGCGTCACGCCACCCGATGCGCCTCTCTTGTCTTGCATGCCTGCGGCAACGCTGCAGGTGACTGCGACCGCCATTCTGTGTCACCTGGTGCGGCGGGGACGTACCAACACAGAACCCCGGCCATCGCTGACCGGGGTTCCGGCTCCGCGTTACGCTGGCGGATCGTGCTCGTTCAGTACCGGCGCGGACGGCGCGCGAAACTCAGCCCGATGAGGCCAAGCCCCAGCAACGTGAGCGCATCCGGTGCCGGGACGTTGACGGGAGGCCTGTCGACCGTCGACTCCGTTTCGGTGCCAGCCGGGGATGATGGACCGCTGCCGCCGCTGCGACCGCCACCGAAGTGCTGTGGCCCGCCGTGGAAAACGAACTCCGGCATGGCGCCGGCGCAGTTGCCGTGCGCGCAGTAGTTCCAGGCGTAGGCCGGGAGGCCGTCCGGGCCGAGGCGGCCGGCCTGTGCGGCCAGCGGCAACACAGCCAGCAGCCCGAAGATCACCATCCGACTCTTGGTCATGATCCCAGACTTCCCGACTCGAAACGCTGACCTGCCGCCCTTCGCCAGGCCTTCGTGCGCAACGATGCACAGCCTGTGCCATCGGTTCCACCTGTTTGTTTTTCAAAGAATAATCACAGCGGTGCGGTGCGCGCGATCCGTGGATCGTCAGGAATGCCGACGCCCGGGCCGTGACCTATACTGCCACTCATGAAGTCGCTGGTCGCAGAGGAGTCGCGCCGCGCGCTGGCAGCCATCGTCGCGCGCCTGTCACCGGCCGAGCGCCTCGAGGCGTTCCTCGCCCACAGCCAGTTGCTGATCGAGCTGCGGCGCGCCGCGCGACCGACCGAGCGGCGCCCCGGCCATGCGCGCTGAAGGGCCGGGCCAGGCGGTCCTGCTGATGCTCGAAGTGGCCGGGAGGCTGGCCGCGGCGCAGGTCGACTATGCGGTGATCGGCGCGATGGCCGCAGCCGTCCACGGCGCGGTGCGCGCCAGCCTGGATGTCGATGCGATCGTCGGCATGCCCGCGCGCGAGGCAGCGACACTACGAGACCTGCTGGCCAGTCCGGATTGGTCGCTGGAGTTGCGGCTCGGCGACGATGCGGACCCGATCCCGGCCCTGCTCGCCGTCACCGACGGTCACGGCAATCGCGTCGATCTGCTGATCGGCCTGCGCGGCCTCGATCCGGCAGCGCTGAGTCGCGCCCGGCCGGTCGAGTTCCGTGGGCAGACGCTGCGCGTCGTCGGCCTGGAGGACTTCATCGCGATGAAAGCGTTTGCTGGCGCCGCCCAGGATCTGAGCGACGCCCGCCAGGCGATCGCGGCCGGCCGGGATTCCCTCGATGCTGACCTGCTGCGGCAACTGGCCCGGCGCTTCGGCGGCGCCACGGCGCAACGGGTCGAGGAACTGCTGGCCGGCAGCGGGCCAGGCAACGCCCCGCACTGATCCGGCCGGCGCCGACCGTTCAGAACGCCGCGCCGACCTGCAGCCAGAACTTGCTGGTGTCGGTGAACAGGCCGTCGGTCTCGTAGTCGGCGTACTTCACCAGCACGTCATAGCGCTTGGCGAACTTGCGGCCGATCGAGACGTCGAGCTCGGTGCCGTAGTCCTGCGCGGTGGCCTCGGCCTGGAAGTCGTGCCAGACGGCCTGGGCGGTGAAGCCGGCGAACTTGCCATTGATGCCGACGTAGCGGTCGTCGATGCCGGCGCTCGGCGTGGTCAGGAATTTGTCAGCCCAGCCCTGCCACTTGTGCAGCGTCGCCAGCGGCGTCTGGAAGGCCGGGTTGGTGAGCGCGCTGAAGGTGCCGCTCTCGCCATCCAGCACTTCCTGACCGGCGACGATGCCGAAAGCCGGCCACTTGAGCCCGATTTCGACTTGCCGGTACGCGGCATCGATGTTGGCCTGGCTCGCCGCGGCATCCTGCTGCCGCGCGAATTCGAGACCCCAGGTAATCTCCGGCCCGGCACCGAGCTTGCGGCTGCCGTCATAGCGCAGGCCGACCGTGTTGCTCGACAACTGCGGCGCATCGTCGAAGTCGAGGCGATAGAAATACGCACTCAGCGCCCCGACCGGCAGCTTCGTGAAACGCAGATGCAGCAGGTGGCTGTCCGAGTCGAAGTCGGCGGGCGGACTGCCGGAGTCCGGCCCGAACACGCGCCGTACCGCGGTGACGTAGCTGTAGTTCAGCGTGAGTCCCGGGATTCCGGTGTTGCTGATCGTCAACGCGTCGTAGGTCTGCTCGTTCTGGCGCCAGCCGACCGAGCCGATGTGGCGTTCGCCATCATGACGGATGCGCTGCCGCCCGAGACGGACCGCGGTCTTCGGCAGGCCGGTGTATTCCACGTACGCCTGGTTGAGATCGGTGCCCTCCGGATCGGCGACGATCGGATACCGGGTGCGGCCATTGCGCGTGCTGTTGTAGTTGTCGCTGCCGAGCACCTGCAGGTGGTCGAGCTCAAAAAACGCAGCGAAGCTGTTGACCTTGCCGGTGGCGAGATTCAGGCGCAGGCGCAGTGTGTTGGCACCAGCGTCGGCCGGCAGGCCGGCCTGCTCCACCGCCTCATGCCGCAGGCGCAGGTCGAGGCCTACTTTGGCCCCGGTCATCAGGCCGGCGGGCGGATCGGCTGCAAACGCGGCCATCGGGCACAGTAATGCCGCAGCGGCAAGGGTCACACGGGGATTCATGGCATCGTTCTCCTGCTGCACCACGCAACGATGTTTGACGGCATAGAATAGTCGCGGCCAGATGGCTGTTGCTTCAGGATGATCCGCATGGAAGTACGTAAACACCCGGTACCACCGGCCTTCGCTGCAACGGCGCTGGTCAGGGCCGGTGATCGCCGCGCCCTGTATGACGAGTCCGTGCGCGACCCGGATGGTTTCTGGGCCCGCATGGCCCGCCGCATCGACTGGTACCGGCAGCCCACACGCATTCGCGACGTCAGTTTCGATACCGAAGACTTCCGCGTGTGCTGGTACGAGGACGGCGAACTGAACGTCTCGGTGAACTGCCTCGATCGCCAGCTCGCGGCCCGCGGCGACAAGACCGCGATCCTGTTCGAAGGCGACGACCCGGCCGTGTCCCGCCGGATCAGCTACCGTGAGCTCTACGAGCAGGTGTGCCGCTTCGGCAACGCGCTGCGCGCACTCGGCGTTCGCAAGGGTGATCGCGTGACGATCTACCTGCCGATGATCCCCGAGGCGGTGGTCGCGATGCTGGCCTGCGCGCGCATCGGCGCGATCCACTCGGTGGTGTTCGGCGGCTTCTCGCCCGACTCGCTCGCCGGACGCATCCGCGACTGCGGTTCGATGCTGGTCATCACGGCCGACGAAGGCGTGCGTGGCGGGCGCACGACACCGCTGAAGCAGAACGTGGATGCGGCGCTCGCGCAGCCCGGCGTGCAGGTCACCAGGGTCGTGGTCGTGCGGCGCACGGGCGCCGAGATCGGCTGGGTCGCGGGGCGTGATGTGTGGTACGAGGAGATCACGGCGGCGCAGCCGCCGGCCTGCGAACCGGAGCGCATGAACGCGGAGGATCCGCTGTTCATCCTCTACACCTCCGGCTCGACCGGCAAGCCGAAGGGTGTGCTGCACACCGGCGGGGGCTTTCTCGTTTACGTGAACTGCACCTTCTCGTGGGTGTTCGACTACCACGAGGAGGACATCTTCTGGTGCACCGCCGACGTCGGCTGGGTCACGGGGCACAGCTACATCGTCTACGGCCCGCTGTCGAACGGCGCGACCAGCCTCGTCTTCGAGGGCGTGCCGAACTATCCGGACAGCTCGCGCTTCTGGCGGGTCATCGACAAGCACCGGGTCACGATCTTTTATACGGCGCCGACGGCGATCCGCGCGCTGATGCGCGACGGCGATGCGCCGGTGCTGGCCTGTTCGCGCGCCAGCCTGCGCCTCCTCGGCACGGTCGGCGAGCCGATCAATCCCGAGGCCTGGGAGTGGTACTACCGCGTGGTCGGCGACAGCCGCTGCCCGATCGTCGATACCTGGTGGCAGACCGAAACCGGCGGCATCCTGATCTCACCGCTGCCGGGCGCCACCGATCTCAAGGCCGGCTCGGCTACGCTGCCGCTGCCCGGCATCCGGCCGGGCATCGTCGACCCGGAAGGGCGCCTGCTCGAGGGCGCGGCCGAGGGCAATCTGGTGCTGCTGGAAAGCTGGCCGGGGATGATGCGCACGGTCTACGGCGATCATCAGCGTTTCATCGACACCTACTTCCGGACCTACCGCGGCATGTACTTCACCGGCGACGGCGCGCGCCGCGACGAGGATGGCTATTACTGGATCACCGGCCGGGTCGATGACGTCATCAACGTCAGCGGACACCGCATCGGCACCGCCGAGGTGGAGAGCTCGCTGGTCGCGCACCCGAAGGTCACCGAGGCGGCAGTGGTCGGCTTCCCGCACGACATCAAGGGTCAGGGCATCTATGCCTTCGTGACCTTGCTGGCCGGCGAGACGCCGGACGAAGAGCTGCGCCAGGAGCTGGTGCAGTGGGTGCGCCGGGACATCGGGCCGATCGCCGCGCCGGATCACATCCAATGGGCGCCGAGCCTGCCGAAGACGCGTTCCGGCAAGATCATGCGGCGCATCCTGCGCAAGATCGCCGCCGACCAGCCCGAGCAGCTCGGCGATACTTCGACGCTGGCCGATCCGGCAGTCGTGCGCGACCTGGTCGAGAACCGGCGCAAGGCTGGCGGGTGATCCGGGCCGGCCTGCTGCTCGCTCTGCTGCTGGCCGCCGGGCCGGCGGCGGGTGAACGGCTCCAGCTCGCGAGCTGGAACCTCGAGTGGCTGATGACCCCGGCCACTTTCGACGCGCTGGCCGGCCACTGTACGACGACCCGTCCCGTCCGCAACGACCAGCGCTCGCTGCCCTGCGATCTCGTGCCGCGCGGGCGCTGGAGCACGGCGGACTTCCGGCGCCTCGCGGCGTTCGCCGCGGCTGCCGCGCCCGACGTCGTCGCGCTGCAGGAGGTGGACGGCCCGCCGGCGGCGAAGCTGGTCTTCCCGGCGCACGACTTCTGCTTCACGCGGCGCCGCCATGTCCAGAATGTCGGCTTTGCGATCCGCCGCGGCATCCCGTACCGCTGCAACGCCGATTACCGCACGCTCGCACCGCGCGGCAGCGGCGTCCGTTACGGTGCGGACCTGACGCTCTACCCCGGTACCGCGCAGGAAATCCGCCTGCTCGCGGTGCATCTGAAGTCCGGCTGTCCGGCCGGCAGTCTCGCGGCCGCGCGGGAGGCCTGCAACATCCTGCAGCGTCAGGTGCCGGCGCTCGAGGGCTGGATCGACCGGCGGGCGCAGGAGCGCGCGCGTTTCGCCGTCGTCGGCGACTTCAACCGCCACCTCGCGCGGGAAACCGCACCGGCGCGCGATCGCTCCGGCCGCGTTCTGGCGCTGTGGCCCGAAATCGATGATGGCGACCCGCCGGGTGCGGAGCTGCTGAACGCCGCTGCGCCAGCGGACCGCGCCACCTGCGGCACGCGCCACGACCAACGCCCGGCCGTCGATCACATCCTGCTGGGCCGCGGGCTGGCCCCCGCGCTGGTGACCGGTTCCTTTCGCGTCTGGCCCTACCCAGAGGCCGGCCGCTGGCCCGATCATTGCCTGATCTCGGTTGAACTCGAGCCGGAGACCCGCCATGGCCTATGACCCGAACAACATCTTCGCGCGGATCCTGCGCGGCGAAATTCCCTGCCACCAGGTGTACGAGGACGAGCACACGCTTGCCTTCATGGACATCATGCCGCAGACCGACGGCCACACTCTCGTGGTGCCAAAGGTGGCGGCCGAGGACATCTTCACGTTGCCGGCGGAGGCGCTGGCGGCGACGATCTGTACGACCCAGCACATTGCGCGTGCGGTCCGGGCAGTGTTCTCCCCGCCGGGCGTCATGATCGCGCAATTGAACGGAGCGGCCGCCGGCCAGAGCGTCTTCCACCTGCACTTCCATGTGCTGCCGCGCTACCACGGCCGCGAACTCCGGCTGCACGCCGGGGTGAGGGCCGACCCGGCGGTGCTGGCCGATCACGCCGCGCGGATCCGCGCGGCGCTGTGAGGCGGCGGTGTTGAGCCCGGCTCCGGATCCGGCCGCTGGCGATGCGCTCTTCTACCGCCGGCTGCTGGCGGTCGCCGGCCTCGGGGTGCTCGCACTGCTGCTGTACCGGATCCTGCAGCCATTGCTGGCGCCGTTGGCCTGGGCGCTGTTCCTCGCCTTCCTGCTGCAGCCCGCGCAGCGACGCCTGACCGCCTGGCTGCGCGGCCGCGCCTCGCTCGCTGCGCTGCTGCTGACCGCGGCGACGCTGCTGCTCTTCATCGGGCCGCTGACCGCGCTGGCGATCGCATTCGCGCGTCAGGCGGGGGAGCTCGCCGGCCTGCTGCGCGGCTGGCTCGAGCGGCTGCGCGACGGCGGTCTTGCCGGACTGAGCGAGCAACCGGCATTGGCCAGCCTGATCGGCTGGCTCGAGCAGCACCTGCGGATCAGCACCGTCGAACTCCAGCAGTGGCTGCTCGAGGGTGGCAAACGACTGTTCGAGCAGCTTGCGGCGCTCGGTGGCACCGCAGTACTCGGCGCGGTCGGTACGATCGTGTCGTTCACCGCGATGCTGTTCATGTTGTTCTTCCTGGTCCGCGACGGCGCGACGGTCGCCGGGCGGACGCTCCGGCTGGTGCCGCTCGCGCCGGCGCGGCGCAGTGCGCTGGCCGCGCATGTCTCCGCGGTCACCCGCGGCGTGGTCGGCGGCACGCTGCTGACCGCGCTGCTGCAGGGCGTGCTGCTCGGCGCCGGCTTCGCGCTGGTCGGGCTGCCGGCGCCGGTCGTGTTCGGCGCGCTCGGTGCGATCCTGTCACTGGTGCCGCTGGCCGGTACCGCTCTGGTCTGGATCCCGGCGACGCTCGTGCTGCTCGGCCAGGGCCGCTACGTCGCGGCCACGGTCCTGACCGGCATCGGCCTGGTGGTCGGCACGGTCGACAACTTCATCAAGCCGATGCTGATCTCCGGCCAGGCCGTCGTGCCGCCGCTCGCGGTATTCATCGGCGCGCTCGGCGGGCTGGCCGCGTTCGGCATGGTCGGCATGTTCGTCGGCCCGGTAGTGATCGCGCTGGCACTGGCGCTGCTGGCATTCGCCGGTGACGAGGCCGCGCCGCCGGGCTGAAACGCGCGCCGTGGCAGCGGGCCGGAGCTGGGACCTCGCGAGCGAGCGGGCAAGTCCTGGCCGCGCGAGCGAGCGAGTGTCCCGGACCCGAGCCCGCGTGGCTGTAGCGGACTCACGGACCCGGGCCCGCTGGTATCAGTCGAGCGGCAAGTGAAGGTCGCGTCCGCGGCGCCGGTTCGGCGACCGGGGTCCCAGACCCGAGCCCGCCGAACTGCAGCGGACCCATGGCGCCCGAGCCCGCGTGGCTGTAGCGAGCGCAGCAGCGCCGGCCCGTCCGGACCGCCTGCTAGAATCCGCGCCCCATGTCTTCGCATCCCCTGCTCACGCCGCTGAACGACGCGCAACGCGCCGCGGTCGCAGCGCCGCCCGCGCCGGTGCTGGTGCTGGCCGGCGCCGGCAGCGGCAAGACCCGTGTGCTCACGCACCGCGCGGCCTGGCTGATCCTCGAACACGGCATCGCACCGCAGAGCCTGCTCGCGGTCACCTTTACCAACAAGGCCGCGGCCGAGATGCGCGGCCGCATCGAGACCCTGCTCGGCATTCCCGGCGGAGCGCTGTGGCTCGGTACGTTCCACGGCATCGCGCACCGGCTGCTGCGCCGTCACTGGCGCGAGGCCGGGCTGCCGCAGTCGTTTCAGATTCTCGACGAGGACGACCAGCAGCGCCTGCTGCGCCGGCTGCTGCGCGATGAGCGGCTCGAAGAGCAGCGCTGGCCGCCGCGCGAGCTGGCCGGCTTCATCAACCGGCAGAAGGACGAAGGCCGCCGCCCGCGGCAGCTCGAGGACCGCGGCGACCCGACCCGCCGCCAGTTGATCCGGCTGTACGAGCTGTACCAGCGGCGCTGCAACCAGCAGGGTCTGGTCGACTTCGCCGAACTGCTGCTGCGCGCCTTCGAGCTGCTGCGCGACCAGCCGGAACTCGGCGCGCACTACCGCGCGCGCTTCCGCCACCTGCTGGTCGACGAGTTCCAGGACACCAACTCCATCCAGTACCAGTGGCTGCGGCTGCTGGCCACCGACGGTGGCGTACCCTACGTGGTCGGCGACGACGATCAGTCGATCTACCGCTGGCGCGGCGCGCGGGTCGAGAACATGCAGCAGTTCCGCCGCGACTTCGCCGCCACCGTATTCCGGCTGGAGCAGAACTACCGCTCGACCGCGGTGATCCTCGGCGCCGCCAACGCCGTGATCACGCGCAACCGCGACCGCATGGGCAAGGAGCTGTGGACCGCGGCGCAGGGCGGCGAGCCGATCCGCGTCTACGCCGCGTTCAACGAACGCGACGAGGCCGAGTTCGTGCTCGAGCGGATCCGCGAACGGCAGCGTGCCGGCGCACCGCTGGCCGCGTGCGCGATCCTGTACCGCTCGAACGCCCAGTCCCGGGCGTTCGAGGAAGTGCTGATGGCCGCGCGGCTGCCGTACCGGGTATATGGGGGCCTGCGTTTCTTCGAGCGGGCCGAGATCAAGGACGCGCTCGCTTACCTGCGCCTGACTCAGACGCCCACCGACGACACGTCCTTCGAACGCATCGTCAACCTGCCGGTGCGCGGCATCGGCGCAGCCACGCTGGAACAACTGCGCGCGGCCGCCCGCGAGCACGGGTTGTCGTTGTGGGACGCGGTCGCGAATCTGGCGCCGCGCCTGCCGGCGCGCGCCGGCAGCGCGCTGCTCGGCTTCCGGACGCTGCTCGAACGAATCGCTGCCGGGCTGGCCGGTCTCGAGCTGCACGAGCAGGTCCGGCTGGCCATCGAACTGTCCGGGCTGCGCGAGCACTACGCCCGCGACAAGGATCAGCGCGGCGAGGCGCGTCTGGAGAACCTCGAGGAACTGGTCAACGCCGCGGTCGGCTTTGCGCCGGAGGACGACGCCGGCCTGCCACCGCTGGCAGCGTTCCTTGCGCATGCGTCGCTCGAGTCCGGCGAGGGCCAGGCGACTGCCGGTCTCGACGCCGTGCAGCTCATGACGCTGCACTCGGCCAAGGGTCTCGAGTTCCCGACCGTGTTCATCGTCGGGCTCGAGGAAGGGCTGTTCCCGTCGGAACAGGCGGCCGCCGACGCCGAGCGCCTGCCCGAGGAGCGGCGCCTGTGCTACGTCGGCATCACCCGCGCCATGCAGCGGTTGTACCTGACCTGGGCCGAGAGCCGGCGGATCTACGGGCGCACCGGGTACCGCGACCGCTCGCGCTTCCTCGCCGAGCTGCCGCCGGAGGCACTCGCCGAGGTCCGCCCGCGGCTCGCCGTGAGCCGCCCGCTCACGGCCGCGCCGGTCGTGCCGATCGTCCGCCCGGGCCCCCGCGCGGC